>JAABUV010000021.1_pt1 | contig 199538 bp, 186 predicted proteins | sample 5559971 | NCBI WGS metagenome assembly JAABUV01 (sample SAMN10711881, study PRJNA513362) | rock metagenome | isolation source: Antarctica rocks | place: Antarctica: Victoria Land, Knobhead nord | collected 2015-12-19 | reverse complement strand
TTCTAAAGAGGTAGAGGGAGGACTATCTAAATACCCCTTAAGGAAGCTACCTAGCCTCTTAGATATCTAGATAAAAGGATATCTATTAGGATAATAAGAAGCTAAATTAATACTACTAGGATATCGCTAGTAGGCCGTATTATACTAGCTAGATATATTAAGATATTCTAATAAGGACGTAGCGCTAGTAAATATAGAATTTAGATACTATTAGCTTAATAATACGGGGTTTTATAGTAGCTAGTAATAGGGGCCTATACTAAATAGCGGTAGGATTATTTCCTATAGGCGGAGGGATAGGGGCGGAGTAAATAAAGGATAGGATACTAGAACGGCTAGGGGCTAAGAGGGGCCCTACCCTAAGGTATACTAGCGGCTAGTACCTCTTTGCTTGGAGGGTAGAAAGTAGGGTAAATAAGTCTAAGCGCTGGGGCATTTTAGGGGGCTCTATAGACACTTCCGGCATAGTCCTACGCGGGTGACAAAAATATCCGCACACTAAGGTAAGGACTTAGCAGAGAGCTAACACTAATTTTCTACGTATATTATCTATATTTCTTAATTAGAGACCTCTTCTTTAGCCGTCGCCGTTTAGGATATACTAGCTACTTGCTAATTAATATACTTAATAGAGATATAGTCGAGAAATATAGATAATTACGTAGAAAATTAGTATTAGCTCTCTGCCAAGTCCTTACCTTGGTGTGCGGATATTTTTGTCACCCGCGTGAGCCCTTAGGACTGGATCCGTGTATAAATACTACTACTACTACTACTACTACTACTACTACTACTACTACTACTACTACTACTACTACTACTACTTCTTAGTACCACCCCTAGGTTATAAGCTTACCATTAAATTAGTATAAAGTAGAGTTCGATACCTTCATATCAGAATATGTAGCCTGGCACTTACCCGATCATTTTGACTAATGGCATGTGCATAGATTGTCTGGCACAAAGGTACTTCCCAGTACTTTACTTTACTTACATTGCGAATTGACGAACGACCTTGCCAAGCATTCCCATTCAGATCGCATACGCTAAAAGCGGCAAGCGGGACCGAGCCGCCACATGCATTGAAAGCTCGCCATTCGACCTCAAATGACTTTCCAGATCCCCGTTCACAAAGATGCTAAAGGTACTTCGTCTGCGGGCGCCTCGCGCGACTCCTCTTCTCCACCACTGTACTTATCCACAGCGGTCCTATGCCACGCGCGAACGGACCTCTGATCGCGCCCCCACCAACGACCCTAATCCACCACAGCCCGTGCAGAATGTTTCCGATTCGAACGCTGTCCCGATATCGCCTCAAGGCCTTCGTGACGAAGAACTGCCCCTGCAAGAAATGCCAGAAGACAGCGAACGGCAACGAGTGATGCAAGCGCCCAACCGGAAGGACCCCTGGAGCAGAAGTCAGCAGCCGAGAGAATCGGCGATGAGTGGGCCAAGATTCGAGCAAACAATCATGGAGTACCAGGTGTGTGGTTTCTTCATCGACCTATGGGGGGACATATGCTCAATTTTAATATGGGGTTGGGCAAAGCTGACATCTCGATCTGACAATGTAGCCCCAACCTGAAGCTGCAATTGATCTCATCCACAAGCAGCCTGTGAGATGGACGAAAACAAGGGTTGTCTCATGCGACGGAGGTGGAGGACCTTTAGGCCACCCTCGAATCTTTATCAATGTCGACAAGCCACAGATCAATCCGTGTACATACTGTGGACTTCCCTTTGTGAGCTGTCTCTCTGTGGGCGATGAGTCGAACCTGGCGTCTAGTATCGCTGACCTCCCTTATAAGGCTTATGAGCATCACCGAGAACTTCTGCAAAGCATGCCATCCACCACATATCCCTTGGAGCCGGTAGGACATCCCGCTGAGGTTTCCGAATCGCAAAGGGTCAATGACCAGCCCTTTGGTCAACGGTGACATCACACATGTACAGACTTCGTGTCAGTGACTGCTAGGGCAGAACCGTGGGTTGTATACTCTATGGAAGCGTTCGTTATCCGTTTCAGACCCAATTTTGAGGCACTTGATCCTTTGCGTTACGCTTGAGCCAATCTACCCAAGCGCTCCCATATACCTCTAACTCCAAAGCATCCGATTTTCGCTTCTGCCTCCCTTCTTGCTTAGCCAGCAAGTCTGTCCTCTCCTGTCTCCATACTCTAACACTTCGGTCGTACTCCTGCCTTTTACCAAATCTATCGAGGACTAGTTCGGCAACGTCGTCTCTGGTAAGTGTCGGTACCCGTGTCATATGTGTCTTAATCCTGTTCTCATTCTTAGGAAGCCACGTATCCACGAACCGCCTATATAATTCCCTCTGCGCCATCCTTTTCCGGTCGTTCGCTTTCAGATCCCCTCTCACATAAGTCTCGCCTTTAAAGAACCGGCAGCCCACTACATACTCATACATTGCCTCCTCGCTCTCAAATGGACGATGATAACTTTTCTCATCCAAACCTAAAAGTTCCAACACAGCACTCGACTCATTGGTCAGTAGGATCAGGCTCCTCTTCCTGTTAAGATCCTCAATTTCCCCAATTCGAAGATGCAAGCCCACATCGTTAGCCGTGAGCCCAAACGGGCGGATCGTTGTCCCAAGCAGATTCCAAAGGTCTCCGTGCGATTGGTGACATACTTGCCAGTGGAAGGTTGGGGTGGGGCAAATATGGACATCGACTTGGACATGGTTTTCTGAGAGGTTCGGATAGGGAAGCGCAAAGGAAGTGGTTGCCGCACCAGGAGTCGTGAACCTCTCAGCTCCAAGAATTTTGGCAAGACACTCGGTGCTGACCGAAGGCGTTGTGGGCTGGGAGACGAGTATATCAATGTCGCCGTAAGAGACCTTCGATGGGGCTTCTATTGGCGTGGCGACTTGGGCGTAGAGCGTTGAGAGTAGGGACAGGTATTGATCTCGTAAGCTGTAGTAGACTTCTGGCGGCATTCGAGGGGTTCTTAGTGGGGCTACGCCAGACGTGAAAGCCTTGCCGCCCATTGTTGCGCTAGTTCTATCCTTTTCCGGTGTTCAACAGTTCGTTCTGGAAGTGGAGCTCAAGAACGCTGGCTTAATCGGTCTGTACCGCCTCGGTACTTTACCTGGTGATACGAGTATCGCCACGGAGTTTCGCCACGGAGTTTTCACCAAGGAGTTTCGCCAAGAAGTGTCCGAAACTGTGTGATATGTCCTCCATTTAATGACATGTTGTTGAGCTTGTCAATATATCTACTTCAACTATTTATTTATTCAGCTACCGCTCATACCCATGTCGCTCGATACCTGTCTTCAAGTTTGTCAACAAAGGACAGGTTGCGCAGCAGCGCCAAACACCCCACAAATTGGTCCATTGTGCTGCCATATTCCGGAGCAAATAGCAATCCGACAAGATTTCTTTAGCGTAGACTTGCAACGTCAGACCTATGCTTGCGGCATTGGAAAGTCCGACGCTCCTGATGATAGTCTCGTGCCTGTCTTGCGTTCGCCATGTAGGCCCGATGAGGTGGCCATAGCAAAGATCAATCAGATAACCCGTATACCATACCGCTGGGGGCTGCAGCCGGTGAAAAGAAGGCGTTTGCCCTGCCGCAAACCTTACGGACGTTTGACGCGCTGCCAACTTCATGATTCCTGGTACGTATGTGCGTAAGTATGCATTGCCACGTGTGCACACCCAAAAGTGCCGAAATTTGCCGGTGCATGACGGAGCCGCACACAAATATTCAGGAGCTAGCAGATGCAGGAAGAGTTTCCATCTCCAATGGTACATATCCTATTGGCGAACCGAACGATCGCTTTATCCGGGGGTAAATTGGATCAACACAGGGCATGCAAGACGCACACCCTCAGTGAAACTGATGATAGCTTGTGCAGCGCTGATGTTTGTTGTGGGACCAAGGAGAAGCGTGTATGTCAGATCCCGTGCCCCGGAAAGTATGGGGTAGGAAGCGAAGCTCACTGGCGCTGATCGCATGATGGGGACCAAGGCTTGTGCAGCATTGCCACCACCTAAGGATGGATGGTTTTCCAAGCTTCAACGCAGGAGAAGCGCTGCCTTCTGCAGTTTTGATAGGTGCGGCTGGATCATGAACGGTGAAAGAACAAAGAAGCCATGTATTTGGACCATGCAATGATCTACTGTGCATTGGTACCAATTCCTCGAAATTGCTGCGTCGACTAATCAAGAGCTTGCAGCCTTAGGTAAGCTTTCGCTACCGTACTTTCGAAATCTCCGCAGTGGAACTAGTCACTTAAGGTTCCGGTCTCAGCCTCCATCCGATATGAGTCTCGCTGTCTCGCTGAGCTTAGCTTGATCTACAAAGAAGTGGACCGAAATTCCTTCCGCTTCTTCTAGCGTCGTCAATTTCTACCCTGACCAGGAGCTGGAGCTGTACCTTAAGAAACTAAACTTATAGCCTTGTGCAATCTTACTTGGCTACGGACTACCGTGGGGGACATGCGTCTAGCATCATCGTTCTCAACGTAAGGCGAGGACTGATGCAGGTGCACCAACCTTGAGAGTAGCGAAAGGCATCGGTGGAGGCAGCCAAAATGTACTCTACAAAGGCGAGAACTCAGATTGACAATCCTAAACGAGACCATGGTACTGCATCACCCTTGCACTCGAGTTGGACGGGCCAACACAAAGTCTTAAGGCATTTGTACGCGCAAAAAGAAGGATGAACACGCAGCTTTTGCCCATCCCATAACGTTGAGTTGACCGATAGATTCAGTGTCATCAAGCGAAACCACTCTGCGACTGTGCACCAACGCGTTCCGGATGAATACGATCGCCTAGACGTCGACGTCTAGGCTACCGATGAGCGGAATTGACTTTTGAAAAGATGGCAAAGTATGTTGCGCCGCTTGCTGTCCGGATCCTCATCCTACAACGTCCATCTGGCTGGATCTGAAATTGGGATCCGTTCATCGGCGATAACGTGCATCGCCAAGTCCGCTCAGCCCCAAAGGAGCAAGATGAAGCGGCAAGATGAGTACCTGTGGGGTTATTATGTTGGTCTGCACTCTGCAGTCAGCATACTTCCAACTTCCCAAGATCGACGGTGCAGATGCGAGGACATGCGGCTAAGCTCAGAGGATATCTAGCGCGAAGATCATCCCATCCATGTCGAAGCTGGGTGGTCGAGACTGTGGACCATACTTCGAAACTCTGGGTCGGTTGAGATTCTCTGTCTGTCGGGACATGTAAAGTGACTGCAGATTCTCGATAGCTTGCCGACATTGGCTTCGAAGAATATGGTCAACATGGCGTTCACGCTTTCATAGGTCCTAGATAGTTATATTGATGTCCAGACTTAGTAGGCTGCAGCTTTCGGAACGGGATCGGAGCTAATGGTGTCAGAGGAGCAGGATGATGCACTTGGCATGAAAGATAGAATGCATGAGAGGCCCAGGTTAAGATCCAGATAATCATAGGCTGACTCCAGTGCCACGCTGCCAGCTTCCATAAAGAGGTATCTACCCGGTTGCCGTTATGCCGCCTTGCCGACGACATCTACTGTCGAATGTCGTATCTGTTTGACTTCACGCTTTCCCCGTTATCTCTAGCATTCTTTCAAGCGAGTCGAAGTACCATTATAGTCCACAGATACTACACCTTCATCCAGCCTTCAGTTTCTTGTCCATCTCTTGCTGCTTGCGGCGCGTCAGTCTCCAGCCGCTGAGGGAGAATTGACTGTCGGGAATAAGCTTCCTCATTCCACTTTGCATCAATGGATGTACTGGCTCTTGCAGTACATGGTGGCCAATGGTCCCGTCCCAAGGCTAGCCTGCCATTCTCACGATCAATGGCAACTCCTGTGGTACCTTGACTGCAGACTGCATGCAAGTGATGCAACAGCTGCAGTAGTGCAGCTTGATGTGAGTGTTCCTACGCTTGTTACCTTGCCCATTAAGCTGGTACCTTGCACGGAAAGATCCCAGCTTTCCGAGCCTCGCTCTCTTCAGCTTACTCTCCTACTCCCGCCATCGCCGTGCCAGTTGACTCGCTTATACCCTACCTTCTTCTTAGCCTTGTCATCGCCACCGACTAGCTTGTGCCAGTCCTCATGCCTTTACCGTTCCTTCTACTGAAATGTCATCACAAACAAAGGTTATCGTTGGCCTAAATTGTGTATGCTAGAGTACTTGTCATGGCATTTTTCTACTTCGTAATCTGCCTGGCATCTCACTGGCACGAGGATTTGGACTGTCAAAGGTGACGCCATCGTCCAGTCTAGGAGGAGAGTCTGGCGTTTGCGTGTGAAGCTCTGCAGGCTGCCGCCCTTCTTCGTTTACGGCAAAACACTCTGATTTCCATCCACAAAAGATCAGGTCGCTGTTAATGATCCCATGTTACGAATTTATAACAGATTAATCGATAGAAATCGACCGGTCCTGGACCATAGGGAGCCCAAAAGACGGCAACTCCTCGACGGCGAGACCAGAGATAGCATGGCTACTTATCAGCTCCCCCCGCCAGATCGATTGCATTTCGGAAGCGATACATCCGCGGGATTCACAGAGCCCTTGAAGTACAATACAATAAGCCAGTCAAGTCGGAGCCTCGCACCGCCTAATAATCCAATCTATACCGAGCAAGCTCGACAGCTTCGTCACGAGCAGCTTCCCTCGGTCAGGCAGCTGCTAACGCCTTCGACTGTACCGAGTGGCCCGCAGTCACCATTCTCACGCCAGCCCCGTCCCACACCTTCTCAGAGGCCGCTAGACCTCCCTTCAGAACCTCGTGGCCCACCTACCACTGATTCTGTCATTCGATGCTCCGAATTTGCTCGTAGGTCCGCTTATTCCCAGCCGCAATCGTCACCCACGCAAATGCCGCTTCCAGAGAGCCCGTCGAGAGAACGTTACCAGATCAGCCCATTCACACAGCAATGTCACCCGTCATATATGCATGGTCAACGCCCGAATACGTCGCCCTACGTTCCCTCTTTCGAAAATCCGCAGCGGATCTCGTATCCCCACCAACATCAGCAGCCGCTACCACCGAGCTTCTCTACGCGCCAACAGAGGACTCTTTCAAATATTCCTCATCTCCAGCAAGAGATTCAACTAGATCCGGGCCGTTCTCAACAGCTGCTAGCAATCAATGCTTCTGGTCAATATTTCCAAGAACAATCAAGCGACCATAGAATGGCAGTCAAATCTGGGACGACTTGGAATCAGAAATCGTCGGCTATCGTGGATAGTGTCAAGCCAATTGCGCGGGTTGTTGGGGAACAAGATGTTTCGGGGCAGGGTCCAAGTTGGATCTACGAAGATGGTACGACATGCAAGAAAGTCATTGATGGAGAAGCTGTCAATGCGCAGTGGGGTGTGACCAAAGCTGGCAAGCCTCGCAAACGGCTAGCAATCGCATGTACAACTTGTCGGGAAAAGAAAATCAAATGCGATCCCGCCGAGCCTAAATGTGTTCAATGTGAGAAATTTGGCAGGAAATGCAGATTCGCAACAGCGTAAGCACCTTCAATACTATCGTGTACTCCCATCGTTTATCTCTTCGACATTTGCTACTGCTTATCTCCTTGCACACTTTCCTCGGTGTACATATCCATCATTCATCCAGCACACTGATTTTCCTGTAGTATTCGCGTTCATCGTGACAGTCCAAACTCACCTTCTCACGATTCTCAGGCGAGTACCACACTCATGAACATCGAATTGGGACACTCGACGGCACCATTCGAGACATCTCTAAATGCGGGCTCGCCTCAAGGAGAGGACCAAAAGCCGTTGGGAAGCCGACATCCCTCGCCTTTTGAGACCCGCAATATGAAGGAAGCTACGCCAAGCGACGCCAAAGTTAACAAAACCACGTCAGCTAGAAGACAACAGTCAATCTTACCAGTATCAATATCATCAGATACTGAACATAGACCTCAGGTGCTGAAAATACGTTACTCCGTTTGGGACCCTCGATATCCTTCGGAGGATGAGCCAGCGAAGGTTCATAATAAAACTGTCGGCTGGTGCAAAGACCAATTTGAGTTTGACAGCAAAGTTACAAGCCATTATCTAAATATCCCCTCCCGAATCAACAACGCAATCTATCGTCTATTCCCGTACAGTTATTTCCTTTGCCGGATTCAATATATTCTCGCTTCGAATCTGCCAATGTCCGGACTTGCTCTGAGTCTAGAGACTCGACCTGTGCCATTCACCCCCGAAACAGTTTGGAGATCCTCATTTTATATTCATTAATCTGAAAACCGACTCTGAAATTATGCGGGCTCGCCATTCAATGTATCAATCTCGTGAAGAATTTATGACGGTTCATGGACTTGCTTCAGAGTCAATCTTCTCGTCGAGATAGCCCGCGTCTTGGAAGGCGAAAAGTTCAGCTTACAGCTCACGCGTAGCCGGCCGACTACTGCCATTGTATCACTTCTCAATGGTTCAGACGCAAAAGCTGGGGGACTGTGGCGGTGTCGCCATTGGAGTGACATTTCGTTTGATACCTGGATCGGATAGTGACTGCCAAGATTTGGAAGAGTCTGACGAGCTCGAAGATGGATACTACCATCGCCTGGCCTTTAGCTTAGCGTATACGACTGATGTAGGCTATACATTACAGATCCGGTCTTTGGCATTCGCATTCTAGAAACCTATCTATACTTCGAAGCCGGACCCTTTATCTTCACCCTCCATAAGAAGAGACGGGATACGAAGAGCAGGGCTGGATGGAGACATCAAACTTCCACAGCGGACTGATTGACTAAAAAGCTCATCATCCAACTCAGCCATCGAGACTGCGGTCCATGGCATCCCCTGTGCGCGTATCATCTATGTGGTGTGATGTCATTGCCGACACGTTGCCATGCGGATCTGGAAGACTCCGGAACTCTCTATGATTCTATGAATTAGAGGATATCGTTCGAATGGAGACTATGCGACTGTACCTGATATTTGATGCTACAGGCCTTCAAGCCTGCAATCATAGTAACACCCTTAGCCCCTCTGTCGGTCCTCATGCAGTCGACCAGGTCATAATGCTTTTATTGAGCCGGAATTTACGCTAAGCTCTTCTATTGGCCTCCATGGTCACTCGCAACGTTGAGACAGCGATCACCCATAGTTCGCATTCGCTTCAATGGTAAAAAGGATCGGGGACACGCTTCACGAGGCCGAAGCTTCCTATTCAAAGAGGAAACAGCCCAATGAACCCAAGCATATGGGCCTTTTCGAGTCCTTTCATCGGCTACGCTATATTGACCTCCATGAACGTTCTCAGATGCAAGCGATCCCTCAAGATCCTATAATAACGTTTTCACGTTAACGAAGAGCGACCTCGTGGTCTTGCGGCACATCGAACCGATACTAGGCTAAACTCTTTCCTAGAGAAAGTCTATCTCCATGTCAGGGCATTGATCGTTCAGTGATTGCTGTGGTATGCAAGGCCGCCTGGAACGGAAGAACCTAGAAGTACAAGCAGCCACTGGAGGGTAGCTCTGGCAGAGACGAAGATGCCTTCCGATGATAGTAAGGGTAGCATTGAATGATCACCGCAATGGGTGTTGCAAGGGAAGACATGTGGCTCATTGACTGATCGGGATCTCGGACTACCGTGACTCATGTCCTGGACTCGGGGCAACCTATGTTCCATTGATCTGTGCCCAGAAGTACCTATCCTCCGCCGAATGCATAGTCAAGACACCAAACAGATTGGCACCTGTGGCGGCGATTACTCGCAGAATGAAGAGAGCGGCGTAAGGCGATACAACATACATATCGTTGGAGCTCCCGTTCTGCCTTTCGTCATCCAATTGCTCGAGCTGAAGGCGAGGAAATGATGCGAGATTCTTCTCAAAGGAGAAAGCGATGCCAGTTGATTCACAGCACATGAGAAGCCCTTAGTATGGTGTTTAGGGGCGCGAAAACGCCATTGATTTAGGCGATGAGGGCGAGGTGACTGCATGTGAGACGCTGTGAGAGGTGCATCTTATCTCATCAAGGATACCGAAGTCTATGGAGGATGGCGATAGGTCTGTATGCAGATGGAGTTGGATTGTGAACGTGAGTGTTGTAGTTATAGTTCATCGTCTGTATGTGGTATGCTAGATACCCGATTCATTTTATTCAAGCTCTCCGATGTCCTATCATATCCATGATGACTACAAAGGTGGTGGCGTCTGGACTTATCTACTGTCCAGCCGACGTGCACGTCAGTCCATGTTTTATACTTCCATCACTCACGGGACCGTCATATGGAGTATATAGATCGACTTACTGGTGCATGAGGAAGAATGCGGAACCTCCATGCAGCTGATGCATGTAGGATCCGCCTGGATAGGGTATCTTGAAAATGACGTGTCTGCAACAGTTGTTCCTGTCTGGTTATATGTGATGGTGGAGGCAATATCAGCTGATATCACGCGTGACCAGCAGCTCCTGCGGCTCGGTTGACCATGGCTTTGGGTCCGGATTTGGATCGCTTCCACTTTTTGGAGCTTGCGATGGGGTATGTACCCGGTAATCGTATGCTTCGAAAGGGTTGTTTCCTTGATCGGTTCTTTCCTCCCATCGGCACGCACAGAGCAGAGAGGACGGGGCTCTATATGGGGAAAGATCCTGATTGACCTAACAGCTTGTGCAATGCGCTCACAGAAGGTCTGAGGATGATAATGTCAAACAAAAAGCTAAGACAGATCAACAATGATCATTAGGGAAATAGCCTGTACTCGCTGCGGGGATTATGCGCATGCCCTGTCCGCGAGCCCGAACTTCTCATCGGATCATGGCGTACTATCGCTGGGGTATCCTCGCGTTCAAACCGCGAATGGGCGTTAGCTGGGACAATAGCAAGAAAGCAGGGCCCAGATTCAATGTGTTTGTGGAGACTATGGCCATGGTGGTAAATCGCCACGAAACCTAAGACTAATCAGATGTGAGGAGTCGAAAAACTTGAAGACTGCTGTTAATCAGAGGTGTGGAAGCTTTCAGGACTGGTATTAAGCGTGAACATGATCAATGAGCACTGGGTAGTCTTAAGTAGGAGAAGTATAGACCAGGGAAATGCTATAGGCTTTGGACGAACAATGTGGGATGAGCATGTACAGGAAAAGATCCCATGTAAAGAACATCGCTATATAACAATCCGAAAAGCTCGATCCTGGTCAAGAAGAACGACGCCGTTAATGAACCTGCTTTTTTGATACAGAATATCTCCTAGTATCCGAATCAGGCTTCATTTCTCGACTCTTCGGTTGAATCTGTCGATAAGTTCTATGAGAACTGATGATTTTGACGGAAGGGAATATCCATGGTTGCTTGGTTGTTGAGCGTGGTTCCGAATATGAATGCTATTGATCAGTTTCATGAGCAGATTATATACTGAATGAATTTAGACCATCCCTTTACATTGTTCTAACCTCTTTGGTTTTGATAGAAATTGATGTTTCGCTGTCAAGAACTACCACGACGTAGGTAATGGTAAACGAGCTGTGGTACGCTCAACATGGATTGAAAAGCACTGACAGATATCTATAATTCACTGTAACGACAAGTACAAGTATTTCGCGCATTCTCACATAAAGTCGTCGACGAATGTTCGCGGTGGAGCAGTCGCCAGCGACATGACCAGAATCTAAACACATTTTGCCACATTTTTGAGGAGTTGGTCATTAGGCCCAATCGAAGAATCAGTGGTACCTCAGTGACCTTTCCGTTGGGAGGCTGTTGGTAGGTCCAGGCCCTATGTACTTGCAGCAGCTGTGTGGTCGAACTTTCGTTTGCATTCATAGCCGGTGTTCCAATAGTCGTGACTGAAATCCCCCGTACCTGTTATATTTCCTCTTCTCGTACCTTTGATACTTCGGTAAATTTCATACAGTTTATTCTCCATCGGGACTCTGTATATTTCTGTCAGATGGTCTCCTATTACATATGTCGTGTCCAAAGTCTGATCATATTTTAGGAGGCAGATCTTTGAAAGAGCCATCTATGTCCCATACTCCTGCCTTTGTGAACTTGTTGGCCGTTTCACTGCCACTCATATATCCAAATCGGAAATACTCCTTTTCCATCACGTCGTGTCTATCGAACGTATGTTCTGGAGGGCCTTCTCCAAAGTACCATCGATGGCGCTCAACATCGTTCACCAGTACACTCAGTCCATCAAAAGGCCGTGGAGGCCGGGTCCACGAGAAAGTGATATTGGACAGACCCACGGCAAATGCAGTGGCGTTCGGCAGAGGTGGATCGAATGGTCCTTGACCACGAAGTGATGTTGTTGTCTGCATAATGGAGTCAAACCCCCAGCGTGCAGTTCCGTTGATGAATAGACCAACCAGAATCCCTTGATAGAGAAGACCTGGTCTCGTCTGGGGCCGGGTACCTGGAAGTAACAAAAGAGCGAGAAAATAATGATGTATTCGGAGGTTCAATGGGGGTGCAGCGACACACAGGAGCAGACCAGCCACGAAGATTCCGTAGATGCCTAAGTAGCGAGGAAATAAACCCTCAAGCCGCAGATACCACACCTGTCCAAGCGCAATGGTGAAGATCAGAAGCACTACCATCACCAAGGCAAGCTTCGCTCCTGGTTGTTTTGCGATGTCCGATGGAGTCAGACGCTGTATAGGAATGAAATCAAATGTGTAATTGTTCAAAGCGCCGACCCAGGCGCCACCTAACCAGAGCACGGTCCTCTCAATGTTGGCAGTCAATCCAGTTTGTTGAGCCTTGACACAGAAATGGTAGATGACAAAGGCCACGAAGGCTGCAGGAAGGAATCGGCCAATTATCAAGGAGGTCAGTGAGGCATAGTCGGAGTGATCCGGAGGATCTGACACGAGCCCGACATGGAAGAAGAGCATTGTGAATGTTGAGATAAATAAAACAGGAGGCGAAGTAGTGCAGAAGGACAAAATGGTGGTGAATCCACAAGTCACCGCCAGCAGCGGCCAGCGAAGATCCCTCACGCAATGCGAGGAAGGTTGTGGAATGAAGGTGAATGATTTTGGAAAGCTGGAGTCAAATGGGATGCTTTGAATACCATGCCGCTTGGTGGCAGTGAAACTACTCTGTTCGCCTGCAAGCAAGGCCACGCCGCATCCACCCTTATCGTTGCCTACGAGACCCGAGTGAATGGCTGCTTGACATATGAAGGAGTCGCCTCGGTATATGGTGTCCGGACTTGTAGAGTTCTCCTTGCTATCTGCAGGCCCCCCAATCACATACGGTTGATAGACGACTTCATGATCGCCTACTGCGTGAGGTTCCAAGACCTGCACAGCTTTGCAATTAGCAGGGCACCTGAAAGCAAGCGTTGCGTTGTCGAACGGTCGACATCGATTTCCGTTCAATCCACACTTGTTGTCGATGTCCCAAAATGTTGCACCGCACCATACAGGCTGCGGCTTTCCATATCCCTTAATATTCCCAGCTTGTGCGGAATGATTCAAGACCAAGGTAAATGTTAAAAGCCAGCAACAGTAGAAGAAAGCCAGCAGCGCAGCTTTGTGTCTTCTCTTGAACAGGTACTTATCGATTAATCGGACGGGAGCCTCCTGAATAAGAGGGAAGAATGGAATAATCTTTTGGACCTGGGGAGGGTTCGGGCCTTTCGACCAGGTCACTATAGCTCGAGTAGCTCGCCGAAGAGGGATAGGTACCCATCGCCAATGAAAAGACTTTGAGGATTCGCGCAGCCACACTGGAATCGGGAAGCTTTCATTCCGTTGATCGGGTGAGGCAGCGCGAGAGCGAATGCTCATATCGGAGCTTCCGGGTGTTGAGGGTTCAGGGCCGCCTTCTTGATCGTCCTGCCAACGAGAAAGTTCATCGTGAAAGGCTTCGTTTCCAGTGTCAGCACGGATTTCTTCTGGTCCCATCATGAACCAAGGAGTTAAACAGGTCCCCTTTCTCATCAACCTCAATTTTATCGAATGGATCTATTCGGAAGATCTATTTGGAGCATCCATATGCATGATATTCAATCATAAGCCGATACACTCTCTTGGGAACACCTGGTGGACAATGTATGTACAAACAATGTAGGTGCCGATCCATAGGTTGTTGTATGTAAGTCGCATGAGCACTCGGCTGTCTTCATTCCGGCTATTCTACGGTAAGACTAATCGGTGCCTGCTGAGCGTCGTCATAGATCTGCCGTTGATCTGCCGTTATCTATTATCAAGCATGGACCACTATGTTTACGCATCTTAAGCAGGTCCACGAATCTCCCATCTACATTAATCCTTGAACGCTTCGTCGGCAATATGGAATCACCCATCCGTGCCAGCAAGTTGCCAGAGCCCATCGACCTCTCTCATCATTATTCAAAGACCACAAAGAACCGCGCGGCAAGTAGTATTAAGGAGTTCTACAAATACTTTACAATACCTGGAATAGGTAATTTGGCTGGTGGCCTTCCAAACAACAACTACTTTCCTTTCGATACCCTCGAAGCTGCAGCAGCACTTCCCGCACGTTTCACTCCCATACCCAACAAACCGGTCGATCCTCCGACCGACCTTGTGTCTGCGACAAACTTGTCGGATGACCCTTCCGCGTCTCGCGTTGTCGTGCCCAAGACCTCAGACAACCAAAACGTTCTTCGCAAGATTGACTTGAAGAGCGCCCTTCAATATGGTACAGCTCAAGGATATCCACCACTCTACAGCTACCTCCGTCACTTCACAACGGAGAATGTGCATCCGAATGTACCTTACAATGGTGGCCCTGAGATCATATTGACCTGCGGATCCACGGATGGCTTTTGTAAAGCCCTTGAGGCACTGAGCAATACCTGGAACGAAGACCGAGATTGGATTGGCTACAGGCAAGGTTTACTCGTTGAGGAGTTCTGCTACATGAACGCGGTCCAGGCTGCGAAACCAAGAGGGCTGAACATTGTGCCAGTCGCCATTGATGACGAAGGGATGAAAGCACACGGCAAGGGCGGTCTGTACGATGTGCTAGACACATGGGACACGGCCAAGGGAAAGAGACCGCATATGATATATACCGTGACGTAAGGTGCCTTTCGAGTCAACGCTTCTGCACGAAATTGACCTTGAACCTAGGGTTGGCCAAAACCCAACAGCGGGAACACTTAGCGTTCAGCGCCGGAAAGATATATACGAAGTCTGCGTGAAATTTGACGTAGTGATCATTGAAGACGACCCGTACTGGTATCTCCAATATCCATCCGCCAATCAATCCTCGAGAGTCGAAACGATTACCTCGGACGATTCACCACCGCGGAAGTCTTCGGGCTACCCATTCCTCGACTCCCTCGTACCATCCTACCTTTCGGTCGATTATCAGGGCCGCGTTGTCCGTCTGGACACCTTTTCCAAGACGGTAGCGCCTGGTTGTCGTATGGGTTGGATCACCACCCAACCTGCCCTCTGCGAGAGGCTCCTCCGTATCACAGAGACATCGACTCAACGTATGTATCGTGCGGAGCCCATCTCTCTCCTCAAACCCGCCTTGAAATTGTGGGACATGTTTCGAGAGCATTTACGCCTGTTCATATCCTGTGATTTTGAAGAACGCTCTCCGTTGATCGTATAGCTGACCCACGTTTACCATAGAACCCTCCGGATTCGTACAGTCAATGATCGCCGAATTGATCATGGGTCCCCACGACCCGAAACACGGTCGCGGCGGCGGCAATGCAGATGGAGGATGGCAGACTGACGGCTGGGTACGCTGGCTCGAAGGTCTGCGCGGCAATTACCAGCGCAGGATGCAAACCATGTGTGGCATTCTCGACGAGGGCAAAGAGCTAGTCAAGGCCGGCCGCCGCAAGAGCATCTCCGACGAGTGGAGCGTCGTCGACAAGGTCCCCCTCTACGACTTCGTCTGGCCCCTCGGCGGCATGTTCGTCTGGATCCACATGAACTTCGAATCGCACCCACTCTGGAAAAAGACCACGCCGCAGAAGCTGGCACGGGCCCTCTGGATCCACCTGACCACGCCCAAGTACCTCGTGCTCGTGGCGCCGGGCGCGATCTTCGCTCCGACCGAAGCGATCAGGGAGGAGAAGAGCTGGGCGTACTTCCGGATCTGCTTCGCCGCGGTCGACGAACCTGAGGTGGAGAAGACGAGTCGTCGGTTCGTGGCCGGCGTTCAGCACTTTTGGAGGATCAAGAGTTTGGAGGACATTGAGGAGATGGGTGCTCGGGGGCTTGAGGCGAGTGCGGGCTTGGTGGATCTGAGGGGGGGATGTTAGGGTTCATGCATGGTGAGAGGGCTGTGAGGTGCGCGATGGTGAAAGGCGTTGGTCAAATTGATGGTGTTGTGATGACTGGGAATGATTGAACGTAGGTACATCTATTAACGAGCACTAAACACTTTAATGTCAAAGTATAATCGGAATCTCAGCCCCGCATAAGCCATTGGTATACCGTTACGTGAGTGCTCCCACTAGACTCCGTACTGAGCCACGGATCTGTCCCATTCAGTAGCTTAGCTAAATCTCACGAAACTGAATTACCGGCGTGAACCTTTGATCTGTGTTGTCCATAAATGCACCAAATCGAAATTAGAAAGTATTCGGCCGAATAGAGCATAAAAAGTTTGTATGTATTTACATGTACTGTTCTCCTCTCGACTGGCCAAAAGCAATAGCTTTTTTCATCGCATGCATGATAAAGACTGAGACCGCCCAACATGATATCTAAACCATCTCACCTATTATGTGACCATGCAAGAAACTCCAGGGTGCAATGCAGACTTTTGCCAAGTCCCCAGATACGCCACTGTATGCACCTTTTCCCTCTCGTTCACTCCCTTTTTCATACGTGGGCTTCAAAGAGTCCTGTCGTACCCTGATCGGCCTCTGGTCGTCAAGCAGCCTCGTTCATCCACGTCTGCCCATTAGCCGTCTCCTCAACCGGAAACACTTCTCTTGCATATTCTTCAATCCCCCTCCATCCACCCCATAGCGCTCGCGCCTCTTCGATAATGGTCCCCTCTCCACCGGCTCCACCACTGCCGTCCCCATTGACACCAGCGAGCTCGGTCTTCGTCCCGCTAAGCTCTGTGCCGAAGTAGGGTGCATTGAGCTTCCCGAAAAGTACCTCTAGTGCTTGCAGTTGCTCGTCATAACCATTAGGAATTGATGTCTCGATCTCGATGGTTGGGCTGAAGATATAGCGGACGGGACAGCGGAGGGCACGGGAGAAGAGGTGACAGACACGGCTGGGCGTCAGGAGTTCGAATGCTAAGGGTATACTGCAGGAAGCGACGCGTTAGTCCTGAAAGAACATAGAATCGTCGGGATACTACTCAGAGCGTACCGATGCCCAGACCACTTGCTGATGCCATCTTTGAAGATCTGAAGCACAGCTGGCCCAACGTCATGCTCTGCATCGAGCCACGGTATAGGTACATCAGCGTGGAAGGGAGCCTTCCACTCGAAACTGCCGTCGGCTAAGCGTCTCATGCGGAACAGGGGCATGGGTAGGCTGGTAAAACTGTAGTACTGCCGTCAGTAATGGCACGCGTTTGGAGCACTCGCATGGACAAACTTGTTATTATAGATGCCGGTGTAGACGAAGGTCGCTGGAAGGCCGATCTACTCTTATTGAGAATCGACATGCTGTCTAGAACGAAGTGATCGTGTTCTCACCTGCCGGACGTAGTTCTCGATTGCATATTTGGAAGCCCACAAGGGCGCTGCTGGCCATCCGTTGCCATGGACGCTGTGATCGGGCATACTGCTGTATATCTACACTCCTCGTCAGGGACCTGGCCAGTTTGAATGCCAGTGCTCGCCCACATAATGCTTTATCCTTGCTTTCTTCGCAGCATCGGCCAGCGACTTGCCAATAGCAACCTCATCGCCCCAGGTGAGAGTGTTGATGAAAGCCTTGTTGGCACCCACGAAAAGATCGGATATGAATCTTTTATCTTCCAAGGAGCCCTCGATGACGGTGACGTTCTCGAGGGCGTCGAGCTCTTTCGCAACGGGGTGATCCTTCTGGGACTGACTGACGTGTGCTCTTACCTCATAGCCAACGGCAGAGGCGACCCTACAGACCGAGGCAGCTTGTCGACCCGTGGCATTGACGGTCACGAGCACTTTCTGTGGCATGTGAGTTGCCGTTGGCATTCGATGTCGTTGAATACCGTAGCGAGACGTGATGTTCTCAATCAATGTTGACCTGGTTTGTTGATGAGAGATTTCTTAAAAGGGATCGAGGAGTTTGAAGATAAACTGCTCGCAGCGATAAGGTATTGAATAAAGGCTAGACACTTGAGGACAAGAAAATGATGGGAACGTTTGGCAAGATCAGGTAGTGCCAAAGGGAGACGGAATGATGCACAGGTCCAGTGAAAATCCGGGGAAGTGCTAAGGCAGGGCAAAACGGCAAGGGGGTGGAGAGGTGAGTGTTATCTTCGCATCATTCCCACAGAATGACGATAAGGACTGAGGAAATAAGAAGGGACTGGGCAGGTAAGGTAGCTCTGGAGAAAGCTAGCTTTGACTTCGGTACCATTGATGCGCAATCACGATGACATGTTGATAGGGGACACCGATGACTGGCACACTGACTTCCTACCGCAGCTCGAGATAACCCGGAGGCCTCTCAGTTGCACGCAAGTGAAGCAAGGACAAGCAGATCCACATGGAGCCAGAGAGTACGACCAAGATCCGAGGCCCCGACACTCGTGATGTAGATGCGCGATATCGAGGCGACAGATTGTCATGATCCATGATACATCATACATCGCAGCTCTCATCATTTCGTAACTTCCTCCCGCGGAAATGGGGTGGAATGAAGGAAGGGAAAGTTCGGTTCATGTGTCATGAATGGGAAGAACGGTACACACGGAGAGGTAAGGGAGGGAGGCAGGCGAGGGAAGTACTTTACGTGTTTAGCCTCGTTCGTAAGAGTTGAATCCTTTTGAATGGGACTAGCAAGACTAGGAAGGATGATGGCGAATATTTAAGCTTAGTTTCCTTAGTGGAACGAGGGGAACGGCCGCCAAGTCCCTGCCTTTACCTAAAGCACTACGTAATCTCAGCCCTAGAATAACCCTAATTCTTTCGCTTTCAGTTGGGAGTGCTTGATCATCTTCACCTTACTCTACCTTATTACTCCGTACTACAGCTTGCGCTTAAACTCGGCATAACATCCTCTATCCTCATCTCACACTACTGTGCGGTGTAAAAGTGGCGCGCTCCAATCGCAATATAATGCGGAGCCGATGGCAAGGCTGCCCATTCGGAACTCGTCCCAGCGCATCGTGGCCGGCCATGCTAGGTGTTCAATGTACTTTGCCTTTCAATACCCGTCGCTCCCATCCTGTGGCCATGCCTCTATACCATACGGCCCCGTTCAGGGAATCATGATCTCATATTGCTCCCACGGTATTCATCCATGGAGACACCCCCATCTCAACCGTTGACGACATCGCCTAGCAATCCTTAAACTATTGTCGGCTGGCGAACAGGCTACGCAGTACCTAGCACGGGGACCCAAAAGCCATGTCGATCACTTAGCATGATTTAGGCCTAATAAGAAGAATGTCTTGGATCCCCACAGAGCAAAATCCACTTCCGTGTCGATGCTACAAATCGTTCAACAAATTGTGCATTTGGTGTGGAGGCGTCCAGCTTCAGGCCGGTTGCTATCATTCGGCGGCAGTAATATTGACCTCTGAGCGAGCCCACGTGTTTCAAGCCGAGTAACGCTGTTCATAGCATGTGATGACCCAGTCGTTGAGCCTTCAATCGACAATGGCGAGCACCGTCAGCTTTGCAGCCTCCATCCATACAGTCACCCACCTGACTAACTTGGAAGGATCAATATCGGGCGTGGAATCGTACATACCTTGCACATTCGCAAGAAATAAGCTGGAATTGAGCTTCCTCGTGAGGCTGCCAGTACATAAATTGTTGGTCGACCAACGACATTGCTTGATGCAGATTGCCTGTTGGTGGGCTTAGTCTGAAAAAACTCCGCCGTATGGGCGCAGGAGATCAGACCTGCTACAAGGCTACCCGCAAACATCTCGTGACGAAGCGCTCTATCAGCTTTACTGGCTCCTTGTAGCGCCGACTTGGTGAAAGACTGAAGCTTCGAGAACACGTCGCTCGGATGCCTCACTCTCTCCAAACCCAAAGTTCCCCTGGCATTCCGATACTTCGTGGGCGCCTGGGCAGATACCCATGTGGGTGATATACATATGCATCGTATTAACAAACCACAGGAACCGATTGTGCTCATTGCTAATAAGCAGTCAGAGCCTGTCGACACCTCCTGGGCGGCGTTACTTGGGCTTTTCGCGTTGAAGTCGATACTCTATTCTCTATAATTAGAATAGTAATACGAAAACCAGTCGGTATCTTTGAATGGACTCCGGTTCGATGATGTTAGCGACAGCCCACGGTAGATTGTACGATATTTCTATATGTCGGAGAACGCCTCGACCTCCTTGCGTAATCTAATGAGGGTTAAATAGTAGCCGCATCGACTCGAACATCTGGTAGATCGCAATCGATGCATAGATGGTACGGTCAGCGTGTTAAAACAATGCGATTTAAGTTGCTCGCACAATCTAGATGAGGATGAGTGACGCTTGCTAATGATCCGGCTATGTCATAGAAATCCGAAAAGGGACTGAGAAAACCAAGGTCTGAAAATCGACACACGTCGTTGAAGGTCATGACAAGCTTCTATTTGGCCTGTCCAGTCATTCAGCCTTCTTCGTAAGACAGATACCTGACTTGGTCAACGCTCTTCCCAGTGTTGCGGATACTCTTTGCCGCCACTTGAAGAAAGCGAGGAGCGTGTAGGTTACCATCCGCCCTCATCATGAGGCTTGGTTTTTCACAATGAGTCCGGTAAGATTTTCTCCGCACAACTACTGACGACTATAACCCTGTGGCGCTCCTTGAACTGGCAATTTCCCATTCACAACCGAATCGACTTGGGATATATGGTAACACATTCAAAAAAAAGGCTCCCCCTGAATTCTTACCCTTGCTCATCTCCGATTGTTTGGCTGGCCCACGATGTATCGAATAAGCACTCCAATATTAGAAATGGTAGTTCAGAAGCAAATACAAGCCTCACTTCTGCCAGTAATCATCCAAATCTTGAATCGATCGAGACGATCCACAAAGTTTCTCCGGGATGTCCAAAAGTGTTAGCAGACACTATTTGAGGATTACGTATCCTGAACTGTTCAATTGACGACTTACAATCAACATCTGCTAGACGAAATGAGAGTAACGACGCGAAGGTCACACCCCAGTGGAATTAAGGGGTTATTGGTGCCCGCTGACGCACATTGCATATCTTGCTGCCGATACTGGGTAATACTTCTAGCAACCCTGTCATTGAAGCGAATTCACATGAGGGAAGAGAATGGCCCGCGAGATCACCGTTTCTCCGATTCCACGGTAACAAAACATCGCGGTCGGTGGATCATTTCGCGACCTGCCTAAGTCTCGGTCAGCGATCCATCTGACTCTTGAGCATTGGCGACTGTGGCTGCGTCGCCGTTGTGTCTCTATTCGAGCGCTCTCAATGTAAAGAAGTTCTACATCATCAATTGGTACAATGAAACGTTTCCAAGCATACCAACCAAATGGGCTTGACTGGATGTATTGCGGTCTTTGGGTAATTGATCGCCAGCACTGATGTATGACCAGGTCAACGAAGCAGGTGGCCTGTCAGGCCGTAGAAATACAAATCTTCAAGTTTAGACCTGTACAATGGACTATCTGATGGCTGCAGCGACAGAAACAAGACCTCAGGCGTCCATTAATAGGGACGTGTAGACGGCTCATCAAGCCTGGTATGTAGGGCACCAGCCAGAAGATTGTTATGAAGTATTCTGGCTCTTTGCTTCAGGAGATGATATATTGAACTGAATAGTACGACCAAAGCAAGAACTTGCAAAAGCATTGATCGCTAGACATTTGTTCTCATTTGCAGTTGACGTTAGCTTTTAGTAATACTGTAGATGCATTATGAGTCAGGTCCTTGGTCAGCGTAGCAACTTTGGCCTTGTGGGTATGCTATGTCATATGCTAGAAATACAGAGCTCCAACAAAGGATTCACATGCTATTCTCATTTATTGTATGCTGGAGGAGGCAATTTATATAGTGAGGTCTTCGAACACGTCGCTCGGGCTTGGCGATGGCCCCCTTTTGATCAATCTCTTGCCTGACGCAGCACTTCAAGATGTTCGGAGCACAACAGAAGTAATAATGTGGAGATGCGTGAAGAAATGTAATTGTGATGGCGTCTCTCAATGATCGATATCCTCCAAGAGAACCACGAAAAGAAAGTTCGAATCACTGGGAGCGTGTCCTATGGCTATATCCAAGCCACTGCGTGCATTGGCGATAGTGTCTACTTTTCTCCTCATCTACCTTGTCCTACAAGTCTTCAAGAGTCCGCCTACAATATCTGGGCCCGGAGATCTAGAACAAGAAATACCGAACGAGCCAACGCTAGAGGGTTAAGATATATCTCGCGCGCTACGGTCAATTGCGTGTCTAACATCAAGCAGATACCGGAGAACCAGAGGGACCTTTGTGGCGAGCAGACGAATATGCGGCAGACAATCCCAACGCCCCTCGCATCAATGCGACCCTGTTGGCACTGGTACGGAACGAGGAGCTAGAGGGCATGTTGTCGTCGATGCGGGACCTCGAAAGAACATGGAATTCCAAATTCAACTACCCCTGGACTTTCTTCAACGACGTACCATTCTCCGAAGACTTCAAGCGCCTTACTCAGATGGAAACCAAAGCGAAATGCAATTATGGTCTCTGCTTTACGTCCGGCCGATATTGTCTAAATGATTGCTAACGATGATACCATAGAACTCATCCCTGAAGAACACTGGGCAGTCCCCCACTGGATCAACAGCGACCTCTTCGATGAGTCCGCCAAGATGCTGGAGGAACAAGGCATTCAATACGGTCCTCTCGTATCCTACCATCAAATGTGCCGATGGAACAGCGGCATGTTCTACAAACACCCAGCCCTCAAAGACGTTCGCTACTATTGGCGCGTCGAGCCAAAGGTACATTTCTTCTGCGACATAGACTACGATATCTTCCGCTGGATGCAGGACCACAACAAGACCTATGGTTTCACGATAAATCTCTATGACGCACCCCAAAGCATACCAACGCTGTGGCCTGAGACCGAGATGTTCATGGCGGCGCATCCGGAATATGAACACCCGAACAATGCAAGGGAGTGGGTCGTCGACAGCAAGAGGAGGCCTGATCACAATATCAAGGCAAATGGGTACAGCACATGCCATTTTTGGAGTAATTTCGAGATTGCAGACATGGAGTTCTGGCGATCAAAACCTTACGAGGATTATTTCGAGCATTTGGATCGGGCTGGCGGTTTCTTTTATGAGAGGTGGGGGGATGCGCCGGTTCACAGTATTGCGTTGGGCTTGATGGAGGACAAAAGCAAGATTCACTGGTAAGACCCGCTTCCGGCTGGTCATACAGGAGAATGGACGACAGACTTAATATTTTGCAGGTTCCGCGACATAGGATACCAGCACATCCCGTACTTCAACTGCCCCAAGTCCCCTAAGTGTAAAGGCTGCGTTACGGGCCGTTTCACTGATGGGGAACGATTCCTTTTCAAAGAAGACTGTCGGCCGAATTGGTTCAAATACGTGGGCATGGATTAGTCCGTGGCTTGATCAGAACGACTATCTCAAGTTGAGGAAGATCTTCCGGTCGAAGCTCTGTCTATATATACCGAGTTCCTGTGCTGACTTTTAGCGACATACTTGTAGAGCACTTATTGAGGGTATGACGTATAATGGGACGCTATGGTGTCTCTACATATTTTGGGTTCAACTACCGTGGACTGTGCAGTTGTGGGATCTGGTCTGATTAGCTTGGTTGCAGGTTGGCTATGAAGCGCTGTTCATCTGCCAATATGATCGAAAGGAGTCCGTGTTACTACTAGGTGAGAAGACAGTCTCATGATTGTATCCCGTATAATTAGGAAATATATCAGCGTGTCCATTCGGTGCAACAATGCGCTTTGGGAAACTATCTATGTGCATTTGTGGCAATGGGTCAACTTTGTTGTCATAGTACACGCATGGTATCGGTCTTCGTTCCGTTTCTGCCTTCATCTTCGCCCAAACATGATAAGTGCGATTCTTTCTGTTCCGTGACCCCGCCATATAGCACCTCTTCATGAACGTGTTTTGCTCCAGCAGTGCAAAATCATTCCGGGTACAGCTCCTCCTTCAGATCGATGCCGAGCTCTTTCCGAAGCGGCTCAAGGTCACGCAGGTATTCGTCGTATTGGCCTTTGTTCTCGACTTTGGCTTTGATAGCTTATAGAAAGGTTAGTAACCACATGCGGAGGAACCGGTTGAAGTGCAGATTCTACCTTCAAAGGTTCGAACAGCAGTTGGGAAGTCATTGACTCTTCTTGCTGCCTTTAAAGCTGCAGTAATGACCGAAGGAGATGGGACGAGATCGTAAGCGAATGCGTTATTGAGGTTGCGCTTTTGATTGGGAGGGAAACGTCAGGGCTTTTCTTTCTATCAATGCAGACTGGATAACGGGGATCCAATGTATACCTGTAGCTCAAAGACGTCTTGGATACCGTCGAACTCCTTCTCGTATCTGTCCGGGTTTCCATCAGCCAATTCGTTGTAGATATCGCAGGCCAAATGTCTCAGAGTGGATCAATCGTATTGTAGGCCACCCCAGTCTGTTCGCATACCTTGCAGTGAACTCCTGAAAGGTCTCCTCGCCGTGACCTGGGGCTGCCCCTTCTCCATCCTTGTCGGCGGCCCTCCTCACGCTCGTACTGAAATTGCTGCCCGTCGCGGTCGCGGATGAACCTGCGTACGATTCACGTTGTGGGGAGAACCTCCTCGCGGGTTGTGACGACCTGAATAAGCACGAAGGCTGTGTACGTGCGGCAAAGCGAATGAGGGCGGTCGAAGACATGGAGCCTAAGTGTGAAGGAGCTGATCGATGCGTTCGGACGAGGCTCAAGGTACGAAGATACTTCCAGCGGAGTTCCTTCCACGAGTAGCGCAAATTGATTATACTAGGGCTGAAAAGAATGAAGGAAATCGCCGTTTCTGAGACTTCTAGAACTGAATCCGTCTTCAGAAAAAACGAAAGCCAATTGGTCTTTACAAGTGCGTTTCGTGTCGTCGCTGGGCCAAATTGTGGCTGAGGGCATTCAAGATTGGGGTGGAGCCAATCCAAGCCTCAATTGTCTGGCTTCTGATTGGACAGCTCTTAGAACTAGACTCATGTGCAAAACTCCTTTCGTTCCCCTTAGAATTGCAAATCAGCACAAGACACCTTCACCACTTCTATTCAGCGCTCACAGGTAGCAGCCGCTGTCGGGCTGCGCATCCTCAATCCTTCCAGTCACTCCTTTAAGACCTATCAGCCATTGCTGCCACATGCGTCAACTTCCGAATACATTCCAAGCATAATTAAACAACATCATTGCAGCATCATTGAGCTCTCTCTCTGGACGTCTATGATCGCCGAGCGTGCCTCAACACCACATCATGGATTCCCTTAAGTCTGTACGTTGGCCGACAGTCGATCGACCTTTCGGCGTGGAGTTATGGCCTCTCTTCGAGAAAGTCTACACCATGATCGCGGGCTCGTCACCCAACAAATTCGTCTTCGTTCCAGGCGTGACGCCCATGTCCACTCTCACAGCGACTGCGACAATGCTTGTAACATACTACGTGACTGTCTTTACCGGTCGCGAGCTCATGAAGAAGCGGGAACCTTTCAAGCTCAATGGGTTATTCATGGTACACAACCTGATCCTGGCGACGATCAGCGGTATGCTTCTCGCGCTCTTCATCGAACAATTAATACCGACGGTGTGGAGGCACGGCATATTCTACGCTATTTGTGATATTAGAGGAGGTTGGACCACGCCCTTGGTTAAGCTTTACTACGTGGGTAATGTCTAAGCTCCGCGTTGTTTATGATTGACGGTCTCTAGCTCAACTATCTCATCAAATATCTCGAACTGTTGGATACGGTATTCATGGTTCTAAAGAAGAAACCCCTCAGTACGAGATGACATACCCTTCTGATTCCGCATCACTCTAACAGACTCTCAGCCTTCCTCCACACCTATCACCACGGCGCTACTGCTCTCCTCTGCTACACCCAGTTGGTCGGCCTGACCTCCGTTTCCTGGGTCCCTATCATCCTCAATCTCATGGTCCATGTCGTTATGTACTGGTACTACTTCCAAGCCGCGCGGGGCGTGCGCATTTGGTGGAAGCAATACATCACGATGTTTCAAATCGTTCAATTCGTTCTTGACCTCGGATTCGTCTACTTCGCTTCCTACACATACTTCTCCAGCACCTACTTCCCGAACTTGCCAACCTGCGGGAAGTGCGCCGGCGAGGAGTTCGCAGCGTTCGCGGGGATCGGGATTCTCTCGTCGTATCTACTCCTCTTCATCTCGTTCTACTTTGCGACATACAAGAAGGAGACCTCGAAGTCTGGTCGAGGCAGAAAGAAGGCTAGAAGCATGAGCCAAACGGCCACCAAGGCAACGATCGACATGAGCAAGATGGAGGTGCCGGATGTGGATAGCATCGAGGATGCCGTACATATCGGACACGCCAATGGATCCATCAAATCGAACGGAAGTGCCAACGGGGGAGTGACCCCAAGAGTGACCCGGAGCAGGAAAGCTTAGAAGCGGCATGGGCACTGTCTGGGTCATCAATCTACCTTCTCCACGTGCGATGTGATGAAAAGCTCGGCCCGCAACATATTTTTCCGTGTACACTATATTCAAGATAGGCGTTGACTAGCATGGAGGTCTGACAGTAACTCCATCATTCGTGCTGGCGTGGATATTGGGCGGCTGGGTTGATCCTCGAGGGTGGGGTCCAATCTGACCAAGCATCAAAAGGCTGGGTGGGCGGATGGAATTTGCAATGGGAGGTAGGTGGATGTTCAAGTATCTGGTCGAATGTGGACCAAGTAGCAGCATGTATGATATTACAACAAGAACACAGGAAATTCCGGTAAAGTCGAGCATTTGGTACGAACGTGAACAATGGGATTATCATTTCCAAGGCTCATTCATTCATTGTATGAACATTCCCGATAGCTAGAGCATAAGATACCCCCCAAAAGCCCCCACTACTATCTACCTTATCCCTTATCCCCTACTCCAAACCCCAATCCATCCATCCATATCCCAATCCATCGCAGCTGACCTTACCACCTATCTCAAGCTCCCGATTTGTCATCATCACCATCTCTCCGGATGAGTGGGTTTCGAACGTGGGAACGGTGAAGGAGGGTAAGGTGAGGTGGTGGTTTTGAGGATGTGAGGAGATGGGATGGGGATGGGGACGGGATGGGGATAGGGTGAGAGAGCGGGAGCGCCGTATCGGAGATTGGGATACTTGGGATGAACGGCCCTATATATAGTATTTAAGGCCTGGTTCGCGTTGGCATGAGTGGATTCAGGATAGGAGCTGCGAAGATGGATCTCCGTCAGTCGTTTGTGGTTTTGTAGGAGGAGGGGTTAGGGGTAGATGTTACGCTTGGTGTTGGGGCTGGGGGTGAGGGACGGAGTCTTGGGGGAGAGTGTGATGGTCGGAACGGACAGACATGCTTTTGTATGTGGTAGTTGGAGTTGTGTTTGGTGTTGGTAAGGAGTGGGTTTGGATGTGGATAGAATGTGATGGCGATGGCGATGGATGGAATTGGTTCTTTGGGGTTTGTTGAGGGGATGGATGCGATGGAGGTGAGGTAAGGTAGGTAAGGGAGAGCTTGTTTTTTGTTGTGTATCTAGATTGTGAAGGGGATTTGGAAGAGGAGAACATAGGATGGGGATTGTTATGATTTGGATATCTGGGTAATAGGATCTGGATGGGCTTTGAGAGATGTACTGTGTGATTTTCTTATAGAGGAGGGTGGATGGAGGATGGTGTGAGGAGAGATGAGATTGTGATTGTGAGAGTGAGTCGAAATGGGAGGAATGATTACCTTCCCCACGTATTGAACCTTGGGAGAATATACAACAGAATAGGTTCGATTCCTATGGGCGCTGATCCATATCAATGGTGGTGATCGTGTCTTTTCTTCAAAGGCGCTCACCGCTTACATTGACGCGATATCATCAGGTGGTACTCATGGCGATGTCAATTGTGCCGAACTCGGGGTGATTCGAGGGAGCCCTGGTTGAAAATCATCTGATTCCAGATGTGCAGATATGATAGTCAATTGGCACACAGCGCTTACCCTCAGACCTGAGTCTTTGAGCTTGGACGGACTTCGTTACGATGTAGCAGACCCTCAGCTTACGGATCGTGAATCATTCATCATTTTGGTGAACGTAAAAGTGACAAGGTCTAGAAATTGTAGACATGGGACTGAATCCGAGAGGAGATGCGCTTGAGCATAGATATCTGCCAAGTACTTCATGCAGATCAATCACACAAGTCCGAGCTCATCCCCCGAACAGAGATGTGGCCTGAGCCAGCGTGTTTATTGCAGATGCATTGACGAAAAAAGAACAAGATTCTGTTAGCAGTCTGGCTTCAGTCCATGCTGCAGCGCTGCAGCTCATGCAAACGGTCTCACAGGCCTCAATGCTGCCGTCTGTAGGGGCCAGGAGACCCGGATATCAATGCCGTGAACGTCCGAGCATTATTACACACTGTGGGTTCTTCATAATCCTTGCCACATCAGCGGTGCTCGAGGCTTATACCGTGCATTAAGCAGTCCTCAACTATTCAACTTGCTTACAATGTCAGTGCAATAGCATGAGTTAGATCGGTAAGTATGTTGAGAAAGTGACACCTACGTGAGCGCTTTGACCGATGACAGCGAAGTATCGAGACTCACGAGGCTGCACTTCGAATTTTCCGAGGCTCGTATGATTGGCACACTCGTTGTTGAGACTTTTCCACGGCCGCGCTACCTTACCCTCCGCAATTCCGTGATTCGCAGGTCAAAAGCATGAATCTTTCTTGGGACCGTCCTATACAAGCTTCCGACTTCCACCTGCTTGGTAGCCATAGACGTTGATCCGTCTGGATTCACATTGGTCATCTTTCCGACATTCAGCTTCCATACGCAGGTCATGAGATCTGAGGTCAAATCGGTGAGGCCTTTAGTGCGGGCTCTTTCTATTATCCGACCGTTGATGCGCTGTAGGTCAGAACGTTGAGGCTGCTTATGTCAAATTTCCGACATGCGGAGGGTCTTCAATTGAGGGGAAGCCGTTAGATTCCAATCTGCCGCCACCGTTCCTATTTTCCGACATTCCTTCGACGGGGCTGAATCATGGGATTGTACCGTGGACTTAAGGCGGCTCGCGGCTGTAATCAGGCCGCATGAAGCGAGCAGAAGTTTCCTGCGAAGGCTTCAATTTTCATGCGTGGCACACCGGACCTGCTCAAGCGCACAGAAGGTGGAGTTTAGCAGGGATATGCGTCTGCAAGGCACGAGCATGTATCTTCACGACGACCAGGTTTTTGCGGGTTTGATGAAGACAAGACATTAGAGCTGGAAAAGCCTTGACCCACGGTATGGACACCGGGCTATCGCGAAGCAAGTCGGCATCACTTCACTGGCTACAGCAAGCACCGATCTGCCGTTCAGCTTTGTGTCGAGCCGAGAAACTGAGTATCATTATGAACGAAGGGAACTCCAACGTTGTACAGAGCCTCAATTCTCCCTGCCGTTGGCCATCTTAGAACAGCACATATAGCAGAGGGTAGAAGGCAGCGAGAGAATGCGGATGCAAAGTTGAAACATGGCGTGAAGATGTCAAGGTGTGCAAAGTCATCGGTGGGCGCGCAAGAATGATACTTCCTGCAATGCAGGCAATTGTGCATATGATATCCGCGTCATGGTTGAAGGGACAATGCCATTGGCCTGAAATCCACACTGGAGACTTCCCCTCATTTGCTAGACAGCAACCTAATGCACTCCACTGCCAAGCTCCTGCGTGAATTGCCCTAGCTCTCGGAAGATTGTCGAGCATAATCCTACGGGAGGAAGAGGCCCCCAATGACAAGTCTCAGGAAGTGCGCAATTGCACGAATGGTTCTGGCGGCAGGATATAGGGCAGAGGGCATGTTTGTAGTTTGATCCTTCCAAAGGTCCAGAAGGGCGGTTCCTGAGCAAGACGGATGGAGTCAAAGGCTGGACGACTGGTGGTTTGCAAGCCGCCGTTGTGGTGGTGTGGAAAGCAGATGCAAGACTTGGGCGCGGATCTCAAACACTCTTGACGCCAGCCCGAATGCAGTAATTCATGCAATGCACCGGCACTGGAGTTTCATGTGCTAGGAAATGGCGACTCAGGCCAGTCATTCTGTCGCGGAGGTTAGTCTCATCTAACGCTGTATCGGCCTCCTTGCCAATGTTCCCAACCATGAGACGCAGCCTGGACCAAAGATATCGCAGCTGCCTTGGAGACGCCTGATTGACATAGACGTAGTTTCAGTCCTGATGGGGGCTCGAAGCTGCTCCAAGCGATCGTGGTGAGCTCAGCTGTTCTCTGCGGCATCACGAAGCGATGGGTGGTCGGATATTTCCCGGATTGGATACTATGCGCCGCAATGGGCTGGACGGAGAAGGGAGTGGTGGGATGCGTGGTAGAATACAAACTTAGGTACATAGGTACCTAGCAGTAAGTAGTAAATCACGAGGCATGCACAATGGGAAATATGCATTGGACTAAGGCTAAGAAAGGACAAGCTCGGATGACCACTGCAACCACTTTGCTCACTCAAACTTCCCTGGCCAATCAACACGCTTAGATCCTCACCCCACCTTGTCAGATTCCACATGCTTTCCTCCGCTTCAACCGTCATGCTGGTACAATTCGAAGCTTTACTACGTACTACTAGAGCTACTGCTAATGCCGACCCGATGCGCAGTCCAACCACGGTGCAAAGGTAAAGCATACGTTCAGATCGCCAAAGTGTGATAAGCCGGACACTGTTAGACTGCCTTCATGCGGCGCAGATGGATATAATACGTCAAGGATCCCCTACGCCAGATGCTACACACCACTACTTCCCTACCTAGCTACTTCTCACTCAACTACGCCTACCAACGAGTCATCTTCTGTCTGTTTCATGCTCATTGTCACCCCACTCCCATGCAATCACCTTGAATCTTACACCCTTGCATCATACTTCTGACATATGAACACCTGTTCGCCATCCGCCATCCGCCATCCGCCATCCTTTACCCATCACCAGAACGGCGCGCCGCCGGTAACCATGCCAGTCCTCACCCGTCGACCGCAATCGCTGACTCCCCGGCAATTGATTTCCTTGAAGCCCAGCATCGAAAGTCATGATACCGTCGGCGAGCCATTGTGGGCGGTGGATGAAGATTACGAGCGACCACAGAAGGAGATGGATTTCCCCTTGACCCCGTTCGGAAATGCACCGTCGAAAAAGGCATCGACGAATAACCTCCGCATCAACACTTACACCGCTAGCGACCTGCATGAGCGCTACATGGAGAGCGAGGAAGAACCTTCCCCAAGCCCTGATAGTGACACCGAGAGCAGCGAGGACGGGCTCAAACATAAGGCTCCCGCCGCTTTCACAACCCAGCTCTCCGACTCTGTTGATTATGTCGAGGATTCCAAAGCAGAGATCGCCATAGCTGTTCCCATCATGGTTGTGGGTAGACCCAAGCTCATTGACATCACCAACCTTGCTCCAATGCAGAGACGCAAGCGCACACTGAAACCGATGCGCTCGCGCTCAGCTGTCAAAACCGTCGCCTCGCGTATTGCAGCGGTCACCGAAGAGGCCAGCCCCTCTACCGCCAAAGAAGTCACCAAGATTGCAAGTCCTGAAGACCGGGTACCGAAGCGACAAGACAGTACTCCTATGCTCGCACCCAGCTCGTGGCTTCCTGAAGATGTCAATATAATCGAAGAAGAGGATGATCACTACTTTCCAGATCTTGAGCTTCGCAATCCCCCTACATACAACGACTACGACCCCTACTCTCTCGATCCACCATGTCTATCGCCTCGAAACTCCCGCAACGGTGCGAAGAAGCTTGGCAGTGTCTCTCGTGCAAGAAACAGTCCACATTCGAGCCCACCTGTCGCAATGCACAATGGGTGGAAGGGTCTCACCAGGTCGTTGAGCATCGCAAAGAGACAGACCCTACAGCGAGGGGATCAGCAAATTACCAAGAAGCCGAAGATGGTTGCAAGAGCCGCGAACGAGCGAGAAGATTCGTCGATGATCCCATCGTGTCCTTATTACGAAAAGGAAGCCGTTTGAGTATGGCAAGACCAGGAACGCATGCCGCCGGAAGATAATGAGATTTATGATATGACTCTGGGACTAAGGCGTTTTTGGCTTTGTATTCAACAGCATCTGCGACATATACCACCCACCACGCTACACTCATTATTTAATCTTTAGTCTTTAAATGCTACACTCATCAGGAAAGCTTCATTCTCTACGTCTTGATCCCTCTGCACTACAAACTTCTGCTTCTTGCTTCTTGCTTCTTGCGCGCGACTATCGGTTGTCTTCCCATTGTGGAGCTATGAGTGGCCTAACCGTATACAGCTAGAATAGCTGCTTGCCACCAGCGAATGGTCACCTTGCTCATGCTTTGGCTCATAGCTTCAAGCCCTTCCAATACGTCTAAGATCGCTTACCTTACAAGCACTCAATGTGGCAATGATCTGTTGTAACCCGTACTTCATGTTGTCTTGGTACATCAGCTTGCCTGTCGTTCGGGCAAGACTGTTCATGTTTTCCTGACCTTTTTCTACAGATTGGAGTGGATCGCCAAGCGCACTGGAAAAGTCTCTTTGATCCCAAGAATTGTCGGTAATCAGCCGATTACTTCAGTGTTCCCTCGACAACTTTCCAGATGACTCTGCTGCAATCAAACTTAGCTGCCAGCCGAGAAAATACTATGGCAAACGCTTTTGGTAGAGCAATGGTGATGCTGAAGCATTGCAAGGGCCTTACCTTCCATGCTTTATAGATCAATCTGCCAAACCGGTATTTGCCATTCCGTTGACGATATGACCTGATAGTGCCGCATAAATTTACTCTGGACCATTCGATTACTTGAGAGCGTGTTTCCGGATGGGATCGTTGTTGTTCACTACAGAGAAAACCTCATATCGAGACCGTGCAAAGATCTTCATGGCTCTCGGGTCAGGGAGAGAATCAATGCCAGAATCGCGAGTCTTGATTATTATGACTGGAGGCACAATCTGCATGAAGTACGGCGACCATGGTTTGATCCCAGCACAAGGCTTTTTGGAATCTGGCATGGCGCCACGGCCCTCTTTCAACGATGGATCCAATCCAGATGACATTGCTGTCATGGTCGACGAAAACACCGCGAAGCCTCACCGCAGCTTGCGCACACCTATTAGTAGATACGAGAAGCATATCCGATATACTGTTTACGAGTTTGAAGAGCTGCTTGATTCTAGCTCGATAAATTCGAATGGCTGGTCCCAGATATCCTCTAGCATATATAGGAATTACTCAAGATATGATGCTTTCGTTATCTTACATGGTACAGTAAGTAACCTTCACATTCGATTCCCTCTCCATACTGTCACTCCTCTGTTACAAGCATGGGCTGCGGAGGTGAACAAGAAATCCGTCAATGATGCGGGAATACTGATACGCATACCATACAGGACAGTCTTGCATATACATGTTCGGCATTGAGCTTTATGCTACAGAACCTTGGAAAGCCAGTCATACTGACAGGATCTCAAGCCCCAATGGCTGAGTTACAGAACGATGCAACGGACAACCTGTTAGGTTCCTTGATTATTGCTGGTCATTTCATGATACCCGAAGTCTGTCTCTTCTTCAATTATAATTTATTCCGGGGCAACAGGACCACGAAAACTTCCGCGAGCGATTTCGCAGCCTTTTCCTCGCCCAATCTGCCACCGCTTGCGACCATATCGTCACTCAGGGTCAACGTGTCTTGGGACCTTATCTACCGCCCGAAGCACATGGAGGCTTTCAGCATCCAGACCAAACGTGCAACTGGTGATGTAGCTTGCTTGAGAATTTTTCCAGGCATACGGCCCGATATGGTCGACGCGGTCCTTAAGATCAGTGGACTAAAGGCTCTAGTCCTGGAAACTTTTGGTGCAGGAAATGCTCCTGGGGACGGATCTCTGGCGAAAGTACTGGCAGCAGCAATAGAGCGAGGGATCATCATTATCAACGTCTCGCAGTGTATGACAGGCACTGTGAGTCCTTTATATGAGGCCGGTGCGCTGTTGAGACGTGCTGGCGTGGTTCCTGGGCACGATATGACCACAGAAGCCGCCCTCGCAAAGCTGTCATACCTTTTGACACTACCAGACTTGACGACGGAGGACATTATCCGGCAATTGTCCGTCTCACTAAGGGGAGAGTTCACAGAGCCAATGAACATGATCTTTGAGCACCCACAGGGTATCCTGCCAACGCAGATAGCCAATCTGACTTACCTTGGGTACGCGATTTCCAAAGGCGATGCCACTGAAGTCCAGAAACAATTGAAGGGCAACCTCGGGTGGTTGCTCAATGAAGCTGACTATTCAGGCAATACACCATTGGTGAGAAGACTTCAATACCTCGTGCGACAATTCAAGCTTACTGTGGTGTCTAGCATATTGCGGCCACGGGACCTAACCTGGAGATACTACGTATCTTGCTTTCCAACGGCGCCTCGGTGCACCTGCGCAACAAAGCCGGTCGAACTCCTCTATTCCTCGCCGCAAATGCAGGGCTTGTTGATTATGTCCTGCTCCTCAAACGGTCGGGAGCCCATATTCATGCGGACGAGATCGCGGCTGCTCGTCTACACGCTTCGAGATTCCCCCAGATCTGGCAGGCCGCTGGTGTAAAACGTTGTGATATAGACGATCGAGGCCGACACGGCATCTCGCCACATGACTGGCCCGAGAATTGTTCGTAACACACTTGTCTTTAGTAGACACGGCAATCACTCATGATCAAGGCTGCAAGAAGCTGCGTGAGGGTTCCGTCCTGGGGCACTGGCGTAAGTAGTGGAACACAGCTGATGTGTCGATAATACAGAGCTGAGAAATACCCTTTCGGCCTCTGCTATTCTTCTCTCCCTCAGATCATCCATGAGCCACGCCGTCGCCTCGCAAGATGTTGAGGCTACTTATAGCCCCTATCGACGGCGTTCGTGACCGAGATTTGAAGCAGAAATCATGTCCCAGCTCTCGAGAGCAGAAGATGAAGGAAAGTCCGGTTGCGGCAAGATCCAAGCAGGGACCTTAACTAGAGCCGGGGTTTGTTGGAACAGGACCATAAGACAGGGGTTGGACAAGCGAAGAAGAGAAGCTCAGGGCACTTCCCATCCATGTAGAACCAGAGCCTCGAACGCTGACTCACTAGCGATGGAATCATTACGATTATTGAGGTTACATAATCGTGTCGTTTTGGAAGGATATTTGTCGGCTCAGACTTCCCAATTCTTGCTAAGAGATAGAGTGCGAGGGCCTTCTCATTCAGTGATCTGATTGGCTGATGCTATCAGGTCTGGTATTGGTAGAATAGGCGGAGATCATGACATACCCCTGTTGTAGTAAATCTGCTCGTTTTGCGGAACTGAAAGTCGCGCGCACCACGAGCTGTCTGAAAGTCTTCTTCTTGTCCCTAGAAGAATTCACCCCCTTCTGGTCCAAACTTACTTCTGGTCTACGCCCTCCCCTTCCACAACGATGGGTTTTAACAACTCATTTTCGCTACAAGAATTATAGAACGTCTAAAACTAAATAGTTCTTATAGTAAAATATTTCTCGTACCTAGCCCGACTGTTAATCTATAGAAGCGACAGTAATCTAGCCTAAGAGAACCCTAGAACAAGACCCCGGAGTACGGAAATGGAGATCTCCGGAACGCTAGCCCCTTGGGGCTGGACCAGAAGTAAGTTTGGACCAGAAGGGGGTGAATTCTTCTACGCAACAACCACGCGTAGGTATGACTCTAAATTCGTCTAATATCATCCTTATTGCATAGTCATTATATCCTACCATTTACATATAATTATTCTAGGTATTCCTATAGTAGGACGCTGTAGTAGCCTCTTCATAGAGCCAACTTTCTAGCCGAGGTAACTTCCGACAGCGGGGCACGAGGAGCAGGAAATTTCCTAAGGCTTTAGTTCTATATAGGAATAAGACCTTAAGAAGCTATAAGACTTGGTAGATATCTTATTTATCATGTCCTCTAGATTCTGCGAGAACTTGAAGTCATACCAACGTATAGTTATTATGTAGGAACAAGAAGAAGACTTTTAGACATGCTCGTGGTGCGCGCGACTTTCAGTTCCGCAAAACGAGCAGATATACGACAATAGGGGTAAGCAGCCAAGCACTTATTCTCGAATTAGGGCCTTCACCCTTTTCTTCTCTTCCATACCTACACAATAGTGTAGTAAAGCCTTGCTTTGAAGTCAATGCTTGTGTCAATACCTTGAGAGCCTCAGATACCTTCTCCGAACGGCTATCAAACGGCCGTGGAGCGTTGTTCGCTAGCTTTCATGGTGAACGCGCTGGGCATCACAGACTTTGACATGAAGTAACATCATCCCGTTGGGTAGCCACCCAGGCTATACAGCAGTGCCCAAAGCCGACTCTTCCAGAATGTCCGAAGACCTAGATAACGAATTGCAAGTTATTCAGTCAATCTATGGCAATGACGCTTTGCAAGCAACCGACATTATCGGCGTCTATATTTTGTCGATCCCTCACAGTCACACCTCTTTGCGAATCTCTTTTCCTTCGAATTACCCAGAGTCGAGTCCTGAGATACTCGGTACGGAGAAGGTAGGAGACTACTCCAACAAAGGCTATGGGAGACATGTTGTGGATACGGCTCGAGAGATCCTTCAAAAGGTCTTCACCCCAAGCTCGGTGTGCCTGTTCGATCTGTTGCAAGATCTTGATCTCGCTCTTGCCAATGAAGTTGAGGATCATGAGTGTATATCGCTGGAACCTGATGAAGAGCATGGTCCAGAGCTGGCAGCAAGGTCTGCTCCGCACATGCACCCTGAGCTCGAGGAGGAGCCAAGATGGACCCTCTCTAAGCTCATCACTGAGAAAAAGTCAACCTTCCTCGCTCGCGCTTGTTCTGTGAAGTCTCCCATGCAGGTCAAGGTTTTCATAGCCCACCTCCTTGATACTGACAAGCGTGCCGCTAAAGCAACCCACAATATCACCGCATATCGCATCCGTTCTCCCGCGTCTGGTGCCTATACGAACGAGCTAACATATCAAGACTGCGACGATGATGGTGAAACTGCCGCTGGAGGACGCTTGCTGCACTTGTTGCAGGTCATGGACGTATGGAACTTGCTGGTGGTGGTGAATAGGTGGTATGGCGGAGTGAAACTGGGCCCAGATCGTTTCAGCATCATCAACAACGTTGCAAGGGAAGCTATCGTCGAAGGCGGGTGGACTAGAGGTAGAGTCGACCAAATTTGAAAGACGAAGACGAAAAGCTATCATTCCGTGGCACCATTTGTTGAGCCGTCTGGTATGGCTCCTCTCTCAATTTCATCCTGGTCTCCGCTTTTCAAGTGTGACTCTCCCATTCGCCCTTTCGAACGCTAGTGTTTCGACTTATGTTTGGCTGCCCGTCATCTCTTTTCAAACTTTCTTCTGTCTCTTTTACTAAACGAAGTACCGCAGGACGGGAGCCGGTCAATGGCACTTGCTCACGGGAGCACGCGGTTTGACATAAGGTCAGTCGCGGATATCCCGTATTCGCATCGATGCTCAAGAACGTTAGGAGCACGGTGATTGGGCAAGCGGCCATCATAGTCGTCGTCCTTGCCGCCACGCCAGTCGCATAGGATTCAGCGTCACGCGTCACGCATGGTAATCAGACTGGTGAAGATCGAAATGCGTGAAAAGTGCCATATGTTTCCCCACACTTTTGATATGCGGTACTTGCGCCCTCCTATTGTGGACACCGGTTTCGCTGCCGATTGTCTGAATGGGCTACCATGCTGTCCTTACCGAAGCGTTTATAGCTCAAAGCACCTGTCATTTTCGCAATGTCACTGCCGGCTCGATTGTACCTTTGTCAAGCATAATGCGACCATCTCGATTTGTCCTCCAGGTTTCCCTGGACTATTCCATGCTTGTGTCGACAAGTGTGGTCCCTCTCGTACCAGGGGATGCCAGCAGTCCACAATCCATGGCGTACCTTGAAGAGAAGTACGTACAGTCAGTCAGTATCCCCCCAACGACATTAGATCTGTACCCGTCCAGAAACAAGCCTCCGACCAACCAGCTTCCGAATATGCCTGCACCACCACCCAGCGTAATCGCCGATCTGCCCATCCTCCCATCGAGCTACTCGGATCCACCGATCAACCTTACCACCAACCTCACTTCCGCGCAAACCATTCAATTCCGTGTCCCTCACTCCACCATAGAACTGCTCGTCACGACCACCAAACCCGTCGCCGGCCCAATACTCGGAAACGCACTCCTCGCCATGCACGAATGGTTCAACAACGAGATTGCTGCCCACGGCGACTCTACTCTGGCGAACAGAGGAGACGATCCTTTCGTGTGGAAACCCGATGGTTCTCCTTCACGATCACGGCAGCCCCTGAAATTGCGTCTCGGGCAAAGTACGTTGCCGGTGTCGCTGTTTGCCGAGAGTTCGAAGGGCGAACACATGACGTATGGCGTGTTGCTCATCGCCGTCGAAGGCCTTTATCTGTGTTTGCCGGCCGTGGGGAGGGATTATGGGGCTCAGTTCGACATTTGGGATTGGAGGGATCAGGCTATGTGGGGGCATGGGGAGGTCAAGGGCTTATAGGATTGGTGCTTGCGAGGAGTGCATGGACTGGACGAGATTAAAAGGTGAATGCGGCGGTAAGAGGAGGTAAAGATTGAGATTTTGTAAAAAAGTTACATAGAATTGGACTGTGTGATAATATTCCAACCTCACACAATTTGAGTTTATCACAAAGCATTAAGCTTACTATGCCAGCGATTCCTGTTCCATCAATATTGAACTTCGTCTCGAGGACTGCGCAGTGATTCAGGACCTCTTCTTGTCGTTGCAGACAAACCCGAGTCTTCTTTCCTCCACCCGAGCCCAACTTCCTTCCTACTTGTACCTCGAGAATGCTCCAGAGATAGTACCCACATGCTCTCCGCTCGTCATCCTGAACAAGTAGCTAGCCGTGGCGGCGCGCGATTCTCCTCAGATCACGATCAACATGCATGGATAGGATCACTGGGAGGGCTTCAGTACGATTGAAGTGTGATGTGCACTGAAGGCTGCTGGCGAAGGTGTTACTTACCACCGTTGTATCTGGTATGGATGGTACACGCCATCTCCTTTCTCATGGGTACCTAAGATGCCTATGTCGCCTTGTTGGTGAGAGGGCCGTGGTAAACGCCATCGTATGACCTAGAGGCTATAGGCGGTGCGGCACGAGTGCCCTCTGGCGAGAATTGGAGTAGCTGCTTGAGAGGAAGGTGACTGTCGCAATGTAATGTCCGGTGTTGGGGTTGAATGACTGCTTTGGTGTTCAAAGTATGAGAACGAGGACGAGAAGCAGTATCAGAACCAGTATAAGAACCCCGATGCAGCAGCTGGACCACGTATCTAATCGAACGTCAGTACTTCCTTCCGATCCGTTGAGAACGCCTCATATGAACCTTCATTATGTTTAATCACCCATCCCACTTTCTTAATCCCACTCGCCAGCTTCCCTTGCACCCGATCAGCGATCTTATCCACATCCCCCAACATCTCCTCCTGCTCCTCCAACTCCCTCCCCATATCATCCGCCTGCTGCCGCAGATTCCCCACAGTCTTGAACACCCCATCCAGCGCCTCATCCTGCTCATGCATCATCTGCGTCTGCTGCCCTTGCTCAAAAGCACCATAGTCATCTCCCCTCCCAGGCTCATCGGGGTCATCGAAAGCCGATGGAGGCGGCAACGACCCGCCGTTCATGCCCTGCCCCTTGCGAGCAGCGCCGACGACGGTCTTTGCGAGTTCCTGCCGCATACGCTCCACCTCGTCGCCGACATCTTGGACTAATTTACGGCGGCGTCCCACTTCGTCGACATCCAATCCGTAGCGGAAGGGGTCGCCTTCGACTGCTCTGACGCTGTCGACGAGGTCTTGGAGGTCGGTGCTGAGCTCCTGAACGGTAGTCTCGAGCTCGGTGCGGGCTTCTGTGAGTTCGGGGGAGGAGGGGGACGAGGCGGAGGATCGAATTCGGATGTAGGATGCAAAGAGGGATCGTGTAGTCTTCAGGGTGGATAGGACGTCACTAGCGAGGATGGTAAGCTTTAGGTAGATCTTTGAGGATTGATACTTGCGTACGCTTGAGCTTCCAAGAAAGGGTCATTCTGACCCGTAAAAGCCATTATCCAAGTTGATCCAAGGAGCGGATAGCGTGGAGCATATTAGTCACAGCTAAGAACCCAAGAGCGGACGATGCTGTTCTCAAGACTCAAGGAATTATAGAATTACACTGATTGAACTGATACAGACGATACTGCACGTCTGGTGATATGGTCTGCTGTAGAACTAGTCTGATGAGTCAGCATGTAGATCAATATCTTGTCTACACTCAACGAATCTTGTAGGTGCGACACAATGCCCTCCAATATCCGCTCTGAGTATGTGCCATTGCCTCCGGCTTCTCCGCTACCTTTGAATGGTTTCGAGAAAGCCGAGCAATATGTTGAATCTCTGCTTTCCTTCATCACTTCGTCTGATCTGTTTCAGAAATTGTGTGGAGGTGTTCATGTTCTAGATTTCTTAACCAATGAGCCCGATCTATACAGTACCATCTTACCGGAAGAATGGAGAGTATGGTTCCAATATAATGACGTGTCTGATATTCTCGACCTCCTGATGAGAGAAGACGCCGATGAGATTGAACGGATGAAATGTATCCTAGACGGATCTTATGAACAGGAAACTAACAGGACATGGCGGCATGGCCCTATGCCTCCCATGAGTTTACTGAACTACATCCAGAGTATTCGGAAGCATGCACTCGATCGTAGCTTTACGAGTCATGATATGAGATGGAACGGGAACAATCTTTCAAATCTCACACCCCTTCCGCGACATGTGGCAGTAGGAATGAAGCCAAAGAAAAAACACGAGGTTCAGAATTTCGCTAAGTATATAAATGAACTTGCAGCATATATTGACGAGTCTGACTCTCACAAGATAACCCATGTTGTTGACTTTGGTTCAGGTCAGAATTATCTTGGACGAGCATTAGCAAGTCCGCCATATCATAAAAGGGTCGTAGCGCTAGAAAGCAAACAGCTCAATATTTCGGGCGCCAAGGACATGGATGTGACTGCAAAGCTGGCCGAGAAGAAAAAGATCCTGCGGAATAAGAAAGAGTATCGCCAGGGCCTGCCCAAACGTCAACAACAACGCCCTGTCACAGATCTAGTCGAAAGCGAAGACTCCGCAAGGGAGTCCCCCTCACCCCTTGGTCGCATCGACCCGATCTTGCGGGATGGCGGACATCATTCAGATGTGGACGGGAGTATCCAGTACATAGAAACCTTCATTGAGGATGGGGACCTATCAACCGTGGTCGGCCAAGTCGAAGGCCTTTCCATTGGGGTGTCCAGCAATCATATGACTGATTCCCAATTCCTGGTGGTTTCCCTACATTCTTGTGGTAATCTCTTGCATCACGGACTCCGATCGCTCGTTCTCAACCCTGCTGTGAAGGCCGTTGCCATGGTTGGCTGCTGCTACAATCTGCTCACTGAGCGCCAAGGACCACCAACTTACAAGCTACCTTCTCTACGTTCTCCCAATCGACGGCTGGACCAGACCTCGTCAGCATATGATCCTCATGGCTTTCCCATGTCTCATAGGCTACTGTCGTACCCGCTTCCTCAGGGTTGTGGCATCCGCATGAATATTACAGCACGAATGATGGCTGTTCAAGCGCCAGAGAATTGGACAACTCCGGAATGTGAGTCTTTCTTCACAAGGCATTTTTATCGCGCTTTACTTCAGCGGATCCTTGTGGACCTGGGTATTGTCGACAAGCCGACGAGCTCTGATTCTGTATCGGTGAGCCCTCGAGGTTGGACGGGGGCTGGAGCCCCTCTTACAATCGGATCTCTGCGCAAAGCGTGCTACACTTCATTTATTGCTTACTTTCGTGGTGCTACTGCAAAGCTGGCAGAGGACCCTCACCGTGGAATTGCAATCTCACAACTCATGGAAAAATTGACTGATGAGGAGATCCATCTTTATGAGGAGAAACATGCAGCCAAGAAGAAGGAGCTCAGCATCATCTGGAGTTTGATGGCATTCAGTGCAAGCGTGGTCGAATCAGCTATTGTAATTGATAGATGGCTATATCTCACGGAGCAAAAGGAGGTCAAAGACTGTTGGGTTGAGACCGTTTTCGACTATAAACAGAGTCCGAGAAATCTCGTGGTGGTGGGGATCAAGCACTGAGCTTGTACCAGAACAGGCAAATTATCTTCCGAAGTGTCGAAGATGTGAGTAGTGTTCTCAAAACAGCGGATTTGCGGATCCAGGATTCGGCTTGTGCCATCGGACGTACATTGCTGGAAGACTCGACCGGCTCTTCCAGTGGCCTACAACTGATATCCTCACATTGTCTGAAGCTCACTGGCTTTTAAGCTACCATCTCGTGGCGGCAAGTCTTGGACATAAGTTCCTGATAGTCATACGTTCACGAATACAATCTTGATTGGGGCTGATTCTTATATGTACGATATCTGAAAGCTACAAAGCTTTGTACAAACCATTCCGATACCGATACCACTATGCCACACCAAGTTGCTACCACACAAGCGGCTTCTGGGCACAAAGCTCATCATGGCTTTATGTCCTGCTAGCTCGTATGTCAATCACGGCTTCCTTAGGGCCTTACAGTGGTTAGACTATTCAGGAGCTAGATATTATGAGTCGCCCATGTGCATACTCTATGTCAGAGACAACGACTTACCATTCTGTGCTTACTTAGATGTATTACACTAAACTTCAGTCCTAACGACTCTACCCAAACCAACGTTCAGATTCGCATTCACCAACAGCTTGGGATACCCGATAATATCGAGCGTGCAATTAGATGGCTCCGGAGATGGCTGCTGAGATTACTTTTCTCTGGCTACTGTGACTGGGAAGTTGAGGCAGGAATGAGTTCTCTTTAGAGCGCACTATGGATGTACTCAAATCCTCATTCGAAAATTTCGCTATAAGGAATATTGCAGCCAGATATCGACTACGAAGCCCGTATCTCTGGCCACCTTTAGTGGTTTCCTTCAGTGCAAGATATTGGCCGCATTGTTCACGAACAAGTCGGCTACGTCCCGGTCGGACTTTCTCACTGGAGTGACAAACGAAGAGGGAGAATGGCACTATCACTGTGCAAGGGTCAGTAAAAACAATTAAGAATCTATATGGTCTCTAAGATTGGTGATGAGGCAAAGCGCGTGCAGGAGCCTGTCGAAGACTCGAGGAGAAGCTCAGACAAGATGAGGAGACGGCAAACACAGGAGCAGACTTACCGTATCCAGAAGTATTCAGCATGTGTACATAGAAGCAGTAACCATGATGGATCTCCTCTCATCATGCTATTCCCGTTATGGTGCAAGTAACACGAGCGAGACGAGTATATCCTACACTGGAATACTGCCTTCTAGCGCACTGTAGAATTTCTCCTTCAAACATTATGGTAGTGTAATTACTGGCTCCAAATAACTATTCTAGCCAAGACCAGCACCATCGCCCGCCCAAACCTTCCCCTTACCCAACCTATCCTCTACACACCAGCACCCTAAAGCCCCTCCCCTCCTCCTTCGCCACCATCCCCTACCATCCCTAATTATCCCCAATCCACCATCTACCATCCACCCCCTCCCCCAAAATGACAACAACAACCTACACCCAACACCACCTCACCCTCCCCCCCCTCGCCCGTGGCTCCCACCTCATAACCGACCACATCACCACCTCCCTCCCCCAAATCTCGGCCGTAAAAACCGGACTCCTCCACCTCTTCCTGCAGCACACGAGTTGCGCGCTGAGCATGAATGAGAATTGGGATGGGGATGTCAGGAAGGATATGAGCGATGCGTTGGATGGGATTGTGAAGGAGGATACTGGTGCGTTACGGTTTTTTTCTTTAGGGGATTGGATGGGCTGGTCTGGTGGGGCTGTGGGTTGGGAGGGGTGGGGGAAAAAGGACGGATTGTGGTGGATGAATGGGGGTATACTGGTGGTGGGAGTGTGCAAATAAATTGGGCTAATGCAAGCCGGTTGTCTATAGCTGGGAAAGGAATCTACAGACACGATGCCGAAGGGTCAGATGATATGCCCGTAAGCCTTTCCTCCGTACTCCGCGCTCCGCGTTGTTGTTTGGAGAGCCACACGGCCTGATGTGAGGGGTAGGTAACTAATGGTATGTAGGCACATATCAAAGCGTCGCTCATCGGTGCGAGTGTCAGCATCCCGATTTCGAACGGGAGGTTGGCGACGGGGACGTGGCAGGGGATCTGGTTTCTGGAGTTCCGGAACGGGAAGCAGAGGCGGAAGGTGTTGGCTACGGTTCAGGGGGAGAAGATGTGAATCGATGGGGTTTGGAGGGTTTGGCTTAAGCTTGGAGCGAGGGTACTGTTTATGAGATTGATGGATTGATTGATTGATGGATTGAATGAATGAATTATTTCCGGCAGTTCCGGAGTAATAGTATATATCTAAGGAAAGGGGGCTCAGGTACTACCCCATCAAGGGTGGCCAGTGAAACTTACGAACCGACCCACCGAGGGTGGTTTGTGAAGCTCTAGATAAAGGGGGCTCACGGACTGCCCCACGGCATATAATCAGAATCCTCGCCGGCGATTCCCAGTCGTCACCGCAACAGAGGTCATTAATACTGGGCTCACGATATCAAGCGTGCGTGTATTTTCCGTTGGACAGTGGGTATACGCTCGTCATCAGCTAGAGTATCTATGTTGTAGGCTGAATAGGCACGAATGGGTCGATCTCCGACGAGAGCCTGCCCTAGATTGATCGATGAGGCCGCCCGGTAGGATATTTGTAGAATATATCATTTCTTCCACCACTGAACTGAAACATTCGCATACTGTACACGCATGCTATATCCGAAAATGACCATCTTCAGTCCTTGAGTGCAGAAGTGGGAACCTTAGCGCGAGTATCAAGTACTCCCATGTTTGACCCCTTTCGAGACAATGAGCCGCTCGAAGACGACCGCTATTTCCTACGACCCGTCAGTGTCGGCCTCAAGCAACATATGCATTGACATTGACAGACCATCCTTCTAAGTGGTGCGAATCCAGTACGGATACCCGGATGAGCCATGGTCCCAGTACCCAGGCTGGCAATCCCTCATGATTGCGGTAGCGGTACGCAAGGAGTAGCTGCTATTAAGTTCACGGCAGTAATATTCATCCTTCACGCTGGGGTTTCGTGGGACAATCTGGATAGGGCCCGGTTGGCCTCCTGGACCGCCGTAATGCGCAGAAACATGGTTGTGGCCTCCTCCCTCAGCCGATCTTCCTTCGTACACTTGGCGATTGTAAGGCTCTGGAGCTGGAGCAGACGCGTAATATTGGATACCTGTGTGACCTGGATAGTGCATCGCCGCTGGAGCAGGCGCCTGCGACGACACGTTAGCTAACCGGGCGAGAGTAACGCGTACTGAGCTTCAAACCAGATGCAGAGGGTAGACAGCGCAAAAGACGGGGTAGGCTACATGGGAAATCCGTGGTTGTTGAGTGTTGGTCCATGGATTGAAGGGAGCTGAAGCTTGTGGAGGAGCATTCGGACTGATCGTCGCTACTTGCCGCTGGACAGGGGCAGGGTCGTCCCATGGATTCGCTGCTACTTGCTCCTGAGCAGGCTGAGGATCATCCCAGGGGTTTGGAGCCTCTCGCCGCTGAGTGGGTCTTGGTGCCGGATGGTATACGTAGTGGTGGCCCGTGCTGATGGGTCCACGGTTTGTTGCTGCTTGCTCGTGAGCAGGCGGAGGGTCATCCCATGGGTTTGCTGCTACTTGCCGCTGGGGAGGAGCGGGTGCGGGGCGATAAGTATATTGGTGGCCCGTGCTGCTGGGTCCATAATTTGCTGCTGCTTGCTCCTGGACTGGCAGAGGATCATCCCAAGGATTTGGAGCGGCTCGCTGCCGGGGAGGGGCGGGTGCTGAATTGTACATGTATGAATGGCTTGTGCTGCTGGGTCCACGGCTTGCTGCTGCTTGTTCCTGGGCGGGCGGAGGGTCATCCCATGGGTTTGCTGCTACTTGCCGCTGGGGAGGAGCGGGGGCGGAGTGATAGGTATATTGGTGACCCATGTTGGCTGGTAGAGTAGACGTAGCAGGCTGCTACTAGTCTCTGTATGCTCAGGACCAAAAAGAGATGTGTTGAAGGTGGATGGGTTGTGTGTTGCATGACGAAAGTGAGATGACAGAATTGACTCAGTGACTCACCATGGGCTGAAGGTTCAACTTGTCTGATACAAGGATATATTCTGGCTTCTCTTCCGTCTTTGGGGCATCTTCGAGCTCCACTGTTACAACCGGCCAACAACACATCTCGACAACTTTGCGCTTGGTTTTGTGTTGAATGTGAAAGATTGACAGTTGGATGTTGGATGGTTTCGGTCTAGCTTAATACAATGGTTTGATGAAACTTCACAGGCTCACATCGCATTTAGCTCGTGTTGACCCCGAAAAGTTTATGGCAATAGCTGTGACTCAACAATAGCATTGCTAAGGCACTTCACTTTTCGAATACTCAGCTGATGCGATATAATCCAGCCGATGTGGCCAATCAGAGGCAGCAGTTGTGAGGCCACCTGCATATTATCTTGCATAAGCATCAATCATTGGCTACCATTTTACTTCGTTCCCCGGAAATTTATTTGCGCGGTGAAGTTGTCAATAGTTCGGTAGTGGTTGACGCGTTCATACCCCTACCCTATCACGGTCTCGAGGGGGTGTAGGCTGTTATTGGAACACGCTCGCATTTCCATTCTTTCCTAGATGACAGCGGGACCTGTGTTGATCCATCACTTCAGACTCTCATCGACCAGTCGCTCATTCACGTGAGATGGTTCCACTGCGGGTATAATGCTTCAGCTTCTGCTCTCACCATGTCACAAGGAAAGCTCACGATACGCTGCCTGATCAAAGGCAGCAACACAAGTCCCCGTTCCAGATCATCTGCCGCGGGAATGGCAGAATCTTTTGGACTCAAAGCTGAGCTTTTCATGTCAATAATTCAATGGGGTTGCGTTGTAGAAATCGACTGCGGAAGTGCCGAGACAACGAAGATTTGTAGAGTAGGTGCTCTGATACTGGAGACCCCAGACAACTTAAGCAAAGGGCCAGGAAGAAACGGTCTTATCTTTAATATACAGAACGTTGAGACAAAAGAAAAGGACAAGGTCTATCCTCCCGACCTATCGTACTTTGACTCGCCTGCAGGTTACAATAGCATCCTACGACCGACCGCAAAGGGTCAGCAAATCTATAGTTTATTACATGCGATAAAGGGTGTAGGTTGGATAGGACCAGTCACTTGGAATGCATGATATTTCTGCTAGACCACCAGTACTTTCCCGGGTATTACCGCACTCCGATTTCCAGTATTCAACGTTAGATCTGGTCGTGATGCGTTCCACGGGACAGTCTATTCCGAGCCTTTGCCGCCATTGTCCCAAGATTGAGAGACTTTGGCAGATCATTTCTCTGCTACAGTTGGCTTGGGGGCCATACGTGCATTTCCGCTGGATCTGAGGAGAGGGTTTAGCAGCATTCTCGTGCAGATCACATACTGTTATCATCATCAACATTCGTCTTGGGAATGAAACAAAGGTGCGATTTGGCTTACCAGCAGACTTTGGCGCTTGTGGTCCCATAGGCTCTTGGTACACGGAGGAGGTAAGAATCATCGAGACACCAGGCCAGATTGCATAGAGATGACTTTGGTCACAACTAGGTCCATCCAGGTCCATCCATAGCTCCAATAATGATAATAGCACTCGAGGCGTTGCGAAGGTGCTGCCAAGATCGATATATATAGTCTCGATCGTGCTGCCTTTGGAAGATGGGAAATTGCTTGGTTTTGACAGGAGACGATTTTCTGCCAGCCATGGACACTTATGGTTTCACGAGAGCAGGGTTCCCGGATTGATAACAATGAGTAGGAAAGTCGCTTGCTCTGTAAAGTGGGGGCAAGGGTGAATGTCGGCCTGCCGCTGCTTGGTCCAGCAGCTTACCATTGAATTTTGTATCTTGCCAAAGTAGTAGGTATCTCGACGCCTTCCCAGCACATTCAGTAGGCAGAGTGGCGGAGACATACTTCCAGATTTCGTAGTGCAGAAGAACCATGGCATGCCTATATCGAGTAACCATGTACCAAACTTGTGGTCGATGAACCAATCCATGACACAAGGACTCTCGTACAGCACAAAAAGGATTGCGAGATACCAACTATCTTAGCGTGTGCAAGACTCCTGCGCTTTCTTGGCACTTGAGGACGCACAGTTGTCCCCTGGGGCCGAAGTGCAGGAGTCCTGCACACGCTACTTATTCTAAAGACATCAGCAGTCATACAATGATATAACAGATATTACATTGGCGATAAGCTGCCGATTCTTGCCTAATACGCATGGTATATATCGCTTCTATTCTATGCCTGCTTCATCTCCGAAAGCTGAGCAGCCGATTAAGCTGATGGTGCCTGTCCGGGGTAAAGGCCACCATGTCGATGTGGGGACAGATGGGTATCTGGCGAACAGACCGCACGAACAAGAGAATGGATTATACACATGGAAACCCACTGCATCATTCCCTCTATCAGTGCGATCAGCCTTGCACTTCTAGGCTGTTGGGAAGCTGAAAGCTTGCCCGAGAGTCCCGCGAGTCATTCACATCATCAACCATGTGATCGCTCAAAGGAAACCCAGTGCCTAGATCTCGAGCATTCCGCGAAGTAACGGACCCAGTCTTGTTGGAGATGGCATATGGCTCAAGGGGAGGGCAGACCTGCAAATGTGTAGAACTATTACACTACAATTGCATCCTACCAGTCTTCCGGACACCAGGCCTCAGCATGGAATCTGCAGGCCTTCGACAACGAGCCGAAGACGGCAATCAACCATCCAATTATGTCGGTAGAAGACCTTGATACTCATACTAGTGGAGATGACCCTGAGATTCCATTAGCTCAAAAATTTACAATCAACCTTACTATTTCGCAAGCGACGCGCTGCGAACATGTTGCGTGTATTCAAGTCCCAGGCTACCGAACTTCCTGTGCTTTTCGCCTCCGGAGGCCGCGTCACACTCTTACAGAAATGTATTTTGCCGAATGGTTGGACATATGCCCAAACATGGTTGGAGAGAGTTGTTTCGTCCCCATTATCCCATATCCTGGCAGCTTGGGCACTCGTTTCAGGGGCTTCTGCCAAGGCGTCGCCAAGACCCCCTGAAATGAGTGCCCTGCCAGGATATGGGATAGATCCAGAGACCGGGCAGATCGGCGCTACATGTTGCTCCTTACTCTCGACTGGCCATCGGGAGCTCGTGTATATCTCAAATGCTGCAGGAGGTTCACTGAAAGAAAACGCTATGAATGTATTTGGAATGGTAATTCATTGATCTCTAATCGAGCGGTGTCATTCGCAGACAAGAGAAGTTCATTAGAACGTCATGAGCGGGAGAAGCTTAACAGCCACACATGATTGCGCTCTACCTTACTTCGTGATTACATTTGCACCAACCAAGGAGCCTTGGAGCCTGTCGCACTTTCGCGTCCAATCAGCTTTGCGAAGGTACCCGATCTTCTTCTCTGCGAATCGATGTTCGGGTCCAACTCTTCGGATTTTTGATATGTAGGATAGCACGTCAAGTACAAAGTGCATGCAAGAAACTGTCATCGCCTATGCCAATTGCAATGAACTCAGAGCCTGTATGCTTGGGCCGAAGCTTGCCATCGTTTCTCACGTACACTGAGGCTGCCATTCAGCCCATACAGTCCTCCCCGGTCGGTTTCGGCCAGCAAATGCCTACTCGAGGTCACGGGTAGACTGTATGGCGGGCCATTCCCAAGGTCAAGGCTTACATACCTGACTCTTCGCGACGGCAAGACTTTACCTCTGGCTTCGAATATCTTACCTAAGGTATCTGCTCGTCGGAACAGAGTGAGTATGTGGCGTACGAGCCAACGGTGCAACCACATTCGAAGTAATGGTAGCGTGGGCGGACGGTGTAAGACGCTTGCATGTCCTTTACACTGGCTGCTGGTAGACCCACCTTGGGCTTTGCAAATTAGTGCCAAGGAGTCGCAACAGTCTTGAATGCGCTAAATCTCGACGGAAAATTGAGGCGAAGTTTTTCTTCGCCACAGCCCGCCTATTTGGCTAGGCCTTTTGTGGGGTACTGCGCATTTTATGATTTGATTTGCAGCAAACTTCGCCATCCCGAGAGTTGGGAATAAATAGTCAGAGGTTACCGGAAAAGATAGGCCAATGTGTAGGCCTCCCAGATTCGCCGCTTTCTGCAGCGCTGACTCTCAATGTTGTAATTCAGAACAAGCCACCCTCCTGAGGACGACAAGGCAGTTACCCATGCTTACGCTTTCACTGTGGTATTTTTTTGACTTCATAAGGGAAGTGAGCTTTCAGTATGGCTGCCTGGAGGCAGGCTACTTGTATATAAGCACACTGATTGTGTGTCGTTCGCCACTTACTATGGTCGAGATTGGATCTGTCGGAGGCGAAGAATCAATGTCTTCATAATATTTTTTTGTGCTTATTCATTCAATTTTCTCCTCGATCATCACCAGATTTTTAACATCAAACACAGCTCTATACCGTTGCAATACTCAATCAGATAACGCCTCGACAGCTGTTCGTTTGATTTGCCGTTGACAAAATCGAAGATTCTCATCAACCGTCAACACTTTGAAGTCCTCGCCACACCCTTCGTCAGTGTCCAATGGCTATCAACGATGCTTTTCGGGCACTGAAGCGTACAAACGCAGAAGAGTATACCGACAACTCAAGTAGTATCACTCAGCTCCCTGCGAACATATTAGAAGCTTTTATCCCAGGCTACTCACTGATTTCGAAGCTCTTGCTGGACGCCCTAGGATTTGACATCTCCCTACTGGTCTCGGTTTGCTTTCTGGCATTTGGTGTAGTAACCGGCCTCACGTTTGCATGGAAGATCTTCTACCGCCTTTTCGAACAGTATTGCATGAGTTTCATCCGGATCGACTCTGACGATGACATGTATGAGCACATTATGGGGTGGCTTACAAGCCAGAGGATATCAAGAAATTCCCGCAAATTGATGGCTAAGTCAGGTCGAGAAAATGCTTGGGACATGATAGACAGCGATGCAGCCGTGCAAGCGCTAGATCCGAATAATCTCATGAATTTCAACAACTGGGATGCCAGAGTTCCTCCTCAATTTCAACCTTCGTTCGGCAGTCATCGCTTCTTCCATAAAGGCAGCTTGTTTCAATTCAAGCGGGAGGAGAAGCAAGTCATGGCGAGCTCTGGCTGGGGCGGGCTCTCGATGCGGGACGGTATGCTATACTCTCGCATTATCCCTCTCTCTCCTGTATTTGCTTCTTTGAGAGTCGTAGACAATGTGTCAAGAGAACTCAATTTTATGAGAACGATTTACAGAGAATTTCGGCCACACGGAGAAGGCGCTAATTTCGTATCATCACAGACGAGCATATAACCCTAACCTGTGTAGGAAGGTCGACAAAGCCCATCAAAGATCTCATCAAGGAAGCGAGAGATCATCATCTTGACAAAGAGAAGTCCTGTACAGTTGTTCGCCGCCCGTGCCCAAAGGAACACAGGGGAAGAGGTCGCACGGTATGGATGAAGGTCGCCACAAGACCCTCGAGACCTATGCATACTGTGGTACTCGACCGTAGCCAGAAAACTCGTGTACTTGCGGACATTAACGAATACCTACACCCGTCTACTCCGAAGTGGTACGCTAACCGAGGAATCCCATATCGTCGCGGTTATTTATTTCATGGTCCTCCGGGCACGGGAAAGAGCTCCCTGGCATGGGCTATCGCAGGAGTCTTTGGGCTAGACATCTATTGTATCTCTCTCGTTGACCCAACGTTGACAGAAGAGGACCTGGGTATGATGTTCACCAGTCTTCCCCGACGCTGTGTCGTGCTTCTTGAAGACATCGATGCTGCAGGTCTTAACAAACGCCAAGATGATGAAGAGAAGGAGGTGTCTAAAGAGGAGGACACTGCCTCAAAGATGGGAGCCGAAATCACCAAAGCATTCAAGGCCGTTCGAAGTAACGATAAGGAAAAGCAAGGTATCACCCTCTCAGGCCTTCTTAATGCTATTGATGGCGTCGCTTCACACGAGGGTCGAGTGCTCGTAATGACGACGAATTTCCCCGACAAGCTCGATGACGCGCTCATAAGGCCTGGACGCATTGACATGAAGATCCCATTCACGAACGCCACGAAAGCCCAAATCACCGAACTATTCACTCGGATGTATTCCCCTGATGCGCCGAAGTCGTCGATTCCAGAGAAAATCACTCTCGGACCCGTTCCCACCAAGACGATGCAATCCGCCAACGGCGTCATCACCAACCCGACCCTCAACGGCCACGCGACACGCCCTCTGGGCGTGCCCACTCCGCCCGCAACACCGACCCAGACAACCCAGACCGAGAAACCATCCATGGCTTCTTCACGGCCCAATACTATCGAAGCAATAGCTATCCAATTCGCCGATCGTCTGCCTGAGAAGGAGTTCACGCCAGCCGAGATTCAAGGCTTCTTGCTGACCAGGAAGAAAGAGCCGATGCGGGCATTGGAGGAGGTAGCAATTTGGAGAGATGGAGTGCTGGAGGCGCGAAAGAAACGAGAACTTGCCAAGACGGAGGAAGTGAGATAATGGAGGGGAGGATATAGCAGCACAGGGAAGAGAGAATTTGCCGAGACGGAGGAAGTGAGATGATGGTGGCGAGGACATTTCATTTCGGAGAAAAGAGACGTTGACCGCAGCGTCAGGTTATGAAACGGGAAAACGGAAGCAAAGACATGGTATTAGAGAGCTGTTGGTAAAAGTCGATGGGTCTGATATCTAGACTCTACACATCCAATAACAACTAGTTGCAAGAAAGGGGGAAGGCAGTGCAAAATAGCCACGAAAGGGATTGGCAAACATTCGACGCGGCGCACGAAAGAAAGGAGTTTTGTTCATGGGCGGTCAGCGTTGGATTTGCTTGGCTTTACGTGGCGTTATGATATTGCAGCAACGGAGGCTGAGCTCATCACTTACTTATGGTACTGAGACTTGAGGAGTGGGAAATGTACATAGGATCTATGAGTGAGAGGTCTGAGGATTGATAGATTAGATACAGGGTTCACGACCGATGAAAAGCATCGTAGCGATTGGATGTATTGAGGTTTATCACATTATACGTAAGGTGCTTTCTATATTGAAACGAAACAGCTGAGGCTGCGATGGCTTTTGTTTTTGGGATTGGCGATTTTTCTTTTGTTCCTTGTTGTTTGCGCTTGGAGAGGAGGGTTCTGGAGCGTTTTTTTCAAAGGGAAATTGTGTTCTTTGTTTGGGATAGCTTTCGTGTTGGCGGTTTGCTTGGAGGTTGTGGGAGCTGGGGGGAGGCTAGTGGTGATTGTTTGTTGTTGTTGTTGTTATTGTTGTTGTTATGAGTGAGGAGTGAGGAGTAAGGAATAGATGTCTATTTTGGTTATTCGGATGTGGAAAAGCGAGAAGTGGCTGGTTCGATTCGTGGGAAATGGTAGCAATGAAGTGTGAAAATGATAATAGGGAAGGTAGTGCTCAGGGGAGGAGAGGCTATGATCAAGACTAGCAAAGTGATTTCGGATAGGCGGTAGAGCGTCGATACTTTATGTACATTTATGATCCAACAATAATGACCTTCGCCGGAATATGTCATTGGTCTTTCATCGCCGGTGCAGATGCGGGATGTTGTTTTTCACTGTCCTTGTGTCGATCCGATTCCTATTGGGGATTGACGTTGCGGGTGTGATCCACTGGGATGCGTTTAGATAGGGAACACAAGTGGAAATGATCTGCCTAAATGTTAGCGCCCTTGTCCGACCTACAAGAAGAGAAGCTGTACTCACTCGGGTATGGAGGCCTATCTTGAAGCATCCGACAGCAATTCTCGACGTCTCTATTGATCATGGCTCTGTCCTGTACAGCGAGGCTTTCGTCCTCAAGACTATGGTCCAGCTTCTTCTCTTCATTCCTTGTTGGGTGATACAGATTGATTCGTGCATTCACGGTTTATGGGAGGCTTTTGTGCACGGCAGCCGGGGCCATACTCCCAATTTCTGACTTCAGTGCAGGCCATGCCACAACGTATGATGCACCATTCACAGGATCTTGGGATGGGACCTGCCATCATTCATATTGATCTTGGGCATGCTGCATTCCATGGTGCTGTTGAAAATAGTTGCGAGCTGGTAGGACCAATGGAAGCTAGGAGGAAGGCAGCGTGGGTGTATGACGGGCAAGAGCCTCCTCGACCCTAGCTTATGATATTCCGTCATGACAGCCATATGTCTCGATCAAGCTTCTAACTTTGAGTATCTGATTCTCGAACCCCACGGTCTCGTGTTTATTAGGATCGATAACCACCGGGCGATGGGTCGCGAGCGTTTATGGATCTTGTTGTCAACGTGAAGACTCGCAAGTAGGGGCAATGATTCTTCGTTAGCCATGGTATACTATGCCATCGATACGTGAAAGGAAGCCTTCTCTTTATAGGCAAAGATGGGACGAAGTTCATACGCGCCCCGTTTCGGGGGCGTTGGCGCAGACGGTATTCTGCAAGTGTGGTTGCAATTGGGCATCGTTCAAGGAATCACCCAATGAATATACATGTCCGTGGCGATCGTGCTCATTCACCGTACAATGATGAGCCATTTAGCGCTATCACTCACTCGTTTCGAAGTGTCTAGTCCGAGGTGTTTCAAGACTATGATAGATCGGCCAATGGGTGAAAAGGGGTCGCGTCGTCTAGCGTAAGGCTTGGCAGGGGAATCTTCAAGCTATGGCTGAAGCACGCTATGATTGGTTCCCCTTTCAATCTATAAATGCGGACGACCTCTCCTTTGTCCTGACTCCACCTTCCATAATCCGGCCTTCAAAGCCAAGCAAGTCTACTGTCACCCATTGGCGACTGACTGGTAGGGTTTCATTCCTGACATGGTCGTTTCTTTGCTCGATTAGCTATGAATACTTATTGGAAGTCCCTAATTCTTCACTGTCCATGCCCGAAACTCATGTGTTATCCTACACCCTGTGTAACATCCCCAGCTTTGGCAAAGGCATGGCTGCCTCTCGAAGGGAGAGGTCTCCGTTGAGGTACGGAGGTCCCCTGTGTGTTTCGCCTCGGATACAGTGATGGCAGAGGTACGCCAGTGGAGAATGGTGTTTGCCTTGATGTCTCAGTCTGTGAAAAGCTTCGAGAGCTCTACTTCACTCGTGCTCTCTCGTGGCCATATGGAAGATGGCAGGAAGCGCCAGCACAAGCTTGTTATTGTCGCGCTCCACTGAACCAATGGTTGCCCTCTCATCAAGGAGAGTGAAGACGCATTAGCCCATTAAGTCCGCGCTTCGAGGAGTCATGGTCAAGCTCCACTCTCGTACAAAACCGCCATCGTCCCTCCTCTACTTCTCTTCTTCTCCTTTTCGCACAACATCAATATTCGACGATTTACGACGCTTCGCTTCTACCAATCCCTACACTTTCCCTTTCCTTCTTGCTTTCAACCGTCACGCCTGGAGCGGACTCACTATCATTCAGCATTGTACAAAGGCCTCTCAACACGCACATAGTCATTTTAGCATCTTCGAGCATCAAGCCCATTGTCACCAGGTACGTTTGCTCTCATTCCTTGTCCTATTGTTTTCTTGTCCATCCACGAGCCGCTACTCAACACATTCAATGCCCATTCTTCCTGCTCAACAATTGAGACCTACTACAAGCTCTCTTGTATGGTACTTTCATTGTCATTTCGAGTGACACTTTGTTCAATCATGACAATGGGGGATTTCATAGCACCTTCTTTGTGTTCTAGAGGCCCTATTGTCTGCGCCCTATCCTCCATCTCCCTATATATTCTCTCATGTAGCTCCTCCTACTCTCACTTCATCACACAGCAATCTCATCTTTACTCACAACATACAAGCACCAACTTACAAGGTTCCAGCTTCTCCCACAATCCACAATAATTCTACTTCGTCCGGTACGAAGCACAAGCAGACCACACAGCAACATGCCTTCTTTCAAATCCGTTCTCTCCGCCTCGGCCCTGGCTTTCTTGGCCTCCACGAACGCCCACATGATCATGCTCACACCACCGCCCTATGGAAACCCTAATAGCAGCCCTCTCGAAGCATCGGGCGCCGACTTTCCTTGCAAGGGTGCTACTGGCTCGGGGGGAACGGTCACGGATATGGCTATCGGCCAAAAGCAGACGCTTTCTTTCAAAGGCTCCGCTGTCCATGGCGGTGGCTCTTGCCAGATCTCCCTCACTACCGACAGTCCAGCTACCAAGAATTCGAAATGGATGGTTGTTCACTCGATCGTCGGAGGCTGTCCAGCTAGGAGTTCGGGTGGCAATCTCCCTGAGAACCCAGATGGTACTGGCGCCGACAAGTATGAGTACACTATCCCTCAAGGTGTCGCTCCGGGTGCGTACACACTCGCCTGGACCTGGTTCAACAAGGTCGGGAACCGCGAGATGTACATGAACTGCGCTTCCGTCAAAGTCACTGGTGGTACTTCGAAGCGTGAGACCGCTGGCAACGAGACTGAGGTATACAGCATCCCTGAGCTCTCCGAGCGGGCAACTCCTGACCTTCCGGCCATGTTTGTCGCCAACATTCCCGCCACCGACTGCACGACCGTTGACAGTATGAGTGTCGAATTTCCTAACCCAGGAGCATCGGTCGAAACAAATGGAAATGCGAACAAAGCGCCAACCGGTCCGAAATGCGGAGCAGCTGGGGCTCAATCGGCTGCTGCCCCTGCTAGTGGTTCATCTTCATCTGGCTCTGCATCTGGTGCTGCTTCTCCAGCTGCCCCGGCTGCTCCCAGTGCTGCTCCCAGTGCTGCCTCAGGCTCTGGTCCTTCTTCAGGTGCTCCAGACAGCAAAGCCGCAGCAGCACCACCTGCTGCACCTGCCGCCAGCGGCGCCGCTCCAGTTCCAGCCTCACCCGTCGCGAACGGCTCTGCACCTGTCGCCGCTTCCGCCAAACCATCGGCACCTGCCGCCCCTGCCGCCCCTGCTGCTGCTGCGGGTTCTTCGACCGGTACCTGTACTCAGCCTGGCCAGTCCATCTGTTCTCCTGACGGTAAGCAGATTGGCACTTGTACCGCTACAAACACCGTCACCTGGATACCTGTTGCGGCAGGGACGAAATGCTCAGGAGGTTTGATGGTCATGGCTGGCAGCAAGCGCTCTGCGAAGTTCAGACTCCTATAGGCTAAAGATCTTGGGGGCGATTTCGGGCATGCGAGCATAGATGGGATCCCATGGTGGGATAAAGCCCTGGCGGCTTTTCACGTTCTTTACAGGATTGGATAAGCATTTGAAGTAGCTGAAATGCATAGCGAGGGGAGTTGTATGGAGGATTGGACTAACTAAACACATTCATTATCACAGAAATCCTCACTCTCTATCTTTGATTGCGTGAAGTACAACATATTCAGTTTTATGATCTTGGTGGTCAAATTATTTAGCATTGCATCCCACTCTCTCTAAAGAGATATCATAGACGTTACCTTACCATGATCCTTCCCCATCCTTTTGAGATCCCCGTTCATCCATCCTTTCGACACTCTAACCCCTACCTTGGGACAATCATCAAGTTCAATCCATAGCGAAGAAACAACCGACGTGAAAACCCCAAACTTACGAGCCTAAGCCGCATACCATCCCTGATCCCTGATCCCTCATCCATAGACCCCACTAGCATCCCTTTCCTATCCATACAGAAAAAGTCACGCATGTGCTTCCTAGCGCTATGTTGGGGGGTTGGGTGGAGATAGGGATGGAGTGCTTTAGGGGGAGTATGGCCACTTTGAGGTGTTTGGATGGTATTTTTCGATGGAGGCTCCTTTAATACTCCAATAACACTCGAGCTGCGTTGGGACAGCACACCATTTCACAAATGGGACGTTAGAACGATATTGGATGTGTGGCTTGAGCGATCGCTAATCGTAGGTGTCCGCTTCAAGAAGCTATCTGCTGACTTGAATCGCTCTACATTTTCCTGCCTGACACGCTGTACACAAACCTCTCAATCCTCGTGTAAGACATTCGCAAAAGACTCCGCGGCCCGCTTGGGCTCGCTTTGATCCAATTTCTCCGACCCGAGCTTCTTCTCCGCAAAGGCTTTGGCATATGGGTTCAACCGCAACAGGACCTGCTTGTTCTTCAACGGGTTCTTCTTCTGCACACTGGCACGTTTCGTCAGAGGCCCGCCCTTTGGCCCGCGCAGGACGGCTTGTACTTCGGAAGAGTTGATCAGGCGACTGATGTCGGCGTTGTGGACGACGTTCGAGGGGAGGAGGAAGTCTTTCTTCAGTGCCGAGGGGGTAGTTGTAGAGCCGTAGATTTCGTCCAGCGCGGCGAACGCGGAGGAAGTCCAGATGATGAAGCGGCCGAGGTGGCCACCGGGTGCGAGCTGTAGGAGGTTGAGCGAGAATACGGAGGAGGTTTCCACGCCAGGGATGTTGCGGAAAGCGTGGACGAGCTCCTTGCCATCCTCGTCGGGGTTATAGACGACCAGAGGACCGCGTCGCTGGCGGTGGCGGCGACCTCGAAGCTTTCCCTTGCCAGCACGTAGTTTGCGCGATCCGTAGACCTTGTCGACATCTGGGCCTGCGCCGACTGCTTTGAGGAGCTTAAGGGCTGCGGAGGTCTTGGCGACAGCGGCACCTTCGAATGCCTTTGAGGAAATGACAAGGGGAACTTCGGGAACGGTGGAGATTTGGTGACCGCGGGCTAGGAGGAGAGATGGGACGGAGGATGCAGCAAGCGCAGAGGTGGTGGCGAAGCGCCTAACAACGATTAGACAATTGAAGGTCCTCTTCCTCCATGAACGCAGGCTTACTTTTGTCCGAGATTGATCTTCTGGTGCCACTTCCTCCACACCTTTGTGGGCGCGAACATACGACCGGAGCGGCACATGTTGCCAAATGCAGCTTGACCGGCACGGTGTGTTCCTCCACCAGAGACACGAGGGATACGGGCGACAGCGCGACCTGAGCAATGGTCAACTTGAGCCCGTGGATCTTCCTCTGCATTTCGTAGTCGTAGGTGCGGTCACTGACCAGTTCCCCAGGACTCAGCTGAGGTCTGATGCCCGGCTTTCTCGCTCACAGCGTACGGCTGTCTCTTGTTCTTTGCCATACCAGCGTGTACTGATCTACTCTAACATCAGCTGCCCAGTCAGGCATTAGGTACAGAACACGAGAGCCCTTACTGGACGATATCTGGTCGGATTGGGGCCTTGAAAACTGCTGGTAGGGGGTGCGTAGATCCACTAGGAGTGCCATCATGCGAGGCGATAGTGACTGTCGGGCGTGTCGCCATTGCTGCTGTTGCTGTTATGTCGTCGTCTTGGTTCAACGATCGTATTCAGATCCGCCGAGGTGAAGTTGATCTGTGGGAGCCAAAGTACGCTAGTATCATCTAGGATTTAGCTTCTTTTTACGCGAACCCAATTCCTCGGGTATTTTCTGTCATTGTCAAAATTCGTTGACGGTCCGAGAATAAGAGGATCTAAGTCGTAGACTCTGATGGGATTTCGCAGACCTACCTCTAAGGAAAAACTATGTAGCTAGGAATACAGCTTTGATAGCTGCAAAGTCGTCCATGCAGCACTACCAAGCCTGCAAGTCCATATCTTCGCTCATTGCCACGGACCGCGACCTAATCCTGTCCCGTCTCCAGAGCTAATCTTTCATCTGAAAAATCTAGTTCGCTGAAGGGCTACCGTGGCCTAGTCTTCAATTGTGCCTCGCTACAGGGGCCAATCATAAGCAAGCATCACAGGATTTGGCAGTCGTTGAATAGCTAGGTATGTTCAAGGATTAGAGCCCTCCAGCATGCCGAAATTGGAGCTTCAAGCAGCCTGAACACAAGCTGCAGCGCAATGATTGTCGCTCACCGAACACAGACGTTAGCTCGGGCACATCAAATTTGTGTACTAGACCCTAACAGCCGGTTTCTCTGTCCATGATAATGAAGCGTGCCGCCTCTGTGGCAACGCTGAGTGTCTTATGATTGAATCTTGCCTTCCGTGGGATGAAGGTGGGACGCAATCAGAATATAATATTGGAACTCGGGAACGTTGAACGCATGAGCACCCTGGAGCGTAGCAAGGAAGACGAAGATGGCATTGGGGAGCGATGCTTAGATGTAAGGTCCTTGGAAAATAGAGGTTCTCAGAAGTGGATGCTATATTTCGGTGGGCCGTGGCAGCCTCGTGAGCGCACGCCCAAACCTGATAGGCGTCCGTATAAATATCAGATCCCTCCTTGGTGACAGGTTACGCCGTCAGTAGCCTCGACGTCATTGATGACCCAAGCCCTCTTGGTTCGATGTCTCCGGAGCATCATCGATATCCATCCCGTCTACCATGTCTTCAAGCTGTGCAGAACCTCCCTCCAGTCTATGAACCTCACAAGTAGCCTCGGTGATTCGTGGATCTATGAGGTCATCTCCGAATCTATCTGGCATAGCAATTCCACCAATTTCACCGTCTTCGTCGAACTCACCTTCCTGATTCGGTTTCCCTTTCATGACAGGTACCCGATGGCTAGAACAGTTGGAACGAATGGCGCTTGCCAACTGAATTTCATACTGTGTAGCACCCTTTCCCAGTCTTGTTGTAACTCTATCGTTCGGCATGATGTTATCGGGTAAATCTCGCGCGACTTTGGCGTAGGCGGCATGCTGTTGGGGAATGTTGGTCAGAATTGCTGTAATTTTGGCTTTCATTATCAGTCTAGCTTTGGACCAAGTGCCGTTGTGATACCAGCCGTCCGTTTCGACCTAGACGCAGGTCAATATTCGCTCGTGCAAGATGCAAGATTAATAAATTGAAGACGCACGTGGCATTCCTTCCGGATATTGGCTGTCGCAAGTAGATCCTTCAGAAAAGGCTCCGTAACGTCGCACACCTGCCATATTTTCCCATCCTTGCTTACAGTTTTACCATCAAAAAGATGGCTCTCTTTTTTTACCACTTGTTCGGTTCTGCGTCGGTCTGGCATAGAGTGAGTCCACTTCGCCAGATGTTCTTTCGATTGGGTGTCTAGCATGAACATCATGGTTTGATAGATCCTGCAGCTAGGATCTTGACGGGGGTCCACACCAAATCGGATGATAGCATCGCGCCATGGTCCTGCAGAGAATGAGTAACCACAATACTGAAAAATATGCCTAGCCGAATTCGGCCCTGTCGTCTCCCAATCTTTGCCCGGCAAACAATTAATGAGTGCTCTTCGCGTGAATATTGGTCGGTCCTTTAGCAAAGAGATTGCACTGGCAATTAAATGTCGCAATGCAGGCTCGAGGGATTCGACTGGGTCCAACCGTGACGAAGGAGCTGTGGGGACTTCGGAGCCATTGTATGGAAGGGATTGTGCAATTATCTTTGGTTGCCCTTTCAGGTTGACCAACGAGACGTTCCCGGCTGGGTCCGTTATCTGCTTGACTTGGGCGCTCTGGCGATAACTTTGAACCTGTCAGTATCATGGCATGACCAGGTTTTTGTAACAGAGGACATACGAATAGTTGTAGGGATGAGTAAAGTGTGTGATAGCTGGGGGCGGAATAATCTCGGTGTTGGGCTTCGGACCTTTGCTCATGTCAAAAGTAAAAGCTTTCATCTTCTCGTCTGCGGGATTCAGTAATTGGTCACATTGACAATCGGAGATATATACAGTCGAAGGGCAGAATATGGTCCTGCATCTTTTTCATGAATGGCATGTTGGCGGTCGAAGTAACAAAGTCCGGCATCCCTCATAAGAGTTAGCATGGTAATAATCAGCCTGCGTCATGTCCTGAGTCTACCTCGGAATCGATGAGTTTGCCCAATTGTCCCAGTGGCCTGCACTTGATAGGTAGTCGAATTGTCGCGCATTGTACGGAACAGATACTCGGTATCTTTAGTCATAGACCCCAGCTTTCGCTTCCTTGTGCCGGGTTCCGAGTCAATGATGTTTTCAAGACCTTCATGAAATGGACCCTGCGATCCCTTCCTACGCTTCAAGCCTGTCCTCTTCGGCACAACAATCTTGAGTAAGACATTGTTGGTGCCTACATTGGTGGACAGTAATGGTTTGGACATTCGGTCTCCGGGCCGTATGTATAATCTTGCAGTCGCGTTATCGATTTCACCAATCAACTGAAAGGGAATCAGAGATATCACCAAGGAGATACAACGGTAGAACGACCTCTTGCAACCTGCCGGGACCTCCAAGGGATGCTACCCCCTTATCGGGATTGCTAACAATGAACGGATGCTCAACACTCACGATGGACTTACGGGGGACCTTATGCCATTGGGCGTAGGAGGAGGGAGGGAAAGGAGACAAGGAAAAGCGTTGATCATGCTTATGCAATTCATTCATCCCATTGATGGGGCTTCCATTGCTTGGGGCATGAGTCATATAGAGTTCAGGTGAGTTTAGCAGTATTAACAAGGTATGACTGTTAATGGATCGACAGCGATATGGATTTTGAAGCAGGCAATAGGCCAAGTCGACCAATGGAATGAGTGTAATGTCCGTGATATGGAGAAATAATGATCTCGATATCTCGCCCGGGATGATCCAGCAGACACCACTGGAGCATCAACGTCAGTATGAGGAACCTTATGAGGACCAAATCTTAATGGCGTAGCATGAGAAGGATCTCTTACGACTTGAGTCCCAAGTACGAGTCAAAAACTGAACAAGAAATGTCGTGCCAAGACCTGATAGGGCTAACACGTGATTGACTGACCTAGCAGCGCCTCGTATCATAATCTAGCTTAATTAGATCTAGCCCCAAGACTGCTCCTGCTTCTCGCTTGGCTGCTGTAGACGCTGGTTGAACGACGACGACAGCAAACAATCAACATAAGAAGTCTACCTTTACTCCATGATCGGCTGTCCGCACCCTCACCTCTCAATCAACTACTACTTACGTTGTCCTTACCGTTCGGCGGCTGGCCGCATGGTGAGCCGCAATTCACAAGGTCAGGCTCAAGCCCCCGAGCACTGCGTCGGACTCCCCGCAGTTCACCAAAATTCTTTCCGGAGCCAGAGCAATGTCCTATTGAGCCAGCCAAACATCAAGTGGCTTCGCTATTACCTAGTCTTTCTATCGCGACCGTCAGCACATCAACACCTGTTCTAGCGTCAGCGCCGGCTCCGTGGGTCTTAAGATTCCAGACACGCTTCAACATTTATTTGGTCTGTCTTTGAAAACGGTGGACACCTCGGGCCTATCCCTTGATGCAGGTCTCCAAGATGAAGGGTTTCAAGCAGAGAGTGGTATGGCTCACACACCTCACCCAGCGACTGCCCATAGCAAACCCTCATTTGCTGCTTTTCATTTCACGGAACGACTGACTTACTCAGAGTGAACAGCTTTCAAGAGCCAGAGACTCGAACAGCAAATCGAAAAACAAGAAAGACGGCACTTCCGGCACTGCATCGCCGTCGCCAAGCACGGCGTCAACGCTGGTCGCCCCTGGTGGCACACAATCCCCAAGCTCCTCCAATCAGGGAACTCCTACCTCATCTACCACCGCCCTGAACGATACCAGAAATAAACCCTTGCCTCCGGGAGAGAACGGTAGTTCCCGAGGTAGCTTAAGTAATGCAATTCACGCATCGCCTCAAAGCACACCTAACGCAGCTCCTTCCGGTGGACCTTTCATACCTTCTCAAAGTAGTCATGGCGGATTGAGCGGTCCAGGGGGGTCGGGAGGGCCTGGGACACCGACTAGAGCAAGTCATAGTGTGGTACCCGGTCTGGTGATAAGTCCAAGTTCAGGCAACGCGCCGGTACGTCTCATGGTTTTGTTCCTCACCCAATCTGACCCCTCCCTTATCCATATGCTTTCACACATCTTATCCCCAATTACTGCTGATTCTCCAATAAAGCATATCCCACCTCCGGGCGCTGCAGAGACTATGCCAGGCGACCTTGCACCACCCCGACAGGGACAGAAGTCCGGAGCATTTGATAGGCTGACCTCGACGCCGAAAGACCTGCATGAAGGCATCCGAACCCCCAAGAGACAGCATTCTTCAAGGTTTGACATCTCAGATCAGCGACAACGTGAACTTGATAAGCTCCCCGGATTTCACGAGGTGCCTCCGAATCGGCGGCAAGAGCTCTTCATGCAAAAGATCGACCAATGTAATATCATCTTCGATTTCAATGATGCAAGTGGAGATATGAAGTCAAAAGAGATCAAGCGCCTGGCATTACATGAGTTACTCGACTATGTCGCGAATAACCGACAGGTTATCACAGAACCCATGTACCCGAGAGTAGTGGACATGTTCAGTAAGAATCTCTTTCGGCCCATACCACCCCCTATGAACCCGCAGGGCGAGGCATTTGATCCCGAGGAAGACGAGCCGGTACTCGAGGTTGCGTGGCCGCACATTCAGGTCGTTTACGAATTCTTTCTTCGCTTCATTGAGAGTCAAGATTTCAACACCAACATTGCAAAAGGCTTCATAGATCACCAATTTGTTCTTCAGGTATATATACTTGCCGGATTTCCTCAGTCCTCCCGCTGATTAGCTGCAGCTCCTCGAACTTTTTGACTCAGAAGACCCTCGAGAGCGGGATTTTCTGAAAACAACTCTCCATCGAATATATGGCAAATTCCTTAATCTTCGTTCCTATATTAGGCGATCCATTAACAACGTCTTCTTTCAGTTCGTCTACGAGACTGAGAGATTCAACGGCATCGCAGAGCTACTCGAGATCCTTGGGTCGATCATCAATGGTTTTGCGCTTCCCCTGAAAGAAGAGCATAAACTCTTCCTCACAAGGGTCTTGATACCCTTACATAAGGTGAAGAGTTTGAGTATGTACCATCCGCAATTAGCATATTGTATAGTACAATTTCTCGAAAAGGATGCAGCTTTGACGGAAGAGGTAAGCTTCAGGCCACTGGCAATAGAACGAAGCTGACGCTTACAGGTTGTCCTGGGCTTGTTGAGATATTGGCCTAAAGTAAATAGTACAAAAGAGGTCATGTTTCTCAACGAAGTGGAAGACATTTTCGAGGTCATGGATCCTGGTGAATTTGCCAAGGTACAAGAGCCGCTCTTCAACCAATTGGCGAAATCCGTCGCCAGTCCGCATTTCCAGGTCAGTCTCGACTTTTATTCCTGATCAAGCCAATAGAACCAGGCGCTGATACGACTTATCATAGGTTGCCGAACGCGCACTCTACTTCTGGAACAATGAATACTTCTGCAACCTTATCAGCGACAATGTCGAGGTTATTTTGCCAATAATGTTCCAACCGCTCTACGAAAACTCGAAGGGCCACTGGAACAGGTATGTCAAATGCGTATGATCTCCGTAGCTATTGCTTATTATTGTAGGACAATACATGGCATGGTCTACAACGCTATGAAGCTCTTCATGGAAATCAACCCTGGACTTTTCGACGAGTGCTCCGAGAATTACCGCGAGAATGAAGCCACTGCCGCGCAGACATTGCGAAATCGTACAGAGCGATGGGCAACGGTGGCCGACTGGGCAAGGCAGAGGAGCAACGGAGAGGTTGCAGCCATTCCACCAATGACAGATCTTAAAGGACAGAAGTTCAATCCGCCTACAAGGATTGACGAAGATCCGATCACCCAGGACAGTCAGAAGAGACTAGATGCGCTGCGACTACAGGATGAAAGTAGTGGTGGCAGAGATGGGAGGAGGCAAAGAGGCCCTGATGGGCAATACCAAGTGAGCTCTATTTCTACGATTAGTCCTCTTCAGGCAAGACAAGCCCTCCATCCTGTACCCTTCCGAGCCATGCAGCTAATTGATTCCTCACACCAGGCGCTTGAAGATCCTGCAGCCCAGATCCGCCAACGTCTGGAACGCAATGGCTCTAACGGCGGGCCACCCATGCCGGCACCAGCCACCACACGACAGGGCATGCTGGACAACGTGCCTCGAGCTGGCTGATCTTCTTCTTGTTGGGATAATCTGGGCGCTTCTAAAAAAGGAATTACATATTCGTGAATTGAACAAGTGCGCTGCAGGCGATGATGGACTCTCTGCTGAGGCCTTGGGGTAAATGGGAATCGACTGACTATAGAGCAGGGAACGGCGTAGGGTCGTTCATGTTTTAATAGTATCCACATACTTTTTTTTCTTGGCCATGAGCCGTATCAGCAGGATGGGTGCACGCTTTGTGTATTCATGTTGCATTGTGTCGATGATAGGGAATGCTGTATACAAGTGCCATTCTCTAATTGTGGCTACCTTTGTTAATTCCCTCTACAAGCATATAGAGGCGTCGTGGGTTTTGAGATCATAGTAACATTGGCACTTTTCAGATTGTTCGATCCCATTTCATCCACTGCTCATGACACGGCACCTGATACCACCATATCCCCTGGCTTTTGATGCCCAGCAACATCAGCTTCTCCTGAGACGCCAACAGAGTTAAGGCCACCTTTGCCTATCGCCTGCTCCAAACAATGTACCAATCCTAGATCCGGGTATCTTCCCAAAACGCCTTGCCAATCGCTTTCCCATGCCCTGAACCTGATCTTCGCGCTCAGCTCATACTAGAGCAGGCTTCTTCTTGATCCCCAAAGCAGCTGAGAAATCTTTCTTCGGCTTCTTCGTCCTTTTGAACTCGGGCACGGGTTGAGGTTGGGGTTGGGGTTTCGGAGGGGGTGCCATGTTTCCAGAAATCTCTTTGCTCATGGCTGGGAATGTTTCATCCTCATCTTTTGTAGCGATAAAACCGTCATAGCTTACGCTGCTATTTCCATTGAATCGTACCGATTCTGGCGTAATGGTTGCAGTCTCCTCTTCGATTTCAATGCCTCCACTCCCCCTCGCAAAAGCCCTCCTCGCCGTCTCCGCATCCTCCTCCTCAACCCTCCTCTTCTCATCCTCAATCTCCCTCCGCTTCCGATCCGCAGCCTCAAGCGCATCATCCTCCGCCTCCCGACCCTCCGCCCTGGATATCCGCGCGTTCCGGGTTCGTATCTCGTCAAGCGCGTCCGCAATCTCCATTTCTCGCTTCGCATCATGGACCTTCATCTCCAACTCTTCCATCGCGCCTCCGGCTTCCGCACGCTCGGCTTCAAGTCTGTCGAGGCATTCGTCTTCGGTCTCGAGCTTGTTTGCGTCCGGGTCGGTGTTGCGCCAGACTTCGAAGTTGCGTTTGGCGCCGCGCTCGCAGGTGTAGTCCATTGATGCCGGGTCGGTTTTGAATGTGATTTCAGCTATAAGTTTAGGGATTAGCTTGATTGCAAGCGGTCCTGGAGGCGAATGTGGACTTACCGGAACATCGAGTACAGCGTATGTAGAATCGATATATTGGGATATTTAGATACTTCTCGTCGGTCGTCTCTTTTCTAGCATTGAATTTTCTTCCTTTGTAGATATACTCGCCGCACGTAATGCATTTCATTCCGAATGGCTATGATTCAATGTCAGTACCCAGACATATTGGAGGCTTGAAATACTGCCTGCTCCAGAAATGAGAAAGGCCATTTGTACGTACCGCCATCAGTCGAACTGTCTGCACTTTCGGGCCTGCTACCTTAGGCCCTTTTGTGCGAGTGATCTTCGAAGGGTCGAAATCGGGTGGGTAGTATTTCGAGAGAACCTTACGTTCCGACATCCTGAAGGCTTATGGCGTTGCGAGAACGGCGAAGGAGGACTGGGTCTTGTAAACCTTTGGAGGTGTCGCAGGCTGGATATTGCAGTGATGGTGAGCGCTGAGAGATATTAGACGATGGAGTGTCTGTTGACTGAGTAGGTTGCGCAGAAGTAAGGAGCTTTGGCAAGAATTAGAACTACCTACCTTACTATCACGAAATGCGAGTGGTGAAGGGGTGTGGTCGGAGAGTACCATGCCGCATAAGGCATAGTATACCGGATGACTCATCAGCCCTACGAACGTATCGCTGAACATTGGAAGCACTGATCTCACTGAACAACATCGTAAGGCACAACAGTAATCAAGCGATAATTGTCTCGGGATACAGAACTCTCGAACGGTTCACTGGCCACCATCGTGTGCACCTGGGACACGTCCCCCTGATTGTAATAATACTGGCTGTGCGCAATGACATCCCTCACCTCGAGGGCTTTAGATGTCTGCATACTTGCTTCAATTGTATCATTAGGATTACATTAACATTTACGTCTCTTGCTTTGTCTGGATACAGCTATGCTTTTACTTTCCTTCCGTCCCATCGTTAATCATCAAATGCTTTAGCATACAGTAAGGTAGAATCCAATGGAGGCTGGGCTGGAGTTCTGGAAATAGTCCAAGCTCAAGCTGCCACTTGCACTGACCTCATACCCAACCCTTGAACCGGCCGCGCAAGGACCCGAGGCAATGACATATTCATTGCCTGGTGCGACGCTAGATGGCCCACTCAACAACTTCGCAACTGGTGGCACGGTGTTGTAAGTCGTCTGCTCAGTCGCGGGATTCGAGAGCTCAGCCACATCAAACCCTCCGGAGCCGCTCAGGCTGAAAGCAGATGTGGTCAAATCACTCTGTCTCGGAAGGAGGAACACGAGTGTGCAAGTCTTGCCAGAGTTGGAGAGTGGGATGTCGAAGTTGAAAATTGATGAGAGCGTGGAGGATATGGTGCCGTTGTAACGAGTACCTCCCGCGGTATTCGGCTGCTCCTTGTTGACGAGTACAATCAAATGTGGGAACTCATAAGTGCCCGATAAACTGGCCGGACAGCTCGAAGATGTAGCAGTGGCCTCTGAAGCAGCCGGCAGAACGGAAGTCTTGGTAATGAGCGTGGTTGGTGTAGTAGCTGCGATAGCAGTAGGCTGAGCCTGAGTCTCTGGAGGACATCCATCAGAACAGCTGGCGATACTTACTTCCGCTGTGCTGGCCACTGTCCCCTCGGGGTTTGCAGCCGAGGCGGTCGCAGATGGAGATCCAGCGGGAGCAGCAGCAGAAGATGCGGAGGCAGATTCAATAGGAGCAGCTGAAGCAAAATCAGAAGCAGACGTGAGAGAGACGGCTGAGGATGCTATAGCTTCACCGCCCGAGCCAATCTTCTGGCTGGCTCCAATCGCACCGGCCTGAGCGGAGGCTACGCCAGCTGAAGAGATGGCTGCGGTCGCACCAGCAATTGCACTTGAGGAGGACGATGATACACCTGAGCAGCTGAGGTCAAAGAGTGGGGTATTGCTCAATGTGGAGCCGACAATACCGAAGCTGGGGCTGGGCGATGTCGGAAAGGCATCCTGAAGGGTATACCACCATGTATTGACATGACCGAAGAGTCTCCCACAGCCAACCGCATCCCAATATGTTTGGGCATTCTGAAGGCTAGGCACAGCGAGCTTCGATGTTGCGCCACTGACTGGCCATCCGGTTTCAGTAACCCAAACCGGCTTGCCGCCAGCAACATTGACAGTGGCGTCGTAAGCATCGAAAAACAGAGAATAGGCATTCTCGATGGCGTTTGTCATAGTGTTCTGGAAGTATGGGTAGGCGTCGACGCCGATGAAGTCAGATGCACTGATGACAGCGTTGTTGGAGCTGTTGACCCAGGCGGTCCAGGTATCCACGTGACCAACAGGCTTGCTGCTTGCACCTGTGTTGGCAATGGCAGATCGGACTTGGCTAATGTAGCTAGAAATGACATCTGGACCGGCACCAATACCTGACAAGTTCTCGACTCCTGTTGGAGAGATTCGGTAGAGATCTTCGCTACCGACTGAAATACCAACGATGAGGCTGGTAAGTGCATCGCCATACTGGCCAAGAGCACTGGAGAGAGCTGCCAGCTCGTTGTTGATGCCAGACTGCCCTCCTGAGCCCCATAAGCCTAGTAGCAGGGTTGTTTTGGTGTTTATGGCCGCTTGGATGGCTTGAGTAGGTGTGTTGGTGGTGCCGGCTTGAATCATAGTGTATAGCCGCGCACTAGCAAAGCCGCTGGCACCGACCAAATTCTGAGCAGTTGTGAAACGATCTTGGTACTGAGACTCGGTCGTTGGGGAGTTGTCGGTATTGGTTGCCCCGTAATTGAATCCCTGCAACATATATGTCAGTCTTTGCCGGCTCTGATCTGCATAGGCACGTCCGTAGGTTTACCTTGGATTGAGCATAGACAACTGAGACCGAGCCTGCAAGGGCAACGAGGGTTGATGTGAGCATGGCGAACAAACGAATGTGTCCAGACTCAGCAGGTTAGTCACTCAGGGAAAGCAGAATGAGTATAATACAATGATGATCCGAAAGAAGAGGAAATTAGGAGATTGGAGAATAGAGAATAGAGGGGACAAGACAGAGAGGACTGAGAAAAGTCGTTTATTTACGTCCAGCGCCATGCCTTCCCTCTCTTCGTATCCACCGTGGCCGTACCCAAAACCTCCGTATTCACTTCCATATTGGGCGAGGTACCACAAGTCTTGGGAAGAGGATGACGCACCTGCCCCACCTTATTTAGGTTTATTTTTGGCATTTTGTGGGGAAGTTGCGTGTTCATCGAATCACGTTGAGAGCATGTTAGTGGGAGAAAGCTTGCGAAGAGGGTCTGGGCTAAGTAAGGTACTTTACGGAAGTGCTTTATGTCGATGCTCGGTAGTGCCGATTGTCTTTAGTGAGGCGTATCATCAACCGACGTTGGCGCGAAAGGGGGTGGCGGACACCACGTTGTAGAACAAGACGCTGCATGTCAAAATATGGCGTTTTGGCAGCGATAGAAACCTCATGCATCGCCGTTGCCAAATACATAGATCAAGGCTTTAGCCATTCATCATTTCGCACGTACAGTATGGAAGACTTCTGGAAGTACTTTACTAATTACTTTACTAAAAATACTTTAGTTTGGAGCGCCTGCACCTTCGGCTCAAACAGCCGCGACTACCTTGATAAATAATACACTAAGACAGATAGCTATTAGCGTGCACTCAAAGAGAACCCCATATATGTTGTAGTGGCGTACCAACTTAACCCTAAAGTACCAGAGTATATGGAAACGCCGAGTAAAGGCCTGCTACATTGCATGCTTTGATGAAAGGATTCACTCCGTCGTCATATTGCTTCGCATCTGCTCGGTAACAGACATTAGCCTCGGGCTGTGGTCTCGAAAGGTTCTACGCGCGTACAAGGGCGACGCAGCACGAAATGTGTATCGTGCACATATACATCACTCATGGTTGGTCACAAACTCGCATCAATGGTGAGATGTCGCCATGGGGCCACCGATCGCCCTGAAGCAATTTGCAATTCTACAGTAGCTGTCATACCTTCACGTCCATCGTCGTCCAGCGATGAATCTACACTCTTCGAGACAACTAAAAGCAATACCCAATCCGAATTCAAGGGGTACCCACTTCCGCTCAACGCCGTTCAGACGGCTACCAAAGATCCCAAGAATGATCTGTGGACGCGAGCATACGAGCGCTTGAGAGCAACCAATCCGGATTTGTTGGCATCATTCGAAGCCATCATCGTTAGCGATAGTGATGAGTCAACAAGTCTTGGAGAACGGCTCTCTGTCGTCGTGGCCCAGAAACGAGACGAAATGCTCAGCCGACAATGGACTGTCAAGTTCATGAACCATAAGCTTAAGATCCGGGAGCAACTTCAGCGTGTCGCCAAAGTTGCGGAGTATGCCAGGGGATTTGGTTCGATCATTGCAAATATAGACCCTGTGCATGCAGGTTTGCCGTGGGCTGGGATCAATCTGCTCTTGACTGTACGTTACTTTTCTAATATATGTCGCTCGGATGCTACTTAGCAGAAGTGCCAGATCCAACACTCTAAACTTCGCCGAGGAGCTTGGATTAGATTCTCGCGAGATTCTATATCCGGCGACGCACTGACGTCTCGAGCAGCTAGTATTGAATGATTCGAAACAGGATAATGCGGCTCTTGATGCGGTGGAAGAAATTAACCGGCTGCTTGCCCAATATGCGGCCGTCGAGGACGTCTATCTCATGCGGGACAACCCGAATTTGAAATTCGAATTGCAGGAAACGTTGACAGAGTTGTACGCTACTGTGCTCAAACTGCAAGCTACAGCTGCATGCCACTTTGCGAGAAAGACTATCGTGCGCTTGGTTAGATCCACTCTACAGCTGGATGATTGGACAAAGCTTTTTCAGGATGTCAAAAGCAAGGACGAGAGCTGTAAGCGAGTGATAGGATTACTTGACTCAAGCGACCAAAGATCAGGTCTCATCACGCTACGAGAAGCCTTGATACAACAAGCATCGCAATTGCAGATTATTCTCGATCGCCTCCAGTCTAGTCAACAAGATGATAATAAGGCGTTACGATGGTTTTGTGACATACCGTACAAAAGCGACCATGACCAGGTTCTGCTTACTCTAGGGGTTCAATACGAACATTCTGGGCAGTGGCTGTTACCACGTGTGGATCAATGGCTACATTCTCATGAGCCATCGGTCTTGTGGCTGTGTGGAACAGTCGGGACCGGTAAGAGCTGTGCTGTTGCCATGGTCGTGCAGCATCTCACCCCCAGTGTTGTGCTTGATTCAGATCAGCATGTAGTGTACTTTTATATTTCACAAAAGCAAAACCGGAGAAGCGAGCCAGTCGACGTATTTCGTTGTCTCGTCACTCAAATGGCGTCCACTTCAGAGAATCCATCTATCGCAGAGCCGATCAAAGTCATGTTCAATGAGCGAGGAAGAGATCGCATTTCTGGTGGAGGAGAGCCAACAATGGAAGAATGCATAGATCTGATGGCCGATCTGACGGCAACCTGGCCCCATAATACGATTATAATTGATGCATTAGATGAATGCACTGCGCCGTCAGAAGTTCTTGATGCTTTGCAGAGTGTGTGTACGAAGTCACCTTCAAGCGTGAAGGTATTTTTATCCAGTCGTATGAACGTTGAGATCCCGTTCCACTTTCCAGATTGTGAAAGGATCCAGATAGATGAAGGCAAAAATTCTGGGGACATCGAGTCGTACATTCAAGGGGAAGTATGGGGCCAGAAGCGCCGTCTGTTGGACGCACGGAGGCCAGACCTTGAGGAAAGGCTGATACAGATTTTGACAACGCGTGCTCAAGGTATGTTTATATGGGTCAAGCTTCAGCTTTTGGTGTTCTTCAGTGCGAAGGTCAGATTCCGTTTGTCGAAAGACGTTGTGACTGCGCTCAATGCACTCGACAGAGATTCGACGCTACCAGAGACAGATTCCCTTTACAAGCAAATCATGGAGCTTAACACCAGATCCGGTACCCTTGACCGCCAATACGCCGTGAGAGCTTTGCAATGGGTTCTGTTTTCGATAGAAAATCTGCGACCAAATGAGATAGCAACGGCAGTCTCCATGGACATCAACGGCCACTGCGACGATGAGCTCGATGGTGCTATGGTGCTTGATATTTGCAGTAACCTGATAGTCCTAGATGAATTTGGTTGTTGTCAGCTAGCTCATCTTTCTGTTGTGGGCTTTCTTCTTCGAGACCAGGCGCATGAGCCCCAACGAGGACTGTTCACGACCACTGAGGCGCACGCCGAACTAGCGCAACGCTGCCTCTCGTATATTATGAGCACGTTTCCAAGGGCGGTCGAGCTGAACGGAACGATCGCTCCTGGGACGTTCGCTTCTTATGCTTCCTGCTATTGGGCTTATCATTGTGCTTGTGCGGGGGAGTATCGAGAATTCGAGCCGATGATCACGTTGTTTGAGTCTTTCATGGACCCCTTGAATGTATCCCCAGCATTTGCCGCCTGGTCGGAAGCTATGTTGAAAGCTATAACAGCGGAGCGTCCTACGAGAGTTGACGCTAATCTGTCACAACTGGCACATACCAATACGGCTGTTGCCCAGCGCTACAGGAATCATATCATCAGTGTCATCACTTCACCGCCTTTCCCTGGCTTCATTGCAGCCTCCTTTGGTTTCCTGGAAATCTTACGTTCAACGCCAGCAGCCAGTCTACAGTCGAGAACGGGTCGAGGCAGCGAAGGATGCGTACATTTTGCTGCGTGGGCCGGGCAGACCGATTCCGTCCGGGAATTGCTGGCTATAGGTTGTATGGACCTTCTTCTTCAGGACAAGGATGGTCTGACTCCGCTTCATGTTGTATCGCTTCTAGGATACGATAGCATTGCTGGACTACTGTTGGACCTTATGGACAGAGAAGCTATCATCATACAGGATAGTCAAGGAATGACAGCTATGCATAGCGCTTCATACCATGCAAATGTTTCAGTTGCGGAACTGCTGGTGCCAAGGATGGAAGCCGCAGACTTTGCCATAGAAGACTATGAGGGTCGAACCGCCCTACAAGCAGCAGTGCAAACGAAATCCCAAGCAATCGTCGAGATGTTGGCTAAGGTTATGCATCCAGAGCATCTAGCCATTCGAGATAAGTCAGGCTACAACGCCATATCCTGGTCGTCGTTGCAAGGCGATTATAGCATAGTCAAGGTTCTTTTGTCTACGATGACAACGGAACAGATTATGCTGCAGGCTAACGATGGGAACACCGCATTGCATTTGGCCGCGCACCATTCCCAGGAACAATGTGTAGAATTACTCGTTGCGCACGTGAAGCCAGAAAATCTCGGCATCACGAACAGGAGGCAAGAAACTCCTTTGCACGCCCTGCTGAATGTGGGTATGCAGAGAGGCGGGGTCTTCCGAAGGGCTGAGGAAATACCACAGGCCCAGATGACACGAGAAAGAACTGCATTAGTGTTGATAGGTAAGACGAGAATATGCGACTTAGGTGTGCAAAACAGTGACGGGAGAACGCCCTTGCATCTTGCTGTAATTGGAAGATACAATTCAGTGGTTGAGGAGCTTGTGAAACATATGTTGCCAGAACACCTCAATTGTCAGGATCAAGCTGGCAGAAGTGCCATTCATATAGCTGCACAGGCTCAGACATCGCTAACCAAGCTCCTTCTCGATCACCAAGTGTTGACAGAACTCAAGGATCACTCCGGCCATACCCCTTTACTTAGCGCAGCCCTTTCGGCCGAGAAATGCGGACCGATGATTGAAATTCTTTTGGCTGCTGGAGCCGACGTGAATGCTGCAGACCGCTTCGGATGGACGGTTCTACATCGTGCGGCATCAAGGAGGGATATGTCTCTGACCAAGGTCTTGATCAGCTACGGTGCAGATATAAACGCCGTGACCGACCTGGGGCACACGGTCCTGCACACCGTCATGGGTACAGGAGACGAGGGATTCCCACAGCTTTATCTTCAATGCGGGGTCGATCCAAATACGAGGAATCGTAGAAGCGAGACCGCTCTTCACCAAGCTGTGTATTTCTTTGACACAGTCATAGCGCGCCAACTAATTGCTGGCGGTGCGGACCCAATGCTTCATGATGGATTGGGCCGGACTTGTTTCGACTGGGCTTTGCAAGATCCCCCTATACTTGACGTTGTACTGGAATTCTGTGTTGATGCCAAGCAAACAGATCCTGCGGTCTCCACAAGCATATTGCGCACAACTATCCGTAACCTAGTCGCCGATTTCCGCTCCGAGAATAATATCATCGTTGGAGATAATTGGCTCGGCCACTGTCTACTTCTTGCGAATGACGACCAGGAAGCGTTCTGCGCTTTTGACCAGGCTATCGCGAATGAATCCCCGAAGTTTGGATTCATCCACCCTGTGATCTGTGACGGCTGTGACAATTCCAACAATAACATCAAGGGTATGCGGTTCGTGTGTCGTGTTTGTGCTGATACCGATCTTTGCTGGTCATGCATGGCGGATTATGAGTCTGGGACTATGAACCGGAGAATCTGTCGTGGACATGACTTCATGAAGATTGAGCGCGATCATTCAAAGTGGTCGCTACCGGAGCAAATCAATGATGCCGGAGAAACGAGGGAGCAGTGGTTACAACGGCTGGCGGAGAAATATGCTGCATCATAATGTGAGTGGCCGTGCAGAGCCAGGGATCCCATATTCCATATACGTCTGTGTTGTCCGAGGAGCGGTCGCCTCACACACATCCTCAATGTTCCAAGATCCCCAGTCGGAGCCTCGAAAATTGCCAATCCGTATAACCCACGATCATGCATCAGCAGTCTCATCCCTCAGCGCACACTTCCTACCGAACCATCCTGAGCAACGAGCTTGCAACAACATGGGCAACGCACCTCGCTTCGCAAAGAGTGGCCACAAGAATTTGATCACTGGACAGCAATCTGATTTGGCAAAGTACGAGCGTATCCACAATAAACAACGCAGTGAGCGCTCGTACTTAAGCGACATAACGGTGGAGATTTAGCAATCTGGTTCAGGTTTCGAATCTATGCGCAGTGTGAGTCTACAAACAGCCAACCCGGCCCAACGTGGACTGATTGTACTAGACGCTATTGATTTTGCGTCGGATAGGGTATGACACTTTTGATCGCTCTGTCTAATACTACCAAAAGCTTCTCTGAGAGGTCGAAAGCATCGAGTGAATAATTTAGGAGACTAATTCTCCTCGTCACTGCGCGCAGAGATCCAGAAGTCCTCATCCCATAGATATATCGCTTTCCTCTCATCAAGTATATGTAGACCCTGACTGAGACTCTCTTCTTAGGCATTCCGTTATCGTAGCTAGGTTATCGTGATATGCCGAGGGCTTATTCAGCTACAATGGAATCCTTAAGCTGGCATGGTCGTTATAGGAATTAGATGGTTTGTGATCAGTCCGCCTACTTCTCTCGGCCATAGAGTGCTGTCATGGCGAGATAGGTGTCCCATTAGTACCGTGAAAAATCTACAGGTATGACTTCATCATCGCGCTATTTCCCCGTGCGCATGTTCGATACTCATCTTTGTTAGAGCTAGGTCTAGTTACTGAGTCGGTGGTTATGTACAGACCCAATCAACGATAGTGGTGAAGACTGGTGAGGAGAGTCGCGTGATGAGTGTCCGAATGAGCATGAATAGGTCGCTTCTGAGGGACCTGATGCCAAAGCAAGTCCAATGGTGGGATAGGAGGTAGGGGACATAGAACGTAGCTGCTGCAAAATATAGTACAACGCGGCACGATGGTGGATCAGTCTGATATTGAACATCAGTACTTATTTTTCGACGTTTATTATGATGAATTATCTTATCTATTGACAAACAGCTCCCAAGGGCGGCGTAAGTGCAAGCCGTTGACTAAAGTAGGGTTCGAATTCGAATGCGGATGAAACAGTATCCCTATTTAGATCCAATGACCCCACAAGAACGCTAGTGCCTCTGAAGGACCTAGTTTGTGTTGGAATTCAGACCGGGTCAACCTCGGTAGTCACTAATCAGGACTAGTCAGGGGGCCTTGGCAGACTAATAGAGATTTCTCGTGATGGTTATTCCATTCTATATAGCTACATCCATCCATTTAGTTATCATAATACTATTGCACTACACCCAAATCACGTGCAGATGACTCATTGACATCATACATTTCAACAGGTTATGAACCCGGCTAAGCGCTATCGTACCTAGGAACGGTTCCTTCGTAAGGAGCTTGCATTTATCCTTACGTCGTATTAATCCATATCCGCCTAAGTCGCAACAGCAGCACTACGGCAATCACGCGTCTTCGACAGCCACCTCCCTCCTTCGAGTATATCGACCACGACGCCGCAGAGCCGATGGCCAGAACGGGAAAGTCCTAGGTGCCTTATTGGCTAGGAACAATGGGAATAACAGGAATAAGCGGAAGCGCACCGGAGCCCTCTTCACAGGGTATCCTACATATTAGAGGAAGGAAACAAGGACAACGACACCTCATATTACAGGGGAAGGAAACAAGGGCCACGACACTCGAATAAAGAGAAGGAAACAGGAGCAACGACACCTCATATCAACATCGTCCACAGGGCACTCTTCCCGATTTCCCTCTACGCCAGAACGAGCGAATCAAGCGGAGGTTTACGGGTTTAATGAGGCTCCAAAGCAGGACATTCAAGAACGAATATAGTTCAAGGGGAGCTACGCCGTCAGTAGGGTAGCTACACCAAAGGAGCTGTATACAGGGCCTCAGGGGAGCATAAGGTCTTTCTACTGAAGGGGAGTGTTGGAAATCAGTCTCAGCCCTATACGCTTGGCATGGACTACAAATAGCCAACGTGTCCATAGCTAGACAATCAACCGTTCCATCACATTCAACAGTTTGCTCATGTTGTGGTGAAGGACTAGGGCACCTCTTAGGCTCTTGCCGGTATCAAGCTGTAAAGGCTAGTGAGGAGACTGGTGCGTAAGAGCCAATCATAAGCAAAGTTTCATCGTCCTTTTACTGTATTCAATATAGTGTACCACTAGCGATAGATACCCGCTGTCCCGTGCCTAGCGCGGATGCGATTCTGGCAAAGCCATGCCCCGAAGTTCTTCAGGCCCTTCCATCCCCACCTCTCCCCCAAGGATCATCCTCAACACCACCACATTTTATGATGACCTATGGGATTCTCTGATATCATATTTCATAATTAATTGCTATATGAGCCACATGTCACGCAGATTAAGCTGTCTAGCTTTGTGAACCTGAGCTTAGCCATACGCTTCCACTGAGTGTTAAATGAAATGATTACGGACAAGTTGGGGCGCACGACCTGGAGGCTACGCGCTCGAGGCGTCGCTCTACTCTTGAGGCCTCCTGCCCCTACTCTAGGCTAGAGTCGGAGGGATAGAGCATCATGGCGGAGAAAAACATAGATGCGTTCGCCGCGAGGCTGGGCGATCCGAACTTGGGTATATGACCATTTCTGCTGCTAGCTCTTCAATTATGATAAAGCTGATGTAATACTAGATCCCCAGAAGAAATTCCATCTCGCGACTGAGCTCAGAGACAATATCGATCTGCTATGTTCGGGAGCTACATACCCTATCTTCCTAAAGAAACTAGTCCCGGTTTTCATCAAGATGCTCGAAGGTCAACCAGCGTTTATGAGCGCCTCGGTGGAGCACAGACTGCGCAATTGTGTGTTGGAAATCTTCCATCGCCTGCCAATGAGCCATAATGAGGCCCTCAAGCCATACGCCGCCCAGATCGTGGATCTATTGATGAATTTGGTTAGGTTGGAGAACGAGGACAACACAATCTTGTGTATGAAGACAATAATGGACTTGGAGCGCCATCAGCCAGAGGCGACGGCGTCGAAGGTCCAGACGTTCCTGGACTTGATCCTGGAGATGTTCCAGGCGATGGAACGCGTCGTGAAGGACACCTTTGATACGCCTGCCCAAGGTGTCTCGACAGGCACTACTCCAAGCAATCCACAATCATTCCAATCTCCTCGTCCGGGATCCCCGGTCGCCTCTGTGGTTTCCGATCTGGGTATCGATACGCAGACGGCCCGTCAATTACTGCCAGGCATGAAATCGTTCAAGGTCTTTGCAGAATGTCCCATCATTGTGGTCTCGCTATTCCAAGCTCACCGTAACTGTGTTCCGGCGAACGTCAAAAAAGTCATACCTTACATCAAGGATGTCCTCAAGCTCGAAGCTGGCCCACAAGCTCGAGCGCACGAAGCAGCTAGGGATCGTGGCGAAATATTCACGGGGGTCTGCAAAGAGATCAGGAACAAGGCGGCTTTTGGAGAATTGATCACCGCTCAGGTTAAGATGATGAGCTTTCTGGCGTACCTCCTTCGGGTCTACGCTCAGCAGCTCTCGGACTTTCTGCCCATACTTCCGGATATCGTCATTCGTCTCCTGCGTGACTGTCCTAGTGAGAAGTCTGCAACAAGGAAGGAATTATTGGTTGCGATTCGCCACACGATCAATTTCAACTTCCGGAAGATTTTTCTGTCAAAGCTTGATGATCTACTCGATGAACGAACACTGATTGGCGATGGTCTCACTGTTTCCGAATCGATGCGGCCGCTTGCCTATAGCTTGCTTGCCGATCTCATCCACCACATTCGGGAATCGCTGAGTCGGGACCAGATTCGGAAAACAGTCGATGTCTTCTCAAGGAACCTCCATGACCCTTTTCCTGGAACCAGTTTCCAGACCATGAGCGCCAAACTACTCCTTAATATGGCAGATAGCATCGCGAATTTACCAGACAGGAAGGATGCCCGACATTTTCTAATCATGATACTTAGCGCAATAGGCGATAAATTTGCAGATATGAATCATCAGTATAAGAACTCTGTAAAGCTCTCGAAAGGTTGTGACTCCAGTTCTATAGATGCCATCCCCGAAGACCATCTTGCGGACGCCAATTCGCCGCCGGACTGGGACGAGGTTGACATATTCACCGCAACGCCCATCAGAATGTCGAACCCAAAAGACCGTGGCGCCAATCCAGTCGAAGACAACAAATTCCTATTCAAGAACCTTCTGACCGGACTGAAGGGAATGTTCTACCAGCTAAAGATCTGCAATCCTGAAGCCCCAGTGATAGATCCCGCAAACGCACCCGCAAATTGGCAAGAGGTATCATATGGTTACAATGCCGAGGAGGTCGAGGTCATCAAGAAATTGTTCCGCGAAGGCGCTTACGTATTTCGATATTACAGTCTCGAGAAGCCCTTCGCTGAGACGAATTACTCGTCTCCAGTGGAATTCCTGACGAACAACTACGGGGTACAAAGTGGCAAGGAGGAAAAGGATCTTCTCGAGACATTCGCCACGGTTTTCCACAGCATCGATCCTGCAACGTTTCATGAGATCTTTCACTCTGAGATACCACTCTTATATGACATGATGTTCGAGCACCCCGCTCTTCTCCACGTTCCGCAATTCTTCTTGGCCAGCGAGGCCACTTCTCCAGCATTTGCCGGCATGCTCCTCCAATTTCTGATGGATCGTATTGGTGAAGTTGGTACTTCGGATATCAAGAAATCGTCAATCCTTTTGAGAATGTTCAAGCTTTCTTTTATGGCAGTCACTCTCTTCAACCAGCAAAACGAGCAAGTCCTCCTACCTCATGTCACGAAGATCGTCACTCAATCTATTCAACTTTCAACCTCCGCAGAAGAGCCAATGAATTACTTTTATCTCCTCCGGTCCCTGTTTAGAAGCATTGGTGGCGGGCGGTTCGAGCTTCTTTATAAAGAAATACTGCCACTTTTAGAGATGCTACTACAAGTGTTGAATAATCTGCTCATGGCTGCTCGAAAGCCTCAAGAACGAGATTTGTACGTTGAACTTTGTCTAACTGTGCCAGCCCGATTGAGCAACCTGCTACCGCATCTGAGCTACCTGATGCGCCCGCTTGTTGTGGCTCTACGAGCTGGCTCGGATTTGATCGGTCAGGGACTCAGAACACTGGAGCTTTGCGTGGATAATCTTACAGCAGAGTACCTCGACCCTATCATGGCGCCAGTGATCGATGAACTCATGATGGGGTTGTGGGATCATCTGAAGCCTAATCCGTACAGCCACTTTCACGCCCATACTACAATGCGCATACTCGGAAAGCTTGGAGGTCGCAACCGCAAATTTTTGAATGGCCCTCCTAGTTTGACGTTCCAGCAGTTCGCCGACGACCGATGCAGCTATGACCTTCGACTTGTGGGCTCAAGTAAGGACAAACCTTTCCCAGCAAGCATTGGGGTTGATCTCGCTGTTGCGAAGCTTTCCGAAATACCCAAAACGCTGGCTCAGAAGAAAGCAGACCCATACTACAAGCAACAGGCTCTAAGACTGGTCAGTGCGCAGCTCAAGATGTATATTGGCTTCGACAACCTGCCTGAAGATTTTGCGCACCTCGTTCGTTTGCAAGCTACTGATCTGCTGGAAGCCCAATACGACGGCAGCCCAGACACACTGCAGATGCCTGACCGTGGGAAGTCAATCCCCAAGAAAGACGCGCAGCAGGAGACTCTGAAGAACCTTTTGAAGGCTCTCATGGTTGCGACAACGCTGCCGGATCTTCAAACCACCGCGTCTGCTCTGCTCAGTGATGTGTGTCGGCACTTCACCATCCTTGAAGTTGGACAAGGGCTAGCGCATGCAAAGCAGTCGAGAAAAGAATTTGAAGTCAAAGGTGGAGAGGGTATCCTCTGCCTGGACAGTCGCATACTCGTAGAAGCTATTGCCGAACAGCTATCATCGGACAAGCCAGCCTTACGCGATGCTGCAGAGTTCTCGATCAAGACGGTGTACAATGCCGCAGTTATCATACTCGGGTCTTCGCAAAAGATTGAACGCCTGCCATTGTTCTCGCACTTCGCCAAAGTTTTCACTCATAAATGTTACGAAGAAGACTGGTACGTCAAAGCTGGAGGTGGTCTTGGGATAAATCTACTTGCAACGAAATTCGATCTGGGCGACGAGTGGCTGATTGGCCGACAAATCGACTTTCTCAGAGCACTTATGTACATCATCAAGGATATGCCTAGTGACTTGCCCGCCAGCACTCGCGTTCAAGCATTGACGACAATCGAGATCCTGCTGCGCAGATGTAACAAGGACACCACCACAGAGGACCTGGCCCCTTCAACGGACTTAAACGCTCCGACCAAGATGATATCCAACGTCTGCGCGTTTTTCGTTCCTGAGCTCATGCATCCAAACAAAAACGTTCGCGAAGCAGCACGCAAGGCGCTTACGACAATTGCTCAGGTAATTGGCGCCGAGGTTCATGAGCTTATCAATCCTGCCAAGGACAGACTGTTGACTTCTATCTACATGAAGCCACTCCGTGCTCTCCCATTCGAGATCCAGGTTGGCTATCTCGACGCTATGACGTATTGCCTAAGCTTACAGCGTAATTTGATCGAGGTCAATGACATGTTGCACAGGCTATTGATTGAGGCTATGGCATTGTCCGAGGTAGAAGACGAGGTGCTTGCGGCGAAGCCGAGCGAGTACAAGAATGCTGACAATATCGTGAGCCTTCGAGTTGCGTGTATCAGACTTCTCTCTCAGGCTGTAGGCTTCTCAGAGTTTGCAGGGCAGCAACAGACTGCGAGTCGCAGTCGCATCATCTCCATTTTCTTCAAATCTCTATATTCCACGTCGCCTGAGGTTATTGAAGCTGCAAATGCGGGCCTGAAAGGCGTTCTTTCCCAGACCAATAAGCTTCCTAAAGATCTGTTACAGAACGGTCTACGTCCAATTCTCATGAACCTGCAGGATCCGAAGAAGCTCAGTGTCGCAGGCCTTGATGGACTTGCGCGACTATTGGCGCTGCTCACAAACTATTTCAAGACCGAAATCGGCGAAAGACTCTTGGCTCACATGTCAGTTATAGCTGACGGCCAAGTCCTTCAGAAGTCATCTTTCTGCTTGATCGACCAAAGTCCGCAGATGAAGGTCGTTCTCGCTACGCTCAATATCTTTCATCTGCTGCCTTCCTCGGCTGCTGTCTTCATGAATGATCTGATAGAAAGAGTTCTTGAGCTCGAGAAATCACTGCGAAGGACCCATTTCAGCCCTTTCAGGGATCCCCTGTTGAAATACATAAACCGCTATCCCAAGGAGGCTTGGGATTTCTTTTCAGACCGCCTCTCCGACATGAAGTATGGGAGGTTCTTTGCTCAGATCCTCACTGCGCCTCGAAGCGGGCCTCTGCGGGATGTTATCATAGCGAACATTGAAGGGTTGGTGAAAGTCTCCTTCGATCACGAAGACCCGGAGAAGAAGGACGCTGCTTCCATCAACGCTATGCATACCATTCATTCGCTCTGCGAGCATTCGACGTCTTGGCTCTCAGAACATGAACCACTACGGCAGACTATGTTGCGAGCTGGGAAAGACCTCAACAAGAAAAGGAAATTGGATACAATACATCCTGATTTACGTCTTGGGGCTGATCAAGCCTCAAAGCAGGTAATGGCTATCTTTGTGAAGATGCTGGAGCTGGTCCCCAAGGACCTTGACTTTCTGTTTCAACTGATCGATGCTGTCACGTCGGGAGATATCAAAGAGCAACCCTCACTTCTCGCATTCATCTACAGACGTATTATTTGTGCCGATTCCGTTGACTACTGGCGAAGCCTTGTGATGCGCAGCCTTGAACTTTATAGTATTCGCGGCTCTTCCTTTCGGACGAAGACGTTCGCTTTTAGGAATCTTGTCAATCCCATTTTTGCTATGGATACGATGAGGGGTCTTTCGAGCGATCCAGCATTAGCCTCGACGCGACGACTTATTGACAAAAGCATTGTAGATTCCATCCACAACAAGATCTGGAAACCTCAGCTCAGCGATGTCAGTGAAGAGAACGCCCAGTCAGGGGCTGATCACTCAAGATTGGAGCTACTACAGATGTCGGCTCTACTCCTGAAATGGCATCACAATCTGGTGTCTGAAGCTCGAAAAGATATCATCAAATTTGGGTGGACCTACATCCGACTTGAGGACATAATCAACAAGCACGCGTCATATGTACTCGTTGGCCTTTTCATTGCCCAATTCGAAACCCCAGCGAAGATCATCAATCAGATATACGTGGCATGTTTGAAAGCACATCACAGTGAAGGTCGTGCTCTCGTAGTCCAAGCTCTTGATATGATCGCTCCGGTCCTCCCAAAACGATTGAAGGACCAGAGCGATCCCAGATATCCGATGTGGGCCAAATGGCCAAAGCGAATATTATCTGAGGAGAGCTCCAATCTCCAACAATTGATCGGCATCTTCCAATTCATGGTACGGCATCCAATTTTGTTCTATGAAGCTAGAGAGCATTTCATTCCTACGATAATACCCACATTGTCGAAGATAGCCCAGCTTCCGAACCCATCAAACGAGCACAAAAAACTTGTACTCAACTTGATCCAGATGATTTTAGGATGGGAGGAACAACGAGTCCATAATGGTGGCGATCGTCCACTCTCACATTCAACGGATTCATCGCCTGTCAAGAGACGCAAGCTAGAATCATCAGAGGGAGGTTCTGCATCACCTGCGCTAAATCTAGGGCCTCCATTGACTGTGGAACGAAACGAATACACAATTCCGATGCCCCTACGAACAATGCTCATCAAGTACCTCAGTCAATTCATTAGTGTTCTACCAGAGCGATATCCTGTGCCTAGTGTGAAACTCAGGGAGCTTCACTCCACAAGCCCTACGATTCCTTTACCTCCAAATGAAATGTGTAGAAAGGCGATCGGGCTTTTCCATGACCTTCTCTCTCCCGAGCATTGGGCGGATCTGGAGGTTGACTTATTTCCGAGAATATCTGAGCAGATTTTGTGCTCAGACAAGCTAGACAAGGGAGACGACAAAACTGTGACAAGCGTAATAAATACGCTCCAGATCGTACGTGTCGTTCTCAACATGAAGTCGGATGAATGGGTCGTTGCACAATTACCTCAGATACAAAGATTACTGGAAAAGCCAAGCAGGCTAGACAACGCTGAGATACAAGATTGTATGCACACAAGCGACCTGAAGCTTGATGGGAATCGCAACATTCGTCCTATGTTTCAACGCATTCTTGAGGCGCTACCGGAGGAGACTAGAGAGGAAGATGACATGGAAGTTGACACGCCAGCCAAGGATCTTATGAACTTCATCTCAGGGGTGGCAACGACGACAATGGGAGATGGCAATCTTGTTGCCGCTATCAGTATCTACGAGACGATGGCACGTGTCCGACCGAAGGAGATCGAGACGCATATTCCTGCCATCATGCGTGCGCTACAACAGAAGTTAGCGAAGGAACAGGTTGCACAGCAGGTCTTGCCTGCCGGATTGCCACCCGGAATGCGGCCTGCTGATGGACCACCAGGGGCGCTTGATGAGCGTGATATGGAGCTGTCCACGCAACTGATCTTGAAGGCAATCTGGATCATCTCCTCACGAATGGCCACGCTTGGAGATCAAAGACGACCATTCCTCAGTGTACTAGCTTCGCTTGTTGAGCGATCACAAAACACGAAGCTATGCGAGAGAATCTTGGAAATGGTGGAGACCTGGATATTCGACTCCAGCGATCCGTGGCCAACGTTGAAAGAGAAAACTGCTGTACTGCACAAGATGCTTCTCTTCGAGGCACGTCCTGATCCCACCCTACTTCATAAGTTCTTGGATTTGGTAATTCGGATTTACGAAGATTCCAAGATCACGAGGACAGAGCTGACTGTTAGACTGGAGCACGCTTTCTTGGTCGGTACAAGGGCTCAGGATGTGAATATGCGGAATAGGTTTATGACAATCTTCGATCGAAGCTTGACAAGAACTGCAAGCGCTCGACTCGTCTATGTCCTAACATCTCAGAATTGGGACACACTAGCAGAGACTTTTTGGCTAAGCCAAGCGATACAATTGATCTTTGGCACAGTGGACATGAACACCACAGTCCAGTTGGACTCGGAGGATTTCAAGATGATGCCGCCACGGGAACTATTTGGGATCTCCAGTCATGACCCACGGAAGGACGACCAGATGCTGGACGACAAATACGAGGAGCTTATGACACAACACAAACGCTTCTACATGGACCTCGGAGACGTGAGGGCTCGTGACGTCCTTGAGCCACTTTGCCAACTGCAGCACACGGATGGCGACGTGGCCTACGAGATTTGGGTGGCGTTATTTCCATTGTGCTGGTCAATACTTTCACGAGATGACCGTGGCGAGCTTGAAAAGGGCATGATCTCTTTACTGACTCGGGACTACCATCAGCGCCAAGTTGACAAAAGACCAAACGTGGTACAAGCTCTACTGGAAGGAAGCGTCAGAGCAGCACCTAAATGCAAAATCCCGGCTCACGTAATGAAGTTCCTGAGCAGAACATATGATGCATGGTATACCGCTGCCATTTCATTGGAGGAGCAAGCAATGACTCCGTTGATTGATACACCCTCAGTCCGCGAAGGCAATCTTGACGCTCTGGTCGAGGTATACGCTGGTCTTCAGGAGGATGATTTCTTTTACGGTACATGGCGACGGAGATGTAAATATGTGGAGACCAATGCAGGTCTTTCGTATGAGCAGAACGGGCAGTGGGACAGAGCTCAGGCACTGTATGAGGCAGCTCAGATCAAAGCAAGGACAGGTGTAACACCGTACTCTCAAGGCGAGTACATGCTTTGGGAAGACCACTGGGTCTTGTGTGCGCAGAAACTACAGCAATGGGAGATTTTGAATGAGTTTGCGAAGCATGAGAACTTCAATGATCTGTTACTGGAATCGTCATGGCGCAACCTTGACAATTGGACAAGCGCAGAACATTCGGAGCAGTTAAGCGGCATCATCAAAGCTGTCTCTGATGCACCTACACCGCGAAGAACCTTCTTCAATGCATTCATGGCATTACTCAAATTTCATGAAAAGCAAGAAGGCCCACAGCAATTCAGTCAAATATGTGATGAGTCCATACAGCTATCCATTCGAAAATGGCATCAGCTTCCAAAGAGGATCACCAATGCTCACATTCCCATTCTGCAGAACTTTCAGCAATTGGTAGAGCTGCACGATGCTAACGTCATCTGCATCAGTCTTTCCCAAACCAATCAAGCCAACCTCGACGGAAAGTCTCAAGAGCTGAAGCTACTTCTAGGGACTTGGCGAGATCGACTGCCCAATATATGGGACGATATCAACGCCTGGCAGGACCTGGTCACCTGGCGGCAGCACATCTTTCATCTCATCAATCGAACCTACCTCAACCTACTTGGACCCCAACAAACCAATGCTACAGGCAACTCATACGCTTATCGTGGATTTCATGAGACTGCTTGGATCATCAACCGCTTTGCGCATGTAGCGCGCAAGCACCAGCTCCCTGAAGTATGCATCGCACAACTCAGCAAGATCTACACCTTACCGAATATCGAGATTCAGGAAGCCTTCCTCAAGCTGCGAGAGCAAGCCAAGTGCCACTATCAAAATAAGAACGAGCTGAACAGTGGTCTCGACGTCATCAATAACACAAATCTCAATTACTTTGGACAGCAACAGAAGGCCGAATTCTTTACGCTGAAAGGCATGTTTCTAGCCAAGCTCAACAACAAAGAGGAGGCCAATGAGGCTTTTGGTACAGCCCTATTCTACGACATTCGGCTGCCAAAAGCTTGGGCTGAGTGGGGATACTACAACGATATGATGTTCAAAGACGAGCCGGAAAACATGGAGCGCGCTGCTGCTGCTGTGAGCTGCTACCTGGAAGCGGCAGGCCTTTTCAAGAACGCCAAATCACGCAAACTGCTGAGTCGTATATTGTGGCTCCTGAGCATCGACGGTGGGGATAGCCAGATTTCGACGGCATTTGAGGATTTCAAAGGGGAAACACCGATGTGGTACTGGATCACTTTCATACCACAACTTCTCACCAGTCTCAATCATCGCGAAGCGAGACTCACCCGCAATGTCCTGGTCAAGATTGCCAAGGCTTATCCGCAAGCGTTGTACTTTCTGCTCCGAACTACACGCGAAGACATGTTGTCCATAAAGAAAGCCCAGGATCAGAAGCAAGCTAGGATCAACACCACCAAACAGCAATCTCCGACCGTCAAGCAAGGTTCACCCGGTACCAGCAATGCTACTCCGAATGACCGACAAGGAAGTTCTTCGAGGCCGGGAACTGCTAATGGCGACACTCATACGAACGGCCCCACCGTCAACGGAGAAGCTGTCAAACATGAAACGGATGGAACAAACGGGGAAGTCCAGCCGACTGCTGACGAAGGGACAGAACCAGCTCAGAAGAAGCCCTGGGAGTATTCTGATGAGATTATGGCTGTGTTGAAGACGACGTTTCCTTTGCTTGCCCTGTCAATGGAGACGATGGTGGATCAAATTCATAAGCATTTCAAATGCCCACCGGACGAAGACGCTTATAGGTTGATCGTGGCCTTGCTCAATGATGGGTTCTCTGTAGGTTGTCCTCATTCAACAACATCATCTGCCATATACTGGTCCCACTTGCTAACGTGCCGCAGTATATTGGACGTAATCCGAGCGCTTATGCGCAAGACTTCAAGCTTCCTCTAGCTACAGAAGCGAACATTCGTCGATTTGCTGAGACAATCCTACCGCCGCACATCCGAAGCTCGTTCGAGGAAGACTTTGTTGCGAAGAAACCGACCATGTACGAGTACATACATAAACTGCGAAAGTGGAGAGACAAATTCGAGGAGAAGCTCGATCGTAGGCCCCTGGTCGGGAACCTAGAGCAGTTCAGTCAGGCTCTCAGCGAGTTCAAGTTTACGAAGTTTGATGATGTCGAGGTACCCGGGCAATATCTGCAGCACCGTGATAAGAACAGCGACTTCGTCAGGATCGAGAGGTTCTTACCAAATGTCGACCTTGCAAGGACCGTTGGCTTCTCACATCGACGGCTGAAGATTCGTGGTCATGATGGCAGCGTGCATCCATTCGCCGTCCAGCATCCAGCACCGCGACACAGTCGAAGAGAGGAGCGGATCCTGCAACTCTTCCGCATTCTCAATGGTACATTAGCAAAGAGAAAAGAAAGTCGACGACGCAATTTGAGCTTCTTTCTACCACTCATGATACCGCTCGCTCCATCACTCCGCCTGGTCCAAGATGACGCATCCTACGTCTCCCTCCAAGGTATATACGAAGACTATTGCCGCCGTAACGGCATCAACCGAGATGACCCCATCCTGTTCACAATGGACAAACTCCGGCCCAACCCTCAGAACCCCCCGGACCCATCCCACCACGCCGCCCTCCGCACAGAAATCTACACCGCCATCCGCACGAAATGGGTCTCCCCCAACCTCGCCCTCGAATTCTTCCAAGCCACCTACCCCTCCTACGCCGACTTCTTCCTCTTCCGCAAACGCTTCTCCTACCAGCTCGCCGCCCTCACATTCATGACCTACACCATGCACATGTCCGCCCGCTTCCCCTACAAACTCTCCATCTCCCGCTCCTCCGGCAACGTCTGGGGCTCCGAACTCATCCCCGCCCTCGTCAACGGCAAACCCTTCTTCCACAACCCGGAACCCGTCCCCTTCCGCCTCACGCCCAACCTCCAAACCCTCATGGGCCCGCTCGCGACCGAAGGCCTCTTCTCCCCGTCCCTCATGGCCATAGCCCGCTGTCTCACCGAGCCCGAAAACGGCAGCGAACTCGATCAGCAGCTCTCCATCTTCGTGCGCGACGAGATGATCTTTTGGTTCACGCAGCAGCATAAAGGTGGCGCGGACGCGACACCCTTGCGGGAAACGACGACGGCGAATTGCGAACTCGTCGTCAAGAAGGCCGTTAGTCTTGCGAAGCCGCCTGAGGGGAATATCCCGGCCAATCAGACCGTGGTGGATTTGGTGGCGAGGGCGGTCAATCCGCAATTGTTAGCTGGGACGGACGCGTTGTGGATGGGGTACTTGTGAGCACGGGGTCCGATGGAGGCGTTACGATATGGAGGGTGCTTTATGATATGCATACTGATGGATCTCTTCGTATTTGTCCTTTTTAGCGAGGCGTTGGTAAGGCGTACGTACCAATGGTCGTTTTGTATTTTTGGTCGTGATTTAGGTGGATATGCACGCATGCTCGCGTTGTTGTTAGCTAAAATACTTGGTTGATAGATACGAATAGTATCATTATTGGAGCACAATCTCGTTGCCCGTTGCTACTTTTTCTACTGTCAATTGAATCAATGTGCAGGCAAACATGCCTAGAAATGTGCGCCTGGACAAGCGATTGCGACTGCTACTGAGTGCTACTGAGTGCTACTCCAAGTGCGACTGCTAGTCGCCAGAAAATCACGCCGCGTCACCAAAAATTCACGCCTGAAGAACTGCGCTGGAAACATGCAGATGGTAGGCTCAAAGACGTGTGTTGTTTGTAAGGTAATATTCTATATTCATGAGTCGTGAGTCGTGATCAGCACTGTCAATAGAAATAAGAATAGAAATAAGAATAGATACAGAATGGACAGTCATGGATGATGTGCGGTCTATATCTTTTTCTTGTTCTTTTCTGTAGATAAATGTCTATCCGCGCAGATATTTAGTTAGATGATATTAATAAAGGAGTGGAGTAGTATAGCGCATCAAAGCCACCAATCCACAAATGAAAACAGTCTATCTCAACGCCCAAAACCATGCTCCCATATCGGAACTCTACCTGATCACCATTAGATACTACCCCTATGCTCCACACCATGCACCACTCGCCCATGCCGCCCCAACTCCTCCCTCGACGCAAAAAACCCCGACTCACGACACCGCTCGACCTTGCACTCGAAAGGTCTCCGCACAGGCTGCTGCTGCGCACCAGCCGACTGGCGGCGGTTGACATTCGTAGGTACCGTCAACCACCAGCCCTCCTCTTCGTTATTCGCGTGGCTGCGGGGGAGATCACGATAGGAGGAGCTGCGGGAGGGTTGGGGGAGGTGAGGGGTTTTGTGACGGCTGTGGGTGGAGGAGCTGTGGGATGATCTTGGGAGTGGGGGGCGTGGTGGGGTGGAACATGGGGTGGTGGGTTGTGTCATTTTTAGTGGAGTCTTGGGGCTCCAGGGTGGTTCGGAGGATGAGCTTGATGATGGGGACGAGGGTGGGGTTCCTGTTATGGGAGTGTTGGGAAATGTACTGGCGTGGGAGGAGAGGTCGAATCTCACGCTTTTACTTTTGCTTTTGTTTTGAGGCGGCGTTGCGTCGTCGGAGTGTCTTCGCGGTTGCAGTTGAGAGTTTGGGACTGATGCTGGTGGAGGGAAGTAACCCTCTTGAGGGCGAGCAGTTCGTGGCAATCCTGAGAGAGCTTCGGAGATGTTGATGTCGTTGCGCATGAAAGCGGCGTTCTCCGTCAAGTGGCCAGAGCTTGTCTTTGGGGTGATGGATGGCGAAGTGGTCTTGAGCGCTGGTCGAGGGACGTTACTGGAAGAACATGTTTGGCCTTTTCCGCGCCCTGGTGTTTCCTCGGGTAGCGGTAGAGTTTTTCCAGTGGAATATTCAGCAACGTTGGGCTCTTGGTATTTGTTTACAGAAATTCCATCTACGTCAACGGGATTTAGGTCAACGCTTTCGTGGCTAAATGTGGGCGTGTTGACTTCATGTCTGTAAGCCCTTTCCAAAATATGAATGCAGCTGGGGGTTTGAAGGATCACTGACCTGGCTGCATATTATCCATCCATATTGGCTTCTCATATGTAACATTGGCAGCTTCCTGAGCCTTTCCTTCGAGGCCATGAGCGGAAGAAGCTTCAAGTGCATCCACGCAAGGCTTGCCAGTCTCAGCGCGCTGGTCTGGCTCTTCTCGTACTTTCAGACTGGCTGTTGGTGTGAGAACTAGTCGACCGTTGTCAAAGGTATCCCACTTCATATCAGTCTGAGTACCATTGGAGATATATGAACACTGAGCTCCAGAGTCATGACCTCCCCGGGCGCAATGAGCGCTGGTCCTCAATAGGGAGATGGATGGAGTGTCAACTGGCGATGAGGAACTTGATAGCCTCCGAGGGGACAACCTAATAGTGTCGGATGACAACGCCGACGAAGGAGACGATGGCACCAAGCTCACCAATCCGTCCCTGTCGTATATGGTCGTTCTGGGCGCCGATGGAGCATATCGTTGGCCCATACCATTCTGACTGTTGGAAATTTGTACTGTCGGAGGGCGATTCGGGCCAGTCTGGGCTGTCTTTCCTGAGTACGAAGGTAGATACTGAGGCCTTGGTGTGTTGATCGGTGCACTGACTGTGCCTAGCATAGATACCGCACTTCCATGAATGGTAGTGGGCAAATCCCCAGTTGCGCGAAAGGAGCCTTGAGATGACATTGAGCGCGGTAACGGTGGACCAACGTTGTTACGCGGGCGCAGTTTGCCTTCGAGGATTATATTCATTGACAGCGTCTTCGGTCTCGCTTTCTTCGAGTTTCCCTTCTTAGGATTTCGGTTAAGTTTGAGAAATACCAAATGGTGTTTCCTCTCGGGAGAGGCTGAGTCTCTGCTGTCAATGAAACTGTAAATATGTTTACGTTTCGATCCTTGCATCTTCCTGTCGAGCAATGCTTCAACAGCAGTGGTACTACTTGAAGCTTGGTCTCGAACGAGTTTTTGAAGATCTCGCTGGCTGGTAGGCATTCCTGTCGTGTCCGCACGATACCACCTTCCTTGGTTTTCGCCGAGGGTTGATTCTCTAGGCGTGATATCGTAGCCTTCATATATTGGGTTTGAAGGAGTGTCGCCATCGATGACAGTTCTAGATTTCTCGTAACCGTGGTAGCTGTTGTGGGCACGAAGGACCGGACGCGTGGTTTCATTGAAGGGACGAGCCATGTCAGCCTAAGTCAAGGAGTCGTTGGGAGGTGATATAGGTCTCGACAGTACAAGGAGCTGACCAAGAGACTCGAGCGGTAGGAGAAGGCTTGTTTGCTTGCACGAGGCTCATGGGAGGATGGTAGGGAGAACGAGATATGACACTAGAGACGTTTCAGATCTTCGATCGGATTCCGGATGCAAAGGTGAAGTATCAGCCCACTCAAACGCACTACCAGATGATGTAAGGGACGACATCGTGGGAGTGAGTCAAGGCATCCAAGCTGACAGGTATTAGACAGCCATGCATGAAAGAACGGCTTTTCGTTTTCGTGTACATGGAGCACGGGAAGTCGGCTTCGGCATTCCGTAAAGTGCAACAAAATCCTGGGCGACCTGAGTCAGGCTGAACATACGCAAATATAGGCGAATGAGAAAGGGTCACAAACAGCTAAGATGTCTGCAGTGCATGTAGGGCAATTGGAAGCACGTGGAGGATGCAGATAGCCGCCGAATAGCAGACGCTCTGGACCGCAGAGCCTCCATATGACGACGTATCTCCCTCCTTCTCTCTTGCAGGATCGGGTGCTGAATCAGGCGATGTATTCGGACTTTCCTTCTCGTTCATGTGCGCCCCGTTCCATTGTTCTCCGAGAGTGAAGCAGGCACCATAAGGCATGGAGGAAGGACCGACAAATTTGCGGCTCGATCATACGGTATTGTCGTCCGCTAACCGTCGCCGCCCACAGCAACGCTGCTTGAGTATCGGAAGTACTATAGGAGCCTGTGAGGATAGGCCTGCATGTCGGATGAGATGGGAACGAAAGTACGACAGAGCCTCAGAGGCGTGATATGAATTCCGCGCTGAAATAATTCTAGCGTGGACTTGCCTAGCCAATTCCGGCGTTATGTTTGCGCTGGTAAAATACAAGCTCAGGCTTGACATTGAGTCTCACCTTCGTTGCTGGAAGATCTGTGCCCAATTTCGAGGCCCTCTTTTCCTCGTCATCGCATAGGACGCTATTACGAAGAGGAGACATCAAAAATGCGACAGATTCATGGATAGCGACATGAAAGGTTGCTCGAAAAGGACCGGAGGGCATAGAGCTGCTCACATGGTGCTTGTTGCTCCACTATAACAGCCCTATGTACTCGTCCCGAACGACCGTCGCAGGGAAGAGAATACTGCGCCAATAAGTCAGACACGGTCCGATTAGCTTGGTGGGTTTGGCACCTTCTCTAGTGTCTGCCTCGTTTTTCCGGATGAGGCTTGCTCGACGATGAAGCCAGCGATTGATATGGCGTTGACCACAGCTGATTTAGACTATAGAAGACCCTGCTTTTGAAGACTGGAACTCGATCAGCAATTGCTCCATGCATTTCCGGTGAAGAGGTGCTTACTCAAGGTATACCTTCTCCGGCATGACATTGCCATCCGCATCCTCCATCTGCACAATGTTTTCCCCGCCAGCCTTTTCTTTCTTCTTGTCCCGCTGGATTTTGTCCCATAATTTGAGGGCATCCTCAATCCCAGTGATCTCTCTGAATAGCATCGTGTTCGTGATGCCTAAGCACTTGAGTCCATAGATGTGTCTCGCTTCATTGAAATGCTTATCAAATGCCCGTCGTCCCATATATACAAAGTTTCCGCAAATTTCACATGGGAACTCCACCCCAAGACCGTGTAACTTGTAAAGCCAGTAGGGGATGGGTTTACCATCCCACGCCAACGGTAATTTCAAAGGGTTGTATATCTTCTCATCGCCCTCGGAGTCGGACTCGTCATCTCCGTTGCGCTGGGGAGCTTGGGTGGACTCGGCGAAAATTGTATCCAACTCCATCTGCCGTTCACGCTCCGTCATGCCTTGTTTCCGCTCGACATTGACACGGGTATCTGTGCGTACTGTCTCCATCATGGCGGCCAGCCGCCGAATGCGATATTCACGCTCTGCTAAGGCACGTTCCTTGAGTCGTTGCACTGTAGAGCCGCGAATATTGGCATGCTCATTCGCTGAGTCTCCGTTGGCCATACCGTTGGCAGACCCTCGTTCTTTCCGCGCTTCTGCGGCTTTGATGTGCTTCTTTCCAGTCAAATGGCTTTTGTAGACGTTGTCATTCTTGAATTCCTTCTCGCAGTCCGGACACCAAACCCCTTCCCCAGTGCCCTCTGTCACTGGTGCAGCTGGTCCTGCAAGTTGGACTTCTGCACTCCAGCCAGGTACCGAGTCCTGCTCCCAAGCTTTCTCAAAGTCTTGGTCGATCGAGGTAAAGATCTTATCTAGATCTTCTAAGGGTCTTGTCCGCTTCAAGAAGCTTTCCAAGTAATCTGCTAAGTGTCCCACATAACCGAAATATTGATCGGTATTCTTTTGCGCGCGTTTTAAGTTCATCAAAGGCGGGCCAAAGCTATCGAACATCGTAAGATATTGGAGGTACGAGACTCTCTTGATGTCATGCAGATTGAGAAACTCTTCATGCACGGTCGTCAGATCGAGGAATCGACCAAAGGCCTCTTCTCCAGCAAACATGTTATCTACCTCCGTCGTTGCCGACTCTCCCTCGCCTGACGTCTTCCGCTTGTATGCCCTCTCCAGGTTTTCAACAGGTTCGTTGGGGTATCTACGGTGGAAGTCCTTAATCTCGGTCATCTGTTTGTAGAATTCATCGAAAGGGTCTCCGGTAGTTATGGATTGAATTTCTTTCGTTCGCAATCCTTCGGTGTCATCGTATATATCGAGAAGTCGTTTCGACTGCAATTGGATGCGGTCAAGAAAGCCGGCAATCTGGTGGTCTCGATTCAGTCTGTCCCTGATCTAAGTAGCAGTCAGTATACCAGATTCAGTCATCAACAAAGCAGTCGTGGCGTATACATGTCTTGGATCTTCCGCAACTCGGTCACTGATACCCTGCTCCAACCTCTCAAGGTCTTCGTGCAGGAACCGCTGCTCCTCGATGAGCATGGCGGGCTATAGACCAGAAGACGCCGAGTAGAATAGGATAAACTGTCAGCCCTCAGCCCTTGAAGTCAGCCTTACAAAGACCAACAGGTTAATCGTAGGGAGTGTAGAAGTTATGAAGATTGGAGAGTCAAAATCCAAGCCATTCATTGCTGGCCAATCAGAGCGCGGGAGCGGAAGAATCGCGGCTAAACATTTGCAAGGTCCAACCTTCAACATCTAACATCTATAATCGCACCCTAATATACTCAACGACAAACAAATTGAGTAACCATCATGGCCGGGATTGACAGAAATATGGAGGGTAGGCAAACTAACCGGTACAGCAACTCAAAGCACGGCTGACTGGAAACAGAGAAGATGGAGTTCTCCACATCGAAGGAGGTCACCGTTGCGCCGACCTTCGAGAACATGCAGCTCAAAGAAAACCTGCTTCGGGGTATTTATGCTTATGGATATGAGTCGCCATCCGCCGTTCAATCCCGAGCCATAGTCCAGATATGCAAAGGAAGAGACACCATCGCCCAGGCACAGTCCGGTACTGGTAAGACGGCTACCTTCTCCATCAGCTGTCTTCAAGTGATCGACACTGCCATCCGGGAGACGCAAGCTCTGGTATTATCTCCCACTCGAGAGTTAGCCACACAGATTCAGTCGGTCGTCATGGCACTCGGAGACTACATGAACGTACAGTGCCACGCTTGCATTGGTGGGACAAATGTTGGGGAAGATATTCGCAAGCTTGACTATGGCCAACACATCGTCTCGGGAACTCCAGGACGGGTCGCAGATATGATTCGCCGCCGCAACCTACGTACTCGAAACATCAAGATACTTGTCCTTGATGAAGCAGATGAGCTCCTCAATCGTGGCTTCCGCGAACAGATTTACGACGTCTACCGGTACCTTCCCCCTGCGACACAAGTCGTAGTGGTCTCAGCTACGCTTCCCTACGACGTGCTTGATATGACCACGAAATTCATGACGGACCCTGTTCGTATCCTCGTCAAGCGTGACGAATTGACATTGGAAGGTCTCAAGCAATACTTTATCGCCGTAGAGAAAGAAGAATGGAAGTTTGATACTCTGTGTGATCTCTACGATACTCTTACGATTACCCAGGCTGTCATCTTCTGCAACACTCGTAGAAAGGTCGATTGGTTGACGGACAAAATGCGGGAGGCTAATTTCACGGTGTCTTCAATGCATGGTGAAATGCCTCAGAAGGAGCGTGACAGCATCATGCAGGACTTCCGTCAAGGCAATTCTCGTGTTCTCATCTCGACCGATGTATGGGCCCGCGGTATCGATGTTCAGCAGGTATCACTTGTGATCAATTATGACCTGCCCAGCAATCGTGAAAATTACATTCATAGAATCGGTCGAAGCGGGCGATTCGGAAGGAAGGGTGTGGCTATTAACTTTGTGACCAGCGAAGACGTCCGCATCTTGCGTGATATTGAATGTAAGCTGGTGTTGATGTGTATACGACTTGGCCTTGCTGACCTTGATTAGTGTATTATTCAACACAAATCGATGAAATGCCCATGAACGGTGCGTCCACATTCCATAATCTATATCTCAATCAAAGCTAACAGCTTTCAGTTGCGGATCTCTTGACTTAGACCGCAGCGTGGGAAAGGCTAAATCTTAATCCCCTTTCGTCCAAGAGGGCCATGTAAGGCAGAGCGGAGGGAAAAGGTGGTCGGAGAAAGGTCTCACGGCTCTTCAGGGGCAATCTTGCGTGGAGGAAGGGGGCTTTCGTGCCAAAAGGCATGAACTCCAATCATCCGTTTCATCTGTTGACTACTGACTTCTTTTGACGCAGTATCCAGATCGCATGTACTCAGAGTCTAAATTCTATAACATGTCTTCCACAGTATAAAGGAGTCCTAATCCTACAATATTGGCATAGAGTAGAGCACACGCTTGAAAGCATCCATAGATATCTACCATTGTTCGACCGGCAACCTTGATGTTCCTTTCACCAAAATCCCGACAACAGCCGACGTCTCATGCACAGATCAATTGGTGAAGCAGGTGGGCCGAGCATGTCCAACGGCGAGTCAATATCCTCACCTGTCGTACTCACGACCTACCATCCAAGTAACGCAACGATCACTTGCCCGACCAACGTCCCTCATGATTTCTTGGAGAGTAATGCGCTATCCGACCGTCTGTATGGTCAGTATTCAGTCACTCTAATTGGTGAAAATTGACGTGTCGGACCAAACGGTCTATCATATCCTCTCACCTCGGACTAATTGCCACGACACAGTCAGTAGAGCGAACCACAATACCATCTGAAATACAACAAAGCTACGATTTGAGCGTCACTCCGTTCGGTATACTCACTCAGTGTTTCGTAGAAGTCACAAAGAACAAGCCCAGCCTTCGTGATATTCTGGCAACCTCCTCCGGTTCCTCATCTCTATTAGCAACCATTTGCAGAAGCTACGCGTCGAGATCTCGCGATCCTGAGCTAGCCCTTCGCCAAAACAGCTTCATCAACACCGTTCGCCTAGCGTCTCGCTTCCCACTTTCCCAATACCCACAGCCTTCTTTCTGCGAGAGTCAAATAGCTCCCTCGTGCTACGTCGCTATCAAGACTTCTCATCAAACCTGTTCAGTCCCGACACTTGCCCATCAACGCTCACATCGCACAGATCTACTGGTGTCACATGACGGAATTGTCGATTCCTGAGCGCCCTAAGCAAGTGGTACCTACCACTATCATGGCCGACACCCTTTCAACTGGCAAGTCTTTGCAGTCTACAACGGTCCTTAACGCGCCAATTATTGTGGAACGCACCGTCACCACTGCCATGTCATTGCCTTCTATCCCTAACAACGCCACTCCCCATGCTACGGTAGCCGTGGGTAAGTCTACTAAAAGAACAGCATCTAAGTCCACTGCGTTGGGCACGAAGGGTATGTGCAACACTCAACTTACACCCGAGCCATTGACGAATGCTTCCACGGAGCGGCGGTCACCAGCTGAAAGCACCGATCCGGAAGACGAAGCTTCCGACTGGGCTGCAGCACACTCGCCTGTCAACTTGTTCGAGTCTGATGCAGAACTTTCTACTAGCTATACGCAAGGGTCTGCACCTCTGGGCAAAGAGAGTGTTACCAAGAAGGTCTTGAAGCGTGCTCGCGCTAAATCAGCAGCATCGACTGGTGGCTCCATCACTGGCAGAATTACGAAGAAGCGTGTCCGGACTTCAGCGGTACAGCGTCAAGCACCAAGTGCCAAGACTGAGCTGCCTTTGGATAATGGCGAATTGGCGTAAGTTGCCCTTGCAATGGCGTGAAAGGCATAGAGAGTCTCCCCTCCATGCTCGAGACTACCTAGAGGGTTCCATCCACTCATTCGACATTCATGCTCGTCAACGGGACATCAGCTAACATCCACCAGCAACTTCACCGCCACAATCTTCATCATCCAGCTTGGACCCAACGGCCACCAATTCCATGCCCACGAATCCGTCCTCAACCGCTCGTCCAAGTTCCGAGAAGAAGTCCAAAAAGCCAAATCCAGCAAGAGGGCCACGAAGCAGAACCTTTTGCCCCTCATGGCCCACAACCCTGTCGCTTTCGAGCAAATGCTCCAGTACCTCTACAAGGACACGTTCCAACTCTCCAAGACCAAGCCTACGGCCCTCGAACGCATTGCCGAGATCCGCGAGCTCATGAGCATTGCCAAGGTACGTGTACTCAGAATCCTTCCTTCCAGATTTGTCTTCCAAAGCTGGACTCTATGCCATGGTAGCCGGTGCTGACTTCGAACTCTCGGCCAGGTTTATGTCCTACCCGGGTTACAAAAGCAGGTCGTCAAGCTCTTCTCCACATCCAAGATCCTAGCGAAGATCACGCCGGCCACATTCTTTGATTGGGCAGAGGACATGTATTACGAAGAACTCGATCACGAGAACGGTCCCTTCAAAGCTTTCTTTGCGCGGGTGGCGCCGCCGTTGATGCGGTGTTTGGACCCTATTGTCTTGAAGGATATCTGCCGTATGGTCAAGTTGGGCGGTGGATTTGCAGAGGAATTGTTTTTGGCTGCGCACGCGGTATGGTTTCATCCTTCTTGTTGAGGTTGATGCTGTGGGATCTGGCTGATGAGGATAGACGGTGAATGAGGTTGGGGTTGTCAAGAAGGAGGAAGGGGCTATGGATACTGATTGTGAAGGTACTAGTCTTTTCCTACCTTGTATGGCTAGCTATCTATCCTTGTTGTTCGATTATGCTGAAATCTTGATGTGATAGAGCCCTAAACCAGCCACTCGGCACTCGAAATGCACTCCATATGGCTGTAGCAGCCACTGTTGCTCACGTCTGCATTATTGGATACGCCACAATCAGCATGTGTCCTTGGATCTTCAATACACGCTTCAACGAATCCTACCTCACCGAAACGTAAATTTTCACCTTTCTAGACGGCTCGCAGTCGCTATTTGTATCAACAGCACTCACGGCATGCTTACTCCTCCTTCGTCCCTTGGTCAACGAATCCCGGTCCTCGCCACCTTTTCGGCTGCACTACCACACCATACGCCACTTCTGGCCACAACCTCAACCTCCGGTCTGCTTCGATACCAGCTTACAGCCAAAACCAGACAAAGCATTCCTCTAGCAAGCGTCGTGAGGAAATGGGACACCTAGCACATTAACCTGTTCCATTTAATGGCAGAGGAGGCTCATCTCTAACTTCATCTTTTGTTACAATCCAGCATGCATGCGTTACTGATCAAGGCGATGACCGGCGAAGTAAAAACAGGCTTAGATGAATCATGTCTAGCTAACCATCTCAAACAAACAAACCACATTCTCGCTCCTTGCTTCGCTTTGCTTCACGTTCAGAAACCGAGGGCCATACCTCCTGCTACGCAAATACGTCGAGGGGGCCTGAACCCCCTCAGATGCTACATCATCAGAAATTACATACACAATTTCCTACCAAACGCTACATTCGTCCGTTTGTATGATATCAATATACGATGTCGCTGCTGCTATATATCCCCCCCCCCCAAAAGAAGCGTATTTCACTGGATTTTTTGTACTGTCTGCGCGGGAACATCGCGCTGGGACGGAAACATCTGAATACGCCTGGGTTGGGAATTGCGCCTGGGAAGGTAACTTACAGGAGCCCAGGATCCCTCCGCCAACTGACACATCCAAGCGTACCAAGGGCATGCAGAATGGGGCACTTGCGTGTCATTGGGGGTATCTATCTAAGCATCCCTACATCCTACAGCCCATACCAATACAAACCACGATCCAAATCCCTCACCGTATGTAAGACAGAAGAACGCCAGCCTCCCTCCGAACCCCAATCCAATGCCATGCCCACACCAACACAGTCTCATTCCTCATCATCATCACTCATAACCATCATGCTATCCTCGCCCACCTCGCTAAACCTCGCCCTACCCTTCCCCTTTCCCTTGACCCTCCTACTCGTAACCTCCCCCTTCCGACTCGCAATAAAGTTCTCAAACTGCACATCCTCTTCTTGATCAGCGCCATCATCAACGCCCGCCCACCCCTGCTGACTGGCATTCTCTTCCAACGCCCTTCCTAGCAGATCGGTAGCGACAGGATCCTGTGGCGCCACGGCCAAGGCTTCGTGAAGTGCGCAGACCGCTTCCCAGCTCCGTCCCATTTCGAGCAATGTGAGGCCTTTGGCACAGAAAATACCAGCGTCCCGACCGCCTTGGCGAAGGACTTCTTCGAATTCTCGCAAAGCAGGCTCCCATTTGCTTTGCCGACGGTAGGCATGGCCGAGGTTCGCACGCGTAGCGATCCAAGCACGAGGGTCGCTGTCGATGTCGGCGGCGATGGTGAGGGCGCTGCTGAGGATGGTGACGGCTTCGGCGAGGTGGTCGAGGTGGTAGAAGACGACGCCTAGTTCGTTGAGGAGGAGGGGATCGGTGCTGCAGAGGGCGTGGGCGGCGTTGAGGTATTCGTGGGCGAGGGTCATGTTGTTGAGTTGCAGGTTCTGCATGCCGAGGAAGAGTTGGGGGAGGTGGGTTCCTTGGAAGAGACGGGCGGCTGTGCTGTAGGCTGAGATGGCTTGGTCGTGCTCGCCTTCTGCGGCGAAGGTGTGGGCGAACCCGATCCAGGCGGGACCGAAGTGCGGGTCCATCATTGAGGCTTTGGAGAAGAAGCGGCGGGCTTCTGCTATTTGGGATATGCTGAGGTAGTAGACGCCGACCGCGAGCCAGGTGCCTGGTTCGTCGGGATGTACGTCTGCGAGACGGTGTGAGAGGAGGAAGAGGGCGTTCCTCTGTGAGAGCTCGTAAAGGCAGGCGAGGTGGAGTGGGTAGATGGAGAAGTTATATTCGTCTGTGTCGAGGACAGAGGCTGTGATGGCGAGAGCTTCTTTGAAGCGGCATTGGGTGAAGAGGAGTTCGGCTTTGGAAAGGAGGAGATCGGGGTTGTTGGCGAGGTTGTAATGGGTGGAGAGGGTTTCTGATGCATGGTTGAATTCTGCAGGGTTCTTGTATTTCGAGAGGCGGGTCGTGTACAGCATTTTGGCAAATTGGGCGGCTTCTTGCGATGTGTCGTTATCTTCGGTTGATATCGAATCGAAGCCTAACGAATCCAGAAAGGCCCATTCTTCATCTGGCGCCATGAGCGAATTCTTCATGAGCTGATCAAAGGCCTCGAAGCATTGAACGTCTATGCGTACAGCATCCTTGTAGCATTCTTTCGCCCTGTCAAAGGCATTCTGTTTTGCGTAACATATTCCCCGGAGATAGCACATGCCTGCCTCATATTTGATGTCCGACAGGTTCTCCTTGTCTCTTTCCTCACTCCTCTCTAATCGATCCGGTTTGCCGTTCGCTTTCCCATTCTTGACTCCTGGCCGCAGATTTCCACTCGTATGGTGTAATTTTCGCCGTGTCTTGCTTGGTGACAGTATGAGATGACTTGGGTTCTTGTCTCCCAGTATTGAAAGGGCTTCTTCATATTTGCCTTGCCTAATTTGGCAGTGGGCGGCCAGGTAACGACATGAGGTATTCCGTTCTACCAGATTGTGCTTTTCAAGGAAACTTTGGGCACGAGTGTAATTACCGGTAGAAAAGTGGACTTGAGCGAGGAAGAAAGCATCGTTATCATCATCTAGAATATATAAGCTTTAAACCTGAAATTTGTTGCAAAGGGCTTACTGGTTATAGCGAGTAGCTTGTCACCAATGTATATTGCAGATTCGTATTGGTGCTTCTGTATAGCGTCTTGTCTCCAGTCTTTCAACAGCTGCTGCATAGCTCTGGAACATGAATTTGTGTTGCATGAAGTATGTAAACACAATATCGAAGCTCATCAATCAATTAAACGCGTTTGACGCGTTCCGGTCGTATTCTACCCGTATCGAGATACTAGAGCTTAAACTATCGAAGCCGGAGTTGACCATAGTTTCATTTCAAGTGCTCTAGAACATGCACTCTGTCGCCATCTAATCCGATCTTGCAGTCAGACTTCCCTTCTCCATAGTGGACGAGAGCGCAGCTAGATTACACTAGCGTCCCAATTGCGGAAGCTCGATCTTGGCTTGGAGGCATGCTTGTGTTCATCATTAATGAGTTTGTTAATTGCTGTGTGGTATGTTTGACGAACCAAGATCTGCGCATCCAATGAGATTAATGAGAGGGAGGATGTGGAACACACTTCTATCGCGATAGCTGCTGCAGCATAGCACAGGTCATGGAGACAGGATACTATCGGTCAACAGATTCCTTTTCGCAAAGTTTGTAATTCTGAGGTAATGCAGACTGATGAAATACTAGATCTGATCTTACATCTTTCACGTGATTACGCTGATATCAGGCTTTCACAACTACTTCATGTCGAACACCATCGCTATCTACTGACCACTTCATGGAAGTCTGTGTGAAAATTTTCGGCATAATTTTATCTCTGCTGCTTAGTACTAATGTTGTAGTTTCATAGCTAGTAATTGTTTCTAGCTCCCTGACGGGCTTCGATAACCACCCTATCCAGTCACGATACGTTTCTTTTCTTCGTGATGCTCCTTTAATGCCCGGCCTTTACTCCTTAGTCGGTTTAGTCTGATACCTATACTGAAGAGGCGCGCAGCTTGAGTCATGGTCTGTCAATCATGCCATTCTTCGTCGTGGAGGAGTCAAGATTATCTGTCATAAATCAAAGGTCCCAGAGCCTAGGGTGTTACGAGCACATCTTCCAATGCGCACTTCCAGAACACAGCGATCCATGAATACATCTTCCATTGTTCTTGGTGACGGTTGATTGCGTAAGATAGCAGGAATTTATGGCCGAATTCGGCTTTAAACAAGTGCTGGGAGCATCAACAGGTGATGAGTGCTGTGAGCTGAAGGAGTGTAAACGTCATGACTGGGGGGATTTGCCCTCGTCAATTGCGAAGGGGACGAGATCCATTATGGAGTCACGCCACAAAAGGTAAAACAGAGATGTGGCTCAAGGAAAACCCGGAAGATCCGGTCATGTATGATGGTTGTACCAAACGCACGGCATTCATAGGAAGATTTCAGAAGAAGAAAACAAAAAGCTAGGCGTATCTAAAGCGTTGATCAAGATATGGTCTTGTGCTTATCATCAAAGGAGATATCATCCCACAATATTACAAGCTGAACTTTGGCAGGCTTGCCCGGGGGGAGAAGGCGAGTGATTCGTCAGAGACTCAAAGGCAGCAGCAGCCAGCTCCTCATAGATCATTGAATCAGTGATCTCTGTTAACCGAGATTCTGAATGTATTATGAAGCGCGTTGTCCCCCATTGCGTATATACCGGGAGGTCGACGCTGTCCCGCCACAGTGTCACCAGATAGATCTTTGAGGACACGGTTCCGGCGAGGACCACGAGACCAATGATACTTTTGCTATTGCCTAGCTTGGCCCAGGATCCGCACTACTGTACCATCATGCCGCATGAGACTGTCATGTTGGCGGCTGGACAGGAGGGACAGCTCAGACCAATTGACATTCCAGCAGCCGTGAAATCACAGTCAATGGACGACACGGGATTGCAACGCCAAAACGAGCCGCTAGATGGATGATCTTATCTTCAGTGTCATAAGAGGGTGGTAGTCGAACCAGGAGATCTTCAGGGGGACTGTTAGATCCGAAGAGCTCCGTGTGAAATATTGAGTGTGTGAGACAGTGTTTGGAGATTATAGTTGCCTGAACCAATACGTGAGGAGCAGTGAAATATGTTAAGATGTCCCTCGTCGTTAGTAGCTCTATTAGACTGCGGCTTGACGGCATAGGAAAAGATCCTACTTGGAGACCTATCGTATGCAGTGTCAAGTCATGTTGGGGGACAAAGAATCGAGCCTGTGAGCCTGTGAATAAGCGTCGGTCGTGCCAAGACTTTCTCAGCCCAAACGCGAATCGTCACTGTTGATCGTCGGCGCGTAGCCGAGACCCCCTTCGTTCCACCACTGCACCTTCCCATTGCGATCCACCTTTGCTATCCACAGGATTGTGCTGTTAATGCTCTTCTCGAATCTCCAACTGCCTTATCATCAGCAGCCTAAGTTTCAAGGCATCCGTTATTGACTGTCTCGCAGAAAGCAAGATCACGCCACACAAGCCTTCAATCCCCCTACCGATCCTGGACCCTTCCTGCAAGACACGCTTCAACGCGCTGCGATAGCTCCGACCACAGCCTATCTTGGACGTGCAAAGGCGCATTGCCCCTCCACACGTCCGCTGATCTGTTGCGTGTCAAGGGCGCGGTTGTACCATAGTACCCTACTCCCTAAAGTCAAGAAACTCCGCTCCTTCTTCCTCAGCTTACACTCTTCTGTACACTCTTCTGGCTTCTTCCCTCGGCGACATCACGCCTCATCGCAATCAGCAACCGTTGTCGACAAGCTGTGCCTTGTCTCCCTGCTCGAATTGAATACAATCTTCATTCATACAAGCAGGAAGCATCATTATCGGGGTGCATCACTACGTCCACTTCTCTGAAGCACTTGCAGCTGCTGTCACGCTACCTCACCAGTCGACACAGTGCGAAGGTTTCGATATGTCTACAATCGCTATGTCTTCTCCTGCCCGGCAGCCGTTTGCTACCCTTGGTGGCTCGAGACTCAGGAACATGGTAAATGTCAAGAATAAACAGAATGGTAGGTGCACAATGCCATCGAGTTTCCACTCAAACCATGCAAGCATACAAGAATCAATTCTCACGGCTCTTACTGCGGTTAAGCAAGGATTGATGACTGACATCGCGGGCAGCCCTTGCCACCACAACTGCTTCTGCAGTGAAGCGTCATGCTCCTGATGACTTTGACGATGTCGATTCCGAGAACATTGACCCTCTCATGTTCTCATCCTCCAAGAAAGTTCGAGGTTTCGACTTCGACATGACCAAGTCAAGCCAGGCCCCTCTCTTCGCTCTCACACCTGCGAAACCCTCTCAATATGTCCAGCGTGCTCAAGTAGCAGGTCTGAAGCGCAAAGCTGAGGAGCCTGCAACCACGCCCAACAACGAGATTCAACCGAGCAAGCGTATCCAGTCGTCCTCGGCACCAGCACCCGCCGGTCGCTCTCCCATCAAGAGTAAGAGAGCTGGTATTCTATCTCGTCGGCGCATGACGGCGAGTCCCTTCACGCGCATCAACCCTCCTACTTTTTCTACCACCGAGCCTACCAACGGATTGCCGTTCTCCATCGATGCTGCCCTCGCTGGAACTGTACCTGCCTATAAGTCCAAGTCTAAATCCAAGTCCAAACACCGCAAGTCGTGGCAATTCAACATTCATGAGGACACACCCGAGGATGAGATGGCCAATCTCATGGAGCACTCTACCTGTACCCTAGACATATCAGATGATGAGAGCCGTGCCGCGTCCAAAGGTGACAATGACAACAAAGAGAACATCCCCCCAGTCGACGTGGCTGCTGCGGTTGCCTTCCCTACAAACGTCACCGCTACGCGTCTAGATATGATGACCGACGAGCCTCGGAACCCGCTTGGCGATCTAGACGCAAAGGACTTCTATGCTGAAGGTTGCGATGCGTCATCATTCATCCTTGTTGCCGCTGAGGATGGCGCCGACGGTGCCGATGAGAAAGCTGTTCCTATTTCAATCGACTTAGAGCCATGTTCGCAAATGCATCCCCGTGCCAACACCAATACCGACTCCCGCGAAGAATGGAAAGATGTGATCGCTCAAATGGACTCAAAGAGTGCGGAAGTTACCCACTCCGAGCTTCCTTCGGACGGTCTTGCTCAGAAGGACTTTGTCGACATTCCGATATGGGAGAGTGAGAGCGCAAAAGGCGGTGACGACGTGGACGTCCAAGAGCCTTCAGTTGCTGGTGATGTCGATCAGTCATTGGTCGTCTGAGTTTCGAAAACTTACATACCCTGTTCTCGAATTATAATCATGCGCTGGGCGTCTGCTTTTCACCGACTTTGACTTCTCTGCCCTTGCATCTACTCGACGATCTTCAACATAACATATGGGCGTTCATGCGACACTAGAAGCGAAATTAAAGGACAAACCTCGATATCTCAGCCCGACGGTGATATATCAGCATTGGCTGGTCCTTGCCCCGATGATTGTTCTGGTCCTATGTCCACCGCCAGCGTCCACTATCGATGCAACGCCTGATTCCTATACCCTCCCTTGTCTCTCTGCTGGACCTGCCGGCACCGCCCATATGCTCTTCGTATTGACTGACTTCGGTGTATGTCTACGAATGGAGCTCTGGGCTTGCTGCAGCACTCGCCAAGATGGCTTCGAATTACTGGTCGATGGCGCTCGCAGAGCTTCTGGTATTGACTGACTCCGGTGTATGTCTACTGGTTGAGCTTGCGTGCGCTTGTATTGTTGGATTCGTTGGTCGACTGTATGAGATTTGTATTTGCTATGTATAGATTTGGCACTCGAAGCTTGGCATGTTTGATTCAGTAGCTAATGTCTCATCGGTGGATCAATCTCGTTTGTCGGCGTTTAGAGGGATGGGTCTTTGGTGTGTAAAGCTTAAGAGCATGAGTTTTGGGAATCTGGGCATAGTCTTACAGTCAATACGATCTATTCGTACAATACGTGATCCTGATTGCTTCCTGATGAGAACCTACTATGATTATGATGACCTTAGGTTTCCTGAAAGTTGCGAATGTAGATCCAATGGTTAAGGACGAGGCAACCAATGCTGTCAGCCAGTAGGGTCTACCCTCTTGCTACGAATTTGTGATGTGGTATTCCAGCTCGTATCGTCAAACTTGGCCAACGCTAGTCATGTGAATTACGCGCTTAGCGGCAAAAACAAAGACACTTTGGCGCGTCTCCATCTCCGGATGTCTCCATCAGTCATTCATTATTCAATTCTTGTGTTCATTTGTATTATAGCAGCGATATATATACGCACGTCCTTCTATCCTGGCTATGGGTCAATCAGGATGAGTGTTGTGCTTGTGCAGCTTTCTCCACCTTGATTTCTCTCTCCCGGGTCTCTACATATATTTCGCTCTTGCCAATATTCCTTTTATTTAGTAACACACCTTTTACTCTTCTGCTCCCATGAATATGCCTTTACTATTTACCCAATTCTGTGATTTACTTTCTGCTCTAGAATATTACTCTACTCGAGACCCACCCCTCCTCACAGCAAAGCTTAGGGAAAAGAATAGCGAGACCATCAAGTCGTGGTTCACAGCACATCCAACTTCCATCAGCTCCACTGAAGTGGACACTGTAGCTTTACTATCAGCTCTATTCCCAGCAAAACGCACTGACCGTATCTACTGCATCAAATCGCCTAGTCTTACAAGGTCACTCAGAAGATGGCTGGGTCTCGGTGCGTCAAGATGGCCCCATCTAGACCAATGGCAGATGCCAGGTCGTGGAGACTTGAGTGACTGTGTTGAAAGGGTTCTTCAGCAAGCGGAGTTTCCTATCCCACACAACAAGGACCGAGTCACCCTTGACCAAGTCGACGATGCTCTCGCCACTGTTGCTGCACGATGCCGTTTCTCTGCACCAAAAGTCCGAGCACGAGACATGGACAAAGATGAAGAAGTCGGTAAATCTTTGGAGAACATCTATCGGAGACTCCAGTCGAGAGAAGCTAAATGGTTTACCCGGCTGATATTGAAAGACTTCTCACGCTTGGATCTTCCCGAGAAATTCGTCTATGCCTGCATCGATCCTCGTCTGTGCGTCGGTATGCGGATGTATCATGACTTCGAATCTGCCATTGCCGAACTCAAGAGCCTGCCAGCATCCCAAATAATGGATTTCACTCGTGGTGGCTTTACTCTGCAATGTGCCAACGATGCCAATCTACTTCCTCCGCGAATTGGAGTCAAAATAGGTCCGCCGAGATGGATCAAAGCTAAAGGAGGTGTCAAGCATGCTGTGTCGGTGATCAACGGACGGACCATGAGCGTGGAGAGGAAGCACGACGGAGAGTACTGCCAGATTCATATTGATCTGTCCCAAGGCGCAAATTGCATTCAAATCTTCTCAAAGAGTGGGAAGGACTCAACCGAGGATCGAAAAGGTGTCCACCAGGCTATCAAGAATGGTCTTCGTATTGGACGGCCTGATTGTATATTCTCCCAGAAATGCATTCTAGAAGGCGAAATCTTGGTCTACAGCGATCGAACGAGAGGTATATTGGATTTTCATAAAATCCGGAAGCATGTTTCACGGTCTGGGAGTTTTCTGGGTACGGCCTTGGATTCACAGTATGCCTTCCTGAACTCCATGCGATTAATGCTAATAAGACCACAGACCACACCATTGGGAACACCTGATGATTATGTTTTATGATGTAATGCTCATTGATGATGACCCTGTCCTTCATAGGCCTCATGGGGAGAGAAGGCGCCTGCTATTGAAGCTGGTGAAACGGATCGAAGGGCGTTCGGACTGCACTTATCATGCCCGCGTGCGATTCTCGAAACCAGAAGCTCTGGACAATCTCAAGAAGTCTCTAGCTCTTGCGTTTGTGCGAAGGTGGGAAGGGCTTGTTCTTAAGCCATATGATGAGCCTTACTTTGATCTGATACAGCCTGTCAAAGGACGATATCCGAGCTGTTGGATCAAGCTGAAGAAGGACTGCATCAAAGGACTTGGCGACACCGCCGACTTTGCCGTGATTGGTGGAGGCTACGATGCTGGGAGGGCCGCAAGACTCAATCTACCAAACATACGATGGACCCACTTCTACACTGGGTGCTTGCGAAACAAAGCCAATGTTTTGCTATCTGGGGCTAAGCCGGACTTCCTGGTGTTCGATGAGATCAGCGACTGCATTGGAAGGACCGACATGAAAACTTTGAACGAGCTTGGCAGGATTAGAGAAATGAAACCTGGCTCTTGTGAAGCGCTTGACCTTTTCAACATTGAACAAGCACAAGGACTATCAATGATGACCACGATGTTTAGGTGTCCCTTCCTATTTGACATCGCCGGCAGCGGTTTTGACAAATCACCGAATCGTAACATCTTCACCCTTCGATTCCCAAGAGTCATGAAGGTTCATTGGGACAGAGATTGGAAGGAAGCTGTTGGACTTGATGAGCTTCAGCACATGGCTGAAGTAGCTAACACAACACATTCCGATGAGACCAGCGACCCTTTTCACGACGAGATCAGATCTTGGGTTGAGAAGCTCAAAAAGCTTGACCGGGGAGCCCACGGCCAGCTGACAGCCTGGGACGTCTCCGACAACGACAACGAAGATGACAATATTGCACTGTCTGCTAAGGGTCCCCCAGCAAAGACTTCCGTAAAGACGTCACGACGCTCACGAGCATCTGCAGCTCCGCCCTTCATACGCATGGATACAGCGGAGATGCGCAACGGAGAGTGGCGATTAAGCAATGGCGACGTAGGTGAACGGCCGACTTCAAAACATTCCATGGTCAGCATCACCAGTGATGGTTCTTTGCAGACTCCACCAACATCCTCCCCATTCGCGAATCCTGGCAAGACAAACACGAGACAAAACTCTACCACAGAATCCGATGGATGCGTGCACAATGGAAAGAGGAGGCGTAGTGCGGACACTGATATGGAAAAGACTTCCACAAGATTGAAGAAGGCCAGACCAATGTTCATGCAGCAGTCAGAGACTGAGCCACAAACTATCCACAGCTCCATCGCTACCACCAGCAAACCGCTTCGCGAGATCACGGATAACGCTCGCCCTTCTCTCCAGCCTCAATTCCAAGAGGCGAGCCCGCAGACCAAAGCTCCAATGAGCACGGACTTTCCTCTTTTGCGCAAGCTACCCCTTGATACTGTGCAACTTTGCCCCCAAAAGTCCAAGAAAGTTAAAATAACCAGAGAGTCTTCTCCTGGACGAGAAGCTACAGCAACCCAAAGTACGATTGCCCCAACCACCCAGGGCACGACCGAACATATTACTGAGGCTACGTATTCCCCAATTCGGAAGACTAGGACTAAGCCTAAGTGCAATTCACTGTCTCTGCCCACACCACCATGCACAGCAGACTCAGCTATGGTTATTGTGTTCCCGGCACTGCACAAGTCCAAGATCGTCTTGAGCCCAGACCTCATTCACGAGAAGAGGCCGATTGGGCCTGTGCGAGAGCTCTTGAAGTCCCTCTCCATAAACCCTTCATCCTTCCGCCAAGCTCTTTGCCGACCTGAATCACCCGAAATGATTGCTTCAGTTGCCGGAGGCGCCGTTCAGATCATCGTTTTGGTAGAACCTCAGAGTACAATAGCGACACGGAAGGCTATGGTGGACTTGCTGAAGAACGTCCAGGCTTGGCATCCGATTTCTCTCGCTTTCTGGGACTGGAGGGTACTGGAGATCGAGAGAAATAGAGATGGCGCGAAAGGCAGTGATCATCTAGTTACAGCGGAGGATCAATTCTATGCTAAAATGACGTGGAATCCGCAGTGGGAGAGCCAGGGAGCTGTGGAAGTTGAATGGCGAGATGGATCGATGGACAGGGTGCTGCGGGAAGATCTTGGGATGCCGAAGTACCTAATCATCCTGTGACTCAGCATGTTTCATCAACAGCAATGTGTTCTTCGCTATGGCCCAACCAAACTGCAACAGCCTCGCTTCAACGGGCCACACCAGTGACAGCCTTTAAACGAGTGCGTCCACGACATCTGGGTCACGTGTCGGGAGGATGTCGTGGCTTGGCAGGGAGGAGTGATGTCAGCACTCCTTTACGAGTACGAGAATGAAGCTCCTCCATCATGACGACATATGCACCTCATATACGCTCTCATTCCCTTCTGCTCTTCTGTTAACCACAGAGCTCTTCACTTGGACCGTCCCCAACTACACCGTTATAACTCGTTGACACAATGACGACCAAATCATCAGCCGGCGAGCATGCCACTACACAACCCTCCACCAACCAAAAGCGCATCATTGACGATGTCCTCCTCCTGTTTGTGCTCTGCGAAAGAACCACTACTCTGTCAGCGAACTGACTTCGTCCTAGCTACCAGCTCAAGCCCTCCGAAACGGCCTACTCGCACTACACCCCCCAAGCAGTCTTCCATGACCCCGTCAGCATAGCCGAAGGTCTTGACAGCATCCGCTCCCAATTCAACGGCATGCCCAAAGTCTTCGCCGAGTCAATCACCAAGAAATGCGACATGCTCGCCGAATCCACGGACCGGAAAATCGCCCTCAACCTCACCCAGCACTACGTCTTCAAATCACCCATCCCGTTCAAGGAGAAGGGGACGGAGAAGACGGTCAATAGCAAGATCACACTGACGTTGAATGAGGATGCGTTGATTCTGAAGCATGATGAGGAGTGGGATCATCAGGGGAATCCGACTGGGGATGATGGGTTTATGGGGAAGTTGATGGAGGGGAGGAAGAAGATTGATGCGAAATTGGTGGATAAGACTGTTCCTAGTGATCCGTCTAAGGTTTGAGGAGGAGGAAGTACTTCTGTGGGTGTGAACTGGGAGGCAATGGCAACGTGATGAAGCAGATAACAAGTCGATAGGTACGAAGGGATGAAGTATGACTTATGATACAACTCAGATCATCGCACCAACATACTCACAATCCTTTGTTCATCATGACAACGTCATCAGGCGCACTTTTGCATCGGCGCACTTTTTCCCAGGCGCACCTTTCTCCCCCTCGCACTTTTCTTCCACACTCTTCCATCAGCGAAGCTTACAACAATCTTCGATATTCGGTCAGCAAATACTTTTTGATGTACCTCATTCTACAATATCCAACCTTTCCCATCGCTCCCGCCATCCTTCTCCTTTCATACCCGTCAGTCTAGTTTGTGTTCGAGAAGTTTCCAAGCGCAGATGGAACACGGCGTTACGGGTATGATTACGTTGTGGAGTCTCTGTATTGGATTGGGGGACTGTGGATGAAGGATGGAGTATGAGTTGTGAGCTGAGGATTGGAAGGGGAAGGGATGGAGGGGGGGGAGGGGGGAGTGATGGAGGGGGGAGGGTGGTGGACTTACTTTGGTATATGAGGTGGTAAGTAAAGTCTGAAGTGCAAACTCCAAAATCCAAAATCCAGACTTCAGCAACTAATTTTCAAACTCTAGACTCCAGACTCCAGACTCCAAACTCCAATCTTCAAAGTCTAGACTCCAGACTCGAACCTCCAAACTCCAAAACCAATAAATAAGCAACCAACCGTGAGGCTTACGATCACACTGCCACATCGATGCTTGACCAACCATGGACTTCATGCGTCTCTATGGTGCGAATTCCTTGGCTGGCACAATCTTGAGTCTCCTTCATATCCTAAGCGCTCTTCCCTTCCTGCCGTCCCCTAGGCGCATACAAAGCGCTCTCCTCCCCGCAAATGGCATGGTATATGCCGGCGCCAACCTCGGCCATGGCCGAGGAATCGGCTTTCCGAGATCAATACATGACCATGGATTGATCGTCGGACTGTGAGCTATCCGAAAGCTGCACGCTGGGAGACGGGCTTACTGGCGGCGGGAATTCACCTCGATGTACATTCCACCAGTTATTTTCCGGAGACCCAAAGGCGGCGCGGACGGCCCTGGCGAACTCGATCGGATTGTCCCGCGGCGTTGTATCCGGGGTTAAAATCCACAAGATGGCCTCCGTCTTGGCTTCGTAGGCGTCGGAGACGGGGTTCAGCGCTATGCATTGCATCTTGATCCATGCGTTCCCCTGGGGGTCCCGACCGCCGCGGAAGGGGCGAAGGTACCCGGATCTGGAGTACAGCATGCCCAGTACGTAGCGCGTGTAATGCGGATTGGATGGATCGATGCGGATTTGGTTGCCGATGGGGGTTTCGAACATGACGTCTTCGTCGTAGTCGGCACGCGCGTCCGATGCGTTGTGGGAGTGGTCGAAGAGGTCGTGGTATGCGCGCTCGACAGCGTAGAGGGCTTGGTTGATGTAGGCATCCTTTTTGGACCATACTGCTTCTGCGAGTGAAGCCATGTTCTCTGTTCTTGGCTTGTTGGAATTCGTGTCTGTGGGGTTTGTTCAAGTTTTTGATAGTACGTTGATGATCTCGTTGTTTCTTTGATATACGACTTGAACTAATAACAGTAGGATCAATGATGGACGAAGTGCCAGACGGAGAGAATTTCGTACTTTATTTGAGGATCTATGGTGACTCACCCAGCCTCCATAATATTCGCAATTATTCTGCTCAAGGTTCGGCCACTGTTGGGATATGTCCAGAAGAAGGAAGGTTCTCGGAAAGCTTGTGGATGGTGGAGGAGACTATCTATCTCAGTGGGCAATACGATGCGCTCTTTGCGTATTCGGATACGGGACCTATCATAGGAGGCAAACATAGGGCCTCGAATCGCTACCAGGAGGGGTGTATATCTGTAACATGAGTTGCCATGGAGCGTCACAGATGTAGCAACTGGACGAATACCGGCTTTCGCTTTCCAGCGGCAAAGACACCTCGCACAGCAGCGCTCTCAAGCCTCTGTTGAAAAAAATTCGAATATCTGAGGCAGTTCACGATACCCGATGGCTGCAAGCCACAACCCGATGGTACCCTCCCTTTCACCAGTCCCAACAGATCGCCCTATCAATCCAACCAGGGATCGCGAAGCTTGTGGAACTAGATGAAGTCACAACATAGTCTGGACCCCTCTGATGGCCTCCTCGGCGGCGAAAGGGCAAGTACAAGCGGAGGGCAAAGTCCGGAAAAAGCCACAATCAGATAAGTTCGTCAGAATAATTGAGAATATATATTTCTTAGCTTAGCTTACTGACTCATAGACGTCGCCCAGATTGCGTTCAGCCTTTCACATTGCGAAGGAGGATGATGTCAATGTGTTGGAGAAAAGATGGTGTACATCCGTCGAATGACTTGTGTTAGTAGCACCTCTCTGTACTCAAATCCGAAAGGTCTTGTTGTCGGTCCTCTTTCATCCTAAAGATCCTATGCACATCTTGATGCATTGAGTCATCATGCCCGTTCCTGCAGCCTCGACCGAAAGATCCTGATGGCTATTCATTTCACAGGCTCCTGCCTAGAGTGTTGTACCCTGGCTGGACTAGAGCCCTTCTTCGAGTCTCCATCATCATCCTCCTCCTCGAACAGTTGCTCGTCTTGAAGCGAAAAAGTTTCTCCCAAACGATACGCCATCAAGCTTCTAAACTCCTCAAATATTCTATCGCTAGAGACTATGATGGAGATACTCGTCCGTTGTTATCGTTACGTACTCCTATGTCGAGTGGTTGACTTTCACAATGTCAATCTTGAGCTGACGTTGGAGACTGTGCATAAGAAGTGTATTAATTGCATAAACATGAGAAGAGAAGCCTTGCTAGTCTGATCTAGCCTAGCTGTTCGCCAGGTCTCGGACAGCGGCACTGTTAAACATCTTCCACTTCCTCCATAAAGTACGCATCTCTTCTCCCATAAAGCAGACCAGGCTTCGCAGAATGTTTCGCAATAGCAGCCCGTGCTAGACATGATCGCAGGCTACCATCTTGATTTCCAGCGGGTCACGAGAGCTCAGAAGCCGAATTTTCCCCTATTCCTAAGTGACGGCATGCGTTCCCGGTTCGGTCTACGTACAACGCAATCCGCAGCATTGTCTACTGCCGTATACCAATAAAACCTGCTGCCAAGCTCTGGAGTAGGGGGTGTGTATAAGAGGCGGAATGTAAGTGGGCGCGTGGACCCATTCGCGACTCGTCACCGATGTGGAAGCATAAGCGATTGCCGCTGACTTTGATCGTGTCAGTATTTAGTGATGATACCTACCTTACGCAACCAGATATCACTACCTGCCATAATTCCTGATCCTGATCACCGTCATATAACCATTTTGTGGTGTACATTCAGTGACTGCTACCGTGAATGTTGTGTCCAACCGCATTCCTGACACTCACTTCGCACACATTGAAGCCATGATACGCAATATTATCCTACCAGCGCTCCTAGCGGCCACTATCTTCAGTACGATAGGACAAGCATCACCTCTCGAAAACGACAGGAGCCTCCTCTCACGAAACAATAAAAACAAACTGAAGTGCAGCAACGCCCCCAACGTCGTGGCAGGATAGTGAGTCCCCCTCTCCCACTCCGAAACGGGCATCTAGTATCCACATAAAACCCTTCCAACCAAACACTCACTCACCCACTCACCCACACCCAGCCTCCCAAAACCAAACGACATCCTCCTCCCCCCCACCCTCCCCCCCTCCGGCTCCAACCAAGAATTCACGAAATACCTCTGGTGCACCCCCAACACAAAAACATACACCAACTTCGCCTACGGCACCGTCCCCGCCCCCCCAACCCCCAACATCACCGCCGCCCTCACAAAAGCCGTCCTCGCCGTCCAAAACCTCCTGCAGACCCACAACAACATCGACGCCGCCCTCGGCGCCGCCGGAAACCCCAGCTACTGGTCGCTGCGGCCCGCGAACACGAACGTCGAGATCTGGGTGCAGTCGTCGGTGGGGACGATGACGTATGGGATTTTGGAGGCGGCGCTGCGAGGGTTGAGTGTGGCGGCGAGGACTTATAATGGGGGGCAGTTGCCGATGGTGTTTCGGATCAATGATGGGGGATGGGGGGAGGTGGGGGTGGGGTATGTGGGGCTTTTGGATGGGGATGGGCGGTGTTATTATCAGATGGCGGCTGGGGGGACGAGAGGCTGTCAGGAGGTGGTGAATGGGGGGGTGAAGGGGTTTGATTGAGAGGTTGGTTGATTTGCTTCCAGTAGAGTCCCTTTGCTCGGAATTGTAGATTATGGAGGCGGTATCTTTGTTGAGATTTGTGCCATTGATCGTTTCGTACCGGGTCTCCATTCGGTGACCGGATTTGATTGATGTTCGGTGCCCTGTTTCCCATCAGCGCAACTATTTCCGCGCACTGATTTTAGAAGTACGCCTGAAAAGTGCAGCTGGATAAGTGCAATATTTCCCTCACGAGATAACTCCGAAACTGACATCTCCACGGCAATGTAAGCAGTCCAACTGTGATAGCGTCCATATTGATATTGTCGTCTTTCGCGCTAATTTTGTCCTAACGCGTCTGCTTGTTGAGAATGCTATTATTCGAGGATCCTGGTATCCTACTGAGAGTACTATCAGGTGATCTGTCCATCCTTGCGACACGCTTCAAGAATTCCATCTCAAGTCCTCCTGCTTACTTTTGGCTGGTCTCGACAGTGGACAAGCATCAAGTGATCGCTTGATGCAATTTTGTCTCATAGACCTTTCTACCCGTACAAGTGTTTCTGACTCGATTCTGATGGTTGAGAGGGGTCATGCTGCGTTGTAATCTTGATCATGTGGTTTACTGCAAATGGCCTGGATGTAGAATGGACGAGAAGGAGGTAGACTCCTCTGGTGGGTGTAGTATATAGTCATAGCTTTGTCGGAGTCCCAACAGTATGGGTATTAAACAGATTTTGTTGTTGCTAGGAGGGTCCGGTCATGTTCTTGGTCGTGTATAATTGGTGACAGAACAGCTTCTGCCACCAGGAGCATGACGTTGCTTCCAGCCAGAGGTGTGCTTTGTACCGGTACAAGATCCGTACCTGACAGCGATGAGTTGATATCTCACTGTGAGGTTCACAAAGGTCCAACTTTGCTGACGTTTGAACTCCGTATCTTACCCATTACTATAAAGCGAGGTCAAGACAAGTAATTCCACTCGCGAAACCCACCCGGGAGAACGCAGAAATCAACGCACACCGAAGGTTTCATTCGGAGGTTTATTGTCTAAGCAGAAAGCGAACAGCACAGCTGCGAAACTTGGTAATTCTACGCAGATTGATCCATCGATGAGATGGTAGGTTTCATTACCCTTAAGGAGTATCGCTCATCCAGAGAGAAAATGAAGAATGAGACTTAGTTAGCCACGAAGATGCATATGACCTAGTGAGGCAGGTATATATGTCACGGCGGTATTGCTATTGTCGTCGCTGTAGATGCTTGTAGTTCATTAGTCAAGCCAACAGCTAGAATAGCCCATTCTCCTAGAGAATGATCCGGAGCTGGAAGACAACGTGCCCAAAGCGCGGTACTCATCCTTGGATGCATGTAATCTAGGCCTTGGCCATCGACGGGCGAACCATTAGGATGGCCCATTCTCTAAGAAAACGAATCGCCGCGGAGCCCAAAACGAAATGGCTCATCCTATTGCCTACCGATTGGGATGAGATGGTACCTGAGATTGCTTAGCGCCAAGCCAAGGTTTTCGACTTGTCCAGTTTTGGGATTATCCCCAAAACGGCCAGTAATTTTCCCACATTTCACTTGAAAATCAATTTTCAGTCTTCCAATAGGGAACAATTTGATGGCGGAAAGCCACAGATATGAAACAAACGCCATTATCGCTCTTTGCATACGTTGATCTTACCAACTGGTTCCTCACCAAACCCTGTCTCAAAGGTACCACTGGGTCGGGTCTCGCTCAGACATGCGACCGTTGATTTTGTTCCTGGTTCTGGGGTCGTAAGAAGACGACTAGCTCTGGACGGTAGGCCGGAGATTTTCATCCAAACTCATGTGAATATTTCCGAAGAAACCTCGTGGCTTCCCGCGATCGTTGCCTGAATGCTGATAACGACAGTAAGAGAATCCTTTCAAGCGCCGACAACAATGATATCGGGCTGTAGGCACAGCCTTGTTCCTTCAGGATCATTCGAAACATCATCGTACTCCATTGCTGTCTCGGCTCCCGCGTCCCGTGTGCATTTCCACGACTCTCAGCCCACCGACCATGTCAGCCTCGGATTCATGGAGGAAACGAGGTCGCGCCAGTCCGTATGCCACAAAAGCTACCAAACATTATGGATGCCACGAGGAGGAGTGCGGGGATGGACCCGAACGACGGCCAACGTGTCTAAAAGTAACAATTGAGGCTTGACGAGCAAGTCAAAGACCAGCAACCTTCCAGAACCTGTCAGGAATCTTCCGAAGGTAAGAGTAGAAGTAGATTTCGCAGTACGTAAGCGAAGGCACCGATAGAAGATTGCGTCAAAGCGGAAGCGGCTGCGTCAATGCACGCTGGAAGCATCAATAAAGGAAAGCCAATCTCATTGGTTGGCATTTTGGCGTCAATAAAGTCTCCTATTGTTTATAATTGCGATAATATTCTTTGCAGCGAAATCCAGGATAAAGTTGGGCAAGTACCGGTACGGCGAAATTAGGGTGAAGGGTGACAGCCATCAACGTCAGCTGGTTAAGTAAGTAAAGGGGGGGCTGCTAGCGCGTGACACCAAGGACGGGAAGCAAAAGAAAGATGATGCGCGCCAACCACGAGGCCAGATCCCAACACGATCCCATACAAGCACGTTCTACCCCAGAATCCTCGCGTGCAAGACAATTCTCCGATTAGTGTCGATCATAGAGGTTTCCCCACCTTTTAGAACACCCGCTTTGCCTTCCTGTTCCAGACTAAGTGAGCCACTATACCTGATTGGGCCCATCGATCCCGCTTTCCAACTGGTACCTGATCCTTCCCATCTCCCTCTCACCCAGACCTTTCCATGGATGCAAAGTCTCCGATGTGCCATCAGTCCCACCTTTTGGACCAATCAAGCTGGGAGTCTGGATCCTTCGGTTCCTTCGGAACAGTGCAACGACGGCATGCCGCGTGGGAGGCCCTCCTTCAGCCCGGTCAGGAAGGCTGCTATCTTGGAACACGTTCGAAGGATGCACAGATACTGTCTGATGGTACCTTTCGGCATCAACATGAGAGCGTTATCGATTTCGGCGAAGCTAGGTGCGGCAGGCGAGCCAATGACGTTGGAGCTAGGGAAGGGTCATTGCGAGGGTGCCACCATGTCATCTCCGTATTGCCGCCAGCCGATTGGACGTCGAGGACGCCATCATCAAACGCCATGTTCCTGGCGTGATAGACGGTCTTCCATGGGCTGATCTAGTCTGATATAAGTCTGGACTAGCACTGCTGCTAATCTCTACTATCCCCTAGTAGGCAGTAGTCAATCTGCTAATCTACCATTCTGCATGGATCTCATCCGTCATTTTCAGCTCGTTCCTCCAACCAGACCGAGCAATGACCGCTTTTCTAGAACAATTCTTTCCCATAATGTCTCCATGTTATCTCTTTTCTTTCTCGTCCTCGGTGTGCATGGAAGTGAGCCAGCTCGTCAATTGCAAAGGTGAATGAGACAGCGACCACCTTCTGCACCGCCATCATGTTGGATCTGATCAAGCGCTCCACGACTGGTGTCACCGGCGCCCTTCCCTACGACCCGGTCGAGTACTGTATCATTGCGGCGGGCACAGCTATCGCTTGGGCATACACAATCGAATTGGACCTGGTCATATTCTACACCTTTCGACGACGCAAGGGTCTTTACTTCTGGGCACTTCTCATCTGCTCCTGGGGTCTCTCGCTGCATGCCCTCGGTTTCATTCTGAAATTCCTCGTGGGGACGACATGGCTCATAGATTTACCATTCATAGAAGTTGGTATGAACGATTGATCTTATCAGTGCTGCAGTGCAAAGACTCACATATCAATCATAGGATGGGTGGCCATGGTGACCGGACAGGCTTTCGTGCTCTACTCCCGACTTCATCTGGTTGTCCGTAATCAGCAAACGCTACGCTACCTCCTCACCATGATAATCTTCAACGCCCTCGCATTACACGTCCCCACCATCATCTTCACCTGCGGGAGCAATTCCCCCAACGCCGACTTCTGGACCCCCAAATTCAACATCATGGAACGCATCCAACTCGTCGGCTTCTGCGTCCAGGAATTCATCATCTCAACCGTCTACATCACCTCCACCGTCCGCCTCCTCGGCTCCATCTACCACAGCATGACGCGCAAAGTGATGTTCCAGCTCCTCCTGATCAACTGCATCTGCATCGGCATGGACATCGTCCTCATCGGCCTCGAATTCTCCGGCCAATACGTCAACGAAGCCGCCATCAAACCGATGATTTACGCCATCAAGCTCAAGCTCGAATTCGCCGTCCTCAACCAACTGATGGGCCTCACCAAGGCCGGCTTCACGGAGGAACACCAGCACCGCGGCGGCCAGCAGCAGAACAGCCACGAACTGCGCGACCGCACCCTCGCCTCGAAGCAGGACCCCGAGGCCATCTCCCCCGCGGACCGCAAACCCGGCACCTGGACCACCGCCTCCAAGGGCCTCCGGGGCTCCTTCTCCGGCGCCCGCATGTCCGTCACCCACCCGGAGCAGATCTTCCAGACCCACCACGTCGACGTCGTCAGCGAGCCCAAATCCAAAGACTCCTCCAACGTATCGTCAGCGACGGCCGTGACAACAGGCGACACCACGCAGCCGCCGCCGAAGGTAAAATCGCTCATGGGCACCCCCATTGTACATATGCCCGGCCGAGCGAGACACCGACCCGATCCTGAGGCCCGGAATCATAGCCCGAGCGAGAGCGAAGAGGAGCTGCGGAGGAAGAGTACGGATAGCGAAAAGGAGGGGACGCGGTGGATCGATGGGCCGGAATGATATCAATCGATCCATCGGGTGCGTTCTTGGGGGTTGGGAATAAAAGGATGGGGCTAGCTGGAATAGCATCGGCAGAGCCATGTACGACATATGTGTATGTATGTATCTATACTATTTTTGGGATCTCTTGGAATCGTTTGTGCATAATCGGTGCGTTTGTATGTATGTACGTATGTACGTATGTATGTGATATCCCAGGCCGCGAAACGCGAATCAATTTTCTCTCATTCCACGAGTGTGCATGCGTGCCCTGTGGCTTGTGCCATTTCTGTAGCGTTCGGCGATTGATGGAAAGAAAGAGTTGTGGAAGTCTGTGTGTTTGTGATTAGTGTAGTGTGTAGTGTAGTGTAATGTGTAGTGTATATATGCAAGTCTAGCACATGCATGCATGGCGTCCGTCGTACGACTACCACCTTACTTAATAGATCTACCACCTACATATATATACAGCCTTGTCATCTAGCTTATTTCCATCTCCATCTCCATCTCTATCTGTAATCACTCTAATCTACATCGATCTAATCTCACGCCGATAGTTTGAGATCACTTCCTAATTTCTAATTCCAGCCTACATACTATTATCCTTACCGTTACCTTTTATTATATCTATTATCCATCACCCATCACCCTTCACTATCCCTATCACCCCATCTATCACCCTAATCCTCACCCTCACCCTCCCCCCAATTCCTATTCCTATCCCAATTCCCATCCCTCCCCTCCCATCCCTATCCCTAAGGTACTTTACCCGCAGTTTACTCAAAGAATATCACATATCCTACATATAATATAACCTAGATAAGCGATCCTATCGGTAAAAGCTTGCATGTTTATAATAGATATACAACATAGTGCGGCCGACCCGAAGTTCTCCTCTCGAAGAAGAAGATGTTTTCCGTCACGTAGGTTGCGGAGTAGATTTTTTCGTTTTTCTTTAGTCGTTTACTCCTCTACCACACTACTTCGAACCCTTCACCCTATAAATCTCACCCTCCATTACACCCCAAAGGCTTATATCTATAACGAGCTTCTAGAATACAGATATCGATGAGGTCCGCTAGAAAAGAGTTATTGACATATGGGTTTTGTTATTGAGGGGTGAAGGGTGAAGGGTATTATCTGTGTTTATAGGGATGGATGGATGGATGGGATATAGTGTTTCTGTTTGTGGTAGGCGCGTGGGGATGAGTGATTGGGTTGGGGATAGATAGGATAGGATATGTTTGTTCGTTGATAGTGGGGGTGCTGGTGTATGTGTATAATTCTACGTCTTAAGTATATTCCTTTATTTTGATTTAATAAGTGTCGAGGGTTCGAACTGACAATATGACAGGATTGGTTCGCTTCGTGTCTGTACGTACGCATCATCTCCCTGAAATAAAGCCGGTCAAGTAGCCATCGTTTTTCGATTCTGTTTTATTTCGATGTACAAACCTCGATTCTTTTCGTAGACTTCTGCCCTCGAGTATATTGTATATTGTACGAAAGCACCACAGGAATCTATCCTCAAAAAAGCACAAAACCCTCAATGTTCGCAGAAGCCAAAAGCCGTCTGATGCATCTTATTCTCCATCTCATTCCCCAACTCACTCCCAAACGCCTTCCTCTCCTCCATCAACCTCAGCCTGATCTCCCTGGCCTCTTCCAACGTCATGACGCCCTCGTTCACCTCGTCCGTGACCTTGTCCGCCAGCTCGGGCGGCAAGATGGACAGACTGCGGTCGGCGGCGAGCTTCTCGCGCCACCAGTCTTTCTGCTGCGGCGGCACGTTGGCGGTCGAGATAATAGGGATGTAGGGGTCTACGAGGAACAGGGCGAGGATTTTGCGGTGGCCGGGCTTTGAGGGGTCGTGGAGCTGGAAGGGGGAGACGCGGTGTTGGAGGACGTTGGGGAAGACTAGGAGGCGGCCTTGTGGTGTGGAGACGCCTGGGGTTTGGTGGGATTAGTAAATGTGCTCTAAGTGTGCCAAGCTTTCCAGACATGTCATGCGGCTCAACTGGCTTTTAAACTCGGAGGACAGGGAGACCAGGGTTGACATACGTCCTATTTCTTGTACTTGTTCCCCGTTTTCTTCAATGCCGTAGATTATCTCAACGCCTTCGAAATCACTCTGTAAGCCAGCATCAGCTGCTTTCGTGAGAAGTACATGTTCGTCGCGTAATGGTACTGCTAAAGTCAAGGACATGATCTTGCGGAGACCACGGATTGGCCCGCACGTTTTGCGATGTGAGTGCAACATATCGATTGAGATGGGGAGAATCGTGACGGCGTACTCCCGCCGTCCTCTGCTCTGTCGCTTACCTGGTCATACTGTTTCATATGGATTTCTTCATCCTCCACCTTCTGGCGAAAGGCTAGAGAACTCTCCGTAATGTTTTCACAGTCGTAATAGTAGAGCGCACTAGCGCAGATCTGCTCATTCAACTGCCCTTCTATGTGCCACGATCCACCGTCGTAGTTGGGCTTCTCCGGCGATAGCTCTGGAAGAGTTTGCGGGTTTAGCGTCCATCACTCGTGATCATTAGATACTTGAAAATATTCTGCGTGATAAGGTATTCCTGGATGATTCTTATGACCGTATTGTGGGTTCGCAAGATAAACGGGACTGAGTTACACTTACCAATGTTAGCAAGTTTGACAATTATTTGTAGGCCGGACTCCTGGAATTGCTTTCTGAGATCCACACTCGCAGGCTTGGCTCTGCGTTCATATTCCTGAGGTTCCGGTTGCACAAGTACGCGAGTTGATTTCAACCATTCATCTTCTTTGTCAACATCTTCATCACTACTCTCGTCCGCTTTGTAGTCCACAGGCATTTTCCTCCCCTGAGGATAATCGTAATCTGTACGGCCCAAGTCTATACGATGCTTACCAGGCACCTTGACCGAAGACAAAGTCCGATTCCACAGGGGGATCGCTCGGGCGATACATGCTCCTATAACGTCATAAAGCGACGAAAATTTCACGGGATGCAGGTTGTTGATGTAGCTAGTGATACTTACCGCTTCCGAGCCAGTAAATTTCAATTGGCATGGAAGCCATTGAAAGTTTGCGGAACAGGTCTTGTACTTTAAGTTGGAGGATTGACCGTACCATTGGACCTCGATCTCCGATTCATCCGGAATTTTGAGTACCTCTCCCTTGCCAACGTAGTCCATGCAGTCTGTAAGGCCTACGCGGCCTCTCGGAATGATTTTCGTCCGGCCGTAGACAAGAGGGAAAAGCGAGGGGTGCACGAGATCCAAGACTTTCTCGTCCGAACCCGGATGCCAGTCCTTGAGTCTTGATGGAACATCTTCGAGTGGTTTGCAGGCGGCTCGCAACGCTTGGTTTAATTGGGGTGGGATGGCCGTGTCCGATTTGACGATAGTAGCATCGAGGTCTAAGGTGGGAATGATGCCGTCTTGCTGGTAGGATCTTGCCTTGTCTTGCAGCTCGGCGAATGTCTGGTCGCAAGTCAGTCACTATATGGTGTTTGCAGCTCCAAATATTGAAAGGTTGCAATTACTCCGGAAGTGAAGAGTGCATTACGCGACCAAGAAGCATGGAAGCCGTTGACGGCTATACTGTAGGCGCTGACACGCCGCGAATGATAACTGAATCGAGCACAGAATGGCTGATGATTCTGGCCGAACAGGATCCTACCTTTAGTAACCTTTCCCTGGAGTATCGCTGCCAGGATAGTCTATTGCCAGGGACTAAGGACTAGTCAAAATGCACAATGACTCGATGAAATCGAGTTGCCGAAGTTAAGGAAATACGTGAAACATACCCAGTCAAGCATCTTGTCTGACACATCCATGTCGCCGTCAATTGCCTCTTGTCGCCACTTCTGAACTATGCTCTCATCAAAAACCTTCCGATCCCATTCCGGCTTGTCAGTGATGCTCTCCATCAATGCCAACATGGTCCGCTCTCGCACAGTCGACGGAGGTTCAGCCCAATCGAAGATGGCGTTTGGAAAAGACTCCTCCGGACCGTTACCTTTCACAGGTAGCCCAAAGCCGGACAATTTCACAGGGTCTGAAGTCATCTTGACTGCGACGGAGACACTCGGTTGATCAACAATGGCCCTGTGTTGTGTCTTATATATGTCAACAGAATATACCTCGTTAGAGCACCTTAGCGCCGGGAGTGGTTTCCTCGGTTAGGCCACAGGCGGTTAACCCCTGTCCTGGTTGCCTGGCAAGGCATCCTTCAGGGGCAGAATAATGCCAAGGTCCGCTGTAGCCTGAAATTTGAAGCGAGTCGAGAAAAGCAAATATGTGACAAGCTCAAATCAAATTAATGACACATGAATGATCCCATATTTCCCATATGATCCGAATTCGAGAGCGTTCCCTTCGGCTACAGGAGGTCGACCCCAGCGGTGTTGTTAATCTACTTCTGCCACAGAATTTCAGATGATGCTACATACGAACGCGACCAAGACGAGGATTGTAAAGGCAGTCCCTACTGGCTTTGCACGGTTTCCACTGCCCGCAAAGGCACCCGTATCGCCCTTAGTCCCCGGCCCCAAATTCCCCACTGTAGGAGCCACCGCTCCAGATGCTAGATTAGTTGTACTGTCATCAACGATCAGCGCACCACCGGTAGCCATAGAGCAAATGTGACCTGATACGGAAATAGGCGGTGAGCCTGGCGTCAGTGTTTTTCCATCGACGACGAGGGCACTAGGGTTGCCTGTTATGAGCACGCCATTGACGGTATAAGTTTGAGGCGAGTTGTTGCTGCTAGGTCCTATCGTAGAGCCCACCGCTCCAGATGCTAAGGTAGCTGTACTACCGTCAACGACCAGCGTACCTCCAGTAGCCAGGGATAATATATGACCAGATGCGGTAATAGGCGGCGCGCCTGGCGTTAGCGTCATGCCACCCACTGTCATAGCATTCGGACTACCGGTAATCGCTATACCAGCCACTGTGTAAGTTTGAGATCGGCTATCACCGTCTGATCCGGGAGCTTCCATCGTAGGGTTGGTAGCTACGTTGTCAGTGAGTATATTGGACTTCCCGGATCCTAGGGTACTTGTGCGGCCGTCAACAACAAGGACATCTCCATTTATCAAGGAGAACGTGTAGCCAAAGATAATAAGAGGCGGCGAGCCCGGCGCTAGCGCTTTGCCGTCGACAGCGAGGGTATTGGCATACTTCGTCAGTTGCATACCGTCGACGGTGTAGATTTGGGATAATTCGTCGTTACCGGACCCCGGAGCTCCGGTGGCAGAGTCGTCCGCTGGCAATATAGTCGTCGTAACATCAAAAACTAACGCACCCCCAGCGGCTATAGAGAAAGTATGACTAGATGTAATGAGAGGTGGAGACCCGGGTGTCAACGTCGTACTGCCTACCACGAGACTGCTCGGATTGCCAATCATGACTACGCCAGCGACTGTGTAAGACCGAGACGGATTGTTGCTGCCTCCAGCGCCTGCAATTCTTGCGGGAGGGAGTCCGTCCGGTCCGGCTGTGTTCTTCGGACCGAGAGCTATGGTCTGACCGCCGGAGATCATTGCTGTTGGGTTGGAAGGCAGAGAGTAAGGAACATTGTTGATCGTGACGCTTGGGCCACCAGGGGTGAGGGTCTGGCTGCCAATGATGTATTGCGATGCTGAACTCGCTGTGTATGCTTTTCCGTTTATTGTTAGGACTGGATTTCCATTTGGCGTGACGGCTCCCAAGTTACCAGCGATGATTGGCGCTGGTGCCACGGTCGGAGCAAGAGAGTAAGGGGCGCCGTTGACGAGGATAGTCGAGCCTCCCGGGGAGAGTGTTTGGCTCCCAATGATGTATTGAGAGGCTTGGTTAGCCGTGTATGCATTGCCGCCGATTGTCAGGACGGGTAGAGTGCTTCCGAGAGCATTGGGTGAGATGATGTTGATTTTGGAAGAAGCAGTCATGGTAGGTGGGGCGACATTGTTGACAAAGGGTGCAATTGGATCCGGTGGGGTTTGTCCTAGATCATGGGGTATTACTGGTTGATTCGGGCTTGGCGAGACCGAGGTCTCAGCAGGCGGTTTAGGATCTTGGGAATTCTGTTCATTCACACCTGCGGAAGGACTTGGTCCAAAGGGTTGCAGTATGAATCCCGCCAGGCCAGTAGTAGACGCGCCTTCATCTGGTGAAGGGTCCTTTGGAGGATTCGGGTCAGCAGAACCGGAGGCTTGGAAGAAATAGGATTCATGGCAACTGGGGGATTGCTAGTAGCCCCTGGATCTGCAGGCAGCACTGCTGATGCTGGTTGAGGCGCCGGAGCCGTAGTTTGCGCAATGGACCCTGCCGGAGTGATAAATGGGTCGGCCATTGCAGAAGCACGACTCAGCGCTCGCGGCGGATCGTATAACCCAAAAACACATCATAGGCATTGTCGCCATAGCTGTCCCAAGCTGTGCAAGCTCCCCATTCCGGATCAAGTGCCGTCAATTGTACTGTGGAAGCAGGATCGGATTGTAGGGAGGCCCCATAGTGTAAGCTACGGAAGTGAACCAGCTCGAGGAACCACCGTGCTTGTTCAGATAAGACGTAGTACTCCCATTGCTGAGACCGTACGTATGGCATGCTGCTGGATCATAGGCCTCGGTCTGCGGCTCAAACCCAGCATACCGAACATATGTACTACCGAATGAAAGTGTCGAGAGATCCCCGGAAGGTACGGCAATGGTGGGATTGTAATGGACATTGCCCCTGATGCCACATGAATCGGCGACACTGACAGCGCCATGGATTGCTATATACAACGAAGGAAAGCTGAGGGTTGATCCATCAACGACGGCATAATTCGCAGCTTGTGGCTGGCTTGGGTCTGCAGGTCCCATCGATTGAGGAAAGAACTTGGCTTGGGATGTTATAGTTGCATTGGGTTGGGAGCAATCGGTCGATGAAGCTGAAGGCCAGTAGAGAAGTTGAACCTCTGGAGCAAATATTTTGCAGCCACCACAACAATCATAAGGAATGTGGGCGTCACCGTTCTTTACTGCGGGGATGTAGCCAGCATTCTTATCGTGAGCATAGGATGCACATGCGGGGCTCCTCGCGAAGCTCAACTTAAGATCCCACGGTAGATTTCCCAAGGAGAAAAATTCAGAGCATGAGTATACAAAGGTTTGCGGCTTGGCTCCGATGATGATCTCTGAATTTCCATCCCAAGAATAATCTCCACTGGTCAAAGTGAAGGTAGTTGAGCCACCAGTACCTGCGTAGCAGCCTGTGAGGTTAGGATCTTTATATTTCAGGGTTGCCGGCGCTGTGATCGTTCGTTGTTGCCAGGTACGAGATGAAGAGTTCCTCGCCGAGGTGATTGAGGACTTCTGTACCCGTCCATATGAGCTTGCGGATTGTGACTGCCTTTCGTTACGAGGAGTTCGAAATGACTCATCGCTCGTTCCGGTAGGGGTGACGGTAGCCCCAAGAGTGTGTGGGAAAGTTGTACGATTCTATGAAGATGGGCTGGGAATTCCTGAGCTTGGGATGCCGGTTTTCGATAAAGGTGTGGAAATATTAGAACTCGTATATGTAATTCCTGTCGAAGCATAGCATTCAGTGAGCCTCGAGATTCAAAGACCTGACTGCATTGAAAGCTGAAGACGAAGTTTCCCACGCTTCAGAGGATTACATACCATTAAGAGCCTGAGTGAAAGGAGTGAAAGTGAACCATAGTGAGACACTCAGATACAGCAGCCGCGCATCGACCGAAAAACCCGCCATGATGCGCGGAGAATACAACAGACATTTTACTAGAGCAGGGAGAAGAAAGATAAGCACTCACAGGAGATCAACCTTTAAGACCGGGACGGTGGGCTAAGAGAAGCTGACATGGAGGTTTGACAGGTCCAGGGGGCCTGAGGCTATGTAGACGAATGATAGGTTGGAAGTAAATTGAAAGGAGCCGCGAAGATTCACTCGTGGATGTCGTATGCAGGCACCCTTCAGGTACGGGTTGGCGGACTAACCGTCGCTTCGGGAGAGGCGAGTGGCCCTGCACGCTCCCACGGGGGTCTATACACATTAGGTTATAAGGTAGTCCTGATATTCGATGTTATCCTGTGGCTGTGTCATTAGCGTAGACTTTCCCCTAGATCCCCATAGAGTGATTGGTGGCTTCTCCCGCCACTAAAGAGAGTGAGCTGAGTCAGCCAGCCGGTACCCATGCGTGCCATGCCAACCAGGGCACATACTAGTATACTATAGTATGAGTCCCAACGCTAAGACTGAGCGTCTTGGTCCTCCGCCTAGGGGATAGATGTACCTAATTGGTGGCTTCTCCCGAAGCTACTGATACTAACCGAGAGGACCCACTTCAGCTTCTAGTTGATACGAATTGTACCAACCTATCAAAATACGCGGAGATACTCACCTTAGAGGTATAATCTGCTAGCAAGCGTGTTGCTAAATCCCTCACTCATTCCAGTACTGACTACATAGCGCGTACCTGAAGCAAGAGGCGAGTAGGTAATGGGAATTTATCCTGGTGCATAGTCATTATGCACGCGAGAATCAAAAATCTGATGCCTTACCCTTAGTGTCGAACGTAGCACATATCTGAATCTAATCCTCCAAGCCGTCAGGAAAACATAGTCTACCGCTACCTCTACTACACTCCAACATACCGCGCATCCAAAATCCAAAACCCATTGTGATAATGCCCACCCCCCAGATCACCATAATCGGCTCCCTAAACACCGACCTCATAACCCGCACGTCCCGCCTCCCCAGCCCCGGCGAAACCCTCCTCTCGGAATCCTTCGCCACCGGCTCCGGAGGCAAAGGCGCCAACCAAGCCGTAGCATGTGCCCGCCTATCTCGAGTCCAAAAGTCCACAACCCCAGCCGACCTCACGATTCGAATGATAGGTGCCATCGGCAGCGACACTTTCGGCCAAGATCTCGTTTCGGATTTGCAAAGCAATGGTATCGACGTTAGTGGCGTTGTGAAGAAGGAAGGGGAGAGGAGCGGCGTGGCGGTTATTACTGTCGATGAGGCAACGGGCGAGAATCGCATTTTGATGAGTCCGAATGCGAATTTTAGTCTGAAGCTGGGGGATTTTGAAGGGTTGGGGGCGGCGGAGGTGCCGGGTTTGTTGGTGTTGCAGTTGGAGATTCCGGTTGAGGTTACGTTGCAGATTCTCAAGGTGGCGAGGGAGAAGGGGGTGGAGGTTTTGATGAATCCGGCGCCTGCGCGGGTTTTGCCGAGGGAGGGGTGGGAGGGGGTGGAGCATTTGATTGTTAATGAGGGGGAGGCTGCGGTCGTTGTTGGGGGGGTGGGGAAGGGGGTTTCGTGGCTGCAGGGGGGGGAGCATGTGGATCGGATTGTGGGGTTGGGGGTGAGGCATGTTGTTGTTACTTTGGGGAGTGAGGGGGTGGTTTATATAGATACTCGATTGCGGAGACGCTGGGTATTTCGAGCAATTAATGTTGAAGTGGTGGATACGACGGCTGCTGGGGATACTTTTGTTGGTGCGTATGCTGTGGCTGTTGTGCAGCAAAGGGGGCGGAAGGGGAATGTGGCTGCGGCGGTCAAGTGGGCTAATATGGCTGCTGCGAAAACTGTAGAGCGGAGGGGAGCACAAGCTGCGATTCCGTGGCTAAATGAGATTAAAACGTTTGACGCTGATATGCAGGAAGAGGATGGGGTTTTGATAGACGGAAGCAAATTATAAAGTTGATCTGCTCTCATCATGCCCAACATGCCCAATTAAATCAAGCATTCACAGCTTTCGGTGGCCCATCTATATCACAGATTTTCTGGGGGTTGTGTGATCTTCGTCAAATGATCCCCATTCAGCGTTTTCATGATCTTGCCCAATCCCTCATGACTGTAGTCCTTCTGATTCCACATGTCCTTGTGATATTTCACTTTCCCCTGCTCATCGAAGGTCAAGGTGACAAGGCTGTTAACCGGCTTCGAGTAATGCACGAGTCTTGGTGTGTATTCTTGTTTCATCTTGAATGCGAGCTGCGAATCGGTATTGGAGACAATTTCTGTGGCGAGAGTTTTCGAAGACGCCATGACTTTCGGTATGCCTATATGTACGAAGTGTCAACAGCCGCGGTTTCCTTCGGAGAACGATGACATGAATCATGACAGCTGCATACCATACCACTGCCCAGCGATCTTGTACCTCGTGTCGCAATAGCTCCACGGATCATCGTAAACTGACTCCTGGGCGTACACCTGCATATCCTCTTCGCTCGCGCTTCCAGAGTATAGGCTTGTGATAGCCTTCACTGCTTTCTCCCGCTCTGGTGACACTCTGATCGATTTCTCCGGGTGAGGCTCATAGTCAACGCCCGTGGATGAATTTCGAGAAGGGTCGGGGTTTGATGTCAGGGCTTGCGGGTCAGGGCGAGGCTCGTATTCCTGCTGGATGGCTTCTCCACGGGAAGCCATGATTGGCAGTATTGCAAGAATATAGAAGCTTCGCTATAGAGTTAGGAAGGGCCATGATGGCCAGTAAATTGATCAGTATTGATGTCATCATCGTCAACGGCTTTGGCTTCTTGTAATGTAAAGTTCAAACTACGGTACTTAGCGCGGTATTCCAGGTTCTATATAACCGAAAGTACGGGAAGTACCTAAAAATCGTTGGCGACAACTGTCAGCCATACCTTATGCAACCGACACGGCTATACATTCTCCTCTCCTCTACGGGTGGTCACGATACTCGTTATATCCCTTGGTTACAGCACCTTGTCCAAGGATAGGAATCATGGTACGTCTGAGGCAGTCATACCTAGGGAGCTCTCCACAACGAACACTCTTCATCGTGCCACGACCACCCCGACCGCCTCCACCGTCAGGAGAATGCTACATTTCCTCATTGCCTGACGAGCTTCTGGCTCAAATACTCGATCATCTTGCCCCACCGACCCGGTTTTATCATCAGTCTGAATATGAAAATTGCCTCGGAATCCCAACTGTCTGCGAACGCTGGCGACGCCTTTATGAACCTATCTTATATCGTAGGATTGACCTTGGCTATTCTGGATGGCAGAAACCCCGCCGGACTGCGAGACTCGTCAAAACTTTCGAAGAACGCCCGGGCATGCCAGGCCACGTTCGGGATCTCGATGTCCAGATATATAAACCTAGCGATGCCACATGCCGATTGGTCACTTCTGTTGTCCTATGCTGCAGGTCAATCCGCAAGCTTTCCTTACATATGCCCATGTCCCCCACAATTTGGCCTATCATCCATGCCTCTTCGAAAATTCCTCGTTTGGAGAGACTGGGGCTCTCAGGCATCGGGGATGGACCAGCCCTGCAGATGATCCTTGCACATTTCGGTACGCATCCTCTTACGGAGCTGAAACTCAATCGCTATGGATTAAGCGTTGATGACGGACCCTCGGCGCCGTGGAGATCTGGTTCCCAGTCCACTTATCCAAATCTGGATCACACCTTCTCCAATCATTTCTATAACGGCGCCGTAAGTACTTTGATCCTCTCGGATCCAAGTGCGCCACCGTACATTACGAAGAGGTTTCTGCAATGGCCTGCACTCCTCACAAGACTCTCTTTGACATTCCTCATACACTCAATATACGCCACACAGTACTCACTCGGTGCAATGCAAGAGCTCCTCAATACCCAATGCGAGTCCTTGCAGCACGTCACAATTGGGATCATTCCCTGCGCACCCAACGGCATCCCCAATTTCTCCCACTTCCTGCGTCTGCAAACGCTGGAGCTGAATAGAGTCAACCTTTTCTCCGAAAAGCCCCGCGTGGCTGCCGCCAAACTGTCCGCGCCTTTGCTACGTCATCTTGGAGTAAATTTCTGCACGGAGGATCAGCATCATGTAAACATCGACACCTTCGCCACCGAACAGGTCCGTTGGTTGGAAGAACTTGTATCCTATGTGGGTGTAAAAAGTACAGCGAGCAGTAAGCTGGATACCGTCTTTGTCGAGTTCACCCCGGAAACTCCGTATTATACCGCCGACGAACTTGAGCATATGATCTGGCCTTGGGAACCTTTGGAGCAAGCTGTGAAGGCACTATCCAGATACGGCGTGACCATGACATATAGCACTCCAGAATGCCCAAAGCAGGATTGGAGTAGAGTCATCGCTAGAATTCGGACGGAGCACGCCGCTCTCACTGATCCCGAAAGTAATAGATTTGGTTACCCTATTACTTCGAGAGCGTGATAGTGGGATTCGAACAAGAACCGATCGTGAGTGGACAAGGGACTGTTAGTACTGCCGGCCCTCCCTTGTTATCGTCATTGTCTCACAAAGCTCGCAAGCAAGTGAATTTGAAAATGCGGTACTATTGCGCCCATCCATCCAACGCTATCAGGGCTGAAGGCATTTGCAGCTGAGGTACCCGGGAGAATGTCCTTTTTGAGGCCTAGAGAATGAGCGTGCAGACGGCACGTGAGCGAACTAGGGCTACGGCAATTTATCCGTACAACCCTATGATAACCCAAAACACCAAATTGCCAAACCTTCCAATTACTCGACCAGGTCAAGGGAATATTACGGCTAGGTACACCCCCCGCTAGCCTATAGCTGCATGCCAGCAGCCCTTAGCTGAGGGACTCCTAAGACCCCAGTTGCCCAGCCAAGACCGCAGACCCAAGAGCCCCCAAATGAAGCCCCGTATTCTACTATAGGGGTGCGTCCCCCAGTGACTTGGTTAATATCCTAGTGGCTACGGGCGCCCTAGGGTTGGCCATCTGGCTCACTGAACCCTGGGGCCCTATCAGCCCGGGGACCAGTTGGGACGGGGCAAAATTAGGCAATTGGGGTTTTCAGGTTTGGCAGTTTGGTGTTTCGGGTTATCATAGAATTGTACGGATGAATTGCCGTACTATCTTTTGATCAAAGCCTCGCGCAGAATGATATCTCCTACTGTGTCAGGACCAAAGGCTCAAACCGAAACATACTCTATCATATCATAGACATGAAGTACACATCTCCACCCGGAAGAAAACGAAGCCATTGCAAGCCGTCGCATTGAATATTCTTCAGAAAGGCGTACTCCATTTACCATCCCCCCCTAGCTCCTATTCTTCTTTGATACTCCATCCAGCTTCGATAACAGTATCTACAGGAATTCTGCAAATTATAGATTGACTTAACCTCCCCTTTAGACCCCCCGTTTTCATTTCCAACGGATAGATTATTCCACTAAAGACTACCTGTAAGTGCCTGACCTTAACCATAGAATCTAGCAGGTCTGTTTGTCAGCTCGCGACGAGTATTACCTTAGTATATTCCAATAATTAGAGTTCTCTATACTAGAACACGGAAGAGATTATGTATAACTTAGTGATATGTCGTCTCATGTAGTATGGATTTCCTTAGACACGTCGTCTTCGTAGGTATCTATTTATTACGTAAGGGAGTATATAGCTAAATAATATCTATTTATAATATATTATTATTTAGCTACTAAGTAGCTAGTCTACTACTATTAGGCTTATATATAATAAGTGTAAGGTCTTTTATAGTAGCTCTAGTACCTAAAAACCCCTTATATCTAGGTAATACGGTCCTAGGGTAAGCCTAGCTATATAATAGATAGCCTAGAGGTAGGATAGTAGGAAAAGCTAGATATATAGATTTTTAAGTTTTAAATAGATAAGAAAGATAAGTATCTTTCTAGGGGGGAATAGTATTAATAGTACCTATATTCCCCTTAATTAATAGTACTAGTCTCCTCCTTATTAACCCCTAATTAAACTAGCTTAATTAATAATATATTATCTTATATAGTATAGATTTCCTTAGATATATTATCTTTATAGGTATCTATTTATTAGATAAGGGAGTATATAGCTAAATAATATCTATTTATAATATATTATTATTTAGCTACTAAGTAGCTAGTCTACTACTATTAGGCTTATATATAATAAGTATAAGGCCTTTTATAATAGCTCTAGTACCTAAAAACCCCTTAAAGACTAGGCTAAAATAGAGCTATAAAAGGAGGTAGAAGAGGGAGGTATAAATAATAGTTAATATTAGCCTCCCTATTATCTATATTAATACTTATAGGAGGTATTAAATATATAACTTATATTTATAATAATATATAGCTAATAGAAGTCTAATTTCTAGCGACCTAATAGCTAGATCTTATTATTAGTAAGGCTAGCTTCTCTTACTAACGTAATAGCTCCCTAATAAAAAGAATAGCCTAAGTAGTAGCCTTAATACCTAAGGGTCTTAAGGGTATTTTATAAGATATTAGTAACTAGGTATCTAATAAATAGGCGTCCTAGATTAAAGAGAGGTTATAGAGGGTATATAAGAAATATATTAAATAGGTATTATAGGGAGTAAAGGGGATAGGCTTTATTATCTATTATAATAATAGTAAGTATTATACCTTTCTAAAATAAGTCTATCTTAGAGGCTAGGAGGGTAAACTTAATATAGTCTTTATATAGAACTACTAAGCGTCTTATAATAAAATAACTAGTAAACTCTTTATCTAGATCGCCGGTATTCTACGTAAATTTACTAATTCTTAAGAATCTTATAAAGGCGAGATAAAAGGAAGTATATAATATTACCCCTAGTAATATCTTTTAATTAAATATTAATAAGATATATAGTAGTATATCTCTTATAATTAGTTATTACTTAAGGGAGTCTTTCTTACCTCTTATTTAATAGATACTATTAATAATACGCTTTAATATAAGGTAGTAGAAGATATTATTATTATTATAACCTATATTAATATATATAGATTTTAGGCTAATAAGGTATACCTTTATTATTAAGACCTAGATATAATTATTACCTAGAGTACTTACCTAATCTATTAAGGAGTATAAGGAGGTAGGAAAGGGTAGGTAGTAGCTAGTAAGGGTATAATATTTAAGGTAGGAATTTCTTAGAATTTTATATATTAAATAGGTCTTAGGTATAAGAGCCTATTATAGATATTAAGTAGCGGCCTTTAAGAGGGCTATAGTTTTATACTAGTCTTTTAGTAGGTTATAACTTAAAGTTAGAGGTAGGGAGTAAGGCTCTATAATTATAGGTATATATTAGCGATTTTATTATATTATATTCTTGAAAGTATATCCGCTAGGGAGTTCTTATATAAATAGATCTACTTAACTTTAATAATAAGGATATTATACTAGGCTAATAGTATAATAATATCCTATAAGGGAGCTATTACAGGCCCTTAGATTAAGAGTTTAATAAGTCTATAATATATAGCCTAGTTATTATTAAAAATATATAGTACCTTACTAGCTAGTTTAGAAATCTAATATCTAAGGGTAATAAGGATAGCCTTTATTTCTTTAAATTAAATATCTTTATTAGTAAGATAACTTAAGGTCTATAAGCTAAAGACCTAATAAATATCTAGGGCTTAAGTAGGAAAATCTAGTATAAATCCCCTTATATTAATAGTTCTAGAGGTATTAGTCTAAAAATAGTAAGGTTCCCTAGTAATAATAGTATATAGTAATAAGACGCCGTTCTATATAAGTAAGAAGGTCTACTACTATTTAAGATCCTTCCTTATATTACTATTAATATATATAAAAGAGCCCTATTTACTAAGGGCGTTATAAAGTCTTCTTAGGAAAGCTCTTCCTAGGATAATAACTTTTAATATAAATAATAGGAACCTAATTATAGTATTAAGCTCTAATTAGGAGATAGAGGTCTTTTTTAGTAGGGCTTCTAATATAGCTTCTCCTCTTACTAGCTTATCTTTAGGGAGTTAGAGTTATATTATAAAAGTATTAATTTCTAGGCTAAGAAAATTAGTAATAATTCCCTTTATATCTTTTTTATAATTAACTGTAAGTCTAAGTTATCTATAAAGTATATTAAACTACTACTTATAAAGGTTTATATTAGCGTTAAGAGCTAGGATAGTAAGGAAGTTATTAAGGTAGTAGATAATAATAGACTAGTAGAGGACTACTACTAGGATCTAGTTAAGTCCCCTAGTAAATAAATTAAATAGGAAGGGAGCTATTTAAAGGCTAAAAGGTAAGAATTATTCCTTATAAAATATATTATTAAATAAGAAACCTAGTAGCTATCTATCTAATAATATAATTAGTATATACTAGAAGGCGTCTAAGAGGTCTTATTTAACTAGAATTACCTTATATTTTATTCTAACTACTATATTAATAGCCTTATTAATAGTAATATACTCTAAGCTACTAAATCTATATAGAATATAGTCGTTTACTAAGTACCCCTAGGGGTATAAGAGGTTATAAATTCGTTAGAAGCCGCTATTATACTTAGGTATAAGGCCTAGCGGGGAGGAGATATACTTATACTAGGGCTATTAGGGGAGGATTATTAGCTAGTAGTAATATAATTATTTCTAAATATCTATTATAAGGATATCTAGAGCTTCTTTAATAAATTTATATAGTTTACTTAAGAGTAGTTCTTTAGGTCCTTAATATCCTACCCTAACCCCTTTTTAGATAATTAGGGCTAGGATTAAGATAAATATCTTATTAGGGTAAAGTCTTAGCTAAAATATCTATTTTTTAACTACTAATAGCCCTAATTAAGGTAGTAATAACTTATTATCTAAGGTAAGCTTATACGGGAAACCCTTAGTAATAGAATATAGGGACTATATTACTAGAGGTCTACTAGTAAGGTTAATAGCTAGGTTTTAAAACGCGTCTATTAAGGAGAATTAAGTTTACTATAAATATTAAGATACTAGTATAATTAATATATAAATAATAGTTATAATAGTCTAGGTAAATATAAGTATATTTATAATTAGTACTATCCTTATACCTATTCTTATTAAACTTTTAATATACCCCTATTAGAGTAGAAGCTAATAATAAGACTTAGGCCTATTACTATTATTAAGATAAGGTAGTATTAATAGGTTAATTATATTTTATTAGGAATATATCTATTAGTACTATATCTTTAATTATCTAACCTTCTAATATATCCTAGCCTACGCGTATTCTAGCTATAATAAAAGTAAAGTAAAAGGCCTTAATAGATATAAAGGTATATACAGCTACTTTCTTAATAAGAAGGAGCTAATAGTTTATAAAGGTATACTATAAACTAGTCTAAGTAGTAGGCTAGGCGAAATAATAAATAACTTAGCTATATATAAAGAGGCTATATTAGAGGTCCTAGAATATCTTTATATCTATACTATTATTAGATCTATTTAACTTAAGGAAGGTACTATCTATAAGTTTATAAAAATTACTAGGGTTAAAATAGTTATAAAGGATATAGAATATCTACTTTTATCTTAGTATAAGAAAATATATAGTAAGGGGGGTAGTATAAGGTATTTTACCTATCTAAAATTAGTAATAAAAAGACTTAATATTAGGAGTACTAGCTCAAAGATAATCCTAATAAAGATTATTAATTTAGTATTATAATATATTACTTAGTAAGAGGTATTAATATTAATTTAAAAGAGGTAGATATAAATATTATAACTAGATAGGCTAGGGGGCTATTCTTATACCTTAGAATAGTTATTAGGGAAAAGTTATACTTTACTAATAGCTTTATAAGAGGTTAATAATATTTATACTATAATTAGTTTATAATATAGGTGTAAATAGGCTTATAATTTAGTTATAAATCGCGGCCTTATAAAGGTTATATTATATATCCTTTATATCTCTTTTATATTTTATATTCCGCCTAGCTTCTTTTCTTACTAATTTTATTTAAAGGGCGTTAATACTATTATTTTTACTATTAGATAGGTTAATAGTATTACTTATAAATTTATTAGATATCTAGTCTAGCCTAATAATATCCTTTAAAGAGGCCTAATATGCCTTCCTAATAGCTATATCCTTCTTAATAATAGTAGAATAGTTAATAGTAGTCTTCCCCTTAGACTAAGTCTAGGCCTAATTAGTAATAGCTATAATAGTAGTAGTAGTAGTAGTAGTAGTAGTAGTAGTAGTAGTAGTAGTATTAGTAGCCTTCCTACCCTTAGTAGTTCTACTAGTAGGTATAATAATAATAGTAGGTTAAGAAATACTAAGGATTTAATAATATAAGAGTTATTAGGCTTTAATAAAAAGCTAGATATACGGATTTTTAAGTTCTAAATAGATAAGAAAGACAAGTATCTTTCCAGGGGGGAACAGTACTAATAGTACCTACGTTCCCCCTGATCGACAGCACTAGTCTCCCCCTCACTAACCCCTAGCTAAACTAGCTCGAGGGGTTCTAACGCTCGTTCGTTGCAAGGCCCTGAGGACGCAGTAGATGGAGGTTTGTACTAAAAGGTGGCGGGTATCTGTTAAGGTGCACACTGCATCTCGACAGATGAGCAGATGGTAGTCCCCTGCGATACCTTCGGTGAACGCCCGATGTTCATATATGTCGAACCAGCCAAAAGCGGAGGCGCCCGGGCCCTTGATAGAATGAACCCCATTAATGCGTTCGCCACACTTTGCAGTACTAAGGTACTTTATGTCGACTATCCCATATGTTGGGCGACTTGGGCATCGGGCCTTGGCATTACCCCTAAAGCGGATGCCTTGCCAAGATATGGTTTGATATTTGCTTGAGACAGATGCATACCATATGTAGAGCATTCCCGCCCATTCAAAGCGGCCCGCTATCACGGATCTGTTCGCGAACCATGACAGTGGATGCAGTTCGCAGGAAAAGCTAGAACATTGGTGAAGGTCTCCGAAGGGCGTCAGTATCCTCCAGCTCGAAAATCACAGTCGACGCATCGAGCTCGGCTCTCGAGAACCTTCGCCTCATATCTTCTGGCGAATCCCCCCTTCTGATATCATCCGGAGAACCTTCCCGCCGTATGCTATCCGGAGATTCGAACTTAGACCCTGCGGTTTGCACGACTGGGCTAGGGCCGTTCAGGAGCCGATGTGTGATCCGTCGTAGCAGGTCCGGCGACGAGTTCCCGATGACGAACTCCTTGTCCGAATAGTGGGAGATTACAGTGTCCGATGGCTGGGGTCGGTGGGTGAGGTCGGGTGGAGTCCATTTCCGCCGTCGAAGTTGTTGGCTGGGGGTTCGACCGGACCATCGGGCGGAGTTTGCGGCGATTTTGTGACGGGGGGCTAGATGAGGTAGGTGTCAATGGGTGTGGAGATGTGGTTGACTAGTGGATAAGGGGGCGAGGGGTATTCGGGATTTGCAATGGGGAGATGGGAGGAAAGACTGACCTTCTCTTGTGTCTTCATCCTGTAATAATGATCTAGGAAATCTGTCAAAAGTTTTAGATTAGTGTACCTCTTATCAGCCGAGGATGCTATATATGAGGCAGGTTTGGAGAGTAGAGATTGGGTATGCCTCCTTTTCACTCCTCAAAGTTGTGTGGAGTTTCCGGTGCGATGCCTTTCACAAGGGCGTCACTCCTAAAGTACGTACCTGCTTATCGAGAACGCCCATTCTGCTCCGAAACGAAGCAGGATATCAGTTGTGGCGAGGTTGTTGGAGAGTTCTACATTGATTTGATTCATCTTGAAATGAGAGGTGCGGATCATTCGTTCGATCACGTCCGGTGTGATGAAAGCCTGGCGTGCTTCGTGTCCTCGATTCTCTTCTTGTATCACAAAATATAGATCATGCCCTGATTGCAATTGATCCTTCATGAATTTTCCCAATTCGCTAATCTCTTTACTATTTTGCTGTAGCCGGCAATAAATATATCCTTTGTTCTTCTTCAGCCAGCGTCGAAGGGGAAACCAGTCATTGCAAACATACCTTTGCACCGCACGATTCGATCGTGCGAAAGTTCCACCGGATGAGATTTCTCAAAGTAGAAACTCGATGCAATCAATTGAAGCGCTACTCTTCTAATCCTGTTGTCCGATCTTAACTCTTTCCGGACCTTGTCTTGGATATACAACATCTGGTCAACTTCATCCAGCCCAGGGGGATCTTGATTGAGTTGCGGGTTGAGCCGTACATATCTGATTGCATGGCTTGATGGTGGCTGCAGCACACTTATATACGAATGCCATGTCCTCTCCGAGTCCAAAGCGGATGCTATATGATCAGCTGCAATTTTGTAGAGTGACTTACCGTGTGAATATAGGCCTAGCCGAGGTGACGGCGTCTTCTCGGTGGAAGCACGCACGGCCGAGTTGTATGTGGTGCCCACAGAGACTATGATATCGGGAGGATCCTTTTTCAGACTGGGCCATATGAGCTTTCGTTCTTTGTCCGCAATCTGTATAGGATTGTTATGATAAATGGCACCGTCGGAGTATATCTGCTTTGAAGGTCCGTGGCACATAGGCTTAAAGATGCGAGGGGCTGCTGAAGTAGCCCTTGCGCTATGTCTTCGTCAACACGTTGTCAGAATTTAGTCTTCTTGAGTAATCGTACGCTTCCCAAATTTTCAGTTCCGACGCCGATCTTTCTGGCCTCTGAAAAAGATATGGAACTAGATACTCTCAGCATGCCAAATATGTAGATGAAGTGGGTTCAAGCGGTGTCACCTACGCTTTTCTCCACAAAGACGATTGTAATTTGCCAACACAACAGCGGATCCGCCTGATGAAGTTGCAGTCACAGCAACCTTCACTTCTGTTCCGTAGGATGCACTAGGTCGAGGGCCCCCAAAAAGATACTCAGTCTCGGAATATGCACTGATGAGTGCTTCCTCAAGCGGTCTAGTCTCGTATTTAGAATGATTGTAATTGTCAACGAACCAACCGAGGATTGGAGTGTTGCCACCTGTGCGACGTGTAAACGCCTTTTTACACAGGGCCTCAAAATGATGAGTACACTCTTCGACAGACCAGTTCTTGGCTGCAAGTCCCAGAGCAATCAAGCCTCCAGTGCTAAAAGAATTCTCAGTCAGCGCTCGCAAGGATAATCGAAAGGTTCGAGGACGAAAATCAGACCTTGTGCCAACTATCAGATCAAAGAAGCATTGGATGGCCAGCCTGCCACCCATGGCGTGTTCTATCTGCCTCAATATTTCCAATTCAACGATACCTCGAATACCGCCTCTGAAGACTTTGTCAGCGAATGGAGCACGGAAAACAACATAGAGTCCTTTCTACGTACCCATCGAGTGTCAATATACGGATGCCAGCCGCAGCAGGCTTGAGGAAAATTCTCCACAACCCATATCTGGGTCGGCTTAGCGATTCCAAGGGACAGCCATCCAATTCGACGACTATTCTATCCCGAGCGTGGCCATACGCCTGCAGGCATGATGAACAGAGGATGTGACCACACGGTAGAGCATGTTCAGGTGGCTCGAACAAGCAAGAAAAACATGTCGAATGACTGATGAAGGCATCTGCTCGGCCTCGTGCGGAATGATTGAAAAAATGAACCATGACAGTATTCTTATGGATATCTGCTGCGGCTTCAGCTTCAAGCTCAGCTCCTTCCTGGACTCTGGAACGGAGTGTTTTGAGCAGCTCGTCGAGCCGCGAATAAACGTCCCATTGGAATCTTTGTCGATAAGATTCAAACGAGAAGCTCGAAACATAAGCTCCGACAGCTAGCACTTTGCCATTCTTGAGCTGATGGCCCTTAGTTTCATGCTTGTACATTGGCAATGTCAGACCTCGTACCCAAGCCCGCTACGAGCAAGAAGACGGAACTTACACCACTGCGCACGTTCACACATCTAGCGCCTCCGCCAGGCTTGACGTACTCGCAGGGCCAATGGCGGTCGCAGAAATTTTCTAGAGCGACGTCTAGGTGCTCGAGATATTGTGGGAAGATCTGTTCCGCAGTGCCTTTGAGAGGTGAGAAATCTTCGCTTAGTCTTCTAAGAAAGGCTCACCTCTGATTTTGGACCTGGCCGAGTCTAACATGATGCAAGACGCTACCATGTAGCTCAGCTCTGTGAAAATTGTGGCACCATCGATGATGTTCTCCCAAACCTCCATTAGGTTTATAGCTAGCTTAAGTATGTTTCCTCCAAAGTCAAGCGGGATCGGACTATTAGTGAACGAGGCCTGTACGAAGTCGAAGGGACTGTCGAGGTCACAAGCAAAGTGGTCGAACGCAACCTGTAGGTATGGTTGTAATTCGCCCGCATCAAGCAGCATTCTCAATTCCGCTTTTCGCTCTCTGGCAAATCCGCAAGCCAGCTGGATGTCAGTATACAGCTTCTTTACTTGATTGTAGATCAAGTTCGGCCGACCACTGGTAGGTATATGGACGACCCTTATGGACCGATAGTAAGAACAGAGCAATTGCTCGACCGTTTCGATCTGTCTATCTCGATCACGCCAGAATTGTGCGGTCTTTTTGAAGGTAGCATTTTGAAAGACTGTCTTGGAGAGGGAATCTAGAAGACTTGACGTTGCTGTGGGGATATCCCATAGTGCTGGATCAATGTTGTTCCCCGAGGCATTGAGAACGATGATAGCATGCGGGAGCACTGGTTGGTTCGAGGATTTCTCCAGGGCAGCTGCAGCCCAATTCACTAGCTTCTCGAACACGCTTTCGATGACCCTGAATGACTGAAGTATCAGATGATGTATATATAAATTTGACAAGCTGAACGTGTCGAATAGCAGACTGACCTGGGGTTCTTAAGCACAAAAACAACGACATCAGAAAACGTGTATAGCAGACGAGGGTACAGATGTGTGACTGCGAACTCTCTGCTTCGCCTGACGTTTGTGTCTGCCCAAGTTATCTCCCTCTCTGATGTATGACGGATTTTCTGGATTTTCTTTTCGAACGATCCGATCCGGCCGAACTTCGAGGACTTGTCTTTCTTCTTCAGCCTGGCACCAAGTGGCTCTCGTTCGCCCCCTTCTAGACCTTCGCAGTCTGCATAGAGAATAGGATTGTTGGATTTGGAAGTTTGCGGATCGGAGTATAGGTGGACGTCGCCTGAAGTCGGAACATCGAGCCCGACAGAGCCAACGACTGGCGTTGGGAAGTGCTCTGTATCCCTAGTACTAAGATCAATAACTAATTTGATGATCGTACTTTTGCCTGCGCCTTCTCTTCGTAAGTTTCTGATCCTGTATAGGGAGATTCAAGCCGAACCTGTCTGGCCGACGAATGATACAAGACTGGGAAATCGATGATCGCGTACGCCGGGCATCCAGTCTGGGCCTTTGTGCGATGCTGCGCCTAAAGTATCCGTCATTATAGTCGCGTACCTTCCGTAATCTAGGAACGTCGGAAGCTCGGCATCCTCTCTCACAATGCCGAACCATGTGGTATCCTCGTCGTTCTTGTGCCGGAGGTCTTGCTCAGCAGAAGTCATCTTTGTAGTATACAAGAGTCAGCAAGCCCTACTTTAGCACCGAGACACGGTTTGTAGACAAGATATAGGAGCGTGATATGACCGACAATGCTGCCTTACTCCTGAAGCATATCTTTTGACTCAAACTGTGGTACTGAATAGGGATGAATCACTCGGAAGTGGACAGTACGTACCTTGGCTTCTAGAGTTTCCTTGATCGTCATAGCAGCAAAGTAGTTGGTCCTTTCGTGGGGTATGGATCCTGGAGCCAGTCGCTGCTTCTTATGAGATATTTGCTGTTGCCAGCATTGTTCGCAGAAGTTGCTGTCGCAGACGTTGCAATAGTCTCGATTGGTACCCCATTGCTCGCACTGGTCACAGGGTTGATGGCCCGAGTTTTGTCTGCTTGTGCTTTTCGCCTTTGCAGGGCGTGATGGAACATCTCTAGAATACAGGAGAAGATCAGCTACTTTTGCAATTTGAATGCAGGAGAGCAGGAAGTGATACGTGATATGAGATCGTCCACCCTGGCCTCCATTCCATCCATTCCAATCCGCCTCTACTTCCTTAGCAATCTGCTCATCCTCGGCAACCTGCTTATTCACGCTTGGGTGTGTATGGAAGAGGGACTCGTCGAGATCGATTAAGCTAGCTTGTGTTTGGGAACTGCCAATGCCAGATCTATCTCAGAAGGATTCACGAAGCGAAAGACATTCACTGCTATCGTACATACAAATCCGTTTGAATTCTGCTAATGCCGGCGTCTGCCAGAACTGTACTAATTCGCAACCCAGTAACAGGCGTGTCGAGGTTATGGGACTGGACACGAGGTGTTGGAGGCCTGGACTCCAATTGAATCAAGTCTTCCTCAGGTTCTAGCTGACGGAGGTCGTTATAATGACTAGACAGACCAGGCACATTACTAGCTGATTGTCTTGAAACGTTCTGTCTATTGTTTTGACGAGTAACGCGCTCATGTGGGAAGTCCATGATCCTGACTTCTAGTTCTACGGCGCGTGCAAGGTTAACAGTATTGACGATTATAGGGAGAAATGGGAGGGAGAAAATTGGATGAAGACCCACTTACCTGGTAGGGAGTCTGAGCCTCGTTCAGCATATCCTGACTTCGATGTCGGCCTGCCCCGCCGAGGAAGCCTAGGCGCATTAGTCCCAGCCTGGAAAGTGGGAAGCAGATCAAGTTTAGAAGATTGTTAAATAGTCAAGCTACTTGAGGAGATCTTCCTAGGAACAAGGTGTTCCTCGGGTATGTAACCCGGTGTAGACTGCCATGGCGTGTATGGAAACCTAATACGGAGTCATTGAGGAAGAACTCCGAATACAATTTCTTCATGTACGAGTGGCTGTCCAATCACTCTAGAATGTACGTGATAGCCCACGGCTCCATGCAGGCGCCACTAGTTGTATGCGAGGCTAGGTACGTGACATCGGACACGAGGGCCTCGAACCACAAACCCTTCAATCAATGCATCCTATCTTACAACTTCTTTCTTGACGGAGATAGAATGAGAGAAATGCGAGATCGGAAACAACAAGCATCAGACTGAGCAGGTATATCCAAGTTTCGTTTGGAGTAATATACCTGTATCTCTGGCAAAGTAATGTCGTCAAAAGAAGTCAGGAGCTCGCTGTGCTGTTCCACCAATCGCACATGCAACTTATCTAACGAAGTGCATAGTTCTATGTGATGGTGGATGAGTGGCTTGCGAAGGCGTTTAGGAGCGGCACGGTAGGAGCTCCAGCACGTACGGCTGACCTTTTTGCTGACAAGATCGGTGATTTACTAGTCCCACTGACAGGGAGAATGGTAAAGTTATCATCTCGTCACTTCCAAAGGTTTACTCCAGACGTGTCAGCTTGTAGCGCTGCGTCCACCGAAAGGCTCACCAATGTTAAGTACCATATATTACCTTCCGGAGTGAAAGCGGGATTAAGAAACGCTCCGGGAAGGTAACTTAATTCGGTTAGACAATAACTAATCATCTCACCCTAGTGGTACAGCGCTAGCTCACACTTTTCTGCTGCTAACCTATCATGGCTAGATCGCTAATCATCCATGTCTGACCAGGCCCGGCCGCCAATCTTCAACAGGATAGTGTGATGCTTGTGAATTTATCTGATATAAGTACTACAGACATTTATTCTCCAACCACTTAGCCCACGCAGGGGCCCACAGATGCAATAGCACGGATCCAATGCTCCGGCCTCAGCCACATAAACCTCCCTCCAGAGCGAGATCTCTTGTCCACTCCCTCTCCAAGCACCAACACACTGAGCGTGGATTCCTTCGGGACGATCAAGAGCTACAGGATTGAGGTAGAAAAGAGCTTTGAGATTGAATGTTGGGTCCAGACGGCTGGGGTACATGAGGTGTGTGGTTAAGTCCGATTGCTCTGCTCTGCGCCTCCTGGGTCATACGTCCCCCCTCAAGTGCAGAAGTCGATCATTAAGCATACATGGCCGTGGACCTGGATCACGGCAACGGAGCCTACGCATCTGGTAGGTAGCATCATACTCGGAAAGACCATTCTCTGGTATGCCAGGTTCTCTTGAGTCTTCATATCCGGCCTTCAACTATTCGAAGCCGATAAAGCTTCGGCAGTCCGTCTGACCACTGAATTTTAAGAGAATCGACTGAGGACATTGATTTTTATACAAGCTTTCTGCACCTCACGCAACCGCCTTCAGCGCCTCGACACCAATCCGAGCATGATCATTGCATTGACAAGACCTAACCCAGCGCGCATCTCAACACCCACCACCACCACCACCACCACCACCACCTCCGCCTCCCGCTCCTGCCATAGCGCCAGCAATTGCTCCACCAGACGAAGCACCCCCATCATGGAAGTTACGACGGTGACGACTCGGTTCAACCCTTAGCCCAACCCAACTACTCGCAAGTTAGCCTGCACAAAGCAAACGCCTGACCTGGCCTGGTTAGAGCCAACGTCAAGAATACCCACCCTTTGCGCTCCCCAACCTCGACAGCTCTGCCGTGCGAGTCCTTGATGTACATGACCCCCTTCCCTACACGCAAGGTCTGACCTGGTCTCACGTGCTCTGCGGCCACGGGTATGTTGTTGCCGCCCTTATCGGGGGTGATCCAGCCGCGACCGGTAGTTTGGTTCCAAATCGTCACGTAGCCGTAGCGGCCTTTAAGATGGCTGGATGTTTGGCCCATTCTGGAGGAGAGGGGGTTGGTACTGATTTGTAGCTTGCAGCTAGCAGACAATAAAGAAAAGGACGAAGCCAGAGTCTTTTAAAAGAACAAACAGCGGATTTCACCACCTGTGCTATCAGCAGATCGGCTGAGGTTGGAGCTTGGTCTCTAGGATCCGAGGGAAGGACTGCGCCTCAGACTTGGATCCTTCGACGCATCTGTGCCTCCGAAAAGTCGTGCTTACAGTCTTTCACGAAGTAGTGGTCAGACCCTGATGGGCCGCAGTTAGTAAAAGCTGCGCCACCATCTAGCCTTTTTTTTAGTGAAAGAATGTTTGCTACCGACACGTACACTGCCTCATGGACGCCTCTCAATCTTTATTCAAAGCGCACTCCCAATCTACCTTCGTCCTCTATTCTCCAAGCACCTTCTCGAGAATCCAAGTCTTAACCTCCGCAACCTTATCATCCTGATCGAACCGTATGTGCCAGCCGTAATGCCGGTCGCATAACACGGCGCCCTTCGTGTAAATGTCAGAGGTTCCAATGTCCACAAACGCCCTTCCATCCTCGTCAGCGATTCGTTCGCCGTACAGCCGTCCGGAACCAAATTCCTGCGTATGTGATCGCAAGGTAGGTGGACGGACCTATCCACTTCTAGGACAGCATCATCTTTCCCATCATAATCCGTTCGGCATGCGCGCCAAGGTGTGTGAAAAATTTGTCTTCCGGCGGGGGCTGGGACTTGAGAATTGAGCATGTTTTTGATTTGGGATCGCTTCGTTTATGGCATGATCAGATTCTGCTGATGTGTTTTCGTCAATAATTCAATGAGATATCTATAGAGGATGACTGACCAGCCTGGCTGCGTAGGCGAAAGGCTTTTGGCATGCAGGGTTGAAGTTTATCAAGAGAGGCTTGCGCAATGGCTCAATAGATGGACATTCACTCTGACAGCGTCAAGCCGCTTGATAGGCGTACTGAATGGATGCGAAATGTGCAAGGGCGGTGGGGAAATTTATGAGGCTGAGGAAGACAGCGACTCAAACGAGCGTGCCTTGCCGTCAGGATCGTAGTTCGTCATGAGAACACTGGCCGCTGTAACATGTCCCCCAGCTTGCCTCCATCGCATTCTTTGCTTTCCGATATACCACCTTGCAACGATGAGACCAATACACCTCCTGACCAAAGCCATCAGTCTACCGATCGAGTGAAGCTCGATTTGGGTTTCTACTCACAGCCGCAAACCAATGATAATTGGCAGCGTTGGTTAGCTGACTCACTCCAGGACTTAAATAATCCGCTACCGACATCTGCAGGATAGCATAGGCCTGTAAAGGTCCATTCAGAGGCTCTTTGTTCTTGAATAGGAGGTCGTACAGTGGTCCTATGCCGGTGTGGTCGGTGATTTTTCCGTCCGCGCTATCGGCAATTCTTATTCTTGCCCAAGAGAAAATGGGGATGGCAGGGTAGCCTGGAAATAGTCATGAGCACTTACAGGCCTCGAGATACAAATGATAGATGCCTTTGAGCGTGTGCGTCAGCCAGGTTTTCTGTCTGGCAAAGGCATGGGGTCATATGAGTTGCAATCTTACATGAATTCATGGAGCATGAGAACGCCGGGAGATAGCATCTGGTCGGAAACCGTTTTGCCAATCTTATTACACGAGATCGGTGATAAAGTAGACGGATAATGTGCGGCTTCAGTGGATATTTTCCAGAACAAGTCGCAGATCACAATTCGATCGTACGAAACAGGGTCGACGTAAGCTAGAGTCAAAGGCGGGCATGTTCTGTTCTCGTCGCTGACGGAAATGGTAATCTTCGAGAACGCTGCTGCGCCGTTGTGGAGTGAGTGATCGGTGCCAATGATGTTTTGGAAGACCTGATTGACGGTTTGGCGGTCGGAGGCCTCGAAGTACTTCGTGAAGATCTGCGACCGGAGCTGCTCATTGACAAGTGGGGAGTTTGACGCATAGCTGGCCATTCGAATCGCGTCGTGGTAAGCCTCGGTGAGGATTCTGACTCTGTTGCTGTAGTCGCTCGCTTGGCCTTCGAAACGGTAAATGCGCTTGCGCAGACCATTCTCCTTTCTGTGTTCATCATGACATCAGCTACAACATACGATCTCTGGTGAAGTCGGAGCCTTTGTCGTACATGACGGATCCTGCGGCAGTCAGGGCTGGTAAAAGAGTGCCGATCACGTGGAAGAGGAGCCAGATTCTCCTATAGAACATGGCTCCTGAGCTTAGCATATGCCACCGATGATGAAATACATTGAGAATGGAAGGGGAGCTTATCAAACACGATACTGGTAGAGAAATGCCAAGTATATAATGGTCGATCGGGCTAAAGAAGCCGCTCCAGTCAAGGCGTATCATATTGTGATCTAAGAGTTGGCGTCACTCGATATATGGCTCGGCTAGGCCATCTGTCAAACAACCACTCTCCCATATCCTCCTGTCCAGTGTTAGTATATGCAATTCTACCCATAGGGGCTTACAGTGACTCTAATCGGTCCTTTCACATACGATGTCAACATGTCAATACACAAAACAGGACGGCTCAATAGTAGGGGAAGTATTGATCATCCGAACCTACGAAACATCTTATAGCCGTCAGAAGCAGCGCGGCAATGAATAACTGTGGGGGACCAAACATCAGGCTATCAGTCATACTCAGCCTCTAGGTCATCTAATGGCCGCAGCCGTCTAAATTTAAATCTACCGGGTTTAGATACTGAAAACCTTGTGGACGTGGACACCAAAGCTATGTCAATGGGTAGGGAGAAGTCAGACATAGAATCTGGCGCGATCTTCGAGAAGCATCTTCGCACATTCGCACATTCGAAAGCGAGTAGCTATGCCGTCGCCCCCGTATTGCAATCAATCGTGCACCTATCGTATCCAAGTTTTCAGCGAACAGATCAGGGCCTCGGAGCATCGACTTAGCGAAGTTACCACCAATAGTAGCAAAGACTCCCATCAGGCCTGCCGTAATCACCAGAAACACAACTATCTGCCTCCACGCATCGTACGAGACGTGTGCAATCCTATCATTTCGCTGTCAGTCAGCCAATCGCACGTATGGGCACTGACCAGCGCAGCTGCGACTCACGTAAGCCATGGATCTGCCGGTAGACCCGCATATGAACTCCGATACGTAATGTCGGCGTTCCCGTACGCGGTCTTGAAGCTCGTGGTGGAGTTTGGTGCGCAGGGTACCTGACTGCCACTTACGGCTGCGACGTCCGGAAACGTGAGGGACCCGTCCGGTGTCGTGTAGGAGACTGAGCAAGATGGTTCCTTGAATGGCCGCGGGAGCTTACCTACCGTGTCGGCTTGGTAGCTGGGTGCGAACGAGGTGATACATATCTGGGTCTGGATGTCGCAGGCTGGAGGGACTGGCGCGGGGTTGGTTGAGGAGTCCATGTAGAAGAAATTGGTCGTGGATAGGGTTTCTAGAGGGAGGCTGTCTGTTGTGCTAGTGGATTGTTCCTCGATGGCTGTTGCGTTCACTGCGAGTAGAAGACCGTAAACGATGACGAATCGCTGCTGAGCTGGCATCATGCTTGTGCTTGTGCTTGTATGAATCGATAACCACACTAAAGAAATATGAACGAGAGAAGAATCAAAGACCGCAGTGGCTTATTACAATACTAAACGCAAAAGAGTATCAAAATGTGATATTCCAAGGAGATTACAACATAGCCTTCACAAACCTGCAGAAATACCAACACAAATGTCGTAAGAATGGAATACTACACCCGCCATCCCGGATATCGGTTTTCCCGGGGGCCCATATGCACTCTGCGCATGACAGACAGTGTTGGTGGGGGTTAACACTTCAAAAATATCCTATAACAAGGGCGCCTATCGCGCCCCGAGCTCGCTGATTAAGGTGCTTTAGTTTAGGTGGAGCGGTTGCGGTTGCGGTTGCGGTTGCTGTATCTCATGTACTTCACTTATCTTACGTTGCGGCGCTTAGTTCCACTTACTTTAGCTCCTACGAATAGAATGGATGGTGAGATGTATGTATGCTTGATGTTTTTTGGATAGGGATAGGGATACTTGTGTTTGGAGATGGGAGATGGTGATGAGGATGAGGATGAGGATGAGGATGAGGGTGGGGGTGGGTAGTGGGTAGTGGGTAGTGGGTGGACGTCGTGGGTGGATGTCGTGAGTCAGGCCTGCGGAGGGTCGTTGTGGTTGTAGACTTTTAGGGGATTATTTGTCTTACTGAGATACTTTTTGGTTGGGTGGGTGATATGGGTGATGTGGACTGTGTTGGTTGGGTTGGGTAGTTAATGTTGATGAGTTGAGAGCTGGTAGGGAGAGGGAGAGGGAAAGAGGAAGGTAAAGAGGAAGAGGAAGTGGTTGTGTATGGACTACTTTAAGAGGATTGCGTGATCACTGCTTTTACACCTGGTTTCTTTGATTTGCATTTGTTTGCTATTCACAGTGCTACTAAGGGTATCTATACCAACGAAGCACGCCTAGTACCTTCGTGACGATATCCCATATCTTCTCACCACCCACCCTTTACGATGGGTGATACCTACCCATCGATAATCGGACCTCCCAACCAGCACAACTCTTGCTCGCTATTCTAACCCGCCTCATCCCAACGACAGAATATACGCCAAGAAGTCCTTCAACTTGTCCCGGCCACGATTGGGTCCATAAGCTCCCAACCCTCCGTTGCGTTTGTCGAAGAACACTCCCGGCCATCCGGGTTGTTCGCCTTCGGGTAGGATTCTACATAGCCATTGCGCGTTGTTCTCACCACGACGTTTTTTCTTGGAACCGTGCTGTGGAAGAATAGGTGGAGGCGGTTTCGTTGATGATGATGATGGAGTTGGAGCATTGGTTGAGGGTTTAGTGGGTCTTGCTTTTTTGTGTGTGTATACTATTGCAACGGCACCCTCTACAATGCTTTCTAGCACGAACACATCCTTCACGTTGACCGCATCGCCATGTTCGGCTTTCGCGAAGCTCGCAAGTCGAGCGTGGGCGTCCTCCTCGTCGACACCCATTGCTATGATCTTTCCATTGGAGGAGAGGATGCCATGATGTGGATTTTGCTCTAGCACTTTCGTCGCCCTCGCCATATCTGCTGCCATATCTTCAAACGGGTCCCCCGTGGACTCTAAAGCAAAGATGCCTGCTTCGAGTAAGGATACTTTCTTTGCTCCGGCTGACTTTTTTGAGGATTTTGAGGCTTCGCTTGAACCTTCGTGGTCGAGAGTACCTTCTTTGGCTCTTGCTTTGGCTTTCTTCCGCTGCTCTGCTCTGGCTTTGGTCTTTGCGTTGGGCTCACGCTTTTTTCCGTCTGGGACCGATTCGTCGTCATTTTCAGATTTGGCAGAAGGCTTAGATGCAGGTTTTGCGCCGACGAAGTGGGCGCTGGCCGAACGAGCCGCAATCTCGGCTCTCTTTGCGAGCAGGCGTTCCTCATGCTCTTTGTCCTCAAGAATTGTTAGAGTAGACTTTGCGTCAAAAGTTGGATCGATCGTGCCGAGGAAAGAGCATACGCCGCCGTCGAAATTTGGCATGAACTGGACTTTTGGCCAGGTGAATCCTCGGTGACGGAGAGTATCGAGGAGGTACATGGCTCTCATATTGTCAAATCCTGTCTCATCATCGAGGGCCTCGAGCGAGTTAGTCTAGCTTTGTTCTCCAGTGTATTGGAGTTTGCTCACATTACTGTAGTCCGCGTGCTTCATTGTCTCAAGTACGGTAGGAGGTGCAGGGCCTGAACGATCACCGCGGGAGTATGCAAACATTGCATCACTCGCTGCGTGTGATTTCTCCCGAGCGGCCATCAACTGCTGATTATTTTCCATCCGACGAGGCACCCAGTCCTTCAACTTTCTCACAATCTGGTCATGGCTGCCACTATAGAGGTAGCGAGGATCTTTGTCGGCGTCATAGTAGATTTCCATGAGAGAGTCGATATCGGGGTCGGAGTAGGGAGACATGACAAGAATTCGATTCAGCTGTCAATCACAGCTGATGCGAAGGGAAGTGAGCTGATCTTGAGATGGCAGTCGCTTTGGTCGCTGTGATTAGTGGGCTAGTGACTGCAGTGACTTGATGCAGTGAGCTGTTTGCAAAAAGGTTTGTTTCGGAATGATGTTGTCTACATATAGAATGTGAGAGCACCGAAGGGAGATGGTGAAGTTTGCGCTTGAGCCGGACGGTGATGGAAAAGTTGATGTAAAGATTGAGATGAGAAGGGCCAGCACAACGGATGAATGAAGGAAGACCGTCAGCTTATGTTAATCTGATGACAGAGGCAAGATTGATAGGGGTGATGTCATGCATTGGCATTAATTCGTTGTTCATGTGGGAGCCTGAGGGTTTTTTTGACCCATCGCATTCACTTCGCGTTTGCTATCAACAAAGCAAGGATTTCGGCTAGCAACGGTGATGCGGAGTTCGACAAACTTTATGGAATTACAATTGATGCGAGCATATCTGGTCGCCAATTATGCCATAACAATCATCATGAAGAAGGGACATACGATGTAGCCAATTATCTAAAAAGTCCTGATGTGCTTCAATGCCATCAAACCCATCGACCAAAACCAATACTCCCGATCTCAGGTCTGCCAAGACTCCTGCCGGCTTCACAAGCACTGAATCTGCTGTGATGGTCTTTTGGGAACACATCGTTCGGGCTGCAGGAGATATCTCGACGGACGAGCCGTCTTGATTATTGTGGCAGTGGTTCAATCGGATTGCTATTTAACATCTGGATGGTAGGACGGCATGGATCAGGTTTTGGCATATCGTACATGTTGGGTATAATCTTGTTTTCGATATCCAATCCTCGAAATGGCTAGATCCATGAAGATGAATATATTGCAAATAGTTTGGCTCCTACCTTAGGAGAGCGGAATGGGATTTTCATACATTAGAGAGGATCCTCGCAGTGGAGGATGTGTGTTGGAAGATGTTGTGGTGATATCGTCAATTGGTAGAGATATGATGGACTCACAAAGGATAGCAGGGAGGATCGTAGACCGTCGGGCCCATGGGGAGTAGATTGAATGGGCCGATCTAGGAAAGGAGCCTGTTTGTTGTGTTTAGCGGTGCGTGTGTGATATCACCATGTCCTTATCAATGTTGCGACATCAAGATATAATAGGGTTCTCGAAGGCGGTCAAAGCCTGCGTCTTTCAGGGCTGGCTGGATCTGACTGCGTAGTGAACCTTGTTCTCTGGATGATCGTCGTATAGATCTCGTTACAGACGTGCTTATCCCATATCCTGGCGAATTTAGCACTCGTGATTTCTTGGCAAAAACTATCAAAATTACTAACTAGGGGATTACCTCTATATACTCCTTCTAATAATATATACCACGATAAAGATATATATTATATAACCTATAACTATACCTAGATCTAGGTACCCTCTATTATTAACGTTAGTCCTAAATAGAATTAATAGAAAGTTCCCTAAGTAGCTTCCTTTTTAATTATTCTAGATATCCCCTTTTTATATATTTATATACCTAATAGTATTATACTTTTAGTCCTAGTAAGATAAGACGTCTACAATCTAATAGTAAAATATAATTTATATACTTAATAAGTAGTCCTACTTATTTAAGCTAACTAGGTCCTATTTAATATTCTAAGTAGGTAAATAGCTTAATAACTAGCTATTAATAGAAAGTCTTATAAAAATTATATTATTATAACTTACCTTATAACTAATCTAGTAAATAATAGGCTATCTTATAGTAGTTATATACTATTATATCTAATAGGTAATACTAGAGTAACTTCTAGTTCTTATTATATATATAGAGTATCTTATAATAGTAATATAGTTAATTAACCTAATTAACTCCACTTATAAAGTAATTATATATATTAATAAATAGGGGAATTAATAGTACTTTAATTATATTACCATTAAAGACGAGCCGACTTATATATATATTTATACTAGTTTCTACTAGCTATTAGTAGAGCCGAATAACTATCTCCTTATTAGTATAAATAGTAGTTATAAATAAAATAATATTTTAGTCCTTTTATATAAACTCTATAACTTATCTATTATCTAATAAAGTATTATATAACTAACCTTATAAGATCTATATATTATATATTATCTTTAGCTTTATAAGGAGTAGATCTAGACTATAGTTCTTCTCTTTTTATAGAACCTTATTTTATTTCTTTATACCCCTTTTCTCTTTATTATTTTCTTACTATATCTTTATAGTTCTAATAGTACTAGCTCCCCTAAATCCTTTATTAGTAAGTTAAGTAAGTAGTCTAGCTAATATAAATAGGTTATCTAGCTAGATAATATAATTTATAAAGCTAGAGATATCCTATTACTTTATTATATTAAGAATTATAGCCTATATCTTTAGAAACCCTAGCTATATTATCTATACCTTATCTAGATTAATAGGACTAACGACCCCTTTTATATAATATATCTAGTCTAAGACGTACCCCTTATTTATTAGTACCTAGATCTTAAAGCCTTTAGGCTCTAGTTTACTTAATATATTAATAGTCTCCTTTACCCTACTTATAAAACGCTAAATACTTTTATTAATAGTAAGGTACGTACCTACCTTCTAGTATTTCTTAAATTTTTAATATAGATTATTACTTAGAGGCTCTAGCTTTTAAAAGACTAACTTATTTTTAGTCTACCTAGACGTCCTAGGCTTTAAGATATAAAAGAACTAGTTAATTTATTACTACCTTTTTAAACTAATTACGTTATAAATAGCGGGGTAAATTGGGCTTATAAAATTATAGTTTTAATAGTTATCTACTATAGGCTTTATATATAGTCCTATATATATTAATACCCTAATATATACCCTACTAAGCTCTTTTACTATTATTAGGATTTATACTCGCGCGTATAATTTCTCTAAGGTCTAGGAACCTATCGCGTTTAAATTAGTATACTTTACTAGTAAATCTAGTATAAGTTCTTTAAAGAAAAGGGAGAATATCTTATAAGGTTACTAAGGACTAATTCTAGTAGGTAGTTAGCCTTACCTACGGGTTATATTATTAATTTCTAATAGTTTAAACTTAGGAAATAGTTATAGCTTAGGAGGAGGCTTCTTAAAAGACTTAATAGTAATAGGATCTTTTAGGATATAGTCTATATTATCTATAGTATGATTCCTAGGCATATTATAATATAGTAGTAGAAGAAAAGGAATAGTAAATATATCTATATTTTAGTATTCCCGCAGGCCGGCTAAACCTCGGCACGAGTGCCTTGCCAGGATATGGGATACTCATTGAAAGTCAGTGGGAGCGAGATCTGCTATTGAATGCTCCAAGCAATAAAACGTGGGCGGTCAGTGCTGATAGGTTTCAGAGAGGCGAAAGAGTTGTTTCCGAAGGCTACCTGTAGTCCTCTAGCTGAGAAACAGATAGGGTCTTGTATGGTGATGGTGGTTTCTATTTCGTCTCTCGAGCCTGTGAGATTTGCGATTTCCAAAGCTCATCAGCTGAATTCAACAGGATTCCAAAAGTCCGTAGAAGTCCCATTGTTCTCATACATAGGATGTCTCACACTTCGCCCCCCACGCCCAACATTTTCCTCACGGATCTTGTGATCTGGCAACAGTAAAGCCTTGGATCCTGGAGGCTGGTAGTACCAAAGGTAGATCTCTGCATCGAGGAACATCGGTTCCGGCAAATCCGCCGCAAAACATTTCAACTCTTCCATCTCCATGTCTTGTTCCTCAGTCAGACTGATACCCGGCCACTCCTTTAACGCGAGAACCTGCCATTCGTTCAAAGGTGCAATGGCTTCTCGAACTTTGCTGTACATGTAGCCGTTCGCTTGGACGTAGTCTATAGCAACGGCGACGACGACAATGGTGTCGCGAACCTTCAGCTTCTTCAGGGCACCAAGTGTGAGAGGCTGACGGCCACGACCGTCAGCCAACTCCAAGGCTTCTTGGAGGAAAATCTGAGGCTCCCCTTCGTCGTCATACTCAGATTCGGATGAGAGCATATGTAGGGTGAATGATCGAAGCAGGGAACAGTGAGTTGAAATGCTATCAATGCATTCCGCTACCTGGCGATCTACAGCTCGCTCAATCTCACGTAGTGGGCATTCATCTTCCTCGGGACTCTTGCACCATTCTGCCATGCGCTTCGAATCGTTCCCGTATTCATTTCGGAGACCGAGACAACAGAAGTCGATACTAATGTGCACAAGTAGCGGAAGCCAGATGGTGGTCATGTCAATGGTCCTCGTCGGGTGGCGCCAACTCATGGAGTAGTGTATACGAGCCTCACGGTAAAAGAAGGGTGTGGCTTCCTCGTGGATGGCATAGCACGTCATTAGTGGAGCGATCGTTAGTATGAAAGGAGCCCGTGGTTCAGACGCATCATCTGCATGCTCTTTGTAACGGAATTTTGAGCATGGAAACAGCTGATGGTAGATGTCATGTCGGACTTCAACAGGCACTCGGAAAAAAGGGCTAAATTGGTTGCTCAGATATGCCGCCGTCAAGGGCATTGTTGATGATACATCGTTGTTTCTCGTGATGATCTGCTACTGGTGGTATGATATTCTGTCTACGGAGAGAGTGCAGCAGAGAATGTTACGTTCACCGATATGTGTCGGTGTGCGTATGCCGTTGTAAGTATATGAAGAAGACGGTTCGATGCGTATTAGCACTGATTGAAGGTAGTGGTTATGTCTTTTCTAGGTGGCGCTGATACCTCCAAATTCACTATTATCCCGGTCTGACCGGAGTATAGCAGCGGGAAGTGGTTGCCTTATCGTTAGGGAAATGTGCCTGTACTGTGGGTCGTGTTAGAAAATCCTATAACAGACTAGGGTTGACATTTTGTAGCGCAGGCCATAGAAAAGTTGATTTATGGTGTTGTCGTCGTCAGGTTGTCAAGGAATTCATGGGAGTTGCTGTGCCGCCCTCGATACAGCGTTTCAGCGTTAAACTAGCTCCCTTACTAGTTGTTTTTTATCCGACGAGTGGTAAACGAGGATGTTATAACCATATCACCAAATCCAGCATACGCTCTATTTCTAGCACCCAGCCGATCAAGAATGTTCACCTCCGCCCTCCATCTAGCATATAAACCAGAAATACCCCTTGTAGATGCATGACGAATGTGGCGTTGTTTCTGGGGATTGCTTTCGCTTGGGGACATAAATATATTACGTGCGATCGTAAGCTTGTTTAGGGTTTAAAGTCGTAAGACATTAATTGCTTGTCGTTAAGTACTCGGTGTGTTTTATCATGGTACGAAGCTGACAGGTCCCGATCGGATGGTGTTGTTCAAGTATGATTTTATGAACGATCATCGTTGGGTAAGGTAGAGCTTTTCAAGATTGTAAAATTAGTAGTTCGTGATCGATTAAAGATCTTGGTGTTCGATCTATATTCAGAGGACTTTGTCTATGCTCGAAATGATATATGAAGCAGGACCAGAAGTGTTGAAAGTGTGAGCTCGATAAGTCGATGGCGAACATTCTCTCCACTATTCGATCAACGATAATTAGTTTTCATGACTATAACAGCATTATCCATCACGTCCCGCAGATTCTATTTGATATCAGAAAGCTCACACTCACGCCAACATGGACACCCCCATCGTGCAGTGGTTTTCCTGCGTCATCTCCACCAAACGGTCAATATTTCTTCTATAAGTGGGGAGTTAAAGAATAGAAATCCGCTGATAAAGATATAAATACTATCGTCAGCTACGTTATAGTAGCCAGTACAACGCAGCCGTCGGTGATCGACGTCCAAGAGATGAGGATGCTGAACCGCCACATTTATGAGATCCCCATCAAGGATGAAAGTTTTGATATAGTTACGTGCCGGCGTTGGATGAAGTCATGGTAACTTTCTCGTTATCTACAACCGATTACTTTGCGCTGGGAGTCGAAACGATATATCTTGCTGCGGAAAGTGCTGACATAGGTAAAACATTGTGTATGCTTGTGTACAGTACAATCTCTAGTTACAAATGCAAAGTCTCCTGCTCTGCAGAACGTCGATCTTTTTGCTGTGTCTGCTGATCATTGCAATTGTGCCGAGACAAAACGATCATCACTCGTCCGTGACCGAGGCGAACTTCTCAGTCATACTTTGGAGCAGCTCATCATACTTCCACAAGTTAGTGTTTGCTCGGAACCGGATTGCGGAGAAAACATACCCGCTTCGAAATCGCCTCCTCGCCGTCCGACGGTACCTCAAACTTCATGTTCCTCAAGCCACTCTGGATGCTGCTCGTCGATTCTCTCACTTTGGCCCAGCTGTGACCTTGCGCAATGGCCTTCTGACTCTCGTCATGGAAGCCCATGAAAGCCTTCATCATGTATTCGGTCTTCCACATGGGACAGAATTGATCGTAATCACTATATCCATTTTATTGCAGGAAGTCATCCGTAAGCAGGGCGGCAACATCCAAAGTAATCTTATCTAGGTCGCCCAGCGCAGACTTGCCAACGAGCTGTACAACCTAGTCTAGGTCTTCGGAGCTCATGAGAAGTTCTCGAATATAATCCCGCAGCTTTAGGAATTCTAGGTTATTCTTCTCGTAGTATTTATCTAGGATATTAGTATATTTACTGTAAGACTGCGACGTGTTAATAGATAGGAAATGCTTCCTCTAGGCAAGCTTCTTGTCCAATCCCCAGAAGACTTGGACGATACCAAGGGTACTGCTGGTTACCGGATCTGAGAAGTCGCCGCCAGGCGGGCTGACAGCGCCCACAATACTTACACTTCCCTTACGCTCTGGACTACCAAGGGCGTAGACCTGGCCAGCTCTTTCATAGAAAGAAGCAAGCTTGGCACCGAGATAGGCAGGGAAACCCTAATCTGCCGGCATCTCTCCCAAACGTCCCGAGATCTCGCGTAGAGCCTCAGCCCAGCGGGAGGTAGAGTCTACCATCATAGCCACGTTCTTACCCTGATCACGGAAATATTCCGCGACGGTAATGCCGGTGTAGATGGAGGCTTCCCGAGCAGCGACAGGCATGTTTAATATGTTAGCAATGAGGGTGGTGCGCTTCATGATGGGCTCTTGTCGTCCATTGATGTCGATAGAAAGCTATATATAATGTCAGTATATATTGCGGAGAGTGCGCATTGGTCTTACTTCGGGGAAGTCCATTAGCACCTCAGCCATCTCATTGCCTCGCTCACCGCATCCGACATAGATGATGATATCGCTGTTGGAGAATTTAGATACAGACTGACTGATGACAGTCTTTCCACATCCGAAAGCACCAGGTATGCACACCGTACCTCCCTGGACACTTGGGAATAGAGCGTCTAGGACACGCTGTCCTACGATGAAAGGCGAGTCTGAAGGTAGTTTCTCCGTCACAGGCCTGGGTACTCGTACAGGCCAAGTGTGCATCATGCTGTAATCTGATTTCTTCCCATTAAATTCAACCTCCAAAACTTTCTCGGCAACGGTATAGCTGCCCTTCTCCGCGATATGTGTGATTGTACCTCTCGCCCGAGGCGGTAGAAGGATCTTGTGATCGTCTAGAAGACTGTTCTCGTAAACGCTGCCAAAGATGTCGCCCCCAGTGATGTGGTCGCCAACCTTTAGCTTTCCAGGTGTGAAGTCCCACTTGGTCTCTCGGTTCAGCGAAGGGACGGAGATACCGCGAGGAATGTAGATTGAGTCGGAGACGGAGGAGATGGACTTTAGTGCTCGTTGGATACCATCGTAGATAGTCTCCATCAAACCGGGGCCGAGCTCGACGGACAGTGGCTTCCCCGTCCGCATGACCGGATCTCCGACAGTCACACCAGCTACAATAGCCCAGTTGTCAGCTACAGTTTTTACACCTTGATCACAGGTATCGTACCTGTCTCTTCGTAGACCTGCACTGTGGCCTTGTCTGCTTCAATACGAATGACCTCTCCGACCAGATTGTCATGGCCAACGCGGACCTGTTTTTCACCATGAATATAATTTTGGCCATTCTCGCCATTGATATCGTCATACCAATTCGTACATAGCACATCCTATCATGTTCTCGGCAACAATGACGGGCCTAGGAGTATCAGATCGAGCTTGCTCCTCACGCAGTTCTTTGTAGCATACCCCGAGATCGAGAAGATGGAGCCTACAGGAAGGAAATCAGCATTTGAAGCAATCCATTCATGGGACTCTGTGGATTGTGAGACATACCATATTGGTCCTCGCCAGCTTCCTGACGGGTACGCTTTGTATTCTTCTTCTATCGTGCAAGCTGATTAGCTACATGGTGCTCCCTGGAGGCTGAAGCTTACTGGAGCCATGTCGACAACTGGGTCTTGCACGTGAGGAAGGGTATGGAGGTTGAAGCTTGGCAGCGAAGAAGAAGAGGAAGAAAAGGTAGGCGAATGAGGGAGGGGTGGCAAGCGGTCGACCTCTTGGACAACAGGCTGGGTCCGATGATGATGGGGGAGTGGAAGGGTGATGTCGCTGTCGGTATCTTGGGGGGGGTGGATGCTTGTTGACCAGATCCCACAGCGAATTTCGAGCTCTCAATCGACGACCTAGACCTAGCATACACACGCCAAATGATTGGCCCTGATGTTGGAGCTGTTGGCCTAGATTACCTCCTTAGTGCCGGTGGTGTGTGACTTTCGAGCACGACGGCATCATCGATAAGGGCGAAAGTCTAAACTGCTAGAACTAGATCTAACTCTACCGTAGTACGTAGCACTACTAGTCTAAGGGCCTGCCGTGCTGCCGTGTCTGCTGGAATAGAGTGTACGAATGGGCGCCCGTAGCCCGGACTTCTCCCCAAGCCAACCCCACCAAGCCATCCTTGATCTCCGAGAGTATCATCAGCTTACTTTAATCTGGCTATATTTCAATCAATTTGATACATAGCTCCATCAGTCTGGCTTTCATCCCGAGTTCCTGAGGTCACCGGCTTTGTTGAGATGTAGCGCCGATGCAGCGGCTAGAATTATCTTTATCTAAAGTATTCTATTGCAAGAAATCCGAATACCCGACCTCGTAAATGAATCTAGCTGCTGTGAGATCTATATTGAATCCTCCGGCAACCTCTGTAGGGACCGTGACATGATCACATTACTGCGACTGACTGGCCTTCATTAAAGAGCGTCAATGTGCAGGCAGCCAGCGATTGGAAACCGGGTGTTCAGTCAATACATACCGCATCAACCAATGGAATACAATAATATATGACAGCCACAAAAGATTGCAATGAAACATGGTAGAAACAAGTAGATACTGTACCTAGTACCTTGTACCTTGTACCTGACCTTATGTTATGTTCGATACAATATAAAGCTGGTTGTTATGGTGTGATTGGTAAAAGGACCGGTGACTTGGCAGGTGCAATCGGCGTAAGCGGCCCAGGCTACATCCAAGTCCTGCCAACAAGTCACCCACCTCCTTCTCCACACCCCTCTCTTACACCCCCCATCCACATTCAAGATTCGTCTGAAATCTACGAGCATCTCACAGCTGCAATCTCTTCCCCAGTATATCCTTACACGGTTAGGACACCTTACATCTCCCACACAAGGTCCTGCATCTACATCTTATCCGGCAAGCTCTCGAGCAGGTACACAGTACTGACTTCGCCCTTCCCCGAAGCTTTCAAACAACCACCGGCGAGGCCAGCTGACTATCCTGATATCCGAGTGCGAGGGACAAGAGTCAAGGAGAAGAAGACAACCCAGTGTCAACTACCCAGTGTCTGATAAGGGTGGGGTCCATAAATCGAAAGCCGAGGCGCCGGTAAACACCAGAGTGCCCGGACCGTATTGGAAACGATTTCGGCTTCAAGACCGCTGGGAGCTCTGGAGCTGAGCCTCAGCCGATATCAGCGGTACTCCCGCTATAGTCGTCCTGGCTGACGAAGCCCCCCATAACCCTCACACCCCAATCGCCCCCTACGACCCAACCGCACCAAATACCCATATCCCCTCTGTATTTCCGCCTTCAGTCTACCAAGCATATATAGTCAGCCAGTCTCATCGAGGTTCACAATCACAGTCAGACGAGTTAATTCAGCCTGCGGGTGGATCCACGGAAGGAAATACAGCGAGTATCGGCACAGAGCCGGCGACGCCCAACCCACGACGTCGGCGAAGGAGTTCTACAACTGACGAAGAACAAGGCGAGTTTTTCCAAGAGCAGATTACAGCTGGGACCGAGCAGAACCAGAATACCAAAGCGTTTCTCAGCAATAGCGACCTCCCACCTCCGGGTGCAGGACCGCGGGGCCCTTCTCCGAAGCGCCAACGCCTGATGAATAAAGCTGCTATGCGCCTGGACTCTAATTCTTCAAGCTCAAACGGTACACAGTCCCACACCAACGGTTTATCCCCCACCACACAGAAAAATGGAGCTGCGGCGCCGACGAACGGACACGCTTCTCCTACAAATGGAACAGCATCTCCGCGTCAGAATGGTTCCTCAAAGGCGGTCACAAAGAAAAAGGGGTCATTCTTTGGTCACGACAGAGAGGAGGTCACGCGCTTGCTGATACAGGGACTGGACGACCTAGGATACAATAGTGCCGCAAATCGACTTAGCCAGGAGAGCGGCTATGAGGTGGAAAGTCCAACAGTGGCCGCATTTCGGAACGCAATAATACAAGGTGAATGGTCGGAAGCAGAATCGTTACTCTTTGGAGTCGACTCGGAGGCAGACGGTGGGGGCGTCAGCATAAGTAACGGAGACTGGCAACATTTCGGGGGTCTGGAACTGGCGGAAAGCGCGGAGCCGGATGCTATGAAATTCAGCATACGGGAACAGAAGTATCTGGAGCTGTTGGAGAAACGGGATACAGGAAAAGCCATGATGGTCTTGCGCCATGAGCTGCAACCTTTACACTACGACAGGGGACGCTTGAACTCACTATCAAGGTAAGCGGGCCCCAGACCTCAATTCGTAGGACCTGCATCACCGAAAATTGCTAACGGTCGTAGTCATCTCGTCTGTGCGTCCACCGAGAGTCTCATGAAAGAGGCTCGATGGGACGGGGCTCTTGGTCACTCGCGGCAAAGCCTACTTCAAGAGCTATCTAGTATGAACAAAGCTTCATTAAGGAAACCACACTGACAGGTGTCTCCAGAATCGATATCGCCCTCGGTGATGATCCCGGAGCACCGACTAGCCGTGTTACTCGATCAATGGCAGCGCGGCCAAGTAGCGAAATGTCTATACCATAATCCCTTGCGCTCACCCTCGCTTTTTACGGATCACATTTGCGAACGAAGCCAATTCCCGCTGCAAACTATTGCGGAGCTGAGTCAAAGCAATGGCGAAGTATGGTGTGTGGAATTTTCACATAATGGGCAAATGCTAGCAGCTAGTGGTAGCGACTCGGTCGTTGTGATCTACGACACAAGCAGTTCCGCGTTCAGAAGTTTTGGAGTCAGAAATTTCCTTCGAGGTCATGGCTTGGGTATTGTCCATGTCTCGTGGAGTCCTGATGATTCGCGCCTCATTACATGCTCACAGGACCACTTGGCTAAAGTCTGGAATATGAGTGTAGGGTTCCCACTTGATGTTATTGTCTAAGTCCAACTGATGGTTTTGACAGACTGGGACTTGCGTCGCAGAGATTGCCCATCACAACAACGCAGTGACGACGGCTGCCTGGGCACCTGATGGGCAGTCATTTGTCACGGGTTCCCACGACAAGCAGTCTCAGCTCTGTCTGTGGACTGTCGATGGTAAGCCTCTTTACAGTTGGGATCACATTGATCATCGAATTCAAGGATGCGTGATCACTCCCGATGGCCAGCGAATGATCACAATCTCTGCGGCGAAAGAGATTACGGTGTACGATTTTATGTCTCGCATCTTCGAGTATCAGATAATTGTAGGGTCGAAGATGACTTGTATAAACATCAGCCGGGACTCAAGATACGTCCTCGTCAACATGGCTGACAATGAAGTCCACCTGTTTGACCTGGAGTCGGCGGACATTGTTCGAAGGTTCATGGGCCAAAAACAAGGCGAATTCGTCCTCCGAAGTGCTTTCGGTGGTGGGGATCAAAATTTGATTATTAGCGGCAGCGAAGGTAGCAATTCCCAATGTGAGAGATGTTTTTGGTCAATACTAACGGGGTATAGATTCGAAAGTCTACATATGGAACAAAGAGAACGGCGCCCTACTCGAAACACTCGAAGGGCACACCAGAGGCTGCGTTAATGCCGTATCGTGGAATCCTCGGGATCCATGTATGTTTGCCTCTGGCGGCGATGATATGAAAGTCAGAATGTAAGAATCCTCGAAGGCTTCGGCCTTGTGATATGTGAAAACCCCTAACGGTTCCAGCAGATGGTCCAAAGAATCCGATCCTACTCCAGCCAGACGACGATTCAGCTCTTTCTCGGCGCGTCTACTCCAGCTCGGGTAGCATCCCGTCAACAGCGTGTCTCTACGTCTTTTAGCATCCTGTTACATAGCATAGCGTAGCGGGCATTTACGTGGCGAAGGAAGGTCCTCTGATTGTGTAGCATGGGAAGGTCAGGAGTCCTCGGTCTGTCGAGGGAATTTTGGCGATAAGGTAGAATAGTATTAGAGAGGCAGCGGCATGGAACACTGATGGATAGAGAATTTACATCGGAGACATAAAAGACAACATTTTTTCAACAATACTTGACGTCCAATCGTGATTCAGGAGGCGTGCTGATACTTCCTTCTGCTAGTAGCACCGTGATCCGTTTTGGGTTAAGCGTTGATGACGAGGTACTGACGGCCTATCAAGTATCAACAAAGTTGACTTCTCCCGGCAAACAACAATACAAGAGAACATCACACCTGCCTCTACCCACCCCAGATTCAGCGATAGTTACTCAAAGCCTCAGCATCCTCGGAACATCATACCAACTGCCTGACCTCCCTTAGAACATGGCCGCGCCTGCTGGCCCGTCGTAGGACCCCCATGAGAACTCAATGCTGGGGCCTAGCTCATTCGTCGAACAGGATCAATGTCAATGACCCCCAACTTATTACCTTGGTGAACAAATTGCAGGACGTCTTCACAACCGTCGGAGTGAGTCTGCCCTGGGCTTCAAGAGTCCTCGCAGGATCTACATCCGAAGCTGATGCCCGCCTCCGCAGGTTCAAAACCCAATAGATCTGCCCCAAATAGCAGTGGTGGGATCGCAGTCGAGTGGAAAGAGTTCGGTATTGGAGAACATAGTTGGACGAGATTTGTAGGACATGAGCCTAGGCAAGAAGATGGCGCTGATACCGGGACTACAGCTTACCTCGGGGGACCGGCATCGTCACGAGGCGACCGCTTATATTACAACTTATCAATCGAGCTCCTCCCTCGCAATCGCAAGCAAACGGCATAAATGGCGTGGACGCGAGCTCGGACAAGGAAGCCAACGTCGACGAGTGGGGCGAATTCCTGCACATTCCTGGTCAGAAATTCTTCGACTTCAACAAGATCAGAGACGAAATTGTTAAAGAGACAGACCTGAAGACAGGCAGGAATGCGGGCATATCACCTGCTCCCATCAATCTTCGAATCTACTCTCCTAAAGTCCTCACCCTGACCCTCGTGGATCTGCCTGGTTTAACAAAGGTTCCTGTGGGAGACCAGCCGAGAGACATCGAGAAGCAGATCAAGGAAATGGTATTGAAGCAGATTCAGAAACCCAACGCTATCATATTAGCCGTCACAGCTGCAAACACAGATCTGGCGAATTCTGACGGTCTGAAGCTAGCAAGAGAAGTGGATCCAGAGGGCCAGCGGACGATTGGCGTGCTCACAAAGGTTGACTTGATGGATGATGGTACCGACGTTGTGGATATTTTGGCAGGTCGGATTATACCTCTGCGGCTAGGCTATGTTCCTGTGGTCAATCGAGGGCAGAGAGATATTGAGAATAAGAAGACGATCAACTCCGCACTCGAAAATGAAAAGAACTTCTTCGAAAATCACAAAGCATACCGGAACAAGGCTTCATACTGTGGGACACCATACCTTGCTCGAAAATTGAATTTAGTATGCCACATTGTGGGAGCTTTGGACGGTGCGGTGCTGACATTATTAGATCCTCATGATGCACATAAAGAATACCCTACCCGATATCAAAGCGCGCATCTCCTCATCCTTACAAAAATACTCCGCGGAGCTAAACCAGCTGGGAGATTCTATGTTAGGCAACAGTGCGAATATCGTCCTCCAGATCATCACAGAATTCTGCAATGACTACCGGACAGTGCTAGACGGGAACAGTCAAGAATTATCAAGCATCGAGCTCTCAGGTGGCGCCAGAATCAGTTTCGTATTTCACGAATTATATTCCAATGGTGTCAAAGCCGTGGATCCTTTCGACCAGGTGAAAGACATCGATATACGCACAATACTATACAATTCTTCCGGATCGTCGCCCGCACTTTTCGTGGGTACAACCGCGTTTGAGCTAATCGTCAAACAACAGATCAAGAGATTGGAAGACCCCAGCTTGAAATGTGTTTCGCTGGTCTATGACGAGCTCGTACGCATTCTCACGGGTCTTCTGCAAAAGCAGCTATTCAGAAGGTACCCGTCATTAAAAGAAAAGTTCCATGCAGTCGTCATCAGCTTTTTCAAAAAGGCGATGGAGCCAACTAACAAGCTCGTGAGGGATTTGGTAGCTATGGAAGCGTGCTACGTCAACACTGGTCATCCTGACTTTCTTAATGGACACAAGGTTGGTGAAATGTTTTTTTGAGCGTGTCCTTGCGACCTTATCCCTGCACCATCTCTATCTTCGACATGTAATCCTGCATGCCCTGAATTTCCTGATAAGGCCGAAGGTCGGTCGCAGGTTCAGACTCCTTCACGCGATTCAATCTCTTTACTATCTAACACTGGATAAATTCTCACACATCATCTCATCAACAGGCAATGGCTATAGTCCACGAACGGAACACGAAGCCTGTCCAAGTCGACCCGAAGACCGGTAGACCCCTCCCTAATGCTGTCCCGCCGCGCGCAGCAAGCCCTTCGCTCGATCTGCCATCCGACGGCAGCTCCGGCTTCTTCGGCAGCTTTTTCGCACCTAAAAACAAGAAGAAGATGGCTGCGATGGACTCGCCACCGCCGCAGCTGAAAGCCTCTGGAACTCTCTCGGAAAAAGAGGCCAATGAGGTCGAAGTCATTAGTACGTACAGCTGTAAATGTGACTGACTTGGGTCTAACCATGGTGTACAGAGCTGTTGATCACCTCATACTTCAACATCACCCGACGAACCATGATTGATATGGTCCCCAAGGCGGTGATGCTCACACTTGTACAGTATGCATAGTCTCCCGTCCACTGACTCTCATGACGATTCAACGCTGATCAATGTACCAGACTAACAAAAGACGAGATGCAACGGGAGCTGCTGGAACAGATGTACCGCGCCACCGAGCTTGACGACCTGCTGAAGGAAAGCGACTACACCATCCGACGGCGGAAAGAGTGCATGCAAATGGTCGATAGCCTGAGCCGAGCGAGCGAGATCGTCAGCCAAGTGCAGTGAGGGCTCTTAACCAGGGGCACAAAGCTGCATCTCTATACGGGGCTCCGAGGATCTCTGCAACTATTACCGTTTCCCTACGTCCCGCCGGTCTCATTAGCATGATATTCAATGATACCTCTCCCAGGCGTTTCTACTCCACGCGGCAGGCTGCTCCAGCCGACTAGCGTGATATACGTGGCTTGGCGCCTTTGCCTACACTTACTAGCGTGCGCACGATAAAATGGTAGCCAGTGATTACCTTAGCGAGAAACACATTGCCAATATCATGACCTACCATGCTGCGGTCGTGTCTTGACGTGAAGCTTTTGATAATGATGTGACTTGAAATATCATTGCTTGCAATTTTACAACATGCAAGTATGATTCCGAGTACTTATCCACCTGTAGCAAGACTTCTGTATTCTGGTCCATCTATCACTCATCGATTCTCAATGTTGTATACTACATTTCTGCATTTCTTTCCCTCGAGCGGGGAATTCTGGACATGCATATCGTGTTCAGTCCCTGTGTACTGCACTCTATCCTCTATTCGATATCCGGTATGATGATACGGGATATATGAATGCTGGATTGGGAGGACACACTGATGGATGATACACGTGAGATTTAGGGTCTCTGGCGTGGGGTGGGGGGAGGTTTCCGGGGTGGAGATGTACGCGTACTACCTATTCTAGGACAGGGTGCACGCAAAGTAGGAGTATGTTGTAGACTGGGTTCGCCTAGATGTAGGTTACTACATAGTGCGGTATCTATTAATGAACTGCACTACTAATCAGCCTTTTGGCTCGGTGTTTCCTGTATTCTAGGATGAGGTGTCCTATCTTTCAAGACTCATCTACCCTCCACTCTGATCATAAAATCGAAACCAAACATCAGCTCAGAACAATCTATTCTATCCCACGCCTAGACCTAATCTCCTCTCCCTGAATAACATCGAACCTTCCTCAACCATAACCCTCTCGTGGGTCATGAACCCCACCTCTACCCCCCCTCCGCCCTACCCTCCCACCGCCCCCACCGCCCACCGCCATCAGCCGCCACGTCCTCTCCCACCTGACAGCAGCAGCCTCCCCCTCACAATCACACCCAATGCCGCAAAACCTACCGATCCCCTTTCCTTCCTCCCCTTCGGCTATTTCCACAACACCTATAGCTCTCCATTGGAACTCCGCCTCAGCCGCCCGAGTACAATCCTAAGATGACGCCTTCTCCCCCTATCTAACACGCAGTATGGTTCTGCTTCGATCGCCATGCGGGGAGTGCGGCTCTCCGGCTCTTTATGAGGTATCATTGCCGGACCGAGGGGATGGGTGTGGTTACGGGGATTGTAGATGATGCGGGCGTTAGAGGTACTATTGTAGGAGCCAAGGATCGTATTTTCCTTGCGGAAAAGGCGGTGTGGTGTGTTGTTTCTGCTGATGATGGATGGATTGGCGAAATGGGAAGGGTTCAGTGAGCTGTTTTAGAGGAGATTGAGGGCGTGGGTCGTAGCGGGTAGGTTGAGGAGAGTGGATGTTGGCTAGGTAGTATTGAATGGAGGTATGTTTTAGTAGTGGAAAGGGATTACGAGTGTTTGTATTGTTATAGTTTACCTGGTGCATAGGGTTTCTTGTTTTTTGTGTAGGCCTGTGAGATCAAGTCATTGATACATTTGCGTAGGGAAGCGAGGCTGCGCTTCGAAACAGATTCAGCTGGGAAATGTTCTAGCGTCGTGTGGGATTTTGACGGATTGTGCGTGTTGAGCAGGGTGATATGTTGGCGCGGGTTCGGGATGAAGTATCTTATGCACGCTGTTGAGAGCTGTTGAGAGCTGTTGAGTCATATAAGTCCTTGGACGAGCTGTTTGAATATGAAAGTCCACGACAGGGACACAGATGGGACGGATCTGGGAAGCCAGATCGTCATTCAGAATGCGATATGTGTATCACGATGACAATCGAAAGCGTGCAAGCTCAGCTATTTTTGCCTTTATAGAAGGTGGACTTTGGCAATGGTGGGAAGACTTACCAAGTTCTATCAGTTGTGACTAGAAGCAGGCCTCGAAGATGCGAGGGACCAGGGTAAGAAGCTCTTGAGGATTGTGTTTCACCCAACCATTATTCGTGGTTTGGGTCGATATTGACTGGCACAGCTTCCCTATAAAAAATCTCGAGACCGTCCCCATGATGACTTTCGCCAGAATCGAGCTTATCCTTGATGAACGTGATATATTGAAGTCCATATCGAGCCATCGAGGCCTGGAATTCGAACCTGGCTTCATCCCATGAAACTGGTATCATCGCGTCTAAGATCCCGGGTCGACGTAGTTCTTGCAGATCGGGAGCTTTGAGGGCGAAGTCTCGTACATGGACACCTTCTCTTTCTTGCCCTTCTCGGTCCTCCGTTCCTTCGGTGTTGGTGTCCGTGGAGCTTTCAGTCAAGATTTTGCGCCATAAGTCTCTGCACGTATCAAATTGTGTCTCGTCCACCCCATCGAAACCCCCTCCGTTAAGCTTGTATTTGACCTCAACACCCAAGTCCTGAGCGTCATTCTGCTCTCCCTCATCCACGATGTGAGTGACCCTTATCTTTTTGACCTTCTTCTTTGCGTACTTCTTCTGGTTTCTCCTCTGCTTTGCGGCTTGCCCCTTGAGATCCAACTCAACCTTATAACCCTCGTCCCCATCATCACCATTGATGGCGTTCAACAGGGCTTCTCGTTTCTTGCGATAGTTATCAATCACACGAAGGAACAGCTGGTTCGCTAAATCATCCCCTTCCTGGTTCCTGGTGCCAATCGCCATAGCAGGGTGGTCATCCTTGTTGGATTCCGGACCAAAACTGAGCTCTTCGAGCTTTGCGAGTCTTACGAATACGTCCATCATGGCCAATTTCTGCTCAGCGTGCTGTACCGAGTCGTAACCGCCTTCAGTGTCTGCTGTCCGAAGGATGTAATAGGCGCAAGACTCGACAATCCAAGAGCTGGCACACATACACGTCCGGGTATAGGACTTGTAGATTTCTGGACTGACACCCCAATTACGAAGCTTTTTGCGCGTAGTGACGTCGTTGACTGCTTGAGATCAGCACATATCCGTGGTATCTTGGCACTTTCTTACCGTAAAGCTTGATGTTCTCCCCAGCATCCACTGGATCCCTACCTCCTGCAATTGCCTTTGCTAGTTGAGGGTTTGCGACTTCGGATATGGCGAACGAATCATTGTTCCACACTGCGACCCTCAGCTTCATGAAGCGAAAATGACGAAGGCGTAGAAAGGTTCAGATCCTACCAGCGTACTTGAAGGGACCACTCATATCACTGGACCAAAGTTCGTCAGATTCATCATGAAGGAATAGTCCGCCAGTCTGAACGATGTAGAGTTCGCTCATAAGGTCGCAAAGTTTGTAACCAAGGAGATCGACCGCATCTGAAGTTGATGTAGACATGATAGATATGGTCTGGGATATCGATAGAGTGGACATGAGATGAGCAAATATTTGCTCTTGTGACGCAATAAGATATAGACTGCAACTCGAAGGAAATGATACGAAGATTGTTTGAGGGAAAGCTCCATGGCGTGACAGACTGGGGCGCTCATTCCGTAGCTGCACAGGAGTGAGAGTTGTAGGCATAAGGAAGGTGCCCGCATCATGGGCATGCTGCTTTCCGTTTTGGTCGCCTTTGACGAAAAACACATCGTGGAAAACCCTAAATATTCAGGTCTGACTGCTGTATGTCCCTCGCTGCAGGACACTGGGCCATATACGCAGTCGTGTCTATGAGCGTTCAATTGCTTATATGCAAAGGCTGAAACCTGGCCACCGTACCCTCGTATAGCTCTTTACATGAGGCCTGTGAGAAGTAGTTTCACTCCCGAGCGGGGCTCGCTGTACCGCACTTTGCCAACTTCGAGCTCCATCGACCTGATGGGGCGTTGACGATCACATAATTGCTGGAGGTGCAAGACATGGAGCCGTAGATAAAGTATTAGCGTGTGCATATTTCCCGACGAGCCTTGGCGCCAAGGAACCTAGCGTACGATGAAATTACCAAAACTTTGCGATCTACTACGATTATATAGGAAAGCTGTTATCATGATCCCATGTTCGGCTTGATGATATATCATTAGATGCAGAACCTGCCTCGAATATTGAGTGTTCTACAACCTGAATGTTGGCTCGCCCTGGTAAACAAACGTTGAAGTACCAGAATCCATGTCTTCTCGAGCATGCACTATACACTCTTTGGGCGCCGTTGTCCTGACGAGGGTGCGAGCAATGTCGTATGGAGATCTGGGACCATGAATCGTTGGATGATATTACCATTCTTGGCTTATGATGTAGTGAGCTCCTCGAGTTCGATCTCAGCTTACGGCTCGCTCGTTGATCTTGTTGCGGCTCTGTTGACTGATATGTCTAGTGAAGCGAGGACCATCAATCGACTTATTTCCTGGCTCAATTTCTACTTGTGGACCTGTCGAAGCGTCGGGCGATAGGCTGGATAGGGGCGCCTTTCCATAGCCCGGTTCACGCACTGAATTTTCTGGCCGTCTCTTGGATCCCTCTCTTGTTTCGGGTAGCCCATATACTAGGCATGTTGGAGGTTTACGTCTCTATTCGTGTACGCTGTTGTTGACTACAACCGATCCTGAGCCGTCGCTTAGGGGCAACGCGTTTTGTGCAGGCTTTGGTATTGGAGCCTAATAACTTGCGTTGGCTTTGAGGCCTCCACATCTTGTTCTATCCTGCAAAGTCTGCTCCTGTTGGAGCGCGCCGAATACAGATGGCTTTGGGTTTCCCTCTGGTCATGGCTTCCTATGCAGAGAATCGGACCGTGTTGAGTAGAAATTCCTGGAGACCTATCTGCATGAGCTGCGGTCCAATTGTCCTGCTTGAGGATGCATGGCTCGCAGCATGTACAACACTATGACCAGCTGATCGGCTTGCGAGATAAGCATTGAGGTGGCTTGTGTGACCTTGATGATGGTTCATACAGATCGTATGAGCCTATCTTGTTGGCCTTTTCTAAACTAGTGGCGATCTTGAGACATATCTCGGATGCATAGAGCTTTGTTGCTGCTTGCTGCCGGAAACGAAAAGATGAATCTGACCAGAAAGTGTGCCTGGGATACAAGACTATGGGGCGTGGAGTGGTCCAGACGAAGGAGGATGAGTAGTGGAGATGAGGAAGGAAAATCCGGAGAGCATACTGGAAAACTCTTTTATCGACATTGGAAGGTGTTTCGCGAGTGACAATGATAGTCGTGGGCTGGTTCTTTTGTTCTACAAAGAAGTAATTGTGGCATGGGGGTGACTGGAAGGTCCACTGGACGCCGTGCCGATCAGAGTTCTGACCTCTATCTTTCCTGCGACGTGTTCTCTTTCACAAGTGAGATGGATTACAGCGGCGCTATCTCGAGAAGAGATGGCACGGACGCGTGACTGGAAATGTATCTGACGCGGTCGTGATCCTGCCTTTATACTCTCCCTTAGCCATAAATCGTTTGTTTACTTTCTCGGAACTACAGCCTAAGGTTCGCAGAGAGCAGACAATATTTGAGCGAGCAGCTTCTCTGGCAGAAGGAAAAGTTAAGCATTATTTTCAAGGGATTCCGGGTACCAGATCTGGCACTTGGGGTCGTATGTGGCCCATACCGCACGCCAGTATGGCAGGGTCTTGTTTGACCAGGTAAGACAGCTGAGTCTCTTTTAGATAATTGACCATTAGTAGACCCGCCGGGGGTTAGCTGCGTATTGTAGGCTCCGAGGAGGTCGGATACCTGCCTCCATCGCACTATGGTCTGCTGTGAAAGTCTGGGGTGATAACGTATACATTATGAATGCTCTTTCGACATCGCCAATGAGCATCTGGAAATGAGGATAACGAGCAGAGACAAGGTTCACGAGTATTTTCTTGACGTTCCTGCAGCGTCCCATGAGATCTATGGTCGAATTACTGAATATTGTTGATAGATACATGCACAGAACATCAGCAGAAATGAAATTGCGCTATGCCTTACACAAACAACAATTTCAAATTACTACTATTGCCATTACCGCTACCATCCCAGATCATCATTTTCTCCAACCCAGGTGCCTCATCTCCCCAATCGCTTCGTAAGGCATATCGAATCATCTTCCAAGAACAGAAGTCGAACCTCAAGCTTCAGCAATCATCTCCAACGACGCATTCGGGCGAGCGGTTCCCACTCGAAGACACTCTGGCAGCTGTAGTGTCGTGAAGCTGCCAGTCTGGCTACCGACTGCATACAGAGCTTGCATGGCCAGGCGAGGATCAAAGCTGACCGGTCTGGTAGTGTGCGCATTTCGGCTTGGAAAGTCACTGCTGGGCAGATCGGAATAGCTCGACACAAAAGCTTCCAGCTCACTTGGTGTTGCTTCAACGATGGGAACAGTGGTCACTGTTCCGGTCAGTGGCGAGATTATGGAGATACGGTGTGAAGTCGGCGGCACTGCTGCACCGTAAGTAGCTAGGAAATCGAGCTCTGAGTTTCTATCTTCTTGTGAAGGTATATGATTTCTTGGTGAAGGGGATGGCATTGTCACATCCTGGACACAGGCGGCGTGGTCATCGATGTCGTAGTCATTGCTGTACATGGACTCAACGGATATGGAGAATCGCCTTTTCGAGGCAAACAAGCTGAAGGGTGGTCTACGTTTGTCGATTAGGCTTCGTTGGCCACGAAGTAGGATGCTTACACTGTGGATCTTCCCTTCGATCATGAAGTCCAGTAGGAATTGCTCGCTTTTCAGGTACGCATGTGCCAGCTTATTCAACTTGCGTGCGATACGGGATTTTTGAGGCATATTAGCGGTATTCTGTATGCGTGACGAGTATACGAGGTGGAGGATTGATGGCCCTGGCTTAAGATGCAGAAGTCTCGAGAGTAGTCTCTGTTTTTTCACTGGGATAGATGGGAGAGATAGAAGTTCAAGCTACAGATGATTGTGAGGATAGTGAGAAGAGAAGGATGTAAAGTCTCAGAAGCAGAAGGATTTATACAGACGATCCCAGCCTAGGGAGTACCGATACAACGATACCTACACAATGGATTCGCCTACTAGCGAAGAACTGACACGAAGACTATTGTGTGGCGAGATGCGGACAAAGAAATCTCCTACCACAACTTTCGACACTTTCCTCAAAGGAGAATGGATGTAAATAATGGCTTTCTTCGTCAACAGTGTGATCATACCCGATCTTGAAGGGGTACGGTTGTCATTGTGGAGGAGGCGGGCAGGTGGGGAATTTTAGATGAGGATTTGCGAAGTGCCTGGTATGATCGATGCTATACTAAAGCATTGAGAATGCAAGTCGTTAATTTCTCCCAGCCCTTATACTTGAGTGCCGGGAAAATGGAGGAGGAATGTGCATATCGATACTGACCTGAAGTGGAAAACTCAAGGGGAGATCCACATACTCATCACGCTTGTTCGAAAGGAGTGAATTCAATGTGGGAAGGTTACGTTACCACAGACTTGGTGACAACGATCATACATCTCTTATTTTACAGGTGAGGTCCGCCGGCATGGAGAACGGTGCGACTGGCGCAAGTAAGAAATGCTTTAGTGGGATAGACTCTCTACTAGCAATGAGGCGGCCTGTCAAAAACATGGTGTTTCTCTTGTGCAACATCCACAAACTATGTCGTCTTGATGAGCAGATTCAAGGAGTTCTCGGAACGTTGACCGTTAAAGTGGAGGGTCTCGATCGTGTTCGACCTTGGATGAGGAGCAAATATAGTTGCTTGCCACCACGAGCGTTGCAATATTCTCCGCCTCGGCGCTAGAATAGTGCCGTCATCCCTGTAAACCCACCAAAATTCTCCGAATTCCTTTCTCCGAATTCGTCCAGCTTGTACAGTCTTGATTGCGCTGGACGCGTAGAGTACAGCACCCATACTCCAACCCATCAATTGCCCCTCCACGCCCTTCGCCTGGCCAAACGGAGAGCCTACAGCTGCATGAGGTACGTCAGTGTGCAGATTCAAAACAATGCGGGGAAGCCCTATGGCGCGTCGATCACCAGTATCACCATAACAGAAACGCTTTCACCGACTGACTCCTGTATACTATTGCAGGTGTTCATCTGCTTCAAGCTCTCGCATACAACTCCCTCCTTCGTCGCCTTCCTCTCCCCCATCGACGCCTAAGCCGGAGTGCCTGAAGCCATCGCACACGCACCACAATGGCTTCCAACGGGTCCGTCGAGGATAGGATACTGGACAACGCGGCTTCGACCGGTCGAGACATTCAGAATCACATGCTCTTCGAGATTTCTACAGAAGCTGCTAATCGAGGTGGTCAACCTTTGGCCGCTTTCTCTATCCCATGGCTAACAGTCTTTCCAGTTGGCGGCATCTACTCAGTCATCAAGTCGAAAGCCCCGGTCACTACTGCAGAGTATGGCGACCGTTACACCCTAATTGGCCCCCTCAACCGTGCTTCGGCTAGTAGCTCTGAAATTTCCCCAGAAATCCTCAGCTAACTCGCTACAGGCTGCCGTCGAAGTCGAACCCCTTGTCCCAACAAATCCGGAAATTGCGGCAACAATAGCAGCAATGCAGTCAAGAGGTATTGGAATTATATACGGGAGGTGGTTAATTGAGGGTGCTCCTCGAATCATACTGATCGATACCAAAACCGGATACCAGTGGCTGGACGAGTGGAAAGCAGACTTGTGGAACACTGCCGGAATACCCTCACCACCAGGAGATGATGAGACGAACGAAGCAGTTGTATTTGGTTACCTTGTTGCTTGGTTCCTTGGCGAAGTTAGTCCCAGTAAGATTAGGACTGACCTATTGTTGACGGTCCCCTAGTTCGTATCTCATGAGCGGAAACGAGCAATCATCGCCCACTTTCACGAGTGGCTGACCGGTGTGGCACTGCCGTTAACGAAGAAGAGGCGGATGGACGTGACCACCATATTTACAACCCATGCTACGCTTCTTGGAAGATACCTCTGCGCTGGATCCGTCGACTTCTACAACAATCTACAATACTTCGATGTCGACTCGGAAGCCGGCAAGCGTGGTATATATCACAGATACTGTATCGAGAGGGCGGCAGCGCACGCTTCCGATGTCTTCACCACTGTCTCACATATCACAGCCTACGAGAGCGAACATTTGCTGAAACGAAAGCCAGATGGTGTACTACCCAATGGTCTGAATGTCAAGAAGTTTTCCGCTATGCACGAATTTCAAAATCTGCACCAGCAGTCGAAAGAGAAGATACATGACTTCGTCCGAGGACACTTCTGCGGTCACAATGACTTCGAGCCTGAAAACACGCTTTATTTCTTTACAGCTGGTCGGTACGAATACAGGAACAAGGGTGTGGACATGTTTATCGAATCGCTGGCACGTTTGAACCATGGCTTGAAGAATGCAGGATCCAAAATGACCGTGGTTGCGTTCATCATTCTGCCAGCACAGACAACCTCGCTGACTGTGGAGGCTTTGAAAGGTCAGGCCGTTATCAAATCACTCCGAGACACTGTGGACATCATCGAAAAGGAAGTTGGGAAACGACTGTTTGATCGATCACTGCGGTGGCGCGATGGAGATGACATGCCAGAGCATAAGGATCTACTTAGTAGCTCCGATCGGGTAATGCTTCGTAGAAGATTGTTCGGGATGAAAAGGAATACGTTACCACCTGTAGTCACACACAACATGGCCAACGACGCAGATGACCCAGTGTTGAATCAAATACGCAGATTGCAGCTATTCAATCACCCTTCCGATCGCGTCAAAGTCATCTTTCACCCTGAATTCCTTAATTCTGCCAACCCAGTACTGCCACTCGACTACGACGATTTTGTGCGTGGCTGTCACTTGGGCGTCTTTCCATCCTACTACGAGCCGTGGGGTTATACACCAGCCGAATGCACCGTCATGGGTGTTCCAAGCATCACCACAAACCTCTCTGGTTTCGGGTGCTACATGGAAGAGCTGATTGAGAACGCCTCGGACTATGGCATATACATTGTCGATCGCCGGACGAAGGGCGTAGATGACTCGGTCAACCAGCTCACAAGCTTCATGATTGACTTTGCATCGAAAAGCAAGCGACAGCGCATCAATCAGCGGAATCGGACGGAACGTCTTAGCGACCTCCTGGACTGGAAGAGGATGGGTATGGAATATGTGAAGGCGCGGCAGCTGGCCTTGCGAAGGGGTAAGACGTTCCGGTTCCGACCGAATAGCTGAATGCTAATAGTGGGAAAGCTTACCCTGCCTCCTTCGACGACGACTACGACGAGGCAGGCATCTTCGATGCGAACGAGCCCAAGCTTGCACGGCCATTATCCGTCCCTGGCTCACCTCGAAACCGATCAGGCATGATGACGCCTGGTGACTTTGCTTCGTTGCAGGAAGGTCGCGAAGGACTGAGCACGGAAGATTACATAGCATGGAAATTGCCGTACGTTTCCACACCTATCGTGAAGTACGATTCGAATAATAGCATACTAACCTTATGGATAGGGAGGAAGAAGACCCAGACGACTACAACTTCCCGCTCACCCTGAAGAAACCCACCCCTGCCGCCTCGCCAGTCCCGACAACGATGAACGGCGCCTCGCCATCGTAGTCGATGCAAATTTCTGGCCGCCATTGCATATTGCTTATTGCATGTTACCTCATCTCATTGGATTTTGTCAGTCGCATGCTCGCAGCTAACATCGAGACATATGTCCGATTCTGTAAATATCATTCTTGGGATACGCGCGAATGTCACATAGCGTGGTGTATCTAAGTACTCTGTATTGCATCCTCATTATTCTGTGAATAAGCGCTACGGAGGCTCTACCGTGACTCTCCACCATGCAAGCTGGTAATACTGTTGCACAGTTTCACAAAACCTAGATACCTAATGATAGTATTCTAGAGAGAATCTTGATTGGTGCAGAAGCCCTTCCCTTACTTATGTAACCATCCCTTGGCCTTGGCAGCTGAACCCTCTCCGACGACCTCGCCGTCTCCCCATTTCCCCAGCCATCATCTCAGGTCATGATATCCATAATCCACACTTGGGCAGTTAGTATACCGTAGTATCTCCATCGACTCTATTGACGTATTAGTAAGATTATTGTGCCGTATTAGTACTCATGTTTCTATACCTTCCCCTTCGCTAACAAGTTCCGCAATACCTATTCTATCTCTTTTGCGAAAGACTATTCGTTATCAAAGACTTGTGTGTACACCTGCTTTTAGCAATGGTTGGAGTGTCCGAGCGATTGATTGTCGTTGATGGAGATGCGTGGCTCGAAGGAGAGGGGCTGTATAGCATTCGGGATACCGTATGGCTGGGGATGTCGCTGATACCGATAGCTGGTAGGATTGCGACAGATAATTTTCTCTGATTTATAAGTATGACAGATATTGCGTTTTCTTGGTTGGAAGGACAATACAATCCGGGGCTGCGATTGATAATTCTTTTCTTTTCTGCACGTATAATAAACATTGGATCTTTCAATTAAACGGAGAAGGCAATTCGGGGCTGCGACTGATGACTTTTCTTCTATGTAAGTATGATAGATATTGCGTTTTCTTGGTTGGAGGAAGAAGGCAAGTGGTTTTTGCAGTCATTGGTGGTGATGAATGGATATTCGCTGCTGCTGCTGCTGCGGTGTTGAACATCCGGGCTTCTGGACATCCTGGCATTTCTTCTCGGCGTTTCTTCGTGCTCCGTCTCCTTTGTAAAAGGGAGAGGCTATGAGGTACTGCGCGGTATGAAAGACGGGAAGAAAGTGTTGATTGGAGTGTGCTTGTGTGTGTGGGAAATTGCACTGGTTATTCGTATGGAATCTTATGGGAAATTGCATAGGAATCTGTTCTTTGCTGGTGTAGGTCGAAAGCCTAGGTTTTGGACGTGGAAAAAGAAATTTCTTTAATAGCCTCCAGGGATCGAACCCAGGAGCAAAAAGATCACCCACCGAAGTGGGTGATCTTTCGGGCTTTCAACCGTATCTGCTCGGGGTACCATGCTACTAACGCTCTTGTAGACTGCAGCATCGGGCCGAAACCCTGGGTTAAGATAGCTTTCACTCTCGATTAACCGCTACTCCAATCTGGTGCGTATTCGCTTGATGGTATGGTACCTCTTATTTTGATCCAAGTGTCCACCCGTCTTTACTGTTGCCTGACGCATTGTGAGCCGCAAAACCCCCGTCTACTTCACTCGTCAACACGATCTCATCTACACATCTACCTCACTCCGCTCCTACTTTCATCCCTGCACGACCTCATCGCCTCCAGTATTGTTATCGCTCAATCGCTCATGAAGATTGGCACCGGCAAGGAGAAAGTCAAATCTGATGCACAGGTATGTGAATCCGGCGCTGCTCCTCGTTGGTAGTGTTGCTCCACAAGCAACACTATCTATCTGCGCACCATCCACTTCTTCCTTCCCAGCCAGCATATGCCGTAATCCTCCAGCCAGACAGTGTTGATCGAGGGATTCCTATAGCTCAATCATCCCCACGAGGTTTTGCACCAGCATAATGCCCAGAAAGTAAGGAAGAAGAAGTCGAAGTCGAAGGGGACCGACAAGAAAGCGAGGAAAAGAGCCGAGAAACAACAACAAGATGCCAGACAAAGTAATTCTTTACCATTTGCTGATGATAGAACGGCCCTACCCTATGGTTGCAATCCGCTAAGCTGTGACAGAACTCCAAAGGACTATCAAAAACCTCCACGCTCCCACTCAAGGCCACTACCCTCGCTTGGCCGCACGCCGATGGGTACAGATTCAATTAGAGTCCCATTCAATCACCGGTCACACAGCGAACGAACTGTGCCATTTCTTGAAGAATCGCGAACTCGGCGGTGCCAACAGAGGCGCCATCGAGAAGGAAAATCTCTCTGAAGACGCGAAGGTGTCTTGGATACGCTACCTGCAGGAGCTGGCCATACCGGCTGGAGTGCAGTTGGACGTTGGGGCTATCTTTGCTACAGGGGCCGTTGGGGGAGAGTCTTCGGAGGCTGTGAGGATGGAGGAAGGGAGGGATGATAGGGTCATGCTGGGCCTTGAGCCAGATGGTATGGATGAAGTCGTTGCTATGGAGGAAGACGACGTCAAGGACGGAGGGGTCATGTTGAGCGCATTAGCGTTTCGTCCGAAGCTAGAGAAGACCTGAGACGTGGTGTCTGCTACTTCTGGACCTCGCCTGCTCGCCATTACCTGGGTTTCAATCTTCGATTCCTGATTATCTACGGAGTCTTCTACGTATTTATGGAAGGCAACAGTGCAATCGCTAGAAGTGCAGGGATACAGATCGCGTGTTTGTGACTCGACTTCATGATAGTGGTTCCTAGCCACAAACTTCAACTCCAACTAAGCGTCTCAGTTCTTCAACAATCTGTGCTGATTTCCCTGCTCTTTTCTTAACCATGAGACATACATAACAACTACTACTCATGCTAGAGAACAACAGAGCGCATTGGAAGTTCGGCACCAGATTCGTTCGCTGCTGAGTCACTTCTTGTAATCTGGACAACATCGAGAATCAGATCGAAAGCCTTACTGTTCGTCCACACACCAACCCATCATGCGTCAACAGCTCATCTTGTGAACGCAGAAAATTGGTAATTAATAAACGTAATCAGATCCCGTTGCGGCCAGTCGTAGCACATCCACACACGACTTCCCAACCAGATCATCTCGACCGTGATCTGGATACACTAGTAAGGTCCATACCACAGCCTTCTTCACGGCCAATTATGCTCCTCTGCCTTGATTTCAGAATCTGATGGAACACCGTGCCTTTCTCCCCATGTAGTGATTATTAAGCCAGAAAGAACGAGACACCCTACCCTCACGGGAAAAGTTTAGTAAATCCCACCCTTTCCACGTACTCCGGTCGTAGATAAGGCATGGGGCAGGTACGATCTCTACAACATGAAAATCCGCCTCTCCCCTCTGCTCGCGTTAAAGATGAGTGCTGATTACTTCCGCGCCTCTGTTTTGCAAACAATCATCATATCCAAATTCCATTCATCTCCACAGCAACATCTCATCACCCCAACCCACATCCATAGATCCCCTCAATCCTATCTCCATCGTGGGAAATACACATCGAATCATCGGATGTATCATGACTCCGAGAACTTCCACAAAGAATTTGACATGACATTTCCCCCTATTCCGTCCCAAAATACCCTCCCACGGCAATGGCTACATCATGCCTGCTCTAGCAGCACGCTGAACGTATGATGGACTATGGTGTATACTCGTTGAGCCGTAAATTGGTAGGCGTATTCATACAGAAATCTACCCGGTAGACGCTGTCGTTTCCTCTTTGCTTTTTATCGACCGAGTATAGCGAAGGAGGAGGAGGAGGTCAGTAGATTTACGGTTCCTGTACGATAGTTCTGCTTGATGGCATAACCTTTTCTTCCTGGGTTATAGGGTGTGATTCCTTGATTTTCTTTTCGCAGATAGGAGTCTTAGATGCTAGGGTTGGGGCTTGCTAATTTACTATACTAGGGAAAGAGGATGAGGGGTGGAGGTGTTGAGGCGGTGGAAGTTTCGAAGAGTATTCGTTGAAGATCTTGGGGTATATTTCTAATTAGCTAAGGGATAGGTAGTGCGGTGCTATAGGCAACAGAACCTCAGCTAGTCTTCAAGCCTCCTTCAGCTGAGTCTTTATCGAGAGAAGGGATTTAGGAGGCGGGGGGGGAGAGGCAGGGGTATGTAGTCTGAATCTTTTTGAGGCTGTAGGGTTTATAATTGAGAGTCTTACATCAAACCCTCGCATTTCACAATAAAAAAAAATCTAGAGAACTTTCGACTTAGTTTCCAAACATTCTCTCGCATTTCAACCATACCAAGCAAAAAAGGATATCGGAGTCCCACAGACGCAGTAGATAATAGCTGCCCTTCAATAGAGGAATTAATCCTGACGTTTGATTCAATAGCTATTACATATCCAGCGACGAATTGATATCTGACACTTCTTACCTCTTGTGCGCTGAGGTGGATTCCATTTTCGCAAATATCAAAGGTTACAAGGAGGGTGGGAGTGCATTGCGCAATGATACTCATGCTGATGGGAGATGTATGGATATGGTTATGATATGGATATTGAAGGATCCGGGCGAAGAAGATGGACTTTGACTGGTCGTATGTAGGTAATGTGTGTGCTGGAGGGTGGGGTTATATGCTTTCGGCGAGGGTTATGGTGATGGAAGAGATTGGGAGGTATTATATTTGTGTGATATTGTGATATTGTGAACATTGTAGCGGCTGACTGACTGCCTAGGAATTTTGGTCGTCTTGTTGCTCTCTAGCATACCTGTGTAGTAGATGAATGTAATAGAGAAGCATTAAAGGGTTTACCTTGCTCTGCTGTTGCAGGCAATTATTAGGCTCGTGTTTATCGCAGCACTTACATAGTCTGCCCCGCCCCAGCCCCAATCTTCCCCAGCTCCACCATCAGATTCGTCCCCTCGCACATTGCCTTTCTCGCGGCACGGCCATAATGCTCATCGAAAGTCTCGTCTTCGCCGATGCAAATTTTGTAAGTAAGACGCGCGTACCCCTCGCACTTGCTACAAAGATTTGGGGCTAGCGTTGCATATGCGACCCACAAATGCACCCAAGTCTCTACCACAGGGCCCAACACCAGACCCCATTGTGCAACCTCAAAGATTGCTGTCAAGCTCGCCGGCACTTCGCGCTTGATCACGAAGCCGAGTGAGGTTAGCATTTTCCACGCGTAGGTGATGACATGTGCTGATCTGTTGTGCAAGGTATGGTGTCGTGTGAGACCGAGATATAACTCCCAAAGGGCAAGACGTGGGACCGTAGTTGCGGGGCTTGTATATGTCTGTTCGATAGCGGCGGATACGCGTTTGGCTGCGGAGAGGTCGACGCTCTCTATGTTGTTTCCGATGGACTCAAGTTCCTTATAAAGGGCGACGCGTTTGTTGAGTCTTGCTTTTCCCGTCCTGCCGTTCTCTTGACAAGTGATGCATGTACACCGGAAACCCCAGTTCGCTAGCTTCTCCTGGGTTTTGTCGTATGTGTCGGTTGGTCCCGCAATGGCATACCAGAACGTGATCTCGGTACCAGCTGGTATATCGCGGGCAGCACGGACGATTTGCATGTCGCCAATGAAGCTTCGCCTTGAGTTGCTGTGGCAGCTATGATTAATGTATGAGGCTGTGATGAACAGCCCGCAGGTATGAAAATTGTCACCTGTCTTTTCATTCGCGGAGATGCCAAAGTGTGTCTGGAGAGATGTTCGCGGGCAGCCGAACACATTGAGGGACATGATGCGTTCGACGAGAAACCTAGGCTGAACTCAGCGGTGCAGATGGATGGGGCAAAGCAAGCAGGGAAACGTACGTGTCAATGACAGGCATACCGTCAACGCTTGACTCCTTGACGGTAACATAATCACCATGATATAGGGAATTGTACTTATGCATCAGGGATGGGTTTCTCTGAAGGATCCAGATGATCTGCGTAATGAGGTCTGCCTGTGCTCCCATATATGCACGATTGGTATGACTGTCCATGAGTAAAGCGGTTCTCGACGAAACTCTCCGACTGTCTTTACCTGCTTCGTTAGCAGCAAAGCAATGAGCGAAAGCCTTCTCGCACAGGATAAGTTCTCCAGCAGCAATGTCTTTGGTGGCGAACATTCCGCGGCCACGACCATGGGAATTCTTGATCTCCACAGGCCCGGTATATGTGGCATTGTCCAGGCATGGCGGGGTTATCTTTGCGGCTCCGTACATAGCCTTGTAGTCGTATTCACCATCATTCTGCTCTTTTAGCAGGCGTTGTGTTCTGACCAACTCATTTTTGGCTGATTCACAGTCTGGGTGGTATGACAGGAGCGCTTGAAGAGTCTCGAGGCACTCTTGATATTTGCCTAACCCAGACATGGCGCAAGCCGCCCGGTAGAATCCTTTCTCTGATAACTGCGCATCCTTGTTGAGGTCACCAGCATCTCCAATGGCTCTTTCATAAAAACCAAGCTTGAGATGGGCCAAAGATCGATTCAGTCGAATGATCCGAGAATCCTTGTTAGTTTGAGCGAGTTCGAGCGCTAGAGTATAGCTAGTCTTGTCAGTAGATTTTCAAAGATTAAAGTCCTGTGAAGCTCACAGCTCCACAGCGTCTCGCGTGTTTCCTTTCTTCATGGCATCATTGCCCTCTTGCTTAACCTCGTTCGCCTCCTTAATTTCACTAAGCTTCGGTCGCCAGCGCAACGGAATTTTGTCATCTCTAGTAGGAACCCAAACGATATCGTTCACGTGGTCGACCCTTACGCCGTAGCCTGCGAATAGCATTAGTATTCTTGATTGATAAAGTACTTTCGAAAATTCTACGTGTGAGACGAGGTTAAGGAGAAGCCAGAGTCGTATTGGCTAATCGATGACGTACCTCCATCATTCATGACCTTGAAGTAGGGTTCTTTGATTATACAAACGCTATTAAGCTTAACCATTTCTTCTGTTTTTCTATCGCATTGGTACTCCTGCTGATACAGTTGTAGCATGACTGCATCTCCCGTTTCATCTTCCAGCACGGCCATGACTGCCGTCATTTCCACAGCTGGAGTGACTACTCGAAGTAAGAGGAATCTATCCATATGGTGAGTCTGCAGCTTCAAGTCCTTGAGATAGAGCTTTTTGAGTTTCCCGAATGGCGCAACAGAAGGAAGGTATGGGGGAGGAACGAAGGACTGGTATATCATGTTGAGGTTCTGCTTGTCATTCTTCATGATAGCCATTCTGGCATGCATTGCCATCTGCTGACTGACCAGCTGGCTCCGAGTCGCTTTGTCCTTTGGCTGCTCGCCCTTCCGTTTGCTGCCATTCTTCAGAACTGCCTTCTGTTGGGCTAGTAGTTGCATCCACCGGTCAATGCCCGAAACATCTTCGACATCCATGTTGAGCGGTTGTGTAACAGTGGAAAGCTAGATGTGAGACACAAGGTGGAGAATGAGAGTAAAGTTAACGCTGGTGCAGGATAGAAAGGGCGGTATACGGGAGCTAGAGTGAAGTTGCGAAGAAAGGAATGGCCCAGTGCGGGACCATGCATAATATGCCCGTGCCAACCCAGATAAGGCAAACCTGTAAACCTTGAATGTTCCAGACTGTAGCTTGGAGAGAAAAACGGATATAACACAGTCGGTAGTTGAATAAGGTTAATTCAGCATTGACGTATTCTCAGAGAATTTCGATCGCTTTCAGAGGGCTCGAGACCGGAATCTACCACGGTCAAGATCCGTTTGAATGACCCTCCAAAGTGTTACTGCTCGGTCGTTTTCATGGCTTTGGTTTGTGGACCAGGGGCTGACGTCGAAACGAAACTTTGACATTGGAGACAGTATCCCAACATAGTAAAGGCTCCTTTGGAATGCGACCCCCAGTATCGATGTCGCGGCCACTATATCGCCCAGTACCCAAGTCTCATTACCTGAGCCCGGTCAGATAGATTGATGGTGGTCGAGCGAGTAGTTGTGATAACGTAGATGACGCGATAACGAGATTGACATTCATTCGAGATTGCTGAGTAATGCACAGTACCACCTGAACATAATTGGCTATAATCTTTCATTCCGATGGGCCGCAGTAGTGAAATCTCCGTTTGTTAGCAGATTACTCAGCAATCTCAAATGACCGTCAATTTTGTTATCCCGTCCTTGACATTATGCGGCAATCAGGCAGATCGATTCGCGCTCATCAACGCTTCAGGCTGGCTATACCTCATTTTGTCCTCTTGTAAATTTTCTCTAGAAAGCTCTCAAATACTGTCCTTTTCAGGCCTTCCCCCTCATCTACCTCGGCGATCATCCCTCGAAGCTTGTCAACTACTTGATCCTGATAATCCAGATATACCTGTTCCAGCTTCAAATCCTCAAACACGCGTTTCACGCGCTTCTCCATCTCCTTATCTTTACGCCCATAGTTTGCATCTAGCACCTTCCTCTGCTCTCTACTCGCTTTCGCAAGGGCCTGATTGATCAACCAACTACACTTGTTGTCCTGAATATCAGTGCCAATTTTGCCAATTACCTCTGGCGAACCAAAGCAGTCGAGGTAGTCGTCTTGTATCTGAAAGTACTCGCCAAGTGGTATGAGGATATCACGGGATTGTTGAAGGTTCCTGGGTGTTGCGAGACTGAGGTAGTGCAGAGAGAGGGCCACAGGGAGGTAGAAGCTATAGTACGCTGTCTTGTAGATCACGATGAAGCTGTGTTTCTTTTGTGTGAATTTACTCAGGTCAATCTGATCCTCCGGTGCTGTTATCAAATCACAGAGCTGCCCTATTTCTGTTTGGAAACTGACGGTGTGGAATAGCTCAAGGAAATCCGCATAATTTTCATGCTTTCGAAAATGCTTTTTGAGGAGTATGTATATACTGCTTTCGAGCATGAATGCATCATTGATGGCAATCATGCCGACATTTTGCTGCCTAAACCAGCACGGTTGACCGCGGCGCGTATGCGAGGAATCCATTATATCGTCAGATACTAGGAAGAACGCTTGTAGGAGCTCGGTGAGCCAGCCCAAGGTCGCGGCGGAATGGTATTCTGGGGAATCGAGGGGACGTTGAAGAAGAAGAGTGGTACTGTCTGGAACGGAGAGGCCACGATTGTATTTTCCGCCAAGAGTATTGTATGTGAGCGACTGCGTGGATGAGAGGATTAGCATCCGCGCCTTTCTCGTGGACTGACAATGAAGCGGGTGATGGCGGAGGGACTAGAAATTCACGAGATGGGGGAGACAAACCTCTTCATACCATTTGAGAGCTTCAGAGGGTATGCCGTACTGACTGGCATTTTCCTTCAGATCCTCAACCAGGGACGGAAATATGGCTTCGAATTGCGATCGTTTCTCGTCTTTGGATTGCTCCTTCACGGCCATTGTGGCTTTCTCGATCGCTCTTCGTGGGTGGGTGGAGCCAAACAACGGGTAAGAGTGGTAAGAGAAGTCCTCGGAGATGATATGAGAAGAATTGGCTGAACTGTAGTTGTCATATGCGTGCAGCTGTAGTCCTGAAGAATCGATCGGACTGTACCTGATCGACCATTAGCGCGCGGGCAGGAATGAACAGCGCTAGGATAGGATAGGTATCATCCAATCAGAGCACGCTGAGTAAGCGCCTTGTTTATCTTACGCGGGTCAAGCTAGGCTCATTTGAGAACTAAGTGATATGCTTCGATGCTGGTGTTGCGGGATTAGTCGTGCGGCTTACATGACTGGCATGGCCTGAAATCCTCATATCCCCTGAACTTGTGATGGCTGCATTCAGCAAGGCCAATGCGGACCAGCTGCGGAACACCCTGCAAGAAGCGGTGGTGAAATGCTCGGAGAGATGTCTCTATCAATCTGCAAAATGGTATAATGATGCTCCCAACATTCCTTTCACACCCCAAGTACCCTACCTGATTCCTTGCAGGGCTGCAGAACTCTCTAACGCCCTTCCAGTCCCTGCCTCCACCTCCTCGTCTTTCGAAACGGATAACGACTCTCAGATGCAAGATGCCGATCCACCTCCACCGCTCCCAATATTTCCCTCCAGGAACCATGATCCGGAAGAGGCTCGTCTAGAAGCTCAAGAGCTGACGAAGTACCTACTGGCCAAGTCATACTTCGACTGCCGCGAATACGATCGCTGTGCAGCCGTCTTCGTTTCCTCCGTCCTACCTCGAGGACCTCTCTCTCCAACATCTCCAAACACGAAGTCAAAGTCTCCTGCGAATGCTGCGAAGGGCAAGCCAAGGGAGTCAGGGTCAATCAATGGGCATGCGCCGACACTACCAGTCAACGTCCTCCCCAAGCTGAGCCAGAAGTCCCTGTTTCTAAGCCTCTATGCCAAATATATGTCCGGTGAAAAGAGGAAGGATGAGGATGGTGAAATGATACTCGGCCCCGCTGATGGGGGAACGACGGTGAACAAAGAGCTTGTGAGCATTACAGCTGCCCTCCAAGGCTGGTTTGCCGACAGAGCAGCCAAAGGCTTGGAGGGAAGTAATCAGGGATGGCTGGAGTATCTGTATGGCATTGTTCTGGCTAAGAGTAAGACTGAAGGTGAGGCGAAGGGATGGCTCATTAGAAGTGTGCATCTATGCTCTTTTAATTGGGGTGCTTGGCTTGAGCTGAGCGAGCTGCTGAACAGTGTGGAAGAGGTACGGACGAGTGGTTCGGTTCAGTGAGCAGCAACTGACATGGTTTGAAGCTGCAAAAGATTGTCCCGGAGCTGCCGCAGAATCTAATGACTCTTGTTTTTCACCTATACGCGAGTCAGGAACTTTACCAGTCCACGGAGCCTATCCATCAGCAATTGACGGAGCTCGAGAATGTCTTCCCAGGGAGCCAATTCCTAAAGACCCAGCGAGCGTTGCTGCTCTACCACTCCAAAGGTTAGCGCACTAGCATCAGAGTAATGCGAGACTAACGATTTCAGATTTCGATGAGGCGGAAGCTATATTCTCAACCTTGATGCACGCTGATCCACACCGCATCGATTCTCTCGATCATTATTCCAACATACTCTATGTCATGTCCGCCAGGCCAAAGCTTGCATTCCTTGCCCAAGTTGCGACCGCGACGGACAAGTTCAGACCCGAGACCTGCTGCGTCGTAGGCAATTACTATTCCTTGAAGTCCGAGCACGAAAAAGCGGTAATCTACTTTCGCCGAGCGCTGACCCTGGATCGGAACTTTCTGTCTGCATGGACCTTGATGGGCCACGAATACGTGGAGATGAAGAATACCCATGCTGCCATTGAGAGCTATCGACGTGCCGTTGATGTCAATCGCAAGGACTACAGAGCTTGGTATGGCCTTGGCCAGACATACGAGGTCTTGGAGATGCATCTCTACGCACTATTCTACTACCAACGAGCAGCCAGTCTCAGGCCATACGATCCGAAGATGTGGCAGGCTGTAGGAAGCTGTTATGACAAAGTCGATCGACCGATACAGAGCATCAAAGCCTACAAGCGAGCCTTGGTGGCTGGCACGTATTACGAAGCGGGGACAGGAAGCTCGTTCGGATCAGGAACGACGAACGGCGAAGCACCCAGCGGTGTTCTAGATCCCGAGACACTTTACCAGATAGCGCTGATGCATGAGAAACTGAATCAGCACGAGGAAGCTGCTTCTTACATGGAGATGACGTTGGCGCAAGAGGAAGGCGCTAGTGAGGAGGACGATGACGGTCCAGCTACCGGGACCGGGGTCACCAACACGACATCCAAGGCACGCATGTGGCTTGCAAGGTGGGAATTCGCTCGGGGCCATCTTGCACGAGCCATGGAACTCGCCAATGAGCTGTGCCAGGATGGCGTCGAGGTCGAAGAGGCGAAAGCGCTGATCAGAGACCTGAGGGCTAGGATCGAAAGTGGGAAGTCATCGTCCTGAACATATACCTACGCCTCTCACGTAAGCGGAAACATGGTTCCTAACTCTGGTTCCGGCTTCCTGAAAGTCGCTTCGATGTATTGGTGTCTTCATGGTCTCTTTTGATTTTCTGAGCCTATTGCTTGTCGCTCGATACCAATGGTACATTATATCCATAGCATAGCCAAACCTGAACAAATCCCAACCCAACTCTTTCAATGACAAATGACGGAAAACCCCCGTGACCTCATCCACCTAATCTATTTCGTTCCATCGCTCCAAGTCGTCAATATCCATTCTGGCATGATGGTTAGGTATCTTTGATACAAACGTTGAATGCTATGCTGTTGACGTTACAGTAGGTATGGCGGATGAGTTTGTGGGGTTTTGTTGGTGTGGGATGAGGGAAGAGTGGGGATGGTGGATAGTGGATAAAGCTGGGCGAGGAAAAAGCCGTTCAGGATGGGTTAGTTTATTTATCAAGAGGGGGAAGGGGGAAGGAATATGCCTGATACTAATAGAGCGCCGAGCGAGGTGGTTTTTTGCGAAGATGAAAACGAGACTCTGGTCCGATACCAGCAAAGGGAGCAAGTGTGATCAGGTATTGAACTGTGAGAAGATAGGGATGTTGGTGGGAAGTTCCCTTCTATATATATAAAACTCGAGACCTGTACGGTTTGTAAAGGTACCTTCAAGTTTTCTAATTACTTTAATCAGGGCCGGATGGACATGTCATGCACGATTCGATTGAAGTCATGCACCTCCTTTTCCATCTTGGAGTTCTCGGATTATGCGGGGTTCTTTTCATGAGGAGTTGTTTATTGCTTGCTATAGATAGATGCCTACTGTATCTATCGAGCAGACTGATAGCCGTTCATGAACGGTGTTGGGAATTGGTACATGGTACACCAGTGTAGGTACCGCGCCCAAGACCTTTGTGAACGCCTCGCTAATATCTAGACCCATACGTTGAGTATCACTGCCAAAGAAAAGACGTGATACGGTCAGGAAATAAGGCACTCTGTTGCCGCCTTGAGGTGGGAAGGGGGGTCAATTGCGGCTTGGGAGGTTCGGATGTCGTCGTTCATGTCTTTCCGCCCCCCTCCTGCGGCTTCTCTGCAGTGGTAGACTCGGGCGCTGCCGGACTGGTCTTTGTATCTTTCGGCTTCTCGGCAACGGCCTTGGAGTTGATGATGCCGACGAGATGATCTCCGATATCAGCAGCGCCGTCGAGCTTGCTGATGCGTGACCGGAAATATTCAGCATCACGGAGCATCCTGAATCACGTTAGCAGAGCGACACCTTCATTCATCAAGTAAGGAGCAGCCATCCTACCTCTCTTTTCCAGCAGCCGTCTTGACATCCACATCACCGAACGCCTTGCCCCATTGTTCGCGGTAGCTGCTGAAAACAGGGTCCATGATCATCCGTACGGTCATTTCCGGTAGGTGCTTGCTGAGCACCTTATGTAGCGTGATTGTCTCCTTGACTAGAGTCTCTATGTAGGGACTCACGGACTGATTAGCATCTTGTGCATCCCAGTTGATCTTTTTCATAACATTCACATGCATGGTCGCACGCCCACTCATGATATCTACGAGTTTGTCGTTGATCCCTGACTGGTGTTCTTGATACAATCGCTTGACCTTGTCGAATTCAACCATCAGGCTACCAGCGCCGGAAGAGTGTCTTCGTACGAACTCTCGGACGTAGGGTGTCAATGCTGTGACGAAGCTCAAGGCTTGAGATGCAAGGGCAAGATGCTTGGTGGTGATATTTTTGAGGCCGGCGGTCTTGGTGGCGCCAGCGCCAAGGATCAACTGCTGGCATCGTGAATTGAAGACTTTCAGATACTCTAGGAGCGAAGACGTAATCTCCTGTGTCATACTCGGTATGCCTGTTATCAGTTGCTCGAATTGTCCTATGCCACTTAGCACTGTCAGGGCCGAAGCCGGAAGGATAAATTGTTGTTCATCGATGATGGCGCTGCGTATTCTGTCCTTGGGTGGTGTTCCGTTCTCGGCTCCATTAATGATGGTCCCATTGGCTTGGTGTTCGCCGTTTACCTCAGGGGCTTCGTCCGTCCATATGATCGAGGATTTGGTCCATGCCTCGATATCTCTGGTACTAGCCTCGATCACCCATGACAGCAGTTGATTGTCCGAGTCTGTAAAGTCCTTCGCATCCCAGCGATCGGAATCCACGCCCTGGATTAGGCGTTGCCGTTCTGTGTCTGCTGCATGATGGACGAACTCCTTGATGTGGGCATTCACTACGGTCTTGAGCGCCATTCCCCCTCTTCCAGACACAGCCTCACACTCATCTGCAAATAGCCGGTTTAGATGGAAGTACCTTAGGAACTGGGGCAGCGAAAGTCGTGTACTCTCTGCCGCACGGACCTTGAGGATCTTCGTTATTTGAGCTTGAGCAATATCGACAGCCTGACCTAGCAGGTTAGTCATGTCCAAGGTTTGCTGTATGTCCTCCTGCTGGATGGTAGGCCGTCTCGGTCGACCGACAGGCGTGACAGGTGCGCCATTTCTGTAGATGTCTGCGTTCGCGGTAGGCGGGCTCATGGGAGATTTCACACCCCTGACCGCCGAGGCATCATCGAAGTTGCTAGTGATGTCTAGAACCACCTTTACTTGTGTCCCCAGTCTACGAAAGGCTTCTCCAACATTTGAGTAAATCTTCTTAAGCATCTCCTCTGCGTCCTCGGGCTCCAGAGCACGGAGATTACGAGCAAGAATTGAAGATTTCTCCTGCTGCGTCATATGTCGACCCCCTTGCGTCGATGCTGACATTGTGGACTCGTTGTCATCGTCGTTCGAGCTCGGTAGGTGTCGCCTGATCATCGTTTTGACTTCTTTCCAAACTGCTTCTCGGTAGGCGGATGTTGCAGGCTTGACAGAATCCGATTGCGCTAGCCCTTCAAGATTGGCTCGTAGAACCGCACGAAGAGGTTCGTCTAGCTGCAGATACGCTGGGAAGACAGATGGAGCTCTGTTATGTGTGCCGCGAGACCGCTGGGAAGCCTTGTCCCACCGCTGGAACGTAGCTGTCGAGGATACAGTATCAACATGCCTCCGTAGATCAGACAGTAGCGCTTTGAGAAACCTTGTTTCGAAGCTCTTTCCAATTCTTTGTCTTAAAAAGGATATTTCCTCCGCAGCTCCATCCAGCGCCTTAATGCCCCGGAGATCTATCGCTCTCGCTTTCACATTCGCAGGAGTATCTACACTGATCTGCAAGGGCTGCTCACTTTCGCCAGCAATCAGGCGTTCGACATCGACCAACCCTATTGAAGCTGCCTCAATGTCGTCCTTGTCAACCTGCTCCTCGCATTGCGCCACTGCATCCACAACATCTCGAAGCTGTTGGACGGCATCGCCTAGTTTCCGCATGTTCTCTCTTTTTCTACGCATGGCAACAATCTTAAGACCTCCGACGGCCATATTACGGTCCAGACTCGCCAGATCCTCCCTCAGAGCCTTGATCCTCGCAACAGAGGCCGATGCTTCAACATGTAAATCTCTCAGCGAACCAAGCGCGGCAAAGAAGGAACTCGATGCAGTTGAGATCGATGATATGAGATGCACCTCTACCGTGTCCATGTACCATGACAGCTTCTCTTGTAATATCGCATTTGTCGCAAGGACTTTACGTCCTGGCTGGCCCGGCGCTGTTACAGCTCCATTCACTCCAGCAGGCGGTCGCACAATCTCTGATCGCTCACTGACGATGTCGAAGGTCCGGGGATTCTCTAAGTGGAAATCTTGTTCAAAGTAGACCGTAGGGATAGTCGACAAGGGAGCAACGGGCAAAGGTCCCCTTCGCGGATTTCCTCCATGACCTGCTCTCTTTGCTTGCGGTCTTTGTAGAGGGGATCCAAGAGATGCGATCACGTTCTCTGGACTTTGAGCGGTCGAAATGCTGGCTTGTCGAGCATGATGGCCAGGGCTCAGAATACCCAAACCTTGCTCGCTCTTCGAGGATGTCCGCTGCCGTCTGGACTGTGATTTCTCACTCCCCTCGCTCTCCTTTGCGCGCTGAAAGGCTTCGTACAGAGAGCCTGCTTGCTTCAGATATGGTAAGAATATGGATGGTTCGATGTGAGGAATGTTGGTCAACGTGACCGGGGGGATGTCTTTGGAAGAGGGCAGCTTCTGGGAGCTGGGAGCAGCATATGGCACAAGACCGGTGCGGGTGATTGGAGGCTGCAATAGCGTTGCAATAGCTTGAATCAAGTTCAGTGGATGACCTTTGCATGGAATTGTTACGCAAACCATTATTGCTCGCTTCTGCTATCGAGTCATCACCCGGTGTCGCCGTGTCCAGGATTCCGCCGATTGATGCAACAGAGCTCGAGGTCGAGCCCCGTCTTCTATTATAGCGCCCGCTGGAGCCTGGCCTTTGCGGGACATCGATCTGGGGAAAAGGGTATTGGCTTGATGATGAGCTGCCGATGGGCGATCCATAATTCTCCACTGATTGTCCAGGAGCGGGGGAGGACATAGCGAGCGGGCGAGAGACGGCATGGGGACTTCTCTGCGAACTTTCGCCTGCACAGCACTAAATGCACAGCACAAACTGACCACCAAAGTACTGAAGGAATCAACTCATACCTGATGCCAAGCCATCAGTCAGCGCGCTTAACAAGCGCCAGCCGCGATAGAATAGTTGTTTGGACTTTGGAGGCTTCATAAAGTACCAAATTTCTATAGATTGGCGTCCCGTACATCCTTCGAAGTACAAGTTCGTCGATTCAACAATCATGGACTACGCCGCGGTAGAATATCCTAGGATATCTCTACGGGCGCATTGCACCATGGCAATCCTAAGGTGAAACCACAAGCATACCTCTTTGATAGTGAAGACTATGCCCCAATCCAAAAGACTGCCCTTCCAGAGGAGAGAGAGGTACGGGATCTTTGGCAGTTGACATACTAGTGGCTCGAACAATAGATAGGTCCGGAGCTAGGACAAAATCGAACAGTCTACGACGTAGGTAGCAGGTCGCTGTCTTTCCAACTCAACTGTCTAGGACCGCAATAGAGAGCCGCATTTCGAACTTACAAAGAACCTTCTTCTCCAATCTCGAATGCCGGGGAGTCCTTGCCTCAATGAGCCGAACACCTACAATAGATGTGGACTTGGGCTTAACGATCTTCATGATTTGGGTCTGGTAGGCGTGATTTATTGGAGATGAATGTAAGATCAATAGGACTTTGCCCAACATGACGCATCTTTGCAAACCGCCGAGCCTATGGAGAAACTCTATAGTTTGTGTAAGATTCAATAGCCGCGTGTACCCCGGACTGTTGGTACGATGGGTCGGTCGTCTGTCAGGCCTACCAGCTGCAGCCGTGTGCGCGCCATACTACTATTCAGCTGGTGCGAATGAGTGGATATGACGTTATATCCACTTCATTGAATTTCCTTTCTTAGCTTTGAGAACGAAATAAAAACATCGTCCCCCAATATATCAACTACCCTTTCGACATTTCTCAGTCAGTCTGCAGAAGCTAGGTATGCAAAATCCGCACCGGGTATGACAGGCGAAGTTGTAAAGGTGACGCATGATGCTTCTACTGGAAAGCAGCGGCGGCAGCGAATTCGATAGAAATCCGACAGCGAATCATCCTGGGGTCAAGCCATCCGAGCGATAAGGAAGTCGTATCGCTGTATCAGTGGCTAGGATCAAAATTCTTGCATGTCTTTATCATTCTACCATGCAATGATGGACTGGTAGCAGGCTTTGGAGACCTACAACGGTAGTCGAATCAACCGAGGAGCGTGTTAGTGTTCCTGGTCAACCGTAAATTTGACAGCAACTTCTCCGCCTCTCATCCACCTTCGAGTCTGATCAATCGGACCTTGGTAGGTCTTATATCCCATCGCGAGCAAAAGCAGTCCTGCGGATGGTACCAGGTTGTTGATTCCGAAGGCCGGCGATTCAAGGCAAGAAATCTTACACCGGGTATTGGAGATAAAGTTGTCCGGAATGTCCGAGGCCTAAGGAGGAATGGCGCATGGTGCGAAATGTTTACGGTATCTCCGAGAGCGAATCGAAGTCACGTGAGGTTAAGGGGATTTCGGGTACTGCCTCGCAGCTTGTCATGATTCCAGATCATGCATTAACAACTGTCCTCATCCGGAATAGAAGTCTGTCTCTATCGGAATCTTCACAATCCCGAGTCGTTCTCTTCTTCACATTGGTTATACACGGCAAGAATCCGGCATCTTAAATATCTAAAAGCCGTCCTGGGATCTGATATCTCCTCATCTTGCAGTGGCATTGCAGTCCTATTGCCGATGATACGTCAATGGCTTACGTTGAGTCAGAATGGAGAAAGGCTTGGAGGAGTGAGTATCTGGAAATACAAAAGAATTCGTTCCCGCAACAAGATGTGGTAGCAAACCAGCACTCAAATTTATCGACCTCACGACAGAATTCTTCTCTTCCCCTTTGGATCCGTATAGAAAGTGCCCTCGACCAGTAGTCCAGTAACAAAAAAATGTCTTCACTCAAACCAATCCTCCTCCACAGTCACCGCAAGTTCATCGCTACTCTCACCCTCCAAAACCCACCCCAACTAACCAACCACCCCCAGCCGGTCCAAACCCCTGGAAAATCGCCCTCCTTCTCGAAGAACTCTCAATCCCCTACACCACAAAAATCTACACAACCCCCCAACTCAAAGACCCCGCATTCCTAGCCCTGAACCGCAACGGCATGGCTCCCGTCATCGAAGATCCAAACACAAATCTCATCCTAGCCGAAGTACATCACCTTCCACGTCTATAATTAACATCATCCCCCTCCCCTGACTAAACGCTAACCTCCCCCCTCCCCTCCCAGTCCAGCGCCATAACAACCTACATCCTCTCCCAATACGACCCCACCCACCACCTCTCCTTCCCCTCCCCCCCAGAAACCCACCACATGACCCAATGGATCTCCTTCCAATCCACCA
>JAABUV010000019.1_pt1 | contig 206395 bp, 211 predicted proteins | sample 5559971 | NCBI WGS metagenome assembly JAABUV01 (sample SAMN10711881, study PRJNA513362) | rock metagenome | isolation source: Antarctica rocks | place: Antarctica: Victoria Land, Knobhead nord | collected 2015-12-19 | reverse complement strand
GGGGATGGAGGGGATGGAGGGGATGGAGGGGATGGAGGGGATGGAGGGGATGTTGGGAAATGGGGGGGAAGGGGGAGGGAGGGTGAGGGTTTGGGGGAATTTGGTTGTTTGATGTGAGTGTGATCTTGGTTTGGGGTTGTTTGGGGTTGGGGAGGGTGATTTGGATTGGCTAGGATCTCCAGATGAGAATGGTTCGAGTGATGTTCCGGCTGTGCATCAATTTATGGAAGCGGGGATGGATGTGCCTACGGGTCAAAAAACCGCTCCCCCAATGATAAACACCCTCTCCTCTTCTTTACGCACCCATTGCACGACCTTATTGGCACTCTGAGCCAGGGCATTGCGGCTGGCGTGCGGACCAGCGACACAGTAGAGCTCAAAGAGAGGCGTGACCCAGGCCAACGATATCGACTCCCGGCTGACGCAGTGGTGGACTTTCAGATGAGCGTTCTTCGCGTGGACGCTGGCGTGGAGTGCGTGGTATAGAGAGAGCAGGCGTCGTCGGGCTAGCAATGTGGTGAAATGCGGCTCGTAAGATGGCATTGTGAATTGGACGTTGGCGCGGGACTTGTATAGGAAGTGCCGAAGCACGGTGCCTGGGACTATGTCTGTGGCTGTGGGTCGGCCACGTCTTACGGCGGCTTTGATGATGGTCATGCTGCCGTTGTTGGTCAGGTCTTCGACTATGGCATCTCTCTGCTTTCGCAAGTCGTAGAAGCTTTCTTTGTTTGCGCTGATGAGTAGAATGGCTATCTCGTCTTGCTTGCTCTGTTCGTTGCTACCGTCTTGGATGCTTTCGCTATCCTTGTCTTCGGCAGCGCTGACGAAACTGACGTACATATACAGATAGCCATTTTTGTTGAAGCCAGGCAAACAAAGCGGAATCCAGTTTTCTCCGCCACCGGCTTTAACGCCTCTTGCTTCAAAGAGCATGTTGAATATCAGTTGCAGATCGCTAGGATGCAACGAGTGTTTCCGTGGCCGGACGACGCTGACGAGCCTGCCGCTAGCGACAATCAAGCCATACAACAGGGTGTCACATCGTGTACGAAGTAATGTGTCGTTGATTACTTGCCGGTGGGAATTCCGAATAGTCAAACATTCGAGTGCGGAAAACAATGTGGGCGGAGAGCCGCGAGTGAATGTGTCGGCGAGCGCTGAGAGCAGCACTTCCGTGCCTTTCAATGGGCGTCTTAGATCAGTGGATGCTCGCAGTGTGAAAAGTTTTGTCAACGTGGGTAGCGTCAGAGTGGAAAGGATTTGCATATACAAAGCATCTAGCTGCACGCGCAGCTGCGTGTCACTTTCTCCCAGCTTGCTGATGGCAACAAGGTAAAGCGGACCTTGAGACATGATCACGAATCTTACGCCTGCGGCTGTGAAGCCCTTTAGAGGATCTTTTGAACCTTCGTAGAACGAGATAAGGGTCCGGATAATCCCCGTGTAACCAGATATTAGATTGTCATCTCCGTGGCGATTATAGATAGGCTTTCCAGCAGCTGACAGTACTATGAAGTGCTTCCTTTTCGACTTCCATTGTATCAAGAGTTCCTCTAAGTGACGGCATCAGCGCAGATAATAGGCTTGGAGGATGACATTGCATTCCTACCTTCATTCCCCCCGTCCGGATCTACCTCTCCAATCGCATCAAATTCGCGATAGAAGTCTGCAGAAAGCCCATCATCGTTATACGAGATCGAGTCGAAAGGATCCTGGGCTTCGCTTTTTGTGCTAAGCATCTTCCACGCGGGGCTCTCCTGTGACGAGCCGAGGACTTCTCCCAGCAAGCTCTCGACATCTCCACCTGCTTCCAATGTAGGTGCATAGCTTTCGACGCTCGCTGAATCGTCCTCGCTGCTACCAAACTTTTTGAATCTTCTGACACTGCTGAAGCCCCCCAAATATTTAGATGGTGGTGTGGTCTGTGCATCAGATGCCATGGTCTCTCTGGATCCATCTTGGTAGGACTGCGTGTGAATGTCGGTACGGGAAATGGCCGTTGTTGCAGTCGATTGGAGCTGGGGTCTTGTAGATCTCTTTGGAACTTGTAGGCCATTGGCTTGGTCATGTTTGCCTTGTAGGAAACTCAAGTCTGTTGGTCTTGGGGGTAATGGTGGTCGGCGCTCGTCATCGGCGACTGGACTCGAGGGTACTTTTGGAGAAAGTGATTCTGACGCTGCCTTCGGGCCTATCTCTTCGGATGCTTGCGCCAGCTTTTGGACCGTTTTGTCGCTCTCGACGTCTTCAGGCGGAGTAGTCGCAGGACTCCGCTTTGATGCCGCTTCATCCCCATGATCGGCGACGACAGGACCCTCATCATCAAGGCCCATAAGCGAAAGAGCCACTGCTTTGCCCGCAGAAAGCGATTCGAAGCCTCCAAGTGTTAGCAGACGTCCTTTGCAAACACGGGTTGCTGTAGTTGAGAAGGGGGGTTCCCAGTTGTTCTTCCCAAAGAGGCTAGATCGAGCAAGACCTACTCTACTAGGTACCATCTATAGGGCCACCTTGTCTTCCTTCATAACCGGTGGTAATACCGTTCAATATCCATCGGTCATCCGCGGATTCTTGAGCTGTCACCGTCAGTCTTTGGGATACTCGAGCGGCGTTGACATGTTGCTCCCCTACGATGCAACGCCCTGACTCCCCTGCCACACTCGAAGAAGGCCCGAGAAAGGACAAGGGCTACCGCAGATACGCATCGAACGTAGAAAGGGCTCTCTCATTGTTCGACACCGCCCTTCAGGAATGGGCTGACTACATCGCCTTTCTAGGACGGTTGCTGAAGGCCTTGCAATCAAAACCGTCTGACACTACTGATATTCCGCACAACGCATTGGTAGCAAAGAGGCTAGCACAATGCCTAGCTCCAATGTTGCCTTCGGGCGTACACCAAAAAACCCTTGAAGTCTACGCTTATGTATTTTCTGTTTTGGGCAAAGACAGCCTTTCACGAGACTTGCCGCTCTGGCTGCCTGGTCTATCGCCAACGCTTTCCTTTGCGTCTTTATCAGTCAAGCCAGCCCTTCTCTCGCTTTTTGAGGTCTTTGTTCTACCTCTCAATCCCAGTATCTTGAGATCGGCACTCAAGGCCATTGTGCTAGCCTTGCTTCCAGGCCTTGAAGAGGAAACAAGCGAAGAGTTTGAGCGTACGCTTCTCTTACTCAACAAATTCAGGAGTACGGTATCACAGGGCCTTGGCACTGTTGCAACTCGATCAGATGTCTCTGGCGATCAGTACTTCTGGCAAAGCCTTTTTCTAGCCTCGATCACAAGCTCGAGTCGACGTCAGGGCGCTTTAGCTTATTTGCTTCGAGAGCTTCCGCGCCTAGGAGAAGCATCTAGCAAATCCACAGAGTTCAAAAATACGCAGAACACAAGCAATGCGAGCCCTGGAAAGCCATTGCCTCCAGAAATTGAGGCAGTGACCTCACCAGAGCCAGGCCTACTGATTCGCTGCTTTGTGGCGGGTCTCCAGGATGAACAACTACTCATTCAAAGGGGTTTCTTGGATCTCTTGGTCACCCATGTGCCCATTCATTCCGCTGTTCTGAATCAAAGAGTAGCCCCGAAAGATTTAGAGCTACTGGTAAGTTCGGCCGTATCTGTAGTTGCTCGCAGAGAAATGAGCTTGAATAGAAGATTGTGGACATGGTTTCTAGGGCCAAAGCCATCAGCAGACAAAGACGATAGCGCCCCTTCATCTCCTTCACCAGACGCCGGTGTCATTCCAATCCCTGGCCGTAACCACAGTTTGTCTCAGATAGATTATTTCCAACACTATGGCCTGGGTCCTCTGATTAGTGGCATCCTAAAGTTGATGCGAGACGATTCCCTTTCGCCCGTTGAAAGAGCTCGCCCTTTCCGGATCTGCTTGTCTTTGATGGATCGCTGGGAAATTGGCGGGCTCGTTGTTCCGCGTCTTTTTCTTCCTGCAATGGAGTGTGTATGGCGATATCAGAACATTGCTCCCTCAAAAGACGCCCTTGCTGAGGTTTTGCGCAGTGCAAGTGTATTCTTTGATGGCATTGAGAGTAGTCTGATATCGTCAGAATTGATTCAGATCCTTGTCAAATCACTGGGTTCAGGGCAAAATTGGACAATGGATCAGGAGAAGAACCTTGGGTCACTGGTTTTGAAGGGTACAGGCCAAGAGCCAGGCAATAATGCGACGGCGGATGAGGACCAAATGGACCTTGTACTCTTCATCATTAAGAGATTCAACGTACGTGAAGAAGAAATGGTCGTGCTTCATATACCGCTAGCTACTCTACTACTTCTGATCAATCTCCGGTATAGTCTGGAAGCAGCTTCCGTCCGGACACAGCCAAGAGGGATTAATGTCACTGTTACCAAAGCTTTCAAAATTGCTTCCCAGCTTCTTGACACGATTCCGCAACGGGTGTTCGCTGTAGAACCTATGCCGCATGGGATACTGCCCAGCAAAAGCAGTCAGATGTTTGGCGATATACAGCGTTTCTACGAGAAATTGAGGGACGGATCCGAAGATATGGCTCCTCCATTGCACAATCACGTTGTCCGAGAAGCAGTCTCACACAATGCTAGCGAAATCATTACTGGCCTACTAGGAAGCTCGCCCATCCATGTAGAATATCTCGAAGATGCAGCTAGTCTGCTGGAAAAGGTCCTTCGCAAAGCACAAGGGCTGGATGACTATGAATTCGGGCGACTGATGGCTGGTCTCGCGCAGGCGACAGAGACTCTTCATATCGACGAGAATTCCTCTTCTTTCGCCACTGTAGCAACCCTGGTATCAATACTCGAGACAGTAAAGCGCGCATGCGCTCCCAGTGTCTGGGAATCGGATTACCGGATCCGGCAGATTCTGCCGATGTTGTTGAATGACCTCTGGAAGTATACGTCTCCCTCTATACCGATGCATAATGTGGAAGCTGTCCGCTGTTTCTGGCGCCTTCATATGATTTCGCCGGACAGTCATTTAGTGGAGGGTTCTCTTGCAACTCTTGTCATCGAAAGAGAGAGACTGCCCTCTAGTCACAGCGTTGGGATCGAGGGCGCCCGACGATTTGCGACCCTTTGGGCCCACAGCCACTCCAGTTCGAACACATCCACCCTGCGTGGCTCAAGGCCGGGACAAATTGTGCGAAGAGATAGCGAAAACGGAGTCACCAATGGGGACGATCAACGTGTACTCGAACGCCCATTACTACTGCTTCTCGACTCGCTCTTCGACCCAAAGTCCGGACTATTCACATTCGTCGCCGATTGGTTGCAGTCGCTTCCATACATACAAAAGTGGGTTTAAAGCTGGGAAGTGCACGTGGAAGAGAGAGCTAACATCAGGTTTGACAGTATTGTCGAAGTCGTAATTTCCCATTTACATGCCTCGATGAAGTCTGCACAATTACTTCCGATCACGGCTCCAACAGGCGAGCAGCGTTCTCTCGAGGAAGGCAGTCCGCCGCATGATATCGAGGCTTGTTTGTATTATCTACAGACGATCTTGAATTTAATGCAATATTCGACTGCAAATACATGGATCTCGTTGGGTAACGCTGTGCAACTTTCCCAGCAGGCAGACATCAGGATGGTATCGCCGACAAAAGGAACAGAAGATGAACGTAACGTAGTGATGACTACTTCGCAATACTTGGTGCAAGTCTCACTGCAAATTCTACAATCTCGTCAAAAGGGAGAAACCGATGAATGTGATAGATTGTCTACACTACGTCAGACAAGTGTCTCACTGCTGCTTCATATGTTTACTGTGTCCCCTTTGGATGCCGCCGCAGAGACGGCTTTGGAGAGTATACTGATTGAGACGCTCTTGTGGGCCATTGGTAAAGGTAGCCATATGCTTCAAGTGCAATTGATGGACCTCATCCTAGTAGTACTTGGGACACGGTCCCTCAATAATGAGGCTGTAACAGCCTCTCATCGAAGGCAAACCTCACTAGAGACGTTCCGTAGCGCATCTCAAATCTCTCTATCCACGGACAGGAGTGCTAAAGATCCGGTGACGGCCAGAAGCACGCCTCCACCTCCGGCGTTGTTGGATTGTCTAATGCTTGGTATCAGCTGCCCAAAAAGCCACCCAACCCTGGAGCATTGGATACAGTTCATGGATAAGTGCCTGCCATTCTATGACGGGAGCGCATTCCAAACCCTTATGCCTCTTGTCGATTGCTTCATCAAGACTGTCGAGTCTGTCTTTCACAGCTTGCGAGAACTATTCGAGGGGCCCACCTTTTCAACGACAAGCCAGAGTGAGCCAATCTCTACAATAAACGGACTCTTGAACGGACTTGAACAGGTTTTAGCCAGAGGCCATGAACATATGCTTCAGGATGAGGGTCATGCCGCATCGACAAGGAGCCCCGAGCAGATCCAGGGATTTTTCGGAAATATGGTATCGGGCGTCTTTACGCCGGAAAACCAAAAGTCAAGGTCGGCTACTGCTAACAATCGTTTGACTGTCTTACTGTGCTTCAAAGACGCAGTGAGGGTATCATTCAGTATGTGGTCGTGGGGTGACATTGGCATGGAGAGATCATCCCGGGATACGGCGACTTTCGCATCTTTCAACTATGCATCGCTCCGGCTAAGGAATCGTTCTCGCCGCATGCTTGAGCACCTCTTTGCTGCTGAGGCTCTGGAGTGCCTCGAGACACTCGTTGAGTATTGGCACCGAGCAGGCTCGTCTAGCGGTAAGATACCGTCGAGCACTGTCTTTAACCTATTGCACGCCTTGGAGGGGTCAAGGCCCAAAAACACAATCCCGGCTCTTTTTAATGCCATATATAGCCGTACTAATCCCAATGTTCTGGATCCCGCACGCAAATCGACACTGACTTCTGACCTTTCCGATGTCAGCCTTGCAACGTTCTTGGCAGCGTACACGAGATCGATGGAGGACGACGCACTGGACGAGATATGGGCGGATAGCATGACGTTTCTGAGAGACGTGCTTGGCAATCCGTTGCCCCATAGGCAGACCTTACCAAAACTCTTGGAATTTACCGCCATCCTAGGTGAGAAGATTGACAACACGAACTTTGGCGAATTGCGAAAAATGCGACGAGACATTGGGGTAATATTTGTGTATCGTATAGCCATGGGTCCCTGGCTAAAACATCATAGGAATTATTCGTTCGTCTGCTCGCCGCTACATTCACCATCAAGCCTTTAGCATTTGCTCAGGAACCACTGGCACCTACGAATGGCGAGACAGACATCACCAGACCCACAAGGTACCCTGACTTGCAAGATACTCTCGATCAGAACGACGTTGTCACCATTATTGCTTCGATCTTGCCAAGAATCTCAAAAATCCTGGTGGACGCCGACCGCATCACAACTGCTACTACAACAATTTCGACACATATACTCATTCCAACTTTACGATGGAAGACGTTTCCTCGTAATGTTACGTCAAGCACACTTGAGATATTCAATTTTACATCAAGGATACCCGAAGCATCAAAGACTTGGAAAAGAGATGTCGCAGAAGCCTTCAATGACCCCAGGCTCTTTTCCACAGGCTCTCTAGATCTCGTTCAGGACGGCTGGATGCCTGTAGTGCGGCAATGGATTCTTCTCGATAAAGATCGCATGCCGGAATTACTCTCTCGCTTGACTGCTCCGGCATCGGCTGGTATCATGTTCGGTGTTGGGGCTTCTTCGGCTAGGTTAGAAGCAGACCGGAAAACGCAGCTCAATCTTCGTCGAGTGGCATTTCTCATCCTCTCGGCTGACCGTGATACCTTCATTGTGAATTTTAACACTCTTCAGGAAAAAACTGTTGATTTGATGACTGCCACCGCAGCTTCTTCACCCTCGTCGACCACGCGAGCTGAGGTCTACATGGTCCTTCGAGCGCTGATCTTAAAAACAACACCTGTGCATCTTGCATCCCTATGGCCCATCATAAGCACCGAGCTCTATGGAGCCCTCTCATCTCTAAATCCGACAGGTAGCCGCGACAATCTCAGCATCTCATGTGTGCTTCAAGCCGCAAAACTCCTTGATACTCTGCTCCTTGTAGCTCCAGACGACTTCCAGCTTCACGAATGGCTCTTCATTACAGACACCATCGATGCTGTATATAGGCCTTCTAGCTGGAACCCTGTTGGCCTTGTCGACAAATTGGCAGAGGGGCTAGACACCAAGGCAGGCACATTGCATAGCGCGTTTATCCCTTTTTCCAACGTGCAGCAAGGGTGGAGACCTCTGCTGACATGGGACGCTGTCCATGACGTACCTAACGAAAAGATCATTGATCAGGTTCTTCGACCATACCTACGTCAATTGTCCATCAACGCCTTCGAGACTATGTACCGCATGGAGGCGGCAGACCACAGATCGTGTTCGGACGATCTCCTACATGATTTGTTTGACGAGACTACGCTAGTATGAACCCTGAGAAAGGCTCAGGGATATGAGAATGGCCCTATTTGTTGGTGATGAGTGATGTTGGAATCCTTTCTGTTGGCAGCGATTGATAACCTATACCCATACAGCGTAGAATCATTGACATTTAGCTAGCGACCAGACTCCTGACAAAGTATTTACTTGCTCAGAGTTTGATATCCCAATCGAGACTAGCGGGAAAGCGCGCTGTTAACCGCCACCTCCACAGCGTCTTCCCTTTCGTGTGCAACGTGGACCATCATCAACTTGACAAAGCCACGTCTCCGCCTTCTTCAACGGCCACGCGACGGACCTTGGCCCACGTTGATTCCAAGTCTTGTCCATAACGCACCGATCCGTAATTGACACCATGGCCTCCAAAATGCTTGCCCCCTCATTGCGCACATTCCGCCAATCATCAATCATAAGACCTCTTTCTACTTCAAGATGTTTTCAATCTTCAACTCGCCTGCTAGATACGGCGACAGCTGGTGTGGCTCCGATACGGAGACCTATAGGCTCATTTAGGACAGGGTGAGCACGCAGTGACTTCCACCCAGCGGGTGGTGCAAGTGGCCAAAACTGATGGTGTACTTTCTACAGGTTCGTCGGCTTCCTCCTCGGATCAACTCTCGCAGGTGCTGGCACATACTACTACATCCTCGAAGAATACAAAGTGTCAAATGAATTGCTCACTGAGGATATCTATGTCAGTAGAGATTCCGTTGACGAATTATATGAGCGTGTGGCGATTTAGAGTTCGGCATAGGATGGTGTTGGTGATGGCTAGGCTTCACGTGCATTGGCATCTTTACAGCGTTGCATCGCATTGCACTGCATTGTCCTGGGACATAAAACGATGGAGGGATACTTGCATGACAATCGGCAGGGCCTGACCGGATTTCTTTTTCTGGAGCCAAAAGATTATAGATTTCTTGACGGCGATTCATGCTATGGATGTCTCGTGCTACAGGGTTATAGAAGGGCATGTTTGTCAATAGACTTTCAATGGCATCGTTCATCATGTTCTACCATGCTTCAACTTGTCTCAAGCGCAGAAGCTGATTTGTCATGCGTGTTCGCAGGCTCTTCAAGCCGCGGTGCAGAGAATACATACCTACGTGGTAAGGTTGGAAGAAAAGGTAGAGGAAATGGACAAGAAGAAGAAATGATCACTTCCACCACCGGTGAGAGGTTAGGAGCTCTTGGAGAATAATGGACTTCATGAGTCTTTCCAAATTGAGGCATGATTAAGGTATACCTCGATACCTAGGATAAGCGGCGGAATCCGACATCGAAAGTGGAACCTTCCTTCTGGAGGAATAGGGGAGTTAGCTCGCAGCTGCATTGCCTTGTTGAATCCAATATATATGGATGAAAAACTTGAGGACTTCAAGACTGTTCCAACATGTCGATCAGTCCAGAATGTATCAAAATAGGTTCGATGCTTAGACTTGGCAGTAGCTAGTTTTGTGTGGTTATATAGTCACGGCGTTACCTTTGCCTCGATGCTGCGTAGTAATGCTCCTGGTTTGTCCACTTCATATAATCCCCCGAAGATCGTGCACCGTGCATAGATTTGACGTCACCTTTCGGCCACTGGTGAATGGTGAAGGCACCCTCTCCGTGCCTGTCAACACATCAATATTTTTCATCCAAACTTTCTCCAACATTGAACGCAAAGGGTTTGAATTGACATGTCTCAACAGCGTGTAAGTGCCACACTCGTCTACCGATTTCACAAACCGGCTGGCTTGATCCTAAATGGTTTACATAGATTTCCTTCAAGATACACGGCGAGGTGCAGGGTTAGTTGGACCACCATCAACTTACCTAGGCTATTCTCAACATCATACAGGCGTCAACTACCGGTATTATTGCCGTGCATTCGCAGCCACGATATCTCATTGGGACTGATGGCTGAACAGATCGTTCGCACTGACGAAGGCTAAGTCATTGAATCTCACGGGCTATGTCAAGAATACCTCCGACAACAAGGTAAGAACGCTCTGCCGCATCAAGATGGAAGCTTGTCACTACATAAAGCTTGCTTATGCGGGTGCTTACAAGTGATGTAGGTTACCGGTGAGGCACAAGGCTCAGAGGATAGCATTAAGGCATATTTGAAGGAGCTCGACAAAGGACCAAGTGCTGCTTGTGTGGTGAAGGTGGAGAAAGAAGAGATCGAAGTGAAAGAGGGTGATAGCTCTTTCAACGTGCAGTAACAGCGTTTCATTCGAAGTTGAGAAACGACGAAAGATACCTGGGGTATATTCGTCTCATCCACTTGCAGATCAAAGAGAGCACAAGTTTGCTATCATACCCACAGGTCACATCTTCTACAGTCTCCATTAGCCTACTATGCTGTTGCTCATCGTGTATCGTCATGACAAAGAATAATCCTGGTTTGACCGTTTGACCTTGTTGGCGTGTCAGCGAGCGTGTGTTTATATTTGGACGGAAACGCGTGTGAAACATCGGCTAAAATCTCCAAGCGCGTCCCCCCGCATCAACCCCTGACTCCATCCCAATGGTTGCAGTACGGGACATCCCTTCAAGGAATGATTGCACTGTTTCAGTGCTCATGCTGCTCTCCGTGTCACCTATCTCTTGCACTTGATGCACCCTCAGCATGAAGCCGTACAACCTAGAGACCAATGGTCTCTTACCAGCAATGGTCCTCAGTCCATCCTCAACAACGGAGAGTAATGCCTCAAATTCACCACCGTTCACGAGGGACCCCTCAACAAGGGATTCATCGCCTTCTCCATCACTTTCTCCAACGCCCGCAATATTTGCCTGCCCGCCGCTCAGCCGATCCTTTTCCGCTACCTCCTCTTCGGCATATTCTACTATCTCTGGATCAACGCCGTCCCAACCTTCAGTGACGTCTCGATCATCCTCTGCATCCGCTGCATTACGTCAGAGGGGATATGTCCGGCCTCAGGGTGCTACGTTCGCACCTTCTGCGGGGAACAGAGACAGCGTGCTTAGCTTAGGGAGTATTGCTCATCTACAGTACTACTTCGCTAGAACAGGGTTACTAGATGGAAAGGGAGGTCAATTAGCGAAGGCGGACAAGACAAAGACTACAGAGGCCATGCCGAGGATATACGACAGTCCAGAGTCCAGCCAGAGTACTATCATCGGCCCGCAGAACCCTGACGGCTCAGAGATGGATCCAAGCATCGACGAACCATTGATGCTGCCACCGACAGTTAGCACCTATAGCCATAGAGTCCAATATGTATCGCCACCTCCAGACTCAGAGGCTCTTCGACAAGATCTCAAGGCGGCTCTGCGGGACGCGAAGAAGGCGCTGCAAGATGTGCAAGAGCAGGAGAGGGAGACACTTGATAGGCGGGAGGAGGAGCAATCTAACGAGTCTTTTGGCGATCCAAGTAAGGTCAGAGTCTCCACAGCATTCTCCCAATCAGCTGGTTGGTATGAGATACAAGGAGTGCACATTCTAGATGTTGTCACTCTAGCTATACGTGCTGCTAAGATATACTACACCGCACACGAGGAACCTCAGCGACTATACACAATCAAGTCCGAACGTCAACTACGTCAAGAGCTGTATACTGTGCTCGACATGTTGAAAAGAATGGCCAGTCGGAATTTTGCAGGCGGCATGAAAGATGAAGAGCTGAAGGTCATCAAACATTGGGTGGATGGCATTGAGGCTTTTCTAGTGCAGGAAGAGGCTGTGGAAGAGCTAGAGAGGAGGACTCAGGACAGCTGGGAGTGGCTTGAGGGAGAGTGGAATGGACGCGAGAGACAACGAGAAAGACTGTTCCTATGTTCCTTCCTCCCTGACGGGACTCTGCCGGAATGGGTACACTTGAACGTGTCGGAACAACAGCCAACATCATTTCTTGAAGCGTTGCGTACCGGCCTGACACTCATTCACCTTCACAACGCATTATTGAAGAAATCAAAAAGACAATTCGGCGACATCAAGGTCTTCCATACAGACACCGCCAAGCCTTACCGTTGTGCAGAAAATCTTCGATATTGGATCAAGGCTGCTGAGCTTCGTTGGGAGACAAAGCTCAAAGTCAATGTCTCGGGAGTTGTGAATCGGAAAGGGGAGGCGTGGTCCGATTTTGACGCGGCCATCCTGCAATGGAGCACAGCAGTTAGAGAGGAGCTCACGAAAGAGTGGAAGCAAGCTCCGATTCGTCCACCGCAAGAAGTGACCTTTCTTGATCAACACGAATCTGGAGCCAACGGTTCTGATAGTTCATGATGACCATGAAGACCATGACATGATTAATGTCTCCAGAGATGGAAAGAGACGCGATAACGTCGGCCTTGTAGACCTGTTTCGTTACGTTGAACAGATAGTTCGGAGTCTTGATACCCTATTTGCTTCTCTGCCAATAATGCTAGCTCTTCAGTGCCGAACCTTCTTCCGGTCATCGTGAACCTATAGCTGAATAATGTTAGTATATAATGATGGTTTGGACATGCTTAGACAATAATGAAATCCCAGTGTTGACACAGGATCAAACAATGGAAAGCATCACTGCGGCACGGATTGTCCGAAGGGACCGAAAAGGCTGAGCCCGAGTGTCAAAACATTGAAACCGAACGCCCAACCGCACCTCATGCAGACCACTCTCGCGTTCCACTCTGGCTTCCCTTTCCTTTATACATGACTTGAGCTCAACAGAGTAGTTTCCATTTGCTCACTCTCGCTTTCTTAGTTATTATAGAGCTACTGCTGCAGCTCGGTCGCGTGTGTGAGCTGACCTTCGGAGTGATCGCGATCTGTCACAGCCCCTACCTCACCATCCTTCCACACCTCCCCACCGTGTCAAGACCGACCAAAGTAGCCTTCACCGCCCAAAATCACCATTTCGATACCAAAAGTAGCCTCTATGCTCATCAGTCGGGCAGCTGTTGTTGAATTCGGGCAACTTCCGATTCCGCAAGCATCCTACTGTTCTTGACGACTATTCACCGACATCACACGGGAACCTGCAGCTTCTTGCTTGGCTGCACCTCAGAATTGTTGACCATTGGACCTAAGAAACCTCTTCGACACTTTTTGGTGGCCAGCAACACCATTTGGAACTGATCTTACGAAACACATATCACAAACGAAAAGCACGAAGCAGTTCCAATGGCGGGCCACAAACTGCAACTGGCCTTTAGGTCGAAGAAAGAATTACAGAATGGGTCAGCTACATCATCAGAGCCCATAGCTCAGACAACACAGGACACCTTCGCTGGTGCCAGCCCTGGCGATGTTGAGCCATTGTCGACCCCTAGGAGATTCTCCAAGACTCGAACTCCTACCTCTCCAGACCCAAACTCGTACGCCAACTCCTTCAGGTCGTCACGAACAGCCTCAGTGTACTCCCTCTCACGCGACTCGCTTTCTAGCCAGCTGTCACAGCTTACCTCACTAGCCTTACCCAATGCGACCTTACTGTCTACCAGCATCTCTTCCATACCAACGGCCCTTGTTGCCGCGACTATACTAGGGAATGCAGCAGACCAAATAAATAATTGGCTGACGAAAGCCACAGAAGTTTTATGTGGGCTTGATGCCGAAGATGATGTGGAATGGGCTTCTGCAGGTGGTCGTGAAGGCCTGGGAGAGGTTGACACTGCGATCGGAAAGTTTGAAGGACTGATAGGTGTTTATGTCAAGGCCATCGAAGACTTACAAGAGCGAGAAGACGTATCGAACGTCCCTGCAGGGCAGCAAAAGGGCGTCGTTGACCAAATGGAGAGAATCCTAATGGGCTGGGAAACCGTGCGCAGATCGCTGAAAACGGTGAAAGCCCAGGTAGAACTGGCGATGGAGTGGGAAGAATTATGGAATCACGTGCTTGGAGATATTGGTCTTGAGATGGAAAATCTTTCTAGATTAGTGTTTGAGATGGAGGAGGCAAGACACAGAGCGTTAATGTCGGATCCAATACTTGACACTAACGGGGCTATCGACCTGCAAGAACTAGACACCATCATCGAAGAGGGCGAGAAAGAGACAATTAACCATCGGATGAATTTACCGTCTTCATCTTCTACGTTACCGAATTCACCTATATCACCTGGACTTGGTATTGCATTGGACGACACAAGACTATTGGCTCTTCTTGCTAGGATGCAGCCATTACGAGCTTCGTTGGACTTTCTCCCTATGACGCTATCAAGTTACCAAACGAGAGCAGAGCGGGTCCTACCAACAGCGTGCATAGAGCTTGAGACGCGAAGAAAGAATCTGGAAAAGAAGTGGCAGGTCCTCGAGGCTGACGCTGAAGGATTGAGGCAGGAGCTTGGAGAGGACCGCTGGGTCGTAGTGTTCCGGAACGTGGGCCGCCAAGCTATGAAGCTGTGCGAATCTGTGGAGCGTGCCATCAATAAACTCCAGGAGGCCATCGATGTTGGAACACAGCATAGCAACCCACCCTTACTGACTAGGAAGGTGGAAGCATACGAGCAGAAGAAGAGCCACATTGGACCGTCTATAGAAAAAATTCTTGTCATCATTGGAAACGGTGTGTCTGGCCGTATGACTGTCAATGGCGAAATCCTTCGTTTGCAGCTGGACACCAAGACGCGATGGGAGAGCCTCAAAGCGGATATAAAAGATATGGACCTTGCTCTAGACGACCTGGCAATGAACAAGAATCAGCAGCTGCGTGATTCTATCTCGAGCATTGTCTCGATGGACCGGTCGGCTACCAGTGTGGTCAGTGCGGTTGGGACTCCCGGAAGCTCACCTGCATCGTCAGTTATCATGGCTCCATCGAATGGCGTTAAGCGAGATAATTCACCTGTCATGAATGCCTCAAGCCAACGCAGCAGCATGGGGTTCAACAGCGTGGCTCGCCCCAACGGTGGTGCCAGGCGAAACTTTACTATGCCACCAGGTTCTGCTGGCTTAACCCAGATACCGCGCCATAATTCGATATCTCGCTCTTTCAGCTCAGAGGTGAGCTCTCGCGGGGCTTCTCCTGCCCCATACGCAACCTCTGCTACACCTACACCCGGAGCGCGGCCACAACGCCCGAGCCTCTCAGCTGACAACAAGCCGCGATGGAACTCGTCCCCAAAAGTCGAATACTTTGAATTTGGTCAGAAGCCTAGGCATCTTCCCTTTGCTACGCCTCCAGCCGGACAACGGAGCTCAATGGCGTTCCGTTTACCAATGAGCATTACTTCGTATAGCTCTTCTGGCCTCCCTTTGTCCAGTCCACTTGGGCGCTCCTCTCCAGCTCCTTCACCAGTCTTTGCAACTAGCAACAGCCGCCCACACCTGCCATCTGGTGTCCAGACATCGATGGGCATGCGTCAACGTCAACAATCGCTCTCGTCTCCTCTCACTTCGACCGACCAGGTCAAGGCAACAGAAAAGACCCCTCCCAACACGGCTTCCTCCAGAAGGCAGAGCATCGGTATCGACTCTTCACCAAACGCACCTCGCACTCCTACCGTGGGGGAGAGTCCCTCGGCTAGGCCCAGACCACAGCGCCCAAGTACTTCCATGGCTAGCAGCCGCCGCATCAGCATGTTGCCGCAACCCAAGAGTACCCAGCCTAACCTCGCCAGTGGGAGGGATGCTGTGTCCAGGACCGTGGACTTATCTGCCGGGCATGGAAGGCAAACTTCGTTGGGCCACCGATCGGTGTCCAACGGTAGAAACAGCACAGTGGGGCCAGCGGCCACCCTGAACGGAAAAGAAAATGGAACTTTTGGACGTAGCTTCAAGTAGGCGTAGGTACAGGTATAGGGTGAGATGCTTCGATTGAGCTCGATGAGTGGATTAGGCCTACATGGAAGACATTTATGCATGATGATTGCCCAGTCTACTGTTTGTGGAAGGTGCTGCATGATTGATCTGTTGATCGATCGAGCATGAAACAGCGAGGTGTTCAAAGGTAAAATGAAAGGACATGTATACATATATGTTACGAGACTCGACGCGGGTGTCACTGTCAGCGTTACTACATACAGTCACGAAGTCTTTGTACGTAGGTAGCTTGCACATAACCATATTAGGTACACAAGACGAGGGACATATGAGGTGATTTAAAATATTTCCCCCGGTTGACCATTACGCGGTTTTACCAGCTTTTCCCTTGATAGAATACTGATCTCTAGCCTCTGAAGAAGGTGAATGGTTTGTTTCGCTGTTGACTTAAACCAACCAGACACGACGCTGAAGAGAGATAGTAAGCTTATCCTGCTCAAAATTTTCGCTTACAACCCTTCATGTTATTATTGTACATCATATCGTACTCAGAATGAAGATGCTGCCATCCCACTCTTAACATACATTGCTACGCCTCGCTATGCTTCCAAAGTCCGATGAGATAATGCCGAAAATGCTCGGAAGAATTAAGACTTCAGCTCTTCTTTTCGTGCTAGTAGTGGTGTGTTATCTGAGCCATTATGCTCTCCATATGTGATCCAAGGATTATAGCGCCATAGCCGTGTGCTTGCGTTGACGCGGTACTTTCGGCCCTTCTGACTGTCTTCTTCCAGAGCGTCCTCGATCAGCTTTAGGGGGTTCTCGGGGGTTTTCATGCAGAGTGAGAATGGAGTATTCCGCGCGTTTGACACCATCATGCGATGGAATTCCACGTATTTCTGCTCCCCGATGCGGTGCGCAAGATCCATGGCGTGCTCTTTGACGTACAAAGTTCAGAATTAGTCGAGAAAGATCGCTCGAGAGACTATATCGAGGTAACCGCGTCCCTACTCCTCTCATTCATCTTCCTAGCCATTTTCTTCCCAACCTCATAGCTGCTGATCATTATCGCACATGCTGGCGCCACTTTCAACATCCTAGGAGCCCACCCCCGGAAGAGACCTCTTGCTCCTTCTTCTTTCCAGATATGATACAGAAAGCGGGGCATTGACCGATCCTCTGGCCTTAAGACCGTTCCTGGTGCTCTGTTTTTGGGGGAATCGTGCTGCAGCACTTGCTGTCGGGTTTTGCCGACGTCAAAAGGTGTTGTGACGACGGAAGCTATGGCGCCGGAAGTTGCGCCGGCTATGAAACTGTCAATGAAGGTGGAGCTATGGTTGCTATTATCTCGTAATTGGGATCGTGATCTTGATCTGGAATGCGGTGGGTCTCGCATGTCTGTAAGGCCATTCCGTACGGCTTCATAACCCCACCAATATATGCCACTGAACGGCACGTCCCTCCACATCGTCAATGTCAGACCTCGCCAGAGGGACGTGTAGCCTTGAGAATGGACCATTTGTTGCAGTCCGCCCAGGGTTTCTGCGAATACGCCACCTCCGTTGCGAGAGGTAGCTGCCTGCATACGTGTTCTGAACATCTCGATTGGACTTATAACGCTCGCAGCCGCCACTCGAGCTATTGATCCAGCGATCAAGGGTGCATAAGCATCTGAGATGTGGTTATGGACTGGACTGTAGGGGTTCGAGCGGAGGGAATCGTAGCCGGTAAAGTAGATGACGTTTGCAGGAACAGACATAAGGAGCGTGGGAGAAAGGCCGCGCCAGAGTGTTGTAGGCCCTTCTGTGCGAGCGATCTTCTTGAGGCCATCAAGGGTGGAGGTGAACGTTTTGCGGCGCGTTTCGTCAACGGCGCAGTCGGCCGCTCCAGCCGACGGAGAGGAAAGAGAAGGGTTCAACGTCGCGACGGTTGCGGAAGATGAGAGGTTTTCGGGATTGACTGCTATGCAAAAGGGGGAGGTGTTGTTTACCCAGAAGACTTCTCGGCAGCAAGCAGTGACCCCAAGGTTTGGTGGTAGATTTATGAAGGAGGAGGAGGAGGAAACTTTTGGGATCGATGGGGGAGGATTTGGCTGGGATTGGAGGCGGACACGCACGACATCTAGAGGAGTGACTAGGAAGGGAGACGTTAGCTGTGTGTATGCTTTGATAGTAGAGAAATGGTGTTTACCGAGAAGTGATGTGAGGAGACTGCCGGAGACTGCAGAAAGCATCTTCTGGCCTGCGGATATGTCCATGGCAGTCTCCTCTGTCTCGGGCTCATTGACCTCTGTCATGATCACCGGATCATCAGCTCCACCTGGATATGAGGATTGAATATGACCCTGCGCCTGCAATTGCTCTGGATCTCCATGGAATTCGCGAACTATTATCTGACTTATTTCGAAGGCTCTGAAAGAAAGCCCGACATGGAATAGAATGACTCGTCGAACGCCGTATCAAAACACCAGCGGTTCATGGATTCAATGAACGTTGGCTGTGAAATGCCCGTACGGTTGCTTCGATGATTGACGACATCAAGCGTCTCTTTAATCCGGTCGGAGAAAAGGCTGCTACAAAGCCCGGCGCTACGCTAGTCTAGCTTTTAGTCTGGTAGATCGGCTATCCCCGTCGCCAATAACGATCTTCAGCCGCTGAGAGCGTTTCGAATGTCAACCACACGGGCCACGACCTCCTTTTTCACTCAGTTAACTTCATCGCCGCCTCATCGACCGTCCTGGAGACTAATCCTACACTCATCCACGCAGCTCACAATCATTGCCACATATTCTCGCCAATATGATTCAAATAATGGGACGCGGTAGGGGGATATCGAAGAAGCCATCACAATACCCCCCTCTCGCGTTCCACGTTATCAGGCTGGGTCAATGGATCTCCTCTCTCTACGTCGCCATCGTTATCTTCTTCTTCGTCCATCATCTCCACAAAGAGCATTTCTCCGTCCCTTGGACCTTCCTCCTAGTACGTCCAACGCGTCACCTCAACTCCCAACCTATTTCCCCCCCATACCAGCCACTGACCACGCACTGCAGCTTTTAACCGTCTCCGTCCTTACCCTAGCCGCCCTCACGGCAACCACTCTCCTCCACTTCACCCGCTCGCTGAATCCAAAAATCAACCTCACAGTCAACGCCGCCCTGACACTCCTCTGGCTCCTCGCCCTCGCCCTCCTAACCTGGAACCTAACCTGGACCCTCGGCCACCGTTGCATCGTCACACGCTGGCACAATGAAGCTGGCATCATGGTCTGCCGGCTCTACAAGTCTATGACGGCATTCACAGTCACAGGCGCATTCACCACCATCCTCGCGTTACTCCTCGACATGCGCATCCAGCGCAAAGCCAACCAACTGGGCAGATACAACCCGATGCTTGACGTGAAAGGACCAGGGAACGCAAGGTCAAACTCTCCATTCGGTGCTTCGACTGCAAATCTTAATGTGCAAGAGGATGGGGTGGTGCCGCATATTCTTGTCAAGGCTCCTAGTCATGACTTGCAGAGACCCTATAAAGTCCAGAGGCCAATTGAGGCTGGAAAATTTGGATATAGTCAGCCGGAGGAGCAGACGAGTTATGGAGGTGGTGGGGGCAGTGGAGATATTGGAGATCGATATGACTGAATGGACGGGTCACCGTAAGGTATGGAGAGTGGACTGTGGCGTAGAGGGTGGAAATGGCGGAGCTGGAGACAGCTAATGGGTTGTGGCTATGACGTGGAAGGATTCTGATGTTTCTTGATCTATTGTGTATAAGGCAGGCGCCTCGTAAATCTCAAGACACTTTGTGATTCAGTGTTTTGGGTCTCCTTCCTAGTTATTTTGGGTAATATGCTACAGCAACGGGGATTTCGAGTGGCGTCAGTTTGGAATGGACAGATTCAAACAAGAGCAAATCAGAGCGCGATAGCTGTCCAAAACGTGTCTATTGAAGACGTCGTAATCAATCTACATCAAAGTCGTATTTATTGACATTTAGCTATATCAATCATATGAGGGTATACAGCACTCCAAGAAACGATGTAACGACAAGAGCCATCAGCACTTGATAGACTCGATACAACCTTTCCGAACCAGACATTCACAACTCTTCTTCAATCTCCACAGCCTGAGCCCCAGCCTGGGCTTGAGCATGATGTTCAGCCGGTAAGATCCCACTCCCCTCCTGTCCATTCCTCAAATTCACCTTTTCCAACCCCCTAACCAAATTCTTATTCTCCTCATTATTCTCCAGCAAGAACCTCAAACACATGACAGCATGCTCGCGAATATACGGGTTGTTACCGTCATACGTACAGCAAGCGAGCACCATCTCCACCCCTCCATACTGGCGGATCTGCTTCTGTACTTTCGGGCTTTTCCATACCAAGCTTGATAGCACGAGGATGACCAGTTTTTTGAGGTTACGCCATTCGAAGTCGCTGGGATCTGCGGCGTCGATCTCGACTTGGTCCTGGCTGTCCGCTTGGGAGAGTGGCGAAGGGGCAGGGAACGGCGCATCTGCGGGCGGCACAACATCGAAAGGACGTTCGACGGCCACGGGTGTGGGTGTTTCTGTGGTGGGTTGGCTTTGGGGCGGTAATGGCGGTTGGGGCTGTGATTGTTGCTGTCCAGCTGCTTGTGCCTCAGCGACCGTCTGAGGGACAACAAGAGGTGCTTTAGGGATGCTGGCTTCGAGCTCTCGCAGCAAAGTCACGAGCTCGTTCACGATTTCCCAGTTGACTAGAAGATCTTTCCATTCTTCGCTCTCGGTCAGGACTGCAAAAAACTCGAGGAATTGGTAGACACCTTCGTAGACTCGTTCCATATCCCAGAGATTTAGTGGAAAGTCTTCGGGTAAGGCGAGGCCAGCTTCGATCTGACCTTGAAGATATATGAGAGCACATGTCTCAGGGATGATGCACTGGCGGAAAATGGTGAATATATAGCGGACAATGTATACGTCTACTCGGCGAGATGCATTTGCGTGCACATTGCCAGCTGTCCAAGCATCCTTTCCGGTGATGGGAGGTAAGCCCTGCTTGCCACGGAAGATCTGGGTGAGTATCTTGATAACCATCGACTGTGCTGGAGAGACGATGTCCTTCACTTCCGCGAAGGTCTGGTATGCGTAGGGCATTAACCCGTTTTCCAAGATTGCCTCCATGATCTGCATCATCAGCTTGAAATAAGTCTCATCATCCTGCAAATCCCACGCAGCGATGAAGATAAGAAGCTCTCTGAGTAGATTTCGCCCTGGATCGCCAGCCAGTAATATATTACATCTCATACCTTGCATGTCCCTGCCATGCAAGACTGAACCGTGCCCTGAGCAGATGGCAATCTGAATAATCATTGGTAACGGCTCAATCTCTTGAGGCCCGAGCACGAGGGGGATATCTGTAAGCAGACCCCGCTCCTGATCTCCTGGTTCTCCCGGAATCCTGTCCTCCTCTTCATCGTCATCACTGTTAGGGATTTGTTGAAAGCTAGACTCCGTGTCATTAGGAAAGGGTATGAGGTCTGCATCGTCATCGTTGATATTACCTGGGGCGGTATCGGCCAATCGTGCCATCAGTTGGTCTTTCGCAGCTTGTAGAGTAATTGCTGCGGATTCAGGCGTACGTAGAGCTCCAAATTCATCTCCGCGTTCCGTCTTCACGGCTCCAAACAAAAGCCCGTCGTGTGTGGCAGCACCCGGTGCGATATTCGGGGTGTTCTGAGCTATCGATACAACAGGATCGTCGATGTTCTTTTGCTGAGCCAGTTCTCTCCTTTGCTTTTGAGGGTTTTTACTATAACCCGCTGTTGTGTTGCTGATTGACATTCGCTCCATAGGCTCTACAGAGTCAGTGACCTCGTCAATGTCCTTTAGAAGATCATCGTGGCTTTTTGATGGATGAAGCTGTGATTGATTTCCATCTGAAAGATCTACGGTATTGCTTCCCTTCTGGACTGTTCTGGGGTACGACTGAACGGATCTCACGCCATCCTCCGACGTGGTAAGGGTTTTGGGATTAGGTGATGCATCGCCAAACTTTGCTGCGAAATGGTCACGGCCGACGCCCGGAGGAAGAGTGCCTGCAGCGTACTCACTCTGCACTTTAGAATTTGCGAACAAGTCTAGCCACAATAACAGCTTGCGCTGTTCATTCTCTTGGATAAAATTATAGAAAAGTTGTAGACATGTGATCAGAAGCTTCTTGTCTGTAGAACGAGGCAGTTAGTTGGTGATCAATGAACTGTACGCTGAGGTCTTTTAGTTTGGTTGAGACACTTACAGGATCCTATCACCTCTCCCCACTGTTGCTCGGTACGGCTTCCGGCGTCTCCATCATAGCCTCTAGCGGTAACTCGAACGCATAGGTCTATAAGCTTCAGAATTTGCTGGTCGAGAAGGCTTTCCCCAGCAAGGTTTTGAATCTCCACTGTGGTTGCTAAGACATTCCTCGCAATTAGCAAAATGTCGTTCAGCCGATCCAGGTCTTTCATCAAGATATCATGATTCAATGCCATCAACGCTGAAGAAGAGGTAGGGGCTCCGGTCTGAGGATCGTCCGAGGCCAGAGACTGAATTTCCAAAACAGGAATGGCCAGCGCGAACGTATTGTTGATATCCTTCCAATGCTGAGCATTCATGCCAATGACCATCCTAACTTGTTCACTATCGTTCGTTCGCCTTAAGATTCTTTTGCATACTCTCACTGTATGGTCGAAACAATTTTCCGTCAATGTCTTCCGGCTCTTGTAAAGCGACTGGGTACATATCAGCACCAGCTCTAACCCCTTGTCTTCAGCCTCCCTTCCATGCCTCCTCTTGAATTCTGCGGGCGATGGCATAATACCTAGCCTCAAAGAAAGTGGTCAAGGCTGCTCGGCCGTGGTCTAAAATTCATGGGAATGTCGAGCAGCTCTTTGTGCTAATGTTTCGAGATTGCTGATTCGGCGTGTTTTGTAGAACATGGGTGAACCCTTCTATGGGTGAGTATTGCACTAATGCTAAACGGGCCCCATACTTGTAAGCTGGAACGATCAAGATACCTTTTAGCCAAGACACTCGATGAATTGTCGAATGCTGATAAAATAGTGGAAAGACTTGGCAAACCTTGGCTTGATTTTTTCGTCCCCTTCACCGGTATTATATCAGCGTTACGCATCAAGAAGTGCTGAGCACGCAAGCCATACTGATCTCTTTTTTCTACTAAGCTATGACAGGTCACGTCCGATATGCCCAAGAATACCAATTGGGTGAAATGCTGTCACGCGTGATCCAGCGCTCTTTACACCGAAATGGCGCATCAATCATCAATCAGGCGAGCTACGGAGATCAGGCATACCCTTACCTCAACTGTTTTGCATCTCATAATTGACAAGAATCGTAACCTGGCAATCGATCATGTACCGTGTTGTCATCGTCAACCTCGATTTTCTCAAGTTAAAGAGAAGTGGTAACTCAGCCTTCTAGAAAATGACCATTATTCATTCTCCACATCAGCACACGACCAAAGAAACATGAATAACCTTCATGGAAATGAACTCTATGGTGTTGTTGAATCATCAAATTTACCTTCGTAGCTTTGCCCTTGAAGTACAAGATCGATGGGGCGTACCATTCAAGTTGCATCATCAAGAGGTCATTAATTAGCATGAGGAAGCTTTCGTTCACTTGAAAGTCATACTATGGTTTTTACACAGATGAGGACATGCCGCTACGATATTATGGTCTTACAAAGTTTCCTTGCTACCTAGTCCACGCACAACTATATACTGAGGCGTAGTCCTTCGTTCATTCAATTCATGTCTTCAAGATTACGGACAATTCCCTCTACGGGCCTCGTACAGTCTTGCATAATAATCAATGGATTTGCTTTCATGAATAGGACTTTATGGCGCGGATTGTCAGAGCCAAAGAGGTAATCATGCACGAGATATCCTAAGCGGCCTTGAGCCCCTATCGCACTATCGTTGGTGTATGTATGTTGGTGGATCTTGGTGGAAAGACTAAGGGTACAATGCAGGTACCTTATTTAGCTGCCTTTAAAGAAGCTAGTAACTCATTATCATTGCAATATTTCCCCCATCGCCTCCCAAACTACAGGAATGAATCCCACACAATGACAGCCTTTCCTTTACCACGGCCACTTCCAGCTCCACACTCCCTCGTCTTCCATCCTATGATTCTCCCACTCTATGAGACAATATCCCCCAGTCTTCGTACTCCAAACCGGACAACAGTCGTAATTCTCGTAAGCAGTATTCCTGAAAGGTCTTATAGCGGTCACGACAGGGCCTACAAGTGCTATTTCAATGTTATAACGTACAGCGATAAGTCACTGTGGACTAAATCTCGTTGATTAAGGCTATTGACCGTGTTGCAGGATTGTTGCCAATCAGTCTCTTTCCTACTTATTGGGTACTGGTTGATTCAGGTCTGAATGGGAAGAGACGGGGGACAAGGCGAGCGGTTGTAGCAAATCCCGATCCTATAACGCCCACTGACATAATCTGCTCTGTGGAGTTCATGCTTCCATTTCTTCTCTACATCTTCTCTTGTTGTTCCTTCATATAGGGTCTCATTCACAGGCCTGCACCTTGCTTTGAAGTACGATACCTATAGCAAGGCGTGGATCATTGATCTTCCCCAAGTCCTATTCGCTTGGATCGCGTTGAACCAGATACTTAGATCCAGCCAACCCTTCTCCCAATCCAGCTCACCCCAGAAAGCATGGCACTTACACCCGTGAATACGATCAATCCCCCATACCCACTTCCGTATCCTGCAAAGGCCTCGCCAACCCAAGGCTTTTCGCTCAGTAATACCTCACTCAACGGGCCAGACACCACACTTCCCACCCCTCTGCCAGCAGCTAGCAGTCCAAGGACCAAGCCTGCTTCCGCTCTGCTGTCCACCTTCTTGACTTCTCGGATCGCGCCCGTGTAGGTTGAGGTGAAGCCGCCAGCAAAGAGGCCGTAGACGAGGCTGAAGATACAAAGAAGGGGCAGAGAGGCGGATAAGCCCCAAAGGAAGAAGACGGAAAGCGTGGCACCGACAGTAGAGATTAGTATGACGGTCGTTATATGAACACGGTCGCTTAGACTTCCCAAGATAACTTGGCCAAAGACAGAGGTTGTGTTGAAAAGAGATACTGTGACCGTGCCAGCTATAGGCGAAAGTCCGAGCGAGCGGGCATAAGTAGGTAAATATATATTGGGAATGAAAAACCCTAGGCCTTGAACTATGTTGCCTGCTTGAAAGACCCAGAAGGTGGTTGTTCTGAGGAAGTCGAAGTTGAGACGTCGCGCATGGGTCGAAGAGGAGACCGGCAGACGTGGCTTAACAAAGTAGAGTAAAGGGCCCAGAAGAAGAACGAGGACGATGGCCCAAGCGCGAAGCATGGTGCCAAAAGAGTATTTATTCAGACCCCAATTCATGACGAAAGGAATGCAAACACCGGAGACTCCCGTACCAGCCCACTATCTGAAGTCAGCATATCTTGTGGAAACAATACTACATTGCGTGATATATCTTGGATGTAGATTAGAGACAGACTTCTTAGAAAGAACTATGGGCTTTATGTTTGAATAAAAGAATAGAGGCACAGAAGATTAACGTACCATCACGCCGAAAGCAAAACCTTTGCGCTGGATAAACCATTCATCGAGGAACACAATCGCAGGCATATACAGCATAGAGCCACCGAGGGCGTAAAGCACACCCTGGCTTAAAATCAGGTGCCAGACGCGTGTGGAGAAGGACGAGATGATCAGGGCCAGTGAGATGACCACAAGGCCAACAACGGAGCATTTTCGTCGGACATTTGGGTACCGCTGCAGGAAAGCGCATGCGAATGGGGCGCCCAGATACATGATCCCCTGTTCGGTAGAGTTCAGTGGCGGCAGTTGCAGAGATTGATCATAGAAACGGCCTACCATTGCTGACGTCCCAATAATAGCAATGCCAGAAGGCTCTTTGGAAAACGGCAGATGTGTGCTGTAGTACTCCTGGAAAACACCAAATGAGAAAGGAAACCCTGGACCATCATCAGCATCGATATTGAAGGCTCGTTTGCTTTTTGAATAACGGCGGGTGTATGCAAGATTAGCTTGAGACTGGTGACCGTAATTGACGGGTCACCCATGTGCAGTACAGTGCACGCGTAAAGTAGACTACCATATGCCCCCTCGATACTAATCCCAATCACGAGACAGTACGATCAAGGAGTCTGACTAACCCCAGGTTAACGCTTCAATGAGGAAGCAACCAGCCAGAAACATCCATGCATCCTTTCCGCCATCAGCTCTTGGGAGAGAGACCTGCTCGAGCTCGTAGTCTTCGATTTGCAAATGCCTGCTGTGCACGGCACGGTTTTGACTGTTTTCCTCGTAGCCTAACGATTGCGCCTGGTCGAAGCTCGCCAAGGCGAACGCTTCCGTTGATGCCATGTTACGAGTATTTCTGATCGTATCAGAAATCTCGAATTTATTGCCCACAGGCATGTAGGGGGATGGGCCTTGCTGTGAGTCAGTGGGCGGGCGGGCTTTCTAGCGGCCCACCAACGTCTAGCAACCGCTAGGCAAGGTGGCAAGGAGCCGGCCGAAAGCATAGCGTGCCCATTATCCAGCTGACGCCGGACACAACTGCCTCCCTGTCAAGATTCTGTTGGCAAAACATCCATCAAATTGTCCCAGAAACCCAGATCATAGAGATTGTCAATCTCATCCAGGCTTTGTACCCGCCTCCAGCGTGGCTTCTCGCTAATCTTGTTTCTTGAAGATGCCCCTACATGAGTGCCTGTAGAAATGGCCAAATCTTCTGGTGCTTGACCATCATCGGAGCTTACAAGTTGTTGTGTGCTTGAAATCGGCCATTCAACAAAAGGTTCCACATCTTGGTCTCTTCGACCACCATCATTGCAAGCTGTGGGTCTCTCCGACCTGAATACTAGGCCGTCCGTGATGTCATCTCGCCAATCCGCCCACTTCGAAGTTTCGTTGGTGGTCATGCCAGCCCAAATCAAGTAGACATGATAGCAGAACATGCCCCAGGCCAATGGTGCTGTGAGGAAAGCCAGCATCCCGACACCGCCAACACGGACATCATTGGCGAAAGCCCAAGCCCAAGAGTAGCCAATCTGTGACCAGGTTTTGCCGGTGGTCCAATGGGCTCTACTTTCGAAACCATCAGATCGACGAATCGTATCAGATTGCAGCATCTCGGTCTGTAAAGCATAAGCAAGGTATGCACCGTAGGAAAGCAACGTCCCAAGGCTAGCCATAAGGCCTACAAAGTAACAATAATTGCCCTTCCCTAGACAATTCATAACCCAAATGCAATGATGATCGTGCTTAGCCACGCAAACATTACAGATACCGCAGTGCTTGCTTCTGGCGGGCTTAAGGAAAAGGCAAGTACGGCAGAAGTTCCCCGGCTGATACAGTACGTGGTCGTACGGGTACCGTCTCATTTCATGCTGATGGTTGTCAGGAGTGATGACTGAAGAAGTGGATTTTACAGCTTTGTAAGTGAAGACATATGGTATGCTGCTTAAAACGAGGGTAGAGAATTTGTGTATATATGCTAGACGCAAGAAGGCCGATGATAGAAAGAAAACCTGAGACGACGAGAGGACAGCGAGGAAGAAAATCTATAGGGAGTCAACATTATATTTTGAGTTGCGATTCTCCGCCCTTACTAAGACCAAGGGATGATTTTCATCCATGAGGTAGTGGCCTGTTCTCCGTAGCGCAGGGGTCAACCTCCCCCCAGTCAGGAGGACGTCACCTGTACGTAGGAGACTAGGTAGGGTCATAAACAGAAAGCGATGAAGCAAACCGATGGGTGTCTTCCTAAAGTTTGATGAGATGATAGAGCTTTGTAGTGATGAGCGACGCACCGTAAAGCGGGTAATCGTCCCAAAAAGGCCACGAATACAATGAACGAGAGCAATAGCACAGCGACAATGACCCTCGTTAGGCCACTCATGTTCATCATGAGTAAATCTTACGCTTGTCAGCTACTAAAGTTGGCCCAACACGAACTCTTCATTGGCTATGAACCCTAGGCATTCACAATCCGGTCATTGAGCATCAAAAGTGCGCATTAGAGAAGGTTCTTCAGCCATGGTACCGACTTCGCTTTAGCTTTGGTCTCCTATGTAATGGACCTGGTGAAGATTACTTAGAGCTTACATAGAACAGGCACGGTGGCACGTAGCGTGACAGCGTGAGAAGGCTCGCCAAGGCTGACGCGCTTCTCGCGACGAGGTTGCCCCTCACCAAAACACGATCGCTGAACATTCACCAATTCTGCAAAGGATCTTGCGCCATGACGGCTCAAGTCGTCCTCAGCAACATTACTCCAGGCGCTGAAGTCCAGGCTGGGAATTTATTCCAGGGGTTAAAATTCTACATTTCGCACAAGGTTCCGCAACGCTCGAGATTCGTCAACGACGTCCGAGTAAGGGCTCATTGAGGATTACCGACAAGTTCCTGATAGGGTCGCTGATGTCATCCAGTCCAACGGCGGCGAAGTTCTACCAATTGAGAAACATGCAGATATCAAGATTGTAGACCACGCAAGAAAGGAGGCGCTCCCAGGAACGTGCGTTCACCACCGACACCATCATATTGATACTGTGGCCGTTCTGATCACAGCAACCAGTTACTCATACAGGTACATCGAGAAGTCAATACGGAATGGTGTTCTAGAGGATCTCGAAGATCATGGAGTGGGTCCGGCCGAGGGCACAGTGAGAAGTGTCGGGTCTACCATACAACCTCCGAAAGGAACCCGCAACAAATACACGCAAAACGATGACCGAATTCTTTGGGACTGGGTCGTCCACCAAATGCCTCAAACGGGTGGTGGAACCGATGGCAATGTCATCTACAAAAAGCTCGAAGCAAAGGTGAGTGGGCCAACGGGGGCTACTCAAATGCGTCATACTGAGGCATATCACAGCATCCCCAACATCCATGGCAGTCTTGGCGAGATCGCTGGATCAAACAGCTAAAAGGGAAGCCGCGGCCGACTCCTCTCCCTGAAAACGCTCCCCTCACCCCTCCTTCAGATGATCCAGCAGCGCCCAATGCGCCCAATGCTCAAGGGGCGGCCGAGCACTTTGAGGAACCGATTAGGGCTGCCCCTCGTCCAAAATCTCCGGTGAAGGAGGCCACGAGAATACAGCCAAAGAAAGCTGCTGCGGTGTCATCGCTGCCCGGGCTCAAAGCGAAGAAAGCAAGAGCCGACAATGAGCCGGCCTCAGATTCCTTTGATGAAGAAGACGCAGAAGATTTGATGATAAACGGTGCAAATATATTGGACATTCATCCTGCCAATGTGACACTTGCTTGGGAAGCCTGGGCTCGCGATCGTAGTACGGTGAGCGTGACCACTGAAATCAGAGGACATGTCAGCTGATAGTCGATCGTAGGAGCACGGCGTACATACGGCGCGAAATTGGCAAACCTTCTGGGAACAGCATGTACGTCCTAGGTACCTCAGGAGAATGGCAAAGCAAAGTACAAACGTCACGGAAGAAATGTCAACGGCATCGAGAACTCAGATATCCACACCATCAAAGAAAGCCACGATCGCCATCCAGTCTCTGTCTTCGCCCCTCACGGAGAAGGGCTCGAATGCTGGCATGGGAAAGAAAAGTCCTTCATATCACCCTCAATCCCCTAGTGTGCAACTTCTTTCTCCATCGCTCTATAAAGAGAGGACCGCAAAGGCAACTAACGAGTACGCTGGAATGCCGCTTTACTCACAGATGGAAAACGCATCACCTGTCCGAATGCGCTCTCCCATCGAACAGAATTCCAAAAGGAAGCAAGTCTTCGCCGAAGAAGAAGTACCGTCCAGCTCACCTCCAGGCCAGGCACCCTCCCCAAAACGCAAAAGGCCGAACGGATCAGAATCGATTCGGGAGGTTGCATCCACCCCAGATATGACCCCTGTCCGTAGCGGCATGAGACCGGAGTCTCCACTTTCTATTCGGGACGACCCTGAACTCGACGATGAAGGTTATCTCCACGAAAGTCCTCTGGGTAAACAAGCCTCAGAGACATTATCCGAGCCTGGCCATAGGATCAATGATACCCAGGACGTACTTGCAAACGCGTCGCAACAATCAGATTTTGATATTCCTCTGCCTGACAGTGATAGGGATGATCGAGATCCATTCCTCCGAGAGCCTACCCAGCAAGTTGATTTTGATGTCCCTCCTCCCATTAATGGTTGGGACGACGAGGATTCGGGAGCTGAAGCATCGTCCGAGTCCGAGAGTACCGCCACCGAACTGCATGACCTTCGGCCCGCAATTCTGGAAACTCAAGCTATTCTACGAGGAAAAACTCCGGCAGTGGATTTCGATGTACCTGATCCCGAGGGAGGCTGGGACCAAGTTCTCCCTTCATGGTCTCCACCAATGCCTAGCTCTCCGGATACTGAGAACGGAATATCGGATGTTGATGCGCAGACCGAAGCATGGATCAACGGCCAAGTCGCCCGGGGCACCTCCGTGGATCATGTTATCACTGTATGGAAGGCTACAAGTATGGCCACTGATCTGGCAGAAGAGGTGCTCAAATCCGTGGGGAAGGATGGAGAAATGCCTAGAAACAAGAAAGGCGTGTGGACGGAAACGGATGACGAAGATCTCGGAGCCACTGATGCTAGGAAGATCCAGAGGCTCGAGTCGAAGCACGGCAAGGACGGTTTGACAGCCAGGTGGGAATTCCTCAACTTTTACAAGTCTGCGTGAAAGCTAGGCATAGGGTCTCGTTGTTCAGCGCTATTCTTGCCGACTACAACGTAATCGATGCGCTTCCAGACGAAGCTTGGCTTTGCCTGAACATAGTGAAAAAGCTAAGGTCCATAAGGATAATTGATACTATTGAACATAATCACAGCCCCTGTTGTCAAAATTCATGTGTAGATCCTTGTTGTGTAACTTACGAGCATTTGGATGGACTACAGATTTAACACCGAGGTCACGTGCTTACGCGCTTCGGCCGCATTTCGACTCTATCTTCCTTTCTTGCCACTTGCTGCCCCGCCCAAAGAAAAGTAGATAGCTTCCCAATGAAAGTTTTCTATTCACTAACCACGAATCACATACCAAGTGTCTAGTTGTCTCGCTCCTCGCCAAGTGGTCACCATGCCAGTCGGCATTCAGCGGTTCAACGCTCCACGTCCGCAGCCATCATCCCAGATCATCTTCATCAAGCCCCTCCCAGGTCCTGACAAAGAGTATGCCCAAGACTTCCTCGAACGAATCGCAGCAATATGCCACCCCATCATGAAAGCCAACCACCTTTCAATAATGACGCTAGAGGAACATGAGCCCAATCCCGAATTCATTGGCCGCAACTTCAACGCCGGAGAAATTATACAGCTGGTGTTGAAGGCGCCGTATAGCGGCCATTGGCTGTCGTTCAGAAGCGTACAGATGGTCATGATGCATGAGCTGGCGCACTGTGTACAGATGAATCACAGTGGGGCGTTTTGGAAGGTCAATAATCAGTTCAAGGGAGAATTGATAGAGCTTTGGGGGAGAAACTATACCGGAGGTGGGCTTTGGGGACGGGGTCAGACGTTGCTGAGTGAGAAATACCATGATGGTACGAATATGGAGAACGAGGTGCTACCCGCCAATTTATGCGGTGGTACCTTTAGGAGCTCGGGACGGGAAAAGAGGAAAAGAGGAGGGGAAAAGCCGACGGAAACGTATGCGGAGAGGCAGCAGAGACGGATCAAGAAGAAATTCGGTGTCAATGGGCAGACGTTGGGGAATGACGCGGAGACAAGAGTGAAGCTCGAGAACGGGAAGAAGCCCAAGGGAAAGCCGAGAGTGGCAAAGAGTGCTCGAGGGAGGGAGCTAAGGGCTGCAGCTGCGTTGGCGAGGTTCGAGCAGGTGAAAGAGGAGGTGGCGAAGCGGGAAGAAGAGAGCTTGTTTGGTGATAGCGAGACTGAGAGCGATGGGAGTGTGGGAGACGATGGGAGTGAAGCGTTCGATATTGATGGATCGCGGATGAGGGATGGGAAGGGGAGGGGGATGATTAAGGTGTGCGAGGGTGAAGACTGTGATGATCCTCATGTCAAGAATGAGATTGAAGAATTCCATCGATTGGAGGGTAACGGTCGGAATACTCGATTGGAGAATCCTTCTCAGCATGCTGGACTTACACATGTTCCATTTACCCACACGAACAATATTCCTGGCCCATCAACGCAAACTCGACGAACTCCTAGGCAAGGAACCACTCAGCCGGTAACCGCTATCCCACCGGACGATCCCAATATCCGACTGTACGACATCCCCCTATACACAGAAAACAACAACCCCCCAACTACCAAGAAGAAAAGCGCAAGACGCCCTCTATCCGAAGAACCCAGTTTCCCTCCCCCAGAAAACCCGCCCCGAACACCTCTCACACCCTCAAACCCCCCTCCCCAATCCACCAAAAACCCACCCCAAACACCACCCAGACCTCCAAACCCTCCTTCCCAAACCACCAAACCCCCATCTCCCAACACCAACACCAACCCACAAACCCTCCTAACCTGTCCCCTCTGCACCCTCCAAAACGAACCCACCGCAACCCTCTGCACCAGCTGCTCTCACGTCCTCGACACTGCAAAAGTCACACACCACTGGCGGTGCCGGAGCGAAGTGTGTAAGGGGAGTGGATATATCAATGCGGGTGATTGTGGGGTGTGTGGGGTGTGTGGGGTGAGGGAGGGGGGAGGGTGATGAGGTTGGGGGATGGTTAAGAGGGTGAGAGGGTGAGAGGCGGGGGTATGGGGAGTGATGGATATGGATATGAATACGGGTGTATGACTGACCACCTTATGATGTCCATCACGACAACCGCATCGAGCACCCTCCATATCAGTACGAGATACGATGATGATTCAACCTGTGTAAAGGCTTTGCTTTTCCTAGCGCTGATGAGCAGGACTTTATTGAGGGAGATGAGCGGGATGATATTTGTGTAAATCATGATAATCGCATCCACCTCCCTTATTCCATATCAGTGCAAAATTACTCCCAGCCTAGGGAATGTATGTAAAAACTTGCCTCTTCTCACTTCTCGATCCTCACTTCTCAGTCCTCAGTCCTCAGTTCTGGGCCCCAAGTCCTCACTATAGCTAGTTGAGTTTCGAAATCGGAGATGTGGAAAAGCGCGTCAATGAGATTGAAGGGATGAAGTGATAAGCCATAACCCCCAACCACTAACAAAAGAGAAAAGAAAAACGATACACCATCACCATCACCACCACCATCACCACCACCTCACTTATCACATAAAACTTCCAATACCCCAATCGCCGCCGTCTCCCATCCCTATCCCTATCCATGATCGATCGTCCGAGAGTATCTATCGCGTCCAGGTCGATATAATTCCAATTCCTGCATAATATACCTATCATAGAGTAACACTTCCACCTTCCACTTCCACCTCTCAGCATTTCTTTCTTCACTCACTCAATCAATCGATAGATGGCTTTGTTATAGCTAGCAGGGTATATTCTATCTCATGAATTACATTACAGAACACTTTCGGAAAAAAAATGAGGAAGTTGTCGTTGTAGACTAGACTAGACTATGTAAGTAAGCGAGAGATCATACCTAGGTAAGGTAGAAGAGAGTGTGAGTTGGGTTGGGTGCTTTGCGTCGCCAGACGAGTCCAATTGACAACGGATGGATGGTGGTTAAAGCTATGAGTCGTTCCCGTTCGTTCTATAGCATCCACGTCCCTTATTAGACTATAAGACTGTTCGCTACCCAGTCAGTGCGCCGACAAATCCCACTCTCATATTCTTTCCATTGGTCAGTTCAATAGAAACGACAATACGGACTCTGATGATCGGCGTCATTTTTACCTGGCGAGTAATTTCTATTACGGGGAGCGAGGATACGGATACGGAGTCGGGTTTTTGGGGGGTTTTGGTATGGGGTGGGGTTGTAGATTGAGTTTCTGGATGTGTGGTATCGTGCGACGGCTGGGGGCGTATGTTGTGTTATGTAGGTATGCGTTTTGGTGGGGTTGGTTGATGGGGGTAGTTGTGGGATGGGGAGTTGTGTGAGGACGTTGGATGGCGAGTTACCTTACTGTTAATGTTGTTGTATTTAGTGGTGGAGATGAATCACGCGGGTTTCCTTCCTAGCGAAGACGTGAGTTAGGTATTGATACAAAGCGCGTATAAGTAGAGAAGGGGAACGGGACACCGGTAGCTGACAGGTTATGAGATTTTTGTTTTTTTATTAGAGCTACGTACCTGTTCTTTTAACCCTCTGTATGATGGGATTTGGGACTTTGGATTTGCGTACCGGATCTGAGATCTCGATGGTGGATTGTCCTTCTCAACGTTTCATTCGGGGTTTGTGGTTTTATTCTGCAATCGTTGACAAGAGCTGCTGGATGTTCGCGCAGCTTCGAGCTTGTAACACATACTGGGGGCTTGTGTCTGGGATTGGGCTTGGAATTTGGTTCGTGATGGGGGGTGGGTGGTGTATGTTGTTGATGCGATTTTAGTGCTGGTTGAGGATTGGAGATGGGAAGCTTTTCGTTTTTGTTATGGGGAGTGTGGATTTTTTTCGTTGGTGGTGCATCAGTTCAGGATAGAATACATGTCAGTGGTGACACTTGTGCAATCCGAATGAGAGGTTTGCGTTATTCATAATCGAAACTTCACCACAGGATCTTGCATGTCGACACTCGAACACGGTGCGTCAAACGCCACGCTTTGGACAGTATGTATCAACTTCTCTCCTCAAGTTCGTCAGCTAAGCTCCACTTTTCGATTTTCGGAAAAGTGGAGCTAAGCTTTTGTCTGCGTGTTCTCATTTTCATGGATTGTGATACAGGGTGAAGATGTTTAAGCCCATCAAAAGCTACCGAACATGACAACGCGCATAGATATTCACCAACGAGTCTCTCCTCTATTGCGTGAAGAGCGAACCCAGAGGAAGTTTGCTGACAAGCAAAGTCTAAACAATCGACGAAAATACGTAGATATAATAACAAACCGCACAAGAGTTGAAAGGTGGAAATGACCGATATACCTTAATCACGCGGTCTCATTACCCACCTCTATCATAATCGATGATAGCGGCTGCGGAGGTATGCGTTACACGATAGAATATCTATCACAGGTTGAAAGTAAAAGAAAAGGTGGATAGCGTCGTTACTTTGATGAGCTGACGCGAATAGGTCAGGCGTTGGATATATGGAGGGATATATGTTAGACTAGTGTATCATGTGGATATAGATCCCATTATGTTTGATTGTTGAATGGGGTTTGTAGCTGGGATATATTGGGTATTAGAGATGGAGATGCTAGATTTCGGGGAGCTTTGACGGAAAGAAAAGAGGATTGTTGGGAGCGAGGTGTTTGGAAAAGTGACTTGGTGATTTCGGGGGAAAACTTCAGAACATGTTTAGGAAGCCTTCTCGACTCTAGCTGGGTGGTGTTTGATATAATTGGGGATGCCTTTCGGCCCTTTTGATTGCTGCACACGGAAATTGCATGTCGTGAAATCCTTGTCGGAAAAGTCTCCGAATCCGGCGATTTACTCCGAAAATACTTTCCGTAGCGATCCTCATGATCTGGTCATGAATGCGTTCAAGACAATTCATCGCGATGGTGCGAACGAGTACCAGCGAGAGAAGAGGTGGAGATACGAGGCTAGACAAGCAACAGTATTATCGATCGAGAGCACCTACTCCGTCCAAATGAAAGCGATAGAAGGGTGGAGAATGTCGGATCTATCGCATCCGATTCCGATCTGACACGGAAGGGATCAAGGAATATTCTAGCCCCGGCAGGTGTCAATGTCAGGACGCAGCAAACGGCGATTTCGTGACCGGTGGAAGGCTCCGTGGCGGACGCCACATGGACGCTATCACAACCCCCATGATCTGACAATCTCGGGCACCGGAAAGGGGGGAGAGAAGCCGCTAGTTCTATCACATTGTTATTTCGGTCAAGATAATGACTCGACATTGTTCTCCGTGGGGATTCAGAATACGGAAGTGAAACATGATGGAATTCTGGAAGAGGAAGAGCGGAGACAGACAATGCCGGTGCAAGAGAGCTGGATCAGGAACGGTTCCTGTTTGGTGATAGCTGACGTCGAATGGAGGAGTGGGTGGTGTGATGCCATGGACGGTGGTAGGCTTCGATCCCAGCGTCTGATGCGCCAACCCGTTTCTCAACCTGATCGACAGTGGTGCCCTGCTGATCGATAAATGGCAGAGATCAAATGGGGATCGGTCGTTATCATTGGCAATATCAATTATCATAGTAATTCTCCTTACGTGTTGAATAACTCCGTTGAGTCGGAACCACTGCGCTGGGTCGAAGATGGGGGGGGTGAATGTGATCAATCGGCTGGACGATGACGGGAAGCTTCCGGAATTGCCCCCCGTGAATTAATACTACCTACCTACGGTACAGTACCTAGCATCTCACATCCCTCCCTGCCTCCCACGCGACGATCCACCCCCACCTTTGCGCCAAGCCCTTCCCACGTGGAATTGCTCTTTTGGAAATCCCGAGAATGGCCTGTTGGTAACCAACTTATGTAGAGTCCGGACATGAATGATTCCATGCCATCCGAAAACATCTCGTGCCAACCACACGGTGACAAATCTGGACATTTTCCCTGAGTCAACACTGTCGTCAGTGAACGAAAGTAGATCATAGCCTCTTCTGCGTCCTGTAACAGGCTTCTTCAATGGGCGCAACGGCCAGGGCCGAAAGAAGCAGATCGCGACTCAAGGAGAATCGACTCATTGGCCAGAATATGAAAAGGCGACCAAGGGTCAGCAATGGAAGGGATCTGCTGATGACTGGGGGAAGGCTGACTAGTTTGCGGGGGGACCGGTTGGAAATTGGGGAGAAGCCGGCTTCGATCCCTGAGCGTCCTTCGATAGCTCGAATTTCATCGGCGGTGAATGCGACATGTTGACTCGTGCGCATGTGTTTTATGGAAAATGAAGCAATGTCAAAGGAATGACTGTGGAGCGGGAAGAGTGTTTCTCCCCAGATTAAGGAGTCGGCGGTGTGGCTTTACCTGAAAACTCAGTCGTGGAGTTGGACAATTGAAGTCAATTTAATTCCATGAACCTCCGTGTTCTGTCATACTCTCCGCTTCATGCTGCGAGCCATCATCACCAGGTGACGACACCGCTATTTCAAGGCATGCTGTAACGTTTCACTGTTCATTCGAGCTGACGGCGCATATAACATCCCACGGGATTGTGCACAGCTGATGAGATTGCAATGCGGAGCAGAGGTATACAGCAACGTGGCTGCCTTGATCAGATACATGCCAACAGATGTAACAGTAATCCTTCATGCACGATGAAGGCGAGGCGTCAAGGCTCTGAATGAAGCTGCGGTCAACGGTCAATCCCCGCCTTCTGGCTCAGTCACATGAGCTGTCGCTCCATGCGCGCCACGAGGCTTTGCTCGACCGGCCTCAAGCGTACCACAGATAAGCGACCAACGGACCAAGGTCATCAGGCTGTCAAGAATCAACTCAGCCTGGATGCGAGACATGACTGAGATGTGAGCATCATTGGATGACGAGGAATCTAGACGCTGCTTGATACCTGATTCAGTCTCCCTTCTCCGTACGGAGTACGATGTATTTTAGAGCAAGATTCCTCGCCTCATTGAAGGCAGGGAGTGGTCGCCTATCAGTCAAGGGCTTGGACATTGTTGGATCCCTGTGCGGCTTCAGGATCAAGTTGAAATTCAAGCCGTTGGCAGCCACGTGATGGAGTTAGCCTATTCTATGAGCGGAGATGAAGCTATGAACTGTTTTCTTCTTGTTATGATTGTTGGACAAGCCACCTCTATCCTGCATTCGGCCATCGGGCATCCATTTCAAGGTCTTTGAGGCGGGATGGACATAGAAACAATAATAATATGATGTTACCAATAATATCCAGTGGTCAAGAATGAATGAAGATCGATGCTGTGTTCAGCATATGATTTATTGGCGTACGAAAATAACATGACAGCGTACTGTATGCATTCACGAGAGCTGACAGACGCATGTTAAGGACAGTAAAGGGGACCAAGACCTTCGATAAAGCGTGTTGGTGGTGGCGCAAGGTGGCTTTCACTTGTCCACATTGGGCAGCAGGAAAGGAGCCGGACGGGCGGCTTGGCAAGGGCCGTCACTTCTAAGTCCGTACCTAAAGTAGCTAAAGAAAGCAAGCTCACTTTACAATCACCCACACTACCATACATACTACCTTACATAGTCGTATTTTACCGTATAGATCGAGACGTGGGGGTTTGGCACACCTGGCACACCAGCAGGTTGAGCCCCGGGGAAATCGACCGACGGATCGGTTTCGATTCCCTCGTCGTGGGCTTTCATGTGGAGGGAGCCGTTATCACGTAATAGGATGCGGCAGTGACAGCTTGTTGACATATTCTATCCTTCAAAGAGCTGTTGGAGGAGCGGTGGATGAAGAAAAGGGTTGATTAGCCGCAAGCAAGGATTTTCTGACAGAATTTGGGAATGACTTTCGCAGGACCCGGTCTCCGGTTGCCGGGATCGAATGATCTCCCAATTCACGATAGTTCCCCCTCGCGCACGATATCAAGATTCAACGCCGGTCCGGGGAAGAAGGAAAATGCGAAGGGTCGTGGGCATTCTTTCTGCAACTCTAATTCTTCCACTGATATGCGTGATTTCATTGGCCATGCCCTGGACACCGTTGTGTAACAAAGAAGGGACACTCTCCCTTCATATCTCCTGACGCTCCCGCTCATCTTTCCTTTGGTCCTTTGGACTATTTCCGATAGATAACTCATAATTTACTGCATGCATATACCGGTGCATATACCTGTGCAGTAACAACACTCACCTCTCGCTAAACGCATCCGACGACTTACCTTACACATGCATTTACGGCATGCTAAGCCTTCGTACCACCCTGCATTAGCATTGAAAGATCGATCAGTCATAGGGATATAGCGAAGCTCCGATTGCTGTGGATCGCCGCCACTCCCCACACTCTCTGCCACCCTTGCCAAGTTCCGGCCAAAACCACCTGCGCACCCATCATTTCTCTAATTCAACCATCCACGATTCTACGACAGTATCACGTTCGTTACGATTCTTACGGCCTTACTACCTCGTTAAGTCTAACACTTCCTTCAGTCACCTCTTCCACCAATTACGCTTTGCCGCCCCCTCACCAAAACACTCGACATCCTGGCATCCTCGGCTCGTAGCGGCGCCTGACGCAACTCCTTACCTCCGAAAACACCCCATACATCATATCGCCTGCGCTCAATCCCTTCACGCGCTCGCTTCGAGCGAACACTGTTGAACATGCCTGTCAGGTTGGAAAATCCAATGCTATCGATCGATGCAGGGAGGATGCGCGAAGTCGATACCAGAAATGTTGAGAATCTATTTGGCATGTGGAGTGGTGAGCATGAATATTGCGTCACAGGCAATGCAGATTGCTAACGGGCCTATCAGTCTTTTCAAAGTGCGCTGATTCCATGGAGAACGGCCGAAGACTCGAGAATCTGAGCTGGCGCATCTGGAATCGGGAAACACTTTGCTGCGAAACACAACCGCAACTGGCAACTACACCCGCAATTGATATCGTGAGCCCAAGACCTAGGCGAAAGGATGTACCAGAGCTGTCCCAGAGTGTAGACTCGGTGTCTTCGGAGGCCTCAGACGACTCGGAAGAACCCCAGTCGCCACCAACAGCCCCCGTGGAGATCCTCTCTTCTACGCCACAAAGCTTGCCAACTACCGTCGCCAATTCCCGTGGCAGGGAAAAACATATAACTTCCTTGGGACTGGAGAAGATGGTGTACTCTATCAAGGACAAGCCAGACATCGGACCTCTTTCGCCCAGCATCTCTGAGGCTATACCCACAGTACTACCTCCCCTCGACATCACACCGAGACCAAAATCTCCCACCATGAACGCACCATTCCTCTCCTCTGATTCCTCTTCATCCACCGCTCCTGTCAGCAGCCCAGAGAGTGAGAAGAGCGCGACGCAAGTTGTTGGCTCGGATACTAGTGCCGAATATATGACTGCGCATCACAGTGTCGTCCGTGGCTTCTCTCCCAGCCAGATTTCCTCCTCATACCGATCCAACACTCACCTGGCGCCCACTCCAATACCTACGAAGCCTATCGCGCCGAAAGCCGACAAGGAAACCCACTTCACACTTGGAGGCTCATCGGACAGCTCCTATGAGGATCAAACAAAATCACAGCCCGGTATAATGATGACCAACCTCAAACGACCTCATGGTACGAAAACAACATTGTCCTTTAGGGATGAACTTGAATCTAGGCAGCTCAACAACAAATCGCACGAGGACGAAGGCGTTTTCGAGTCTTCTGATGAGGAAGACGACAGCGCAATTGAGTCAGAGGAAGAGGATGATGACGATGACGAGGATTGGGAGGACGACGACCCCGAAAGCAATGAGAACACCATCAACACGCCACTGTTCCAGCGAGTCGATTCGAAACCAAATCTTGCATCTCACAAGTCTCTTCTTACAACACTTATGAACGAAGGTGATCGAGCAGCCGCCTTTGAAAAGATGGCTTCACGGTCTACACCAGCCTTGAGACGCGCCAGATCATCGAAAGGCAGTCCTCCCATCGGGATACCTGCAGAAGACGATGAAGCCACGGCTGATGCATCGATCCCAATGCTTGGCCCCCACATGACAATGGCCAAACCAATAATCATGACCACCTCGAACGGCCATCATCAAATGGCCCTCTCACCACGAACAACGCGGCGTAACATGCTTTCGACCGAGATGACGGAGTCTCTGCGTAAGCATGTCCTGTGGGAACGACAGCAAAAGAAGGCTACCGCCAATGCTGTTCTGAAACGAAGACACACGGCACACAATCTCACCAACCTCACGGAGTATCCAGGCCAGGAGGATGGGCAGCCCTCCAAGGAGGCAGGATCCCAGAACAACTCTTGGGACTTTGGCCGTGGGGTTGGGGAGTACCACCAAGTTGGATGGTAACCGCTTCTACTTCATTCCGCCGGCGATCACGACAGACTGATCGCAAAGCCAAAATCATCTTGTGCAACCACAATGCTATCAGACCCTCCAACCAGTCAAACTTCACATACCACATTCCTGAGCTTCTCCAGCTTTACGAACAATACTACGAATTTCCTTGCTTGCATCTTGCTCTTAGCGAATACTCATTGGGAGGTCACATCATAGCGTGGTGGCCAAATCATTACAGCAGCGACTTCCATAATACACCAAGAGAAGGACGCCTTCAATGGCACGACTTAATATGCCCGGCGTGGCCACAACGAAGACCGAATCCCGTCAGAGGGTTGTGGTGTTTGCTTTTAACACTAAACGAGATACCACCACTGCAGCACCGTGATCCGTCACACTGCAACGTCGCTTTCACACTTTCACATACAGCACATACTTTTCCCACACAAACACATATTCATATTACCTTACCTTACATCTCTACGGCTGCTGAGTCATAGTTCTAGCATCTGCCGTGCGGCTTGCGTCGGCAACTTGCCAGCAGCAAACCCAAAACAAGCAACAGAGTTTGCCAAGGGCAGACGAAGGAAGGCGGAAAAGCGACGGAGGAGCCGTTAGACTTACTTCCTGAAGAGTCAACGGCTTTGAAGGCAGCACAGTCAGGTTAGTTGAAGCCTTGAAGAAGATTTAATGGAGACGATTGGCAAACACTATTCCCACCACATGGCACAACCGTGACACCCTCCTTTGCAACATGATTGCATGCGCGTATGCCATTCTCTACTATACTTAGTCCCATCCTCATCCTGACCCCCCACCCAACGCGCCCATTCATTCTCGACCTCGGTCCCAGCCAGCAGCCTATGTAGAAAAAAGACCCTGCGCTTCCCTGCACAGACCATCCTTCCTGCCTTGTAAACAAAAAGATAGACGCAATACCTTACTTTACCTGGAGTCACGCATGGCATGGCATGATGTATGCGCATGATGATTCGCCTAATACCTCAAGATAGAGTATGCACATGTAATGCCTCACCGCTCCTTTGCGTTGCTGCGTCTGTTGCTTCATTCGTGCAGACCGATCGTCGTTGGATGAAGCGAGGTACATAGTACCTAGGTACCTTAGTTCTATTCTCCGGGGTAAAGTACCTTAGGGAGGATATGATGGAGCAGGGGATATGATACCGAGAGCATGGGGTCCACGCACCCACTCCCACCTTCCCAAAGCCCAACCCAGGGGCCCAACAAACCCATCACACCACCCCACAACAGGAAGGTGTGTGGAAGGTGGGGGTGGGGGTTGGGTGAGTGATTAGATTAGGAGAGGGAGTAATTGTACGGAGAAGATAATGGGATTGAAGAGGGGGGGTATTGCGTATAAATTGGCGGATAATTCTAGTGCGCTGATGTGATATTCTAGCACTTCCGGCTTGAGAAGCAAGAGTCATCGCAGGGGAGAACCACGTTCAGACATCGTGAATACGACTTGGTACTCACAAAGTCACTCACACATACCATCACTACTCTAGAAAAGGTGGCTTTGAGTCATCGCCACCAAGCACGTGTGATTGTAGAAAAGCCTTCCCTAGAAGATCATCATCCCCCTTCATCACCACATATCATACTCCCATCTCATTCGTAAACAACAAAATCCCCCAAACAGTCGTATACTACTATCTCCCTCCAAACCCCACACCCCACTCCGCCGGTCTCCGACCCTCATCCCCGGAAAACATCTCTCCGCACGCAAAGCACCAGTACCCTCCGAAAGATCGACCCTGCAGCATTAACATAGCGCACAACAACTCCTCACATTCACAATCACAATTCACCGGGTCAACGAATGATGGACGTCCAAACCGGTCAGGTTGCTGTTGGTATGTGATATCCGAAATCTTTGATGCGTTGGCAGACTTTTCTGGTCACAAGGGAGTTGCGCTGATCGTTTTGTGCTTCGTGGACTGCCAAGGCCAGGTACCAGCCTCGCAAGGCAGTCACGTTCGAGCGAGGCAAAAACCTGCGGTCGTTTGTAGGTTCTATGGGACGAAGAATGGTGGGTAAAGAAAGCCTCGTTGCTTGTTTTTTGTTTAGCTTGATGTAGCTGCACGTGCTTCCGATTTCTATCTCATTTGATCAAGATTATGGCTTTTCCAGCTTTGGACTAGCTCTTCTCTTTTCTACCTTATTCTTTTCTTTTACTTCGCACCAAATGTAAGCACGTGGTTTCGTGCTCATTCCGTGATGTGCATCTCAGCCACTCGCATTTGATATCTGTCCTGATATGCAGATTCGCCACCACAGGCTGTCGAGCAGGTTCCTCTTGCCCCTTTATTCACGACCCGACAAAGCTGCAGAACAATGACCCAGAACCTAAAGCTCGTCCACGAGCCGGGCGGCCACCCGGACAAGATGCGGCACGAACAGAAGGCAACCTTTCTGTTGGCGGATCCTCGTCAAGTCTTACAGAGCGCCGTCGTTTTGTACCACCGCCTGTAGATGGCAGTCGTGTGGTCAGCAAACCTGTACCAAAGACTCAGGCTGAAGACCCTAGAGATTTCCAGATCAAGCAGGTCAAACGAAGGTTTTCGCCGATTGAGAAGGCTGAAGATGGAGGAACGAGCTTGGCTTTCTCGATGGTGCCGTCGGACCCGGATTTTCCCTTTGAGATGTCGGGTGGGTTGGAATGCGTTTTACGTGTGCCTTCCTCGTATCCGACTGAGGGAAGACCAACTCTCGAGGTGAAGAACGTGGAGATGGGCCGAGAGTATCAATGGAAAATCGAAGAAGGCTTTTCAAGATTAGCGGAGAGGATGGCGCAAGGGACATTACTAAGTTTGATGAACAGTTTGGATAGGCAGCTGGAGGGGTTATTAGGAGGTGAGAAGGAGGTGGAAGTTACAATTATACCGAACCACGTCCCGGGAAAAAGTACGAAGCAGCTTGAGCCCGTCAAATCAGTCAAGCCGTCTAGCCCTTCTGTGCCATTACCAACAAGAACCAGCAAGCCTCCAGATCCTTACACGCCCGAGCAGCTTCGCCTTGCCCGCGAGCGTCGTGAAGCAGAAACTCGTCAACTTGAAGCCCGTTTGGCTCGGACACCACTGTTCTCGAAGTCCTCGGACGGGATTGCTTACACTGTACCTATCACGCCACGCAGACACGCAGATCTACCCGTGCCGCTGCAGGCAGTCAAATCTATCAGGCTTTATGTACCCTTACTCTATCCATTGCAGCATTGCAGAATTGAGCTCCAAGATGTAAGCCGAGAAGCTGCTCGGGTGACAGAGACTGCATTCGAGGGAAAGGCCAAAGAGAACGAGGACACGACTTTGATGGGACATGTGAATTATCTTGCACAGAATATACATGTGCTTGCAACAGAAATTGTTGAGAAACCTGTGGAAAGATTTGAGGACCCAACGCCAGTTGACGTGGATGAGCCTGCTGTCGAGAGCAAAATCGATCCTGCAGCCGATGATCGAAGCCACATCATCATTATCCCTCGACCACCAGAATGGGCTGCTCAGCACGACAACGATGAAACGAGCGGCAGCGAATACTCAGACTCATACGACTCCGGCGACGAAGACGACAAAGACGGTGGTGCCGCACTCGAGACAGTGCCCGAGACTTCGTCATCGTCAGCTCCCGAGCGCGGCATCTCCCTCTCATTCCCCTCCCTCGAACTCTACGGCATCGAACTTCTCGAACTCGTCTCTCTCTGCATCACCATCAAGTGCGAAAGGTGCAAAGATACAATAGACATCGGCAACCTCCGGCACGGTGACAACGAAACCCACTCCTGCAAGAAATGCGCAATGCCCCTCGGCGTCAGCTACCGTCGAGAGCTCATGCACGCCCACTCCTTTCGCGCCGGCTACCTAGACCTAGAAGGCTGCACGGTCATGGACATGCTCCCCTCCCACTTCATCCCCACCTGCTCCGAATGCTCCACCGCCATGCCCACCCCCGGCATCGTCTCCGTCCGCGCCGCCTCCACCCTAGCCATCTGCCGCACCTGCCACCGCAAACTCTCCTTCCAAATCCCCGAAGTGAAATTCCTCCTCATCAGCACCTCGACGCGCCACAACCTCGCCCCCGTGCGCAAGAAACCCAAGGAATCCCTCGGCATCGTCGCGGGCCAGGAGCTGCCCCGCCGAGGCCGCTGCAGCCACTACGGCAAAAGCTATCGCTGGTTCCGGTTCAGCTGCTGCGCGAAAGTCTTCCCGTGCGATCGGTGTCATGATGAGGGGAGCGAGCATCCGAATGAGCATGCCAATCGGATGATCTGTGGGTTCTGCTCGCGGGAGCAGAACTATCGGCCGGATGATTGCGGCGTTTGTCATGCCGATCTGGTCAAGAAGGCGGGCAGTGGGTTTTGGGAGGGGGGGAAGGGGACGAGGGATAAGGGGCGCATGTCGAGGAAAGGTGCGTGTGTTACTTTTCTATTCTCCATACCCTGATATCATCGTAACAAGGGGGCTGGAGCCGACAGCTAATTCTTTGTTTGTGACGAATAGATCCGCGCAAGTACAAACGGCGGCCTGGGGGCACGGCGAGGAAGGTCAAAGCTGGCGGTGGCTGATGGGAATGTTTTGCGTCTTATGCATATACCTTACTACCAAAATATCGCACGCTGCTTCAATCTATCATCATAATCCAAATCCCATCCTTCAAACCCTCCCTCCCTCCCTCCCCTTCTTTCCCCAAATTGCGTAAGTAAGATCCACTCACTTCGCCAACAAACAAAAACAGCCATTGATTACCTATCCATCCCACCGCATTAGGAATGGAGCTGGTATGATACTCACTCCGGAACTCCCGAATAGAGGTGATGATCTTTTTTTCGCATCCGTCGGTTATCGGTTTTTATCTATATACGTATATACTAAAGCTAGAGCTAGATCAAGATCGATTAATAAATGTATGTATGTATGTATGTGCTACTATTGCTGCTGCTGCGGAAGGCTAGGAAGGCTAGGAGGGTGGATTGTGGATGTTTGTTTGTGGATGTTTGTTTGTGTTGGTGGGTGGGGGGGGGGAGGGAGGGAGGGAGGTGGTGGTATTTATGGAAGTGGGATGGAGATGGAGATGGTTTGAGTGTTTTTAGTAATTGAGGGGGAGAGGGGGGGGGGAGTGGGGGAGTGAGGTTTGGGACATATGTGAGATTTATATTTGGCTGATGGTGTGGGGTTATTGATGTTGATGTAGGTTGGGGTGGGGTTTGGGGCTTGGGGTTGGGTATGGGGCTGGGTATGGGGCTTGGGTATGGGGCTGGTTGGTTTTGTGAAGGTGGGGGTGGTGGTTTTATGGGTGATGGGTAAGGTAGGGGTTGATGCGGACGGACGTTGATGTGAGTGGTTGTGATTTAATGGGTAGGATTCTGAGCGTTGCCGGGGTGGGTTTGCTAGATACATAAGTCATACGTGATTGGGGGTTTCGGTGTTCGGAGATGAAGGTATTAGTTGATATTACCATGTATGTGGCGAAGAGACTGCAATCCATTCTCGTTGAGGCGTGCTCGCCATGAGCGTTCTTCGCATTATGATACATGACGCTCTGTGTCACTTTAATATGCCAAACACCTTCATGACTTGATGCATTTACGTTACATTCAACAACAGGGTGGGTATATCTGTCTAAAACTCATTATCGTCGCTGCCGGCTATGATGACATTGTTGATTTTGAGAACCATGCGGCACAGCTGCGTGGCGAGAAGAAGCTGTTGTCGTTTGCCAATCAGGGGATCTATGACGAAGTTTTCTCGCATGTCTGTAGACGGTATTAGTAGAGGGTAGTGGAAATCTCAAGGAAGCACATGCCGTTGCTACCGGCCTGCATGCAATCCACGCCCAGTCGTGAGTTCTTCTCCTTCACCTGTCTTGATTTGATCGAAGCCAAGGTCTCAATGGGACTTAGACCTGAGTTCTCGGCTAGCGCCATGGGGACCGAGTCCAGGGCGTCTGCGAAGGCTCGCATTGCGTATTGTTCGAGTCCGGGGCTCTGCGTGAGTATCAGTGATTGGACTGGGGAAGATGGGTACAGAGGATGCAGAATGTACCTTGACAGCGGCTTCCTCAACCGCTAACGAGCAGGCTATTTCTGCAGCGCCGCCTCCGTAGACTACACGATTGTCCTTGACTAGGTTCCGGACCACGCATAAGGCGTCGTGTAATGAGCGTTTGGCCTCATCAATGATCTAGGTTCTGATTAGACTTGACTCTCGACTTCTTTCGAATGCGACAAACCATCCTATTGCTTCCTCTCACGAAAACAGTGACAGCTCTTGTATTGGCACACTCCTCAATGACCAGCATCTTCTCTCTTGTTGTACCAAAGCTCATCTCTTTGACTACGCCTGCCTTTCCGAGCTTCGCTGCACTAAGATCCTCGAACCTGGGGACAATTCTTCCATTTGTGGCAATTGCAATGAGCTCAATCTCGGGACCGCCAACCCATCGTACGGCAGGGAGCTTGTTCTGTAACAGTAGATGATTTGCTTCATCATCGAATCCCCATTGGCAAATCACCAGATTTGCTCCCGTATCTTTGATTTGTTGAATCATCTCTGTGAATTTGTTCTTTTCGTAAGTCTGCAATTTTTTGAATTCTTCGACAGTCGTTATGTCTAGCTTGTGCTTGGTCTTAGGCTTAGGTGGCTCAAAGGCGCAGGTGAGAATAGCTAATTTGGCATCTCTTACTTCATCTGGCATCTGGGGATGTGAGAAATCCTTGTCGACGAGTACGCCTTTGATTAGTAGCGAGTCTTCTAGTGAGCCTCCAACTTTACCGTCGACTTTGATGAGCTCGAAATCAACGTCCTTTCGCTCGAGATCGGCTACAGAGAGGACCGCGTCGACAGCTATTTGAGCGAACTGGTCATGGGCTTTCGAAACACTACGTATTGTCAGCCTCCTCATCTTTTCCAGTTTTACTTATACCATACATCTTGCTTCCTAAACTTGTTTTTGCAACCTTGAACAGATTGGCCTTATCGTCTTTGCTGAATTCGATCTTGTCGCTGATTTTATCCAGCTCCTCAACCGCAACCTCGCAGGCTTGATCGTAGCCATCTGCTATCCTGATTGGATGTATGCCCTTGTCGATGAGATCTGCTGCTTGTTCTAAAAGAGCTCCGGCCAGTACAACGACGCCCGTCGTACCATCCCCTATTTCATCATCTTGTGACTTTGACAGCTCGACCAATAATTTCGCAACATGGTTGGATATTTCCATCTGTGAAAGGATTGTAGCTCCATCATTGGTTACTGTGATGTCCCCGTCTGGCGAAATCATAATCTTGTCTAAGCCTCGTGGTCCCTTCAAAGGGTTGTTAGCAAGCCTATTGGTAGTGGGTCGGTAGACGTACGAGCGATGTCCGCACGATGTTCGATACAGTCCTAGCTGCGAGTATGTGGGATTTGACAGCATCGTTACCATGCTGTCTTTTCTTCTTCCCTTGACTAATTATCGGGTCAGCCTGAGCTCCTCCTAAGCCCAAACGGATATTCCATGTAGACTTGTGATTCAACATACTCTCTCACAACGATGAATGGTCGCCCTTGCTCATCTTTCATCACCGAGGCTGTTTATGGCGAGTTAGCGCACTTATGCCGCTGGCAAATGCTCCAAGGACTTTTGTACCATTCGACATATCCAGCTCTTTCGGAATATAAAAAGTCAGCTTCAAGGACTGCAGTGTTGGAACTCAACATTCTCTCTAAACTTACGCATGGCCATATTGAAGTAGAATGGCTAGCACGAGCTATTGCAGCCTATGACGTCGAATACGAGTTATATCTGCGTGGACTTTTCACATGCTGCTGAAGATAATATTTGGGAGACGCGAAAGCCCACCGCGCTAGAATAGCGCTTCTCCACGCGATGGAAAAGCGGCGGACTGATCGCCGACTGCATCTTTCACCTCTTCACTTTGCGCCTCTCCCAACCTTCATAAAAGCTCATTGCGTGAGGCTTTCTACAATTGAGTGCAGCACCGTGTTTTCTACGCATACCTTCGCTGCGAGCCCCAAGCAACACCACACGTCTACTTCACGTTACAATGCCTCGTAGGTCAAGTCCTGACCTTTCTAAGCTTTAGTGCGCGCTTCTTGTGAATTCAATCTAAACCATTCATGGCAGCACCATTACCAATCGAAAGCGACGCGGAATCGATAGCAGAAGAGATCCCTCACACTAAGGCTGAGCTAGCCAAAGCCGAGTCTGCCGATACGAAGATGAAGGATCAAGCAGAGGATGAAGAAGAAGAGGAGGAGGAGGAGGGGGATGAGGACGAAGAAGTGTCAGTATTATCAAGAAGGATCCACCAAGGAGTGACCTGACCTCGAGGATAGCTTCATTGTGGAATCTATCAAAGATCACCGTTCTGATTTTGAAGACGTACGCGCGCTTCGAATCACCATACCCCGACGGTCTTATTGCTGACCCGGTGATCTTTCAGGGCCAAATGCGCTACGATGTGAAATGGAAAGGCTATGAAAAGAAGGCAGACCGTACCTGGGAGACAGAAGAAAACCTCCAGTAAGCTCTCCCGCCATGCATTGGTCGCTTAACAGCTCTGATAACATCATCGCAGGGGAGCGCGTGGCATACTGGAAGCATACTGGAAGTCCTTGCCAGATGGCAAGCCTGTCCCGGCCGAGCCAAAGTCCACCAAGAAGCGCGGTCGACAGAGTACCGGCGGAGGCGGAAAGCAACCCGACACCTCCAAGCGCCCCAAGATGAGTCGCAAGGGCAGGAAAAGCAACGGAGGGCTCGAGCAGGATACGACTCCCACCCCACTCATCGGTTACACAGACGCAGGTGATGACGACTGGAAGCCTCCCGCGCCAACTGCTGGCGCATGGGATCCTTTGGTCCAATCTGTAGATACGGTCGTTCGTGAAAACTCTGATGGCGAGCTTTGGGGTTTTGTGATCTGGAATGACAAGAACGAGGATGGGCGATTCTACCGTTCGAAGGCAAAGCTACCAGTCATCTACAAGGCCTGTCCACAACGAATGTTGCACTTCTACGAAAAGCATCTGTGAGCCGAACCTTCGTGCCATGATGTCTTGTCATATTGCTGACCTCACTTCTAGCGTCTTTTCCACTAATACCGCAGATGCGGGCGCGGACGCTGGCTCGGATGAAAAGGCCGCCGAGTAAACATCATCTTACCAGATTCATTTGAACGCAATACGCCACTAAGCTTGGACAAAATCATGCGGCAAGTTTATGGGAAGGTAATCTCAAATCATGCAGCTGCTACTGCAGACTTCGAAAATCTGAATGCGGTCGCAGCAAGGCGTACTAGTGAATGCATTACCATTACCTTTCTGATTGCGTTCGTCGGTCGCCATCCATATTCGGATAGCTGCCTTTACCGTGTATACTAGCTTGGTCACTATGTTCCACTAGGCGTTCGGCGAGAGGCCCGAGGTCAATAAAGAAGGAGACCTACCTCTCGAGATAGCTTGGACATTGTGGTCTTTGAATAAGCATTTTCACAGAATGTCCCCAACCTTGTACGCTGCTGCAACGATGAAATTGATTGATTTTGATTTTGATCATGTCAGATCTCCTTCTGAAGCTATGCTACCCTTATACATTGTGAAGGGTGTGGACGAATGTCTAGAAAATGAAGCGAGGGCGCTGATAGGGGTATCTCAACAAACATAACATTCAAATATGGCAAAATCCTTAGCAAATACCCTACCCACACAAGCCAAACGGTCTCAGCACTTGATTCCGGGCCAGATATCTGTGCCAAGCTCTAGGCTCACGAGCAAACGATACCCTTCGCAACCTCAACATCCTCCCAGTCGACCTCCCAAATACTCAATACAACCATCTCGCATCCGCCTCCCTGCGCACGTCTTTTAATCCTCCCCATCACTCTTGCCATTTTCCCCTTCCCGTTCTCACCAAGAAAAGGCTTGGAATCAGCATCCCACAGGTCGACACCCTTCCACAGACTGTATGTGGCATTGAGGTACGGTGGTTTGTCCGTAAACAGATCTCCGATCTGGAAGGCTCGCTTGAATCCACCGGCAGGTTCCCTCTCAGATGAGACAATGCGAGCGTAGAGCTCGATGATAGCGTCAGTATTTGCCCGCGAAGCCGCGGCTGCAGCATTCAGAGCTTCGCCGATGCGGAAGGACGTTCGCAGGACGGTGTGATTGGTGAGTCCAAGGATGGGGGACCTATCCCGTATGGGTTTGGGGAATGGAGGGCGGATGAACGGTAATGCATCCCTATTGACAGACACCTTCTGTGGGACGTCAATCGAAGAGAGTAGTATGCCAGAAGACTTAGTTGGAGTGTAGGTCTTCGAGGGCATCCTTTGTAGCTTTGGTGATGATGGCGGCTTCTCTGGTGACGTGAGAGGCGTCTGAGGTTGAAGAAAATCCGAGCCGTCAGCGCTCGTGTCCAGAAGAACCTTAACCATTTCATCATCCTCGAAGCGATCATCATCCTCCTCTGTTACATTTTCTTGGGCGTGATCCGCTCCAACTTTTCGAACATTTCCCGATACTTGTGACAAAATACGCGAAGATGGGTCAATGAAACCATGTGAAGCAGCTGGATTTAGTCCATCGCCTAGCACATACGTGTCTTGATAGTGCTCCTCTCTGTCGGAATCGATCCCTAGATTTGGATTCTCTGCGTGGTTACCTTCGCTCTGACATTTTGAAGACTCTGGAACATTTTGATCGCTCATCGCGATGATCAATTCCTCATCAAGCTCATCGTCCTCAAAATCATCGAAGTTGTCACAATATCTTGGCAACAATGCGTTGTTTCCTTGGCTTTGCGGATTTGACCAAGCTGGTACTGGTGCATCGCTATGGACATTTTCGTCGAATTCAGCCATTTCCAGAGGATCATCGTTGAAATGCTTTGGTTGCCAGTCAGGGAATGCACGTTCTTTATGCACTTCTGCTGGATCGATTGACTGCATGAATTCTTCAAGACCTTCATCATTCACAGAGAACTCGTCTACCTCGTCTTGGTCACCAAAGATCTCATCACTATTGAAAGCCTTCTCTGTGACTATGGGAAGCGGGATCAAGCCTCCCTTTGTAGGGAAAGTGTTGTCTGGGTCCTCATGATTTTCCCCTTGTGCAGATGCAGGAACCAAGAAATCCTCAAAATTGTGAACACTGACATCAAGAAGTCTATTCCCCATACTTGAATCCGTTTCCGCTTCAATGCTCACGAGCTTGGGGAGGATATTAGTGTGCGCCTGCCTAGCAAATGCAACTTGGTACTTGTCGGCAAGCCCTGACGAATGTGATTCACCATGAGGCGGCCTAGTCTCTCCATAGTGCTCAAGATCAGCCCAGGCATCATGACTTGATTCTGAATCATGCCTTGGCTGGGATAATACAAGTTCTGAGGGAGCGGCAATCTTCATGAGCAGCGCATCATTACTAGATACCTCTGGCTTAGTCCGGGGAAGCCCTTTCGATATGTCTTGGACTTGTAGCTCTCCTGCCGTCTTACAGTTCTTCAAAATCCTCGTATTTGTGGCCTTCCGCGCTTTGGGCATAGCTGACGAATAATCGTTGCGTCTTGTCGGAGGTTTAGCCTTTCCTCTTTTTGAGGAGCTTGCGCCATTGGCATGGAGAGATAGTTTCACGGGATGTTGAGCTCCTGCAGGATTGACCGGGGTAAAGCCAGAGACCATGGAGTATGGACACGCCTGTGCTGCGTGCTGTGGGTCAGATGCAGCCGCGTTTCTCATGTTGTCCAGTTTCCGTCCCCACGCTTTCTGTAGCTCCATTGCTGCTTCTCTTCAACCCTCCATCCACCAATCAACCCCTAGTCCACCAAACCGCCACTGTTCACCCCATTGAACCTTTCTAGTATCTCCCGATTTGTGCTCTAGGCATGGCGAACATCGGTTTGGAGAGAGAGACGGAGTCTATGCTACGTCCACTTCTACACTACCCCGAAGTAGAATAGTTCTACTCTGACACATATTAGCGGAAGCTTAGCCCTAACCCTCAGCTCCGCGTCATCAGTTCAGGACTGTCCATCAACATTCCCAATTATGCCGTCTACTTTTGCTTGCTGAGATGGTTTGTTTCAGGAGCTAATGGAGAGGATTTTGTGACATTGCGAAGAATATCCAGAAAGTATGTTGTCCGAAGAGCCCATCTTTTGGCCTCATCTTCTTTACAGCCCTGATGCAGTATTCCTGGGCAGCTGCCTACAGTAACGAGTCAATCAAAGAAGGATACATCTGTTGGACCATACGTTATCTGACAGAGATCTGGAGTGTCGGGGAGTAGTCTCGTTGAAAGCCCAGCATGTTTTCAAGCTCGGTAGGCGATTGGTCCATACCCTCGCTGTGCAACGCTTGGAACTGTTGTACGAATTACCTTCCCTGCTCAATGTCATGATCGTAATGATTTTCCGTACTCATATCAACCCGTTTACTATTCATTGGATCATCAATGATTTTCAGACACATCTGTATCTGTGCAAGCTAATACTATGTTCTTACTTTCTAAGAGCAAACCGTATTCGGCTATCACCGTCCAAATCAATCGTTTGACCAGCGAACACTATGAAAAGGATGACTTGAGTGGAATCGTAGACCTGGTTGAGGTTGTTAGGCTACAGACTGGCGGCCCGACCGAAGCTGCTCGTGCGATCCGCAAGAAGCTGTGAGCTGGATTGGGTATATGTACAATGCTTGAACCTGATCTAACCATAATCAGGAAGTATGGCAGTGTCGACCAGCAACTTCGCGCACTCACTGTTCTAGACGGTCTAATAGAGAACGCTGGCCCTCGATTCCAGCGTGTGTTCGCCGATGAACCTCTTCTTGAACGACTTCGTGTCTGTGCTACCGATACTATGTCAGATGCAGAGGTGAAAAACAAATGTCAGATCCTGTTCAGACAATGGGCCGCTGCCTATCAGTCAACCCCTGGCATGGAGAGGATAGTTGCCTTGCACAAGCAGCTACCCATGCGCAAGAAACCAGCCAGCCAAGCACAGTCAAGGGTGCTTCAAGAGACTGAACGCGAAGCAAATGAAGATCCATTCGGCAATGATGATGAAGACACTGTGCTATCTACAGGAAATTCAACAGCCCCTACAACCTCATTGACAGCGAACCCTATGCCGAGCCTAGGCCCGTACTCTGGATCCAAGCCTTTCAAAAATTCGAAGTCAGACAAGTCTAGCAAGAGACAAAAGCTCAAGACATTCAACCTCGAAAAGGAGAAGCCACAGCTCCTGCAAACTATCGCATCCTCTTCGGTCGCGAGCACAAATCTAACAAACTCGTTGAAGCTTCTTAACAGAGAGCATACCCGTGTTAGTGAAGATACGGAGACCGTCACTCGTTTCGAAACATGTAAAGCATTACGGCGACAAATTTTGCGGTATATTCAGTTTGTCGAAAGCGAGCAATGGCTTGGTAGCTTGATCAATGCGAACGATGGACTCGTGGAAGCGCTTATGGCGTACGAAGTTTTAGACAAGAGTGTCCACGACGATAGCGACAGTGACGGTATTGGAGAGGATGAGGAGGAAGCGCCCGTGAAGCCAGCCAAACCGGATTCTGCCAAAGGGAAGAGCGTGCAAGAAGCCTTCTCAGGGCTGCACATCGCAAAGTCTCCTCCGAAGAGCCATCCTACCATGCTGCTCAATGGTCAAGGGGGCATCAAACAGGCGGAGAGTGATAATTCCGAAGAAGAGAATGAAAGTGAGGATGACCCCTTCGCTGATAGTAATGCTGTGCACACGCCAAAAGCTGAATGGCGAGGGATGACTTGGTAAGAACAATCCGAATTCGCGAAGTAATCTTCTGACGCACATGTAGGAGGGAGGTCTAAAGGGCAGCGCTGAATGTTCCGAAGTTTTGCCCCAGCCTTGACGAGATTTCACAAGCTTCGTCGATACTGAATGATTAAGACACGAGCATGGACATCTATTAATGACAGTAGGCGAGTCTTACCTAGACCAATATCATGTGAGATGTAACCTAGCTTGGTAGGAACAGGACCACGACGACTATCCGATGCAGGAAGACCCTTTGTGACGAACCATATCTCGAGAAATCTACGCAGCTTTTACCCCACGTCGCTCAATGCGCATTGTCGAAATATAAATTGCGAAAGAACATGCTATCCAACACAACGACTTCGCTTGTGCGTTGTACTTCAAACATTGACCTGTATTGTTTTTGACATGGCGTCATCCCAGGTCCTCGCTGCGTACTTACGTCAGGAAGTTTTAAGTGTAGGAATATGTCAAGTCTTACATCATATGCGACTTGCCTTACATATATGAGGGCTCTAACCTTCAGACATTTTATCTAAAGAGTTGGGGGTGGAGAAAGAGATCAATGCATATAATTCCGGATTCATTGGCAAAAGACTTTGGAAATTGGGCCCTCTGAAACTTCTACAACATATATCGTTGGATGAAGAGTGAAGAAAGACGCCTTGCGTTGAAAATCCCGATTTCGACTCTTGCTTCACTATTCTCAGCTTGCACCTTGCCAGGTTCTTTAGTAGACAGCGGAGCTGTAAAGGGTGTATCTTGATCAGTAACTATCGTCTACAGACGAAGCCGCACAAAGTTCACCATGGTACTCCTTGAATTCGGAACGCAGGTCTTTAGGACATATATGAAATTACTCTCTAGCGAGATTGGATAATACGCCGGAATCCAAACCTTAGAGGAGAAATTGCTAAGCCCTTGGATAACGCTCTTACATCATAGCACAAGCATCAGCGACATTCGAATCCATGATAACCAGCGACCTCCATCACATCTTCGTTGCCTTTGCCAAACCTCTCTTCGTCTTCGTCCAGAAACTATCCTTCACTGTTTGCACGATCCCAATCAGCACCCGTTTCATGACAATCCAATCTTGAGACCGATTGTTACTCGCCGGGTTGTAGTCCCAATTCAGCCCGTCTCGCATTTTCAACATCCCGCTTCCTTTTCTCCTCGGCTTTCACCTGAGCCTTGATGCGGGCGTAGTTGTCATTTTCGAATTTGTTACTGGGCGAGTCTTTTGCGCCAGGGCCAACCCAGCCTGATGACATCGTTGCACGATCGGAAGGCTGGGGTTAGCTGACAGATGTTGCCGGTAAGAGTGACTTTGAAAAGAGTAGGAAGAATTTCTGGGATGAACGATTGGGTCTGTAGGACTGTGTACTGGACTTGTGGGTTTGTTGGGTATGTGGATACTAGATAAGAATGGAAGGGAAATACTCTTATGAAATACTTTTCCTAGATACCCAAGGTACTGTAAGAAAGAACGCAGATCGTATGAACGCATGTGATATCTCAGCCTTGGCGCTAGCCGTCTGAGGTGGGGCCGTGGTGTGACAGGCACAGCGCTCTTGATGGTGCACAGCACTCTTGCTCCACTCCTCCACTCCTCCACAACCCTTCACTCTCCCACAGTCCTCCAGGTCTCCATAGTCCCACAGTCCTCCAGGTCTCCATAGTCCCACATTCCTCCAGTCCCGCAGTCCCGCAGTCTCTATACGATAGGCCATCGGGAATAAGATAGAAAATACTTTTATACGTCAATAGTCAACAGCCAGGCAAGATACTCAAGGCTACCATTTGACATTCTGCTCTATTTATTCTCTACACTCCCACGCCTCTCGGTCTTGTCCACCTATGCGTATCTGACCGCCGCCTTCCCCTTCGTGCTCGTTAGCCCGCCATCATGTCCGACCCAAAGAACTTCAAGCCCTCTGCGCGCATGTCGGCCCGTGGTCCGTTCACCGTGGAAGCTTCCGGCTACGAGCCTGTCAAAGGCGAGACCATACCACGAAGGCACCCTATTGCAAAGGACAAGTTGGTCTCCACTCCATCAGAAGACGTCAGGACCATGTTCGACATCTTTAAGCGCAGCGCAGACAGATTCGGAAATGCCAAAGCTCTTGGTACTAGGCAGCTCGTCAAGATGCACCACGACACTAAGCAAATCAAGAAGATTATTGATGGCAAGGAGAAGCAGGTGGAGAGGAAGTGGTCCTATTATGAGATGAGCGGCTATAGCTACATCAGCTTTATCGAGTACGAACGGATGGTTCTACAAATAGGGTCTGGGCTACGACAGCTGGGCCTAGCTAAGGGCGATCGGTTGCACTTGTTTGCTGCAACAAGGTGTGTTTGTTTTCCTATACTTCGAGGCTATGCTCTAATATGTATCCATCCATAGCGCCCACTGGCTGGCCATATCTCATGGGGCAGTCTCACAGTCTATGCCCACAGCAACCGCATACGACACCCTTAGAGAAGAGGGTCTTACGCACTCGCTCGTACAAACTCAAGCAAAAGCTATCTACTGCGACCCCCGGTCATTACCCACACTTGTGAACCCTTTAAGAGAAGCGAAGGAGATCAAGCACGTCATTTATAATAATCATGGGGAGGTTAAGCAGGAATATATTGACACTTTAAAAAGCAACTTCGCGTATCTTACCGTGATCAGTTTCGAGGAGTTAAGACAGTCCGGTGAGAAAAACCCGGTGGATCCTGTACCTCCGAGTCCTGAGGATTTATGCTGCATCATGTATACTTCTGGTTCGACAGGCGTACCGAAAGGTGTGCCTATCAAGCATAAGGCGGTTTTAGCAGCGATCGCAGGGGTTACCACTATTATCGGTCAATATATCGGCCCTGGCGATAAGTTACTTACGTACCTTCCACTTGCACATATAATGGAGTTCGTCTTCGAAAATGCTTGCTTGTATTGGGGTGGAACCATGGGTTACGGCAGTCCTAAGACACTAGCTGAGGGATCGATGCGTAACTGTAAGGGAGACATCCGCGAGTTTAAACCCACCATACTGGTAGGGGTGCCAGCAGTATGGGAATCCGTGAAGAAGGGTATCCTCGCAAAGGTAGATCAAGGCAGCGTGGTGCTGAGAAACGTTTTTTGGGGCGCTCTCGCCACGAAGAGCTTCCTGTTGTCAACAGGACTTCCGGGAAGCGCTGTGCTTGACGCTTTAGTCTTTAAAAAGATCAGAGATGCCACTGGTGGCGAACTTCGTTTGTGTATGAACGGCGGCGGTCCGATTGCTAAAGACACCGCGCAATTTATATCTATGGCGATAACGCCAATGCTTGGAGGTTATGGTCTCACCGAAACGACTTGCATGGGTGCATTGATGGACCCCATGCATTGGACAGACGACGCCGTTGGTGATATTCCCTCTTCGATTGAGATCAAGCTTGTAGATTACCCTGATGCGGGCTACTTCACTGAGAAAGCACCGCCTCAAGGCGAGGTCTGGATACGAGGCGATCCTATCATGGATGGCTATTTTGATAATGAAAAGGAGACGAGCGAAGCTATGACGAATGACGGCTGGTTCAAGACTGGAGACATCGGAGAATTTGACAAGAATGGGCAGCTAAGGATTATCGACCGTAAGAAGAATCTGGTCAAGACCCTTAACGGAGAGTACATTGCTCTCGAAAAGCTCGAATCAACGTATCGCTCGAATCCTATCGTCGGTAATATTTGCGTGTACGCAGACTCAAATAAGAACAAGCCAATCGCCATCATTGTGCCAGCTGAGCCCGCTCTCAAAAAGGTAGCTTATGAGAACGGCATCGAAGGCCACGGCATCGAAGACTTAAGTCACAACAAGAAAGTGAATGCCATAGTATTAAAGAATGTTCAGGCAACTGGGAAGACACTTGGGTTGCAGGGCATAGAAATCATCGAAGGGCTGGTCATGGCTGACGAGGAATGGAACCCAGCCAATGTAAGTGCTCTGATAAGTGAATCGGTTGGTAAGATACTAACAGGTAATTTGCAGGGCCTGACGACTGCTGCCCAGAAAATTAAACGGAAGGCAATCTTAGCGAAGTTTCAGAAGCAGGTCAATGAAGCGTACGGAGACAGTTGATTTGGCTGCCAAGATGCATTATTTAACATCGTCAAGGCAGTGATGAGAACGTGTACTACCCTGCAATAGCTATCTCCTTGCGTGTACTCTTCTCCATCAGCTCTGGCACAGGTATGAGCCTGTACAACAACAAGTATTTTCACAGCTCACACCGTAGCACGTGGCATGTTCCACTTCACAGCCTTAGCAAATCATAACGTTGGGCGATTGACTCGAGCTTCCACTGCGTCCTTAGCCGTACCAAATGTTGTAAGGAAGAAGAAAGCAACGGTATGAAGTGCTACGGGTCTATGAAACATCGAAGAACGGCCTTCCTTCCAGAGCTTTCATAGCAATAGTATTCTAGCTGTCACCGTCTCTCTGAATCTATGTCGGTCCAAACAGACAAGTCGTTGAGTACCCGAGGATCCATGACCAGTCCAAAGGGAAAATGTTGCCCTACAATGTTACGACCTTGGGAAGACTTCTAATCACACGGCGAAGCGCATTCGACGAAGTCCTCCATCCCCCTGACGATGCAAGTCCTCGATTATTCAGTCCGCTGCTATATATTGAAAAGCCAGGTCGCACAATGGCGAGTTGAAAGATCGCCAGCGAAGATGACCTCAAATTGTTCCAACAAGAGCGTTAGATATTTAAGAAGCGGAGAACGATTCAGAGAATTTGGCGGCTTTATCGAGGTCGGGTGGCTTGGGACCGAACAAGTCTTTATAACATGCAAGACTGGCTATCAACGATACCAGACTCACGTTATGGTTCCACTCCCACGGCGCCGATCCTAACGCTCCATCCCATGTCCTGGCACGGCATCCGTTTTAGGGGTTTCTGCCGAGGTACAGCCGAGACGGATGCCAGAGTTGCCAGGACATGGGATATGGCCTTGATATAACTCCACTCTCGATAGCTATTCGCGATGCGCCATTCGAAATCATACGAATCTTATTCAATCATAGCGGCTCTATTGAGCATGGGCAACTAAAAAAGCTTCAATTTTAATTTACTTACTTTAATAGAAATCATTTGCTGCTTCCCTTAGGTCCTTAGGTCCTACGAAAGGGATTACTAAAACCTAATACTGTGGTTATGTCGACGTCAAGACCGAGCGGCTCCAGGGCCGTCAAACCCTGTTGTAAGCCGATAGGGGCGCCGCCCCACAAAATCTGCTCTGCTTCGTGTCCAGGGCGCCAAAATGTCCGTAAAGTCAGGAAAAGCACAAGGTTTCCCTAACCCCCTTTGGTCAACCTGTTACCAGTGGTGACCCCGCGAAGGCAAGCAGTATGCCAATAGCGAGGCAGGGCCCTGCCCTTCCCCAATTCCTAAATCTCCACTTTCGAAGCAACATAATCAGCTCCTGATCAATTACCTCGTTATCATCTGTCCCCTCCTTTTCCATCTTGGTTCCCAGCTCAGCTACTCGATCGTTGATTGGAAAGATCAAGTATATCTCATAAGGTGCAACAGGGACAAGCATCACTAGCGCTATGGCGTAAACGGTGCATTTGAATCCCCAACCTGAACTGGGTGTAACGTATGCGAGGTAGAGAAGCGTCATAATAGAAACGGCCAAGATTCTGCTTGCTGGCTGCAGGTAACGGCCTCCTTTCCCGATAGTAAGGTTGAATTGTGCTACTTTCACACGTGGTGGAGCAAACTCGAGGAGATGCATGATCCAAACAGACAAACATGTTGATACACCTGCAAAGCTCGTCAACTCTGCGCCGTTCATGCTTGACCCAGAAGCACAAATGTGAATTTGAGCATACCTCCGACGAATGCCAATGATATCGACGTGGCAATGTGAAGAATCACTGCAAAGTTTTCTAGGGAACTCATTTCGTTGGGTCTTGCTCTCCGTGTTGTGTGGGTACAGACAAGGCAAAGTCTCAGCAACACGATGTCTCTATATGGGGAGGATACTTTATCAAAAGTATTCACATTGAGGCCATCCAACTCTTGACATACCTTGAAACTTATACCAGGATTTTCTGACGTCATGGGTGGATGTCGCCAATGATGTCACCATCGCAACCAGATGTCATTAGACTCAACATTTTGATCGACAACTTGAGATCTTATATAATGGACATAGTCTTCCTGTCCAAGTTAGTTTTCCCATCTTCGAAACTTAACCTGTACCAACACAGTTCTTCAACAAGCACAACATGCCAAATTACGCTATTCTCGGATCAACTGGCAATGTCGGTCTCAACATTCTCCGAACGTTAGCTGACCAAACGAAATCTAACACTCCTGACCGGCTTCAAATCAAAGCATATGTCCGCTCAAAAGACAAGCTTCTATCATTGTATCCTGAGGCTTCGACAAACCAGCATATTTCGATCTTTGCAGGCGCGCTTCATGATATCGATAACCTCGGCCGGTGCTTAGATGGTGTGGATGCCGCATTCCTAACAGTGGCCTCATCCGACAATATTCCAAATACCACTATAGCTCAAGACACAGCGAGGCTAGTCGTCGAGGCATTGGCAAAGCTCCGCAAGCAGCAGAACGACAGATACCATCCACCTATATTAGTTGTCTTGAGCTCAACAAGCACTTCAGAATACTTATCGCGAAACGATGGCCTGTCCTCATTTGCGCATACTGTGCTATGGAAAGCTGCCTCCTATGTGTATGAAGACCTTGTGCTTACTGAGAAATTCCTACGATCATACCAGGCTGAGCATAGGGGCCTTTTCCGAATGGCATTTGTCAAGCCCGGCGGGCTTGTGGTTGATGCGAAGCAGGGTCATGTACTTAGCACGGAAGGCTCAAAGACATTCACATCCTTCGCGGATTGTGCTGGTGGCATGGTAGAGATTGCTGCGTCTCCGGACCCAGAACGGTGGGATGGCAAAGAGGTCAGTGTCAATAGCGCAGCGCCGAATGGTGTAGCTCTCACGTTGTCGACTGGCTTTACCCTAATGTGGTTCCTGCTACAAGGCTTGCTGTTCCACTTTGTCCCCCAGAGTTACAAGTGGGTCAAAGGGTGAAGGAAGGACTCTGGCGACTATGGGGATACAGATCTGGCGCACAAAAATCGCGCTCATATGTCGCTACCGTATCATCTGAGAGGGAAAACCAGTCAGTGATGCATTCAACGAGGAAAACGCGTACTAGAGCCTGGTGGAAGGAATTAGGAGACTTGGCTTGGTGGTCAAGAAGCTTATGAAGGAATCTGCATAGATGTATCAAGTGTATTGGAAGACAATGGGAAGAATACATACGACTAGATTATCGACCGAATTGTGGTCTATCTTTGTTAAGAGGCACAGAGCAAAGTCCGAATATAACTCGACGAAACCTAATTTAAGATAATGAAGGTATTGCGACAAGGAGGAAAAGATGGGTACAGAAGCTGAAACTTCATAACAGACTGTACATTTCAACCACTTGCTCTGTCTTCGAGTCCTTCCATACCCTCGAGAGGCCTTATCTATAACGATCTGCCTTGCCTTCTTCGTTCTTTTCGTAGTCCCCGGTGCTTTGGATGAGGAGGATCAATGGATTGCAGATGAGGATGACTATGGATAGGATGACTTCGCGGACTTCACATAAATATATGGCCCACGGACGTCGGGAATCAGCGAATGTCAGACCCGCGCAAATGAGGCTGTATCATAGGCACGCCTGGTAGACGTCGCCCAGGAAACCTCGGATTCTGAGTGCCAGAACCGGCGTGCCAGAACCGGCGTGCCAAAACCGGAGCAGGGGGTCAATGCTGGAGCAGGGCATCACAACCGGATCGGGAGCCAGAACTGGAGCAAGTGCTAGAGTATGGTAATCGTAAGAACTACCATTCATGATCCATCACCTATTACTTTTAAAGTACATTTCATGTATATAGAGTATCGATCGGTTCGTGCTTCTCCAACCCATAGTCTCTAGCTACAGAGGAGAACAAGCGCTGCTAGGACAACCGTTGGGAAGGACATAAAGCGAGCTGGCTATAGCACTGCAACATGAAGCCAGAGTTGTGCGAGGTCTGGGAAGCCTCCTGAATCCACCTTCGCCTTCTTGGGTATTCTTTTCATAGCCTCATCGGCAGAGCTATAATAGCTTTGGTGAAGCAGCAGAAGGTTGCGTTACTCTGAATCCCGGAAGCGTGGGAACATTTCGCAAACATATTCACTTATCGTATTAGCAGATTGCTCACTCCAATGTCAGATATACGTAGTGACTGACATCCCCATTCGAACTGCTCCCTGGTCATTATCGCTCATACAACGAAACATTCTTGTAAATGCTAGCGTCAATGTCTGTTACCAGTCAGTCAACCCCTTCAAAACTCGTAGCTGACCCACCAGTCCAAGTCGAGGACAGTCGACTGGTATAGTTTTTCGCAGTCCGCAATCCAAAGGCTTCATTGTTTGTGGTTCAAGATTTGTATCAAGAGAGAAGAGTCGGGATTCTTAAAGGGCCAATGCAAGCCCCTCATCGTCCAGCGGCTGGAACGTACCGAAAGGAGGTTCTTCGATTCCGAATACTTTAAAGTATAGGCATAGATTTTGCAGAGGCAGGAAGGCCGGAGACGGTCTGAGAGCTAGAGGAATACGTTCTGTGTCAGGGGAAAATAGAAGTAGACGGACGAGAGCAAATGTCTGGTGTCAAATCACCAGGTGTTTTGCAATCGAAGATAGGCATTTCCGAGAGGTCTAACCAGTAGATATTCACGGAGACGATACAAGGGAACAGGAGCTGCACATCTCGGCGGAGGAAAGCTTGATGGTAATCTGGGTATATAGAACTGAGGACAAGCCAACTAACAAGCTGTTTGAAGGTTTCGGGCCTCCCATCAGTCTGCTCCTTCTTTGTGACTCCCTACATTTGAGTCTGGTATCGCACCTCCATCTCAAATCGAAAATTCTCCATCAGCGAACGAGTCTGAAGCCCCTCTTGAACTGCTCGGCCGTTGGCGAGATATGCCCTCGTAAAGAATAGGCAGCGTGACGGTGGGACCAACTTCACATCCGTAGTATCCCATTGCCTAAAGTAGGAAACAACTTAAAGGAGGATGCCATTCTCCTTAACGTTCACCCTCTCCCCCATCAACTTTCTAGAGTTAGTGGATTTGGAGACTTCAAAGATGCCATCCTAATCCACAAAAGCCCAGTAGTCCCAATCATTAAGCTCTACAGAAGGGTTATACTTGAATACAACAATAGAGCCGTTTGCAACAAGTAATTCGTCATGGGGCTGGGATGGGTACATTCGCAGTGCACCAGATCGACAGGCTGCGACAAGGAGATTCAAATCCAAGTTTGTCGCAATGAAAGAATAGGCAAAGGTGGGATGTCGTGGGAGCTCATTCCCAATGATATTGAGATGCATTGCTGCAAAGTGATTGCTTTTCGATGGAGAGTACAGAACGCAGCGATGCATATGCAATCGAGAAGGTAGTGTAAGAGAACTTTGATGCACTCATCGCGTCTGCAGCATGTAGCCCCTGCAGAGACTTGAATGTAACAAGAGAGTCAATAGGGGGAAATTTGTGAGCTACACGGACCCTGTGAAGCAAGGAAGACGAAGAAAGCCCTAGCATCCACGGCAACCATTTGGGTTACCTAAGGGTACACAGCGTCGCTGGCAGCCGTCTAGGAGGCTTTCATGGCAACCATTTGGGTTACATGAGGGCGCTAAGCGCCGCTGGCAACCATCTGGTTATAGGAGGGCACTAGGCATCTCTTGCAACCATGTGGCTGAAATGCAAGTCAGAACGGATGTGAAATGATTTGCCGAGGATTGCTTGACGTTGATTCAATTGGCGCATGGAAGTATCCATCCCGTAGACACTACTCACATGAGGTTAGCATCTGCTTAACAACCTGGACGCACATCTCGAGAATGGCCGGCATTAAGGATCGAGTCTACTTAGCCGATTCGAAGATTATCGTCAGGAGAAAGTTAGGGCTCGATAAGGAGCAGAACGACGAGGAGTTTGCTAAGCTCGAGGTTGCTCCTTCATTCACCGACCTCTTCCTACAGGACTGACAGCTTGTTTAGAATATATGTTCTAGGCTTTATCGATTTAAGCTTGCCTTCGATCCTAGAACAAAATGGAGTTATCTGGATAGGTCGATCGTAGAGGTCGCCAAGAGTATGATTGCAGATGAATGCCGGAAGGAGAAGCTTAAACTAGGAGACTCGGCCAGCATACTGAGCGAGTTGATTGAATGGAAGATATACCAACTTCATAGGACGGCCCAGAAGAAGGCCGATCGACGGCAAAAGCACGCCGGTAATTGCATGCATGTACAGCTAAAGAATGATAGGCGTTAATCATTACTTGATAGATGCTGGACCCTCCAATCGTAGCAGTCAGTTATCGATCTTGGATTCGATTTCAGGACCTTCGAAGGAGCTCCTGGACCAATCAGAGTCACAATTTCAGGGCCAGCACGAGCAGTGAAAGCAATTGTCTTGGTCCATTGCGATGTGTACCAGATGCAACACGTCTTTGGAACACCAGCTCACTCGTCATAATCACGCAAATCTCCATCATTGACAAATATGATAACATCTCAGGTTCCCATGCGCTACAGTCATGGAAGGTCAAACTGCGCACATCATTTGAACGCCGACCACGCCGACCATGCTTACGCAACCCATGTGGTTGCCAGCAATACTAACCCGCAATCTGCTTCGCTTGGAAAACCGGCCCTAATCCTGAGCTGATCCCGGAAAAGCGTCTTATGGCGTTCAGGACGCTAATGCTCATCTGCAAGCTTTCTATATACTCGTACGCCTGTGCTGAAAATTCCCCATCTTCGTTAATTGTAATCTGCTGGGTCGTTCTGCCTTGCCCTAAAACGTCTTGATTAAGAGGATGGAACCAGACCCATCGGTGACTTACCTTACCTGCGTGCAGCTAAACCTCGCTGAGATTATTCGTGCACAGGTTCAAGAACGAGACTATCGTTGGTCTGATATATCAGCTGGGATCGATTGGATTTATGACACTCAAATTATTACGGACGACTGCGGATCACTTCCTGAAGACGCCAAGTGGAAGAGTAAAGTCAGTATATTTCTGCTGCTGGGAGCACGTACATTAATTGCTCAAGTCTAGGATAATTAGGTCTCGAGACGACTCACACAGATGGCAGTGAATGGATGGGGTCAGAAATCTTCAAGACTACCACAGATGCCCCACTGATAGGAATAACTCGACTGCATACGCACCATCAGACATCAAGACCTGGTCTTGGGCTTTACTCAGCCCATCGTTCAAGACCTGAGATACTCTCACCTCAATTAGCTTCTCGTTGGCTTCGATCCCGCCTGTCCACAGACGACGACGAGCTCAACAACACTTTGCTCAGGGTCAGTTGGTGGCAGCCATTGCCCATGCGAGTCTTCCCATTATCTTTCATGCCAAAACGTCTCAGCTATCGAATTAATTGCAGACCTTACAAAGGTCGTTGTAATACTGCTCATTGGTGGAGACAAACATCAATCAGACGCCCTTCCAATCGCCAGATCAGTCAGGCCTATGGCGATTGTCAACTCGTATATCTGCGCACTACAAATGTTTACAGTGCCCTCGACCTGAAATCTCATTTGCGGCAACTCCCTTATATCAACATTTCTCTGTCTTTGCTATTCTCCCATTCGCCAAGGACGTGTGGGAGGTCCTCGTCAAGCGTCAGGGTGCCAAACACTTTGAAGCATGCGCCGAAGCCTATCAATGTGTCTTTAAAAGCAAGTTCAGCCAGGCCTACCTATCGAAATACCCCTTACCTTCGTGGGTCGTTTCGACTCACATATGAGAGCTCAAGAACGACTAATTGCGCGAGCGGTATTCCTTCGGGTCATCGCAAGGGATGGGCAGCAGTCTCATTCCCAATTGGCTTCTGTCTATAGCCGGCTGGTGGACCTCCACCGTTGCTACAACGTCTACGAAAACCTTTATACGAATCAAGCTGCCCAGGTCATAGAAGCATTGTCGCCCGAGTGGTCGTGTGTGGTTGGTTGTTACTCAAGTATGGTTTTGTGAACGCATACGGAGCAAAGGGTGGAGGATTATCACTTCCAACTTCTCGATGTAGGCCAAGCAATGGGTTTGAGGGGCTTGATTGAAAATTAGGGGTGATGTTGTATGATTTTGTATAATATGCGTAATGTAAGACTGTATGCGCCCTGGTGCTCATTATCTATAATCCAAAATGTTCCATCACCTTGAGAATTTAGGTAATTGATTGAGATGCATTCCTTCTGACTTCCTTATGCTTTATAGGCTGATGCTGTTCAATTCCTGAATTACCTTGTACACGCGAGACACCGAGAGAGATATCTCTACCTTAACTTGCCTAGGAGCTCAGGCAGATATTTAAGCACTTAGAAGTGGAAAGGGGGAAAATTGTTTCGTGATCATGTCTAGAAGGGTATATTGCTGCAAAGGTACATGTGGCCCTAGGTGAAGCTGGACAGCTCAGCTACCTTGGATAATGTTCATTGATCTACTCGGTATGGAGTACTGGTTTGCTAGAGTCTTCGACCCCTTTGCCTAGCGCGTTTAGAGCCGACTCCAAATGGAACTTACCTTACCTTATGCGGGCAAAAGCTTACTTTATCTTGCAATCTTAGCGTTGATCTTATCAGATCCTAGGTTTATTTCCGTTGACTTTGACGCGCAACTGATACTGCCTAAGGTACAGCTACCATCGAAAGATCCTCGCCAGCTCCCCATCTCTTACTTACACTGCCGCTTGCCCATCTGTGAACACTTCCAGAATGGCTTCGTACGAAGGTGCTTCTTACTCTTCAAGCCTTCCTTGACTACCCTGCTAAACCCCCAGTGGAACACAACGTCCCCCCACCATCCAAAGACAGCGCTGCCCAGCCACCTCGTCGCCCGGATCTCTCCACCTTCTTCTCCACCCTCGAGCACGTCGACACTAGCAATGTCTCCAATGCCAATGCGCAACCAATACCCAGCGACGTCTCCGCTGCTTTCCGGACACTGGCTGAAGCGTTCCAAAGCATGCAGATGTATAGAAGTGGGGAGGGGCCATTAGATGGCATGGTCGAGACTTTATTCTCGGAGGCAGAAGAGCCGCCGAAAGAAGTCAAGGGTGTGAGCCAGGACTTTCTGGACGAGCTCGAACGGGTACCCAATAAGGTTCTGAAGAAGTCGATGGACTGTCCGATATGTGGAAACCCGTTTCTAGAAGGTGAGTTTCTGCTGCGACTCATGTTGGATTCTGCTCTACTAACATGCTATTTTAGATGAATACCCTTTGGTCGTCCGCCTCCCCTGCAATAGAAACCACATGTTCGACCTCGAGTGCATAGCACCTTGGCTGAAATTGCACGCAACATGCCCGCTAGATCGGAAAGATCTAGTCAAGGAGAAGAAACCTCCAGCACCGCCGAAAGACGAGGAGGAAGACGGCGAATGGGACGACATGTATGCATGAGATAAAATCTATGGATACGATGATTTTAGCGAAGCATTACCGGCGCATTAGCATGATTACAGCAGAATCAAGATCGAAGTCTTTCTGCGAACACTATATTAAGTATCATCATGGATACCATACAAACCCATTCAATAAGCTAACCAACGAATCCACCCCTCACCCCGCCCCACCTCCTTATCCACCAACAACCAACAATGCCCTCCCCACCCACACCCTCCCCTTTCCCCTCCATCGATATCTCCCCCTTCCTCTCCCCCAACCCCCACCCAGACCCCACAACCCTCACCACAACCGCCACCGCCCTCTCCACCGCCTGCGCCCACCCCGGCTTCTTCTACCTAACAAACCACAACCTCCCCCCCACCCTCCAGCAAAGCGTCCTAACCCACGCCCGCACCTTCTTCCTCGCCGCCCCACCCTCCGAAAAAGCCCGCCTGAAAAGAAAAGACGTCGGCGTCGCTGACGGAGATGGCGCAAGGGGATACCAAACTTTCGGCGATAATGTCACGGAGGGGAAGAGGGACTGGCATGAGGCGATTGATTGGTATCGACCCGTGAGGGATGGTGAACCCTACCCGTCTGCGAGCGAGGGCGAGAGCAAGAGCGATACCCACGCCATCATTACCAACAATGATAACGACACAACCCGTCATCCCCCCTACGCGCTGCTACAAGGTCTCAACGCCTGGCCCACCAATCCACCTACGTTCCGTCCCGTGTACGAAGAATACGTCGCCCACATGCTAACCCTCGGCACAGCCGTCGTGCGCGCTTTAGGCATGGCGCTCGGTAACGGAATGGAGGATGTGTTTGTGCAGAACACGCGGAGGAGCTGGTGGGTTATGCGGGCGATTGGGTATCCGCCGCTGCCTCACGAGTCTATCAATGGTACGAATGGTGTGAAGGATTGTGAGGAGGTGGAGGTGGATGAGGATAGGGGGAAAGGGGGTGTGAGTTGCGGCGCGCATACAGATTATGGATGTGTGACGCTGTTGCTTGCGGATGAGACGAGGGGGGCGTTGCAGGCTTGGGTTGTCGATGAGGGAGACAGAGAGGGGGGACGGTGGGTGGATGTCGATCCGGTGCCTGGGGCGCTGGTGGTGAATATTGGGGATATGATGGGGAGGTGGAGTGGGGGCAGGTGGAAGGCTACGAGGCATCGGGTTGTACATTGGGGGGGTGGGTTTAGGGTCAGTGTGCCGTTCTTCTTCGAGCCGGATTGGAATGCGAGGGTGCCGGGGAGGGAGGGGGAGGGGGAGGTTGTTTATGGGGAGTATTTGGAGGGGAAGGTTAGGGGGAATTTTTGAGGAAGGAGGTTGCGCTTGTGGTGGTTGATATGGGGTATTGGAGGGATTTCATTATCAAAGTGGTGTATCCGGTTTATTTTGCGTCATCTCCCTTGGGGTTTCCAGAACGCTGAGGATGATTGGAGAGCCGTGACTTTTGCCTCCAGCACGTGGGCAAAGGCCGCGCGATCGTCCGCAGATGGCAATCTGTAGATGGTAGGCATCCTTGATGCATGCGGTGAGCACAATTTATCCACACTTACATGATGACCTCGTTGGTCACATCCTGTCACAGTTTTAGCTGTATTCCGTAAGTAACAACATGTTCGAACATACCCGCTTGAGCTCCTTGTTTGGCAAGCAAACGCAATTCTGCACCCTCACCTCGTCACCGACTCCACAGTCCTTGCCTAGGATAGTGATGCTCTGCACCTTGACACCATTCTTGACAATACTCGTGGTGTGGCTGTTTACAGGCGTAGGGGTCCCCTCAACCCTGGCCCAAGCACCCACACGACTGTTCCACCCTATAATAGAGTAAAGCACACATGCATCATGCTTGATCTCTGCGTCTTCTAAAACGATCGATTCTTTGACACGTACACCGGCTCCGATAGTTACACGCGGGCCGATAGATACGTTAGGACCTAGCTTTGCTGACGGATCCACTTCTGCAGTTGGGTGAATGAAAACAGGAGGTAGGATGTTGGCCGACGGTGGGGCGAGCTCTTCGGATTGGGACTGGAAGGCTTTCTGGAGGTAGAGAGCGTTGGCTGGAACGGCAGACCCAGCACTCTTTATTTGCCGCCAGAAGTCCTTCGTCTCAAGGACGAAGAATTGGTTGCCGTCTGCTAAGTCAGAGAGAATATCTTGTTCTAGTCGGAGGACCTCGTTCTTCTCTCCATCGTCTAACTTCTCGGCGAAGAACGAAGAGTCAAGATTTTCGGACGACGGGTATGAGACAAGACGAGGGCGATCGGAGCGTCGCTTGATAGCATTTTTGATAGATGGGAAGAAAGTCTCTGTAGCGAATAGATAGACACCGCAATTGATCAGATTTGAGATGTTGGATTCCGGCTTCTCGACGTAATGTAGCACCTGCTTTGTCTGCGGGTCGCTCACAATGCACCCAAAGTTTGTCGCGGCATCATTGCTAACCCTTGTTCCCAGAATCACAGCCTCCGCATTTTTCTCCTCAAACAGCTTAAGCATCTCACCCAAGGGAAAGGAGCAGCATACATCGGCATTGAGCACGAAGAAGCGGTCAGGTCTACCCTTAAGTATAGCATCGCGAAAGTGGTATAGGCCACCAGCGGTGCCCAGAGCTTGGTATTCTCGTAGATATTGTATACGAATCTGCGGCAGCTCGCGGGCGGAGTCTTTGATGAATTCGCGGAAGACGCTCTCTTCGTAGTAGCCAACCAGGATGACTTCCTTTATACCAGGAACCCTGGCGACGGCACGGAGGCAGTGCCAGATTATGGGGTGGCCGGCTACGTCGAAAAGAGGCTGGAGGAGGATGTTAATGTGATGCCCTTTGGCAGTCTCCGTAGGTTACAAACCTTTGGTACATCGAGTGACAATGGCCTGAAACGAGTCCCTCTTGAAGGTCCCCCAACCTATAGAAGCAGTGAACTTGGGATCTGATTTATTCGTATAGAAAGCTTACAAGAATGACAGCCTTGGTCGAGGTTGTGGAGCCATTGGTTTGACGCGAGGGTACCTTGAGACTCATTTTTTGATATATAAGCTGCTTGAAGCTCTTGATGGAGTCGTCGCCGCTATCAAGGGCAAATCTTGTTGTCAGTCAGGTAGAAAAAATCTTGCATTGTCTTCGAAGCTCCCCATCCCGATCGAGAAATGTGAACCAATAGAGTTTCCACACCTTCTTGGTCCCTGCGGCCCGCTAGCTTGGTCTCGCTTAGTAGGCTAGCACCGCTAGCTCGGCTGTTAATCATTGCCCGGGAAAATTCTACCGACCTTTAACCTTTAAGGAGCCGTAGTGGACATTATTCGGCTGTAAACGATCTTATCAAGCATGATTTCAGGTTTCAATCAAACGGAAAGACTGCAACCGAGCTCGGGGACTAGACTATGTCTCGCGTCACATTAGGGATGTGACATTGATTGAGTTTTCTTCTTAGGTGGTTTCTCGCATTGTTGTTCGAAATTATAATCTATGTAAAGGTCTAGAGAAATGAATATTTTGGATTCGGAAGGGCGTATGACGATCAGCGAGAGCAGAACAAAGCCCTAATAGCCACTGCAACTCCGCACAGAACCTAGGAGGATTCTCAAGGCTCGTATTCCTGATCTTATATCGCTTCCGCAGGTACCAGATGCTCGACTCGTGTCCCACCATGATGGTAACCATCCGATGCTGGATCCACCAACGTCATCGTGAGACAGCTATGGAGGTTCACTCGTGTCGAATCCGTCTCTTCCGAAAAGTCACACATCGAGTCTCCATTGGCGTGAAAAGTATTAAGGTATATGGTTTTTATTGTCTGGTATTGGCGATGGTATGTTCATTCCATCCGCCACGGTCTATTGGGTATCTGACGATCGTCTATTGGGTATATGAAGGTCGGTCTATTGGGTATATACTGAAATGGCCGTGAATGTTCGACGCAGGCGTTTCCGTCATAATGGGGTAGATCGTAGTGCTTGGACAATGCTGATGGCATCGGCGTCTGAGAGAGTTGGCACAGCAAGTCTATTGACGACACCGGTCAGTAATGACATCTATCTAAATCATCGTGGACATCACTCACTTCGCTGCCTCAGCTATCGAGCTTGCTGTGGTAGTGGAGGGAAGTCTGAAGTCTCCAATCGCCTTGACCAATGCAGCCGAGTCTGGTGGCGGACTGCGTATCTTAGACAATTTCGTGACGGTATCATTCGAGTGTTTTGCTTGAGGGATGACAAGGTCACCCAAAACGGCGCTAAGATCTGCCGCAGTTCTGATTGGTGGACCAGCTGGTGCGTTGATAGAAACATCGCTTTGGGGCAATGGAGCTGCCAACGACAGTGATGTGAGATGTACCGCAACCAGAACAAATAGCGACAGCGAGGACAACATTGTGTGTATGTGTATTGAAATGGTATCTGGTGAGTGGTAAGGCTGACTATTCTTGTAAAGATTTCTATGGTTGATGATTATAACCCTTCCAGATGCCACTTCTTTATATGAATCTTCAATTTGTAATTTTTTTCTGCCATAATGGATAGCCATAGGCTTAAAAATAGGCTAACAAAATGTACCGCATTGCAAGGCCCCACTTAAGGCTGTGAAAACATCTCTAGCTCTGTTATGAACAAGCTTGCGACATCGATTTGTTGAGGCATACTAGTGCTATCTGGGCACTAATCGTCAGGTCTTGATGTCAGGATTAGGCAGAGCTCACTGGCTGAGAGAGATTAAGCTCATATGTCGAACTATTGGGGATGTCGCTTGGGGAAAGCGTCGACCGAGTGGTATGAGAAAAACGCGATAGATGTACCTGGTTCAGGGCGCCTGTCGCCTGTTAGAGTGGCTGACCACTCAGAGATTAGTGGCAAAGACCTCTGTCCCAACATACAAGGAGTGCATGACGCGCATAGTCAGGGAATTGGAATCTAAAACAATGCTGTCAAATGAGAACAAGCTCTTGCAGAGTTTAGTGTGAAGAACTCAGAGCAAGATAGTCGCTATTGCATGGATTACTCGACAATACCCACTCATTCTCGAATCCACAGCATATTTTCTATTAATAATCGAAGTCTTCGTATACAGTTTCCTTACCTGGTAGCCATTCCAAGAGCGACTTTCGGAGTGGGGTGTTCGTGCAAAGGTACCATGTGGAGGAAAGGTTCTGGTTCCCCATAAGATCGGAACCTACAATACGCCTAATGATAAATCTTGCCCCCAACTTCTCAAGCTGTTCAATGATAAGCTGACTCTCAGCAGCAGGCTTTTCCTCCATTCTCGATAGGAAGATATTCGTAGACGGGCCCAGATGTGGGCATCGCTCAAGGGTGTCCACTGCCAAACCTAAATCGTGGACATTGAGCGTCCAGAAAAGCTTGATGCGTTCTAGGTCCAGGTCGGGCAGCTGTGCGAGAAGTGGTGTGATACCAATTCCACCAGCCACAAACGGCACGATGTCATTGGCACCCCTATGGATGTTCTCCACATTAGTATACTTCCTTCGAGCCATGAAGAAGAGGGCAAACACTCCCGCAACTTCTTTCACGTCTCGAATCCTGTCCTGAGGAACTATGTTCTGGACTGTGGACTACTTACTGGTGAATGGAAAAACAACCGCCAAAGCCTCTCAGTGGGATCTCTAGTCCGGCTCGAATGTTCTGCTTGAACAGGAAGGTAGTGACTACTCCGACGCTGCGGATTGTTATTTCGAATTCACCTCTTGGCAACTTACCATGGGGTGATGACGAGACAGTAAAGGTTCTTATATAGTCATCATTCAGGCTTCTTGGGTCATCATCCCGCATATGGCTATAACCACTGGAGAGTTCATGTTCGAAGACTAAAGCAACATACTGGCCTGGTTCCCACTCTTCTTTAACAGGAATACTCAGGCTAAAGTTGAATCGAGCAATCGTTGGCGTAATCATATTCCTAGCCAATAATTTTGCGTGGATCACACTGCTGTCTTTGGTTTGTGGATTGGAAGCCGCCCGTTCAGTACATAGATATCGAAGCGTAGGATTGTAAGGTGATCGCTCGCCTGCTTCACCACGGAAGGCTAGACCATGTAGGACAAAGCGTGCTGCATCTACTTTGACTTTGACCACGAGTTCTGAGCGTGGGAGGATTGCCGCTGCAGCTTTGCCGAGCACGATCTCGGTCGTACCTGTAATGTAGAGAGCATCGCCCGAATCAAAGTTTGGAAACATCAGGCCGACCTTCGGAGTGGTCCACATATTTCCTAAGGTTTGATATAGCCGGTTACCACTGAATTCGGGGTAAACCAACACTACTCCTACATTGTCGTTTTTTGCTACCCGAACAAAACCCGGAGAACCCCCACGGTGGTTGGTACTCATGGTGAAACCCTGGTTCGATGCAGACATGAAGAACATGTCGGCTTTTGCCAATAGATCCAACGCAGGCTCCGACAACGGAAGCGAATCCGATGATAGCATTGGTCGAGGTACTGACAAGATCATTCGCTTTTTATTGAGGTATTTCGGACAATTGCCAAGGCTTTGTTCGATAACGAAGACCGCTTGGATCTCTGCTGCTCCATTCTCATTTTCCTCAGCTTCCGAGCTAAGCTCTGATAATGCACCGGCAATCATCTTGCCTGCCAGCTTGACCCGATCTCTTGTTGCTAAGTGAATACCAAGAGCTGACACCATACGTCCATTGTGACCTACTTCGTTAATCTTTCCACTTTGCAGTCTACCTACTAAGATCTCGACCACCGGATCATACCTCCGATCGACCACTGTCTTTACGCCGATGATAGACTGCCCAAGAGACTTTACAAAGCCTGGATGGCCACCAAGGAGTGTAGTCCAGGGACGACCTTCATCGTCAAGGGTACCCAAGGCTAGTAAAGAAGATATGTGAAGCAAGCGCGTAGCATGCTGACTCAGACCATCCGATGTGGGATTATACTGCGGAGACACCTGGAGGAGCGAGTGCAGTTTCCGTTCACCCTCGTGGAATGTCATGGAGGATGTGGTGCCACTTTTTATAGAATGAGAAGAGTTGAAGCGAAGATATTCAGCAAGTCCCCAGGTCACCTTATGAAGAGCTATGTTTCTCGGGACGGAAGCAGTGGAGGTAAAGCATCATCAAATACCTTTCCAAAGACATACCAATTCTTACCTGGAGAGTGATTCGGAATCTTAGGTGATGCCGACTCCCATGGAGCACCCTAAATCCATAAGCAAGAATCCAGACCCTCGGACCCTGGTTTTAGCGTGTGTAATTCCAATGTCATTGGCCTACTATAAGACCCTAACCCCGACCCCGCGCTAAACCTGCTTAATTTTATTAGTAAAACCCTACTAAATCTAAGTAACTCTTATATTAACACTATATTTTTATTATAATATCGCCTAAAACCCTTACTATTATCTAAGGCTCTTATATAGCCTATATACTTAGTTATTAGTATTTCTAATACCTTAAAGTACTTACTAGGTAGCCTCTACTATTAGTACCTCTTATTATATCTCCTTTATTAATAAATAGGGTAATACTATCACCGCCGCTACTACTAATAAGAAGGAGATTAAGAAGTAGAAGAAGGCTAAAAAGCGAGCTTATATTTAAGCTTAGAAGAAGGCGGAGTAAGAGGAGTAGATAGCTATAAAATAGGTATAAAAAGAGGAGGCTTATTATTATAAAGAGGAGGAATAATATATTACTAAAATAGAGGCTAAATTAGCCTAATTATATTATAAAAAGGAGCTTTTTAAGCTTAAAAAAGAGATATAATATTATTAGGCTAATAAGGATAAATATAAGGAGCTCCTTAATAAGACTAATTTTATTTATAAGTTATACTTACCTAAAACCCTTAAGGTAATAAAGAGGGATAAGGAGTAAAAGAATAGACCTTATAACTATTCTATTAATATTTATTTAAGGGTAGAGTCTAGTTTATATATTTAATATATATAAGCTAATAAGATTAATAGGTTATTTAAGAAAGGAAACTTTAATAGCTATCTATTAAATATTAAGATTAATAAGGTAATAGCTAATAAAGGTATTATTAAAATAATTAATATTTTAAGCTAAGTTAAATTAATATACTTTAAAGTAACTTATTAATACTTTAACTTAAAAGACCTAATTATTAATAAATAGCAGTCGCGTATTAAGATTATAATTATAAAGTAATAAAAGAAATATTATAACTATATTCTAGATATATCTCTTATAATTACTAGCTAAGCTAGTTTAATAAGGAGTATTTAGGAAGTTAATAGCCCTACTTAGTTACTATCTTATTAATATACTAGGATTAATAATCTAAAATAAGCTTATACTATTATTTATAATTATAATAAGTCCCTTAATAATAATAATAAAAAGCTTATTATAAGGTAGAAGTACTATAATATAACCTATAATTATAAGGGCTATTACTAGATTAATAATAATAATAAATATTACTAGTTAAATACTATATAATATAAGAGGTAGGTAAGTATAATTACCTCTAGTAAGACTATTAAATATAAACCGCCGTATCTTATTATTAAGTTACTACTTAGTTAAGGCTAAAAGGGGGAGGATAAGAAGCCTAATAAAAAGAAGTTAATAATAGATTAGATAAAAGAGATAATAGCCTAGTAGATAGAGTTTAATATTATTAAGAGTATAAAGTCTATAATAAGTAAGGGTTATTAGTAGTTTATATAATAAGTACTTATATAGCCGTAGCTTCCTCCTCCTCTAGTATTATAATTGTAAATTATAGGGGTTATATAGTAATATAAAATTAGTCTATTTTTATAGTAAGACTAATTCTTAAGAAATCTAAGAATTATTCTATAAGGGATCTAATAAACCCCTTAAAGAGACTAGTAAGCCTTATACGTTATTTCCCCTTACGGGTTAATATAAGGGCGTGATATATACTAAGCGCATGCGACGTATAGCCTATTAAGTAGGTTATAATATCTAGTATACTTATATCTACTATTATATCCTTCCTTATACTAGCCTCTATTATATAACTATCCTTACTTACTTATACCTAACTAATAGTTATAATCTACTCTTATTATAATAAGAGCTTAAGACCCTTATAAGCGTTCTAGTCCTATTAATAAACTAAATAAGGATAATAATATTCTAGAAGTATTTTAATAGTAGAAGAAGGATAGGATAGATTATTAGGACTAAAAGCTATAATACTATTAGATTTAGGCTAAGATTACTTATAAAGGTTAGGGTATTAATAATATTAAGAGTATAAAGGATACCTTATTATATATCTATACTAGATCTATTACTACTAGGCTTCCTAATAGTATTATTTAGAAGCTAAAAGGCGAACTAAGTTAGTTTAAGAAGCTCTAGAGGGAGGAGTATTAATACGCCTATAGGCTAGCTAATATAGGAGGAGGTAGATATTAAGGAGGTAGATAGTAAGTAGGAGGTTTTTAAGAAGTATAATATCTTTAGCTATCTATTAATATAAATAATAAAATTAAGACCTCTACTACTAGGCTATTTCTTATTTAAATACTTCTACCTTATTATTAAATATATACCTAGTATTATTATATTTAAAGTACTCTTTTATAAACCTATTATATCTACTATACTTAATAGTATACCTTAAGAAGCCCTTAAAGTTATTCTAAAAAATAGGGTAAAAGCTCTTAAAATAATATCTTATCTAGGCCTTAAGTATATTAAATATAAGCTTAATAGGGTTATAATCTAGTAAGTAGGGAGGTAGGTACTTAATAAGATAGCCCTTCTATTTAATAGCCTTAATAATTTAAGTATTAATATAAATACTAATATTATCTAGGATAATAATACTTTACTCCTAAAGATACTTATTATATAATAGTAGTAGCTTATTAATTAGCTAGTTAATAATCTCCTCCTTTAAATACTAGCCCTTCTTAATACTAGTATATAGAAGGTAACCCTTAATAGTATATATAAGTAGAATACTATATATATTACCTCGTCTTATATTATTATAATAGTAAGTAGGATTACTTATAAGTATATATACTATAGATTACTATATTATTTAAAGCTTAAATAAGGACTTATTAATAAAGATAAGCTACTCTACTTTTATATTACTAGTAAAGGCTTACTAGGCGACTTAAAGCTCTTAACTTTAAGGGCCTATATATTAACTAGTCTTATAAGATATCTTTATATCTTTTAAAGCTTATAAGATAGTAGATTAGTAAATAGATATATTCTATTCCTCTACTAAGTAATAGGCTAGCTCTTCCTAAAATAGCTATAGTTTCTAACGCTAATAATTAAGTAGAGTATTAAGAGTAGTAGGCGTTATTAAGCGACTCTAGCCTAGATAGTATAAATAATAAAGGACTATTATCTACCTATATATATAAAGATTCCTTTCCTATTAGAAGCCTATTTTTATAAACGTATAAGTATCTTTTATAACTACTTTAAAGTACTAATATAATTTAAATAGGAGGTAGGTACGCTTATAGATAGATAAGTCTTTTCTAAATAGTAGTATAACTCTAGGGCGATAAGGGTAATAAGGGCGATAAGGGCGATAAGGTAGGTAGGGAGGTAGGGAGGTAGGAAGGTAGATCTAGAGCTATTATACTAATTAGTTAATAAGGTACTAAATATTAATAGCTTTATAATTACCTAATTAGGTTATATTCTAATAATTATAAGATGATATTTAGTGCTAATATAAGAGTTACTTAGATTTAGTAGGGTTTTACTAATAAAATTGAGCAGGTTTAGCGCGGGGTCGGGGTCAGGGTCTTGTAGCAGGCTAATGACATTAGAATTGCACACGCTAATTGCCACATTTCTCTTGGCAATCACTTAGAATATCTTTCTTAGCCATATTCTAACCCTAGAATAGGACTTACGCAATCGCCACAGGATCATTGCTCGACATTACTACGGTACACGAATATAGAGTAGCAAAATTGGCCACAACATGCCAGGTAATACGGCCGAAGAACTCGAGCGATTTCGACAACAATGGCAGGAAGAGGTTTCAGCGCGCTCTAAGCAGGCACCGTCAGGCAGCAGAGCTACCAGGCCAGCACGCCCAGTCCACAGGAGTAGTGGGACGACTGGACATGAGCGAGCTTCAGCGCCCGCATTTCACAAGCCTCCTCGAGACACGGAAGAAGACGACCACTCTGGACATCACGATTACCACAATCTAGAAAACAAAGATGAAGCCAGGAAATTAGGTGAAGCTGGGGAGGGACTACATCCGAGCAGCAGGGGAGAACCCAGCTCCGCTTTGGAGCACTATGAAAGAGCAGTGGAGAGAGAATCGGAAGGCAGCCTTGGTGACAGCTTGGCCCACTACCGTAAGGCGTATAGGCTTGATGCAGGCGTCGACCGTATCTACAAGAATAAACATTTTCCACCATCATCCTTCAATTCGAAATCTACGAATCTAAAGCCATCAAGTACTGCCATTGTTAGCCCTGATCCCACCCACCACTCCCGAAAAGGGCCAGCCGCCTCAACAGCATCAGAGCTCATAGCCTCATTCTCCTCCGTCTCCATACTACCTGCCGAACCTCCGACAGATGCATCCCTTCCACCACCCTGTCCGATCTCCATAGTACCATCCGAGATCCTTATCAATATCCTCCTCCAAACCGCCATCCTAGACGTCGCCCCCTTCGCACGCCTCTCTCTTGTCTGCAAACGCATGGCCTACCTAGTGGCAACCGAAGACCGCATCTGGAAACGAGTATGCCATGGACAACAGGTCGGCTTCAGAGGCATGCACTACAAATGGACCCGCACCATATCCGGCGACCCGCTCCCCCTATCCGTCGGCGACCTCGATGAAGACCTACCCGCAGATCTCTCATCCCTCACCCTCGACCCACCTCCGGCCACTCTCCAGCCCTTCACCCTCTCGAACAGATACCCCAGCTACAAACGCATGCTCCAGATCCGACCCCGCCTCCGCTTCAACGGCTGCTACATCAGCACCGTAAACTACATACGTCCTGGCGGCAATACCGCCTCCCAATCGACCTGGAACACGCCCGTCCACATCGTCACATACTACCGCTACCTCCGCTTCTTCCGCGACGGCACCTGCGCATCCCTGCTCACAACAACCGAGCCCAGCGACGTCGTCCATTACCTAATAAAAGAAAACATGCACACGCGGCACGCCGGCGGTCTCCCCAGCAGCGTCATGAACACCTGCCTGCGAGGACGCTGGAAACTCAGCGGCGATCCCTATAATGAAAAGATCCCCAAACCCTCCGATGGCGAAGAGAAATTAGTAGAAGAAGAAGAAGGCACCCTCCACATCGAAACCGAAGGCGCGGACGCCGTTCATCCAAATCCAAAGTACATTTACAAGATGATTCTCGCTCTCAAATCGGCCGGTCGAGGCCCTGGGGCTACGAGGAATAACAAGCTGGCGTGGATGGGCTATTGGAGCTACAATAGGCTGACGGACGACTGGGCGGAATTCGGGTTGAAGAACGACAAAGCTTTCTTCTGGAGCCGGGTCAAGAGCTATGGCGGTGGGGAGTGAGTGAGGGAGCGAATGAGAGGTGGTGCGAGATCGGAGCTGGAGTCGAGTATAATTTACTGCAGATATATTATGAAATTATGTGTGTGGACCGTGCGCTTATGAAGAGCGTATCGTGATGCATAAATGTAAAGTAAAGTAATCTTCACGGCATGAGCATGCAAGCGCAAAAGCCGCCCGATACATGTAACGTGTTTCAGATAACGCACCAATTCAGCAACATATCTCAGATCGAATGGTCCGATGCATTGCTAGCACATGGCACCCCAAACCGAGCGAAGGCTCTCGAAATGCAATATGTGCGATTTGACCTCATGCACTGCACGGGGAGAACAAGACTATGTACTTTTTCCTGCGAACCACTCCCATTGTACCAGATTGCCCCGTCCCGACCGACCTCGTTCCCGAACTGTTCGCCTAGTGGTATTCGTATCTTCCCCAGTTCTTCAGATGATATATCCAAGTGCTCTAATGGGCGAAGGTCCCCAAACCCAAACCCAAACCCAAACTCCTCTCCATCGAAGTCTCATGTTCACCTACCAACTTTCATCGTAAATCCAGTTGAAACGCTTTATACGGCTTTCCCATGATTTGACACCTTGGACACGGCCTCCCTCTTCCCAAATGTTGCTCGCTAGTCAACCGATACACACAATCGCTGCAGAAACCTGAAATACACTCCGTGCAGGCGTAGCTTTCACGTAGTGCATTCAGCCGTCTACAGCCAGCGCAGTATATTTGAATGGGATGATTGCTTGTGAGGAAGGTAGGTGAGGTGGTGTCGGAGCTGTTGGAGAGGCCAGAGGAGGGTATGTGGAAGTTGTGTCCGCTACCCATCGAAGATTGCGTTGAGTGTGAGGAATCGAGGGACGTTTCGACAGAGGGGAACGGTGCGGGTCCTGAGAGACTGTGGGAAGGGGGCGGTGTAAGAGTGTGTTGGAGGGGTGACGCTTTATAGGATTGGTTGTGAGAGACGGAGAAAGGAGGCATGGAGGCGCGTTTGATAGAGGCCGGTGATTGAGGGATCTGGAAATTGGTGAGCTCTTGTTACCGAACGATATGTAGCAGAGGTCCATACTGGCGTCAAGTCTCGATCGGAATCTACCTCTGTCGCAGATGTAGCTGCTTCGATCAGGTCTTCCCATCTCTTACCCCTGGCGGCTGCTGCGACTAGTCCCGGAGGTTCCGCCGAGAACGCCTTTCGGCCCTCGATGCTAAGCCTCCTTGAGGGATCTTTTGATCTTGTCTTCTCATGCTTCGCCTTCCTGCTGTTCTGAGTTATGGACGATTTACGAGGTCTGGCAGGCTTTTCTCTTTTCAAAGACTCATTCCTTTGCATTGGAGGGAGGGTTGACGAGCGTTCTGGCGGTGAGTGTGCTAACATGGAGGGGAGCAACTCCCGGGGTCTCGGGGAGTGAAATGGAGGTATCGAATTGTGATCGGTATGGTTCTGTATGGGCGGAAGCTCGACTGAAGGGTGCATTCGAGGTGGTTTGCCATCATTTTCCGAGGCATAGTCCTTTTGACACAAACTTAGCGGTCGTTCAAGATTTCAGCTTCATTCGGATGGAATGCCAACTTGCTTACAGCTTCAGAACCCCAATCCGACTCAGGCCTGTGATTGTGGAGCTGTGCTAAAGCTACTGCGGCTGTAGCTGCGGCTGGGTATTGGTCTTCCAAAGTTCTTGGCGGTACTGGAGAGCTTTGGCTCCCAGCGTAGGCATCTCTTTCATGGCCGTAGACTACAATGCAAAGTAAGCTTCCGCCAAGATTTCACAGCCGTTGTCGTACCTGGATTTACGAACGGATGTGTAAGTTGGGAAGGTTGAGGTCTCTCGGAGGGTGGGGTATTGATCATGAGCTGAAAGCTTTCTTCAGTTGCGGGAAGCTTAGCGATGTAATGCTCTGGATGTGCCCTCCTGATATGCTCTTGCATTGATCGGTATCGCTTCTCCTGGATGATACATTAAGTATCAGCATAGCTTCGTCCTTAAGCAGCGAATGGAGCTTTCCCATGCTTTCTGAAGGTTTGGAAGACTTACTCCGAGACATCGCTTTCGACAATTAGACCCATCATGATTCCTCAGGGGACAGACAACCTCATTGTCCACATCCGAGGCAGAGAATGAGCTTGTAAAGGAGGACTTTGGTGGCATGGCCTAGCGCGGCTGGGTGGCAGGGATTCGGACGATCTTCTTGAGCGGTTGCCAAGCATGAGCAAGGGTAAACAAGAAGGTCAGGGGATGCAAGTGGTGCAAACGCAGCTTCGAGTGAGTCAATTGAGACAAAGGACAGACGATGAACTACAAGCTGAAGCTATAATATGGTCAGAGGAACGCAAGTGCCGTGTTGTGGGAGGAGCTTGTGCGGGAGAGAAGCCTGCACTATGTGGTATCGATACTTTAGTGCGCGGGGCTGCACCCTTGCTTTGACGAACGACCTGAGTGGGCGAACGCCTCATCAAAGCATGAAGAAACGTCAAACTGGTAAAAGGTTTCACCTTGATCTGATGCAATTCGACTTGCATGGATGCTTTCGAGATCAAAACAAGGATAATATACAATGCCCGTACCATGTCTAATATAACGCCTGACTGGCTCGCAAGCTCAATCATATCCTTCTATTTTATCAGAGTAGAGATCTTCCTGAACGCCAGACGCTAAATCGTTGCAATATTCATGGACCGCCTTCTCAAAGCACCTCACTCCTGTCCCAGCCCGTCGGCTTGATGTTCTCGATACCTTTGGAAGGGTGTGGCTTGCTAGGATCTTCATACTCGCTCACGAAGGGGTTGGGGTCAACCTTCTGTTCGAGATTGCCCAAAGTATGGTTAACCTCTCGGTGCTTCGCTTCATCTGCTCTGATGTAGAGCAATAGGTCTCGCATGGTGCGGTGGTTTTCTGGCATGTTCCAGTATTTGACGGCAATCTCTGGTGCCTCGAGCGTCTGCCACTTCGGCAGCCTCCCAGCATCGATATCAGCAATCGAGCGGGTGTATGTGAGCACAGCCTCTTCTTCCAGATATCCGACGAATCGATGACAAGTCCGAGCTGACACCAGGTATGATAGGAAGAAAGCGTTGTAGAAGACGCCTTGAGCGCCAAGAATCATCAGTTTCATGAATCGCCCAGGTTCCGCCATCTTCATGAAGGTCAGAAGATGCATTCGCTCGTTATAGGCTTCTTCGAGGAGCGTCTCGATCCTACATAACCCATCAGCTTGACTTGCGTTACCATAAGGTTCTGGCTGGGGCAGGCTTACCATCCATTATCTCGCTTTAATCGCCGTAAGCTGTGCAAGTGTCGTACCGAGGCAGCGACCATCCCAGGTACGCCAGCAACACTCTCAAGAAAGAGGTAGCGCATCAACCATTTCCGCTCTGTCATGGAAGATGGCCCAAACCAGCTCCTGACTTTCGTGAGCCCGAGCGGCCAGGCTCGTTGCTTGGCTTCTTCGCTGGGATGACTGTAACCGGTGGCAGTATCCATCCCAAACCGCAACAGCCGCACCATGCTCAGGGCCACCCAGTCGGACCATTTTTTTGTCTCTCGATGGGCGACTTTGATATCATTCATCTGTACTTCGGTGTATATGGGGTGGTGCCATGCTGGAGGTGTGTAGCGGATATTCTCCGTTTGTCTGGGTGGTGGAAAATACTCTTTCTCTGGAGCGCGGACTGGCGTTGTATTGGTAAAGTGACGTCTTGGGGAGGCTCCTGGACGCCGTATCATGGAGCAGCTTAGGCATGGTTTGATGAGCGGGGCGGAAGAATCGAAGCTGAGTACAGCTTGGGAAAGTGTCACAGCAGCTCTCTTGTTGACGACAGCTATTGCTGTTGGTCGTACAGAGGCGTACATCTGTACTGGAGCTATCAAAAATGTAGGTACGTTTGAAGTTCTTAGTATAAATTGGATGTCAAATGAAGAGTATGGGCTGATATGTGTATGGCGAGTCTATGAGAAACATTTGCCCCCTATGTATGATTCACTATCAGACACTGTGTCCGGACCATATTGACCTGAGCTCCACATTAATAGAGTCACGCGCTAATGACAGCATGCCAAACAGACGCAATCAGGCAGTGTTAAATTCCAGGGTAAGAAAACCAGACTCCTTTCACTTTGTGATTGAAGGAAAGATCCGGGACTCGGGAGAAATCGGACTAGACTGTGGAACACTTCGTATCCCACGAAAAGGCCTGTCAGCGACAACTAAAACTCAGCTAGTCGCCTGACGTATATTCTTCACCGCAAAAGCAATGAAACATAATGTCATGCTGCAACATTTCCTCTATTGTAGGACCCTTTGTTGACACGAAGGTTGAAGCGTTATCGTCGGGTTGCAACGCCAGATCTTCGGGCTAAAATTATCCTACAGCTCGGCCCGAGGCTTAGAACTAGTTCTAGTCCACGGCGGGCTTGGCAATGTGTTCAAAGCTTCTCCTCGCTCCGTCCTAGGACAAATAGGATGAATTGATGCACACATGGCGAACCATGTACACAGTGAAGAGATCAAGTGCTAAGCTCCAGTCAAAATACTGGGTTATGGTACCACCCTAGACGCCGAGCCGTAAGGCCAGGACCCTCAATATGCCCCGGGTCGAAGTGCTACCAAATTCGACAACTATCAAAACGCCAGGGTGGGCACTTGTGCCTGACACTGGCCATGGCCCATCCCAAGTAGCCTCGCAGGCGACAACAAAACGAGGTCGCGCTGCGAGAGTTTCCAATATCGGTGGAGGCGATACAACTGTCAGACAGCAGAATACTGTATTGAAACACTTGGCAGACCTAGAGAGGGAGAATCACCGAGATGTGCAGATCTCTGTTCCAAAAGATTCCACTGGACGAGGTATCCTTTTGAACAGGTGAGGCATGATGGGAAAAGATCATGTACTGATGCGGATCCAGGATCGAGGAAAACTACTACAAATGTTCGGCGAATACTAATGTCACAAAAGACGTTCGCAAATCATTTGGCAGACGAAGAGGCTGCCCTTGCCCAGCAACAGCACACTACGACCTCTACAATTCAGCGTGTTCCACCTCTACAGTCTGCAAGGTCCACGCCAAATCTGAAGCGTATCGCACCATCCGAGTCTCATCCCGGTTTGTCACAACGGGGCCTCGTTACTATGGGTGGAACAGCATCTCTTCTTCCCAGAGATCCTTTGCACGACGAGCCACTGCTTATGGTCAACGTCCCCTCCGCACCGTCCGAGGAAGAGATGCAAGCTATACTTTCTGGACCACCCCTATCTTACAACCTTGCACGATCAGATCCACCGCCGCCGCACAAACCGCTAAGACAGTTCTGCGAGATTTGCGGCTACTGGGGCACGATAAAATGCATGAAATGCGGAGCTAGGGTTTGTGGGTTGGAGTGCAAGAGCGCCCATGACGATGGTAGATGTCTGAAGTTCTACGCATGAAACGGTTGTTACTACAACTGCTGAAAACATTCCAAACACAAAGGGAACGTGTACATGCTGTGGTTCAATCAGAAGGGGGCTTGACCATATTCCTAGACCGAATTTCTACGATCGGAAGACTCCAAGGGTCTTTGTTCCATTGTGTACCGTTGTTTCGTGGCTGCAATCCTCCAGATCGCCGAGTCCGGACTTGATGCTAGAGAAATTGAGATGGGACCTCGAATATCCTTTGTCCATCACAGACGGATTCTGCATCCTCGAAAATGCCGAAGAATACATCTACCCTCTACACCTGAGTCATTATCCTCCAGCGCCATGTTCGTGTTGCGAAGCTACTCCGGTACGTATACCCTCACCTGTCAACGCTAAAGTTGGCTCTGTCCCGAGTCACAGGATATGCTCCCCATGCCACTATTCCTCGACACGTCTCACTACAAATTGCATCTCCAAAACGGAAAACGCTAACTTCCCATCCCTCGCAGACCTCGTGCCTCCACCTACCCCGATCATCAAACACGCCTGCCGGTGCCATAAATCTCCAATGTCTCTCTGGCTATCCGGCCCCCCCATCTCGCTCTCAGATTACCAGATCTCGATCCTGCAACGTCTCCCGTCAACCCCGGACTCAATTACCCTTGTCTTCTTCTGGACCTTTCTCGTTACGTCGCTCGTAATCCTATCACTCGCTCTCAGAAACGCCCACCACTCCCCCCAGGACAGTCATGACACACCTTCTCTTCCTGCGAAACTCCGCTTGCACCGATTTGCGCCTGCGGATGAAGAGAAAGCGGTTTTGATGGCCAAGGATGGCTATGTCACCATCAAGATCTAAGTCCCCCAAAAGCTGGGGAAAAGGGTGCTTTGCTCCATGTTCTTCCTTCCGCAAGATAATCGATCTTTGGACCTCCTGAGCGAAAGGAGAGTCATAGGGAATTTCGCGGAGTCAATGTCTCCAGTGTCATTCATATCCAGCTAGCTATTCCTTTGGCTTGAGAAAGGCAGAAGTCATCTCCAATAGATAATGAATGTTTGAACTATATCAAAATGACACAATCATGCACGCTTGCTAATTTAACCCACTCACTCACTCACCGACTCAGAAAACCAAACCCACCCCTACCAGCTGCTCTCCTTCCCATTCCTCGATTAATGCAACAGAAAGATATCTTATATTTCCAACATGCACGCACGTAGATGCCACAGACCCATCCCATCAATTTCAATCCCATTCCATTAGTCCAATCCCATCCCGCATCCCAATCCCATCCCAAACCTCACAAACCCCCACAAAACCCATTCATCGGTATCCACTCACTCACTCACCCGCTGCAGCCCACTCCCAGCCCATTCCAATTCCATCCAAATCCAAATCCAAATCCAAAGCCATATCTACAGCTCACCACCTCCCCTTCCCTCCAGTCCCTAATCAGATCAGAAAAGAAAAGAAAAGAAAAACATTTAGTCACAACCTAAAATCCGAACCATCACTCCCCTCCCTTAACGATATCGCTGCACCTTGCGTCACCGTCACCGTCACGCTCTCTTGATCTAGAAGTTCGTTCGCTGCCTCTTTCGCAGTGACCGTGGTCTGCACATTCACCACCTCTTCTCCAGCCGTCGTTTGTTGAAAGGTGGTGTTGGTGGTGTTTTTAGGAGGTTTGATCTGCTCAGGGGGAGTGTTTTTGTTGAGGGGTGGGGGGCGGAGGATGGAGGATGGAGGCGGATATGGATGTGGGGATATTGAGGGTGGTGGTGGTGGTGAGGGTTGTAGGGATCGTGATGGTTGATGGTGCCGTGGGGATGTTGGTGGGGATATTGATGGGGATGTTAGTGGGCTGTGTGGGGGAATGGAGGTTAGTACTGGGTTTTGTTCGATGGATTCGGAGTTTGGTATGGGACTTGGATGGGTCGGTAGATAAGGGGAGGGTATGTTGTGGGGTGTGCGGTGGATACTTCTTTGTGATTGAGGATTGGAAGGGAGGAAGCGATGACGTACCGTTGGAGACCAAGGTTTGTTTGAGATACAGTCACGTGGAACTGGGCTTGTGGATGTTTGGGTTTGCGCTTGGGGAGCCGTCGCTCGCTCGTAGTTATGATGGGAGGGGGAAGGTGTCGATGATGCTGCTGCTGTTTTTAATGCAGGGGCAGGAGGCCATAAAGGTAGGTCTGCGAAGGGGGAGGAGGAGCGAGCTTTCTTGGTATCCGTGAGGTCGAAGCGGGTATTGACCTGTACGTCTGCCAGGCTGGCGGTCTTACTGAGTGGTGGTGATGGCGTGGGGCTACTATGTTGAACACCTTGGGCGAAGAGGAGTAGGTTCCTGGCGTGTTCTCTGATGTCGGCTTCGGTCTGTGTATGTATTAGCAATCTGTCTGGGGAAGAGACAGCTGAAAAGCTTACTTCTTCGTCGGAAGCTGGCGCTTGCGGGCAAGAGCTGGCATCCACTACTAACGCGGTATTCCTACGAGTGCTTGTGCGAAGTTTCTTTCGGTTACTTGCAGCATGGTCGTCACGAGATGCGATTCTATCTGCTGAAGAGGGCTCGGAACGCTTTCGCTTGTTTGCGTTGCTGACTTTGAGAATACCTTTGCTATATTGTGACGTGGCTTTCGGGGGGATATGGCAGACGGGCATATCGTCATCGGTGGTATCGCCTTCATGAACAACAACGTCGTTTTTGCTTTGGACGTGCTCGGTGCCCTCTATGGGGAGGCCCTTGACGGCGCCGGTAGCTAGTAGTCTGCCAGCTACCGGCTTTATGGGCTTCTGTGTGATGACTTTTGGGTGAGAAGCTGGGCGGTATTCGATGTCAGGGTTGGAAGAATCTTGGTAGAGGTCAGGTGCCGGCATCTGACTCTTCGATTGCTTCCTCTTTTCCCTGGTTTTCGGATAGGCGATAGTTGCAGATTTGGCTGGCCCATGTCCCAATGCAGAGTCATCTCCGCTGTCATCAAGGTCGTCATCGTCATCGTCATCGTCATCGTCATCGTCAACAATCTCTCGCTTGCGTTGGAGAGGTTTCTTGGCTATCTTCCTGTAAGTGATCGCAGTCTTCTTCCCTCGTGTTTTGACGACCTTGGCAGGCTTCTTCTTCGCCGATCTCTTCTTATCGGCCTCGTTGGCGGGGATAACCACCGTCAGCGCATTATTCAACAAATGCTTGCCATCATCACCCTGCTGATTCCAGCAAGGAGTGCAGCATTGCTCGCTACAATCCTCGCAGCGATAAATTGTAGCGGTGTTGTGTTTATTGCACTGATCACACTTGGCAGTATGAATCTTGATCTCCTTGAAGGTCCTGTGCATGTACGGCTGGCTTGAAGCCATTATGAAATGATATAGAAAGATAAAAGCGAAATTCTCGATATAAAGAAAGTGGAGATTGGATGAAGTAGGGGTATGTATGCAGAAGGTATATGTTGTTGAAGGCTGAGGACGGAAGCTGTAGATACAATAGAGAGAAATGGAGACAGAAAGGTCTAAGAGATGGACGAATGCAGCAAAGTGTCGTTTCTTTTGGTGTCAAGCCATATGTTTTGATCTTGTATGTTGTATATAGTGTTGTTGTAGTAGATCACCTGAACAGCCTGGGAGTATTTTGGTGAGATTCAAGCAGGGTTCAGTGTCTGAGGAGGCCGACTATTGATGGCTTGAAGGAGGACGAAACCGTCAAGCTTCAGTCTGTTGAGATCGTCCGGATGTGAAGTAATCAACAAAGGTATCAGAGGCAGCCCATTGGACCATTCACGCTGCACAGACAAGAATAGACGTCATTTGCCTACTGCCTGACCCTTCATCCCTGATTGATAGCACGATCTATCCCCAGTGCTGCTATTCTCTATTCCAGTGCGTAGGGTCCAACACCTACACGAGCGATGATCTTTAAGTAGGTTTCGTCCGGGTAAAAATATAATACCAGATTGCAGGGAAGTCGGCTTCACTTCTTTTGGAAGATTGTTACACAAACCCATATCAAGGTTGCCTGAAATAGACATGGCACCCAGAAATTGATTTGCATGCTTTGGTACCACTTCACCCTGTCGAATCGTAGAGGCATGTGCTCGGGCTTCATGAGAATGAAGCGTCAGCGACTGCGATAGAGTCCCATGATTTACTATCGCACACTGCTTTTGGTGGGGTTGCATAGCTACATTTGGCCGTATTACTGCATCCAGCATCCATTGTTAGGTCTTGGTCGTATCTATTTGTGCGCTGTAAAATTCGTGAGATGAGATTGAAATGTTCCTCGATATGGGCGAGGCCTGTGACCTATACGCACCGATGCCTTCCTCAAATCCCGGTTTTATGCCGACCTCCTCGGCCGCAAGCTTCCTCTGCCCCTGCTCCTCCTTCATGAACGGGAAAGCCAGTACTTCCTTGATACTGTAGTGATCCGTCAGAAACATGACTAAGCGGTCTATGCCCATACCCCAGCCTCCAGTTGGTGGCAGCCCGTACTCCAGGCTTGTGCAGAACGTCTCATCGACCATCTGAGCCTCGTCGTCTCCTTGGTCCTTCTGGCGTGCTTGCTCCTCAAAGCGTAGACGCTGATCGAAGGGGTCATTCAATTCCGTGTAGGCATTCACAATCTCCTTCTTACAGACAAACGCTTCAAAGCGCTCACACAGCCCTGGATTGGTCCGATGGTACTTGGCCAGAGGTGACATCATCTGAGGATGGCCGGTGATGAAGGTGGGGTTGACGCACGTCTCTTCGATGAATTCACCAACAAGCTTGTCTAGCATCCGGGCATTCGTCTGCGGTGGTGAGCATTCAACCTTCTTCTTTTCGAGCATACGCTTAAGGAAATCGTTGGTAGCGGCAGTATGCAACTCCTCGCCGGGTGGAAACTTCTCCCCGCAAGCTTGCTCAAGAGCCGGGATCATCTCAATCCGCTTCCAGGGTTTGGCCCAATTCACTTTCAATGTCTCCCCAGTCTGAGTATGGAACGTTGTCTCATAGCCGCCAGTGATATGCTTCACTAGGCCAGATACAAGATTTTCGGTGATTTCCATCACATCGTAAACGTCCGCGTAGGCCATGTAAAACTCGCAAGAGGTAAATTCGGGGTTATGGGTCAGGTCGATACCTTCGTTTCGAAACAACCTACCCAATTCGTAGACTCGCTCTAGCCCGCCCACAATTAGCTGCTTGAGGTAGAGCTCGGGCGCAACACGCATGAAGAGATTCATGTTCAGGTCGTTGTGGTGCGTGACAAAAGGTTTGGCGGTCGCTCCCCCAGCAATTGTATTCATCATGGGAGTCTCGACCTCAATGAAGTCTTTCTCATCAAAGAAGCGCCGGATATATGTGATCATCTTGGAGCGAGTAACGAAGACATTGCGGGCGTTATCATTCATGATAAGATCCAGGTATCTCTGACGATACCGCTGCTCTTGATCTTTGAAGCCGTAGTGTTCGGAAGGGATTTGGTGCAGGCATGGCGTGAGTAGTATGATTTCTCGAGCGAATATCGACAATTCTCCTTCAGGTCGATTCCGTGGCGCGGTTCGTCCAGGATAGCCAATGACTCCTATGATGTCTCCTCTTCTTAGGTGTTCATGCTGCTGCTCAAACGGTATGGGACCTGAAGCCTCTTGGGCCTGACACATTATCTGAACCTTCACGCCCTCGGCCCGCACATCGTAGAAGACCAGCTTGGATCCAGAAGCCCTTTTAGTGTATATACGCCCTCCTAGTCTCACCTCGACATCCATGAGGTGCTCCCCTGTCTTGATCTTTTCATGCTCCTTGAGAAAGTCCCTTAGGTCTGTTGTCACCTGGAATTTGTGCGGGTAAGGATTGGGTTTGTGGGTTTTGCGGAGCTCTTGGACTTTGCGCGACCGGATCTCGAAGTATTGCTGGAGCGTATCAGCAGGCCAGTCTGTGGCCCTAAGATATTATAGAGACACACATTCGGCGTCAATTCAGCCTCTTCGTCTTCCGCAGACGCAGGCTTCTTGCCAGCTTTTTCCGCCTTAGGTGGAGCTGCAGCTGCTTTAGCCCTCTTCTTTTCCTCCTGTTCTCGCTGCTTCTGGCGTTTCTTGAGCTCGCTTTTGCTGTAGCGTGTTAGCGTACGTCGAGGGCTTGGGGTAGCCACCTACCTGATCATCTCACCAGTAGCCTCATCAAGGTGCAGATTGGCCATTTGGCCGCTTGGTGCTTCGTCCGCCATCGCCAAGTGGTTAGGAGAAGACGCGAGTGGTGTAAAATAATGGAACGCACTCTACGCGAGGTATTCTAGGGGTTGAAATTGAATCCCGTCATCCCGGGGCTCATAGTTCATTCAACGCAATCCGTACAGCCATTGCCATATCTTTACTCTAGTAAGTGCTCTTTACCTCACACGACTAAATTTCTAAGGTTGCTGTAGTATCGAAAATTTGCCAGTCTAGAATGGCAATATCCTGTAGATTTCACCTTCGTTACATATTGATGGGACACGATGGCGAGACCTCCCTTTCAAGGAGACTTGTAATTCCAACAGCGTAGGTAGCAACTGTAAAATATATTCGCCCTTGTGTCAGGCTATCAGTACCGCCTGTTCAAAGTCTGATCTGTCACACTGTTTGAAAGTCCAGTAGAGTGAGGTAAGAGCTTCGATACATATATGGGAAGCGCTACATTGGCTGCGAATACAATCAAGCTTTGATCGCGAACACTTGCGTCCAATCAAGCCGTGTTTCCGCAATGGAACACTCCCTCAGCATGCGGATCCACGGACACCTCGACCACAGCAATCATCCTATTACAGTCACAACATCCCACCTGGCGCTATAAGGCGACATTCTATTCGTAATGAACGGAGGATCCTCCACGTTGCTTGAGGTCATCAATTTACTCGTCACCTGTCAGATCATCTAAACGATCTTGAGCCTGGGTAATCGTATCCAAATATTTCTTCAACTGGGAACGGCGCCTCTCTTGCTCGGGATTCGCTGCCAACAGCTGCGCGAGACGCTCTTCCACTACATCGATATCAGTTTCTTCCTTGGCTTTTGTGCGTGTGCCTAAGACCTACCACTAGCCTCGGTCAGACGAAACACCTTCTTCATTTCTTCGGTGATACCCTTCCGGCATCTCTCGAATAACTCGCAATGAACGCTGGCGCCGACAGTATCCACGAAGCGATAGTATGCGCATTCGTAGTAGGCTTTCACTATCTACTTCTGATTAGCTCCGTTGAGCGGATAAACGAAGATGACTTACACTTATAGCCTCGATCTCCTGATTGTAGGTTTCGGGGCTAAGCTGAGCATCGGCGACCTTGTCAAGCTTTTCCATACGAGCTTGCCCAGTGGATGGCTTGCCAGATTTTCTCTCTTGTTCACATACATAGGCCTCCGCGCGAAGATCGCGACTCTTCTTGTGGAGGGCAGCGAGTGCTTCCGCTTCCGCCAAGTCCATAGCTTTGTCGTTACAAGTTTTCGGTCGGGACTGTTCCCACTTTAAGATCCGGTCAGCCAGTCGACGCTGCTCGGAAAAGGCCACAGTGAAGAAGTCTTCGCAGATTTGCCGGATGGTCTGGTAGTACTGAGTTTGTGAATGTTTCCCGTAGATATATTGGAACTGCTCGAAAATAGTGTCCTGGCATAGCTTTTTTGTCCGATCTAGGAACTGATTGAGAGGGTCTTCCCAGTGCTCCATGCTAACAGCGATCATATTTTCAATCGCTTTGGGGTTGGTCTTGTAAATTCCGCCGCTGTAGGTATCCTGACAGATATTACGTACTTCCGTAAGCTGGAAGCGCTTCGAACCCTTGCGTGTAGAAGCATCACCCTCTCTTTTGAGAAACTTTGTTGGCGTGGATAGAAAAGCCGGTGGAGGAGGTCGCTTACAAGGGCGATGGAAAGCTGGACTAGACTTTGATGGTGTATCATCGTGGTCATCTTCGTCATCGGAGTCAATTGGGATCGGCGTCGTGGTTCTAGCTGCTGTAGGCGTTCTGATTAGACTGCCCGAAGATTGCTGACTTTGACTAGAGGTGCGAGTAATTGAAAAGACAAGAACCGGGCGAGTCTCAGCTAGATGCTGGCGGAAATCCTGCGTTATGTGATCCCATTCTTTCTGAAAGGGAAAGTCCGTATTTCCTCCGTCGATGGCCTTCTCAATTTGTCTCTCGAATGTCATCAATTCGCCCATGACGGTTGGTGCTAGATTGGTATCAAGTGGCTCGGGTAATTCGCTAAGCTGCATCTTGATTACGTCGGCCTTATGTCGTACTTGTTCAGTAATGGCGGGAAGGCTTAGACAAGTTAGCCATATTCTAGGAATCTTTAGGTAAGTATGTAAAACCTACCACGTTCGAATTTGCGTTGTCAAACGCTGGGAAAGCGCAGTCTGCAGTCGCAAGGTACCAAAGCGATGTTCAAATTCGCTCAGCTCATCAGTCCATGGTACCTGATTGCTAAAGAAGGCGGCTTCCTCTTGTCTAGCAGTCACATGGTCAACGTTAGGATCTTGGTTGTTCTTGATCACATGGTAGCCGAAACCAAGCTGGAAGGCTTTACCACCAAGAATCTGAGCCCATTGATCGAGTGCATCATTTCTTGCCATCCGATCGGGTTTGGTTAAGCAACCCACGGTCCTTGGTTCCGCCTTCATTTCTTGGATCAAACCGAAGGCGCTAGAATTAGCTGCATCATGGGTCATAGTAAGTGCAAGAAGATTGATACAGTCTGGAGCTTTAATGTACTCCTTCACTAAGTTCCGGACAAGATCCACGAGATAGGCTTCGTTCGGAACTTCAGATACGTTAATGACGCCTGGTAGATCAAAGAAGGATAAGTTGGGTAGGCCGGGACCAGAGATATCAAGACGAATGATATTCGGTGAGAATTTGACCTGATGTGTGCGGTCTGGTAGAGGGTTCCCTGGCTTGTACTTTTCGTAAGAGCTGCTGGGATTGAGTGTTGCTAATTGAGCACGCTCTAGGGCGTCTACTACATCGTCCTTCGAGGTTATACGGGCAAAAGGATGATCCTCGCCGTCTGAGTCTGCCCAAGGACCCAAAGGCCGAGCCTTTGTCGCACGCTCTTTCAGGCTACTCTGATAGACGTACTTGTTGTGGAGGGAGACGTTGCAGCTCCATTGGCCTTCCGGATCGTTGTCCTCTGTTAGATTGATCTCCAGTGGGCACCGAGTACATGTACCCGCACTTCGCGGAACTTTGATTTCGCTCATTCCCTCGATAAGAGAACTTTTCCCCGTGCTTTGATCGCCAACCACAACTATCTTCGGGAGTGGTAGATCCAAATCTTCCACACCCAGGTGACGTAACGCTCGGACAGCTTGAACGAGTTCCTTCACTCCTCGACCCAGAATTTGCAAGCCATTGTCTGTATCTGGAGAGCTCTTTGCAGACGCTTCGAGACCGTTGGCTGGAGTTTTACTGGCTAGGAATGGATTGAGTCCTTGCTCGACATCAAGCGTTATATCATAGATCAAGACTTACTGGTTTTTTTATTTCCCTGCCCTGTGTGATAACCTTCATCCACAAGGCTATCTGTCATGGTCATGTCAGAGCTGTCGTCGAGAAGGATCGTATTTCCTGTGCTGACGGGTTGATCTTGTTGGATCTGATTTTCATTGTTTGTTGCGAAGCTATCTTGTGGGACGACAGCAGGCTGCTGCGTGGATTCCCGCTTGACGGATTGACGGCGAGCCATGCAAGAATGAGTGAGAGACCTTGATTGTTCTGGTTATTGGAAACTAGTGGGAGTAGACCTAGGGGCACTGATCACTGTCAGCTGCTGGAGCCCGAATAACCTCTGTGAACGTATGAAGTGAGGTTGAAGAGATGAACACGCGGTAACTGTATGACCAGGCAAACCAAAAGTACATCAAAGAATGCCGTGCTCGCTTCAGAAACAAGCATGATCTGACCTGAGGATTACTCACGTTCCGGCAAAAGACACTGGGTTCTGCAAGCTGCGCGTTGGTAAAATGGGTTCAAGACCGCCTTTTGACCCTACAGGTACAGCAACGACAGCGATACGAGACCTCTCAAAAGGACGCAAGATAAGAGCAAGAGTGAAAACGAATCTTGTAAGTATACAAGGCTGCATCAAGCCATAGCGTAAGGAGAGGAGTTAGGATGATGGCATGTGGGAAACTAAGGATGGGTGGTAGTGAGGTATGAAAGAAGACTTACAGCGATGTCACTTCACAAGACCTTCAACACAATACGATCACTAAAATTGAAGTTCATAGCAAATGCCATTCTCCAAGAGCAGACAGCCAATTTATACCCCAATGGTCCACTTCCACCAAGCCCCAGTCAACGCTCTTCTTCCCTGCCATCGCGACCAATATTTGCGCGCTACTGTCCATCAACACGTTCTGAAGCACTTCGAATCTCCCTCAGGCACCAATCAAAGTCTACCCAAACTTGGTTATGGAGCATGGTGTTGAAGCTTACAGACATTCAGAGAAAGCCGTAAGCGCGGCGCCAAGACACACTATAAATGTGCGTGCAACGCTCTTACTATACCCGAGAGTTCCTTGTCATCTCGTACAAATCTGTGTCCCTCTACAACGTGATCAGCAAGGGGGCTTGCATTAGCTGAGACAAAGTTAGGGTCAGAGCGGAGAGGGTAATTTCACGGGTTCGTACAGTGATACCACACATTCTGGCAAAGCTGAGTGGGTTTGATTGTATGCTGAACGCTTCCATGCTTTATTCATCATCTAGACTGGTCACACTGATGCCATGACTAAAGCAACAAGCCTTCCCCATGCCGTTGATCTAGAGCGCCTAGAGCACACTGATGACCCGGGGGTTTGGAAACTACGCTCCCATACAGTCTATGAGCGGCTGGACGACAGGCTTTGCGCCATTCTTCTCTTTCCCATCGACTGGTCTCGTACAGCGACCCCCTCAGGCAATCTATGCAACATTCTCGTCCGAAAAATGACGTGTCTCGGCTGTATCAACACATCGTTTAACGCGTTCCCTGGACCGTATACCATGCAGGATATGCTACAAGTGATTCCCCACATAACGCCACTGATAGATGAGACGAACGGGCTCTGATTCGCTGCAAATTCCGAAGATGCTAAAGCCGATGAAAAATGTATGGTGTCTTCAGACGGACCGGGCTTAACGCCCTTTCAATTTACTTGGAGCGCTGGCGCGGCCTTCAACTGGTTCATCCTTGTATGAATGGTAGCACTTTGAAGTCCCTTCTTTTGCGGAGCCATGGCCGCAGCTGTAAGCTTCTTCGCAAGGAGTTTGGATACTCTTTGATTGGGCAGCCACGTCCTGTTACCGAGAACAAGAACGTAGGACAAGAGTGCTAAGCTACCTGCTTGATGAGCTGAAGCCAGCGGTAGTGGAACTAGATAGATCAGAGTGCTGATGCCAAGGATGACCTGTAGCCACGCGAATCCTACAACTCCTTGTATGCCTTTCCTGCACCCAGTGGGAAGCAATTTCTTTATCTTTCGAGAGTACCTAGAGTATGCCCAGAGTGCCATGACTGAGGTAAAAGTCGTAGTTGCCAGTATTCGATGGTCTAATTGTACAAGCGAGGGATTTTCTAGCGGGTTTCGCCACCAGATGTCGCTGTTGTCTGGCGTGTGAGAATAGAAGTCTGAGAATAGCTCGGTTTTAGGAGGAGTCAATCCGAGCCCCATGTACGGGAATTCATTATATATCAGGCCTGCATCAAGACCCGCCACCAGGCCTCCTGACATGGCGGTAACAAATACTAGAGCAGCCAACGCGGCCACAGATTTTCGGAAGAACTTCAATCGTGGGTTGCGCAATCTAGCAAGAGTCGACTCAGCAGACGCGAGGTTGTTAAGAAGCTTATGAGTTCGCAGGATAGACAAGCCGTTCCAGATCATGGCAGAGTAACACAAGAAGGCCGTGCCCAAATGTGCTACCAGTCGATATTGACTGACTCGAGGATGGCTTCCAGGTGCGAATAAATCATCCTTTAGTCCGGACTTGACCATCCACCAGCCCAGCACCCCTTGAAATCCTATGAGACTCCCTATACCCAAAATTCTTCGTGCCATTGGCGCTGAGACCTTCCGTCGTGCAACAAAATATATTGCTGGAACGAGGAAAGTTATCCCGACAACGCGACCCCAAAGCCGATGGGCCCATTCCATATAGTATATAGACTTGAATTCGGAGAGTGTCATGTGTGAGTTGAGTTGTTTAAATTCGGGAGACGCTCGATATAAACTGAATTCTAACTCCCACTCTTCAGCATTGGCAGGTGGCAGGCTCCCTGTGACTGGCTTCCATTCTGTGATACTCAGGCTATTCAATTTCAGCAAAGTAGCGACAAGAACGCAGATCATGCATACCCAGATTCTGTCAGCCGAGTCAAGCCTCCAAACACGACTATGCCGAATACACTCGCTGCACTTCCTAATAGCCAATACGCCACCACTTTCTCACTCGTCTTCGGAAAGAAGCCTGACCTCTTGTATGGTTTTTTCTGACCTCCCAACGAGTTTGTGCTTGCAACAACCTGCGAAGTACGTTGTGGACTAGTTTTGAAAGGACGAATTGATCTGGGATGCACCAGTGGAGTTACATGAGGACGCTTGGTCGCAATGCTTCTCGAGAGAGCCAAGGATGGTCGATGCAAGCGTTGAAACAGCTGTCGTGTCAACTTAGGAGCAACTCCGTTTAGTACAGGCGTTATTGAGGCCATGTTGCTGTGCGATCATAGAGTCTCATGGCAATGCATTGAATACATACGTATATGAGTAAACCTAGTGTATCTACTAGTTTCAATTCTAGAACTAGAATAGCTTCCAACCTCGGCCGATTCGAACAGACAATGATAGCCGATGCAAGCCGCGCTCTCATGTTCTACTTTACATCTACTTTAGTCTTCTCCGTGACCGTACCAATATGTTAAGACCCCTTTCGACAATAAGGATGCAAAGTATATGGCAAAGACGAATATGCGAGTTTCAGCGCGGTGTGTGCTGCGAATCGCCTCACTGCAAACGCAGCCCACATCTACTACACGATTATACTCAACTCACCCACCCTCTGCGCGCCTGAACATTCCAGTCGACTATGCCTCCCACACTTTGCTCCACCATACATCCTCCTCTCTTCAGGCATCACTCAATTATCCCAAGAGTTCGCCCTCGAAGCGCCAGAACCTCTTTCAAGCCATCAACAGTGCCCTGTATCATGCCCTCCATACGGAAGAGCGAACACTCCTCTTCGGCGAAGATGTCGCATTCGGAGGCGTCTTCCGTTGTAGCATGGGTCTTCTCGAGGAATTCGGACCAGAAAGAGTATTCAATACACCGCTCAGTGAGCAGGGTATTGTAGGCTTTGCGATTGGATGTGCAGCTCAGGGCATGAAGCCCATCGCAGAACTACAATTTGCGGACTATGTGTATCCGGCTTTTGATCAACTGGTCAATGAAGCGGCAAAATGGAGATATAGAGAAGGTGCTACGGCAGGTAACATTGGGGGATTGGTGGTCAGGATGCCTTGTGGGAGCGTTGGGCATGGCGCTTTGTATGCCTGTCTTTGCTATGATAGATCTGTCACGGTTGCTGATCTCATGGAAGATACCATTCCCAGTCTCCTGAGGCTCTCTTCACACACATCCCTGGCCTGCGAGTCGTATTACCCCGCTCCCCAGCACAAGCCAAAGGACTCCTGCTCGCTTCAACTGCGTGTAATGATCCTGTGATATTCTTAGAGCCAAAGACTTTATACCGCGCAGCTGTTGAGCAAGTCCCAACAGAGGCCTATCATTTACCGCTATCTAAAGCCGAAATCGTCAAGGAAGGCAATGACGTGACTTTGGTCTCCTACGGGCAGCCAATGTACTTATGCTCTGACGCTATCACAGCTGCTGAGAAAGACTTGGGTATCAGTATCGAGCTTCTCGATCTACGCACGTTGTATCCTTGGGATAGGAAGACCGTCCTTGAAAGCGTTCAAAAGACGGGTCGTGCCATCGTAGTACACGAGAGCATGATCAACGCGGGGATAGGTGCGGAGGTTGCAGCTTCAATCCAGGAAGGGGCATTTCTACATCTGGAAGCTCCAGTCCAGAGACTTGGGGGATTCGCTACGCACATAGGACTAACATATGAGAGATTCATCCTACCTGATGTGACTCGTAAGTTTTTCTTCTGCTATTAAACCTCGAGACTTACTCGGATTAGGGATATATGATACGATCAAACGGACTGTAGAATACTGAAATGTATAATATTGAATTCCTCCAAGCAATGAAACGTCCTTTGAGATCTCTGCCTCGACGATAATGGCTATCTCAGTGATTTCTACGTTTAGTCGTGGCCATTTTCACCGCGAATCACAGGCTGGCTCGCTATTAAAAGGTTTCCAGTTCGAGGGCAGTGACTCCAGCAACGTTAAACATTACAATTACCGATAAGTTAGCAAATCTTTGACCTCGAGCAGAGCTTGGACAACTCAGCTTTCGCTTATACTTCTCCTGATAAGTAGCCAGCAGTATCCTGCAAAAAGACTTCCATACGAGACAACGGTCAATCGTAGGACTATGGGGCTTCAATGATATTGTTACGGCTTTGTTTGATGTGATACAGTAAATATCATCGAATTCATCAAAACCTGCCAAGGGAGTATTTTCACAATATCAGAGACTGAAGGAAAATTAGTCTGCGAAACGAGAAGAAATTGTTATCACTAGAAGGCCATGAGCAAGGTCACGCTGGTTACATGAAAGATGAACAATCCTTCCAATTGACCAACAAAACCGGACGCATCGTTTTACACTTGGCGCAACAATAAGAGGACTAGTTACAAGAAAATGTAAGGAAAACATCAAACGACTAGAGATCTACCAACGCTTGTAGAAGCAATTTGAGGCATCTGGACCGCAACGATTCCTACCATGAACAATCGCTAACGCCATCTGCAGATTTTGATACCTCCTGCTCTTCTTCTAATCAGCCTACAATCCCAGACTCTATGAATTCCAACTCTGTCTCCGGTCTACAAACAATCGTGAAATTCAAATCTTGATCTGTAACGGTAAGCTCTGTGGGTGATGCGCAAGGTATAGGTATTCTACTCTAGACCGGTGACCAAATATCTTATACAAGAGTGCAGGACAGGCAAATTTCCACAGGTTCATTTAAAAAATGTGAAGAATTCTCAGACATGCTGTCTCTACTTTGCAAGATGTTCCTCCCTGAGCCAGCCTCCACTCCTTGAACTTTCATCATACCGAATGAGCTTGAATTGATACGCTTCCTCGCAACCGATTTCATTGTGCATATAATTCTGGCAACCCGCAACATTAATGCGCCAGTCATTACGCGACTTGAGAGCTGACCATGTCGTATCATGCTACGATGGAGGTTATCAATATATTGAGTGACCAGTCTAACGTTCCCCAAGGCAGAATTTAATCACTTCTAGGAGGCTGTGACTATAGCCAATGCTGGAGTTGAAATAACGTCAATGACGGAATGACGGTCATCCGAGATCGCTGAGTAATTTGCTAGGAAATGGAGGTTTCACTACTACGACCGTATCGGAATAGCCAATCACGCTCAGGTGGTACAGTGCAATACTCAGCGATCTCGAATGACCATCAATCTCGTCATCCCGTCATTGACGTTGTGTAGGGGGGAGGAATATCGTGGGTCATGACAGTACCCCAGATGTTGATCGATAAGCATAATCCCCCATCGCCTTTCAATGCGCGAAACTTGGCAACCAAGAAGCCATGCTGTGCAAGCAAAAGCAGGAGGAGATCTCAAACTTGCAGGCAGAGGGGAAGGTAGCTTCGGTGATACGATTCATGGGTCGAAGGAGAAGTATCGTTCCAAATCTTCCAGTCAGGACTCGAGGATCAACGCGCTTTGGATGATTTAATATCAGTATTATCATCATATAAGTGGAGACTTTGCCTCGTACGTATCATTTTCAGCAGGGCCCATGACCAAACAATCCAAATACCAAATAATAAGATTATCCAGGCGTGTTGTTCATTTCATTGGACCAATCAATGAGTGGACAATGGAAAACGAGGCAATCCGAGTTTTTTTCTGAAGTGATGGAAGTGAAGTCAACACACAACACCGCCACCCACTACTTAACATCCAAATTTCAAACAACATCTTTCAACAACATTCATCATTGTTACAACATCATTGCAAACCCAGCTTGATTGATTAACAGCATCAAGCACTTTGCAAGATCTTGAACCTCAACACCAGTGATCGTGTTCATATTCGTCATCATCATTCATCCTCACCTCACTTTACCTCACCTCACCTTCTCTCACCCGTAAACATTATCCATCTCACCTCACATTGTGAAACACTCCTCCACCCGCCATCATGTCGGTCTACGAGATATGGCAGGAGGAGATCTATGCCGGTGTCAACGGCATGACCGAGTCTCAACTCTATCACTTCCCTGAGAACGAATCTACAGTCTCGCATTTGGTGAACGTGGCGGAATCTCAACACTCGGTTTGGGTGAGTGCAAACCTCACTTTCGATTGGACGTCCATGCTGACCCCACCCCTCGCAGAAATACATGATTGGGTTCGTGCTTGGTGATAATCCGATCTGGGTAGGTGCACTCGTTGTCTTCATCATGGTGTTCTTGCTCACCAAGTTTCGTTGTAGACATCCGTCGTCATTTCCTTCTATTTCATCCTCCTCCTGTGTCTTGTTGCCACCATGTTGCCACCAAACCCAGCACAAGACATCATTCAAGAAGAAGACAAGAAGCCAGAAGACGTTGTCCAAGACTTGACTGTAGAGAACGCAAAATTGGCAGATGAGAACGCGCGAATATACCAGGATCTGATCCAAGCTCAAGAGTGTGCATCCAAGTGGGAGGAGAGTTATCATGTAGAACGCGAAAAGAAAACGCAACCTGACTCAAGAGAATGGAAGCGATTGTACAATGATGCTTACGACGAGACCATCAGTTTGCGCGCGGAGTCTGCGCAGATGAGGGCGCAAGATTTGAAGAATGCAACCATACGGGCAAGGCACGAGAGAAAAGCAGATGTCGAGAACGCCAACAAAATGACCGAGATGCAGACCAAACTTGACAAATGGAACCGTAAGGTAGGCCAGCTTGAGAACCACAATGAAAGCCTTAAGAGACAGCTCTATGATCAAACTCAGGCCATCAAGAATGTCGAAACGATGAAAGCGGCAAACGCCAAAACCTATGACGAACAGTATGAGACCATCACGACTTTAAAGTCAGAGAAGAATCGTAGCAATCTTAGAATCAGGGAGCTCGAACACAAGCTGTCCACGCTAGAAACACGTCAAGATGCAGCAAAGGTGGCGGCAGTCAAGGCTGCGACAACCAAACTGAACAAGGAGCATTCTATTTCTATCTTGAAATTGGAGCAACGCCACGGTAAGAAGATGGCTGGTGCAAAAAGATTCTTAGCAAAGAGCGGCCTTGTGACAAGAATTCAGTCCGGTGCTGTGGCAAAGCCGAACAGCAGTGTCACTATCGTTGCAGAAGATTCTCAGAAAGCTGCAGTCCAGACCGAGTCTCTATCTAGCATAACAGAAGAGCAGTCGCACAAAGACGAAATCGCAGCCAACTCTACCAAAACCGTGTCTGACATACAAGAAGAAAAGGAGACGAGTCCTGTGGCAAAGCCGAACAGCAGCGTTGATATCGTTGCAGAAGGTTCGGAAAAAGCTGTAGTTCAGACTGAGGCTCTGCCTGATGTGACAGGAGAGCAGTCATATCATGACCAAATCGTAGCCGATTCGTTCAAAGCCTTGTCTGATCTGATTAGGATACATGGAAAAAAGGAGACGAATCCTGTGGCAAAGCCGAACAGCAGCGTTGATATCGTTGCAGAAAGTTCGAAGAAAGCTGCAGTCCAGACCAATACTCTGCCTGATGTAACAGAAGAGCAGCCACACAAGGACGAAACTACAGCGGACTCAGGAAAGGAGAAGAACACTGTGTCGGAACCGAATAGCAGCGTTGATATCGTTGCAGAAGATTCGAAGAAAGCTGCAGTCCAGACTAATGCCCTGCCCGATGGAACAGAAGAGCAGTCACACAAAGACGAAATCGCGAACTCTACCAAAGCCTTATCTGACCTGGAGAGGATACGAGAAGAAAAGGAGCAGATCGCAGCAGACTTGACCAAAGCATCGTCTGATCTGAATAGGGTAGAAGGAGAAAAGGCGAAGATCGCAGCAGACTTGACCAAAGCTTTATCTGATCTGAATAGGGTACAGGAAGAAAAGGCGAAGATCGCAGCAGACTTGACCAAGGCTTCATCTGATCTAAGTCAAGCGCAACTGGAAAAAGATAAGATTGCAGCCAATTCAAGCAGCTTTTCATCTGACCTCGATAAAACTGCAGCAGACTTGACTAAGGCTGAGACTGATCTGAGTCAAGCGCAGTCGGAGAAGGAGAACATGACTGCAAATTTCACTAAAGCCTCATCTGACCTGAATAACGTGCAGTCAGAAAAAGAGAATGCCAAAGCAGATCTCCAGAGAACGAGGGCAGAGCTACAGACGAAATCCGCATTGGCGGAGCGTCTACAGCAAGAAAATCAGACATTGCGAAGCCGAGTGCCCGATCACACCCAGTGCCATCAACAATTGCAAATCCACGAAGCAGACACCAGAGAGGCTCTTCGTCAGCGAAATGAAGCGTCCTCAACGCTAAGAGAGTCTAATAATGCACACGAGAATACCAAAGCCCAACTGGGCTCCATCAACCGTGAATTATTGACACTTCGAGAAATTCACAATCAGTGCAATCAGGCTACCCAGCCACTGGACAAGATGGACGTGGTAGACGCAGCGGACGAATTCACAGAGGCTGATGACATGGACGTTGACGCCCCACAGCAGGTTCTCGTCGACCGTCTTGAGCTTGCACAGCAGGCCAATGAAGAACTGAGACTCCAAAACGCAAAGCTTGTGGAGGTGATGCAGGGAAGCGGTGATAGAGGAGACGACCTCGAGAGCTCTTCATCTGGTGCGGGCGAGATGCGCATTCGCGAGAAGGTCCTGGACGAAGTCAAGGAGGAGCGAGGAGCTCTCCTTCGACGTATTGATGACCAAAACGACGAAATTGCAAGGAAGAACGAGGCGCTGAAGACGAACAATGTCTCGCAGCGTCTTCAGGACGAACTAAAGGCGGCCAAGGAGAAGGCGAGCAAGCTGGAATACGATCTGAGCACACTGCGGACCGTTATGACCAAGCCAAGTGGGGCAAGCACCCCAACACAAGCTCGCATCGGTCAGACTGGACCGAGCTCGCCTGGATCGTCGGCGAACGACGTCATCCAAAAGCTGAAGTTCGATGCCAAGAGGCTCACCAAGGAGGCCAAGGAGGCCAAAGCCAACTACGAACGAGTAGACAAGGTCCTCTTTGGGAGAGACCAAAAGGCTTGCGAAGACCTACGCAACGTCGAGAAGGTGAAGGGGGAGATGGGAGCAGAGGTGGAGAGGCTCCAGAAGAAGATAGAGCGCCTGGAGGCGGGAGTCCGAGAGGAAGCGCCACCACCAGCTTCGGATTCCTCGGCGCCGGTCCTGAGTGACTCAGCCAAAGGCAAGAGAGCTTGGGTCGGCGACGGCGATGATGAAGCTGGGAGGGAAGCAGCAAAGAAGCTGCGGGCGTAGTCGGACTCCCGCCCCAGGGGGTTGGCGTTTGGGTGTCTTTTTTCCTTTCTTTGTGATTTGTGCCTGCCGAGTCGACTGTTGCACCTTCCTCACCCCTATCCTCCTTCCTTCCTCGTTCCATGCACATTCCTACCCCTTCTTCTTGATTCGCTTCTTGTTCTTTTGAACAAGCGGAGGATCTCTAAGGTTTGGGACGGTCTGTGTAAGTTCGAGGAAGCCGAATCTGCTCTGCCATCTCTACCATATCTTGGTTCGCTTGCTCTCTCGGGAGTCGGAGGATCTTTGCTGTGGGTGAGCTCTGGCGGGTGGATGACTCAAGGATGGATAGGTTATGAGGGAAGGGAATCGGTCGGCTCGGTATGGACCAGGTGTCGATCGGAGTTGTTTTGTATAGACGGTGCATGTTCGCGTTCAGTTGATGTATTTATAGCGATGGCGAGTTTCAGATGAACATAGCATGTTTCTTCGTTTCCAATTCTGGTCGCCTCATGAGTGCGGAGTGAGGTCGCAAGCGCCCCGAGATGTAACGATGTCTCGTCCCTTGTCTAGACCCGGCCGCTTCCGTGCCTCCAACCAGCCACTTTCTCCGCCACAGATCCGAAACCCCATTGAGAATGCTGCACTACTTCTACGCACTGATTTGATACGTTGTTGCTGCTCCTCACTTACACGCTCTTTCATCCCCTTGCTGTCACTGCTGCGGTGTTCCCCACCGAAAAGAATTTCCGGAAAGGCATCGTCAACATTCCCTCAAAACCACCAGTATCCAGCCGGCCAAACCATCTGTTCCAGGATCGTTCTATTTCTCTTAGTCGATTCACTCTTTCACACCCCTCCCCAGACTTTCGCGTTGGCTCATTGATTCCAGCGATACTTCGCTCTTTGTTATTGTTCTTTGAGACCGCGCCAGTAGAACAAAAGGGCGCGGATATGGACTTGCTGCGCCGATGCGACAGCAGTATGCATCCTTTGCTATAACACCAACTCACGGTACTAGCGGTGCGACTATACGTCCTGGTATTTAGATTACCCTTCAATCAAAGATATCAAATTGGAGACGATCTGATGCACCTTACGCCCAGCTTTCGTCGTTCCCTAGAAAGACTGACCTAATACTCGGCTTCTTGGGCTGGCCCAGAAGTCATACACTCTTTCCAATATGGGCTGTTGGGGCCAGCGCGAGAAGTTCGACAACCCTGATAATGAGCAGAAGTGGGACTATATTGTACGTGGGATGTTCCGTCTCTTGCAGGATAATCCGTTGACCGCTGCCCATAGAATCTATCCGACTTCCGGTCCTCATCCTGCGGTACTTCCTTCTCCTACGGTATCCTCTATATCTTCCTCATCATCAGTGTCGCGGTGTACGCAGTCGACCTCTTCACCTGTGCCAATCTACTACTCTTCGACAAATGGTCAGGACAAGTTAAACCTGCTATACCCTTTGAGATCTCTAGGTGGATCTTTACGGGCTGCATCGTTTTGTCCTATGTACTGCTGGTCTTTAGGTGGTGGAGGGCGGTCAAGGCCATGAAGAGTGGTGTTGTTGCTGCAAGTTACCTCGATCCCCTCGCAGTCAGGGTGCAAAGTGTGCGTCTTGGTGCCAACGGCCGAGGCTGGAGGAGGTTCCTTGTTTTTGCTGCCTTGACGAAAGGTAGGAAGGGAACAGAGTATGTGGCATTGTTCACGTACTTTTCCTTCGAAGGTAGGTGACCATCCGCAGCTTAATGGTAATCACTGATAATGTTTCGTTAGCATGGCTACGTATTTGTTTCGCCGAAGGTCCTCGACAAGTCATCAATGCCTTGACGTTGTACTCGGTCATGCAGGCTGATCTCGTTCCTGCCGGACAACACGCAGCCAAGAACGGGCATTCCCCTGTTGTTCAATTTTTTGCCAATGTTCAGATACTGGCGAATGAAAAAAAAGAGCAGGCGGCGATTCTTTTTGGAATGCTTTTCACACTCGTGATCTGGGTGTTCTCCGCTCTGAGTCTTCTGATGGCTGTAATATTCTACATTACGTACCTTTTCCACCATATCCGGGATGGCAGCCTTTCGCGGTACTGTCGGAGAAAAATCGATTCGCGCCTGCACAAGATTGTGATGGTCAAAGTCAACAAGGCACTGAGCAAAGATAACAGGGTGCGAGAGAAGCAAACTGCGGGAGGCGTAAGAGCTGGGGTTACCCAAGACGATCTTAAGCGTCAGCCGACGTTGCCGGTCTTGGAGGCTCATGAGTCCACGGGCATGAAGCCTATATCGAGACAGACCACCCAAACGGATGTCTCCTCGCTCGACTCTCGCCTACCTACCCGAACTACTAGTAACTCGACATTTGCTCCACACAGGGAGCCTACAGTCCCGGATGTACTTGGAAGCCCTCAAAGGCCACAGTCACGCTCTCGTTCAGTCACCCAGAACTTACCGCAATCCGACGCAAGGTTCGCAGACGACGCGCCCCTTATCAGCTCAGCGGCCCTTCTCGGTTATGGTGCTCCGGATTTAAAGGATCCGTCATCCAGGTTTCGCTCCGAACGTGCACTACATAGCTACAAGCCGCCAGGCCGAAGTTTGACAGGCGCCACCCAGGCATCGCAACGATTCTACGATTCTTCATCGTTACCAACGAGACCCCCATCTCGGCAAAATACTGACGTGGATGGGAGATCTATGCCAGTATCTGGCCCATCAGCGGCACAGGTCCGGAAGCCCATGCCGCACAATATGTCCGTCGACCCTAGGATGCGCAATATGGGACCGCCTGCGCCTGTAAATGACCGCATAGCTATGGAGGAGTTCGAAATGCTATCGCAGCCTCCAAGGCCTAGGACGAACATACCATTGAACAACAGTGGATATGTCGCTTTCAATCCAAACACACAATATTCTGGGCATAGTGCGGTACCGTTATCATACCCAGCGCCCCCATCTAACGTGCCTCAACGGAGGAATATCACGCAGCCTGAAAGACCCCCACAAGCAAACTACTTTGCAACTCATCAAGGTATACCTCAGCGGTCAGGAACCGCGCCTTTACCAGCAGCGTCTTACGATACTGCCTTGATCGATGCTTATGGAGGATCGTGGCAACAAGCGCGTAGTGGTCCAATTCCCAACAGACCTGCGACGACTGGCCCGGGAAATGGTAGGCAGATGCCTCCTCGATACTGAAAATTACATGGTCTAGTTTTTGCTATAGTAGCGGATGATACCCCTCTTTCACGAAATTATGACCATCAAGCATTGAAGGATGGAGCAGTCTATTCTGTGTTTGGGAATAACCCAGACTTGATCTATTAGAGACATATAATACACATGCCTCTGGTTGCGAAGGTAGTCCATAACGATGTACAGTTGATAAAGCCGATTTCAATGGATTATTGGGCGTGAATCTAGAGGCATGGCCAAAAGTGGCAATTCCCTCGTCATTGCCCTGCATGCGCCTGAGTTGGCGCCGTTCAGGGCTCTGTTTGCCCATCACCTTCGTGGCCCAATAGTAGTTCCGACTCTAATGATGGTCTTCCCTGTGGCGCATGCCTTTCCTAATACTTTCCACTGAATCATGGAACAAATCACTCAGGCCCAATGCAGGCTTGCCCAATCTTCTGACCTATGGGTGTTGGAATCGCCCGAACCCAGGGGCAAAGGGCAAGCAGTCATAGGGTACTAACAAAGCTTCCGGATATCTCAGACAAATTGTTTCGAATGTATCATGGGTCTTCTCTAATGCTGTTAATTCACTCAGTGATCTCTCCCTGTTGAATGGGTCCTGAATTTCTAGACGAAACGGATGGCGAGATACAACATAGCTACCCCCGCCCCTCCAGCAACGAGCATCTTATAATCCAAGCGATGCTGTGATACTTTTCTAGAGCATTGATCTTATTTCAGAAAGAGTCTCTCCGTGCCATTCAATCGAACATTGCTCATCGATCCCAATACGACAGATAGGACCCGAGCAGCGCAGGAGAACGAAGCAACCAGTCTGGATCTGACGAGTCAATACCTACATATCTAAAGACAAACGAATAGTCGTGATGGCAGCGCTGGTCCAGACAATTGCCGTTGTGGACAAGTCTGGGAAAGCAGTGAGCACGGTCAGCTATTGAGCTTTATTTCCTTACCGTAATCGGCTAACATATGCCTGACAGAGCAAACATCTTGTCAACGTCTTTAAAGAGGCAAAAGCCGCATACCTCGAAAAGAAAGCCGAAGTGGCCGCTAGCCGGTATTATGAACATGAAGAAAAAATCGCACGCAAGGCGCTTAAAGGAGCCACAACTGACGGTAATCGCCCTGCGGCCTCCCGGATGCACTCCCAACAGGGCAGCAGCAGCAGACCTTCTATACATCATCGACACTCTGGGAGCACTGTCAGGAGCGAGTCAAGGATTATATATCCAGCCTCAGAAAACCGCCACTCGCAAGAATTGCGTTCTCCCACCTCTCCACGCCATCCCGACTCGCCGACATTCAAGCCCGAAGGACTTGTACGAAGGCATTCTGCGCGCGGGGACGAATACGACGGCCCGCGGCCAGGAGCGCTGGCTAAACGATCCATGACTTCTCCTTTGGCCTCTCCTCCTCATATAGACATGGATCTTGCCTACGGTCCCATACCGCCCCCACTTCCTGTGGCTCGTAGAGGAGCGGACGAAGAGCAATTTAAAGGTCTGGTGCAGAAAGTAAAGCGCATACTTGAAGAAGCTGAATGTCTCCAATACTCCGCCACTGCAATCATTATCACTCTTCAGAAAAACCCTGACGCCATGGCCGCTGTTGCCCTCACCTTGGCAGAGATCAGCAATATCGTGACGAAGATGGCACCTGGTGTCTTGACAGCCATGAAAGGCAGTTCGCCAGCAGTGTTTGCTTTGTTAGCTAGCCCGCAATTCCTGATCGCTGGAGGCGTGGCCGTGGGCGTAACCATTGTTGCTTTTGGCGGATTCAAGATCATCAAGAAGATCCGAGCAAAGACCGCGATCGAGGTTCCAGGTATGGATGAGATGATCGAAATAGGTGGCGATGTGAGCCGCATCGATACATGGCGCCGAGGCATTGCGGAAGAGCAAGAATCAAGCATTGGGACGAGCGTCGATGGCGAGTTCATCACACCGCATGCTGCGGCACTTTCGCAATTGAACCTGAACGAGCTGAGAGCTTCGGAGATGAAAAGGAAGGAGGTGGGGAGTGGAAGCAAGAAGGCGAGCAGTAGCAAAGGTGAGAGTGAAAAAGGTTCGAAAAAGAGCCTCAGGGGAAGTTCGAAGGGTAATTCGAAAACGAGCTCGAAGGGCACGAAGAAGGAATAGAAAGTCAACAAACCCTCTCCTTTACGATCAATGTTTAGTTGAACGTATAATTGCAGCATCTCAATACAATTATCACTACATCGCTATAACCATCGAACGTACAACCCAGTTGACTTCGGAGTTTCATGGGCATGAACACTTGCTCAACTACGAGCCAAACGAGACGTAGCTGTGCTTCAATCTCAAGTGCACACATCATGCCCGAGGGCTAATAAACCCCAACCTACTCACTCTCAGAAATACTCACTACATGACTACGTTCCTTGACAAACGAGCAGAGTACAAGTCTCGATGCTACACCAAATAAACACACATAACGCCGAGCTAAGCAGCCAGTCTCACCAGATCCTCTTAGCAGCCATCGCGTACCGACTGACCCCAGCAAAAGACTCCCCACCCTCTTCCCCCACCCGTCCCTCCTTCTCCTTGACATCCCTCTCCCTCTCGCGAAGCTTTCTCGCCCCGCCAGGATCATCCGCATATATCCATCTCCTCTTATCCTCATCCACCTCCACAACGCCCCAACCACCAACCCGTCTCCCATCCGCATGCACAGAAGTATTTTCCCTCTCTTTCATACCTCTGTAGCGGCTTCGGGCGAAGTAGAGCAGACACATTCCTAACAGAAGCTTAAAAGCTAATAGGACGAGGAAGAAGAGGAGGAAGAAGCCTGCCATGGCGATAATGGCGATTATGTCGTTGACGTTCCAGAAACTGGGTGTGGGAGCTAGGGCCGGATCGCCGAAGCCGAAGGTGGAACGGCCGAGTGCTCGTCGGAAGATGTCGTCGATGTGCTGGAGGGCGGCTGTGGTGGCTGGTGATGCGGTGGCGGATTCGAGGGAGATGGATGTGGCGGTGGAAGGGTGGGGGAGCGGTACGTGCGTGGCTAAGAACATGTGGTAGGTTTGGACCGAAGCTCGGATGAAGAGACATGCGAGAGGGATCACTGGAAGACCGAGCCGACGGGTGAGGTTTTGGTCGGCGAAGGCTTGGGTGTAGTAGTCTTTCGCTAAGACGTCGAGGAAGCGGCCGTAGATGGCAGGCTTGATGTTGTTGAATTTCGTGATGTAGGCATGTTTGATCCAATCGACGAGCATCTCGCTTCCGAGGACGAGGAAGAACGGGCCCATGATTTGGCCGGTCCATTTGGGGAAGATGGTGAAGCTGTTGGGTAGGAGCCCGGATCCACCGAGGGAAGACGCCGAGGCAGACTCTCCGCCCAGGTCACCAGTGGAGGAAGCGAGACTCAAACCTCCGGTCTCGATGATGTTTCGAGACGCAATGATCATGAGCATCAGCCACAGCTGGAAGCGCTCGACGACGTCTGCACATGTCAGCTGGAACAAGTTTTCCTTCTCGAACTTTTTGAAGACCGTAGACTTGATCTCGACGAACTGGTTGGACATCAGTAGAGTCAGCAGCGCATTGGAGTATGAGTTGACCGCGACGTTGAGGGTGATGACTTGGTAGAACAAGGCTGTTGAATGTACCAAGTTATAGCAAAGAGCTAGCATGAACAGCCAGAACGGCTTCCAGACTTTACTGCGGCCGTCAGGCGCACGCTCGAGCGACTCTTTGGAGAAGAGACACTCAAGGATATCTTGACCGAGAGCAGAAAATAAGCGATCGCAGACCTCGAGAACATTATAGATAACGTAGAGCTTGATCGCAGCCTGCCCTCTAATGCCATGATACATCCTGCTGGCGTCAAAGTACATCAATATGATGCAACTGATAAGGATTAACAACCCTTTCAATAAATCTGCTTTATGGTCTTGCGTCAAAGTTGAAGGCATCGACTTTATTCTTCCATGTTTCTGTGTGGAAGTACTGCGAGCCTTTCGTTTAGTTCCAGCCTTCTGAGCTAAATCGCTCTTACTTGCGCTCTCAACAGATCGTGGTGTTGCAAGGTCATTCGCGGGAGTCTTGAAAAGAGGTGAATCGTTCAAAGAACTTGCTGTAGCAGCGCCATTGATACTCTCGCCATGTAGTCTCCTCTGCCACACCCTGCCAATTCCAACGTAGATGAACCTTGCGATGAACCGAGCCTCCATAATGACAGATTGACACCAGAAGCGGCCGAGGATAGAAAGTGCTTTGAGAAATCGTAGAGGCAAAAGGGTGAAGGAGTAAAGCCAAGCGTCAAGACACGCAAGCGCGCCAAACCATAGTACCTGTTCTAGCTGAGGAGGTAGGAAAAGGAAATTCAGGAGACGATCTATCTTGACGCGTGATGATTCATATGGGAGATCACTGGAAATTGATCGGTGTATGTATAAAGGTGACGGGCGCTGGAAAGAAAGCTCTAGTTGAAGATATGTTGAAAGTGAAAAAGGCGGGATTGGTATTGACTGAGGCATTGGCGACGGTAGAGGGGCTTCTAACGCGGCGGATCTGCTGGCACCTTTCGAGTCCTCGAACCGAAGAGGTACTGGATTCGCCCTGGATCGACGTGAGGATGGTATCTGGTGAATTTTGGATGACCCTGCGACCCTGGAAGAAGACATTCTCCTTCTCAGGAGCGATGTTGAAATATTACGGGTAGTTGAACCGGGCGTTTCACCGTGCTCTAAATCCTTGTTCAAGTGATTGGTTGGAGCAAAAGGATCTTCTTGGTCCGTGGTTGTTGGAGTTGCAACACCACTAACAGATTGACTCCTGTCTTTCGCTCTTGCCTCGTTGGTTTCTGTCCCAGGCGCTTCAGAGATTGTCCGTCGATCCCGGGGGCTTCGCGTATCGTCAGAATACTGATCTTTGAGGTTTTCAATGGACCTGCGCATTGGCCACCACTTGGGCGAAGATGTGAGCTCATATAATCTGTCAGGCGATAGCTTTAAGACCTCGGCTTTTCCGTTCTCTTGACCCGGACTACTGTATAAAGATGAGTCCTCCATGCGCTTCCATTCATCTAGCAAAACATTTCCATTGTCTTCCTCGGGGTCCCAATTACTGCTCTCAAGATATCCTCTAAGCAGTCCGTTCTCCACTTTGTCTGGCTCGGTAGCCCTCGATGTATCGCCAGATTCTTGCTCATCCACCATGACCTCGTCTGCATTATCGACACCAACAAACGCCATTGACAGGGTATCTGTAGACTCTGACACTATGGAGGCCATCACTCGCGCCTGTGTCGTTGCGATAGACTCTTCGTGCTCCGTTGACTCTGTCCTCCCCTCGTGGCCATCTCGATGGCACAACCGCGCGCGGACAGCAGGCATGAGCTGCGATGCCGATCATCTTCGTTGGAGCGGCACAGTCACGCAAAGTTTTGTAGTGAACACCTGAATAGAGGCGATTTGTATGTTCGCGACATATTTCTAGGATAGATAGGTAGTAACTGGAGGCGTGACAGGCAGGTATGCCGAAGAATTCTATGCCCGGATGGCGTGAACATAATCAATTCCACCAATCACAATCAAGATGAACTGGCGGTGTCGATTGCGTGCAGGGACACACAAATGATAGAATGCTGGAAGGATTGCTGCGATCCGCTAGTTTGAAATGTCGACTCGCTACTCAGAAGAAGAGGAAACAACAATGGGACTCAAAGGGAGAAGACCATTGTCACTCTTCAGGCCGACCGTGCTTTCGGGAGTCTATGGGGACCAACGCTCGTTGGACCTGAATGTAACTGTCTCATGGCTCATTTACTCCTCAGCTCAGCAGTAAATAGAAATAGCCAGGGAAGCACAGACCATGAGGAGTCAGATATCACCACCGACGTTGAAAGCCACGACGGTGCCCAGTTAGCCACTTTGACGGTGCCAACCCCAACCTTATTTCACAAGGTCAAGGATCAGAGATCTATACTTGCCCTACTCGTGTCCGACTCGAGGATATTTGCAGGCACGCAATGCGGCGATATTCTTGTCTGGTCTCTAGAGACGTTTGATCTCCTCTCAAATAAACACGCACATCGGGGAAGCGTCCTCTGTCTCTGCCTATCTGCGGACAAAAAGCTTCTCTTTTCAAGTGCTGGAGATGCTATTGTCAACGTATATGTGCTACTCTGAGCCTGACCTTCATATAACTGACACAAGAAGGTTTGGTGCACAAGTAATCTTGATCGGCTGTACTCCATATACTCCAAGTATGATGTGGGTGATGTTTTTTCCGTCGTTTACTCCTCGAAACTACAAACCGTCTATCTAGGGGCCCAGAACACGAGCATACAGGTATCACGCCCCTAATTTCGCTATCGTTGTCCGTATCCTAATCTTCTACAGTGGTATGACTTATCACAGAAAGACGCCAGACCTCGACCAGACCTCGCATCCCATCCTTCCAATCGTAACCATCGATTCTTTGACTCCAAAGGACCCAGCGGCGTATCCACACCTCGCCCGCCTTCAGTATTGGGCTATAGTGTTGCAGGGGGGCAAGATCTAGAGATTGACAAGGACCATATCATACAGTACGCACATTATGGCTACGTCTATTGTATGCTGCTCGCACGAGGCCTTAGCGATGACGCTGATGTGGAAACATTGATATCGGGCGGAGGTGATGGAACGATTAAGCTCTGGTCGCTAGGAATCGCTTTGGATCGTGGTCCTAAGAAACCAGTAATCTTGGAAAATGGCGACGACTCGATACTGGCGCTTGCACTTGATGGAACGGTATTGTACGCTGGACGGCTGGAAGGAGCTATTGATGTTTGGGATCTCGACACTCGTCAACTGATACGAACGGTGAAGGCTCACACAGCCGATACCCTTACCCTTACCGCGGGCCATGGTTTGATTTTTAGTGGAGCCGCAAATGGGTTTGCAAAGGTGACACACTTAGATAACTACTACGCTGGTTGCTTTCACTGACTGTTACCAAGATCCTTAACTCGCGCCACGAGAATATCAGCAGATGGAAGGCACACGATCAACTTATCCTAGCTTCTTGCGTTACTGCGTTTGGCGGCAATGAGATGTACGTTACTGGTGGGAATGACGGCTGTATTGCTATCTGGGATATCAGCGAATGTCTTGGCAGGCGTAATAAAGGTTCAATAATCAGCAATGGTCAGTCATCGCTGTGTCACAACATTGACCGAATCTGACAATTGCAGAGCGACTCGTCCTGTCCCTAGAAAAGCTGGTGTCCTACCGTACAGTGTCCTCTAAACCGGAATATGCTCAAGACTGCCGACGTGGCGCATCATATCTGAGAAACCTCTTCAAACAATTTGGTGCCGAGACAGGCTTATTCAAAACCGGAAATCACAGCAATCCCGTGGTTTTTGCCCGCTTCACGAGTAGGGATAACGCACAAGGTCAAGGCAAGACGATACTTTTCTACGGCCATTACGATGTCGTTGCAGCGGAAGACTGGGAGCAAAGATGGCAGGCTAATCCCTTTGAGATGCAAGGTGTCGGTGGCTATCTATATGGTCGAGGGGTGTCTGATAACAAAGGTCCAATAGTGGCGGCTATATATGCGGTTGCTGATCTTGTTGCCGAAAGGAGGCTAGGCTCTGACATTGTCTTCTTGATTGAAGGTGAGGAAGAATCCGGGTCGCGTGGATTTCAGCAAACGGTCAAACAGAACAAGCACATCATAGGTGATGTTGATTGGATCCTACTTGCCAACAGCTACTGGCTCAACGACGACATTCCTTGTCTTACCTTTGGCCTTAGAGGAGTCATCCGTGCGTCAATCGAAGTAACAAGTGAGCGTCCGGATCTGCACAGTGGTGTTGATGGAAGCCAGCTCGTCAGCGAGGCCTTGAAAGACGTGATAGCATTGCTTGCAGGGCTGACTGGCCCGAATGGAGAGGTCAACATTCCCAGGTTCTATGACAACATACCGCCTATGACCAGAAAGGAGAGGCAGAGCTACCGAGCAATTAGCGAGATACTTCTTGAACACGATCCAGAGCTTGGCGACGCCAAGGATCTTGAAGACTCGTTCAAAGCAAGGTGGCAACAACCATCTTTAACGATCCACCGAATCAAAACCTCCGGCCCTACCAATACAACCATCATATCGCGGGCTGCTACAGCTGATCTTTCGATCCGGCTGGTGCCAAACCAGACTACAGCTGTGATAGAACAGACCTTGCTATCAGCTTTAAGGAAGGCTTTCGATAACTTGGAATCCGCCAATGAGCTCACCGTTAGATTTGAGCACCGAGCTGAACCATGGCTTGGTGATCCTGGCAATGAGATTTTCCAAATGCTAGAAGCGGCCGTTATGGAAGTATGGGGCTTATCTGGTAAAGAGCGGAGGAGTTCCATACGGAGCCGCAAGAGATTGTCCAAGGATCTCGCAAACGGGCTGAAGAGCCCCAAACTTGCTCCAGCGACGTCTTCAACCCTATCAAGGACACCTGGCAATCCTTCGCATTCTACAACTGACACCAACGGTAGATTATTGGGCAACGACGACAACGACAACGACAGCAAGCCTCTTCCGCAGAAGCCCCTCTATATCCGGGAAGGTGGATCTATTCCAGCCATTCGGTTTCTCGAACAGGAGTTCAACGCCCCTGCAGCGCATCTGCCATGCGGTCAAGCTAGTGATAGTGCTCATCTTGACAATGAACGACTGCGGCTATTGAACTTGTACAACAGCCGGAAGATATTCAAAAGGGTATTCGAGGAATTGCCATTCAGGTAATAGGAGCGTTAGCAGCGAATTTTTTCAGATACCCCTGTAGATACCCCTTATGCGGATTGAGTGTGGCTAGGATGCTCTTCTTTCTAATCAGTAGATCCACTACGAATGAGGCATGCGATGGTCTTCCCTTCGCAATTTCGCCACATCGTTTTCTCCTTTGTAGCTTGAGGTTGGGTGCTGCATGCAAAGCTTGCTCAACCGTAGATTTTTGGGGCTCAGAATACTTTGATCTGAGAAAATCCGACTAGTCATGACTATCTCCTGCAGCGCATTTGAGATGATTATACCCTCATCCTCCTGAGTACCGCCATCTCACCAACGCCCGCATCGATCACATATTTATTAGTAGCAGAACCGCAAGACCATTCAAAGCCATTGATTGTGAACATCACACCTCTTATTTCCGTTCATCATGGCCATCAAACCACGCCTCATCGTCCACGGTGGCGCCGGCAATATCACTCGGGAGAACCTTTCACGCGAGGCCTACGACGTTTACGCTGCCAAGCTACGCAGTGTCCATCGTTCTACTTCTGAGCTACTGGCGAAGGGCGTCACAGCTCTGGACGCTGCCACTCATGCTGTTACTTTATTCGAGGACTGCCCGCTCTTCAATTGCGGAAAAGGTGCTGTAAGTTGAGGAACTGATTGCCATTGGCTACACATCTAGAGTTGCATGGACTGATAATGAGGAAGTAGGTTTTTACGAGGGATGGCACGATAGAATTGGAAGCATCCGTAGGTCCTTACTATCTCACTTGAAAGCACATTTTCATAGTCAAATAACTCTTCTCATCATTTTGAAAGAATTTCCTTGCTTCCAGCTTTCCTGAATGATAGATTTTAGGTGATGGTGACGCACGGGTACCGCAAACGAGCATGCGGCGTCGTTCTTGTCAAAACAGTCAAGAATCCTATCAAGTTAGCACGTGAGATGCTTGTTCGTGGTGAGACAGACGGCACAGGTGGGGGCAATGGTGGTGGTGGTGACCCAAGTGGAGGCTCTGGAGGCGCACAAGGGCATAGCTGCCTTGGAGGGGAGACAGTCGAGAATCTAGCTAAAGGTTGGGGTCTTAAAATGGTTCCCGAAAGGTACTTTTGGACGAGGAAACGATGGGATGAGCACAAGCAAGGCTTGAAGAACGAATCTGAGCGTGCGTTGACGAACCCGAAGCAAGACTTGTGGTCAGCGGACGGAAAGCAGGATCCTCCAGCTTATACGTATCCGTCGGAATACTGTAATCCGGGTTCGAGAGTGCCAATGTGGTACGACAGTGATATTGGTTGGGATAGCAAGGAATATCTCTCGCAAGGCACGGCGGGTTGCGTTGCCTTGGATCAGTACGGAACACTTTGCGTCGCGACCAGCACCGGGGGCCTGACGAACAAGTTGCCTTGCAGAATTGGAGACACGCCGACGATCGGTGCCGGATTCTGGGCTGAGGAATGGGACGAGTCTCCGCTTGAGGGAATGAATAGACCGCGGCAGCACCAGGAATTGACCCCATCACTAGGACTTAATTTCGTGAATGGGCTCCGTGATATTCTTGGGGAGTGCCTTCCACAACTCTCCGGCTACGAAGAATTACCGTCATTGCCGCCGGCCTCCTTCGAAAAAGAACCACCAATAAACAACATCAGAGCGATAGCATTGTCAGGCACAGGAAACGGCGACAGCTTCCTTCGTCTGGCAGCTGCACGAACAGCTGGTGCCATCGTTCGCTTCTCTCAAGATCGCTCTCTTGCTTCCGCAGTCAACCAGATCGCAGGCCCGTTTGGAGAGCTGCAGAGATCGGCTGGAGACCGGTGGGGGAAAACGGGAGAGGGGGAAGGGGGCATGATCGGTATTGAGCTGGTTAGGGGGAAGAGTGAGGTAGTGTTTGACTTCAATTGTGGAGGCATGTTCAGGTGTTGGGTCGATGAAATCGGTGTAGAGAGAGTGATGGTGTTTAGAGATGAGTATTGATGACAGGCTGATTTCAGGCGAGGGGGTAGCATAACATATGTCAATCGCTACACTCCGCTCAAGATATTGTCCGGTTCACGTCCAATATCGTGATGAATTGTCAGCCAATCTCAAAGATTTGAGCAGACACACTTCGTTTACACCAAACGCCGACTGGAGCAGAACGATGGAGGAAAATCTCATTGGCTGAAGGAGATTGCATCTTCTACCATCCGCGTACTACAAACCGTCAAATTTTCTTCTCAACTTGGAGACCGTCAGTGTGGGTCGAGCAATTCAAAGTTCAGAAAGAAGTCTTGAGACGATTTCTTGCCATTTGAATGGGCTAGATGTTTGTAGCGGATCAAGTGCGAGGTCGTTAGCGTTGAGTAGCCAGAGACGGAAGCCTCATAGAAGGTAGACTCCTCCAGATTTCGTAAGGCGCTCCGTCTTGCTTTGGGAAGTAGTAGCTCTTAGCTTCTAACCAGAGAGGACAGGCTTTCGGGGTCCCGGTGAGGAGCACAGGAGATTCGATGGCGATTGTGAGGCTGAGGTCCCCGATATTATTGCTCTTGATGGTCTTCTCCAGGCGCTGTCGGAGTCTCGATCGAATGGCATGGCGAAGAGAGTATCGTCTTGCTTTGCTGACTGATGTCAGCTTTCACAACCCACACGTAATATTTCACCACTCACATGATTGTCAAAGCCGCCTATACTCCTTCCCACAATTCTCTAATAACCACATTCATGCAGTTCACCCACCACCACCACCACCATTCCATATCCTCAAACCCCCGGTCTGCCCCCCAAAAGAATTCTTTAGTCCCCTCACCTAACCTTATCAACCTCCATCTTCTCCCCTTCCTCCACCCCCGTCCTCCCCCTCGCATCCTTCCCATCACCCACATCCACATCCTTCATCTCCACCTCCCCAGCCGCCTCCATCGCCCTCTTCCTCGCATACCCAACCTTCCTATCCACCTTCCTCGCCTTTTTGCTCGAAAGCGGCGCCGCTCTTCTCAACGCCTGACTCGTGCGCGGTGTGGGTTTTGTGATTTTCCTCGCGGTGAGGCGCTGCGTCTTTTGGCGTTTTGATCTGAGCGTGCTGGCTGTTTTGGGCTTGCGGGAGGTGGGCATGTTGGGGTTGGAGCGGGAAGGCATGATGGGAGGAGGTGTGTGAGCTCGGGGGGGTGATTGGGGCGGTATGAATTTTTTCTGGAGGTTGTGATTGATAAGTTATTGTTGCGATTTGTGGAGGAGTACTATCTAAAACTATTTCGGATCTGCCGAGGTGCGCAATGCCGCTCCCGGCTCCGACGTTCCGAGGAGGCCGCTAATGGTATTCTAGATTTCTAGGGACCGAGGGTCGGTGTCAAAAGTCGTGGCGGACTTTTCCCCCGGATTTAGGCGAGAAAGTCGGCCACGACTTTTGGCACCGACCCTCGGACGGCCAGACGAAGAGATTGTCATGCAGGGACTTGGCAGGTCCCATACTACGTGGTATTTTCTGAACGACAATCTATCAATCCACGTTAACAATATAGATTATCTTGTCTTAGGTTCAGCAACCGCTCTTAATGAGAAAGTTTCGCAGGCCGCCTGAAAAACGCCGTGGACATGTTGTGTGTACCGCTCATCGGAGCCGCAAACGAATATGCCGAGACGACTTTCTTAGATAAGTCTTGGCGATAGAATCGAAGGCAACAACCTTTTGTACCAATACATACAGTATTCATCCATTATTTCTTACCTTATCTTTTGTATATTGCTAGTAACGAGTGGTATGCACTTTCTACCTATGATGTGGTAGCTTGGGCGCGGCTAAGTCTTGGGACACGACTACATTCACTGACATCATCTCCAATCGCCACCAAGCATCTTCTCTTTGTACGTTGGATGGACAAGAGTGTCATAATCTTTCAAGGAGCAAACATGGACTTGCCTTGGCCACAGATTGCTCTTACTTCAATTGCAGGCTCGGTTGGCTTGATACAATTCGCACCTCAATATTCCCCGTCACGGTCGTATATTGGGACTTTCTTCGTTCTCATTTCAATTATATCTATCCTTGGAGCTTTTTGGAGAGTAGTCCTGTGGCCGAAACTCTTCAGTCCCTTGCGCCATCTTCCTCAACCATCCGTGAGTTGCAATCAATGCTTGGCCTGAGCCGTCAATTTAACAACAATTATAGGGTGGCTCATTCTTCAATGGGCAATTCCAACGCATATTAGCCGAGCCATCTGGTGTCCCTCCCCAAGAATGGATTAACAGTATTGCCAACGACGGTTTGATATACTACACTAGTATACTTAATGCGGAGAGATTACTTCTCACAACCCCCCAAGCCTTGAACGAGGTCCTGACTACCAAAAGCTACGATTTTGTCAAGCCCGCATTCTTGAGGCATGGCTTGGGGCGAATCCTAGGGAACGGGCTGATATTGTCGGAAGGCGATGAACATAAGGTACGAAATTCCAATTTTTATTGCCAGCCCTGTAGTGTTAATGGCTAGTTTCAGACGCAACGCAAAAACCTCATGCCAGCATTCGCATTCCGCCATATCAAAGACCTGCACCCTGTGTTTTGGGACAAATCTCAAAAATTGGTCAAGGCCCTGATGTCTGTTGCTCGGAAAGATGGCAAGGAGAACATTGAGAGCATCAAAGACGCGAAAGTGATCGAAATCGGGGGTTGGGGAAGCCGTGCAGGTACGTCTTATGAACAATTCATCTTCCCATGACGGTTTTTGCTGTCTGCATTGTGATATCATTCTCAGTCGCTTACCGAATGTTTTTTGACATTGGCAATGCTGACTCGTGTGAATCGTCCAGCACTCGATATCATAGGAGTTGCAGGCTTGGGCCAGGACTTTAATGCAATTGATGAACCAGACAATGAACTCAATGCCACGTACCGTAAGGTCTTCCAGCCTTCCAAGCAACAGCAGATAATGGCACTGCTGGGTTTCTTCCTGCCTCAATGGTTCCTTCGAGCACTGCCAGTGGCACATAATAACAACGTTCTCGAGGCTACCAAAACCATCAAGAAGGTCTGCCGGCAGCTCATCCGCCAGAAACAGGAGAAGCTTGATAACAAAGAGAAGCGTGTCGATGTGGACATTCTCTCTGTAGCCCTTGAATCCGGGGGCTTCTCCGAAGAGGAGCTGGTTAACCAGATGATGACTTTCCTCGTTGCCGGTCACGAAACGACCGCTACAGCCATGACATGGGCGATGTGGCTCCTTTGCAAATACCCCGAGGCCCAAACCCGCCTACGGGAAGAGATCCGCGCTAATCTTCCATCTATTGGCGATGACTCTTCCACTATGACATCGGAGGATTTGGACAAGCTACCCTACCTTCACGCCGTCTGCAATGAGACCCTTCGTGTCTATGCGCCTGTGCCTGGAACACTCCGTGAGGCCGCAAAGGACACCACCATCCTCAACCACCACGTTCCCGCCGGCACCAAGATCCTATTGTCTGTCTGGGCCGTCAATACTAGTTTGGCCCTTTGGGGTGCCGACGCGGCTGACTTCAAGCCTGAGCGCTGGCTGGGTCCGGGCAAGACTAATTCCTCCGGAGGCGCGACGAGCAATTATGCGTTCCTCACCTTCTTGCATGGGCCAAGGAGCTGCATCGGGCAGGCATTCGCCAAGGCTGAATTTGCATGCCTCTTGGCGGCGGTGGTGGGGAGGTTCGAGTGGGAGTTGGAAGATCCGAACAAGGAACTTGATATCAAGGGAGGCGTTACGGCGAGGCCAAAGGATGGGCTCAATCTGAGAATGAAGCCGCTGGAGGGCTGGTAGATGGGGCTCGAATTGTACAAAGCATGGGTTGCTCTGTGAGATATCGTGTGGAATGTGTGATATGATGGGATGCTTTTATGGACTTCTGTGTGCGTGCGTTGGATGCTCGAATTTCACCGCCTGCTTATAGATGCTGCGGAGGGCATGACATGCGATGTATATACTGGGACTCAATCATCACTGTATCTACGTGTACATACAAGACCACTCTGTATACAGACCCCCTGACTCTTCAGCTCACTCGATGCATCAGTTCTCAAGCCCGCCTGCTCATCTCCGCACAACTCCATTCCTCTTCTGAATACCGATTTAGACCCCCCGTATACGTCCCATCTGACTCCAGATCGGTTTCAAAAACTACCATGGTCCACTATATCAGACAACAGCTCATCATCATCATCCCCAGTAAAAGCCGTCCAGACCAACTCAACAACCCAAACCCCCTTCTCTCTCTCTTTCCCGCATCCATAACTAATATCCCTCCCTGCCTCCCTCTCCTCCTTCCCTACCAGCCTCACAGAACATAGACGCTCAGGGATTCCTGTCTTGGACGTGGAGATACTGCAATATCTCGCTGTCATCTATATCAATAGAATTCGTATTAGCAACACAGGGGTAGGTTAACGGGTTGGGGGGATGAATGTGATGATGTGGTTGGTGAGTTGAAAAGCAGTTGTTGAGGGCGGGCTTTAGATCGTAGACAGGTGTGGTCGTATGGGGGTGTTGTTTCCTTTGGCTCCTGTTTTTCTGATGTTTTCGCCGAGGAGGCGATGGGAGATGAGAAGTATGTGGCATAGGTCTATGACTAGATACGCGTTGGGGGGGCAATTGCGGAGAGAGTGTGGGTGTAGCGGACGCAGGGATTTGGATGGAATATAGAGCATGATTGCGGCGTTTCGCCGTCTTGGGAAGAGGGAGGATTAACCGTCGAGGATCTGCATGGTCGTAGCTCTGCACACGTCTTTTGATCCTCTGAGCTGAAGATGGTCTTGACTTAGTAAGGAACGTGTAGGAAACCAAGGAGGACATACTTAGAGCGTGTGATGCATTTACCTAGGTATTCTTTGAGCGTGACCGGATCCGATCACTTTGCCCAACAATGGGGGGAGCCTATTCCGCCAAGTCCACGCAGGATTTTGGGCCAGTGTTGTTGGTGGAAGGCACAGGCTGTGGACCATGCATTGATTCGATCCACAATGATGGCCCTTGGTGTCTCTTCTCGCTTCTTCCGGCGATAATCAACCCCTCCAGACCCTAAGGTACATAGCAGTTGCAAGGCCGAGAGCGGAAAGCTGAAACCGTGCCACGCGTGCCCCGCATAAGGGCTGAAACCGTGCAGGGCTGATCACCACCAAGGCTTCAAAGGTGAATGCGAGTGTGGGGCGTAAGCTTGGGCGACGAGGGTCAGCAAGGCCGAAGGAGTAGCACTGTGCCACCTGGATTCCCAAGGCCAGTGTGATGCTCCCGGGGTCTTAGCATCATTGTTGCGAACTCCCAGTCATATAGCCGGAAAGACATGAAATGGTACTGTTCAAAGAGTTCAATTTTGAGGGGAGAAGATGCCAGGGTTCCTTGGACATCTTGCAGTTCCAGCGGGCTTCGACATGGCTTTGTACACGAGCTGGAAAGTATCCCATCATACCAACATCATTACAATAATAATGATGAAATGTGCGTGGCTTGAAGGAATGTAATAATTCGTGACGAATCCCGAGTCATACGAACGATGGAACCGTCCCCGTGCCGTACACAAGTGGGTTTCTCGATCCATCAAGGATACTAATCAAGCTCTTCACATGGTTACCTTTGAAGCGAGTCCTCGATCTGTCAGGTGGAGCACTTCAGGATGGCGCACGAATAGGATCAACAATGTGGTGGAAGTAATGCATGATAATCACTGATAAGAGATCGAGCCTGCGTCGCGTATAGTTATAAGCGCCACGAAGGACCAATGATGATGTAAAGCCTTATCTGGTCGATATATGACGTGAACCTTGTTAGACATGCGACCCGAGAGTCAAAAGCCTGGGTAGGTGGGTAGATTTCTGGTGCCTGGACTAGAATACTTAGGTATAGAAGAAGAATGGGCTTTAGTTTACCTGCCTCTGCTTGATGAGGTAAGGTGTCTGGCCAAAAGGCTACGCTAGTATTCACGATCATGTTTGAGTGTTCCTGCATTGCCCCCACATCCACCTCATTTTGTCTACTGGACAAGGATGGAAGACTTGTCCAACCTTTTCCATAGCGCTGTGCCGCCTCTATGCCTAGCATTCTCGCCGCCTGACCAGCAAAGTTCACATCTGGGTTCTAGAAAGCTGGCCTTTACGTGGAGACCGAGAGACCCTCAGCACTTGAGCGTCTTTGGCATTCTTATTTCCTATTCACTGGATTGAAGCAAGTTGTGTGTGTGCCATCCGACTATATCTCCTTCTCAACAATACCGTATGCTTTACATACCACGTACAACGATGGGAATCCTATCTTACTAGCCTGTGGCGGGTAATTGTAATCTAGAGGGATGGCAAGCACTACAGACCCTGTCACCTGTGGAGAAGACTACCAAGACTACCAAGACTACCTACGTTCGCGGCCCGTTGATCTACGGATCTTGTCCCGTGCTGTCAACTCTACGGCGTAAGGATGTTTTTTCAATGATGCTTCCTGATATCGTCGAGGGCCTCCCCATCCCGTTCTTCGAAGAAAGCATGAGTCTCCCTAGTACTCCGTTTCCATTACCAAATGGCCATGTTTGCTTGACATCACTTTTCCCATTTCCACTGTCCCTGTGTTTGTCAACATGTCTTGCCTCTTCCGCCGAGGCGGCCGAGAGCAACATACCTCGCTTGGGCCAGATTCCGAAGTGGCCTCCTCCTCCTCTACCCTTATGAAAGACGAGAACCGCTTGGCGGAATTAGGTATTACGCCACAGCTACGACGCGACTTGAGCTTTTGGCAGAATTTCGGCGTGTCCTTTTCTATCATCGTCAGTACCCTCTGACTGCTTCTCAAGCTTCTCCAAAACTGACCACTATGTTCCACGTCGTAGAGCGTCATCACACCTATCACCACGTAGGAATCCTTCGTTGAGCCACTGGTGGCCGGTATCGAATGATCCTAACGGCAAGACAGACTTTTTATGTATGGCCTGAACACTGGCGGCCCTGGAGTGATTACCGTCGGATGGATAGTCGTCGGATTCTTCAGTGAGCATGTTCGGATTCAACTTCCGTCACGGGGTATTGCTCACATACTGCAAGCCATGTTCGTAGCGACAAGTATGGCTGAAATCCTGTCTGCACTCCCTACCTCCGGAGGACCTTACTTCTGGGCATACATGCTGTCTCCGCAGCAACATGCCCCATTGTTCTCCTGGATCACAGGCTGGTGAGCATTCAGCACGTCTTCGGACCATCCCAGACCTAAAACATGCCCAATAGGTTTAATCTTCTAGGTCAAGTTGCCATCACTGCAGCCGCCGATTTTGGATTAGCGAACCTCATCTCGACCACAGCACAAATGACGCGAGGCTATCATCCGTCTGCTGGGAAGACTCTGGGTATGGTTGCCCTCATCCTGGCCTCGCATGTTGTCGTGAACGCCTTCGGCATCCGCCATATTCGCTACACAATCTACATAGCCATGGTCATGAATAGTCTGTCAATTGGGGCGCTTGGGATAGCTGTTCTTTCGGGTGCTAAGACTCACAACTCTGCACAGTTTGTCTTCGCTAAGTTCTTTGACGGCACCGCTGCAGATAGGAATGCTGTCGGATGGAGTGTGCGAGCTTCACCTACTTACGTCGCTATATGTGGGACGTTGTTTTCCCAATATACCCTCCTCGGCTTCGACGCGTCAGCACATCTATGTGAAGAGACTAAACAGGCTGTGGGAGTAGCCCCTTGGTGCCTGCTCTCCGCCGTAGGAGCCTCCTTTGTCTGTGGGTTTCTTTTGCTGCTGTCTCTACTTTTCTCGATCCAGGACTTTGACAAGGTCAGGACAAGTCCGATCCCCATCCTACAGATCTTTACCGATTCGTGTGGCGAAGCTGGCGGGCTGGTCCTAATTACTATCGTCATGCTCTGCGTCTGGCATTGCGGTCTTTTCAGTATGGTGAGCATCCCTCCGTCGTTACATCAACACCTAGAACCTACAGTACTCCAGCCCATCCCATAAGATTCAACACCATTGACTCTTCGATAGACCAGCAACTCACGCATGATGTTCTCCTTCGCTCGCGACGGCGGTATTCCCCATAAACTACATATCGTAGACGCACGCTTCCTCTCGCCATTCCGCGCAGTCATCTTCGCAGCTGTCTGCGCTTTCCTCCTCTGCCTACCCTCCCTGGGCTCTACGACCGCCTTCTTCGGTACCACCTCCATCGCCACCATTGGCCTCTTCATCTCCTACGGCATCCCAATCGCCCTGTCCTTAATTTGGCCCAAATACAAACGCGGCCCTTTCAACCTCGGTAAAGCTAGCAAACCAATAGGAATAGTATCTTGCATCTGGATTGTTTTCATTACGATAGCGTTTTGCTTGCCTGTTATCAATCCGGTCACCGCACGGACTCTGAATTATACCGGCGTTGCGGTGGGCATAGTAGCCGTTGGTGCGTTCGGGAGCTGGGCCGTGTGGGCTCGCAAATGGTTCACGGGCAGGTGTAGGGACCATTGCCGTATCTGCATCAGGCAACTAGACTTCTTGACCGAGCAGATCGACGAGTCTGGGACGACGAAACCGGCGGGGGATGCATACCTTCTGCAGCCAACGGAGTCTAGGCGCCCCATTAAGGGGAGGAATAAGTAAGTCGTTCTTCTAATGGTTTTCAACCCTGTCACCTTTTCCTAGAGAAGAGCATTCGAGAAAGGACAAAACCCTTGAAAGAAATATTGAAATTGTGAAAGAAAGGCTTGGTTTACATCCCTTCTATTACTTACTGTGAATGATGAACTAACGCTCTGTCCTTGCAGTAAAATCGCCGTAAATTCGGACATTGAAATCCTCGTCCAGCGAGGAACGATCTGAGCGACGACGTATACGTGGGAGAACCGTAACTTCGTTCGCATGATAGCTACGTTCGGCTTCACATCTTTTCATCTGAATTGTGCTTCGTCAATTATATCATCTCCTTTCAGCTATATACCCATGTTGTTGCAAGGACGCTCACGGAATTTAATTGGAGCGAGCGTGACGCAAGCTCGAAGGATCTGAAAACATCGTATATACACCAAGATGATGGATAATTCATACCAAAGTACGAAGGTCCATTGCATATTCGATTCCCCTTTCGCGCTTCTCGTCCTCAGAAAGAAAAAAGAGCATAAGCTCTACCATTAGACCAGCGCCAATAGGAATCGAACCCATTCTCTTATGGACTATTAACCGCGAACACAGAACGCCTCGATCGCGGTTCATTAACATTGTCGTTTCAAGACTTTAGAGAGCTTCGTCCAGGACTTTCATTCCCACAGTTTCTAACCGCCTACAATCAATGACCTTCACCTACCTTACCTTACTCACCGCACCGCACCACCCATCACGTACAATATCTCACGAACTCACAAACCCAAAACCCTAAAAAATCCACATCTCACCTTTAATCAATCTCGCTCCCATGCCTCTCTCTATACCTTCCATTCTTATCAACAACACCTTAAACCTATCCGTTCCATACATATCTTATCGTAGCTCATCTCATCTCATCTACAAATCCATACCATCTACAAATCTATACCATCCTAGATCATCACTTCCCACCAGAAAACCACCCTCGTTCTGCCACTTATATCCAATCCTCCCAGGCAGCCGTGCGTTTGGCGTAAGTTGGGATCGGTGCTGAGATGGTTGGGATAGTAGATGGGAAGTAGGAAGGAGGTTGTTTTTGGGATATTCTATGTAAGCTTGGATTTAGGTTGGGGTTGGGGATGGTGGAGAGGGAGAGGGTTAGAGGTTGAGATTTATATTACAGCGTTATCATACACTGGCACGTACCTTGATTATATAAAGGAATTATTCGATGGAAGCTAAACAGGCTTCTTTCTACTATTCGGCGATTGTTAAGGGAGGGGAGTTGTCTGGGTACTGATGCTGATGCTATGAGGAAAGCTGGAGAATGGCCATACGGTTACAGGCGTATAGGCTATAATAACTATCTAGTAGCTATCCACTCTTGCTCTTTACCTCTCTCGCTGCTAGGATACCTCGTTCCTCCATCCCTCTTTCCGTACCGAGCTGCCTTCTTGGCTTGCTCCCTTTTTGCTTTGGTAGCGTAGAGTCCTGATTACGACCCTTCGCTTGCGATGAGAGAGGGGAGTGCCGTTCGGCACATGTCTGTTGTGGAAAAGTAACTTTCTTATCTGGCTTGTCAGTGAAGTGATAGCTTCTAGGCACAGCTTTGTTGCCGAATGTTGCGTGATCTCCCATTTTATCACTACCTCCGGGCTACAATATCGATCTATTTCACGTTGTCGATGTCTTCTTTAAACCACGAGGGACGGATACGCCATACTTTCTTGGTAGTGGAGACCAAGGGAGATTGCCTGGATGGAAGTCATGAATGAAGCGGGATTAGATGAGGAGTGTGCCACCCTCATGTCCCCCGAAGCTGGTCGATGATCGACGAAACAATTCGGGACGCATCCTTGATTTCTCGGGCGCGCTCGGAGTCATCCAGGCCACGCATCCACCAGGGCACTAAATGATCGCGGAGCCGGTGCAGCAATTGCGCCTCGGGCCAGCTCCGGGTAAATACACTACCGCCATCGTGAGGCGTATCCACGCCACGAGCCCTTAAGGCGGGAAGCACACAGCGGGCATAAGCATCCCCAACACCATCTTCGGGGTGCGGGACTAGGTCGAAGGTCTCAGGACTAGCGGTGAGGAATTCCTCAACGGGGGAAAAGAATCCCGCATATTCCCAGTCGACGATGCCGGACAAACGGAGCGGAGCTTTGGGCTGCCCGGACGAGACGTCGTCTTGCCCATACGGTGGGCGATCTGGACGGGTGACAAGGATGTTTTGGGCGGAGAGATCACAGCTGGTGAGGACGCTGGTGCTATTGACGTTCTCGTTGCTGAAGATTGGGAGACTAGGAAGTGTGTCGTTCACAAAAGCTGATAGGACAGGGAGTACCGAAACCCGACTCGACGGTCAGTCTACCCCTTTAGCACGCCCTGGGCTAACGGTGTTGGGCCTAATTTGGGGTACGGCTCAGGAGAGACCCCGTGTGGCTAACGAGAGACCCCTTAACGACAGACCCCTTCCTATCATTGGTCCACCTAAAGATGGTGCTTAGTAATTTTGATTAGTAAGCATAATTCCAGCTGACTAAGGTGGCTACTAAAAAGGAGGTCGCTACTGGATTACGAAGTCGTACATCTTTATGTTGTAAAGACTAATAATAGCTGTATGTAAAGCAGCAAATGTCTCGTACTGATAATGCTACCAAAGATGTCAATGAATATGGTAGGCAATGATGCCGGAATACCTCAAAGTAGCAGAATATTTAGAGCGCCACAGCGCCAAGTCAACATCAGTCCCCCGCAACAGCGACAGTGAGCAACAGCGACAGCGACAGCGACAGCGACAGCAATCACATGCGGAACAAGCACAGTAGATACATCAATTAACACCTCCACTGCCACGTAGATCTATGTACATCGCGTGTGCATTGCGCACATCATGCTAGGGGTCTTTCTGAGGGGTCTCTCGTTAGTCATGCGGGGTCTGTCCAGAGCCGTACCCCTAATTTGACGGGCATGAACCCTATAAGGCTGGACGGCTACTAGGTGTAGACGGTAAGACGCAATGAATTGTCGACTCACCGCTTCCGATTGAGCCTTTTCCAAATTTCGGAATATCGATGAGATTCTGAATATAAAGATTAACGAAAGGGCAAGATGCACACGAAATCAAATGATTCACGAAGCCAGGAGGCCCAGGTCATGACATCCTCACCGAGAAAAATCGCCATTGACTGCGAAATGATGCAGTCCAACATCGGTCAGGTCCTCGGCCGCGTCTCTGTTGTCGATTACGAAGGTGCAACCATCTTCGACACTTTTGTGTGCTACCCCGAGCCCATCACTATTACAAACACCGACAAACAGTTTTCCGGAATTGACTTGAACGACATCGATCCGCAGAACGGCGCTCAACCTTTTTCTGAAGTTCAGGCCCATCTGGTCGAACTTCTCCGCGATCGCATTGTGATCGGCCACGATATTCAAAAAGATCTGAAAGTCATCTCAATGGATTTGCCTTCCCACATCCTACGGCTTCAAGGTTTTGCTCGGCGGCTCACTCCGGTCACTTTCGACATAACAGTCCGCGACACTCAAAAGTACAGTAGGTATCGCCAATACGCCAATCCCAGCGCCCACCAGGGCCCAAGTCTCAAGAATCTGGCGCTGGAGGTGCTGGGTCGTCCAATTAAGCAGGGTCGAGTGTCGAGCGTAGAAGATGCTATTGCGACCATGGAAGTCTATCGGAAAGCCGAGGCAGATATCGAACAGGAGCAAGGGAAGTAGGGCCGTAAGACTTGAGTTTCGTGGTTGGGTAGTTGTTGCAGTGGCTGATGGTTAAGGCGGCAGTCGTCTTGGAAAATCTGATGTTGTATTTGAAGGTGGCAACTAACAATCTGTAGTTGCGAGGCATGAAGAGTGACCAATTTCTGGATTTGTCTTCTAGAGCCGCACGAACCAGGTGAAAACATCGTGAATATCTAGTATGACCTGGCCCTGCTTGCTACGTGTTGATTTCGCTATCACCAAACGTAACGACTTCGTCTGAAAACTCTATACCCCCGTCGCCTACTTCTTTCATCTCCCAATCCGTCTCGACTCTCCACTCCCTCGCCAGCTCGCGACATCCCACCCGTGTGTGTGTGTCCGTACATTCGCGGGGTACACAGCCGTCTCGTACAGATGCAGCCAGAAGTCGGACTTGAGGACCAGGCACTCTGTCGCTGTTCGTCAGGTAGTCGAAGGGAGTGGATAAGTCGGCAGGGACGTCGACGATGTTGGCGGTGTCGAGTGGCTCCGTCGTGAGCGCCACTTGGTATTTTGGTCGAACTTGTTGAGTACGGTCCTCGATGGAGCCGGCATTGTGAGTGCGTCGCCAAAGACGTTCAATCTCCGTACGCAGAGCTGCGTGAACACTATCTGCTAGATAGACAATCGCTCGCGTATAGCACAATTGAAGATGAAGCTGTCAACAGCCCTCAAGATAACTGCCTTTCCGTGGTAACGTAGATGACGGGATAACGAGATTGACGGTCATTCGAGATTGCACTGTCACCACCTGACTTGATTGGCTAAACTGGTAGGGCCACGGCCGTAATATCTCTATTTGTTAGTAAATTACTCAGCAATCTCGAATGACCGTCAATCTCGTTATCCCGTCATCGACGTTAGAACTCGAGTGTCATCTCAGAAGATCCAGACGGGCAGGGGGACACTAACCCTGCTCCCAGGGGAGTTTCTATACTACCGGCGGTCCATGAGTAGATTACCAGTAGTAGAATATATGAGTTATCCTCTAAGCCACACCTATTTTTAGTAGTAGTTAGAGGATAGCCTAGTATCGTCGCTATCGCGGTCGCTATTAATATCGCCGCTACTCGCTGTTACTCTAATATATAGTGGAGTTATAGGTAGAGACCTGACTACTCTCTAGAACGCGCACTATAATTATTATATTCTAGCTCTGGGCACGTCGCCTCGATGAGCTGGAGGACATGGACCTTATTACGCGACTTCTCACGACCTGAGGCGCGGCCACAGACCTTGAGAATACTCGTGTCGGAGGTGAGGCCTGATCGCTGGCGAGTGTATTGCAATCTGTAGACTCGGTTGTTGTAGTAGGTTCCGTCGGGCAGGGTCGTGAGCCGAACGAAAGAGGCGTCGGGTATGGCGCATGCTAGAATTTGCACCGCTTCTGAGTCGGGCATATGGACCACGTAGTATGGATAGTGAGTGGGTGTTGAGGAGCGAAGCGGAGGTTCAATGGGCGACTGCATAGCTGCATTCCAGCCTCGATCATCTAATTCATAATCTTGAAGATATCATCGAGCATAAAGCTATCCTTAGGGCGGTCAGCCCTTTGTCCTTTTGTCACCATTCTGAATGGATGCAACTAGTTCTAAGGTAGTTCTAAGACCACCGCCCAGGGCTGAAGGAATACCTTGGCAGATCCTTCGTCGACGCCATCAGACTGCAAGTGCCTTCAGGGGCGGTAGAATAGCGACTAAGGGTGGGGCGCCGACTACTTGACTTCTGCACAAGACATCTGGCTCAGCACCGGCTTGTTGTACGCATCCTGGTGGCCGCTTCGTCGCACTTGGAATCGTAAAATTATTTCTTGATCTCAAGTCTGTAATGATCTTGCAGTTACCGATCTTGAAATGAGGTGAGGAGGTGAGGTGTCCGGTTACAGGGCTCGTTCTAGTGGCAGATTCTGCAGGATATCGTGCATGAAAAACGCACGAGGGGTTCTTCTGGGGAAGCTGTCACAATGTTGTTCATCCTCATTGGCTGTCCAGATGCCGCTACTGCGATGTTTAGCAGAGAACTACTTTAGATAAAGAGCATGGGGTCTGCCTTACAGATTGACCAATTCAGTCCTCCGTTCTGTGGTCCTGCATTGTCTTCTGTGATCTGGAGCAAAATGGGTAGGTCAAGTGTGCACGATGAGAGGACAAAAGAGCGCATCAACATAGAGGAGCATGATCTTAGCGAAGGAACTCACATTGAGACGAAATACATGGGGACCGATGCCGATCGGCATGACATGGTAGTTTTGGGTAGGAAACAAGTCCTGAGAGTATGTCTAAACCTAGCATGAAGGAGCCATTCGGGACCTCGTCAATCTTCAGCTGAATACTTCTTCCTCAGCGCAACTTTCAGGTCCTGTCTATGGTGGGCTTCGCGGCCGTCCTCATCTGCACATGGGAACTACTTTTCGCGTATGTCGACAGCCATATTACCAGACCAGATCCCACGAAATAATACTAATATTGGCTTGAGACAGCAACCTCATTTTCAGTCTGACGGATGGTGGCCCAGCTGGCATCTTCTGGGGTTACACAATAACTGTCATCGCGAGCATCTTCATCTATCTCAGCATAGGCGAGATGGCTTCGATGAGTCCTACAGCAGGGGGCCAGTATCACTGGGTTTCGGAGTTCTCCCCTCCCTGGTGCCAGAAGTTCCTTAGCTACATCACAGGTATCACTTCATCTGCTTGCCAAATTGTGTATTTCCTTGCAATCGTTGCTGAGCTGCCATGTAGGTTGGATGCTTGCCACAGGTTGGCAAGGATCTGTTGTAGGGCTTTCTTTTGCTGCAGGAACCATTGTACGTCCAAAGTTTGTCTCCATCCTGCACACATCGCAATTTGAGCCTCCAGCATCATCATAGCATTGCTACTTCATTGATTCCTTTATCAATTCAGTACAGCAAATCTGGTACTGACCTTGAGCTCACTATCAGATTCAAGGCCTCATCACCCTCAATGATAGTACCTATAAACCTCATGCATGGCATGGCACGTTGTTGGTGATCGCAGTCGTAGCACTCGCAATCGTTTTTAACGTATCCATGTCCAAACAATTACCAATGCTGGAGATCGGCATACTGATCATTCACGTCGTTGGTCTCTTTGCCATCATAGTTCCTCTGTTAGTCATGGCACCTTCGCGCAACACCGGCCAAGTAGCCCTCCTTGACTTTTACAACGGTGGAGGTTGGCGAACTGTTGGTCTTGCAACCATGATTGGCTTGCTGACGCCTTTGGGGTCTATGCTTGGCTTTGACTGCGCTGTTCACATGGGTAATTTCCTACATTCTGCTTAAGGTGTGGTGGGTACGAAGACTGACGTATTGCAGCGGAGGAGATCAGAGACGCGAGTGATGCCCTTCCCAAAGCGATCTTCTGGGGCGTGATTCTCAATATATTACTGGGTTATCTAGCTGTCTTGTAGGTGTTCCGAAAAAGCCTCCTTTCATGATGGTTGTATTTGGTCTCTTAGCATTCTCAGATTATCTCATGCCTATGAACAATTGGGCAACTTACAGGAATGTTGAAAGTTTGTACGGGAAAGACTGACTGGTATGTTTGCCATAGTACGCTCTGCTTTACGATAACGGACCCGTCGGCGATACTCACTACACCCACGAAATATCCTTTTATCCAGCTATTCTACAATGTCACGAACAGTCTAGCTGGCACTAACGTCATGGTCGCTATCATAATCATCGCGCTGGTATGTGCTGTGATCTCGGAGATCGCTACGGCATCCCGACAAATCTGGTCCTTTGCGCGAGATGGTGGATTGCCATTCTCACCCTACCTATCAAAGGTGAGGATTACTTCGAAGAGCCCGCCGTACATTCCTATGGCAAGATCATAATCACGTTGCTGAAACTTTGCAGGTCTCCCCAGATTTTCCAATACCGCTCAACGCAGTTTTAGTCTCCTTTCTCTGCGGTATCATTATCAGCTTGATCAACCTTGGCTCTGCCGTCGCCCTCAACGCTATCGTTTCTCTGACCATCTCGGCGCTCCTAGCTTCCTACGTGCTTTCTATAGGTTGCATCCTCTCCAAACGTCTGCGTGGCGAAGCACTGCCGGCAGCGCGCTGGTCCCTGGGTCGTGCAGGAACAGCGATCAACATCATTGCTTTGGTGTTCTTGATTCCGTTTTTCATCTTCTGCTTCTTTCCGACGGCGACGCCTGTACAGCCTGATACGATGAATTGGAATATTCTAATGTTTGGGGCCATCTCTCTGTGGGCTACAGGCTATTATGTGGTGAAGGGGAGGAAGGTGTATGTTCCGCCGGTGACAATCGTGAAGCGGGATGCTTAGGGACCTTTCCGTCACCCAAGGCTTCCAAATGATGTAGAAAATTTCCATGTCCTTCGCTGATGAGTCCTGAAGTTCTGGCATGTAGTTGAAGCATAGCATCACTAGAAGATTGTGACAACTTGGCGGTTCAAGTGTCTAATTCCGCTATCATGTACATAGTCGAAACATCTCGCCGTGCTTCATGCTTGCGTGGCATTTTTCTCATCCTCTGCTCCTTCGGCGCGCCAGAACCGTCACCAAAGCCTCCATCATGAACCCATACGCTGAATTTGTTCGATTTTCAGGCAGGGAATTGAGGCTTGAGTCATGGCTAGGGAGTGAAAAGACTTCAGGAAATACTTCACGGCTCAGAAACATTGCAAAATACAAAATGTTGTGATAAAGTTTGCGGACAATTGGACCTGATTGGCAACATTGATCTATACATCTGATTCTTCCAAAAATGGCAAAAGAGCGATAAATGACCCTCAACGGGCGACGCTCGCAAATTGAATGGCCAGAATAGTTTGGAAGGGTGAGAGCCATGCGGTCCGAATCATGAGGTAGGCAGTGCCTAGTGGAGGCCGCTGAATGACTTTGTGAGATGCTGTTGTATTTTAAGTGTAAATAAGTGGAATTGGGTTAGCCAGAGTAGACAATCATATATCTAATTCGAAGGGCTGAAAGTGATATATACGTAATGTCTCCTCCGTCATCTAGTCATGCATTCACTGGATGAAGCAAGGGCCTTTAGGGTTGAGAACCCGGCGGAATGACGAAATTCCAGGGTTCAATTGGAGTATTGGCCCCCAAAGGCCATGCAGATCCCGCTGATAGGCTGATACATGCCGCCTGAGCACCTGGCTATGTAACGCCAACTTTCAAGTATCACGCTTCTCTGCGACCCGCAGTGGCCACCCATTCACCCACTCCAGCTAATAGCAATCATTTCTACATTCGTCTGCTGTACCAACCCGCTTGTCTGCTCCGATTGGGAGCCTGAATTATCTAAATCTGCAGTACGGCAATGTGGAAGGACTTCCTTACTGATGAGATTTCCAAATATGTCGTCTGTCTCCCGAGAGTCAGCAGATGAGCCAGACGTTTCCTCACCTGCCTTGAATGGCCTCGATGGCCTCCTTGCTGATATGAACGATGCAAACCCTCTCAACCCGGTTGCCCACGCTCAGCTCAACACCTGGACCTTTCCAGCGGCAACGTCTCCTCGACATACGCCTTCCCCAGGTCCAGCTGACGGATCCATCTTCTCTCCTCGTCCACCCCCTCAATACCACCCGAACTCGGCGCCGGAACTTGACCTTACTGCTCCTACCCAGGTTGCAGGTCCAGTGCCTATCATAAATCAACCATCCCTCTTCAATACCCCTAATCGATCGATATTCACAACAGGCTCTCCCACCTCCTCCATCTCAGCCAACACCGCTCAAGCCTCCATGAGCTCTCCTTCTGCAATGCAGGCCCCCCATCCACTATCAGCTCTTACCTTTCCCTCCGGTTCCAACAAAAAGGCGGTACATTACCAGAATGATAGTCCGTCTACACCTAGAAAGAACAGAATACCAAGAGCAGAGAAAGACATTGATGACCCCTCTAATCCTTCGGAAACTACTGCAGGGGCCGATAGGAGGGGTACAAGCACTCCAACGGCATTGACACGGCTCTTCGCCGCCCCAGAAGCTACACCAATTATCTCGAGACATTCCTCATACATAAGAACAGCAAGTGGGACGGCTTATACAAGAGCGTCTTCTACTGAGACTGCACCTCTACCAAATCATCTCTATAACCGAGGTCTACTGGGTGGCAGGCATTCTGATATTACAGTACACGCATTCGGCACCCGATATGCTCTTCATCGGCTGTTGCTCGATCGAGCACCATTTTTCTCCTCTGCTTTGTCGGAACCATGGTTTGAGAGTTCCTCCAAGGAAATTGTCCTTCATCCAGACGACATCGACTCAAACATAACGCAGGCAGCATTCGAGCTTGCACTAAAGCGGCTTTATGGCTGTAATGTTGCCGTAGAAGAAGACAAAGAGGCCATTGGGCTTTTCGCTACCGGATGCTGGCTGGAGATGGCTGATCTAATTGAAGCAAGCGTAGTGTCAATATTGCGTCAGATGTCGCCGCCCAAAATAGGGCCTTTGATCAAGTTGGTCACCAGCAACTACTACGGCAAGAACGGAGATCGGATCTTAGCCACTGCTAAGGCTATGCTCTGCCGCGAGGGATGGGAAATGCCATTGAAATACTGGGACGGGGTGTCCGGCGAGATTGCTAGAGAGATCATAGGTGGTGACGGCTTCTTCGTGCCAGGAGAATGGGAGAGATGGTTGCTGGCGAAGAGGGTACTTGATCGAAAGTTGAAGCTGCGGGCCATCGAGGCTGGTCTCTTCGACCCTAACGTCAAACACCAACGAGCACCGCCGGATACCATGAGCTTCCTAGCCATTCGATTTGATACCGTATATCGAAATAATTCGGCTTTTGTTGGCACGAGTAGGCACATTCCCCAGGCCTATGATTCTTGGCTTGCTCTGTATACCAACCCGGACATCGCCGCTCTGCTTGTCCTCCTCGATGAAGGTATTCACTACGTCCATTTAAGCTTTGAGCAGCTGCAGAAGATTCGCACCCAACGTGATGTGCTTGATTTGCCGCTCATGCCTGAAAAGGTAATCAACGATGCTTTGTGGATGCAGATGGAGCTGCGTCAAAGGGTCGTCAATGCCCCAGAACTGAATCTTGAACTCGGCTTGAGTCAAGAATCGGAAGACTTCCAGGAAGCAGAAGATCAAGAGGATTCCCATGCCGTAGGCGGTTCTATCCTGAAAGGAAAAGAACGTGATACTGGATCCTACCAAGATCCAGAGCAGGGGGACGAAATGGAGTCTGGAAGCTGGGACGGCAATGGTAGACCTCGTAAATTCTGGATCCCAAACGTGGACTCTACTTCTGTCACTGGGGCCAATCCGGACACCTCTCTTTACGCAACTCCTAGCACCAATCGTCCCTATATCTCACGGCTGTCGGCTTCCATCGACCCTGTCGACGTACAGTGGGCATCAGACTTTACAGCATCGGCGACTGAGCGGCCATCAACGGCGGACCGCAACGAACCAATCCCACCCATTTCCTACACCAACTACCCACCTTTCCGCTTCGCAGCTGAGTTCCCAAATCCAAGGAACCTCAAAGAAAAGAAGCGGGTCTATTCTCGTACCGTCTGGTACGCCGGCAGTCTCTGGAATGTCTACATACAGAAAGTTGAAACTACGAAAAACACTCAATTGGGTGTATATCTGCACCGCGCCAAGGAGAAGGAAGGAGGCGATGACAGCCATCATCATCACAATAACAGTGTCGACGAACGCATAGGCCATGTCGAAATGCTCATGCGTCGTAACAACCGCAACCGCCGTCAATCTCGTGGGGATCTGCTAGATGAGGATACGAGCAACAGCGGGACGGACCCAGATTCTACCCTGGTGTCATCTGAACAGCCTTCGAGAGCAACTACAATCAGCAATCTTCTTCGGGGCGGCAGCAGCCGCGAGGACTCCTCTCTGATGAAATCCTCTCATCAAACACCGTCACCTTTTCCGCTTTCTTCCTTACCTTTTAGCACCTCGATGGCTGATACTGATGACGAGGAGAACGATCCCGCATGCAACAATCGCGAATCCACGACTACTAACAACAGTGTCCCAACTCTTCCCACTTATGTCGATGGCCGACCAACTATCAAGACCTATTTCAAGATCTACAGCCCCAGTAAAGGAGGCCGGATGCTGAGTGTCTATGAGAGCGCTCCTGATCTCTTCAACTTCAGTCAGAGTTGGGGCTGGAAGAGTAGTACAATGGTGCTTGATGACGGCCTATGCGGGTATGAAGGTGGTAGTGATGGCGCTGCAGCTGGGCGAGGGGGAAGGGAAAGCAGATTGCGGTTTATGGTTGCTATCGGTATTATCTAAAGGGTCCTAACATGTACACGAAGTACGTTTGCTGATCAGAGGTAGGGAATGTCTAAATGATAAGATGAAGTGATGTGGTGATGTGTTCTGGCCCTGATTGCGCTTGGGATTTGCAACAACTTGGTCTTCGATTCGGATTGTCATAAACCTTGTTGACAAGTGTACATTTATGTTCGTAGCATGAAAGCAGTGCTATGTGCGATGATTGTGTGGACATCTCCTAGCACTACATTCCAGCAGCAATGAATTGAAATTCTTTCGCCACATGGAAGTCTGACAAGGCTCCTCTGACGGCTTTCAGACCCAGACCTCAGAGCTTACGTCAACAGACATGACACAATGCTATGATCATCCAACTGAATTCCGTCCCTCGACATGGATGACTTGATAGCGACGCAACCCTGCATGATGAAGTATGCGCCACGATAATATACGCGTCGCAGCCCCCTCCCAAGCCAGTATATATCCTGGTGGAAAGCTCTACTTCACAGTGTTGAGAATGAAAGATCGGTTTGACCGGTTTGACAAGAACGATGCCGATTACTTTCGGGTCGGTTGGCGACATCATTTCGATATCCTTTCTCATTAAAGACCTCATCAAATCACTTGACGACATCCGAGGCTCCTCAGCCGAGTATCATGCCGTAATACGCGAACTGCGAAGCCTGGATCATGCGGTACATGAAGTGGAGGAGCTATTCAGGACCTGCACAACATCTTCCCAGCTGTACACACTGGTACAGACGATAGAGCAATGTGCAGTTGAGTGCCGCACATGCCTACTTGCGCTGTATGAACAAATAGCAAGGTATCGGCAGACGCTACAAGATGGGGGTTCGGGCAACTTCATTCGAGATGCGGCTTCAAAGGTTCGGTGGCAAATGTCGGAAAAGGAGAAGCTAGCCAAATGCCGGACTGAGATCGCAGCACAATGTTTGTCTTTAAATATACTCTTAGGTACGGTGGGCGTGTAAGTGGACTTCGGCTAGACCCGCGTTTACACAGGAGCTGATTACATGACTAGGAGATCGACACAGTCGTCCACCGTGGATATCCTTGATCGTCTCAGCCAGGCGGATTCCGCCCATTCAAGCGCATCAGCCTCCCACCTTTGTCTTCTCGCAGAAATTCAAGGGCAAGTAAAAGAGATTAATGCCTTGGTCAAGGCCGGAAGTTCTGAGCGTAGGGAATTGGCTTCGGCATTGTATGCAGAGATCGGGTGTGCCCTCCATCAAGCTGACGCTCTCTGACAGTGTATATATCCGTACCTTTGGCGCTGGTGTCCTTTCCTTCGTGCAGAAACTTCTGTGGGTTGCAACACTTTATAGTGGCTCATTGTTGATGGCGGAAGCTGATACAGAATGTTCCCCTAGGACGTTGAACTTTCTGACCTACAACGCTGTGGTTTCCCTACAAAACCGCATTCCAGCACAGCTAGATCGCTGTTGGACGCAGAAGCCGGTGATCCTCGAAGATGCTCTTGGCCGAGTGACACCATTCCATCTGGAGTTTATAGATTCTTGGGAGGTAACGTCTATCGACGGTTTGACCTTGATCTTCGACACGACTAATATCACTGACGTCTTAGGCTTTTCAATCCGTTCTCGAAGTCCGCTTTCGGCAGCTTCCAGGACACCGTATGGTCGAGCATGGAGAATACGCTTTACGATCAACAACACTTAACCGAGACATCGAGCCATGGGTGGCATTCGACCGATCCTTCATCCCTGGCCAGTGCATTAAGATGAGTATGGTCTTCTATGCGGCGTCAGACATTCGTGTCTGTCCAACCTGTGGTCTTGTCGCCGCTAAGGCCATTGAAAAGCTTGAGTTACGGATGTCGTAGGGAGCTTCCTGGTCCTGTCACATCTCAAAAGCTAAATGATTTAGTCTCAGATCTAGAGTGTGGAATATGCGCGCAACAGAGGTCGAGGCTCCTGAGGAGGACTTGGACTGCAACCATTACGAGCTAGCAGGCCACCACGACCCCCGTATTTTCCAGCGGATGAGAGTCAGATTTTCGCCCTACCGAAGCGATTGGGAAGACGGTCACCCGTCGTCTTGTGGGTCATTCCCGATGCCATACTCACAATTACCACCCAGCAGGAAGAATTGCTCTATCACAACAGACCACGGTACTACGCTAGTTCCTAATTTTTATATAGCATCATGGAACGAAATTCTCAGAGGAATATCAAGGAGAGGAATTCGCGTCACAAGAGGCTTGTCCGTCTCTAAAGTCCAGACCTATTCATTTACAGAAATTGGTATTAAGTGATAGCTAATATCATTCGTTTATACATCTGTTAGCATAACAACATACCATCATCCCTGCACCTACCAGCTCCAAGCTCTGCCAACGCCAAGTTTGTGAGAAGCCTACCCAAGACTCCGTGACCGCCAGGCTCGCACCTAGCATAATCCTAGAGGACACAATTGCACCCAAGCCACAACCCGTCCCGACCAAAGGAGCCAATAAGCACTCACGTCCAGGGCACACCTGATGGTCTGACGAAGAACCCACACAGAGTCAGAGCTTCTATCCCTTAAAAGCATAGAAAGTGACTAAGGCTAACCCTTCCCACCTACATGTGTGTACGTAGAAAGTTCCTGGTCACTATGAAAGAGACTCCGAAGGCGATGATACATGCATATTGTGTACAACCACAGGGGCGAAGAAACGCTTCGAGAAACAGCCCTCCAAAAACCAAGCCTGACGAATCGACTACATCTCGTGTCCACCCGCGGCTTATTTACTAAATGAACAAGATATCGCATGAATATTGAGACAACGTACACCACCGTCCACCGCTAGTCACCATGCCGCTTGTCCAAAACCACCACTCTGCTGTGACACGATACTCATACTCACCACCCAACATACCCCAAAAAGCCCTATACCACGTATCCATCCTCTTCCCTCTCACCCCCCTTCTCCCCCCCCCCCCTCTTCCCCTTTCCCCCCTCTTCAAACCAAACACCTCCACAGCGGCGAAAACCACCCTTTATTGTTCTATTTATACCAACATACTTACTACCAAGATGAAGCTATATACCTCCCTTGGTTTCTACTACTACTATGCGTATTGGTGGCCTAGGGGTTGGGGATCTGGAGTTGGATGTGGTGATTTGGGTATTTGTAGATGGTAAGGTGTGGATTGATGTTGGGGATTGGGTGTTCGGGTTTTGGTGGGGTAGTGGTGGAGGGAGAGGAGGGAGAGGAGGGAGAGGAGGGAGCGGGAAGGGGATTGATAGTTTGAGATATTTACGATGGTTATGGAATAAATAGACTAGACTATCATCTACTTTTAAGGTGGATAGGACGGACAGGCGGTAGTAAGGGGGGGTGGTGGAATGAATGGGTGGTTTGATAGTATGAGGAGAAAATGTAAATAGGAGGTCCTTTTTCGCTGGGTATTAGGAAAGGGTATAGGATGGTTGTTTTGATATACAATCCTTCTAGACGTCCTTCAACTCTAGATGCCTTGTACAGGCTTGACACCCGATACGGGAAGACAACAGTCTAATGTATAATACAAAACCATGCAATGCACGCTTCGCCTCCCTCCCTACGAATAGAATAGATACACACATCACGTCACTTCCCATCGCCCAACAGCGGCGTATCCTCGCCATCAGCAGCAGCCGCACCCTTCCCACCCGTCCTCTTCTTCCTCCTCCGCTTCCGCCGCCCACTCCCATCACCACCCGGCTTATCGTTCTCCTTGGCATTAGCATCAGCCGGCCCATCCGTATCGCCCTGCACCTTAGCGCCACCATCCTCCTGATCATGATCGTCGGAACTACTGGTCATCTCAAGCACCGTCTTCTTGATGCCTCCCGCATCGACAATCTGCTCCGTGATGCTCCCAGAGCGGGTCACGCCTCTCTTCGGAAGGTTGAATTTGATGTCGGATTCCAAGGAGCCGAGCGTGCTTTCGGATCCGGCGCGTGATCTGTGCTGGGATTTGGGGATGGATGGATCGGGACGCGCGCTGTCTTCGCCGGCTGATCGAGGGACGACGACGCTTTCCTTGCGGGATTTCCGGGGGCTGGGTGGGGAGCCGGAGTGAGTGCTACCGTACCCGGCGTGCACTGCGAGGACCCCGTCGCTGGCGTCTTTGCCTGCAGAGCTGAGGAGACCAGCGCCAACGCCATCTTGAGCCGCTGCTCCCCCTCGGTCTGCGTCCGATAGACGGGAAGTGTTGTCCGAAGTCTTGCTTGACGGTATCCCGCCCGGCTTGATTTTCACAGTGTTGTACCGCGTTGTCTTGGGTCGGCTGGCAAGATTTGATGGACCCAAGTGCTTCCAATGGTCCCGTAGATCGGGCTTCGCCCGCTTTTGCATGCCTTCGCCCCCGGAGCTGTGTGTTGCACTGGAGGTACGCCTGAGGTTCTGTAAGTGTGGTGAAGCACTGAGTGACGGATGATTGTTATTAGCTTGGCTGGTTGAAGTGGTAGTACGCTGCATGGCGCTGTGCGGATCTTTGCTGCCTTCCTCTAGATCTATGAGGTTCTCCTCGCCATTGGCCAAGGTATCATCAGGTTCGGTGACCACTTCGCCCTTCGGTACGCGGGATTTTGGAGCTTGATGGGTTCGACGAAGGCCTTTTTGGACGTCAATGTACACGTCTGACTCGTCAATGATCTCTCTACAGTTGCCGTTAGCTAGTCAATCCTCGTGTGTAGTGATATATCCTGTTAAGTGGTCTCTTACTCGCCAATAAGCTCCTCAATAACGTCTTCCAAAGTGACAACACCAAGAGCTCCGTGGTCATCCCCAGGAAATTCCGATACCAGAACCATGTGCGATTTGCCTTCCTGAAAGAAATTGACAATGTCCAGACACGAGGTCTCGGCCCTCGTCTCTGGCAGCGTTGCAAGAGCAAAATCGCGAACCTTCTTGCCATCTTCGGGATCGTATGCAATGAGGATTTTGACGAGGAGCATCCCAACGAAATTCTTCTCATTATCCGGAGCGTATATTGGTATTCGAGAGTATCCGGCGCTAAGTATGTGCTCAATCATTTTCTCATCCAGGACTGTGTCCGCCGATAGGGTATATGTATCGTCCATGGGAGTCATGATACTGCCGACTGATTTCGCCTTCAGATCGAGCACTGCGCTGATTATGGTGACCTCGTCCGAATTCAATTGTTCACCGTCCTCTCCCAAGCTTTTATGCAGTGTCACAAGGGTCTTCAGTCCAGCCTTCTTGTACGTAGTGCCATGGTCCTCCCCAAGAAGCCGGTCCAAAAGCTTGGCTGTGGGCCACGCCACGGGTGACATGATGTACATGAGGGTGAGCACCAGTGGTGACATCCAAGCTCCTATGGGTAAGCCGTGCCGGACGCATATCGATTGGGGGATAATTTCGCCGAAGATAACTATGTTCGGGGTCAGTCCAATATACGAGAATTGTGAGAGGAATGTATCCTCGATGTAGGAATCGTACCAATCAGCACCGTACTCCCCAATACAGCCGGCCATCCCCCACCCAAACTCCTATCCAGCACAATGGGCAGTGTCTCATTAGTGATGACATTCCCCAACAACAGCGTAACAAGAACCCAATGCTTCCCCCTCTTCAACAACCTCAGCACGCTAGCAGCATGACTCTTCTCCCTCCCCTCTCCAGATTTCTCAATGACTTGCAGATATATCTCATCCTACCCTCACTCACGTCTTAGCCAAAAATTCCCCCCTTCATCTTCTAAAAGAGGGATGGAAAATAACACAACGAACCTGACCCATCAAGGCAATCGTCAACCCAGCAAACGCCCCTCCAAGCAGCACCAAAGCAATGGCAACGGCAAGATAGATCCACAGCGTAGGCTTGTCGGGAGACATGGGAGGTTCCTCCTCAGACTCCGCTAGTATCTTGAACGGAAGCAAGCTCAACAGCGGCGCCGCGTGCGTGCCTGATATCTGTCCAATGCCCAGTACGAGTAATCTTGCCATCGAGAAGACGTAGGGTCGAGCTGCCGTGTAGCCAGCCCGAGCCCCAGCTTGGGGGCGTGGGGAGGTTGACATTTTGGGGGGTAGGAGAGGTGGATGGAAGGAGTGGTCCGGGAATTGTTGCTTAGTACATGATAGAAGATATGGCTGGTCTAGAGAGCACTAGTATCGCATGTTAATGTGGTGGGTATGCATTTGGAAGTGGGTGAGAGTCGTGTTTCGCGTTTCTTATTTCACCTTGGCAGCCGGAGTTGCTACTTCTGTGGCGCAAAGGCTTTAGAGGTGTTGTTCACAGTCCTATCCACGCTACCTTACCTAGATGCAAGCTACGATGATTCGCTCAATGGTATGACTATTCTTCAAGAACCAATGCAAAGGTCCAAGAGTCGCGGAAGATGAGATTTTATGTTCGAGCTTGTTATGATATTGAAAACTGATATTGCTTTCTCTGTATCAAGTATCTAAGATCGGGATTTCATCGTAATACTACCTGCAGGGAATCCTCAAGTATGATAAAAGATTCATTATGTATGAAACCCCCAGTGAACCCCGCTACCATTGACTCCTGCAACCGTTGCCTCGTAGGTTCTTAACCATCTGACTTCCCATCGCGATCATGCATATTTAATCGCACTGTGATTCACATCGTTGAACGGATTCTCGTGGTCATTGGGGGCCGTCGTATGGTTGGGATCTTTGAACGGATTCGCCTCTTCATCGTGACTTACGCGCGCCCTTGTGCTCCCTTCCGCCGATGGGGTGTACGCGGGCGGTTCATGAGCCTTGTGCTCCTCGGGGCTGCGATGGTATTGCAACTCCCTCGAGTTTCGGTTTTCGCTCGCAGCGCGTTTGCTTGCTTTGCGCAGTCTTTGCGTCGCGATGCAGGCGAAGACGAAAAGGGTGAAGTGGATGATTCTGGAAGGATGGTGTTAGCAATTTGTTCTCCGTTATGTATTTCAACGGGGAGTGAGAGACGTACAGTAGCAACGCTAAAAAGACATTTGCTGCGATTTCCATCCTCCCCAGAGTGTAGATAAGAGGATTACATTCCTCGCTCCCAAAGTTCCAGTCACCGCACAGCACGATGCCATTGAAGTCGAGTAGAACAGGCTCCCAGTACCAGTACCAGCCATCGCCTACAGAGAAGACGATCGCAGGGAGAGCGAGAGCCCAAATTACAAGGTCGACGCCAACGTGCCAGCCTGGGTGAATAGGGCGGCCCTGACGATGGAACAAACTCAGGAAGAGGACGGCGGAGTTGTAGAAAAGTGAGAGCAGGACCTATGGCAGTAATGTCAGCCAAGGAATTCAAACCTGAGGCTGTACTTTTCGAGCCTTGCGCAAGCCACACCAACAGCTGTTTCAAGAACCGCTCGTTTCATGGGCGCAGGGGGGGCCCGAAGGATGCAAATCTTCACGCTTACCGGTGCCAAGGGCATACCATCAACCCAATCATTCCCACCATAGTTCAGCTTCGACACATTTGTTGTGACAGCAAAGAGTGTCATGGCGATGAAGGCCAGCGGGATGGCGAGCGCTCGCATGCCGAACTTGATCGGCCATCGCCGATCATGCTCGCCCAGTGTTCGGCGAGTCTCTGATGAGAGAAGGCGAGCCATGTCTGATGGCAATGCCAAGGTGGTTGATGCTATTCAGGAGAGATCAAAAGGCGATGAGGAGTAGAGAGAAGAGTTGGGAAGAGCATGGCATGAAGGCAAATGTTAGCGCGGAATAGTTGTCGTAAGTCGTAAGCTCTTTGGGGGAGGTGGCTATCGATAGAACTAATCCGATGGTGACGCAAATCCGGTTTAGTGCTGCTGGATGTACTACCTTACTTGAACCAAGGCGGGGGTGATTAGATTGGTTGATTGATTCCATCGTGCATCATCTATATGTACATCATAGCATGTGACTACTGAACTGTCATACTCCGCATCGCCTACGGAGATGCTCGTCCCAATAGATAGTTTCTACAGCGGAAACAACCATTCCACTCCGCTGGCGCTTAGACTTTCTCAAAGTAATGGTCGGGCGCGATCCACATGTTCAGGATCTGGAGGACAAGCTTTTCTAGCTTTTTGACTAACGGGAAGGTACTAGGTACAGATGCTAAGGTACATAATGTGATAATGTACCTCGGCACAGAGGTATTGGGAATAGCATCAAACCCCATTCGTCATTCTTGACCCTCCCAACGTCAACAATCGTTTTGACATGTCCACCCCAACGGACCAACCACGATACAAACTCATCTTCACCGTTCCCACCTCTTCCCTCGAGGCATGCAAGTCTGCCGTCTTCGCCAAAGGTAAGCCAACCCCATAATCTCAATCATTCAACATGAAACCCGCCAAACTCCTCCAACAACCATCTTCCAGAAGCTCTAGAGTATTATCTCAACTCGAATATGCCCTGCCCATCCTCGTAGCTCACAATAGACTCATGCAATCAATCAATCTAGGAGCGGGCTCCTACCCGGGCGGCAAGTATTCCATGGTGTGCTATGAAACACCGGGCACGTCTCAATTCATGCCCAACGAGGGCGCCGTGCCCAACATTGGCAAGGTGGGCGAGCTGGAGCGGGTGGAGGAGACGCGAGTGGAGGTTTTGTGCGTGGGTCGGGATGTCATGGTAGGAGCGGTGGACTCGTTGAAGCATGCGCATCCGTATGAGGAACCGGCGTATGAGGTGTACAGGATGGAGGATGTTTAGGCGGCGGATGATTTGGATTGATGGAGCAGCACTCAGGTAGACTATCGGTGTTAGTCTTGAATTCTTTCTGCCCCAGTAGGTAGGCCTTATTCGAGACTCCTATTGGATGGCGAGTCTGCAGGTTTTGCCATGCGTGGAGATCGTGCGTTTGCAATCCATCAAGTCACGTTCTGTAATCTCGATACATTCATGTTATCTTTGGGACAACCTTAGCGACCAATGTCACCTTATCAAGGTCTTACACCCCTAAAGCTTCGCCAATCCAGTCCATTTGCACCGCGCTTACACCCCTTGCATAGCTCTTGTTAGTGAAGACGAATTCGTTATACATAATCGCTTCAATCTTTCGTCCGAAAAGACTACTCGATGGGTGGATCGCAACCGATTGATTGCCCACGATGGTCTTGTAGCTACCGTCGGAGATCAAGCGTGCAGTGTTGGTCGCGAACCCTTTCAGAAAGCATTTCAGAACAGAGATGGCGAGCTCGGGAGTCAAGGCTGTGGGCTGTGTTCCCTGCTTCTCAAGCAACGTCTTGCATTGTTGCCGTAATTGCTTGCGTACGTCCATCACGGCTTGCATAGCGCGGTGCGAGACGAAGTGCCGTTCAGCCCACGCTTTGCGGTCTGAATGCTCTGCAGCGTATGCCTGGACGGTAGTCAGAAGAGTCAGGTGATCGCCTTCTCTGCGATACAGTTCGCGACGGGCAAATTCGGCTTCCTCTTTCTTCTCCTCGGACGTCAGATGGTGGAAGATATTCTCCACGCTCAGGCAAGAAATGATGTCTATGACTTCCGAGACGCAATCCAGGTCCGGCTCCGCAGCTGCTATAAGCACTCTGCCTAGAGACACTGTGAGGGGGAATTTGGCCATCTGCCGTCCGGTCTCGCTAATATCTCCAGCGTCTGTCAATGCTCCTAGCTGATACAGCTGCAGAAGCGCCTTCTCCAGAGCCTCTCGAGGTGGATGATCCAGAAAAGGGAAGTTGACAACATCATCTACACCCCGCGCTTTCATTGTCAGTATTGCATGGCCGAGATCGCATCTCAGTATCTCGGGCGTGTTTGACTGTTGTAGAGTGAGATAGTCCGATTCGGTATACAGCCTATAGCATTGCCCAGGTGCTTCTCGCCCAGCACGTCCCTTTCGCTGGATCGCTGCAGATTTCGAGATTGGCTTCACCAGCAACGAATCCAGTCCGATGCTTGATCGAAATTGCTTGATCTTCGCTTTCCCGCAATCAATGACGAAGCGTACTCCCGAGACCGTAACGGAAGTTTCTGCAATATTCGTCGCTATGATGACTTTTCTCGTCTTGGGAGGAGCTGGCAGGAATACTCGTTGCTGAGCGGCTTGGGGCAAGGCTGCGAATAACGGCAGTACGAGAACTTTTGGTAAATCAGGACCCAAACCTTGTGCGTATTCTTTGACAAGGCTCTCGAGTGATTCAACCGTTTCTTGTCCAGTGAGGAAGACTAGTATGTCTCCTGGCATGGGCTCTTTGTGGTGGATCTGAAAAATGGTCCGTAGTGCGGTATCGACAATGTCTTGGACTGGTTCCGGCGTGTACTTGATTGTGACAGGATATTGGCGGCCTTCAATGTAGCAAGTTGCTACATGGGGAAGGGGTATGTTTGACTTCTTTGACTGTAAGATACTCCAATCGCTGGCTTTATGGCCATTTGTCTTGGGTACATCCCCTAATTTGCTCTCGACTCTGGGCTTCTTGCCCTCGCTTCCTATGGTTTGAGTTGATGGATCTGCTTCATCCTCGTCAGAAGACGATATACCCGACCATTCGGACTCGTCAGCACCATTTTCTTCCCCGCTTTGGACTTGGTCAGCATGGGGTTCAACCCCATTAGGTATCAGTTTCGGCGGGCTAAATGCCTCCTCGAAAAAGCTACCCAGACGCTCCATCTCAGCCGTGGCGCTCATAACGACAACTTTTAGGGGGATCCTACCCCTTCCCTCATTTTTCCCAGCGACCATTTGCCCCATGAATCCCATCACTAAGTCCACGTTAACCCCCCTTTCATGAACTTCATCCACCACCACAGCACTGTAAGCCTTCAACCACGGATCTCGTAACAACTCCTGCAGCAACATGCCCTCTGTAAGAAATTTGATCTTCGTATTCGTAGACGTAGAATTGTCAAACCGGACCGAGTATCCTACAGTACTTGCAGGGCTTGACGACCCAAGCGGAGAACCCATCTCTTCCGCTACACGTCTTGCTAGATTGATAGCCGCTACTCGTCGTGGCTCAGTAATCGCAATGCAGCCGCCAACGGTAGCATTAGTGGGGTCGTTTTCCTTCATCTGAGCCGTAGATTGGGCTGAATCTTCTGCAATAGTCACATTCTGGGCTCGGCTCCATGTTTCACTGGCTAATATTTGCGGAACCTGCGTACTCTTACCACTTCCCGTCTCTCCAACCAGCAACATAACGTCCTTTTCGCGTAATCCTTGGCGTATTTCAGCAGCATGAGCCCAGATTGGTAAAGTTTTCCGCACTTGCCAAAGCGCCTTGGCACGCTCTTTCATGGGACTAAGTCCAGCCTTTCGGTTCCTATCAGTTGCGTTTGGGACTGACTTCGGTCCGGACCGCGGTATGAATGAAGGTGAATCCGACTGTTTGCTCGAGGTTTGAACCCCATCTTGGGCGACTGGGTGAGAGTGGATGTGCTTGATGGGTTTAACAGAAGCGAACTGAGATCCTTCCAGTGGCCTATTCGAATCTTCACGCTTCCGCTTTCTGTCTTGAGGGACAGAAATCATAGGCGTAGCCTCATCGAAACGGTGGTGTACTCGCTCAGGCATCGTGATATTGCACAAAGCCAAAGGCCTAGCTATCATGAAACAATATTCTTCAGAGCTACTGCAACGCAGAAATAGATGACGGATTGATGGTGTTTTGAAAGAGTATCTTCTTCACCAATGAAAATTGCGCAGCCAAACACAGACAACTCATACTACAAGAAGTTCAAAGGTACGGAGTATGGACCTTAACATACTTAGGTGTCCCTAAGTAAATCTGGCCTCACCGGCCCAAAATTGCATCACAAGCTGGAAATGAGCAGATGTTGAAAATTCAAAGCCACCACTAGCATGAAACTTCGAATATCTCCTAGCGCCTCCCTCTAGGGCCATCCCCCGCCTAGAGCTACAGGCGGCCCGTCCCTAGATACTTCCCTCCCCCCCACCCCGCCACCAGATCTCAAACCCATCCTCCTCCCCAATCCTCCCTATAGAATTTTGGAAACCCACGAAATGCGCCCCACAAACCCCCGCCCCCCCCTCGCCGGCCCCCCCTCTCCCCTTCCCCCTTTCCCAATCCGCCTCTCCGGCCCCATCGTCAAAGGTTTCGGCCGCGGCAGCGCCGACCTCGGCATCCCGACCGCCAACATCCCCCTCGCCGGCCTGAGCGTCGGCGGCAACGAGGACATCGAGAGCGGTGTTTATTATGGCTGGGCGGGGGTGGACGTTGATGATTGTGGGAAGAGGGTGGAGGGGGAGGGGAAGGGGGGGGTTTGGGGTGTGGCGTTGAGTATTGGGTGGAATCCGTTTTATGGGAACAGTGTTAGGAGTGTGGTAGGTTTTTTTCATCTGGTTTTTTTTCATTGTTGGTTTGAGGTTTTATGGATTTGTCTGTGTATTGCGTTGGGTAGGGTGTGAAGGGTCTGGCTGAGATCTGGGTGTTTATTGTAGGAAGTGCACATTCTCCACAAGTTCCAGCAGGATTTCTACGGTGCGCGGATGAATTTGCTCATTTGTGAGTTTATACGACCGGAGTACGATTATGTGAGCAAGGAGAGTTTGATCGAGGATATCAATGTGGATATTGAGGTGTCGAAGCGGAGTCTGGAGAGGCCTGCCTATCTCGAGTTGAAGCACGATAAGTACTTGGTTGAGTTTGGAGGCGAGGGGCATGAGGATAAGGTTGCCACTTGAAAGGAATAAGTATAACGGCCGAGGACTTAGGGAGCGTGCATGAGCGTGATTGGAGGCGTCGTTTCAAGTATAGGTTTCGTTTGGATAGGGTGACTGGTGGGGTAGGAGCATGAATGATAGAAGCACGCTGACATAGACCATAGAAAATTCTGCGTTTCAGTAACTATTCCATGTCCTGGCAACTTGGGCACTTGTCTCGGTTGTACCTCGGTAGATGCCCCTGAAACGAGTTCCTTGCCAGGAAATTAGATATGTATACTCAACTCAAGCATTGAAGTGAAAGGTATATATGTGTTGGACTGACGGCAATATCAACAATTGACATCTGCCGTGGTGATGCCCTTTAGAGAGCCAGTCTCTGCCTAGAGTCATGCGTCGCATTTTCCATATCTTCATAAATTAGAAAACATCAGATGCAGGGTAGAACATTCATGACGAAAAGCATGGGTATGTCGAACACATCTCTTTTGACCGACCAGCAGAGCATGCAGTCAACCTTGTCATCCTCTTGTCCTCCTTTTTTAGATTGGTTGGCATCGCGTTGCCTCTTCAACCGAGATCCAACTTCGCTGTCAAGGTTTTTATCAACGCCTTTGTCCTTTGTTGTCTTGTATCTAAGAAGCTTGCACGGAGTTGTGACACTACCTCTTGAATCTCCAAAGGCTAAATGAGCGTAGTCGTCGAAGAAGTCGCAAGCACTTTCGTCATCCAACAAATCAACAATAGAAACTGGTTTGGAACGTAGGTCGTCGAGGGTAGAGCCATCCGGCAAGCGAGGGGTGTTGGTACCGCGAGAAGTTGAGGCACCCGTACTGGGCGGACAAGAGGCATTGCCGCCTTTGTTAATATTAAGATTGGGTTCCTTACCCAAGAGAACGGCCTTTTTCCATCCAGTCAGAATAGTGAATCCTTCACCAACGGCCACTACTTCTCCAGTGCGCCGACATAATATGGTGGGAGTGCCAGTGAGGCTCAGATTGTCTTCGTACTCCAGCAATGTGCGCTGCAGACACTTTTCCATAAAAACGCGATCGTCGTCGTCCAATTTCGTTAGGGATGAGATAAATGAAGGCCGAATGGAGGCCAGTGCTTTAGCGATGTGGGCGGTCCGTTTCTGGGAGAAACGCTTTCTGATCAAAGCCATGAGATCATGGAAAGCTTTCGTGTAGGAGTAGGGTTCCGTTACCATATTGTAGACCGTTGACGGGTTGCGGCTGCGGCGAGGAAAAGCGGTCTTCGCTACCAGTGAAGTGACGGGGATCGTTGAGGGAGTGGTAGTTGGCTTCGCTGATACCAAGGTTTCCGAGGGCGTGGATTGTTGGTGAGATTGGACTTCCTGGAGTCCCTGCGCCTGACGAGATGGGTTGATGTTAGTATTATGCGCGTTTTGTGCGGCAGGCTTTCCCTCGAAACCCGCCATCATACCTTGCGGACTAAGGACACTGAGCCCAGAGATGGGACTAGGATAGCTGCTCTGACCCTTGAGACCCCCTTGCTGGTAGCCGCCCGGGCGATCCTCTTTCTTTACAAAACTCTCGAACGGATCCTGATCTTGGCCGCCAAGGTTGTAAGCGATGGCGCCACGGTTCGGTCCAGGCTGAGGGTATGGCCACTGTTGGGCATTTGCAGGACTTGACCTGTAGTGAGCTGGCAGCATGCCATAAGTGATACCATCGCTACCATCGAAACCCCCAGCGCCGTCGCTCGGAGGAGTGCCTGACACGGCAGAGGACATCTGGTTAAGGAATTCGAACTCCAGAGCGCCGAACTTGTTCCCGAAGCCCATCTGCTCAATATCCAATTCAGGAAAGGCATCGGCTGCGTACGGATCAACGTGGTCTGATGGCAGTTGCAAAGCTGGCTGTCGAGGGCCACTAAATTCTTCCATCGACGTTGACTGTTGACCATAGTTGTATGCTTGAGGCTGCGGGGTCGACACCATCTGATTTACATATGGTTGAGCAGCCATCTGCATTTGAGGGTTCGGTCCAAACATGGGGAAGCACGAGGAAGCTGCTTGTGGGCCGCGATACACACAAGTAGGCATGGCTCCAGGGAATCCGAGTCCAGAAAACCGGCTTGCATCGAAGTGATTCAAAGCGCGTTGACGTTCTGCTACTTCTTGTTCCTTTTCCTGGACTGGCATTAGATCCTTATCTTCGGTGCCTTCCAAGTACTTTGCCTTCTTCCGCTTCCCATCTCTGCAAGGCTTCTTGTCGCCGCATCTTTCGCATGGCCGCTGATCGCCTAAAAGGATAGGAACAGTCTTAGTTTTGATGGATGAAGGAAAAGTCCAAGGTTGGAGATGATCGACTTACTACATGTAAGATGTGCTCGTTGGCAATTCTCGCAGGCCCGACGTGCTTTCTTTCTTTTCACCCTATTGGGATCTTTGTTGGGAGGTTTCTTGACCTTGCCATCAGCCGTCTTTCGGGGGCCTGCGCCCTTTTCGCCCATTTCGTCTGAGTCTTGACTATCTGAATCGTCTGATGACTCTGAAAGCGATCTTGAAGGAAGATCCTCATCTTGACCTTGGGAAGCCATTTCTTTATATAAATGCGCTAACCGAGCCTTACGGGTTCGCTGGGAGAGGGTTACCCATAGACTTCAGCGCCGTCCCAGCGCTCAGCAGGCTGCTAGTCTGGACTGCAGGGCTATTTGCCTCCGTTAAGGGTGACAAGTCCACCCGAGATTTCCTCCTATCAAGGATGGAGAAATGCAGGCTCCCGTGGAACCAGTCCTTGCACTGCAACACAGGCGTGGAGCCCAATCAACCAGTAGTGGCGATCTTTGGGATTGTTTTTTCTCTTTCAAATGAAAATAAATCGACTGAATGCGTCCACCAGCCTACGGCGGTACCGTCACGAGGACTGGGCCTAATTCGATGCGCTGTGATCCAGCTGAACATGCAGTACCAAACTTTGATATGTGAGGCTCATGAACGAGGCTCTGCGCAGCTGGGTAGAATAATCTCCGGGAAAATAACAACAATACAGGCAGTCACCGTTGACTAAGCCGCTCAACGGCTATGACTGACATACTGTTGTGGGTTTGTGGGTGTGCGGGCGTGTGGGCGTGTGGGCGTGTGTGTGTGTGTATACAGATTGGTGGGATATATGAGGGGCAACGGAGAGATGCTACTGGCTCTCCCACCCAGTTGTGTCCCACCCAGTTGTGAGGGGTCTGGAGCAGCGGAGAATTAACCGTACTCGTGGGCACAATCGCGATTAGATAACCAATGGGATGACTAAAATGAAGTGAGAACACGGCGAATTAAGGTGCAGGCTGATATTGGTAGTGGAAACGTGGAGACCTTGTGTGATGAAACTTGACTGACCCAAGCGGTTGGGTGGAAACAAGGTGTGTGTGGTGTGGCACACACTCGGAACACTACCGCTGCTCATCATCCACTCGCCAAGGCGCACTAATGCAAAGATCTGCACCGACTGCGGACACTAACGTTGGTTTCTCACTAAGACTGCAGACTAAAGTAGTTTACAGTAGTTGATGCAAGAATCGCTCAGGTAGAACAGTTGGGACCCGTACTCGGCTCTCCGTACGAAGAGGTACCTCATTGAGGTACCTCATCAATCAAGGCCACCAACGGTTGCCGCCGTATATCATTGGTCGATGCAAGAAGGGACCGTGTCCTTGCCATATCAACAGGCTCACTCACCCCTACCCCTGGGACATCACGGTATCGACCATGTCGTACTACTTTCCCAATTAGGCAAATGAATGCTGGGTGCGTATATCAACCTCACGATGGCAACATACAGGAGAAGATCGGGGGGGGACGGACCGCTGTATCACGAATGAATTTCAGGAACAGGTCGATCGCATGACCAACACCGTTGTGCCATCGTGACCCACCACCTCCCACCCAAGGCACACAGGTGCAGACGGTGTAACTGGGAAGCCAGCTCACAACATTCGTGGTTTCAGGTACATCCTGTATGCAAGGCTGCCAGACATACTGCATATCCTATGTCCTCTTATTACTGGGTGCTCTTCCATTGGTCGCATTGCTATCGTCCGGTCGCAAATCTCGATGTCCCCCGTATCCTCTTACCATATTGGAAAAACACGTAACTGTTCCAGCCATTAGCCATACTTGCAGCCTTGTGCCCACTTTCATTTCCTGGTTAACTCACGGGAATGGTGCCATGATCACGGTGAGCAAGGCCAATAACGTTGTCGCCCACGAGAATCCAAGTTTATTGTACACTAGACTCTACGTGTCAGCCAGCTCTCATAGACGAGCCGTTGATCGACTTAGACGCTGAATGCTGATCAACTCACTTTGAACACCAAAGAGAGGAAATGCAGCAGCAAAGCTAGAGCGAGCGAAGCTGTTGGCTGCCAAGGCAGACGCCGCGTACAACGGGTAGGCGTCTACCAAAAAGGCTATATAGCGACTCAGCACATTCACCGATCTACGTATGTTCGCTTTTGACTCACTAAATATCCCAGAAAAGACGAGCAACATGCTGTACAGCACAGACCTATCAGCAAGAAGCCGTGCCAATACCTTTGACGGTAGGGAGGCTCACCCAGTCGCAAAGACCGCGCTTCCAATGATTGGTACTAGCATTCACGTCAGAGATGCTTGTACATACACTACGTTACATTTGCTCACCCATCCAATGTATCGACGGGGACAATGTCCATGCAAACCTATACCCGGATCAGCAAGATGACCTGATTGGAGCCACGAACAGTATGCGCGGATGAAGTCATACCAGAAGAGACCAAGTGGTACCAGGAACGCTCCGGTAATGGCGGGTGGCAAACGATACTCAGGCTCGGAGCCTCCAGCCTCCCCTCCGTTCACCTCTCTATTCTGGACTAGTCTAACGTAGTTCTTGTGCCAAAAAGGTTCTGTGGAAATTGCGACTAGCTGGCCGATGAGAAGACCTAGGAAACTGAGGCCAACTTGGTGCAACTCAAAGTGATGATTGCCGGCGAACACCACCTGGAAAGCTCCGAAGAACAGGTACAAAACACCAAGCAACAATGCTGAAAACAAACAGAGGTTCAGACACATAGGCTCGAGGGCTAGTAGCAAGAAAGGGCGGTAGCATGACCGTATGATCGTCTGCAATATCGATCGTTCCATAGCCTCAATTGGTGCCTTCCATCTCCCGTCACCTGTCTCTTTTCGTAATTTGATCGCCTTGCGGCGTATCAAGACGGGGTGATAGGTTTCCGGAACGAACGTCGCGATCAGGCCAAGCATCACGGCAGACCAAATTATCAATACGTAGAATGTCCATCGCCTACATGGTCAGCATTCATACTAATCGGGATTTTAGATCTCAATCACCAATTGGTGTACTGTACAGCACCTCCGGATCAGCATTGATACCCTCACAAGGTATTCTGTTTGTCACAGCGCATCTCAGGGAGTACGCTCGCAATAACTGTTTACGGAATATGAGCTGTAATTTGAATGATGCTGACAAGCAATATCTTGTTTCGGACTTCCGGTCGATAGATCGGACCTCAAGGCGCAATTTATACCCTCTAACACATGGCAGAGTGTGCTTTATGATGTATGTCTTGATCCGGTCAAGCAGCCAAGAGACGATACTTTCTACTTGAAGCCTGGTCTATAAGACGAGTCTGAGATGCCATTTTGGCCGGCCGCTCATATTTGCAGAGCAAATCAAGACGGAGTTTTCCCAAGGTATAGCCAAACAGCCAGGAAATTCTAGTGGGGGAACGAAGACTGACTACCGAACAGAACGTACCTGGTTGATGAAGCCTGCCAGCAAAGGCCCAATAGGAGGTCCGATGAAAGGAGAGGCTGTGAAAATCATCATAGGAGCTTGCAGCTCATTCCGATCGAACATGTCACCAACAGTGCCTCCAGCAACACTCAGAAAAGCACTGCCAGCTACACCATCAATGAAACGAGCAACGAGCTCTGTCCCAATGTTCTTGGCCAATGCACAAGGGATGAGCCAGATGAGAAAGAACGTGAACGACACGACATAGATTGGTCGGCGTCCGTAGAACTCCGAAAGAGGCCCAAGCACCATCGGACCCAATCCAAGACCCATAACAAACACACTCAACCCCAACGTGGCAACGACCTTCGAGATGTGAAACTCTTTCGTGATCTGCTCGTATGTGGATGTATACATCGAACTGGCGCACGTCACGCAGCTCGCGCCCGCCGACACAATGAGCACGATGATCCATTTGCGAGTCTTGCTCATACATCTGGGGTTCATGGGATCGTCGTCCCCGTCCCACTGCACCTCGAATTCCTTCTCCGTCTCTTGCTCAGCAGGTTCCTTCGTCGACACTTCCTCGTCTTTGCCAAACGCTGTGTAGCCGTGTCCGTCGCCATACGAGCGCGATCTTATGAGGGAGGCAGAGTGACCGCTGGCCCTTCTTTTCGCATGTGGTGTGGGATGGTTGGCCGCCGCAGCGGCACCTTCGATGCGTCTGTCCGTTAGTCCTTGCTCCGCTCCAAATTCGGGGCTGTCTTTCTCATTCATAGCGTTTTTCGCACCATACATGGGCTGAGAAGTCTTGTCGGAAGGCGCAAGCATTAGGACAGGGTCGCCCACGGCCATATTGAGATCGTGAATTGCAATTTAAGCCGACATCTTCCTTTCCAGTAAGCCGACTTCCTCTAGGGCTATTCTAATAGATTCTGACACCGCCCCTGCGCTCTCTGTCGAAATCTACAAAGAATGCAGGGAACGCAGCAAACTTTTCAAAACCCTCCATCATCGACAACAGCCGGCTAACGCTGCCGTTCCAAACTCAGTCACAACGTGACGAAGGTTGATCAGCAATCTGTAGTACCTTAGTAGTAGAGCGGCGTGATGTCCGGCACTTCTTAAGCCCGCCACTACATAGTTCTAGCTCCGGATATAAAGAACCCTAACCCTAGTCCTGGATGTACCATTGAGCACTTCCGTATCCAGATTTATCCCATGGACTGTACCTATTCTACCAATGACAACGGGATGTTGCAGTCCTACCGAGAACAACCACAGGAATACCAGTAGCCACAAAGGGGTAGATACGCTCGCAAAAATATCTCATCGCTCCGAATGACATCGCAGAAAACGAACGTTTTCCCCACCCTCTTCTGGCGCGCTAGAGAGGTCATCTCATACCGCAACTACAACACCCCTTTCTATCTCCATCTCCATCTCCACTCCCCCCCCCATCACAACCACCCAAACGCCCCCATCTTCCCCACAAACCCTCACAACCCTCCCATCTCCCGCTCAAGCCCTCAAACCCTCCCAAAGCGCATCCCATCCCCCTTCCCACACCATCAAATACCCTTGCCGCCTCCCCTCCCATCCGTGGCACTTGGCGCCCAAAACCACTCTCGTCGAGGGTCTTGTGGGCGCGGATGAGGAGGGAAGGTCGTGGTCGGCGTAGCTGCCGTCGGTGATGTGTTGCCCGATGGTTTACACGTGGGCGCGGATGAGGACGTTGGGGGTGCGGGAGACGTAGATGCGGAGTCTGGTGTGGGTGTTGGGGACGGAGAAGGTGTAGGGTTGTGCAGGACCGTCGTTGGGGAGGCGACGAGGCGGAGGTTGGGGTTAGGCGGTACGGGACTGGGAATGGGAGTTGCGAAGGGGGTCAGTGATATGTGAAGGTTTTCGCGTTGTTGGGGAGTTGGTATGTATACTTGACGGCAGCGTTGCTTCGATGGAGCATGCTGGGTATGCTGGCTAAGTGGATGCTGGGGAGGGTAGGTGCTGTTGGTGTGGACTAGGATTGGGTGGATGGTAGGAATATGAATGGGAGGGGGGAAATGTGAAGATGATGATGATGAAACGGAGATGTTAGGAAAAGCCACAAAGGGCGAAAGAGAGATATCATATCCAAGGTTCCGTCAAGTCGTGAATGGAGCGTAACGTGCAGTTTGTGATGATATCAAGAATAATGTGCTCAACTTGCGAGATGAATACCAAAGAACAAATACGCGCGTAAACCGGGACAATCATAAGTGTAACCAGCATAGCGGCCAATGGTATGATCGAAGCAATTACTTCGAAGCGGAGCTTACGTTCAATACGAGATGGTCTAGCAGACCAGTGCTTGCGTGATCTTACCAACGTATCCATCCAACCCAGCACTACCCACCTCCCTCTGCTCCGGCTGCCCAGTCAAGCTAGGCCCGCCTCCAGGGGTAATCAAGACTTGTGTGCCGACTTCGAACCATTCCCGAGTACTTGCAAATTCAAAGATGATCTCGGTCTGCTGATCGTCTACCGGACTTTCAGGTGTAGCAACGCCACCGTCGTCACTGCCGTTACCATCGAAGCTGAAGACCTCGTCTGCAGTGGTGGCCAATTCCAGAGCCTTGACTTCAACGATCTTGGCAGATGCGCGGATGCTCGCAATATACACGATTACCAAGACTCCGGGCCAGGCCGGGAGACCGGCTTCTGGGAAGACCGCGCTGAATCGGCTGTAGGATAACGGAGGTTCGTCTTGTGGGTTCCTTGGAACGGGTAGCATTACCAGGCCCCTTCGTATGCATAGGTCTGTAATGGACAAATCACTCAAATTCGTAGTCTTGGATTGCTGAATTGAAATTCCAACGGTACCCACTTGACCAGCTAATAAGGCTCGTACCGGCAGCCGTAAATTCCTAAGGCTTGTGATACGAATCTTGTGCCATGTGTAGGCGTCGTTGAGGTTTCTCCCGAGTCCATCCGCCTCACTTATGAGATTTCCGGATGATGGTCGTTGTGAGTTACGCCCCAGCGTCACGGCACTCGGGGATCCTTTGATCAGCCCAGGATAAGATCTCGCACGCTGGAGGTCGAGTGTGGTTTCATTATCCCTAGCTTCGTCTAAAGTGCATGGTCCGATAAGCATTTGCTCTCCTACTTCTAGCAATCCATAGCGGAGATAGCCGCTTATGATCGTGCTCGCGGTAGTGTTGTCGGCGTTCGCAGAATGCGCATTGGTAGGCATGTCGAATACCTCATCTACGTGAAACAATGATTGGGGAGGCACGTCATCAGACAGCGGTGTAGTGGATCCCGTATGAATCTGGTGGGACGTCAATGGAAGCAGGTGTAGAAGAGCATGCAGCCTTCCAATGCCAGTCCCAGTGACAGCGCTGGTGAGAACAATGGGCACTAATAGCTCCCCAGGTACTACTGAGTCAATTACGTCCCTGACCGCGTCTTCATGTTCTTTAGCAATCATATGAAGGTGAGCATCACTTCTGTCGTTCGAAGGCGAAGAAAGTATAGCAGGTCTTCGGCCAGCAGCCTTCAGGATTGTCAAAATTGTAGTCAGGGTATCTCGCAGTCCGGTCTTGGTTGCGAGGTCCAGTTTGGTTATGACGACGACCAAGGGTAGGTTCAGCTTTAAGCACAGATCCAAATGCGCTTTTGAAAGATCAACGCCTAGGCCAGCGGAGCCAAGTATTTGATTGGAAGTGCTTGTCGCCCCTATCTTGCCGCTGCTGTCCTCTTGATCATCGGCGGCGATGCAGCACAGAGTCCAATGAGGCGCCCACGAGACAAGCCCACGCACCGTGGTACGTCGATAACGTGGATGTCCAGCAGAGTCGGTAACAAAGATTAACCGACCTTGGTCTGAGGCATTGTGGATATCATCCCATGAAGATACATTTCCGGATGCGTAATTGACGATCTTAGTACGTGGGACACTGGCGCCAGGTTCTGCTTCATGGTAGCCAAAGAGCTCTTGAGCAAGTGAACTGGTCACCCCTGACACGATCTCATGTCTGTGCTTTAGTAGGCTAAGCCGGCTTTTACCACGACCGTTGTCAAGCGTCGAAGTCGACAGCGTACCGAGCAGCGAAGATTTTCCAGATGTGGTATTGCCAGTCAAAGAGACGCGTAGCTGCTCACCATGCGGCTCAACGCCGTCGATTCCAGAATTTGGTGATTGATCTCCGGTCACGTTGGGAGCATCCTGGTTCATAGGAAACGTGGCCACTCTAAGTATTACGTTTTGTGAAGTCAGGCCAGGAGCTACAAGCACCTCCGCAACCCAAAGCTTCTCCTTACGAGGCCTATTCAACAAAGCTGTCTCACCTTCCTCAGTCCACTGACAGTCACCTACAATGATCCTTCGCAGTACTCGAATAGTACAGCCAAGACTGAAAGCCATCGCGCGCAATACAATCAAGCTTTCCCCGAGCTCGTCTTCTGTAAGACCAACGAAAGTTCCGTCGTCACTCACTCCGATCTCATAGAAGGCACCACTGCTCTCTTCAAGTCCTGGCAGCAGAGGACCTGGGCCTTTCGAGGCACAGCGCTCGACATCTGAATCAGGTAGGACCGGCAATACGAGGCCTGTTTTAGATGATGAATGATAGGGAGAAGATTGTTGGAGGCGCCACAGAAGCTGGGTGGTCAAATGTTGCAGTCTATTCTGTCTTGACTGACTGCTGGGCGCCAGTACCGGCGTAGACGTGATTGGCTTGAGGTCTGTTTCTGATTGCGATCTGGGAGCATGAGATTTCGATAGAAAGGATCCGGACGCCTTCTGAACCGTTGAAGTAAAAGTAAAATTTCGACGCGGACGCAAAAGCAGGTGCAGCTTGTACTCTGTCGGGCCCTCTTGTGGTTCTGCTTCAAGCTTTTTTATGCCACAATTGGCCAAGATCTCTGCATGAGGCATCATCATGCCAGCGAGAAGAATTTCCCCATGTCCCTGACCGCTGCTGGTCTTTGCAGATACAGAGGTAGGCCACGGAGAAGACATCCTGACTGGCTCAGACTCAAATGTGAAGATGGAGGCCATTATACCCTTGTCTTATTTACGCTGTTGGTATGGAGTAATTCTTATCTATCCCTCGAGGGTTCCCTTGTGGACAGCCTCACGTATACGCTCTATGCCGCGGTACTCTTGCTTTCTGATGTAGCGTTCGTAAAGACCTCGTGTTTGTATGCGAATAGTGAATCAGGAAGAGCTTTGAAAGTGGGGGAAGCATCTTGACGGTTCTTTAACAGGAAGTGATGTTTGAGGTGATGAAATTGTTGTCCTGACAGCTACCAGACCAGATTGACCACTAGGTGGTTGATCTCTCGAGATACATCTTCAAAGGATCTCAAGGGTGTCTGAGAATGCCGCTGATAATGATGGCTCTCGTATTGGTGCGGATCCCGTGAAGGCTGCCTAGATACCTGCCAAAATGTGTAGCGAAGTGATGCTGACACTGTTAGGTTATCAGCTGCGGCTGTAGAGATGTTGCTGGATTTAGCCCCTCTGGACAATCTGGTCTCGACGCCCGTTTCACGCAACCTTCTCACTGTTTTTTTGAACACCTGGAATGGCGAAACGAATCTTAAGGTATTGATCGGTAATGTTCAGAATATTTCGATGGCTGCCGGCTGCCTAGACTGCTACCTAGGTAGATGTTCTGTCGATGAGGCTGCGAGGCTGCTTGGTATGACCCGGCCCTTTTGCGCTAATAGAACTAGTCTGAAACCGTACCGTACCTTATCTTAGCGTCCATCCCTGCGTCATCTTCAGCCCAACATTCGATCTCTTCCTCTCCCTGCCTCAACCTCCTGTCAGCTCCTAGCAGCTGCGGCAGTACATTTATATTCGGCAACAAGGTTCCCCTCTACCATTCTACAGAGAACCCAGTGATGGCTGAAAATGATGGTATTCGCAGCGGCGAGGCCTACGCTCCTACTGTACTCCCCGTAACCGTTGAAGTTCCTGCGCCGCTAGCCATCCTTTTTCTGCACTTGGGGGGCTCAGTAGGTGTGCCACTGACACAGCGTTACTGGACCGGCTCAACCTTGCTGAACTACGCGTGGTTACATGCGGGCAGGCAGCGGAATCCTGCTGGCAAGACGTCTCCAACTCCTACCTACCCTCCGCACCTCTGACGCTTTTGAACTTATCAGTATACTCATCATGCTCCGGGCATTTTCTCTACACCGTGGAGCTGCCTCAACGTCCAGGTAGTCCGCAATGACTTGGCCTCTGGCCACCAAGGATAGTGGCCAGGAGCACCTAAAGACAAGGCTGCTATTGGCTGCGACTCTGCTCTCTACCTCAGTCGCTACTATTCTGCTGCTTGCTAGCAATCGAGCGCCATGGACTAATTCCGGCCATATCTACAACTTTGTCACCAGCGAGCGAGCCACGGTGCAGATAATTGTACAGATCCTTTCGCAAAGCTTTGGCACCCTTCATGTCTACGCTCTCTGCTCCCTAATCAACTTTGCGACCCGCTTGCGTCTGGCGAGGATTCCTCACACCCTTGATCAACTTCAATTCTGGAGCGCGATATCGTTGCAACGTCTGGATTGGGCTCTACCACATGGCTTGATGATGATCCTTATACTATTCCATGCCGTGATCGTTATACCGGGAGCAATCTGGGCCGGAGCGTTGACGCTTGTAATTATGTCAACTCACTCGTCTTCTACGGCGCTGCTCGAAGTACCCCAATATAGCCCTACCTCGGAGCACATCTGGTACAATCTTACCTGGCTCAAACCGGAGCCATCCGTGCATAATCGAAGTGGCATATTTTCATATTCGCCGAATTATGATCTGGTGGGGCTGATCTTGACGCAAGCAGCTTCAGCTTCTAATATTGGTAATGCGACCCAACCCGTTAGAAAATTGGACAACACCAGGTACTCTTACGTGGGCCGTTCATACGGTATCGGCTCGTCTGTCGGCCTTGTTGATGAATCTTTCGCCCAGAATACTACTCGAGGATATACATATAACGAAACTGGGTACCTCACACAGGTTCAATGTATAGTGAACAGTACTTCCCTTTGGGCTATATCAGGAGAAGACAGTTTCCGATCTAGTCTGCCCGATCTGTACATGGTCGCCGGCAATCTTACCAATGGGAACTCTGAGAGCTACGCAGCCTGCGGTTTCGGTTCTCCAGAAAACATTACTGCACTTGTAGGAAGTACCGGGCAAGACAGAAGTGTATTTGCCATTGCTGCCGGAAAAACTTATGCTGCTCTAGACAAGATCCAATGCACGGTTGACTTCATTCCTGCGAAGTTCTCCGTCTCTGTTAACATGACCGAGCGCCTTATCACTACTGAACTTCTTGCAAACGGGTCAGATGTCAAGGATATCGACCCGACTGGCAAAATGAAAGCAATCACCATGCGTATGCCTACGTCTTTCTCCCAGCAACATGCTTGCGATCTTTACACTTCTCTTCTCGGCAACACATTTACGCAGAATATCCAGGCACTTATCAACAGTACAATCAGAAATGGTAGCAAGGCGAACACCACAGAGCAAACTCTCCGCGGCGTACAAGACAGTTTGACCTCCATGTTGGACAACAGTCTACTTGCCTTCTCGAGCGCGCAACTCATGATCCCGCGCGACGTGTACCTTGTGCCAGTGTCGCTTTCAAGTGCTGCCGTCCGCATCGGGCAGAGCCGATACATCTACGCCGTGGCCGCTGTCAACTTTGCCATTCTCTTGCTCGGCCTGCTCGAGCTGATACGAACCAGGGTTTGGAAGGGACTCAGCCGCTTTGATTTCACCGATGTCAAATCCCTGGTCGTGGGCGTCGCTAAAGGGGGAACGGTAATTGCGGAGGAGGCGGAGAAGATTCATGTCCACCATAACACCGGATATCGCACCGACAGGTCGGAAGACAGGGCGCTGGGAAGTATCAGGGTGCGACTGGAGTCACTTGGGGCAGATTCGAGACTGGTAGGAGTTGGGCAAAAAGAAGAAGGTTGGAAGCTAGAGAAGGGAATAGGAGAGGCAATGACATGGGATCAGGATGAGAACGCGGGCAGGCGTAACTCGGAGTTGGAATACCTGCACCGAGAGGAGGGTGGACGTGATTAGAAAACGTGGATTGGTTCTTTATATAGGCTTTCGAACGAATTGATGATTCCTTTGGTCATTCCGGTAGGGTATCGCGTTACCCTTTGATCACATTGACGAATTTTCGAGGCATCCATGAGTTGATTCCGGTAGTTCGGGTGGTAAAAGTCCGAGACTCTCGAAAGCAGAATGAAAAACGGTTGCAGCATGGATGTTTTCTCCTCCATCTCGGCCTCTCTGTCTTCTAGAATCCTGGTGTTTGTCTGCAAATATCTAGCTTGATCGTGATCTATTCGCGCTTCCATTCTTCGACCTATTCTTTTCCGTGTCTTGGTTGACCTCCTTCCGTTGACATTGCCTGATCGTTCAGGAAGCGCACGCTGTGCCTTTGCCAGCCGTTCCGCTTGCTCGTCGCCTTTCTTTCTGTCTGTCTGCGGGCGAGCGATGGTTTGCGTCTGTTACTGGGCGTTTTGTGGTGTCGTAAGTTGTTTTTCGTAATTGGTTGGGCTGGCATTCGCGTGAGTAAGGGAGGTAGGCAGGCGTTGGAGCGAAATATGATTGGATGAGGAGGTACTTTTGCTGCGAGTTGGCGCAACTCTTCGAATTGGGGGACATTTTCGACCTCGAAAGGATATCACTCTCACTCACTTTCTGCCTTCGAAATCACACTCCAGCAGATCTTGCTGACGAGGAGCCGTCTCCCTGAAGGCGACTGTAATTTTGAGGTCTCTTTCGCTCTCTTGGTTACTGGTAATTGATATGTGGCTTTGGGATTGGTTTCTTGGTCCGTCTACGATCGATGAGGTTCTGGGGTCGATAATGAAAGGTGCGAGTTCTTTCGTCTTTTGGCCGTTTATGATGCTGCCAAAGCTGGGGCTAATTACGAGCCATTCCAGTCCTTGCGAAAGAAGAAGGCGTTGATGGCTTCAAATGGTTGTAGGGTGGGTGTGTTTGGATTGGTTCTGTCAAGGACAACGAACTTCATCCAAGGCGCCCACTGCGTAGGCTGGGCGGAAGTTTTCAGAGGCAACACTTCTTGAGCCTTGAGGAGTTGATGTTGGATGAACATGCTTCGCTACTTGGCAATACAAGACATGTTGGAAGAAAAGATTGCAATGCATATCTAGGATGCTACCTGAGTGTGCAAAGAAAAGCATGCTGGAAGTACCCGAGCAGTGGTACTTGAGCAACGGCCACCAATGCCCTTATAACAATTGTGCTCACACCACGGCTACTCATGGTAGGAACTGATCACATACCAAACCGCGCCTATGACCCTCCTAAGGAACGCGACATCGCCATCCATTGCTGCAGATGCCATCCGAGTCGCCTCCATAGGCCACAACTAAGGCATGGGTACACATCCGTCATTCCCTCAGCAGCTGCCACATTGGCAAATACGACTTTGCGCAGGGTTTCGATATAAACCTCTTTGATCTCAATTGGCATGTGGCTAGGTAGTTTGTGCACTCAGTCGGTGAGCCGTTTTCGCTACTTAAAATATTGCCAGAAAGGGTTTGTTTGATTCTTCTACCAAGAGAGTCGTAGCAGGCCGGGTCTTTGATTTTTCTTCTAAGTCCAGAGCAAACGACACTCACTGATTCTGAATCCTTGTGGTGGACAGGGAAAGAGATGATATCCCATTCGCTGAAATCTAGAGTAGGAGGGCAGCAGCAGAGAAGTGGAGGGCGGGCGAGGAGCCCGATGCAGTAAGTAACTCATCTGCTCACAAACGCGACACCTCTTAAATAACGCGCTAGACCTATCTATTCTCTTTAAAACTTAACTTCTATTTAAGAGCCATCACGATCGGCAAGCGCTTCCACCCAAACCGCGCGGTTATCTATCAGAGTGCGTTGGCCGCCGCGCTCGATAGTCGATACTTTACACTGCCTTCCTTCGTTCGCACAAGCCCAAGCCGCAACCTAAAGTAACTGGAAATTAGGTCCCAACCTTGTCACCACCTCGCTCCAACGGTTTCAGACTTACGTTCGTTGGTGAAAGGGCAATGCTTGGTCCGAAATTTGGGTGGCACTGGGTGGCATTGGCGGGGGGGCTGTGGAGAGGCAAGGGTTTGGCACTGTCAACGTTTCGTGGTTCTTTGGTCCCGGTCAAGTCAAGAGAAGAGGCACAATGACAGCGATGGTGATCATGCTGAAACAGCGGAGGTGTACGGTGAGGTGTGGTGAGTAACTTTACATGTTGGTACATTTAACGACGTGTAAAGACGTGCTATACAACCCCGGAGTAACTCTCGTTACGGTCTGGAAAATTTTTGGTAAAGACAGACAAGACCAGTCCTATCCATCTCCACATGCCGCGCCATAAACGTATGCTGAGAACGCCGTTCTAAATGCTTTACCCAGGTCCCTATCCCGTCCCAATACCATGACCTGTCCGAGACCATCCCAATTCCGCACTCGCTAACGCGCAAGACTCAAGCCCGTTGCTATGCTATTATCACTCAAATGGATTCTATCAATATTATCAAGTGTCGCTCAAAACCTAACCCAGTAGTCAACGATCCGACCTCGGCTTGCATTTGTCGTGCGCTAGATGTCCGTCACGCGCAGTTTTGCGCGTGAACTCAGCTCCACAACGGTGGCACGTAGATTTTTGGGAAGTGCCAGATTTCTCACGCTGGTGACGAAGAAGGTTGCTGAAGGTGGAGAATTGACGGCCATTACAGCCATGGTCCCAGCACTGTGGTTTCTTCGGTGTTTCGAGTACTACAGGTTCTGGATTTGAGGGGGCCACAGAACCACCTCTTCCCCCGCGATTGTATGGATAGATTGAGGAAGAGGAGAGGGTCGGATTATGGGAGGTCCTGTGAATATTAGCTTGGGCCCTTGGAGGGTCTTATTGTCCATCGACTTACGAACTGTACAGCGTGCTCCCGCTAGCGCCACTGGTAACGTAGCTAGCAGGATAACCACTCTGATAGGGAGACCTATGGCAAGACCGTCAGTGATATTTCGTTAAGTTTCGATAGATGCCTTCAACTGACGCTGAGATTGCTGGCCCATAGCCCCCATGACTAGATGAAGTTGAAGGTGTTCGACCGTACGCGCTGTGGCTTTCATACGAAGAAGAACCGGAATGAGCTACAAAAGAGTCAATTGAGCCGCTCAAATAGTCCACCTCGCTCGGCCTAATCCCTGGGGTGCTCGGCAGCATGGTCCTCCGCAAAAGGAGCTTGGACTGGCGGCGGGACTCGTGAATGTTCCGCCGCCGCTGCCGAGCTACCTCACGCTCTGCATCCCTGAATCCGCCATAGGCCGAGCTTGGCAGTATGCTAGGGCCTGGGGGACCAGACATACTGCGTGATAAGGAGGCACCAGTAGGATAGCCTAGATGTCTAAGCTATTGACCTGAAGCCGAGGCGATTGTGCTCGACGTTCTATTGAACTTACCTCGCTGAGATGGCGACCTCGAGGCGGCATAAGAGCCACTTGCATCACGGTAGCTAGACATTGTTTCCTGAGGATAAGACGGATAGCTAAGATCTTTCATTAGTCTTGCGTGGGTCGATAGCATGATTCTCTACTCACACCATAGCGGTCCTACCGAGCGAACTGGTTGCAAAGGGACTGGCTCGGCTGCCGTAATTTGTTGTCTCTGCGAAAAGCTGATCGTAATCTGGATCTAGAAGTGACGAATCGAATGTCGACGAGCCTTGTTGTAAGTTGGAGTAAGAAGCTGGTGAGGCTGTACGATGGTAGCCGCTTGGATCGTACTCGGTCGTGAGGTAGTCGGAACTAAGTTCACTGCGAAGGGCGGATGGTCGACGACGACTTGACAGTTGATACGGCGATGTTATTGACAGTTGTGGAGCACCTGCCGTTTCGCTCAAGCCAAGGTTCTGGAAGCTTGCTTCGGTAACGGAGAGGGTACGATCGATACGAGGACTGCTTCCGCGTGAGTATTCTGACGGACGGCGATGGGAACGAGACATGGTGTCTTGGAATTATTGTAATGAGAGGGAAAACAAACGAAATATGCTGACGCTTTCACTAACTCCAATCCACTAGGATACGTCCAAGTTTAGGATATATATTGGCGATGTCAAAGAATGTTAATTCTAGAAATGGTAGAAGCCTTGAAGGAATCAACAGATGCTCATAATAGAAAAGAAGGAACCATAGTTGCTTTCCCTTCGCCACGAGGGGGGCATACTACATAAGTATTCCTCTCGTGCTCTGCCGTTACTGGGGCTCTTTGATTGGTCAGCCCTAGGATCCTGAAGGATTCGACCCCTGTAAACACTAGTCACCAACAAAATATTGGGTGAATGGAACGGTTTGTCGTGGCTGTTGCCTCTATAATAGCAGCAGGCACCAATAGACAATGTTTGCTTCAGTGGTCCTATGTTGCTGTCTCAAGGCTGAGTCATGAAAGATGCAAACTTTAAAGAGGGTCGCAGAACAGTTCGCGGACAACGTGTCGATCAGATATGGACGACCAGGGAGATGCAATGCTCACCGCATGGTCGGACATCCATTATCGTACCAATCCCGTGATTACCTCCCAATGCATGTTGACCACCAGGGGAGTAGACCAAGCCGCTGCTAGCAAATCAGAAAGCTGAAAATGCGTCAGGTTCTCAAAGATCTAGATGGAGGATTCGCCATGGGCGTGGAGGTGGACCACTCGAAACGGTCAATGTGGCGCATGGAGGACCAGAGTATTTCCCGCAGTTGATCATGAGTCCGGCTCCATGGCTTCAACTGCTTTCCGCAGCCTTATCGCCGTTGCATCGAATTGGCTTCGAAACAGAACGCTAGTGAAGGACAGATCCGAAGCTGAGATCTACCTCACATAGCAAGGTCTGGATGTTGAACTGCCTGTCCCAACATTTCGTTGATGCTTAAGCTGTCACTACCTTGCAAAACCACATGAGCCCACGACTCGGGGGACACTAAGAGCAGCTCTGAAACTTATCACCCAGGGTGCGGTACGGTTGAGACGTGGAGGCTGGGTTTCTGAAATCCTTCAGCCAAGGGTTGGTATCGTTCAAGATGGACGATAGACTTGGCTGTCCATAGACAACAGAGAAATAGCCGCCCGGCTAAGAGCGAAGGGAAATTGCGCGCAAGCATACTTTAGGGATCAGCATGACCGAGCTGAGGAGCAATTGGAGACGGCCTCGGCTGTCCCTGGAATCTAGTTGAAGTTTAGTGAGCCTGGGTGGATAGCAGGCTTCGTGGACGTGCTCATGGTACCGTGCTGCATAGGGCAATGGTAGGTAGGTACCTAGTGCTTTGCAAGCAATGCGGAGGCTAGAGGGAGCGCCGTAGGCAGCAGGTAGAGGAGCAAGAGTAGTTCTCCGTATGGTTTGCGATAAACGGAAGATGCTCTCTTGCTTGACCGCAAAGCTGAAGTTGGTCGATCAGCGTAGTCGCAAGTGTGTGGTTCGTTCGGAGTTCCGTTAGGGTTTTCAGGGTAGGCGGTGAAAGACGCAAGAGGTTGTACCTAGGTTAGGTTAGGTAGGTTAGGTTGTTTGGAGGCTCAGATCCAGACTAGAGTATTTTGGGTTAAGACGCGCAGCCACGCGAATCCTTCCACCAAAAGGCCATGTGGGGTAGTAGTCTACTGTACTAGCAGTCTACTAGTCGACCTTTCTGTGTATCAGTTGCAAACCATGTTGGTGTTTACAGGCATGTGCCTTGCATCAAGCATGCGGAACGGGGCCACGATTAACAACAATCGTCCGGAACAAGTCTTAGTCAACAGCTTGCGGAATAGTGAATTTCACTCCGTATATTGCTAATCTTTCTTTCGGGCTTCGTTCACATCCACAATGTCCGAGCGTGTTTTAACTGATTGGAGTCAAGAGTACGGAGTACGAGTCATGCGCCTACGAGTCATGATTCAATTTCACCAACAGTACGGAGTAGAATGGTACCCTTATTTGTGAACGCCTTTCGCTTCTCTATGCCATCGGAATCTCCGACTGTCCGCCAGACATCATCCATTCATTGTGCTTTGTGCTCCATTGCGACGATTGAAGCTTGATGCAATCACCGTACTGTGCCTGTCGAAGGATTGTACTAGCAGTATTTGTCACAACTCTTCACCTTCCCCATGTGAAACATATCATAGCCCCCACACTTACTTGCTCGAAGGAATGCCACATGGCAAGGACTGCACCCGGATCCTGCGCTCCGTTAAGTGCGAGGCTGACGTCTCTAGCGTGATCCTACAGGATTTTACCCCAGTCTCGCACATTCCGTGTAGATCTCTTGAAGTCGTCGTGGCCCACGAGTAGTACTGGCTGAGGCTGACAATAGAGGCTTGCTGATATTGATTGGCCAGGCTCAACAACTTGGATAGCATCCTTTACCAATCATACACCAAATTGTAGAGCGTCCGTGTAGCTCCGCAAAGGCCGATGCATCTGGGGCCAAGTTGAATAGAAGCGTGGTTACAAAGCTGACGAGTCGGATGTGTGTGTTTGGTGATATCTAGATCGTCTTCAGGTGACAGCACTTCCCAGACTCATCGTCAGATCCCCTGCTCTTCTTCTTATTGGCCAACGTTATCATTGAAGATGTGATACATGGCTTGGAGGGTCCTTCCGCGAGTCTCCGGTGCAAGATTTGATTACCAACACCAGGAACAGTGAGTTGAATATGGTAGGTGTGTACGCGTCAAGCACTTGATTAATTAAGCTAGGTGTGTAAACCGACTTATCGGATGGTTCCCGGCTCTGAACAAGTGGTGGAGTGATTAAGCCAATGGTCAAGTTGATCTGCCAATCTGGTCCGAAGAAAGACTCCCTGTTGCTCACAGATTCGCTCAAAAATATTCAAATGTCAGCATAGTTATATGAACTATCATTGGAGATGCAGAACGATTCTTAAGACTGAACGGAGTGAGGGGCAGCCTCTCCTACCGAAAAAGCAAAGGATTCGGAAGATACTCATAATGGAAGTTCTCACATGGTACCCCAGGAGGGCCCGAAGCTCAGCATGTAGGACAGTAGGAAGGCAACTGAGAGTCAGCCATTCGATCGGGTATGCGGGCCAAATCCTGGGGGACCTCGGCAGAATTGCAATGGTTTCATGAGACACTAGACATGTTGCCATAGTATAGTATCAGAGCGTCTCCCTCGTTGACTTTATCCTTCGCTGATTTACCTGTGTTCATGGTGGACGACAACGTGATGTAGGAAGGCTACTCCGTATAGACCGCAACAGTCTGTATACACAGAGTGTACTTAATGAATGCATGAAATGGAAGATCACGCGTCAGTACCATTCCGTTATGTTTGTTCCACTTGTTGACTCTTGAGTCAAGAGCGTTGAGGAGACAGCCCCTGGCCCTCACGGCCACAAAGCTTGGCATTCGGGGCTTTTGGTAGCGTGGTTGCGTGGGTAGCATGATGCCGGTCACGACCAAACATCATTCCAGGCCCCAACATCGCCCATAACACGTGTCGAAGTACCTTTGCGGCTTCATCCACATATATTCAGCTGTTTCATATGCTGTCTATGTACTTCTTCGCTGTGAGAGATCAAAGCTGATCGCCTACTACTCGCTTGAAATAACAACACTCACCTCGTCCAATTAAACCTTCGGTACGGTAGAACCAGATATCAGTCTTGGGCAAACCAGACACAAAATCGCAAACATCCGTATCCGGACGTGTCTTGCTCGTCTTCATTATGGCGGCGTTCCTCACCGATTTGGTCAACTCCATCTTCACCCCAGGTCCTACGCCATCGATAATCATCGCGACTAACGCTTCATTCGCCGCTCTTCAAGTTGTCCTTCTGGTCCTCCTCATTCTCACATATAGCATCCACTTCGCCATACTCTCCTTCCTCAGCGCCGGATTATGGTGGGCTATCAACTGGTTCGTGACCGAATTGGAGGCTGCGAATAAGAAGGAGAGAGAAGCCAAACAGTCACGGGAATTGAAGAAACTACAGGATGACCGAGGCACAGACGACAGTGGGACTGAAACCGAGGGTGTAGGCGATCGGGCCGCAGAAGGACCTAATCAGAGCCGGTCAGAGCGACTGCTGAGACCAGAAGATGCGCAGGGGCCGATCAGAAAGAGGACGGTCTCTGTCGAGGGTTCGTCAGGGGAGATGAGTACTGATAGTGAGTGGGACAAGGTTTCTGAAGCGGGGGATATGGATGCATGAGTCCAGACAAAGGAAGGGTAGAGGTCAAGATTGTGGGAACGTACTGTAGACGTATGATGAACGCTATGATAGATCATATGGAATATACTTAGCCCATTTCTGAAAATTTTCCCGGGCAAGAAGGCAATTAACACAACGTCTCAGCTCCACTTTAGTACCGGGCGGTCCATTGCTATCACCATGTAGGCCGAATCATGATGCGGTTGTGGAGTTCCTATTCATTTCGAAAACTTCTGTAGACCTGCATAAGACTCAACGAGGCTAGCGTGCCAACCATCCAAAATCGTGCGCGAGCTGTGCTCTTACTATTAATCGCAACTACCGTCGCATGACGGTGATCACCTCGGCAAAACCTCTCAATAACATTCAATTAGGGCCAGGATATCAATATGAAGCTTGTCAGGTAAGATACCAATTCCATTCAGCAACGTATCCAAGCTGAGCTCTACCTCTCAAGGCTCGCCATACTCAAACACTAACCCAATGCCAGATTTCTCATGAAATGCGCCAACGAGACAGTCACGATCGAGCTGAAGAATGGTATACTTGTTTCCTACGTCCTCCGTGGAGCCCATTTGACACAATTTGTTTCCCTTAGGCACCATCCTCCACGGCACCATCGCCTCCGTATCCCCACAAATGAACACCGCTCTCCGCGCCGTCAAGATGACACCCAAAGGCCGCGATCCCATATCTCTCGACAGCATCAATATCCGTGGTTCTACGATTCGTTATTACATCCTACCGGATTCGCTGCCGTTAGATACGCTACTCATTGATGATGCGCCGAAACCGAAGAATAAGGCTAGGAAGGAGGTCGCTGATCGAGGGGCTAGAGGGGGAAGAGGAGGGCCGCGGGGTGGTAGGGGTGGACGCGGTGGAGGGTTTAGGGGCGGACGGGGCAGAGGTGGAGGAAGGGGGTTCTAGGGGTGACGGGTTGGAGGAGCGAAGGTGCTACCGATGGGCAATGGGCGATAGCTGCTTTCGAGAAGCAGTTTGGGGAGCCTCGTGGAGAGTGATCAGGGACTTGCTTCATAGAAGCTACATCTTGAGAACATGCAATTATGGCATTTCTCGATCATGATTGGATCGTGGTTCATTGATTGTGGGCTTGATGAAGAGGTTATCATATCACAGCCTAGAGGACCTAGAAGAATGATAAAATATCTCTGGAATCATGGTCTTATTTCCTTATTAGTTGATTACCCTTTATGTTCTCCATATCCTGATAACTACAAGCTTCTCCCATCCGGCTTTCTTTCCCGATCTACCCACAATCTCGACATCCCACCTCGAACCCCACTGCCGTATCCTCTGCAAAACCTCCTCTGGCCTATTTTGCTGACACAGTAAAATGTAAGCCACACCTCGTTCCTGGCTCAAGACCGCAGGAATCTCTTCCAGGAGCCTGTTCGTGACTTCCATGCCATCGACTCCTCCCGCATATGACAGCGCAAGGAGCTGTGAATCACGTTCAACCGATCCTGCATTATAATTAGCATCACTCGTACTCATGGCAGATTGCGCAGAGCAATCCGAGGCGGTCCGGAACCCAGGCACATCCGGAGAAGGAACATATGGCGGATTGAAGATCAGCACATCAGCCACGCCGGAGCGTAGTGGGCTTGTCAAGTCTGCGCAGAGCGTTGCGGACAGGGTCGCCGGAACCGCAGTATACCCGGAATTGTTGGTGTTTCGACAGGCTTGCAATACGGTTTGTTGTGCGGCACGGCAGGCGTACGCGTTCACATCACTGCCTAGAGCGACGATATCGTATCGGCCAAAAATAGTTCCAGCATGAGCTGTGAGGAAGGCTAGCACGACACCTGAGCCTGTGCCGACTTCGAGGACTATGGGTGTGGGATTGGGTGCTTGCTGTGATGGCTGTGAGCTAAACCGGTTTTGGAGGAATTCGCTCTCTGTATTCGAGGAGAGTGTGTCAAGGAGGAGAAATGAGTCCTCTGCTGGCTCATAGATGCATGTCACGTCTACATGAGCAGTCGATGGCGTTGGCAGCATTTGATGGTAGTAGTATATTGGAGCGATTGGCGGTCCCCTCGGTCTGTCGAGTGGAGATTTAGAGTTTCCACCTGCAAGGTGATGTCAATTCGACGTTCATGCTGTCTCTTTCTCCACATTGAAGCAGATATCAAGATCACCACCTGCAAAATACAATGTTGAAACTCTCTCCTCGTCGCCTCGCAAATCCCTCATCCATTGGCTCTTCCGGAGCATTTAGGCCAGCACCGTTAGCACTTCTCCCCCCAATTTATCTCTTGAGGCGTCTTCTACGAGGACATCGAAAATATCTGTTGCCAAAAGAAGGTGGGAAGCAAGCGCGCCTTTTGGGTGATGAGTATGTCAAGAGTGAATTTCGAGCACATCGGAATGTCGAAAACCCCATACATATTGTGCGTCTATCATCGCTCGAAACTCTCAATTCAATGCAAATACACCATAACGATTACTAGCTAATGGATGCAAACTCGCCAGATCGGATTCTTGACTGAGTGGCAGACGTATGCGCAGAGTATTGAGGGCGATCAGTGGATCGGAGAGAAGATGGACAAGGGAAAGATCGACAAGATGAGTGGTGCATGAACGAGTACTGCACAAAGACTTCAAGGACATGCTGACCGGCTTCAATAGACCAGCAGTTGGGCCAGATGTATGAGCTCATGCAGGCCATCCGAAAGCAAGAACATGAGAACAGCGACGACGGAGAGGGAATGCCATGAATCGTACTGGAATCCGCCTTTCTGCAACTTGGTGTGATAACGTTATTTGACTATTCACGGAGATCTAGTCAAGTCAGGTCTAGGACTGGTACCACACATCATTAGACCGACGAAACTTAAGAGGGCAGCGACCTCGAATTGCCCTACTCGATGCTCACGTCCGCCGAGTAAGCGTGCAGAGCTTGGACTAATGAAGCTTTCTACCTTCGACACTCCACGGTTCGGTGACTACTCGTCACGTAGGAGCAGTTATACAGCACTAGGCCTATCGACCAATATTTCCCATCACATTTGGGTATGACTCAATAGTCATGTTACACAAAAAGGAAACGACCTACCGATTGGTGTCCAGGCATTCCCGGAATACCTTGAGCTCGGCATACAAGGCACGGAAAGTGTGCTATTCATGGAGGACGAGCATTCGTCATGTGCAACCTTTACAGAGCCATTCCCCACCTCAGTTCGAAACATCCTGTTCTGATTTTGTCTAAATGCATCAATTTGAGACCGGCCACCCTCAAAGACAGGCTGGAATCCCTACATCAAATCGCTTGCGGCCGTCTACTCTCCCTCGTATCGACCAAGTCAGCGATCCAACAGACTGAAAAGCTACCATTGGACAACCTTGTACGTAAGATGCAGCAAATCGTTCTTTGCACGCCACATCCTAACGAATAGAAGAGCTTGGCCTGTATCTAGCTCTTCACAAATACAGTGCTCACTTCCAATCACCCCTTCTCCCCTGGATAACGCACGTACCAAGCATCCTCTTCGGTCCAAAGCCCCCACCACCCACCGGCAAAATGTGCACCGGCAAACTCCTCATGAGCCCAACATGCAACCATTGGTGGGCCGAAATCGTAACCACCTGCGGCGAAGGCAAGAATTTCAGCACCTGCAAATCGTTCAAGAACGGTGTAGCTCGCCATCTCAAAGACAACCCGTGGTACAAGGCCGCAGCCAACACCTGCCCCAAATGCGACAAGAAAGACAACTATGACGGCGACAAGATCCGGATCGTCAAGGGGGTAAAGTATGGGGCCAGATTCGGCCTGGGCCCTAGCAAGTCCGATCCGGGTTTCGAGCTGCCGTCTCGCCGTGCAAGGAAGACTGATCACGGTTTCGAGGTGCAGAGCTTTTGGCAGGCTTTTTTGTCCTTTCATGTGACACCTTGATTTGATGTGGATGGCACCATGTTTCTGGCTGCGGAAGGGCCGGGGGTTCTTCGATCGATTGTTCTGCAGACAAGTTGCTGCGTGCCACCGACCTCTTGATCAAATTCCATCTGCAACAAGGATTGCCTGCCTGTTTTTGCAATATTGTGGGTTGTAGCATGCGGGGAAGGATGGAATAGACAGTTGCTACTCTAGGCTGGTTGGACATCCGAAAACAGCGGTTATCAACAGATGTTCGGTGCCTGACAGTTGAGACGCTCGAAGAAGGTCCAGAGTCTGAGTGACGGACGATGAATGCACTCAAATCAGCATTCGTGGTATCTTGACCGTATGAAAACATAGCCATAACAAACCCATAGCCCTGATAAGAATTCCCAAATCAGAAAGTCTTCTATATCTATCATCTCCATAGAAATATCCTTGAAAATATCTGTAAAAGCTTGTGTCCAACTCTAACTTACTCACCATTTCAAATAAGAACCAATCCGAAAAGCCTGAACAAGGATGCCAGCAGCAGAGAGTAAGGTACTTATGTAAAGGGCCTTCTATCTATCTACCTATGCTCCCTATGCTATGCCACGATCCTCAACACCACCCTCAATGCCGCTAAAGCATCAGTCAAAAAAATCAAGAGTCTCCACAACCACCCTCCCCCCATCCCCATACTCCTGCTCCATTCCGATAAATGACACGATCGCCACCGCATCTACCAAGCAAATATTCACATATCGGATTCTTGTATTCTCATATGCACATACGCACGCACGCAAGCCACAAGCTCTCTAAAGCTTCCCATGCCTCGCCTTGAAAATCGAAATCTTATCATCATAGAACATGATCTCCCGAAGATGCAACTTCACCTTCCCCTTCCCGCCCGCAGCATCGGCGCCGTCGTCGCCCTCGTCAGGCGTTATGCTGCCGATATCGGAATCCATAGCCCCCGGCTCCAGAGTCGCAGGTACCGCTGCCGCGCCTCCATCGTCGCTGTTCTCATCATCGTCGTCATCGTCATCGTCATCGTCGTCGTCGTCGTCGTCATCATCGTGATAGTCTCCATCTTGCGTATCGTCGTCGGAATCGTCGGTCGTGGTAGAGCTGTGGCTCTGTTCTGGCCTTTTGCCATGCTTCCTCTCGAGGATCTCGAAACATTTTGTCCGGATGGCTAGGTAGCAGAGCTCTACTTCCGGTCTTAGCGTCACGACGTCGACGGCGCCTCGGGCGAGGTCCTTGACGTAGAGGGAGCTGCCGAACGGATGATCGGCTATTTGGGTAATATGTAGTGATCGTAGGTGGGGAATGTTCGGTAGACGCTGTAGGAAGAGGTGCCAGTCCTTGTACTCGATCGCCATGGAAAGCTCTCGCAGCTTGCTCATCCTGCCGCTGGTCATGAATGTGAGCACGTCGCGGTTGAGCATCCACTTTCGAGCGGCTTGAGCACGTGCACGACCCACTGCCCCGTAGGCGCTGTCAACCATTACTTTTGTAAGGCTGGCTCGGTGACGACGCAGAGGACCTCGGTAGATGGCTTCTAGTGTGACAAGAGATATGAATGCTTGTGTGTCTTGGAGGAACATCCATTCCAGGCTGTTGGGAGCAAGCGTCGTTTTGAGGAAGAATATTAGTTCGGACGAGACGGCGTCCGTGTGGATTCTTTTCAGCTGCAGTCGATATTCCACGTCTTTCCTAAGAGAGTCTGAAGAAGGCTTGCGCAAGAGATGGGACTGAGGACCGGTAGCTCTGGATTTTCGTGTGGGAAAGGAGACGAGTGATTTGCGGGGAGCGAAGTCCTTTCTGAGACGATCCCAAAGGCCTGATTGGTCTCCGCATTGAAGTAACGTGAAGGTGGTGAGCATGGTAAAGTCTATAGATCTGCAGAGCACACGTGGAACCAGTTTAGTGAGTCTTTCGAGTTCCAATACCTCGAGCGTCAACTTTTCTGTCGGAATCGGAATGTCATCTACGCCGACGGCTTCGCCACTGAGGTTATGAAAGTCGTCAGGATTGCCATGCAGCTCTTCTTTCAATCCGTCTTGTTTGGCGGCATTTTCTGTTTCTCCATTCGGCATTGCTCGATTATCGATAAATAGCGGGCTCCCTTCAGACAAAGCTGGGTCAATTGCGTCCATTTCTACACGAGGGGGTGGCGATGCAAGCACGCCCACAGATGTCGCCGCTTCCTCGACTTTTGGCGAATTTGATGTAACATTATCAGCCCTGCTGGACTGCAGATTCAGATTGGACATTATAGCAGTCGGAACTTGGATACTTGAATTTAATTGCGACTCTTGCTTCGTGGCTTCGTTGGTATACGTTGTGTTTCTTAGATTTTCTTTCATTGTACATAGGGCTTTGTAATGGTCATAGATGTTGCTCATCAACAGTGTGAATACACCGCCGGTAAAGAGAGCCGCTGCTTTGGGGTCGGCTTGAAGACAGGTCGGAATGTGAAGAGAGGACGCCATGCCAATACGTAGCTCTCGCAACGAGCCGAGGGAACGACCAAGTAGTTCACTCAGCTCGATCAAGTAACGGGCTTCATCTATGTCCAGCACGGTGAGTGAGCGTAAAGGTGGCATTATAGAGAAACTAGGCTTTTCCACATGGTGATCAGCCCATAGCACCTTGTTCACACCATAGTGACCAGGTTCCATTAGCCTAGGATACTGTGATGGAGGAGGGAGAGCTGCGGCTGCAGGTCCTGATGTTGCTGGGGGACTGTTTGCGGATCTGGCTGAACCTGTTAAGCCTGCTTCAGTTAACGCCGCCTGATTGTCGTGAAATCGTATCCAAAGTTTTTCTAGCCTGGAGGGTCTGTGATCTCCCAGGGAAGACAGCGCGATCCAGATATCTCGTAGCACCCCCGTAGGCATATCCCAGACGAAGGACTCCTGTTATACGTCATCATCAGCAATGGCATCGTTCTTCGCATCCCGCATGGACGCTTCGTACCAAGTTGGGCATTCGGGCAACACTCAGTGCAACAAGAGTGCCGAGCATCTTCCCGCTTTCCTTTGTCACAAGATATTCTTGAACCCATTCCCTCGGACCATCACCCAGAGAGAACTTCTTGACGAATTGAGAGAAGTAGTTTCCCCGTCGTGATTTCCGAGGTTGTGGGCTATCACCCAAACCATTGCTCAGATAGCTGACGGAGCGACAGTGCGGACACTCGTAGGTTTGACATGACACGCCACAAGAAGCATTGCTGGAGTATAGTACATTGTCAAAGAGGTCTTCCCTCATCACAAGTGTAGCGAGACCATATGTCAATGCGTCTACACCAGATCGGGCCTCAACAGAATTTAGAGTGTCTGGCCACACGATGTCGAATCTACTGTAGATCGTGGGTGTTGTCACAGCATGCAGAGCAGAGTTTACCTTCGCGCAATTCGCCAAATCATTGGTATGGGTGACCTGAGAGCGGCATCAGCGAGAATTTGATGGCTCTGTCCAACTTGCACTCACTTCCTTGATGATTATCTTCAGTATGTCCAACGGTAGGTCAAGAAGTTGTAGCGGGCCTTCCTTTTCCGCGGCGGCCGCCCAATCTTTCTCTTTGCCCTTTAATAGTCTCGCCACCTTTTCTTCCGACGTTTCATAAGCCGTATGCTCGGTCAGCTTCACCGTAACGTCCTGATCACATGGAGACGACTCATCGTCCATGTCTTCAATACCCGTGCTTGGTTCCTGCGAAGATCCGCGACCTCTATGGTCAATTAGGCCCTGACTCAAGGACTGAGTTCCTAGGTGTTGACCCATTAAGACGTGTAAATTGTGCCGGTCGATCGTAGGAGAGGGCAACTGCTTGCAGGGTCTCAAGAATGGCTCATCCGTATCCATCATCAGCTTGGAGGAATGGGCGCTCTAGAGGTGCTACTCCAAGGACTTGTATGGGATAGCCTCCGAATTTGTTTAGGGTTTCGAAAACGCAGCAACCTTCTCCTTGTTCATGTGCCCTCCTGCCAAAGCCTAGATTCGATCACATGGAGATGCCTCCTGTACAGCGTATGTTTCGGGAGCATTGAAATTCATTTCTTGAGAAAGAGTGACGAGAAAGCTGATCAGCAATCGTGTTGATTGATCGTGTGTTATGACTATTGACAGGTGTTGCACGTATGGTGAGCTGGAGGCTGGGCGAGGCAGATGTCTTGCCCAGAAAGTTGTGAAGAGGCCGCACTGAAGCTGCCCCCGTGCAATCTCTAGAGATTATAGAGCTTCTATCTATTCTTCGTCTCAACCTCTGCTGCAGTTGCGCAAAGTAAAGCTCTGGTTTGAGACCAGTGATAGAAATCCCACTGGCCGATCAACAAAGCCCTGAAAGATGCCCCAGCAACGATCGCACAAGCAAAGTCTACCCGCTCGGGCTCTTCGGGGCTTCTTTCGGGCCGGTTTTAGCGGATAGCCTAGAACAGTGCCCCACAAGCCACACTGCACTACACATATGGATATCTAAGATGCACACCCGCAGGCTCAGATCGCCTCTAACATGTGCAGCAGCTGTACTCTAATGGAGGTGCGACATTCCCAGCCTAGTGTGGCATATGTGGCTAGGGTAATGTCAGTGCGCCATGGGAAAAGGACTGTGCGCGTCCAAGCTGGCCCAGGATGATCCCATTGGCAGCTCCACCAGTAGTGTACAATATGAGTCTTTCTCAAGCACAGTGTGCGTATCCAACGAGATCAATACAATACACCCAACCATTCCCAAGTCGGCCGAGGCCACCAAATCCCATGCTCTGTTTCACAGATTCGATTCCATACATCCTCAATTATCCTCAATTTCACTCTTTACGCCATTGGTCTCCTTCGGCTTCCCCTCCACCTCTCCACTGGCTCCCTTACTGGCATCATCCAGATCCAACGTCTCGTCTTCCTTCTTGGGCTGGATAACCTCGACACAACAGTCTCCATCCTTGTTCTTGCTATAGACCCTCAGTCCAACCACGCAAATAGCGTTCCACGGATCGTCTTCGAATTCTTTGTTCTCTTCTCCCTCGTTAGCGGGTGGAAGGTCGTCATCCGCAGGTGCATCATCGCTGTCTTTGATCGTTTCGCGGGGAAAATCTAGAACGCTATCGATGGACGAAACGAAGGAGCCGTCACTGTCGTACTGGTAGTCGTCATTGGGCGCAAGGGTGGAGGGTGCGGCCAGTGACTGCGGAGCTTGGCCTGAGCTTGCCGGAGCGGGTTCGCCATTGAGGGTAACAGCAGGAATTGATTTTAGAGCTTTCTCGAACGACTGCGCTGCTTGAGCGGCGTCGCTATCTGCTGACGGAACTTTCTCCTCTTGCTCTTCCTCTTCTGCGGCGTCGGCCTCGTCTGCAGCGGCGGGTTCCTCACCAGTATTGTCTTTCGTTCCACTTGAGGCTGCTTGCTCTTCGATCCCACCTTCTACACTAGTCTCATCGACAGCTCGGGGACATTCATCATCAGCAACAGTACCGTTTACTTCCTCAGCTGCCTTGGCTTTCGCTGCCTTCTTAGCCTCGTAAGCTTCCCTCTTCTGCTTTTGACGCTTATCTCGAGCTCTCTTTCTCTTCTCATATTCGTAGTCGGCGACCAATTGTTTGCGCTTCAAATCATACTGCTTTTTCTTCTCTTTGGCTTTTTTCTTTTCCTCACGAGATATTCGCTTTTGCTTCTCCGCCTCTGTCTCTCTGATCTCGCCCTTAGCATGAGCAAGATCGTAAGAAAGGCCAACTTGTATAAGCTTGTTCTGCCTGCGTCTGACATTTGCCCTGATGACATCCTCTGGCGTGGGATAATTCTTGTCACGCTTTGCAGTGATTTTCATGAGTACGGAGTAGGTGCCAGCGTCCAGCTCCAGGTCAGTACTAACGGACCGGTTCATCGAATAATTACCGTGGCTGCGGACGATATAGTCGTGCTCCCCCTCCTTGTCGAGTCTGAAGTGCAATTGGAAGTAGTACTGCCCTCCTAAGCCCTTGAAGTAGCGGCTATCCAGCTATAGGAGGTCAGTACATTCAGTAAACATACTGTCGAGGTGCTTACTTGGGACAAAACTATAACAATGGGGCTCCGCTGCTTTAGGGTAATGTTGAACTTCGTCTTGTTGTAATCTGCAGTCCATGGGACATCTACAGTCGTCCACTGCTGCGTAACGTGCCAATCTGAACCGAACAGCCGCGTGCGCTCAAAGCTAGAGTAATTGCGAAGCAGGTCCTCGTATGAGATCCAGAACATCCCATCGTCACCGAATTTATGGTTTAAGAGTTGCATCCACTCCGGTGTCCATTCCTTGGAGCCATCACTCCAGGCACCTTTCCACTCGCCGTTGCCCCAAGGATTCCTAGAGCAACGTCAGTCTTATGTAAATCCTTGCAAGATATCGCTTACTCACCTCACCAGAAGAAGCCGATGGCCCTTGGCTTCCTTGGCCTCCATGATTGAATACGCATGCAAGGGCATGATATTATCTCTGGCTCCTACTGGAACCGTCTCATCTAAGTCTTGCCATCTATCGAAAGTGCCAGTAGCACAGCTGAACAAGAATTCCTCATTCACTTTCATGATCTCTTCCGACCAAAACTTATTCTTATCCAGAATGTCGGTGGTAAATAGCTCAGTAGTCACGCCACCCGTCAAGTCCTCTATAGCTTCACTGCATTATGTCAGTAGGCATATGCTAGTCATCGAACATCAAGATCCCAACCCTGTAAAGCCGCCCTCGATGACGCTGAAATCCCCGTGCGCTTTGGCATATGCTTTCTCCAGTAATGGCAGCCATGTCTCATTTTCATGGCTACATTGCGCGAAATAAAGGGATTTCGAGCCTGTCTGATTGGCTTCTCGATACTTCTTTTCGCCATCGTGTCTGTTGACCTGCGCGAATACGGCCTTTTCCGTGTCTGAGCTCTCCCACCAATCAGATGCAATCAGGTAAAGCTTGTCATCAATGATGGTCTGCGACCATTCGCCGTCTGTACCAATTAGACCTCACTTCAAGATAGTAGACAATCGTCCCAACATACCACGATGGAATACAAATCCATACACGCCTACAAGCTCGTCCTTGGCAACGCAAATGTTCTCAATAAGGCCGGGCTTATTGCAAAGAGCACACAATGCAGATAGGAACCAGCAATCTCCATTGTTGCCCTGCCGTACATCACTCGCTGTCGGACCATCTTCGAAGAACTGTGGAGTTTTGAAGATATCCTATGCATGTCAAGCTATGGTCCACGAGACAAGCTGTACTTCGTGAATTATTCTTAAGGGCTTACCGTAACCCGTTTGACCGATTTGGGATTCAGCTCGTCCCCTGCGCTATCCTCGAGGCTCCACAAGCAGTCCCGTACGGTCTTTTTCAAATCCCATTCGATATCAAAATGAGGGTCCCGGTATTTGTGGTTGACCCTTCGACATTCCCTTGCTATCTTTTCCACTGCGTTTTTGCATTCCGAGGCCGCTTGATTATATGATTTTGCGGCGCCCTGTCCCTTAACGAGGCCCTTGGTGGCCTTGGAGGCTTTGGTCTTGGCATATATATCTGATGGGAGGATACTGAGCACTTTTCCGGGATTTTTCGTTGTGAACTGTACGAATGAGTTTAATGCAGCTCCAGCGTGAAGTTAGAACAACGACCTTCTCCCAAAACAAATCAACGCCTCTTTGCGGCAGCTGCTTGGCCATTTTGCGCGCAGGCTCAGGCTCTGAAGCTGCTGGTGGAGGAGGTTCGTTATCCTCTAGATCGACAGCCTCGTAGTAATTGCTCCCCATGTTTCCGAAACTCGTGTAAGTAAGTTTTGACAATCCAGTGAAGTATATATCGGCAAGACTCGTACACGAATGACTGGGATAGCTATACAGGACAACGATGCAGGCACCATAACCATTAGAGAGGGGCTGGGGCTATGTAGCGTCTTATGAGCTCGCCCAGGCGAGCTCTCCGCACTGAATTTCGGGACATGCCTATGGTTCGGTCGGGCTACTCCGCAGAGGCCAGCAGCTGAGCAATTTATGGGGCTCAATGGCGCATTGGTCAAGGATGTGGTTGGTGGGATGTTGCTTGATCTGCAAGGTAGCCTTATGCTGGAGCGAATGGATTGGAAGGTTGCAACGGTTAAAAGGCGTGTATGTCGTTTCATGCATCTTCAGCTGGGGGCTAAGACGAACGCCAACATCCATGGACCCCACAGGGCTGTCAACTAGTGGGAGGCCTTATCCTTAGGAGAGAGATGGCATGAAGATTAAGGTCGTTAGCAGCAAACGGACATTTTATCATTGGATGCAGACTGAAGGCGAGGTTGGTTCCAAAGGTTCCATCTCTCGATGTTAACTTAATGGGGTGGAACTCTGTCCTAGGACCTAGCCAACGTCTAAGAAAGCCAGTTATGCTACCAAATAACACATCTCATGTTCCATATGATACAACGAGAATCAGCATAATGAGACCTATAAGATGCCAGGTTGGGGACTTAGAACCCCTAAAATGCATAGCGCCATAACCTCATAAACCCCTAACGTCCACAATGGGCAAGCGTGACAAAAGAAAGAAAATAGATATCCCCGAGACTCCATTATTTCGCTATCTTCTCAGGGGAGCATCTATCAGTGAAATCCGTTGGTCTTAGCTCTACCAGAATACGCAGAGCTGCCGAGCTCGAAGTACGGATGCTGGCAGGCTTGCTTTGCGGAGATTCGACCAGCAGGATCATAAACAAGTAAAGCATCAAGGAGGTCAAGTCCGTTATCATCCAGTCCGTTCACCAAAGCTCTACTGGGGTCTCGAGACCATTTGGGAAAGGATGATTTGAAGTCCGGAAAAGAAGTCACGCCCGGCCAGGCTTGCTCGTCAGGGGTACCAAGGATACTGTCGGTAATCAATACGGGGCCTGTGTCAACGGGTTTACTCGAACACTTACCGGAAAATCTTGAATATCTCATCGATCTCCGAGTCACCTGGGAACAGAGGTTTCCTTGTACACATCTCCGCGAAGATACAGCCAACAGACCACATATCAACACCTGTAGAGTATTGCCGGCCACCTAGTAGGATCTCAGGAGACCGGTACCACAGTGTAACCACCTGGAAGAATCATCAGCCATTCCTGATCCACCACATAGGCTGTTCGAGATCTCTGACCTCGTGAGTGTAGGTGCGCAATGGTACACCAAAGGCTCGTGCTAGACCAAAGTCTGCAAGCTTCAGATTTCCATCCCGATCAATGAGTAGATTCTGAGGCTTCAAGTCGCGGTGTAGCACTCGATGGCAATGACAGTATCTTACACCCTCCACAAGCTGGGCTAAAAACTTCTTGACCATTGCGTCACCAAGTCCCAGTCTCCCCAAGTCTGCCCCTGAGCCCTCGGGGAATGCCTTGCCCCTGCCTCCGTCACTGACAGGGAGCGCCTCCATATACTTCTTCAAATCCAGATCTAGAAACTCGAAGACCAAGTAGAGTTTGTGGCCGTCGGCATGGACAATATTGAGCAAGCGCACAATATTGGGGTCGTTCATCTCCTTTAGAAGGGATATTTCGCGTATGGCTGTACTCGGTACACCTTCGTCTTCCGCCTCGAGTCTAATTTTCTTGAGAGCCACAATTCGCGAAGGATGAGTGAGATCGCGAGCTTTGTAAACAACACCATAGGTACCTGCCACAGTTCTGGATAAGCAGATATCGAGGACGGGTAGCTGAAGTGAGCGACTCGAACTTCCAGGGTTGCATAGAATGGAGGGCTTGCATACCTTCGCCTATTTTCTCCAATTTCTGGTAGTTTTCCATGACTGCTCTGTATATTCGGAAGATTTCGAGGTTGATTGGTTGAGGTCTGAATGGCGGGGATCCGGACAAGTAATTGTATTCTTCGACGAAGTGTTGATAGGGATGTGAGTGCCGTGAGCTGGGCGCCGCCAATGAAAGAGTTCTTGTAGAGGCAGAATGGAAGGATGACCAGAAATTGGGTGGACGGTACTAAAATGACTCCTCGTTAGTTTTTGTGCACAATATCATTGTAATCGTAATTTGGCGCTGGCAAAGTTGAATAGTTTGGTTAAAGTAATCTACGGCATTTGGTAAACACACAATTGGTGGCGCGGCGCGCTAGGCGCAGACGCTGTGGCGCCAAGCAAGTTTTTCGCGAAAGCATCACGAAGTCTTGTGCGGCCAAGGTCCAAATCCCTTCCTTCTTTCAGCTAAAGTATCCAAATACCAAATGGCACTAGCTAGAGGTGTAGATCCTCACGAAAGGCCGCCAACACTCCTCAGGGATGTCTACAAATACTATCGCAAGCTAGCAACATGTGCCATTGAAGTGGATCCCAAGATTCTCGACTTCAGCTGTGGCTCAAGGAATACTGTTCATGCTGATGGTAACGCTATCGTGCAATGCGGCATGATATCAAAGAAAACCATAGCTGCCTCCTGCTGTAATCTTGCAGATACATTTGACACTGATCAAGAAGTGTCCCACCAGGATGCCGTATATTATGAGGTGAAAGACCTCCCAGGTTAGCCTTTAGAAAAGTCCAACTGTGGAGGTTTAGTAGCTGATATATTGTAGGCTTGCGCCTTATACCCTCTTTGTTACCCGAGAAGTCTCAGAGAGACCTTATGTCGAAGCTACTTCATAGAGATCTCACAAATCCTCAACACATGACCAATGTCCATCTGCATCATCGGCTTCCCTACGGTGCTACTCGTGGACCTGGATCAGACCCGCTGGATTCAATCGACAGATCTCCTAACTTCTCATTTTTCAATATGTTCCCTAATTCTTCTGAGTTATTTCTTCCACACGATAGTGAAGTGCATAAAGCTTTCACGGTCTCCCAATTTTTAGGTCAAAAGCTTCGATGGATGACACTAGGCGGTCAATATGACTGGACTAAGAAGCGCTATCCTCTGGAGAACCCCGCTTTCCCTGCAGACATTGCAGCATTTACTCATGCTCTCTTTCCTGAGATGAAAGCAGAGGCAGCGATTGTGAATATATATACTCCTGGCGATACCTTAAGCATGCACCGCGATGTTAGCGAAAGCACCGACAAGGGGTTGGTAAGTATCAGTCTTGGTTGTGACGGCATTTTCGTCATCGGACTAGAGTCTGATGGCGACGAGAAGCCCAGATCTGCTGTTATACGTCTACATTCAGGCGACGCTGTCTTCATGTCAGGTTCCGCCCGATATGCTTGGCATGGTATCCCTCGAATCCTTCCGAATACATGCCCTCCATGGCTGCGCTCTTGGCCAGCAGAAGACATCGCCGAACGTGGTGACAAAAACGGAACTCATTATGAAAGCTGGCGAGGTTGGATCTCCAACAAGCGAGTCAACTTGAACATACGCCAAATGAAAGACTAATATCCCAAACACAATGTCGTGTACATGGCATCAACCCATGTAGCGACCAAGGCGCAAAACTGACATGATACCAAACAAGGCAGGTAAAAGATAGTTTAGCTCAAAAGATAAGCTTCACCCCACATTTCCGGCACGTCATTTATTATCCCTCGTCGAGCCACGAGTGTTCCAAGAAGCTCAACAGTTTTCTATATGGACATCTACTCTACATTCAACACTGCTTAATGACCGCGGAAAAGGCCACCTGGCAGAGCCTCGCAGAGGCCAAATTGGCTTCTATCAATGAGTCAATTCCCAGTCAATGGCGGCTGGCCACGACACCTTCGGCTGGAGAGCAGCGAGACGTGACAGGGGACTTCATCGCTAAATCATTGTCGAAACGTGAGGTTGAGATCACTGAAACAGATGCTGTTCACATAGTCGAGAAAACATGTACTGGACAATGGTCTGCTGAAGAGGTCATATTGGCATTCTGTCATCGTGCCAGTTTAGCCCACCAGCTCACAAGCTGCTTGCATGAGACGTTCTTTGATGCAGCTGTCGAGGATGCAAAGAAGCTGGATAAACATTACGCACAGCACAAGGGGCCAATCGGACCGTTACATGGACTGCCCGTTAGCCTTAAAGACCAATTCCATGTCAAGGGGGTGGAAACCACGATGGGCTATGTTGGCTGGATTGGCACTTTCATGGGCAAAAGAGGCACTGGGCAAGAGAAAGTATATGAAAGCGAAATGGTGAAGGAGCTGCGTGCATTGGGAGCTATACTTTATTGTAAGACCAGTGTACCTCACTCGCTCATGTCAGGCGAAACTGTCAACAATATTATCGGATACACTACGAATCCAAAGAATCAAAACCTCTCTGCTGGTGGAAGTTCTGGCGGCGAAGGTGCACTTATCTCCCTGAAAGGATCACCCATAGGTTTCGGAACGGACATTGGAGGAAGTATCAGAATACCTGCAGCCTTCTGCGGGCTTTATGGCCTTCGGCCATCTGCAGGAAGACTGCCTTACGAAGGGTACGTCTTATCAAAGTGGTTCTGCCATGTATGATCCATGAATATGTTTCATGAGTTCAGAGCTACAATGTGAGAAGTTATCGCTAACTGGGACTGTCCGGACAGCATGGCAAATAGTATGGATGGCCAAAACTCTGTCCTCTCTGTCGTTGGTCCTCTGTCTCACTCTGTAGCTTCTTTGAAGCTGGTGATACAGTCGCTTTTGAGTCAACAGCCGTGGCTGCATGATCCTCTGTGTCATGAGATGCCTTGGCGAGATGACCAAGAGAAACAGGTTCGAGATCTCATCACTACATCCGGATTGGTATTCGGTATCATTAAGCATGATGGGGTTGCTGCACCACACCCGCCAGTGCAGAGAGCTCTAGATATTGTTGTCAGAGCATTGGAGAAACTTGGTCACAAGGTCATCGAATGGCACCCACCCTCACATAAAGATGGCAACGACATGATTATTACTACATATACCTACGATGGAGCTGCTGATATACGTGGTGCGCTCGACCTGTCTGGAGAGCCAGCTGTAGCTCAGGTAATCGCTTTGTTGGGGTCGAAGCCTTCACCACAAGCGAACGCAAGCAAGATCGCGGCGAATAACGTGGCGATACGGGAATATCGGAAGGAATATATGGAGTACTGGAATTCTACCATCGACTGGACAGGAACAGGGCGGCCTGTTGATGCCATTATCACACCGGTGGCACCCTTTGCCGCCGCCCGCCCGAATTCGTTCAAATACTATGGATACTCCAGTATTTTCAATCTTCTGGACTATGCAGCTTGCGTTGTTCCAGTGACCAACGTCGACAAGTATGTTGACGTTGTGGACAAGGATTTTAGGCCTGTGGGCGACCTAGATCAGGAGGTGGCCGCAACGTGTAAGCCCGTTCTAATCGTCTGCTTGAAGTCCTATACTGACTGGATTTTAAGATGATCCTGAGATCTATGATGGCGCACACGTGGCTGTACAGATAGTTGGGCGAAGACTGCAAGAGGAGAAGGTCCTTGCACTGGCAGAATTTGTTGGTGAAGCCATAGCCAAAAACAAATAGGAACGCCATACTCTGTAGTAAGGGAACGTCGTAAAGTAGCTGACCAATGTTTTCATTCTGGCGAACTAATACCCTTAAAGTAGAATGACTTTGGCTGTCCAAAACAGGACTAGCTTGTGTAGATCTGCGTATCCGCTCCCGAGTCCTGAAGCTCTAAATCACTACGGTGACTTTCAGGTGTAGTAGATACAGAGAGGCTCGAAGCCGCTGGCGGATCGACACGCATTGTCGCCCTCACTGCTGGATGATGGCAGAGGTATCTGCAGTAACACCGGGTTCTTCAACCACCAGCAAAACCCCATCGACGAAAAACAAAAAGTGCCAATACTGTCACCAAGTCTTCACCTCCTCCTCTCTAGGACGCCATCTAGACCTGTATATAAAAGACAAAAATGCGAAACCGCCAGACGAATTACACAATGTTGAAGAGATACGACGGCTTAGAGGGGGTGTCACGCGTCGGCAAGCGCGCAGGTCTTCTGGGAAGAGAGATGATTCTTCGCCTTCCAGCTCGAAGCCCACACCATTCCGCGACCAGAGATCGCCGTCGATTCAAATGCCACACAACAACTATCAACCGCAGCATTCCGACGGAGAACCCATAAGGACATACTTGAATAAGCCGAATTGGCAGTCAACAGGAGTTATAAACGACCTGCCGCCAATGACCGAAGATGCGAGATATTCCAGAAAGCTTTCACAGCCTGGACGACCGTCTGTTAAGGAAGAGATCATGCAAAAGCAGAATATCTTGGAGGAACGGGACAGGGCGCGTGCAGCAGAGCTAGCTCTGAAAGAAGTCCTTGAGAGTGTGAGGGCTGCGAAGTAAGCCACTCTATCACTGACTGAAATCTAGGCTAATTGTTTCCGCTATCTGCAGCTCACGAGCGCATCCACCCTCGCCTTTCGAGTTCAACTTTTTCGGCCTGTCGTTTCCCGAGCTATACCTACGATGCTTGTCAGCACCTCATTCGCTACTTTCCAACCCTGCAATACCAGACCCAAAACCATGGTCAACAGACGCGCCCAAAACCGCTCACTACGAGCTCCTTTGCCTGTGGCTAGATTCCCACTTGAGAGACTGGCATCGCCAGCGCCTGCCGCAGTCCGGTCCAAATACCAATCATCAATTCAATGGTAGTAACGGGCACGAACAGGAGGGCTCCGACAACTTTAGGAAAGAAGCACAGCAGTACAAACAACATCTCTCAAGCGTCTATGAGCAGTGGAAAGTCCTCTCCGACAAGAAGAAACAGGACACCTGGCTCCTGGAATGTGCGAAAGCTCTCGCGCGCGAGCAAGAAAGACATAAGGAGACCAAACATCAATTGCACCTTGCTGAGCAGAAGGTCCAGCTTCTGTGCTCTCAGTTGTCGCAAAGCCAACGTCCTCCTGAATTTTCAGCATACATCCCATCTACCTTCCCTATATCTCGCGAAACAGCAGATCATCTCCCGTCCCCCGACTTCTTCGACTACGATACCCTGCTCTCAAAATGGAAAGGTAGAATACAATCTACGCGTAGCATGCAGCAACCCCTTCCCACTCATCAGCGCTGGACCAACACTCCCGCGCCAGATTCGAACAATAACCACACAAACGGCACAGCGTACACCCACACTCATCAGGGCGACCAAAGGGATCATTACAGCGACGGTGCCGAGTCTCCTTCCGACGAAGACGAAGATCTGGCTGATGCGCCAGGCGATGAAGATGATCTGGACCAGCATCGTAGAATGAACAAAGACGTGTTGGATCCCAGTCTGCGGGATAGCGATGTGGATGGCGAGAGGCCGGCTGGTGGGAAGATGCCAATGAAGTCTAGGGAATATGACGGATCTGGGAATGGGAACGGCAATGGGAATGGGAATGGGGATATGGATATGGGAAGGGGCTGACGTGCTGTAAGATATGATGACTTGATGAGGAACGGGGGGTCAATGGGTGTATATTGGAGTTTCTGTGTGGAGTGCAGATGTACCGGCGATATAGGCATCACTGGGCAGGCGCAGGCGCTGGTGTACATGGTAGGATACCCCGAATGGTTAGGCGAAACAACTTTGATTAGTTATATATTGCGATAGATAGCTCAACCGCGATGACCATATACAATTTTATATTCAATCCCATGCCATCACATATTTTCCATCCATACCAAATATCCCAAAACGTTCCCGAACCCCACACCCGCTATGCAAGAATCCCCATCTCTATATCCATATCCATATCCACCCACTCAGCCAATCCACGCCACACACATCCCACACTAGGATCCCTCACAACACCACCATCCCACCTTTTACTTCCATCCACAGCCAACAATCATTCCATTCCACCTTTATATCCATCCATCCATCCATCCATCCACCCCATCCACCCACGCAGATGTTATTCCTCCTCATCCACCATCCTCGACCGATTGAACATCGAGACGCGATTCTGCACGGCGTAGATGGCGTAGCCGACGATGGCGAGGACGACGAATAGGACGATGATGATTATTGCGATGACGATGTTTCGTTGGACCATTGTTGATTGTTGTTTGTGGGGGGAGAGGGTTGGGAGGGGGGGTGTGGGTTTTTGGTGGGGGGCGGGAGTTGGGGGGAAGGGTGGGGGGAAGGTGGGAGGAGGGTGGGCGAGCGGTGGGTGTGGAAGGGTGGTTTGTGGTGGAGGGGGGGTGGGTTGGGCGTGGCAAGAGTTGGGTGCGGAGGTAGGGAGAGCGCTGATCTGTGGTGGAGGGGTGGGTTTCGTTTTGTTTCGTTTCGTCTCGATAGATAGTGTTTCTTGAAATATTGTATATATGGGAGGTAAATACCGGTCAATGTAGATTTTTCAGATGGATATGGCGATGTCAATGGCGTTGGTAGTGCTCAAGCAAATAGTAAACAAAGCCGTGCAGGTGGGGTATCGAAATGCTGCAGATCGTACACGTCGTAATGGTTTCGTGAGATAGGATATATGCAATGCAATAATAGATCGATACACGGAGTACTGAAGAGAGAGATAATGGGAAGATGGAGAGACGAAAGGACAGGACAGCACACCAGCTTTATAGAAAAGTGCGCAGATTGGCTGCCAGCCATGGTGCCAGCTTTTTTGCGGGCGAGGCTGGTATCAATTGGCGGGGCGATGGGGTTTTGACAGGGGTCTAGCGGACTAGGCGCCCTCGCCCAAACAAGCTTTCGTCCTTAGTGTTCGGATAAGTACGCTACTGTACTGACAGCTTGGCAGTGCTTGGCAAGTGCCAAGATTGGGGATAGCTTCGTCTTCGAATCGTTTCATCTTAAGTAATGTTCTTTATCCTTATTTGGCTGCTAGATCGTATGGTATGATAGATCGCTATGAGCGAAACGGACGATAGTTGTCAGTTTGCTGCGAATTCGAAACCGGGCCGTACTGATATACTGTCTTGTACGACAAAGGGTAGCAGTCAGTCCATATAGCTTACAGTAACTGATAGTGGCTCAAGAGACGAATTTCCACTCACTATAAGGTGGAGATATCGTGATGATGAGCAGAAGCGCTTTGACAGATGAATACACATAAGAGACGACGTAGCTAAGATCATTCATAGGCATTCATGCAATACCTAGGCGTAGTAGGGATGGGAATGCATCGACCGGCGTTATGAGTGAATTGAGAATTTGGGATTGCCACTGCATAGGCAGCTCCTTTTGCGCGTCAATCAACATGTCTCCACGTTACTTCCATCGGTCACAAAAGCAGCCAAAACATCCATTGACCACAAATGTGACTGGCTTCCGAACGGCGATGATATACCCATTTAGACAATACAGTAAGGGTAAAGCGTCTAAGGTGCATATATCGACCTGGTTGTTCGCAATATTTTCAATGTTTAGTATAGACTGAACGCTCGCTTTCAGCTGTATAAATTATTTTGTAGATAGCATGTAGAGCCCACACTCACCCTAATGTGGTAATGTTCATCGACTAGTGATGAAGAGTCTGTAGTCATGCATGACAGGCGCATGGCGTTCGCCGTGGCTGTGCGGTTATGATTTAATGATATCACAAAATACCCCTTATGGGAGCAAGTTTGGCCGAGGGGTTCTGGCGTTGGTCTCAAATCCCAATATCGAAGATGGATGGATTCGTATTTCTGAGCTCACCCCTTATCCAGATTTTGAAGTTGGTAGCTTCGAAAGCGAAGTGCCAGAGCTGGATTTAGCTTGGACCTTCTTCATAGGCTAGGAGTCAGCTTGACCGTAGCCGTCATATCTTATGCTACAGCACCATTATCGAAAAGAGAGGGCCACTTCACCATCAGAGCAGCAAGGACCACCAGGATATTGGGTCCTCGAGGTGGCGAGGGCGAAAAGATTCGTAAGTCATATCTACACCAAATTTGTTCCACGGAGTAGTATGACATCGGCACTATAATAACAGATAGGACCTGCAGCAGCATCCAGATAGCCATATCAAGAGCTGATACAACCTCACGTTCAGCACAAGCGCTGAGCCCAGGCGTCGTCACCAATCTTTACAACGGTAGCACGGAGCACGCCGCAAGCTCACCTCCATAGATATCGATATCTATTTTTTAAGACTCCGTTTACGAGATAGGCATCTCAAAGAGCGTTCACGTCGTCTGATTAATCGAGATTGCACCAAACTCTCCAAGGTACAGTGCCGCAGAATGTGCGAGTTCGAATCTCAAAGCTTCCATCATCGGCTCTTTGCCTCCATGGTAGTTCTATAGCGTTGAATCGTCAGCATTGTGAGTCGACTTCCGAATTCCATGCTAGGTATGAGCTATGGTTCTTACTCTTCTAGTGATGTCTGACGCTTACGATGTAAGCAACTCCTGAAACCTGTGAATGTGCTTTGTGAGGATCGAAGTGTCCCTGATTAAGGTCTCCTAAGGACATCACCAAACCACTGTCCAATCTGAAGCATGTGTTTCTCGTCCCACAAGCCCAAACCCTCCAACTCAATGAATTCGAAGCCTCTGTCGATCATACTATCTCCTAATGTATTCATCTCATCTTTGGTCCGCTTGAAGCTTTTACGCACCAGTTCAATCAGCTCGATCCCCTGGTCTTTGAGTGCACAGTCCTTCCCAACTTCGACTCTCATATGTGGCAATACAAGATCCATGCCCGTAGGCGGGTATTTGCGATGAGAGCGACGCTTTTTCACAGCTTCCAACAGGCCGGCTTCTGATTCCGAGTCGCTAGAAGACGTATTGGCAGAAACAACGCGAGGTTCAGTTGGAATATCTGCACTTGGGGTTCGGAAGAACAAGAGAGGACTGGCGAAGGGATCGAAATATGTCTCTGGCTTCTTGAAGAAAATACTTCGTACGTTCAGGAAATCAGAAACAGTCATCGTCTGATCGTTGTAACTGGGCCGAGAATTGTGTTTCATACGACTCAGTTTATTACTTGGATACCGCGAGCCACGATGGTCCTTTGTCGAGTCGGACAATGCTGTCCAGTCCAGAATTGGGTTTCCCACAGCAACTGCGCTAATCCCCTGCTGATCTCTATCGGCCGTTTGGTTGTGGCATTCCGTTAGAGCCAGCATAGTAGCTAAAGACCCTCCGACTAAGTCTCCGCATACGCCGATCTTCGAAGGTATCATCGACGTGGTCAATTGTTCGTAGCCCACCACCTTACCGCGGGCTAGGTACTTCCGGATCCAGTCATAGCCTGCGAGAGCCTGGGTCGCCAATTAGACCACACCCATCGCAATCATAGAATATTTTCTAATCTGCGAACCGTATGAATGGGTGAGGGATACGGATTATCTCTAGACAGTGTGTAGCTGATCTCGACGGCCGTAGCATTGGCACCTATAGCAAGCTCTTTGAGGCAGGAAGGGACGATCGGTATTGTAGGCATTCCACATTTGAAGAATATAATTATGGGAGAATCAACTTCTGGTCTGGGTGGATGGCGGATTCTGCAGTGGATAGTCAGTATGAGAATTGCAACAAGACATTGGTATATACCTCAATATGAGATTGTGACCTTGGCCACCATTGACCTCTATATCGAGCTCATCGTCGACAGTCTTCGTGATTTGAGTGGGGTTACCATATCTGCTGTGGTAAGACCGACGGCCGTATCTCACAGGATTACCAAGTACGTGGAGTGATAGCCAAGCTTGCTTGTAGTATGAGCAGGACGTCCCCAGTGCCCTGACCATTGCACGCAAGCATTGACGAGTCAGTGAGTGCATGAGCCCGCGTATGGCATGAGCCCTAGAAGAGTTCACCTAGTAACCGTCCACACTTAGTAATCGTCCGGCCTTATAGGGCTGAACCCCTATAAGCGTACCCTAGAACATTATAAATGTGGTCTATAACGTCCATTTCATGCTATAAATCCATAAAGCGACTGTTTCTAAGCTATTTAAATCATCCTTTACGAGGTTTTCTTATTCGCATGCCTCGTCCTGATTGGCTGATTCCTCTGATCACGTGTCCTTCCTGTCCTTCCTGTCCTTGCTGGCTATTTTGCCCTCGTAGGCCCCGTTCCAACTCCGCCGTAGTTATTCTAACAGGTAACCTGATAATAAGTCTTTTTGGTCGCTTAGTCGTTATGCGGGCGATGGTATAGTCCCCCTTACTTGGTATTTCTTCCTATATCGCCGTCGTCGGGGTGTTACGACCCGTCGTCTTCTAACTAGAAGGCTCCGGAGTCTGGGTAGATCTCGTAGAGAGGAGTGTTAAGGACTAGGGTAAACAGGCTTCGTACTAAACTAGTCTAATACAGGTCGAGTATTATATTTAGTATCTAGGAGATATCTAGGTTAATAATATAAGTTAAGCACGAAGCTCCTATCTAAGCAGGAATACACGCTTTCTATATAGATATATAAGATCCTGCTAAGAGGTATAGGTCGGTAGACCGATCCACCTAATCTACACGTGGCTCCTATGGTTTAGTAAGCTGATCCACCTGATCCACCTGTGGGTCGAGTCTCTCTCCAGACTAATCTACCTGACGGTGACGAGAAGTGCCTTTACTAGGCGTAGTATAAGGACCGCTGGTCTATACTTGTAATATTAGCTCCTCCTCTAAGAATTATCGTCCCGATAATCCTAACTTCTATAATACCTGCTGATAGGCATAAACTATCAAGCTCGTTACGTGGAATGCGCCCGACTGGGCTATAGCTGCGATCTCGCTCCTTTCTCTCCTGCTCGTTAGGCTCGCGTTTAGAAACAGCGCGATGCTAAGCTAGCAGAGTAGAAGGCTTTCTAAAAGGAGGCCTAGGCTCGAATAGTTCGTCTCACCACAGAGCTAGAAATATTAGAGCGAGTTTAAAGAGAAATGGTTAAAGGGGAACTATAAAATATCGAGGAGGTCGAGGTTAATAAGCAAACAGCTGATCCTTCCCCTAACGACTTCCTCTTAGATATTTCTTCGGAATAGGTCGAAGTCCCTCCCGACTTTAACTGGTCTAGGTTTGCTATTATTAGCGGAACTATTATAGGAGGCCCTAGTAGTTCTCAAGGTTCTTAATTAGTTCCCAGGTACTTTCCGAATCTTTATACCCTTTCTATTTTACCAGGTACTTCTGACTCTTATATGCTAGAATTCTTTCGGCTTCGAATTCGTTTTCTTCTTCTATTTTAAAATAGAAGGTTTCTTATAAGGGTGTATTAGGATCTACTAGTTCTAATATTAAGATATAGAATACTAGGTGGATTTTAGCGTCGGGTGGAAGCTGTAATTTATAGTTGACAGGCCCTTTATTTCTAATAACTAAAAATGGTCCGACTTTAATATAGTCTAGTTTCCTACTTAGTCTTATACCTTTTAAATTTTTTATAAGGAGGTATACTTTATCCCCCTTCTTTAGCTAAGGACCTAATTTTCTTTTCTTATTTACTAATTTCTCTATAGTAATATTAGCCTCGCTAATCGTGTACTGCATGTCTTTATATAGGCTTTTTATATTAGAAGTTAATACTAAGGCTTTCTTAGTATCTAGTCCTTATCGAGGATCTAAGAATAAGTTTACGTGTCGACCGTAGTTTATAAAAAACGGTAATAGCCTTATTATATCTAACCTTTTATCGTTATATACTAACTATGCTATTAGGAGTAATATAACCTAATTATTTTACCTTTTATTAATATAGTATCTAAGGTATACTTCTATTATCTAATTGGTACGTTTAGTCTATCTATCCGTTTAAAAGTAATAGGCTATTAATATTCGTAGTTTAGTTCCTATTAACGCGATTAAAGTCTTCTAATAGTTTAATATAAAGAGTTTATCTCTATCTAAAGTTATTGATTCTAGTATACTATAATCTCTAATCAGTCTATCTAATAAAATGAATCCAAGCTGACTAGCGTCGTAGGATTCCTTATATAGGATTATAATGGTATACTTAGTAAGTTTATCAACGATAACTATTATTAAGTTATACTTATTATTAGTTACTAGGTTAACTAACTAAGGTAGTTTTATAATAAAGTCTATCGTGACGTCTTTCTATAGTATATCTAGAACTTCGGTAAACTGAATTTATCTGTACTTAGTATATCTTATAGATTTATTCTGCTAGCAGCATATATATTCCCTGATATATTACTCGACTAACGCTCGCAGGTTTAGTACGGCGTATACTCTTTAAATGAGTTCTAATATTTTAGATACTCCTAGATATCCTAGTAAAGGATTATTATAGTAATCCCTAATTACTTCTTCTATTACCTTCGGTAGTAAGTACAGCTTCTATTTATATAGTAATAGGTCCCGGCTAGGCTATTCCTTCCTAAGTTGTCCGGCTAGGTTGTTATTCTCGTATACTTCCTTTAAATTAGGAACTGTATATGTCGTGACTTGTATAGTCGTAGCCAGATTCCTTACTAGTACTAACGACCTATTGTTTTCTTATTTTAAGATAGGTTAAGTGGTAATATCTTTTACTTATATATAGTTAGATCGTCTACTTAAAGCGTCTGCTCGTCTATTATCTTTTCCTAGGGTATACTAAATTTTAAACTTATATTACCTAAGGAGTTTAGACTATTAAACTTATCGTCGATTTAATTCTTTTATAATCGTAAAACCTACTAGATTTTTATAATCGGTAAAGATAGTAAGTTCCGAATAGCTTTTAGCATATACTCTCTAATGCTATAGAGAATAGATAACTACTAAAAGCTCTTTGTCGTGTATATTATAGTTCTATTCTACTAGAGACATCTTGCGTGAGTAGTATACTACTGGATACTACTTGCCGTCTCTCTACTAATAGAGGCATACTCCGATTATAAGATCCGAAGCATCTGTTTTAATACGTGCTAGTTCTCCGTTACGAAACGTATAGAGTACCGGAGGATCTATATAAGCTTGCTTCAGTTCTTTAAATACTCTCTTCTAGTTAGTATCCTATTGAAATCCCGTATCCTTTTTAGTAATTTCCGTTAGTAGTAAGGCTTTCTTAGAGTAGCCTTCTATAAAACGTCTGTTGAAGTTAGTGAATCCTAGAAACCCTTATACTGATTTAATATCGTGTGGTATAGGCTATTCCTATATAGCCTGAATCTTCTCAGGGCTTATACGAACGCCTTTAGTTATTACTATAAACCCTAAGAACTTAACTAAGGTCTTATAAAACTCGTATTTCTCTAGCTTTAGGAGGAGTCTAGCTTATAATAAGCATGTTAATACATCTTATATATAAAGGATATATTCCTTAAGAGTTTTAGAATAAATTAATATATCGTCGAGGTATACGATCGCTATAAGATCTAAATAAGCTCGTATAATATTATTGACTAATACCTAGTAGGTTGCTAGTACGTTAGTAAGACTAAACGGCATGACCAGATACTCGTAATATCTATATCGAGTCCTGAATACTATTTTCTATTCGTCACCTTCTTTCATTTAAATCAAGTTATATACTCCTCGAAGATCTAGTTTTATAAAGATCTTTGCTTTAGCTAGCCGATCCTGCAGCTCGCTAATATTAGGTAGCGGGTAATAATTCTTTATCGTTATATTATTTAACTTTCGATAGTCTACGTATAGTTATAAGGATCCGTCTTTCTTCTTTATAAAGAGTATCGGATATCCTGCTAGTAATTTAGATTCTTAAATAAATCCCTTTTTTAGGTTCTTATTAAGGTACCCGCGTAGTATTATAAGTTCCTTTTCGGATAACGTATAAATAGGTCTAAATGTTAGTTCCTTCCCTAGTTCAAGTTCGATCTTATAATCCTAAGGTTGGTGTTTAGGTAGAGCTTTTACTATTATCTCTTCTATAAAGAGGCGTTTCTATCTTTAATACTCTTATAGGATATCAGGAGTACTATTAGTTACTCTAAGAACTCTAACTTATTAACCTAGCGGACCGCTACTAGTATCTATTAAGTCGGATCCTTATATTTTAAGGTTATCCTTATTCGAAATTAAGGTAATATATGCCTTAACCGTCTTCTAGTTCGATTTTTTATCTACCGTCGTCTACTATTAACGTGTAGGTTAGAATCTAGTAATATCGCTAGTTCGCTTAAACTTAAGTACTTTTCTTCTCTAGTTAATTGCTAGGTTATGCTTTTCTAACTAAGGCATACCTAATATAATATAATAGGTGGCTATCCCTATAATATCGAAGGATATTTCCTTATAGTATCGTTGAATTATAAATAGTAGCGAGGTTGTCTCCTCGTCTATACTTCCTTTTAATAGCGTTGACCCGTCGGCTATTCGTAAGTTATATAGATCCTTCTTTCTTCGCGTTAGTAGGCCTACTAACCGTACTAATGCTTTAGAGATAAAGTTTCTAGATACTCTAGAATCTATTATTACTATAGTCTACTAACTATCTATTTTAACCGGTATATTTATATATATTACGTAGTTCGTTAAATATAGCTGATATATTTTTAGGGTGAGGATATTAATCTCCTTATACTTCCCCTTAATATAAGGGATTACTCTTTTCCCGAAAAGGATAGGAATCCGGTAGTTCTTTTTATGTACATGTGCTTTCTGTAATTATCGTGGAAGCAGGCATACTAGTCCTGCAAGTAACACTTAGAAGTGTGCCCGCTATACTTAAGGTGTCTGTGGAGACTACTATACCATCTTTAGTCATGGTTTAGAAACCACTTCCTCGATCTCTTAGTTACTAAGTGCTAGTAATAACTTATATTATTATAACTTGACTAAACTTTTCTATACGTTTAGATTCTAATAGACTTTCCTAAGTTTATTTTTACTTAGTAGTAAATTATATATGTTTTATCGGCGCAGGCTAACTAGTATATTACTCCGTACTATAGATGTACTAAGTCATTTCTAAACTCCTTTTATAGAAGTCCTCCTGCTACTTTTTCTTAATAGAACTCTACCCGTTCCTCGAGTTTTATCTGTGGATCTTTTAATATAGAAGCTCGAGATACTACTCTATCACCTTCTTTCTTAGAAGTCTGGCTGAGGTTTTCCTAGTCGGAATCATCCTCGCTTTCTCGGCTTTATTCGGGTTTTCCCTTCTGAATATAACTACTATTATATTTATTATTAGAGTCTAATTCCTTAAGTTATTCGTAAATATCTGCTAGCCTTTATTTAATCTTTACGATATTCCTCTATTTCTTAGCTATTTCTTCGCGTAATTCTTCCTCTCTAGATTATAGTTCTCTATTAATAGGTAGATTAACGAGGGCTAGTAAATCATCTATAATTACGTCTAGCTCGGTGTCGTCGTACTCCGTTTCTTATTAATCCTTTGGAGGTTTAGTCTTCCCGACTAGAACTCTTTCTAATATATTTAACTAAGGTCGTTTTACTATGTTTTTTAACCTGTAGTCTTTAGCGATATAGCCCGGTTTACCATAGCTATAGTAATTTATTGCTTTCTTACCCCCTTACTATTTCTTACCTCTAAACGGTTTCTTCTTCTCGGTAAAGTCTAACTCTATTAGCATCGGACCGTAAGGATCGCGCGAGAATCGCTTCTTCCCATAACTTCCTCCGGAATAGAGTCCTATATAACCGAGTCCAGAAACTCTACTATTATAACGTAGTTCTATTACTAACTCGTAGATCTAGTTATTAACTCGTGTTAAGGCTCTTATTAATAAGTCTAAGTTATTATAAACGGCTCTATCTCGTATAAGTTCCTTCTTTACCTAAGGTTTTAATCCTCTCTAATATATTACTATCAGCGCGTTATTATCCTAGTCGGTTCTTATAAAATACTATTAGAACTGTATTACGTATTTAGATACCGATTTCTTTTATATTAAGTACTAGATGACTCTTATTACTACGCTTACTTTATTAGAAGGTCCGAACATTCGCCTTATTTCTCTATAAAAGAGTGTTAGGCTCTCTATCTATAGCTTAATAGAGATATTATTATCGTCGTCAGGATCTTCTATATATCATTTAAGAAATGGAGCGGACTATCTCTAGGCCCGTCCTCTTATATAAGTTATTATAAATAGTAGTTATTTCTTTAGTCTTATAACGTCTTTATTAAAAGAGAAGTATAGCTATATTTATACTAACTACTCTTCAAGTTTATCTCGATCGCTATAGTATAAATCTGGCTTAGTAACTTTAATACCTTCTTTAACTTCCGCTATTACTAACTATTATAGACCGCGTTTATTCGGGGTAAGGTCCCTTTATCCTGAGGTACTTATCTTGAGGGTACTTAAAGTGTTACGACCCGTCGTCTTCTAACTAGAAGGCTCCGGAGTCTAGGTAGATCTCGTAGAGAGGAGTATTAAGGACTAGGGTAAACAGGCTTCGTACTAAACTAGTCTAATACAGGTCGAGTATTATATTTAGTATCTAGGAGATATCTAGGTTAATAATATAAGTTAAGCACGAAGCTCCTATCTAAGTAGGAATACACGCTTTCTATATAGATATATAAGATCCTGCTAAGAGGTATAGGTCGGTAGACCGATCCACCTAATCTACACGTGGCTCCTATGGTTTAGTAAGCTGATCCACCTGATCCACCTGTAGGTCGAGTCTCTCTCCAGACTGATCCACCTGACGGTGACGAGAAGTGCCTTTGCTAGGCGTAGTATAAGGACCGCTGGTCCATGCTTGTAACACGGGGGTGCTCTGGTTCCATATGGGATCGCTGTTGCGGACGTGGCTATAGGGGACCTGAAAGGGGTGACGACTACTGGCCTGATTACCGGGGGTAATGGCTTCTTCCTAGGAGTAGGACGTGATTTGGGACCGGGTTTTTCCTTCGGTTTGAAGATTTCTGGACCGAGTCTATTCAGGGTAGTAACGACAGCTTTCCACGCTTTATTAGCCTGATTAGTCTATTATTCCATAAGTACCGCTTCGTTTATAAATCTAGTAGCCCTATAGTTCCCCTTTAAATAATTAGATTTCTGTTACTTCCGTCTATTAAGTTCTATAAGTTTTATATTAGTAACGCCCTAGATTATAGACTCAGCTATTACTTAAATAGCCGCTTTACCTTACTTTTTATAGAATATTTAACAGATTAGGTTATTACGTCTTAACTCCGGTCTACGTGATATACTATAGGATTTATTAAATATATAGAGCATTAGCTGGTATTAATACGAGGTGAAATTTCCCGTTAGGGCTAATTAAGGTAATTATTACCTTAGGAGGTATAGTAGGGCGGATCTCAATATTATACTATTAAGGTAGCTAAGTCGTAGGAAAATGTTATAGAATTAATTTAAGCCTGAATGGTAATAGTCCTACTATAACCTAGGCCTTCTTTATATTAACTACTATTATCGCTTCTTACCAGGCCTATTAATAGATATCTAAGAAGTCTACCTTATTAATATAATAGCTTGCCCCTAGACGTGTAACTCGCTAGACGTGGGATTTATAGGCTGTCGCTAAGGGAGAAAAAATACTAACGTCTAATAGCTGAAGTAGATATATTATATATAGCGGTAAGTAAAGAA